>Ga0068859_100000004_pt1 | contig 470249 bp, 372 predicted proteins | sample KBSSwiS22_FD_66585 | JGI IMG/M metagenome (GOLD analysis project Ga0068859, IMG submission 66585) | Switchgrass rhizosphere microbial communities from Kellogg Biological Station, Michigan, USA - KBS Switchgrass S2-2 | ecosystem: Host-associated > Plants > Roots > Rhizosphere > Soil ...
AGTGACCCGTTAACGAGGAATCGAAAGCGGCGTTGGGAACGCCACGCGTCCAGCCTGCAAGGCGTCGGCGACGAACGCGGCCGTCCGACCGCGGAGGAGCCGCAACGCAGCAGATGGGCGCGTGCCGTCCCAACCCGAAGGGCGCCTGGCGGTTGCGGGGTGAATACGTTGTTGCTCGTCGCGCGCAGCCGCTCGGGCTAGCGCTGCTCCTCGCGCCTAGTCTTCACCCCGCAAGCGCCGGGCGCGCCGCTTCCGATTCCTCGTTAACGGGTCACTAACCCTCAGCGTTCCGTTCCCCGAACCTGGCGACGCGCGCTACCCTGTCCGGGCGTGGCTTTCTCGGCGGGCACGCGTCTCGGCGCCTACGAGGTCGTCTCGCTCCTGGGCGCGGGCGGCATGGGGGAGGTCTACCGCGCCAAGGACACGCGCCTCGGACGATACGTGGCGATCAAGGTCCTGCCGGAGGAGCTGACGACCGATCACCGGGCGCGCGCGCGCTTCGAGTCGGAGGCGCGCGCCGTGGCGGCGCTCTCGCACCCCGGAATCCTCGCGCTCTTCGACATCGGCGAGGAGGACGGCACCGCGTTCGCCGTCACCGAGCTCCTGGAGGGGGAGACGCTTCGCGAGCGGATCGGCGCGGGTCCGCTGCCGATCCGGCGCGCGGTCGAGATCGGCATCCAGGTCGCAAGGGCGCTCGCCGCCGCGCATGCCCAGGGGGTCGTGCACCGCGACGTGAAGCCGGAGAACCTCTTTCTCACCCGGGACGGGCACGCGAAGGTGCTCGACTTCGGCATCGCCAAGGTCGCGCAGCCGCCGGCCGCCGCGGGCGCCTCCCTGCGTCCGACGTGGACGCTGCGCACCGAGCCCGGCACGGTGCTCGGCACGCTCGGCTACATGGCTCCCGAGCAGGCTCGCGGGGCGCCGGCCGACGCCCGCTCCGACGTCTTCGCGCTCGGCGCCACGCTCCACGAGGCGCTGACCGGACGCCCCGCGTTCCGGGGCGAGTCGGCGGCCGAGATGCTCAGCGCGATCCTGCGCGATGAGCCGGCCGACCTCGCCCACGAGCGCAAGGAGGTTCCGCCGCCGCTGGCCCGCGTCATCGACCGCTGTCTGGAGAAGGAGCCCGAGGAGCGTTTCCAGTCGGCACGCGACGTCGCGTTCGCCCTCGAGGCGGCGCTCTCCGGCTTTGTCGTCGCCCCCGGCCACGCCTCGCCCGGCGCGGCGAGCCCGCGCCCCCGGCGCCTGGCGCTCGCGCTCGCGTCGGTGGTGGCCGCGTTCGCGCTCGGGCTCGGGGCCCGGACCTTTCTCTTTCGCGACCGCTCGCCGCGCTTCAACACGGTCACCCGGCTCTCGACGCCGCGGGGGCTCGCCTTCGCGCCGGCGATCTCGCCCGACGGCAAGTGGGTGGCTTACCTGGAGACTCGGGGCGCGCGCACCGACGTCTGGGTCCGCTTCGTCGCGGGCGGAGACCCGGTCAATCTCACCGCGTCCGCGCCGATCGAGCCGCAGAGCGTCGCCGCCATCGGAGGGCTCGCCATCTCGCCCGACGGGGCGCTGGTCTCGTTCGACGCACGGCTCCACGGCGCCGGCGCCGTCGCCTACGAATCGTGGTGCGTGCCCGCGCCGCTCGGAGGCGTGCCCCGCAAGCTGGTGGCCGGCGGACACGCGGCGCGCTGGTCGCCGGACGGCTCGCGGCTGGTCTACGTGAAGGCGGGGAGCACGCTTGGCGACGCGCTCACGGTCTCGAACGCCGACGGCTCCGCCGAGAGGGACATCCTGAAGGCGAAGCCCGGCCTGCACGCGCACTGGCCGGCCTGGTCCGCCGACGCGCGCTGGATCTACTACATCGCCTGCATCACCGGGGCGAACCAGGAGCCCGCCGAGCTCTTCCGCGTCGCGGCCGCGAGCGGCGGTGTCCCCGAGCCCGTCGTCCGCACCTCGCGGCGCGCCCTGTTCGCCGCCCCGCTCTCCGACGGCTCCGGCCTCCTCTACTCGGCGAATCCGGACGGCACCGAGCTGGGCCTCTTCTTCCTCCCCTTCGGCGGCGGACGGCCGCGTCGGATCACGGTCGGCGCGGGCGAGTACGCCCAGCCGGGGATCTCCCTCGACCGGCGCGCGCTGGTGGCGACGCACGTCGAAGCCGCGACGCGCCTCTACTCGTTCCCGCTGAACGGGGAGGCGCCGGCTCTCCTCGGCGACGAGGCGAGCGGCAACCTGGACCCGGCTTTCTCCCGGGACGGCACCAGGCTCGTCTTCAGCTCCGAGCGGTCCGGCTTCCGCAACCTCTGGATCTCGGACCCCGACGGCGCGCACCCGCGGCCGCTGACCACCGGCGAAGCGCTCGACGAGCGCCCGGCGTTCTCGCCCGACGGGCGCTCGGTCGCGTTCGTCTCCGACCGTCAGGGGAAGCGCGGGATCTGGCTCGTCCCGGCGGGGGGAGGCGCGCCGCGGCTCCTGGTCGAGGCGTCGCCGCTGGACGCGCTGAGCTTCTCGCGCGACGGTGCCGACATCTACTACGCGGCGCCGGGCGGCGCGGTCTCCGCGCTCTTCCGGGTCTCGGTCGCGACGTCACGGGTCGCGATGGTGCCGACCCTTGGGGGCGTGACGTCGCCGAGCGCGTCCCCGGTCCGGGACGAGATCGCGATCCTGGAGCCCGGCGAGAGCGGCGGGGTCCCGCCGACGATCCGCTTCGTCGACCCTTCCGGGAGGATCGCGCGGCCGGACGTGGCGGCGCGCCCGGTGCTCAACAACGGCCTGGTGACCTGGTCGCCGGACGGCCGGTGGCTGGCGGGCTACGGACAACCGGGCTCGGCGCCGGTCTCCTCCGTGTACCTCATCGAGCCCGGCGCCGGCGATCCGGTGCGCACTCTCGCGCAGCTCCGGCCCGGCAGCTACGCCAGGGGGATCTGCTTCACGCCCGACTCGTCCAGGGTGGTGGCCGGAGCGCGTGAGTCGACGAGCGAGATCGTGCTCTTCCGGTGAGGTCCCCCGAGGCGTCGAAAACTCTTGCGACCTGGCCGCGGAAGAGCTAACAGGATCCCCGATGGCAGAGCCCACCGTCGCCGACCTCTCCCAGCGGGTCCTCGAAGGCCATGTCCCCGCGGTCGCTCGGGCGATCTCCTGGGCCGAGCGCGGCGACGCCCGCTTCCCCGAGCTCCTCACGCGGCTCTATCCGCACACCGGGCGGGCGCGCGTCACCGGCCTGACCGGCTCGCCGGGCGCCGGCAAGTCGACGCTCACCGCCGCCCTGGCCCGCCTCTTCCGCGCCGAGGGGAAGAAGGTCGGCATCGTGGCGGTGGACCCTTCGTCGCCGTTCACCGGAGGCGCGATCCTGGGCGACCGCATCCGCATGCAGGACCTCTACACCGACCCAGGCGTGATGATCCGCTCCATGGCCACGCGCGGCCACCTCGGCGGCCTGGCCCGCACCAGCGCCGACGCGGTGGACGTCCTCGACGCCGCCGGCTTCGAGGAGGTGCTGGTGGAGACGGTCGGCGTCGGCCAGGACGAGGTGGAGGTCTTCCGCCTGGCCCAGACCTGCCTGGTGCTGCTGACGCCCGGCATGGGGGACGACATCCAGGCCATCAAGGCCGGGCTGATGGAGGTCGCCGACGTCTTCGTGGTCAACAAGGCCGACCGCGACGGCGCCGACCGCGTCGTGCAGGAGATCCTGCAGATGCTGGAGCTCGGCGAGCACGGCGCCTGGATCCCGCCGGTGCTCAAGGCGGTCGCGCGCGCCGGCACCGGCGTCCCCGAGCTGCGCGCCGAGCTCGAGAAGCACCGCGCCTTCCTGAACGGGCCGGAGGGCGCCGCCCGCCGCCGGGCCCGGGTGCGCGAGCGGGTGGAGGGGCTGGTGCGCGAGCGGCTCCTCCGCGACCTGCGCTCTCTCTCCGGCGAGGCCGGCTCACTGGAGACGCACGCCGCGCGGGTGGAGGCGCGCGAAGAGGACCCGGTCGCCGCCGCGGCGGCGCTGGTCGACGGCATTCGCGGCTCCGGCGAGGCTCGCCCGGCGGCCTCGCGGGTGAAGCAGATCGCCCACCTCGGCATCGCGGTGCGCTCGCTCGCCGAGGCGGGCTCCTTCTACGACCTGCTGGGCCTGCCGGAGACGCATCGCGAGGAGGTGGCTTCGCAGTCGGTGCGGACGTCGTTCCGCCCGGTGGGTGAGTCGCAGCTGGAGCTGCTCGAGGCCACCGCGCCGGAGAGCCCGATCGCGAAGTTCCTGGAGAAGCGCGGCCCCGGGATCCACCACGTCTGCCTGGAGGTGGACGACATCGCGGCGGCTCTGTCGGAGCTGGCCAAGGCGGGGGTGAGGCTGATCAACCACGAGCCGATCGAGGGCGCGCACGACTGCCTGGTGGCCTTCGTGCACCCGTCCTCGACAGGCGGCGTGCTGCTGGAGCTATCCCAGAAAAAGGGCTAACGCTCGCCGAAGGCGACGCGCATCCTGCGCCGAAGGCGCCTTCAGCTCAGTTCAAGGGACCGGACGGCTCGACCGCGGGCGTCTCCACGATTCCCAGCACCTCGCGCACGTCCCGCCCCACGATCTCGTAGAAACGCTCGGCGTAGCTGCCGACGCTGCCGACCCGCACGTCCGCGAAGATCTTCTCCACGCGGTGTAGCGGCACGAAGAGCGTCACCACCCCGAGCTCGGCCTCCACGCCGGGCCGGCTCTGGCGCGCCCAGTCGTCGAAGAGCTCGACCACGATGCCGCGCAGCGTCACGCCGGCCGGGCCGAGCGACTGCAGCACACCCCAGTACTTCTCCTTGGGGTTGACGAGATGCACGAGGACGAGAGTCCCGGGTTCCATGGCGTCCGCGCTGTGGCTTAGAAAATGACGCTGTTGACGAAGTACTTGGCCACCGCGACCTTGCCGTTCAGCAGCGCGTCGGCGTCGTCGGGCGACATCTCGAAGGAGCCGGCCGGCTCGCCGGCGGAGGTCGTCAGCTTGAGGTCGACCCGGTCGACCACCAGGTTCTTGGCGCGCGCTTCCTTGACCGCCCGGGCCACGGCGCCGATCGCCGCGAAGACCTGCGCCTCGCCGTCGGTGACCGCGGTGATCTTCACCCCGCGGCTGATGGAGGTGAGCTGCGGGCCGCGGATACCCGAGGCCTCCAGGGCGCGCAGGAACGCGTCGTTCAGCAGCGGGTCGAGGCTGGGCCCGACCGGCTCGTTCAGCCCCTTCTCCAGCGGCGACTTCTCGCGCGCGTCCTTGGAGGCCTTGGCGGCGCGGGTGTCGGGTGTCGGCTCGGCGAAGACGCCGATGTTCATCTTCTGCTTCTTCATGTGCTCCTGGAGCGACGTCTTCTTCCCGAAGTTCACCTCGGTATTCGGGTTGTAATTGGCCGCGTTCCCGAGCACGTAGGCGTTGCCGAGGCCGGCGGCGTTGACCTCCTCGGTGCGCTTGGAGTCGAACTCGGCGACCGGGATCTGCTGGAAGACGCCGATCTCGGTGTAGAAGAAGACCTTCCCGTCCCGGATCTCCGGCTTGTCGCGCGCGGTCAGACGGGTCCCGTCCTTGAGCATGATGATGTAGGCCTGCGCCGCCTGCGACAGCACCAGCAGGGCGCCCAGCAGGAGGATGGAGAGCTTTCTGGACATGCGACCTCCCGGGCCTGGGGGCTGCCCCGGGCTCGAGTGAAGTATAAACGTGGGGCACCTAGGAGGACTCGTGCTCATCGTCATGGACCGCTCCGCGACCGCCGAGGACGTCCAGCACGTCGTCGCCATCGCCGAGCGCAAAGGCCTCAAGGCCCACCCGATCCCGGGCGCGCAGCGGACCGCGATCGGGCTGACCGGCAACAAGGGCGCGATCGACGCGGCCGCCTTCGAGAACCTGCCCGGGGTCCTCGAGGTCATCCGGGTCTCCCACCCTTACAAGCTCGTCTCCCGCGAGTTCCACCCCGAGGACTCCATCGTCTCGATCGGGGGCGTTCCGATCGGAGGGCGCCGGGTCGTGGTGATCGCCGGCCCCTGCGCGGTGGAGTCGCTGGAGCAGACGGTCACGATCGCCAAGGCGGTGAAGGAGCTCGGCGCCGACCTGCTGCGCGGAGGCGCCTACAAGCCGCGCACGTCCCCCTACTCGTTCCAGGGGCTCGGGCTCGAGGGCCTGAAGATCCTGGCCGCGGCGCGCGAGGCGTCCGGGCTGCCGGTCGTCACCGAGGTGCTCGACACCGCGACCGTCGACCTGGTGGCCGAATACGCCGATTGCCTGCAGATCGGCGCCCGCAACATGCAGAACTTCGAGCTCCTGAAGCGCGCCGGGCAGACCGGCAAGCCGGTGCTGCTGAAGCGCGGCATGTCGGCCACGCTGGAGGAGTTCCTGCTGGCGGCCGAGTACCTCATGTCCGAGGGGAACCCGAACGTCGTCCTCTGCGAGCGCGGCATGCGCACCTTCACCGACTACACCCGCAACACCCTCGACCTGTCGGTGGTGCCGGCGGTCGAGCGCCTCTCGCACCTGCCGATCCTGGTGGACCCGTCGCACGGGACCGGGAGACGCGACAAGGTGGTGCCGATGTCGCGGGCGGCGGTGGCGGTCGGCGCGGACGGGCTGGCCGTGGAAGTGCATCACAAGCCGGAGGAGGCGCTCTCCGATGGACCGCAGGCGCTCACCCCGGACATGTTCGCCGAGCTGATGGAGCAGGTGCGGCCGATCGCCGCGGCGGTGGGACGCAGCCTGTGAGAGCGGTCCTGGCCCTGGAGGACGGCCGCGTCTTCGAGGGGCGCTCGGTGGGGGCGCAGGCGACCGGCTTCGGCGAGGTGGTCTTCAACACCGCGATGTCCGGCTACCAGGAGACCCTGACCGATCCCTCCTACCGCGGGCAGATCGTGGTGATGACCGCCGCCCACGTCGGCAACTACGGGCTGAACGACGCGGACGTGGAGTCCGACCGCATCCAGGTGGCCGGCTTCGCGGCCCGCGAGTTCTCGCCGCGCTTCTCCAACGCCCGCGGGCTGCGCACCGTGGCCGAGGCGCTGGAAGCGGCCGGCGTGCCCGGCATCGACGAGATCGACGCGCGCGCGCTGGTCAAGCACCTGCGCTCGCAGGGGGCGATGCGGGGAGCGATCTCCTCGGCGATCGCCTCCGAGGCCGACGTCGCCGCGCTGGTCGGCGAGATCCGGCGGCAGCCGCCGATGTCGGGCGCGGCGCTGGCGCTCGAGGCCGGGACGCGCCAGGAGTACGACTTCCACGGCGAGGGGGAGCCGGAGGCGAAGAGGCGGATCGCCGTCCTGGACTTCGGCACCAAGACGAACATCCTGAAGATGCTGGCCCAGCGCTCGCTGGCGCCGCACGTGGTGCCCGGCTGCACGCCGGCCTCCGAGCTCCTGGCCGGCGACTACGACGGCTTCTTCCTGTCGAACGGGCCGGGCGACCCGGCGGCGCTCACCGAGTGCGTCGACACCGCCCGGTCGCTGATCGCCTCGGGCCGGCCGGTCTTCGGCATCTGCCTCGGGCACCAGCTCCTCGGGCTGGCCGCCGGCGGCACGACCTTCAAGCTGAAGTTCGGGCACCGCGGCACGAACCATCCGGTCAAGGAGCTGGCCAGCGGGAAGGTCTCGATCACCTCGCAGAACCACGGCTTCTCGGTGGACGCGGCGTCGCTGCCGCCCAACGTCGAGGTCACCCACCTCAACCTCAACGACGGCACCTGCGAGGGCTTCCGCCTGAAGGACAAGCCGGTCTTCGCGGTGCAGTACCACCCGGAGTCGTCGCCGGGCCCGCACGACTCCGACGCCCTCTTCGACGAATTCGCCAAGCTGGTGGAGGACGGCGTCCGGAAGTGAACGTGCCGTTTTTCCTCGCGCGGCGCTTCCTGTCGGGCCGCCGCGGGGGACTTCTCGGCACCGTCTCCACGCTGGCGCTCCTGGGGGTCGCGCTGGGGGCCGCCGCCCTGGTGGTGGCGATGGGGCTGATGTCCGGCTACCGCAACGAGCTGGCCGAGAAGCTGGCCGGCACGAACGCCGAGGTGCTGGTGGTGCCGGAGGACACCTCCGAGGCGCGCCTGCGAGAGCGGCTGGCGGCGCTGCCCGGCGTGGTGGCCGTGGCCCACACCGCCTTCGCCCCCGGCCTGGTGCTCTCCGAGTCGGCGCCGCAGGGGGCCGACACGCTGCTGAAGGGGCTGGAGCTGCCACACGGCCTTCTCACCACCCGCCTCCTCTCCCGGGTGCCCGACCTCGCCCGCGCCATGAGCCCGCGGCCCGACGGCCGCATCCCCGCGCTGCTGGGGGCGGGGCTGGCGCGCCGCCTGGGCGTCTCGAAAGGCGACCCGCTGGTGCTGGAGACCGCCACCGCCACTCTCTCCCGGGGGCTCACGCCGCCGCGCCGCAGCGCGCTGCAGGTCATCGCCACGCTGGAGACCGGCTTCTCCGAGGTGGACGACTCCTGGACGGTGGTGCCGCTCGAGGACTTCGACCGGGTGGCGCCTCCGGACGCCCGGCGCGGGCTCTGGGAGCTGAAGCTGCAGCGCCCCTCCCGCTCCGAAGAGACGGTGGTTGCGGTGCGGGCGATGCTCGGGCCGACCTCCACGGTGCTGGACTGGAAGACGCTGAACCGCGATCTCTTCGAGGCGCTGCGGGTGCAGCAGGTGCTGCTCTTCGTGGTGCTGGTGCTGATCGTGGCGGTGGCCGCCGGCACCGTCGTCTCCTCGCTGGTGGTGCTGCTGGCGCAGAAGACGCGCGACATCGGCGTCCTCTCGGCGCTGGGCGCCACGCCGCGCCTCATCAAGCGCACCTTCCGGATCTCCGGCCTCCTGCTGGGGGGCTCCGGCCTCGTGCTGGGCACGCTCGCCGGGCTGCTGATCTGCGCGCTCCTCACCGCCACCCGCGCGGTGCGCTTCCCGCCGGAGATCGCCCGCGTCTACTACCTCTCCTGGATGCCCTTCCGCCCCGAGCCGCTGCACGTGGCCGGGATCCTCGGCGCCGGGGTGCTGCTGGTGCTGCTGGCCGCCTTCCTGCCGGCGCGCCGCGCCGCCGCCCTGGCGCCGGCGGACGCGCTGCGCTACGAATAGAGGAGCGTGCGGTACGTCGAGCTCCCCGTCTCGGCGCGGCTCGACCCGTTCGTGGAGTCGCTCTGGCTGCTGGAGGATGCGCCGGCGGCCGGTCCGCGGGAGCCGCGTCCCATCTACCCGGACGGGCACGTCGAGCTGATCTTCAACCTGGGCGATCCGACCGCCGAGCTGCGCGCCGGCGAAGCGCCGCGCCCGCAGAGCCGAGCGCTTCTCGCCGGGCAGCTGGAGGGGCCGGTGCTGGTCGCGGCCGGGAGCCGGCTCTCGCTCCTCGGCGTGCGGTTCCGGCCCGAAGGCGCCGCCGCCTTCGCCGGCCTGCCGCTGCGCGAGCTGGTGGGGCGCGTGGCGCCGCTCGAGGAGGTCGCCGGCGGCTGGGCGGGCGAGCTGCTGGAGCGGCTCGGCAACGCACCGCGGGACGCGGCCTCGCTGCTGCAGGACGCGCTGGCGCGGAAGCTGAGCGGCGCCGCGGCGCCCCCGACGTCCCTGCGGGCCGCGGTGGCGGCGATCGGGCGCTCGAACGGAGCGGCGACCATGGACGCGGTGGCGCGCGCCGCCGGCGTCTCGACCCGCGAGCTGCAGCGCGGTTTCGCGCGCTGGGTGGGGCTGAGCCCCAAGCGCTTCGCGCGGATCGTGCGTTTCCAGAGCGTGCTGCGCGCCGACGACGCGACCTGGGCCGAGGTGGCGGTCGCCTGCGGCTACTACGACCAGGCGCACCTCATCCGCGACTTCCGCGAGCTGGCCGGCGAGGTGCCGACGCGGGTGAAGTCGGGCTTCGACGGCCTCTCGTCGGCCTTCGCGCTGCGTGCGTCGCATTCGTCCAAGACGGTGACGCAAGACGCGGCTAGATTGCAGTCGAGGAGGAACGAATGAGAGTGCTCGCCCTGCTGCTGACGTTGTTCGCCGGAGTCGCCGCCGCCGAGGAGCCGCTCCAGGGCTTCGCCTGGCTGGCCGGGGACTGGGAGCTGCGGTCCGAGCGCGCGGCGGTGGAGGAGCGCTGGCTGCCGCCGGCCGGGCACACGATGCTCGGACTGTCGCGGACGGTGGCCAAGGGAGAGACGGTCGAGTTCGAGTTCCTGCGTCTGGAGGCGCGCCCCGACGGCGTGTTCTACGTCGCCCAGCCGGGCGGCAAGCCCCCGGTCGACTTCAAGTGGAACGGCAAGTCGGCGACCGAAGCGGTCTTCGAGAACCCGCAACACGACTTCCCCAAGCGGATCTCCTACACGCGGAATGCCGACGGCTCGGTGAAGGCGCGGGTCGACGGCGGCGCCGGCAGCCCGAAGGCGCAGGAGTTCCTCTACAAGCCCCGCCGCTAGACTCGGGGGATGCGGAGAAGCGCACTCCTCGCCTTAGCCTTCACGACCCTCCCGCTCTTCGCGCAGACGCCCACCCCGACGCCGAGCCCCTCGCCGACGCCGGAGCCGAAGGGCGTCGCGCTGGTCCGGAAGCTCTACACCAAGTACGAGCACCGCCTGCCGATGCGCGACGGGGCCAAGCTCTTCGCCTCGGTCTACGTCCCCAAGGACGCCGGCCCCGAGAAGAGCTACCCGATCCTGCTGGTGCGCACGCCCTACAGCGTGAAGCCCTACGGCTCCGACAACTACCCGGAGCGCCTCGGCCCGTCGGAGCTGGCGATGAAGGACGGCTTCATCTTCGTCTACGAGGACGTGCGCGGGCGCTACCAGTCGGACGGGGAGTTCGTGGACATGAGGCCCCATCGGCCGAAGAAGGGGCCGGCGGACTACGACGAGTCGACCGACACCTGGGACACGGTCGACTGGCTGGTGAAGAACGTCCCCTACAACAACGGCCGGGTCGGCATCTGGGGGATCTCCTATCCCGGCTTCTACGCGTCGGCGGGGATGATCGACGCGCATCCGGCGCTGAAGGCGGCCTCGCCGCAGGCGCCGATCGCCGACTGGTTCGTGGGGGACGACTTCCACCACAACGGCGCCTTCTTCCTGCCGCACGCCTTCAACTTCTTCTCGACCTTCGGCAAGCCGCGGAAGGGGCTGGTGAAGGAGGGGCCGCCGCGTTTCGAGCACGGCACGCCCGACGGCTACCGCTACTTCTCCGACCTGCCGCCGCTCTCCGAGGTGAACGAGAAGCTCTTCGAGGGGAACGTGGCGTTCTGGAAGGAGATCGTCGAGCACGACACCTACGACGCGTTCTGGCAGGCGCGCAACCTGCGCCCGCACCTGAAAGGGATCCGTCCGGCGGTGATGACCGTCGGGGGCTGGTTCGACGCCGAGAACCTCTTCGGCGCGCTGCAGACCTACCGCTCGGTCGAGACGCAGAGCCCCGGCGCGCAGAACACGCTGGTCATGGGACCCTGGGTGCACGGCGGCTGGAACCGCACCGACGGCGACGCCCTGGGAGCGGTGACCTTCGGTGACAAGACGTCGCTCTTCTACCGCGAGCGGATCGAGCTGCCCTTCTTCCAGCGCCACCTGAAGCTGAGAGCGGACGTCAAGGTGCCCGAGGCCTGGGTCTTCGAGACCGGCACCAACGTCTGGCGCGCGCTGGACTCGTGGCCGCCGCGCGCCGCGCAGAAGAAGACGCTGCGCTTCGGTCCGGGCGGTAGGCTCACCGTCGAAAACAACGGAGGGGGCCCGGGGGAACCATCTCATGGTTCCACCGAAACACATCTCGACGAATTCGTGAGCGACCCGAACCGGCCGGTGCCCTTCATCGCCGACACCTCCATCGGCATGAAGCGCGAGTACATGACCGCCGACCAGCGCTTCGCCTCCAGCCGCCCCGATGTGGCGGTCTACCAGACCGAGCCGCTGGAGGAGGACGTCACGCTGGCCGGTCCGCTCCAGGCGCGGCTGGTCGTCTCCACCACCGGCACGGATTCCGACTGGGTCGTGAAGCTGGTGGACGTCTACCCGGCCGACTTCCCCGATCCCGACCCGAACCCCGGCGACCTGAAGATGGGGGGCTACCAGCAGCTGGTCCGCGGCGACGTGATGCGCGGGAAGTTCCGGAGCTCCTACGAGAAGCCGGAGCCGTTCACGCCGGGCGCGCCCACCCACGTGGACTTCGCGCTGAACGACGTCTTCCACACGTTCCGGCGCGGGCACCGGATCATGGTCCAGGTGCAGTGCACCTGGTTCCCGCTGGTGGACCGCAACCCGCAGAAGCTGATGAACGACTTCGGCGCCAAAGCGTCGGACTACCAGAAGGCCACCCAGCGCCTCTACCGTTCCTCGGCGCTGGAGGTGCTGGTCCTTCCGCCGGATCGGCCGGGTCCACCACGCTAGACTGAGGTCCGGTGCGGCAGCTCCTCTTCTTCGACCTCGACGACACGCTCCTCGACCACCACGGCTCCCAGGCGGCCGCGCAGCGGGAGACCTGGGAGTCGCATCCGGCGGTCTTCGACGGCGTCGACTACGCCACCTGGTTCCCGCGCTACTACAAGACCAACGTCGCGCTCTGGGACGCCTACGGGCGCGGCGAGGTGACTCCCCAGGAGCTGCGCCAGCGCCGCTTCGCCGAGCCGCTGGCCGAGTCGGGGCTGGACCCGTCGCACGCCGACGCGCTCTCCGGCTTCTACATGGCCTCCTACGCGCGCCACTGGCGGCTCACCGAGGGGGCCGAGGAGATCCTGGAAGAGGCCGCCCGCCATGGCACGGTGGGCGTCCTCACCAACGGCTTCTCCGAGGTGCAGAGAGCCAAGCTGAAGCGCTTCGACCGGCAGATCGGCCGGTTCATCGAGCACCTCGTGCTTTCGGAGGAGGTGGGCGCGATGAAGCCGTCACGGGTCATCTTCGACGCGGCCTGGAAGAGGGCCGGCAACAGCGAGCCGATGCGCCGCGTCTACGTCGGCGACTCCTTCGCGCACGACGTCCTCGGCTCCAAGGCGGCCGGCTGGCTGCCGGTGCTCTTCAACCCGCTCTCGCGACCGCTGCCCGCTCCGGTCCTCTACGTCACCCGCCTCACGGACCTGAAACCGCTCCTCTCATGAGGCGGGCGTTCCTGGGGGCGGTGCTCCTGCTGGCGGCCTGCACGCCCGGCGTCTGGCAGAAGCGGCAGGGGGTGGACGGGGGCGGCGCGCGCGGACGGCTCTACCTTCCGCACCTCTACGCGCCGCTGCTGCCGGGCTCCATCTACCCGGACAAGCGCAAGCCGCTGCCGGTGGAGGGGCGCCCCGGCGCCCTCGTGGTCCTGCCGCCGGGAGCGCGGCGAGACCTGGCCGTCGAGGCGCTGGGCGAGCGCGGCTTCGTGGCGCTGGTGCTGAAGGCCGGGCCGAGCGTCGACGTGGATCGCGCGGTCACCTGGCTGAGGGCGCGTCCCGAGTGCGCCGGCGCGAAGGTGGTGGCGATCGTGCCCGCCGGCACCGCGCTCGGCCGCGAGGCCGCGGCGGTGGCCTTGATGGGAACGGCGGCCGCTCCGCTGGCGTCCCCGGCTCCGGTCGCGCTCTTCGGGTTGACCTCCGGCGCGCCGCCGTCGACGGTGGGCCCCTGGGCGCTGGAGAAGTGGTACCGCCCCGACGCGCGCGGGCGCTTCCCCGCCGAGGCCTGGCGCGACGCCGCGGAGTGGCTGGCCCTCGTGCTCGCCCGGTAGGGCTGCTAGATTCGCGGCATGAGGCGCACCGACGCATCGATCCGTGCCAAGGGCGTGCTCCTCCCCTGGCAACGCCGTCTCTACGGAGTCCTGCTGGTCGCCCTGGTCCTGATGGCGGCGAACGCCATCTACCTGGTCGCCTTCACCAAGATCTCCTCCTTCTTCATGGCGATGCTCCTGATGCACCTGGTGCTGGGGGCGCTGCTCTCGGTCCCGTTCCTGGTCTTCGCGCTCACCCATGCGCCGCGGATGTTCTTCATCCGCAACCGGAAGGCCAAGGCCGCCGGGCTCTCCATCTTCGCGCTGGCGCTGACCTGCATCGTGACCGGCACCTTCATGGTGTTCCAGGGGGCGACGCTCACCCACCGCCCGATCTACCTGGCGCACGTGCTGTCGATCCCGCTGGCGCTGATCGCCTTCATCCTCCACCGGCGCGCCGCGGTCCACAAGCTGCACCTGGTGCGGCTCGGGCAGTGGGGCGGCGCGGTGGCGGCGTTCCTGCTGGCGATGGCCGTCCTCCACAAGCTGGAGAAGCCGCCGAAGCGCGTCGTTAACAAGGAGGGGGACACGCAGTTCTTCCTCTCCTCGGCCGAGACGTTCGACCAGGGCCTCCTGGACGGCAAGACGCTGGCCGCCAACCAGTACTGCGCCGAGTGCCACCCCGACTCCTTCGACCGCTGGTCGAAGGGGGCGCACCGCTTCTCGTCCTTCAACAACCCCTTCTACCGCCGCTCGGTGGAGCTGATGGCCGACCAGGTAGGGCGCGAGAAGACGAAGTGGTGCGCCGGCTGCCACGACCCGGTGGTGCTCTTCACCGGCCAGATGGGGAAGGCCACGATGGCGACCTTCTCCTACGACCAGTTCGAGGCCCAGCAGGGGCTGGCCTGCATGAACTGCCACTCGATCGTGGAAGTGAAGGACACCCGCGGCAACGGCGGCTACGTGATCGAGGAGTCGAAGCAGTACCCCTTCGCCTTCTCCGACAACAGGTACCTGAAGGAGCTCAACAAGCTGCTTATCCGGATGGAGCCGTCGCTGCACCGCCAGACCTTCATGAAGCCGTTCATGCGGACGCCGGAGTTCTGCTCCACCTGCCACAAGGTGGCGCTCCTGCCGCCGATGAACGAGTACCGCTGGCTGCGCGGCCAGAACCACTACGACTCCTGGCAGGATTCCGGCGTCTCCGGCTACGCGGTGCGCTCCTTCTACGACCCGCCGAAGAGCAAGGCCTGCCGCGACTGCCACCTGCCGCTCTACGACTCCAGGGAGTTCGGCCACAAGGGCGGCAAGATCCACGACCACCTCTTCCCGGCGGCCAACACCGCGCTGCCGGTGATCCGCAACGACCAGAAGACGATCGACGACATCCGCAAGGTCCTGGTGGGAAGCCTTTCTGTCGACGTCTTCGCGATCAGGCGGGGCGACAAGCTGATCGCGCTCGGCCCTGAGCTGCCGGCGCTGAAGCCGGGCGAGGAGGTCGGCGTCGAGGTGGTGGTGCGCACCCGGACCCTCGGCCATCCCTACACGAACGGGACCGCCGACAGCAATGAAACGTGGGTGGCCTTTCAGGCCACGGAGATCGCCTCCGCCAAGTCTGGAGTTGTTGAGGCGGTGCCTTCCGGCACCGCGGGGATCGCCTCCGACAAGTCTTCGGCGACCGCGACCCGGTCCGCTGCCCCTCTCGCTAACCGCGTAATCATGCAATCGGGGACTCTGGACGCCGACAAGCGGCTGGACCCGGCCGCCGACAAGCTGTCGCAGCTGGTGATCGCCCACGACGGCAGGCCGATGGACCGCCGGCAGCCGCAGCAGATCCACGTCCCGCTCTTCAACAACTTCATCCCGCCGGGCGCGGCCCGCACGGTGCACTACCGGTTCAAGGTGCCGGACGACGCGCGCGGCAGCGTGACCCTCACCGCCGCCGCCAACTACAGGAAGTTCTCGCGCGACTACTCCCTGTTCGTGGCGGGACACGACGCGCCGGAGCTGCCGGTCACCGTGATCTCGTCCGACACTGTGACGCTGCCGATCGCTCCCGCGCCCGATGCGACGCTGGCCAAGGACGTCAAGCGCGGCAACCCCGACTGGCCGGAGAAGCCCTGGATCCGCTTCAACGACTACGGTATCGGCCTGCTGCTGCAGGGAGACTTCAAGGGGGCGGCCACCGCCTTCGAGAAGGTCGCCCAGCTGGCGCCGGCGCAGCCGGACGGGCCGCTCAACCTGGCCCGCGTGCGGGTGCAGGAGGGGGAGCTCCCCGCCGCCAAGGCCGCTCTGGCCGAGGCCGAGCGGCGGCGTCCCGGCTTCCCCAAGGCCGCGTTCTTCCGCGCGGTGGTGGCCAAGGAGGAGGGGCGGCTCGAGGACGCTCTGGCCGACCTGGCGCGCGTCGACAAGACGCATCCGAAGGACCGCAACGTCCTCAACCAGACCGCGCGCGTCCTCTACCTGATGGCGCGCTACCAGGAGGCGTTGCCCTACATCGACCGCGTGCTGGCGATCGACGGTGAGGACCTGCCGGCGCACTACAACGCGATGCTCTGTCTGAAGGCGCTGGGGCGCACCGCCGAGGCGAATGCCGAGGAGGCCTGGTACCGCTACCACAAGGACGACGAGGCCTCGCGCTCGGTGACCGCCGAGTACCGCCGCACGCACACCTACGACAACCGCGAGTCGCTGCCGATCCACGTGCACGATGAGCCGCGGCCGGCGCAGGCCGAGCCGCCGGCCTGGCTGGCGGAGATCGGACCCAAGGGCTACCAGTTCAAGGGCTACGCGCCCCCGGGGGAGCTCGTGCTGAAGGACGATCGCCCCAAGGGCGCGCCTCGTCCGTTCGCGCGGCCGCCGGAGCAGCGGCACGCCGCCGCCAGGCCCGCGTCACTCGTCCCCATCGCTGTGGTGGCGGATTGAAGCTGCGTTCCCGTGCGGGATGGTCAGCAGACCGGGTTGCCGGAGACTTGGCGGAGGCGATCTCCGCGGCGCTGTTGAGCGCCGCCTGCATGCTCTCAGCCTGCAAGAAGGAAGAGGCGCGCGCGCCTTCGCCCACCCCGGCGCCGGAGCCGACGGCGGTAGCGTCGGCGATCCGCTTCCAGGACGTGACCGGCGAGTCCGGGGTCGCCTTCCGGCACGTCAACGGCGCCTTCGGCAAGAAGTGGATGCCGGAGACGATGGGCTCCGGCGTGGCCTCCTTCGACGCCGACGGCGACGGGCGGCTCGACCTCCTCTTCGTGAACGGCCGCTATTGGAGGGAAGACCCGTCCGCCGCCGGCAAGCCGCAGCCGACGCTGGCCTTCTATCGCAACGCCACGGAGGCAGGCGGGCCGATCCGCTTCGTGGATCAGACGCGCGAGGCCGGGCTGGCGGTGTCGATGTACGGCATGGGCGCCGCCATCGGCGACGTGGACGGGAACGGCACACCCGACCTCCTGGTCACCGGCCTCGAGGAGGATCGTCTCTTCCTGAATGACGGCAAGGGGCGCTTCCGCGACGCGTCCAAGGGCTCGGGGCTCGACGGCAAGGGCTGGGCGACCTCGGCGGCGTTCGGCGACTTCGACGGCGACGGCGTCCTCGACCTCTTCCTCTGCCAGTACGTGGACTGGACATCGGCCACCGATCTCTATTGCACGCTGGACGGCAAGACCAAGGCGTACTGCACACCGGAACGCTATCCCGGCCGGACCTCGCGCCTCTTCAAGGGGCTGGGAGGCGGCAGGTTCCGTGACGTGACGCGCGAGGCCGGCGTCGAGAACCCGCTCGGCAAGGCGCTGGGCGTGGCGGTGCGCGACGTGGACGGCGACGGGCGTCTCGACGCCGCGGTCGCCAACGACACCTCTCCCAACAACCTTTTTCGCAATGCCGAGACGAAGAACGGCGTGCCGTTCTTCCACGACGTGGCGGTGGAGGTGGGCATGGCGGTGGGGGAGGACGGCCGCGCCCGCGGCGCGATGGGCATCGCCTTCGCCGACACCAAGAACGACGGCGGCGTCTCGCTGGTGGTGGGCAACTTCTCGAACGAGATGTGGTCCTTCTGGAGCGCCGGCCCGAAGGGGGCCTTCTTCGCCGACGAGACGGTGGTCAGCGGCCTCGGCCGCACCTCGCTGCTGCCGCTCACGTTCGGGGTGGCCTTCGCCGACCTCGACCTCGACGGCGTCCTGGACATCGTCGGCGTGAACGGGCACGTCGAGAGCTCGGTGCACGAGGTGCAGGCGGCCACCACCTACGCTCAGCCGCCGCTCCTCTTCCGCGGCCAGGGTGGCGGCAAGTTCGCGGACGTGAGCGCGCAGGCCGGCGCCGACTTCACCCGGCCGTTCGTGGGGCGCGGGCTGGCGGTCGGTGACCTCGACGGCGACGGCAAGCCCGACCTGGTGGTCACCGAGAACAACGGCCCGGCGCGCCTCCTGAGGAACGTCACCGAGACCAAGGGGGGCGCGGTCGTCCTGGACCTCGGTCCGGCGATCGGCGCGCGGGTGACCTCGACCGTCCGCGGGCGCAAGCGGGTGGACGAGGTCTCCGGCGGCGACGGCTACCTCTCGGTCTCGGAGCGCGCGGTGCGGATCGGGCTCGGCGCCGCTTCGGCGCTGGACGAGGTGACCGTCCGCTGGCCGGGCGGCGCCACCGACAGCGCCAAGAGCCTCGTCCCCGGCCGCTACCTCTGGAAGCCCGGCCAGGCTCCAGCTCCGCGCTGATCCGGTTTTCCTTGCTCGTGACCCTTGACAATCGTCCCGCTCGTACTTAACTTAACGGTTATCTAACTGAAAGGTTAGATAAAGATGACGCCGGACGCGCTCAGCACCACCTTCGCGGCTCTCGCCGACCCGACCCGCCGGGCCATCCTGGCCCGCCTGGCCAAGGGACCGGCCACCGTCACCGAGCTCTCCGAGCCGTTCGAGATGAGCGGCCCGGCCGTCTCCAAGCACCTCAAGGTGCTGGAGAACGCCGGGCTGATCGCGCGCGGCCGCGAGGCGCAGTGGCGCCCCTGCACGCTGCAGGTGAAGCCGCTGGAGGAAGTGGCGGCCTGGACCGAGAAGTACCGAAGGCTCTGGGAGAAGAACTTCGAACGGCTCGACGACTACCTCGAGCAGCTCAAGCAAAAGGAGAGGAACCATGGCCACCGCAAGTAAGACCCCGACGACTTTCACGACGCCCTCCGACGTCGAGATCGCCATGACCCGCGTCTTCGACGCGCCGCGCCGCCTGGTGTGGGACGCCTGGACGAACCCCGAGCACCTGCCGCGCTGGATGCTGGGTCCGGAGGGCTGGACGATGCCGGTCTGCGAGATCGACCTGCGACCGGGCGGCACCTGGCACTTCGTCTGGCGCCGCGCCGACGGCACCGAGATGTCGATGGCCGGCACCTACGTCGAGGTGGTGCCGCCGGAGCGGCTGGTCTCGACCGAGTCCTGGGGCGGAGACTGGCCGGAGACGATCAACACGCTGACCCTGACCGAGGAGGACGGCCGGACCACGGTGACCCAGACGGTCCGCTATCCCTCGGTGGCGGCCCGCGACGCCGCCACCGCCACGGGCATGAAGGAGGGGGTCTCGGTGAGCTTCGACCGGCTGGCCGACTACCTCGAGAAGAAGCGCTAGCGCAACCTGCGAAGCTTCCCCTCGCGCAGCTCGTAGAGATGACCGGTGTCGACGTCGCCCAGCACGGTGGGCGACGTCGCACCCGGCGCGGTCGCCTCGACCCTGACCGACGTCGCCGCCCCGACGCCGAAGTGGAGCGGCACCCACGAGCCGGACGCATACGAAGGCCGCAGCACGAACTCCTGCGTCTGCCTGCGCTCGCCGCTGGTGACCGTCACCTTGGTGCCGAGCATCGTGCGATGGTCCGCTCCGGCCACCGGCAGGATCTCGATCGCCCGGCCGCCACCTTCCGTCGCGTTCCGCAGGAGCCGGACACCCCCGGAGATCGCGGCCAGCGCCACGTCGACCCGGCCGTCGCCGTCCACGTCGCCGGCGGCGAGCCCCCGGCTGCAGAGGCGCAGCTTGCCGAGGTCGCCCGCCGAGGCGCTCACCTCCTCGAAGCGGCCGCTTCCCTGGTTCCGCCAGAGCAGTACCGGCTGCTTGTAGCTGCGGTTGCCGTCGCCGTAGGAGCCCAGCCCCCCCTTGCGGAAGATCTTCGCCAGCGTCAGGAGGATGTGCGGCACCAGATGCCCGGAGGAGGCCACCAGGTCCGGCCAGCCGTCGTCGTCGAAGTCGGCGAAGTCGGTGCCCCACTGCACGTAGGGAAACGCCGCCGCCGAGAGGTTGGCGGCGTCGGTGCCGTCGTCGAAGAGCTGCCCCTCGACGTTACGGTAGAAGGTGTTCGGCTCGTTCGCGAAGTTCGTGACCAGGACGTCCGGGTGGCCGTCGAGGTCCGGGTCGCCCAGGGCGATCCCCATGCCGGCGCGGGCGCCCTTCATCTCCCGCTGGCCGGCGCCGGTCTGGGCGGTGACATCCTCGAACGTGCCGTCGCCGCGGCCGTGGTAGAGCACGTTGGGCGCGCGGTCGTTGGAGACGTAAAGGTCGGCGATCCCGTCGCCGTCGTAGTCGAAGAAGAGGCCGCCGATCCCCTTCCCGCCGTGATTCGTGACGCCGGCCGCCGCGGCGCGCTCGGTGAACCGGCCGTCCTTCCCCTGCACGAAGAGGTAGGCCTCCTGACCCTCGTAGTCCTCGGGGATGCGGACCTGGAACTGCGGGAAGCCATGCTCCTTCTCGTAGGTCGTCTCCAGGTAGTTGACGACGTAGAGGTCCACCCTCCCGTCGCGGTTCACGTCGCCCGCCGCCAGGCCGATCGCGAAGCGGGAAGCCGGGAGCGGCTCCTCCGAGAACGTCCCGTCGCCCCGGTTCCTGTAGAGCGAGGTCGCGCCCACGCCGGTGACGACCAGGTCGAGCCGCCCGTCGGAGTCCACGTCCACGAACGAGGCGCCCATCGCCCAGCCGCAGGAGACGACCCCGGCCGCCTTGGTCACGTCCTGGAACGTGCCGTCGCCGCGGTTCCGGAAGAGCGCGCCGCAGGGCCCTCTCTGCGGCTTCTTGCCGTTCTCCACCGAGCCGGTGAAGAAGAGGTCGAGCCAGCCGTCGCCGTCGTAGTCCCCCATCGCCACGCCGCCGCCCATCGTCGAGAGCAGGCGGCCGCGCATCAGGTCGGTCTTGAACTTGAAGCGGACCCCGGCGGACTTCGTCACGTCCCGGAAGGTGATCGGTCCGGCCGCCAGCGGCAGCGTCAGGACCGCGGCCAGCAGCGCCCTCATCGCCCGCGCAGCGCCTCGTGGAAGGCCTCGGGGCCGGAGCGTCGGGTGAGCCATTCCTTCAGGAAGCGCGGGTCGGGATGGCGCTCGCTCTCGGGGTAGGGATAGGCGCTCATGGCGTGGAACGGGAAGGGCTCGATGCTCTGGCCGGTGACCGTGTTCTTGTCGAAGTCCTTGTCCCAGCCGTCGGAGACGAGGACGTAGTCGCGCCGCCAGCCGGCGGGCAGCGGCGGCAGTCGCGTGGCGTCGTAGGCGATCCGGATCGCGTCCCCTCCCTTGAAGGCCACCCAGCGGTCGTCGGTCCTGGTCAGGAGCTCGGTGACGTCCCCCAGGCGCGTGACCAGGCCGGGAACGTCCTGCCAGGCCGGCCCCGGCGTGGCATCGTCGTGCACGAAGACCTCGGGCCCGTCCGGCGTCTCCCGCACCCGCCGCGAGAAGCCGCGCTCGGAGAGGACCGCGCGCACCGGCGGCAGCGGCGTCGTGACCAGCGGCACCGGCGGGTCGTTCACGGTGACGAAGGCCTGGTCCCAGAAGATCGCCATGGTGGTGCGGATCCGCACCCGCGGATCGTTGGCGTTCAAAAGACCGGTCAGCTCGACCGGCATCGTCTTGGTCTTGCCGGACGGGAAGCCGAAGGACTCCATGGCCATCCGCCAGCCGCCCTTGCCGTCGGGAACCTCCAGAGAGGGCGGGACCTGGCGCACGTCCTGGCGCTGCGACATCGAGACGTTGATGGAGGTATCGCCGTAGAAGATCCAGCCGTCCAGGAACAGGACCACCCTGTCCCCCTCGGCGACCGGCCCGAGGTCGAGCTCCAGGTCGTGCGGGTCGCGCACGCCCTGGTAGTGCGTCTCCGGCCCGGGGTCCACGCGCCGCTGGTCTCGGCGGAGGAGCCGCTCCAGCACGTCCTCCCGCCTGCCCTTCACCGTGGAGAACGCCGCCCGCGGCGGGCGTGGATTCGCCACCGTGAAGAGCTTCCTCTCCAGCGGCGCCGGGATCGTGCGCTCGTTCGGCACCACCAGCGTCCCCTCGGGATGGTCGACCGCCATCAACGTCGCCTCGTCGAGGTAGGCCGCCTCCCAGAGCTCCTCGGTGTAGTCGAAGAGCAGCTCCCCGTCACCCGTCGGCTTCAGCAGGTCGCCGTCCACCAGGAGCCACTCGCGCGGGTCGGCGCCGGCCAGGTGGACGCCGTCGTAGAGGAGTCCGATCGGGGCGCGCCCCAGCGCGTCGCTGACGAAGCTCCAGTCGAGCGTCTGGCCGTTGAAGGCGTAGACGAAGGGGCACGAGCCCTTCAGCTGCTGGACCTCCTTGACCACCGCGCGGGCCCGCTGGTCGAGGAGGTTCTGCGGGATGCCGTTCGTGAAGACGCAGCGGACGACGTCCGCCCTGGAGCGTGAGCCGAGCCCGAAGTGCGTCGGCGTGAGGCCCACCGTACGGGCCACGTAGAGGTCGCCGGCCTTCACCTCCACCACCGATCCGACGCCCGCCTTGTTGACCTTGCCGGAGCCGGTCGGCAGGCCCTCGACGACGACCGTCAGCCAGCTGTTGGCGTTGCCGCCGTCGTTGCGCAGCGCCGAGACCTTGCCGCCGCGCGCCAGCACCAGGTCGAGGTCACCGTCGCCGTCGGCGTCGAGCGCCAGCAGCCGCTCGGCAGCCGCAACCGGTTTAGCGATGAGCGGCCACGGCGTGAAGCCATTGCCCGAGTTGCGCAGGAAGGAGAGGCCGTCCGCCTGCGAGAGCACCAGGTCCGGGAAGCCGTCGTTGTCGAGGTCGGCCAGCAGCGCCAGACGCGTGTCGCCAGGCTTCAGCTCCTCGCGCCCGAAGCCCGTGCCCCGCTTGTTGCGCAGCAGGACCACGCCCATCTTGGCCGCCACCGCGACGTCCGGCCAGCCGTCGCCGTCCACGTCCTCCACCGACAGGTCGGCCGCGCCGTGAACGTTCAGCGGCAGGCTGCGGAAGCGCCCCTGCCGCAGGTTGTCGCGCAGCACGACCTCGCCACCCTCGGTCACGCAGACGAGGTCAAGGTCGCCGTCGCGGTCCAGGTCGGAGACGACGGCGCGGCGCGAGCGGAACGCGGCGTCGCCGGTCGAGACGGTGACGTCGGCGAAGCTGCCGTCCAGGTTGTTGCGCAGCAGCCTGTCGGGCTGCGAGGCCCCGTACAGGTAGACGTCCAGGTCGCCGTCGAGGTCGAAGTCCAGGAAGGCCGCGGCCTCGTACGGCGCCGGGATCGCGTAGAGCTCCGGCTTGCCGGCGTTCTTCAGGTCGACGCGGCGCAGCGTCGCCGCCGGGTCCTCGGCGCTCAGCGGCGACTCGACCAGGGTGACCTTGACGGCGGCGCCCGGCTGCGGCCGCAGCGAGGCCTCCAGCGCCGGCGAGAAGCTCTCCAGCGGCACGCCGGTCACGTTCGTGAAGAGCTCGGAGAGCGACTGCTGGTAGCGCGAGGTCACCCGCAGCAGGTTCTCGAGGATGCGCGCCTTGATCGAGGCCTGCTTGAGGTCCCCCTTTCCGAGGAGCTCCCTGGCCTCGGAGAGGAACTGCTTGGGCTTGGCCTCGGCGTCGGCCAGGAGCCGCTCCACGTCGGCCAGGCTCTCCCTGGAGCCCGTTGCGTTCCCCGCTTCGAGCTGCGTCAGCAGCAGCTTCAGGCGGGCCGGCAGATTCGCCGGCGAGGCGACGACGATCTCCTGCAGCAGCTTCCGCCTGGTCTCCAGGAGCTGCGGCGTCGGGTTCGGCGCGATGTCGGCCGAGCGCACGAAGCGCCAGCGCGACTCCAGGTGCTTCGGGTCACGCTCGGCCGCCGCCGCCAGCGCGGCCCGCGCCGCCTCGGGCCGGTTGCGCGCCTCCTCCAGCGCGGCGCGGATCGCCAGCAACTCGGCGGGCGGCTTGCCTCCTCCGGCACGCTCCCCCCTGGCGAGCAGCGTGTCGGCGGCGGCGAGGTCGTTCTCGCGCAGGGCGGCAACGGCGCCGTTGGCGTAGGGGAGCGGCTCGTCCGGCACCAGCTCGGCGAGCCTGGCGAAGGAGGAGCGCGCCTCTTTCAGCTTCCCCTCCTCGAGCTGCGCCAGCCCGAGGTTCCGGGACGCCAGGATGCGCGAGGCCCTCTCCGGCGGCATCGCCGCCAGGAGCGCGGCCAGCAGCCATGCCCTCAGCGCACCACCTCGGCGACTTTCCCCTTCGTCCAGCGGACGCGGCTGCCGGCGGCGACGTGCTCGGCGGTCTGCACGCTGCCGTCGGGCCAGCGCACCTCGATCCTCGTCGCTTCCTTGGCCTCGCCGAGCCCGAACAGCAGCTCGCGCGAGGACTGCGAGAGGAACGACGACCCGGCGCGCACCTCGCGCATCTGGCGCCGTCCTCCGGCGGTCACCCGCACCACCGCTCCCAGCGCGTCGCGGTTCCTGCCGTCGGGCTGCGAGAGCAGGAGGCGCAGCCGTCCGCCCGACGCCGTGCCCCAGCCGTTGTGGTAGAGGAGCAGCGGGCCGCGGAAGACCGACACCACCACCTCCGGCGCGCCGTCGCCGTCGAGGTCTCCGTAGGCGAGCCCGCGCGTGTCGCGCAGCGTGTCGAAACCCTCCACGAAGGCGCGGTCCTCGAAGGTGCCGTCGCCGCGATTGCGGAAGAGCTTCTTGACGGTCTTCGAGGCCATGCCGTTGGTGCCGAAGTCGATGTTCCCCCAGATGCCGTCGTGGAAGTTCACACCCTCGCGTCCCATGCCGTTCCAGAAGGCCACCTCGTCGTCGTGTCCGCCGGGACCGGACTCGTACATGCCGTTGACGACCAGCAGGTCCTCCCGCCCCTTGCCGTCGAGGTCCACGAACTCGGTGCCCCAGGCCCAGCCGCCGTCGGCCACGCCGGCGGCCTGGGAGACGTGCTCGAAGCGGCGGCCGTCGAGGTTGCGGAAGAGCGCGTCCCCGCGCGAGCGGCGCGCCATCTTCTTCGCCATGAACGGCCGCACCAGGTCGGCGCCGGGCAGCGGCGGCATCGGCCAGCGCCGGTCGCGCAGGATCCAGTGGTAAGGGGTCCAGTAGTCGGTGACGTGGAGGTCCCAGCGGCCGTCGAGGTCGTAGTCCCCCCAGCTGAGCCCCATCCCGTACCCCTCGTCCTCGGTGCCGCTCTCCTTGCGCACGTTGACGAAGCGGGGATGCCCCTTCTCCGAGCGGTTCTCGTACAGGGAGTTCAGGCCGAAGTCGTTGGCGAGGTAGAAGTCGTCGTCGCCGTCGTCGTCGTAGTCGCAGGCCGAGACCGCGAACCCCCACCCGACGTCCCCCACGCCCGCCGCCTCCGTGGCGTCGATGAAGTACGGCTCCCCACTAGCGAGACGCTCAGCAGAGCGGGTCGCCGAAGACTTGGCGGAGGCGATCCCCGCGGCGCCTGCAGGCGCCGCCGACATAAGTTCAGACTTGGCGGAGGCGATCCCCGCGGCGCCTGCAGGCGCCGCCGACATAAGTTCAGACTTGGCGGAGGCGATCCCCGCGGCGCCGGAGGCGCCGCCTTTAAGAACGTGATGGAAGAACCGATCCCGTACTCCGTTGAAGCCGCTGTAGGTGGGGCCGATCGTCCGCGCGTCGCCGTAGCAGGCGATGAACAGGTCGAGCAGCCCGTCGCGGTCGGCGTCGAAGAACATCGCCGACGTGTACGGGCCCACCAGCGCGCCCAGCCCCCAGCGCTCGGTCACGTCGCGGAAGCGGCCGCCCCCCTCGTTCTTCAGCATCCGGCAGGGGGCGGCGTGGTAGGTGAGGAAGAGCTCGGGCAGTCCGTCGCCGTCGAGGTCGGCGGCCACGCCACCGGAAGGCTCGCCGGGTGGGATCTGGTCGAGCCCCGAGCCGGCGGTCGCCTCGCGGAACATCCCCCTGCCGTCATTGAGGAAGAGCTGCGGATGGACGTTGGGGAAGACGACGTCCAGATCTCCGTCGGCGTCCACGTCGACGAGGAGGACGCCGGGGCGGTGGTGGGTGGCGGGCACGCAGTAGTTCGTGAGCTCGAGCGGGTCCTGGACCTCGCTGGCGGCCACGAGCCCGCGCGCGGCGGCCTCCTCGGTCAGGTGCGGACGGCCACGCTGAAAGGCCGCCTCGCCGGCGACGCCGCTCGATTCCAGACGCCAGGGCGAGGTGCCGTTCTCGCGTCCCAGCTCCAGCGCCAGCGTCTGGACCAGCGCGACCCGCTCCCCATCGACCTCCCGCGAGAAGCCGCGCAGCCGCAGCTCCAGCTCCATGCGGGCGCGCTTCTTCGACGCGAAGCGCAGGTCGAGGATGCGCAGCGACGCCTCCGCGCCCGGCTTGACCGCCTGGTGCCAGCGCGCTGCCAGCGCCTGGAGCGCGCGGGCGGCGTCCGGCCTCGCCAGCAGGGAAGGGTCGGGAGCCTCGCCCCGCTCGAAGAGCGGCGCCAGCCCGCGTGCCACCGCTGTCGAGCCGCGGGCGTAGTCATCCAACGTGGGCATCGGCCCGCTGGAGCAGCCGAGCGTCAGCAGGAGCGTCGCGCCGCAGAGCAGGCGGGAGCGCATCGGCCGATGATAGGGCGATCCGGGACTGGCAGACCGCCGGACGGCGAGGCGCTCGCCGAGCTACTTCACCCGCGTCATCCGGATCTCCTCCATCCACTTCTCGGCGCCGTCCTGGTACCAGGTCCAGCGCGTCGTGTAGGAGTCCGGCCCGTCGAAGCGATAGACCGCCTTGTCCATGTGCCCCTTGTCGCGGCTGGCGAGATTGGTGGCGTCGACGTAGGTGAAGGTGATGCTCCGGCCGCCTTCCTCGACGGCGGTCGCCACCAGGCGAGGGTGGTTCCTGGCCATGCAGTAGTGCGTCAGCAGCAGGCGCTCGCCGTCGAGGTGGAAGACCGTGGCCATCCGGTTCTGGCCGCTCTCCTGGACGCTGGTCTCCAGCACCGCGGTGCCGCCGGCGATCGTCTGGAACGTGACCTCCTCGGTCCAACCCTTGGTGCTGGTGCCGCGCCAGGTCCCGTCCAGCGCCAGGAAGCGCTCGAGCGCCCGCGCGCCGGGAACGGCCGGCGCGCCGGTCGTCATCGAAGAGGCGAGGAGGAGCGTGGCAGAGGTGGCAAGAGTGGCAAGACTGCGGATCATGGTGTGTCTCCTTTCGCCAGGTGAGTGGCATCGGGCGGCGGAAGGGTTGCAACCCTCGGGACGCGCCGGGACACTCAGGAACGGATGACCGAGGGTGACGAGAGCCTGGTGGCGGAGTTCCTCTCCCGGCGCGACGAGGAGGCCTTCCGTGCGCTCTACCGGCGGCATTCGCCGCGCCTCTGGCTGGTCATCCTGCGCCTCCTCGGCGGCCGCGACGCCGAGGCGCAGGACGCGCTGCAGGACACCTGGATCCGCGCCGCGGCGCGGCTGCCGGAGTTCCGCTGGGAGGCGCGGCTCTCGACCTGGCTCACCGGGATCGCGGTGAACCGCTGCCGCGAGGCCTGGCGCGGCGACCGGCGCGCGCCGCGGGAGACAGAGCTCGCCGAGGAGCCGCGGGCCGAGGCGGCGGCCGGCGAGCGCCTCGACCTGGAGCGCGCGGTCCGCGCGCTGCCGGACGGCTTCCGCGCCGTGCTCGTCCTGCACGACGTGGAGGGCTACACCCATGACGAGATCGCGCGTCTCCTGGCGATCGACGCCGGCACCTCGAAGAGCCAGCTCTCCCGGGCCCGCGCGCGGTTGCGGGAGACGCTGGGACCGGCCCGGGCGGTGGGAAAGGTGGCGCCATGACGCACGACGATGACCCGGTCGACCTGAGCTCGCTTGCCCGGGAGTCGGCGCCGCCGCCCGGCGTCGAGGAAGCGGTCGTGGCGGCCTTGCTTCGAAGCGGGCAGCTTCGCCGCAAGGCTCGCTGGCCGAGGCTTACGCTGGGGGTCGCCGCTGCGTTCGTGCTGTTTGGCCTGGGCCTCGCCGCCGGCCGCCTGCTGCCGCGGCGCGCCGGCGCGCCGGCGGCGGGCTACGCGCTCCTCCTCTATCGCGGCGCCGAAGCGGAGACGAGCCCGCAGGAGGGGGAGCGCCGCGTCGGCGAGGTCATCGGCTGGGTGCGGAGCGTCCGCGCCTCGGGGCGCTCCCTGACCGGAGAGAAGCTGGCGCCGGGGGAGCGGAAGATCGGCGCGTCCGACGTGGCCTCGTCAGGCGCCTCGGAGCTGCAAGGCTTCTTCCTGCTCCAGGCCAAGAGCCTCGCCGAGGCCGAGGAGGTGGCGCGCGATTGCCCGCACCTGCGCTACGGTGGCGTGATCGTGGTGCGGCCCCTCGAGAAGACCTAGCTAGGCCTCGCTGGCGAGCGAAGTCCCTTCGGGCAGCGCGTGGATCGCCTTGGCCCGCACCCCCACCTCGTGCTCGGCCAGGTAGGCCTGGGCGTTCATCATCCGCTGCGTGCGCAGCAGGACGCGGGTAAGGTAGGGGACCTGCGAGGGGCGGATCTGCCGGATCCAGTCGGTCCAGCGCTTCTGGCCGGACAGGTTCAGGATCGAGCGTTTCCAGGTCTCGGCGTAGAGCTCGAAGAAGCGGGGCGCCCCCAGGTGCGGCTCCCAGAGCACGTGGTGCATGTCGTACTTGAACCAGGGCTGCCCCTCGAGCACCGCCGAGAGCTTGGTGAAGAGCTCGGTGCCGGGCAGCGGCGTGAGGATGGTGTAGCCGGCGCGCTGGAAGTGGTGCGCCGCCACGAAGTCCCAGAGCTCCCGGAATTGATCCTCTCCCCAGCTGGGGTCCACCAGGAAGTTGCCGGTCACGCCGTAGCCGAGGGAGCGCGCCAGCTCGGCGGCCCGCAGCGTCTGGTTCACGGTGGCGTCCTTGGTCACTCCCTTCAGCCCGCTGTCGGACGCGGCCTCGAGGCCGAAGAAGATGTCGAAGTCCTGCGCCAGCGGCCGCCAGGCCTCCAGGAGCTCCGGGTTCTTGGCGACCAGGTCAGTGCGCGACTGAGCCAGGATCCAGCGCTTCCTGAGGCCGTGCTTCCGTAGCGCCCGGGCGAGCTCGAGGCTGCGCGCCGGGTGGTTCCAGAAGAGGTCGTCCACCACGAAGACGTGTGGCCCGGTGCGGGCGAAGTCCTCGACCACCGCGCCGATGCCGCGCTCGCGGAAGGAGCGGTCGTAGAGCTGCCAGACCGAGCAGAAGCTGCAGCGGAATGGGCAGCCGCGCGCCGTCTCGATCAGCCAGACCGGCTTGAAGAGGAGGCAGTGGTAGCGGTTCCGGTAACGCTCCACGACCTCGCGCTTGGGGAGCGGCACGCGGTCGAGCCCGGTGCGGTCCGCGATCGGAGGGGTGGAGATCCAGCCGTCCGGCGTCCGCAGGCGCAGCCCGGGCACTTCCTTCAGGGGCGCCTTCCGGTCCAGCGCACGGACGAGGGCGGGGACCAGCTCCTCGCCGTCGTCCATGACGATGGCGTCGAGTTCGTCCCCTTCCAGGGGCTTCGAATAGGCGGCGGCGGCGTGCCCGCCGGCGAAGACGAACGCCTCCGGCAGGAGACGCTTGACGGTCCGGGCCGTCTCCAGGACGCGGTCGTACTCCAGGGCGTGGAGGTTGGAGATGCCGACGACCCGCGGCGCCTCGCGGCGCAGCCAGGTGGCGACCGGCAGGCCGAAGCGCTCGTCCACCACCGTGCAGGAGACGCCGTCCGCCTCCAGCGCCGCGGCGATGTACTCCAGCCCCAGCGGCTCCACCCGGAAGAAGGGCCCCAGGCCGAAGCGCTCGTTGCCGGGGTCGGGGCGCACGAAGAGCACGCGGCTCACGGCCCCGGATTCTAAGGGGGGGCCGGAAGGGGAACACGGTAGGGGTTCCCCTCAGAGTCAGAAGGCCGGGTAGAACGTCGAGATCACGTCCTTGACGGTCGGACGGGGCCGGCCCTTGAGGGCGATTTCCTCGACCGTGCGGAGGCGGTCCAGCAGCGAGGGCTGCGCGATCTCGTAGAGCACGCCGGTCGTCAGCACCTCGGTCTCCCGCGTGTACGTCAGCGCCGCCGCGCGGTCGGTGTGGTCGTGGTCGGCCGGCACCGTGCGCACCTTCGGCTTGAGAATCTTGAACTGGTCGTCGCCGCGCCAGGTGACGCAGGGGGAGATGATGTTCAGGAACGCGAAGCCGCGGTGCTGGATGGCCTGCACCATGAGCGCCGCCAGCGCCTTCGGGTCGCCGGAGAAGCCGCGCGCCACCCAGGTGGCGCCGACCGAGATCGCCAGCTCGCAGGGGTCGACCGACGGCTCGGGGTTGCCCCACGGCGTCGTCTTGGTCTTGTCCTGGGTCGGCGTGGTGGGCGCGGCCTGCCCCTTGGTGAGGCCGTAGATCTCGTTGTCCATCACGAGGTAGCAGACGTCCAGGTTGCGCCGGGCGGCGTGCATGAAGTGGTTGCCGCCGATCGCGAAGCCGTCGCCGTCGCCTCCCACCGCGATCACGTTCAGCTCCGGACGGGCCACCTTCACGCCGGTCGCCAGCGGCAGCGCGCGGCCGTGGATGCCGTTGAAGCCGTAGGTGTCGACGTAGCCCGGTAGGCGCGAGGAGCAGCCGATGCCGGAGATGACCACGGTGTTCCAGGGCTCGAGCTGTAGCTCGGCCATGGCGCGGTGCAGGCAGGCCAGCACGCCGAAGTCGCCGCAGCCCGGGCACCAGACCGGCTTCAGGTCGGTCTTGTAGTCGGCGGGCTTAAAGGCGGTTGGAGCTTCCGTGAGTGCGCTCATACTCTCCCCTCTATTGCGGCGCCCAAGGGCGCCGCGGAGATCGCCTCCGCCAAGTCTCCGGCGACCCGCTCTGCTGAGGTACTCGCCAGGATTTGGCCCTCTATCTCCTCGACCGTCAGGTTCTTGCCGCCGGAGCGTTTGTAGATGCTGGTCTTTTCCTGGGGCAAGTCCATGAACGTCCGGAGGTACTTGGCGAACTGCGCCGAGTAGCTGAGCTCCACGATCAGGACCTCGTCGACGCTCTTCAGGAAGGCCTGCAGCTGGTGCTTGGGGAAGGGATACATCATCAGCGGGACGAAGGCGGCGACGCTCTCGCCGTGCTCGTTGGCGCGCAGCACCGCCTCCTTCACCGGCCCCTTGGACGAGCCCCAGCAGACGATGCCGAGCCGGGCCCGCTCGGGGCCGTAGCGGCGCACGCGGTGATAGCGGTCGCGGATCGGGCGCAGCTTCCGGTAGCGCTTCTCGCTCATCCGTTCGTGGGTGAGGTGCGACGAGGCGGGGCGCCCCTGCTCGTCGTGCTCGAGGCCGTTCGTCTGGTACTCGCCCCCCACCATGCCGGGCACCGCCATCGGCGAGACGCCGTCCGGGGTTTCGGCGAAGCGTGCGTAGGGGGTGCCGGCGAGGTCGGCCGGCAGCCGGCGCTCGATCACCTCGTGCTCGAGGGCCGAGGCGATGATCGTCTCGCGGCGCTGCCCGATCGACTGGTCGGAGAGCACCAGCACCGGGAGCTGGTACTCCTCGGAGATGTTGAAGGCGTCCACGGTGGCGTGGAAGCAGTCCTCCACGTCGGTCGGCGCGATGACCACCCGCGGCGCGTCGCCGTGCGTGCCCCAGAGCGCCTGCCACAGGTCCGACTGCTCGCTCTTGGTGGGCAGGCCGGTGGAGGGCCCGCCGCGCTGCACGTTGATGACGACCGCCGGGATCTCGGCCATCGAGGCGAGGCCCAGCGTCTCGCTCATCAGGGAGAGCCCCGGCCCCGAGGTGGAGGTCGCCGACTTCACGCCGGCGTAGGAGGCGCCGACCACGGCGCCGATCGCCGAGAGCTCGTCCTCGGTCTGGATCACGCGTCCGCCGACCTTCGGCATCCAGTCGGCCAGGAACTGCAGGACCTCGGTCGAGGGGGTGATCGGGTAGCCGGCGAAGAAGCGGCAGCCGGCGTGGAGCGCGCCCACCGCGCAGGCCTCGTTGCCCGACATCAGGAGCTTCGGCTCCCCCTTCTCGTAGGAGAGCCTGCGCCCGGCGAGCGCCGGGTCGAGCGTGCCGGCCAGCTCGGCGCCGGCCGCGAAGCCGTTCAGGTTCGCCTCGAGGACGCCGGTCTTCTTCTTCCCGAGCTTGTGCTGGATGGCGCTCCGCAGCGCCGCCGCCGGCAGCGCGAAGAGCTCCGACAGGATGCCCAGGGTCACGATGTTCTTGCCGGCCGAGGTCGCCTTGGCGAGCCTGTTGAAGGGCAGCGGTACCCAGACCGCTTCCTCGCCGACGACGACGCCGGTCGCCTCGCGCGGCGTCGGATCGCTCTCCTCGTAGAGGACGAGCGCGTCGGGGGCGGGCAGCACCTCTCCCCGGAAACGGGCGAAGTCGGCCCAGGAGAAGACCACCAGGATGTCCACCCGGTCGCCCTGGGCGTTGACCGGGTCGGCCGAGAGGCGCACCACGCAGGAGGATTCGCCGCCGCGGATCTGCGGTCCGTAGGCCTCGGTCTTGATGACGTTCAGCCCTTCGCGCGCGCCGGCCTGGGCCAGCATGTCACCCATGGTCACCACGCCGTCGCCGCCGGCTCCGACCATGGCTATCGTCAGGTCTCTTCTGGGCACCGTGTCCTCCCCGGGCGAGAGCTACTGCGCGGCCCTGCCGGCCCGCGTCAGAGACCTCGGCCCTCGCTTCGCTCCGGCCGTCGGTTCGCCCCTCGCTGGCTTAACTTGGGGCCTGTCCGAACGTGTGGAAATGATCCAAAGGAATCATTCCTGCCGGCCGGCGCGGCGGTCGACCTGGCGGATCTTCACGAAGAGGAGCGCGCCGAAGAGGCTGATGAGCGCGGTCGAGAGGAGCAGCCCCTTGCGGCGATAGCGGTACTCCCCCCAGCGCTTCTCGACGCCGGCACGCAGCGAGCCGGTCTCCTTGCGCGCCTCCTCGGCGGTGCGGGAGAAGTCGCTGCGGTCGAAGGTGTGGATCGCCTGCCGCGTCTTCTCGACCCCTTCCTCGGCCGAGGTCGAGAGGAAGCGGAGCTCGTCGAGGTCGAAGCCGCGCTCGCCGAGCGCGTCCACGTCACTCTCCAGCGCGCGCCGGTCGGACTCCAGCGAGGCGATCGTCTTGCGGAAGTGCTGGGCGGTCTCGATGCACTCCGGCTTGCCGTACTGCTTGTGGCAATCGACGCAGAGGCTGCGCGGCCCGCTGCCGAGCTGCTCGTCGGTCGGGCGCTTGATGCCGTGCGTGCCGTGGCAGCTGGCGCACTCCGGCCAGCGGTGTGCCTCGAAGGCCTTCTTGTGCGGGCTGCCGTCGAAGAGCATGGCGTTGGCGCCATGGCAGTTCCGGCAGACCTGCGAGACGTGCGCCGTCTCCGGAGGGAGCGCCGCGTGGTTGCGTCGCCGTGGCAGCGGCCGCAGGTCCTGGGGACGTTGGTGGCGTGGACCAGCGAGAGCGGGCTCGACGGGCCACGGATGCCGTGCACGCCGTGGCAGCTGACGCACTGCGCCGCCTTGCTGTCCTTCCTGGTCAGCAGCAGCTCGCCGTGCTTGCTGGTCTGGTACTTGGCGAGCTGGTCGACCGGCAGCTTCGGGTTGTAGCCGCGCATGAACTCGCTGGAGGCGTGGCAGCGCGCGCAGAACTCCGGCACCCAGGAGCGGTCCGCCTTCCGGGCCTTCCGCTCCGGCCAGCGCTTGGCGATCTCCTCGCTCATCTCCATGTCGGTGGGGTGCCCGCCGTGGCAGCCGGAGTACATGAGGCCCTTGCGGAAGTGCGCGTCGGCCACCACCTCGCGAAGGTCGGCCGGAAGAGCGATTCGTCGGGCGCGACGTCGGGGTTGGTGTGGCAGAGCACGCAGTTGTCGGCGAGCAGCAGCTCCACCTTGCGGTCGTCGAGGTCGAGGCCCAGCAGCGTCGCCAGCTGCGAGGGGGACGAGAGGTAGCCGCCGGCGGCGGCGCTGAAGAAGAGCTTCTGCGCGTGGGCCGGCAGCGTCCGGAAGCGATCGCGAGCGGTCTGGTCCAGCACCGGCAGGTTGCCGGCCTTGGCCGAGAAGATGGAGGCGAAGTCCTTCGGCCACTGGCTCTCCGGCACGTGGTCGGCGGTGGCCTCGGCGCGCGCCGCCGCCGGGGAGAGCGCCAGCGCCAGGCAGGTGACGGCGATCGCCGCGCCGGCCCTGCGCGAGAGCAGTGCGTAGCCGGCGATGCCGGCGGCCACCGCGATCCCGAATGCCGCCGGCTAGGTGACGCCGGCGAAGCCGTGCAGCAGCGCCAGCACGGCGAGCGCCCCGGTCGCCACGAAGTGGCGATGCCCGAAGCGGGTGCGCCGCAGCCAGGTGATGCCCAGCGCCGCGCCCAGCGTGATGGCCGCCGCGGTCTGGGCGATGAGGTGCGCCTTGAGCGGATCGCCGGAGGGGTCCACGCCGCGTATCGCCGGCACGCCGATGTCCCAGGCCTCCAGCGTCAGGAACGCGAACATGAGGAGCGCCGCCACTCCGAGGTCGGTCACCGCCGGGCCGGGGCGCCCGCGCGAGGTGCCGCGGTCGAGCACCGGCACCAGCAGGATCGCCAGCACGATGATGTTCACGATGATCAGGCAGACCTGCGGCCCCTCCAGCACCGACAGGCAAATCAGGTGCGCCGACCAGCAGTGGATGGAGCACCAGCCAGCCGAACGGCACCTGCCCGACCAGCACCTTCATGCTCTCGTAGGAGGTGCCGCCGCCGACCTGGTAGTACATGAGGAGCAGCACGCCGGTGACGATCTGCACCGTGAAGAAGAAGATCGCCACGCCGCCGAAGTAGTACCAGGCCACCGAGTGGCCGGCGGTCGGCACCTCCTTGTGCTTCAGGAACTCGGTGAGGGTGCGGAGCTGATAGCGCTCGTCGAGCGCGTCGAGGAGGGCTCGCTTGCGCTTCCCGGGCTTCGGCTCGGCGCTCATGCGGGTTTCCCTCCGGCCTTCACTGTCACGGTGCCGGCCAGGTCCCCTTCGACCGCGTAGACCGCCAGCGGCCGCGGCGGCGGACCGGCCACCACCCGTCCGTCCAGCGCGAACTTGCCGTTGTGGCAGGCGCACCAGATCACCTCGTCCGACGCCTGGTACTGCACCGTGCACCCCTCGTGCGTGCACTTGGCCGAGAGGGCGCGCAGCTTCTCCTCGCGGTCTTTCAGGAGCAGCACCCGCTCGGCCCCGACCGGCACGATCAGGAACCCCTTCGACGCCAGGTCCTGCCGCTGCTGATCGCTGAGCGTCGCCTGCCCGGCGCCGCCGGCGTCCCTGGGCGGCGTCAGGTAGCGCAGGACCGGATAGACGACGGCGGCGGCCCACGCCAGGAGCTGCCTCCGAGCAGGAGGTCGACCAGGCTGCGCCGGCTCGCGCCGGCGGTCGCGGTCTCTTCGGCCATGAAGGGCTCCTTGGCCGCGAATCTAGTGACGGCAGCAAGGGGCCGAAATGATCCATTCACATCAGAGCGAAAGGCCGGAGGCGCCGACTAGATTCGTCGGCGACGCGTCACCGCGTCCGGGAGCGCGAGCATGGGCGGGGTCTTCGAGCACAAGCGCCACCTCATCCGGATGGCCGGCCTGTTCGGGCTCGGCGGCCTCGCCTTCGTGGTGCTGCAGCTCTTCATGACGCCGAAGAGCTTCGGCGTCTACGGGCACTACCGCGGGGACGCGCTGCAGGAGATCTCCTCGCGGCCGCCGGTCTTCGCCGGGCGCGCCGCCTGCGCCGAATGCCACGGCGACCAGGCCGACAAGCTGAAGACCGGACCGCACGCGCGGATCGGCTGCGAGGCCTGCCACGGCGCGCTGGCCCGCCACGCCGAGAAGCCGGAGAGCGTCAAGCCGGTCAAGCGCGAGGTGCGCGACCTCTGCCTGACCTGTCACCTGAAGAACGCCGCCCGCCCCGCCAAGTTCCCTCAGGTCGACGGGAAAGAGCACGGCGAGGGGAACCCGTGCAACGCCTGCCACGCGCCGCACTCGCCGAAGGAGATGCCATGAGCAAGAGCCGGAGAGAGCTGCTCCTCGAGGGCGGGAAGGTCCTGGTGATGACCGCCGCCGCCAGCGCCGCCTTCGAGGACGTGATGGCCGGGCATCCCGAGAAGGCGCACGGCTACGAGATGGGCGACCACTGGTGGGCCATGGCCATCGACGTCGAGAAGTGCGTCGGCTGCGGCAACTGCGTGCGGGCCTGCAAGGAGGAGAACGGCGTCTCCAGGCAGCCCTATTACTTCCGCACCTGGGTGGAGCGGTACCACGTGCGCGGCGACCAGCCCGAGCACCCCGAGGTCGACTCTCCGAACGGCGGCTACGACGGCTTCCCGGAGAAGTTCCGCGTCGACGACGGCGGCAAGAGCTTCTTCGTGCCCAAGCTCTGCAACCACTGCGCGCACTCCCCCTGCACCCAGGTCTGCCCGGTCGGCGCCACCTTCGAGAGCCCCGACGGCGTGGTGCTCGTCGACAAGACCTACTGCCTCGGCTGCCGCTACTGCGTGCAGGCCTGCCCCTACGGCTGCCGCTTCATCGACCCGGCGACCAACACCGTCGACAAGTGCACCCTGTGCTACCACCGCATCACCAAGGGCCTCACCACCGCCTGCGTGGAGAGCTGCCCGACCGGCGCGCGCGAGCTCGGCGACCTGAAGGACCCGTCCGACCCGATCCACGAGTTCCTGCGGACGCACAAGACGCAGGTCCTCAAGCCACAGATGGCCACCGGCTCGAAGCTCTTCTACAACGGCCTCGACGGCTCGGTGCGCTAGGAGAATCCAGGTGGAAGAGCAGGTCCTCGCCGCCGTCCAGGGCTTCATGTACCCCAACGAGATGGAGCTCCAGTGGAGCGTCCTGATCGTCCTCTATCCCTTCCTCACCGGCCTGGTGGCCGGCGCCTTCATCCTGGCGTCGCTGGTGAAGGTCTTCAAGGTGGAGGAGGTCAAGCCGACCTATCGGCTGGCGCTGCTGACCGCGCTGTCGTTCCTGCTGGTCGCCCCGCTGCCGCTGCAGCTCCACCTCGGACACCCGGAGCGCTCGCTGGAGATGTACCTGACGCCGCACACCACCTCGGCGATGGCGATGTTCGGCTTCGTCTACCTCTGGTACCTGATGGCGGTGCTGGTGCTGGAGATCTGGCTCGACTACCGCGTCGAGATGGTCCACCTCGGCAAGACCAGGCCGGGGCTGCTGGGGCGCGTCTACCGCTGGATGACGCTCGGCGTGGACGACGTGAGCCCGGAGGCGCGCCGCGCCGACGCCAAGGTCGCGCAGTTCCTGACGATCATCGGCATCCCCTCGGCGTTCCTGCTCCACGGCTACGTGGGCTTCCTCTTCGGCTCGGTGAAGGCGAACCCCTGGTGGTCGACGCCGCTGATGCCGATCGTCTTCCTCTTCTCGGCGATCGTCTCCGGCATCGCGCTGGTGCTGGTGATGTACATGACCATCACCTTCGTGCAGGGGAAAGAGATCCCGATGCCCTGCGTCGACACGATCGGGCGCTACCTGCTCTATGCGTTCCTGATCGACTTCTCGCTGGAGATGCTCGACCTCCTGCACCGCGTCTACGAGGCCGACGAGTCCTTCAAGAGCCTGGACTTCATGGTGAAGACGCGCCTCTACACCTCGCAGGTGCTGGTGCAGATCGTGCTCGGCACGCTGGTGCCGATCGGGCTCCTGGCGCTGGTGCAGATGGTGAAGCTGACCGAGGGGGCGCGGAAGGGGATCTACGTGGTGGCCGCCTCGCTAACCCTGATCGGCATCTTCGCGATGCGCTGGAACGTCGTCATCGGCGGGCAGCTCTTCTCGAAGAGCTTCCTCGGCTACACCAGCTACAAGATGGGCTTCGCCACCCGCGAGGGGCTGCTGCCGGCGATCCTGCTGCTGCTCCTGCCGTTCGGCCTGCTGTGGGGGCTGGTCAAGCTGCTGCCGCCGTGGGAGGAGCCGGAGACCGAGGCCTCCGGCTCCGGAGAGCTGGCGGCCTAGCCGAACCCTATTCCTTGGTTCCGGCGTCGGCGACGGCCTTGCTCTTGAGGACGCCGTCGTTCTCCCTCAGGAAGCCTCGGATGTCGTCGGACATGTCGAGGAGCCGCATCCACTGCTCCTTGTAGAGCGTCACCGGAAACCGTCCCAGTCCATAGACCGACAGCGCGCCTTTTTCGCTCACCTTCATGGTGATGCCGCGGCTGCGGGCCGATTTCAGCCGCTCGTTCTCCGCGCGCAGGCGGTCCAGCTCGGCTTTGATGTCCTCTTCAGCCATCGTCTCTCCTCCTGCGAAAGGTCTTTCCGGAGGATAGCAGCAGGGCGGAAAGGGACAAGTCGAGGGCTCAGGCCTTGGGAGGCGCGGGGGGCCTCGGCTTCTGGGTCTCCAGGCTGAAGTTCACGGTGACGTCGTCCCCCAGGACCACGCCGCCGTTGTCCAGCGCCGCGTTCCAGAGCATCCCGAACTCCTTGCGGTTGACAGTGAGGACCGTCTCGAAGCCCACCTTCTCGTTGCCGCGCGCGTCCTTGGCGAAGCCGGTGACGGTGACCGGCAGGGTGACGACCTTGTCCACGCCGCGCAGGCTGAGGACGCCGGTGACGTCGTAGCGGTCCTTGCCGGCCGGAACGACCTTGCTGCTCTTGAAGACGATGTTCGGGTACTTCTCGGCCTCGAAGAAATCGCCGGACTTCAGGTGGGCGTCACGCCGCTCGTTGGCGGTGTCGATGCTGGCGGCCTTGATCGTGAAGACGACCGAGGAGGCCTCGGGCTTCTCCTTGTCGATCTGGATGTCGGCCTCGAAGTCCTTGAAGTAGCCGCGCACCTTGGTGACGATGTGGCGCACCTGGAACGAGACCTCGGAGTGCGTCTTGTCCACCACCAGGGCCTCGGTGGCGGCGAAGACCGGCGAGGCCAGGACGGCGGCGGCGAGCAGGACGAGGGTGGGTTTCTTCATCGGGGTTCTCCTTTGCAGCGGGCTGCGTGGGACTGTCTGGACGCTCGCCGAAGGCGATGCGCCTCTTGCGGCGTGAGCCGCGTTCATGTCTGTCGGATGCGGTCGAGAAGGCCGATGAGCCGCTCCACCTCGGCGGAGTCGAGCGCCGAGAGCGTCGTCTCGTCGGCGGCCTCCAGTGGCTTGTCGAGCCGGGCCAGGAGCTGCAGGGCCGCCGGCGTGGCCCAGCACAGGACCTGCCGGCGGTCCTCGGGACATCGCTCCCGCCGCACCAGGCCCTTGGCCTCGAGCCGGTCGAGGAGGCGCGTGATGCCGGGCGCCTGCTCGATCATCCGGTCGGCGATCTCCAGCGTCGGCAGGCCGTCCTGGCCGGCGCCACGCAGGATGCGCAGCACGTTGTACTGCTGGAAGGTGAGGTCGTGCGTCTCGATGACGGCCCCGATCCTCCGCTTCAGCGTGTCGGCGGTTCGTAGCAACGCGACCATCGCCTCGGTCCGGGTGGAGGCGAACGGCCGCCTCTGCCGGATCTCCCGCTGGATCGCGCTTTCGCGTGTCACGTCAACTAATGTAGATCACAATAATTGATTAGTCAAGTATTGTGGAGCCGGGCCGTCAGGCTGGCCCCGGCGCCCAGCAGGCCGAGCACCTTCAGCGCGAAGACGGCGCCCCCGGGGAGGGGCAACGCGAACGGTTGCCAGAAGAGCACGAAGAGGCCGAGGAGCAGGTGGACCGCCGGGGGATCGCCTCGCGACCAGAGCGCCAGCGCCGCCAGCAGCAGGAACACCAGGTTGTAGTCGAAGGAGGAGGGGACCAGGAAGGTGGCCAGCGCCGTGACCCAGAGCAGGTAGACGCCGGCGACGGCGCGGCGCCGCTCCTCGGCGGCCCGCCAGACAGCGTAGCTCACCCAGGCGAGCGGCAGCGCCAGCAGGGTTCCGGCGCCCAGGAGGCCGGGGACGCTTCCCAGGGGAGTGCGTCCGAAGAGCAGCGGCCAGGCGGTGGTGACCGAGTGCGCGTAGGTCGTGAGGCTCCCCTCGGAGGCCACCGGCGTGAAGGAGGGATGCCGCAGCCACTGCAGCACCGCCAGCACGTCCTCGCCGTGCCGGTGCTGGCTGCCCTTCATGTTGCGCAGCGCGTCGCCGGTGTGCGGCAGCAGCGCCAGCATCCCGACGGCGACCGCGGCGAAGGCCGCTGCCCGCGCGCGCCGCAAGGCCAGGAGCGCCGGCAGGGTGAGGAGCGGATAGAGCTTCATCCAGACGGCGGCGCCGATCGCCAGACCCGCCAGCGCGTCGCGCCCGAGGCCGGGCGCGGCCAGGGCCCAGCCGGCGACCAGCAGGAGCGGCAGCATCAGGTGGTCGCACTGCCCGCGCTCCATCGCGAAGAGGACCGGCGTCGAGAGGAGGACCGCCGCCAGGATGGCCGGGTAGGGGAGCGACTTCTGCCCCAGCCGCTGGCGCGCCCGGTTGGCCCAGGCGGCAGCCCAGGCGAAGACTCCGGTCGAGAGGAGGAGCTGGACCGCGTAGGCGGCCGGGTAGGAGAGCAGCGGAGCCCAGAGGTGGAGCGCGAGCGTCAACGGCGGATAGGCATAGAGCCCGCGCGCGTCGCCGAACGGCTGGGCGTAGGGGTCGCCGCCGCGGAAGAGGAGCGCGCCGGCGCGGTAGCTGTAGCTGAAGTCGAGCCCCAGCCAGGCCCACGGCGCGAACCAGGTCTGCGGGCCCACCCAGCGGAACGCCGCGAAGCTCTCGACCCAGACGGCGCTCCAGAGCACGAGACCGGCGCCGGCCACGCCGGTGATCGCCAGCAGCCACGGCCGGGCGATGCGGCGGCGCTCCTCCATCGGCAGCGCGACGACGATAGCAGCCGTGGCTATAGTCCTCGCGCGTGAGCGCCTACCGCATCCCCTTCAACAAGGCCTCGGTGGTGGGCCGCGAGCTCGCGTACGTGACCGAGGCGATCGCCGGCGGCCACATCTCCGGCAACGGGAGCTTCACGCGGCGCGCCGAGGCGCTGCTGGAAGAGGCCATGGGGGGCAAGGTCCTGCTGACCACCTCCTGCACCCACGCGCTGGAGATGGCGGCGCTGCTCCTCGACCTGACGCCCGGGGACGAGGTGATCGTGCCGGCCTTCACCTTCGTCTCCACGGTCAACGCCTTCGCGCTGCGCGGCGCACGGCCCGTCTTCGTGGACGTCCTGCCCGACACGCTGAACCTCGACGAGCGGCTCGTCGAGAGGGCGATCACGCCGCGCACCCGGGCGATCGTGGCGGTCCACTACGGCGGCGTCGGCTGCGCGATGGAGGCCCTGGCCGAGCTGGCGGCGCGGCACCGCCTGGCGCTGGTGGAGGACAACGCGCACGGGCTCTTCGCCCGCTACCGGGGGCGCCTGCTGGGCACCTTCGGCCCGCTGGCGGTGCAGAGCTTCCACGAGACCAAGAACTTCACCTGCGGCGAGGGGGGCGCGCTGGTGGTGAACGACCCTTCGCTGGTGGAGCGCGCCGAGATCCTCCGCGAGAAGGGCACCGACCGCTCGCGCTTCTTCCGCGGGGCGGTGGACAAGTACACCTGGGTGGACCTCGGTTCCAGCTACGTCGCCTCCGACATGCTGGCCGGCTTCCTGCTCGGCCAGCTGGAGGAGCGCGAGAAGGTGCAGGCGCGGCGCGCTCTCCTCTGGCGGCGCTATGCCGACGAGCTGGCCGGATGGGCGGAGCGCGAGGGCGTGCGCCTGATGGAGGTGCCGCCCGGCTGCGAGCCGACCCAGCACCTCTTCTACCTGCTGCTGCCGTCGCTGGAGCGGCGGCAGGCGCTGATGGCGCAGCTGGCGGCGCGCGGCATCCTGGCGGTCTTCCACTACCAGCCGCTCCACCTGTCGCGGATGGGCCGCCTCTACGGCGGACGGGAGGGGGACTGCCCGGTGACCGAGGACGTCGCCGACCGCCTGCTGCGGCTACCGCTCTTCTATTCGCTGGAAGACGCCGAGCAGGCCGAGGTGATCTCCGCCGTGCAGACTTCCTGAATAATCCGCGCATGGAACCGAAGAACCGGCGCGCCTTCCTGGAAGAGGTCTCCTTCGCCTCCCTGATGGCGGGCTTCCCGGCCTCGGCCCGGAGCGCGCTCGGCGCCCTGGCCTCCGGACCGCCGGCGCCGGTGCTGCCGGCGGCCCTGCGGCCGGGCGCCACGGTCGCGCTGGTGGCGCCGGCCAGCCCGCCCGGCGACCCCGAGTCGAACGTCATTGCCGAGGAGGTGATGCGCGCGCTCGGCCTGGTGCCACGCCTGATGCCGAACGCCACCCGCCAGACGAAGTACCTGGCCGGCACCGACGAGGAGCGCGCCCACGACCTGAACGCCGCCTTCGGCGATCCCTCGGTGGACGCGGTCTGGTGCCTGCGCGGCGGCTACGGCTCGGAGCGGATCCTGCCGCTCCTCGACTACGAGCTCATCAAGCGGAACCCCAAGCCGCTCATCGGCTACAGCGACATCACCGCGCCCCTGAACGCGATCCACCGGCTCACCGGCCTGGTGACGTTCCACGGGCCGATCGCCTCCGAGAACCTCACCGACTACACGCTGGAGCACTTCAAGCGGACGCTCTTCACCCCGGCCGCCGCCGGGCGCATCGCCGCGCCGCCGCCGTTCGAGCCGCGCGAGGGGCGCGTCGAGCGGGAGAACCGGCTGCGCAAGATCCGCGGCGGGAAAGGGACCGGACCGCTGGTGGGGGGCAACATCAGCGTCTTCTCCACCCTCATCGGGACGCCGTTCGAGCCCGAGCTGAAGGGGCGGATCCTCTTCCTGGAGGAGATCGGCGAGGAGCCCTACCGCATCGACCGCTGGCTGACGCAGTTCGTGCTGACCGGAAAGCTCTCAGGCTGCGCCGGCATCGCCCTGGGGAAGTTCAACGACTGCGGTCCCAGGGCGGAGCCGAGCTACCACGGCACCTGGACCTGGCAGCAGGTCTGCGCCGACCGCCTCGGGAACCTCGGCATCCCGGTCGTCGCCGGCCTGATGTTCGGCCATGTGCCGGAGAAGGCCACGCTGCCGATCGGCGTCCAGGCCGAGCTGGACGGAGACGCCGGCACGCTCACATTGCTGGGGCCGGCGGTACGCTGAAGCTGCTACTTTCAGGCTGAGAAGGAGGAACTCCCCATGCGCCTGCGCCGCTACGCGCTGCTCTCCGCCCTGGCGTTCGTCCTGGCCGCGCCCGCCCTCGCCGAGGAGAAGCACCTCGGCTCGACCCGGCTCTCCAGGCAGGAGAACGACGTCGACATCATCCGGATGCCCGCCTGCCGCGAGAAGGGGCGCGTCTCCGAGGTGAAGCTGAAGGTCCACAAGGGGAGCGTGGAGATCGAGAAGCTCTGGGTGAAGTTCAAGAACGGCGAGGTCGACCATCTCGAGGTGCGCCAGCGCATTCCCGAGGGGGGCGAGAGCCGCTGGATCGACCTGAAGGGCGGCAAGCGCTGCATCGCCTCGATCGGCATCATCGGCGACACCGAGCGGTCGCGCGACGAGGCGCGGGTCGACTTCTACGGGAGATAACCTGGCGCGCTGCCGGCGGCCGTCCCGATGACCGCCAGCTTCACCCCGGACGTGCTGAAGGCCGGCGCCGGCTTCCTGGCGCTGGCGCTGGCGCTGGGCCTCTTCGTCCGCGCCGAGCGCCGCAACGTGGCGCGGCTGACCGTCGTCTACCTGCTGTCGCTGGCCTTCCGCGCCGCCGCGGTGATCTTCCACGGCACCGCGATGACCGGGACCGCGGCCACCTTCGGCTTCCTGGCGCACCTGCTGCAGGGGCTGGCCTTCGTCTGGCTGGCGGCGGCGCTGGTCTTCGCGGTGGTGCTGGCGGGTCTGCGCCTCCAGCCGCCGCGCATCGTGCGCGACCTGACGACCGCCGGCGCCTCGCTGGTACTGGTCTTCTCGGTGCTGGCCACCCACAACGTGGACGTCACCGGCATCGTGGCGACCTCGGCGGTGGTCACCGCCATCATCGGCTTCTCGCTGCAGGACACGCTGGGCAACGTGATGGGCGGCCTGGCGCTGCAGCTCGACGGCTCGGTCGGGGTCGGGGACGCGGTGCGTTTCGGCGACGTCGTCGGCGTGGTCCGCGAGGTGACCTGGCGCTACGTCTCGCTGGCCACCAAGAACGGCGACCGGGTGATCGTCCCCAACAGCGTCTTCATGAAGAGCCAGGTGCTGGCGCTCGGCAAGGCGGCCGACGTGACCGGCTTCCTGCAGCGGCGCTGGGTGCGCTTCCACGTCGACTACCGCGCCCAGCCACCGGCGGTGATGGCCGCGGTGCTGGAGGCGCTTCGCCGCGAGCCGCCGCCGGCGATGACGCTGGCTCCGGCGCCCGACGTCCTGCTGCTGGAGTTCCAGGACAGCTGGGCCACCTACGCGGTGCGCTACTGGCTCACCGACTACTGGCAGGACGAGGTGACCGATTCCCTGGTGCGGACGCGCCTGGTCTTCGCGCTGAGGCGCGCCGGCATCCCGATGTCGATCCCGGCGCAGAGCGTCTTCCTGACCTCCGAGGACCGAGAGCGGCAGGAGCACGTCAGGGAGAAGGAGAAGCGGGCGCGCCTGAACGCGCTGGAGACGGTGAGCCTCTTCGACACCCTGACCGAGCAGGAGAAGGACCTGCTGGCCGAAGGGCTGAGCTTCGCGCCGTTCGCCCCGGGCGAGGCGATGGTGGTGCAGGGGAGCGCCGTCCACCACCTCTACATCCTGTCCAAGGGGAGCGCCGAGGTGCGGGTGTCGGTCGAGGGCGCTCCGGCCCGGGCGGTTCGGCGCCTCGAGGCGCCCGACTTCTTCGGAGAGCGCGGGCTGCTGACCGGCGAGCCGCGCACCGCGACCGTGGTGGCGCTGGACGCCGTGGAGTGCTGGCGACTCCACAAGGAGCGCTTCCAGGGCATCCTGGCGGCCCGGCCGCAGATCGCCGACGACATCTCCCGCGTCCTGGCGGTGCGCGAGGTGGAGCTCTTCGCGGTGCGCGAGGGTCTCTCCGAGGAGGCTCGGCGGGCGCGGCTGGCGCAGGAGCACAGCTCGCTGCTGACGAAGATCCAGCACTTCTTCGAGATCACCTGAGCCGGCCATCCGTTTTCCTCTGCGATCCGTATTCACGACGAGGAGTCGCAGATCGACGATCTGGCGCTGCTTTTTCGCATCACGCGGAGGGATTCGGAGGCTCTGAGCGTTCTCTACGACCGCTACGCTCCCGCTCTCTTCGCCCTCTGTGCCCGGGTGCTGAGGGACGACGGAGACGCCGAGGACGTCCTGCAGGAGGTCTTCATGCAGGTCTGGCGCGACGCGAGCCGCTTCGACCCCGAGAGGGCTCCGGTCCGCGCCTGGCTCTTCACGATCGCGCGCAGCCGGGCCCTCGACCGCCGCCGCAGCCGCGAGTCGAAGGCGCGGCTGACGCGGTCGCTGGATGCGATGCCCGACGCCGATCGGGGCGCCGATCCCCGCGAATCGGTGCATCTCTCCCAGCTCCTCGCCAAGCAGCTCGAGAGGCTCTCCGAGAAGGAGCAGAACGTGGTCCGCCTCGCCTACTACGAGGGGTACACGCAGCAGGAGATCGCCGACATGCTCCGCGAGCCGCTCGGCACGGTGAAGAGCCGGGCGCGCGCCGCGCTGCTCAAGCTCCGGCCGATGCTCGCCGGAGCGGGAGGCGAGCTTGGCTGAGTCGCATCCCTATCTCGAGGACCTGCCGGGGCTGGTGCTCGGCGCGCTGGACGCCGCGGAGGCGAGCCGTCTCGAGGCCCATCTCGACGGAGGTTGCCAGACCTGCCGAACGGAGCTCTCCAGGCTGATCGAGAACGCCGCGGAGCTGCCTCCGCTGGTCCCGCTCCGGCCGCTCCCCCCGAAGATCAAGGACCGGCTGATGCGTTCCATCCAGCGGGACGCGCCTGCCCCACGTGCCGCCAGATCGTGGCAGCCGCTGGCCACGGCCGCCGCTCTCCTCCTCGCTCTGGTCACCGGCTTCCTCTATGCCGGGTTGCTGCGGGACGTGAGGACCGCGGAGGCCTTGCGCCTCCGGCTGGAGGCCGAGCGCGACGAGGCGCGCCTGCAGCGCGAGCGCCTGGCGGCGCAGCTCCAGAGCCAGGAGACCGAGCTCGCCTGGATCAAGGACCCGCGGGTGCAGGTGGCGCTCCTGCGCGGCCTCGCCGGCGCGCCCGGCGGCAAGGCCAAGCTGCTCTGGCATCCGCAGACCCACCGCGGGCTCCTCTACGCGGCCGGCCTCCCTCCGCTGCCGCTCGAGAAGAGCTACGAGCTCTGGGTGTTCGTCGGGTCGGTCCCCAAGCCCGCCGGCGTCTTCGAGCCGGGGCCGGACGGGAGCTCGCTCCTGGCCCTCGATTCCGTCGAGAGCCTGGGGGAGGGTCCGGTCAAGTTCGCGGTGTCGGTGGAGCCGAAGGGCGGGCGTTCCGCGCCGACCGGCGCCGTCGTCCTCCTCGGCGAGACCTTCTGACGTCCTCGGGCGGGTTACATCGAGTGGCTCCCTCGGCGCGCCGGCCACTCCTTCCCGTAGAGACCGTAAGGAGGCCCCATGAAGCTCACGACATTCGCCCTGCTCCCCATCGCTGCCGCGATCACTCTCGGCGCCACCCAGCCCGCCGGCGCTGCCGAGGCGCAGAGGTTCCTCACCCGGGGTCGGACCGCGACGACGTCGTCCGAATCCCTCGACGCCACCGGATGTCGCACGACGTCCCTGTTCGTGGAGACCGGTGAGGCCGGTGGGCCGAGCAACACCATCGCGGTCGGGCCGTTCGTGGTGGTCCGTCTGCACCAGCAAGACCTGTGCGACTTGGATGCGTCCGGCAACCCCAGAGCGCTCGTCGATGTCGCCGAGTTCCTCAACCTGCCGGAGGGAGCGATCGTCATCGACAAGAGCCTCGAGTCGGCGCGGCTGGCCGCGACCGTCCTGGCGTTCGATCTGGTCTCCGGGTCGGAGCTGCCGCTCACGCTCGATCTGAGCTGGACGGCGACCGGCCTGCGTTCCCACCAGAACGAGCACTTCGTGGATGTCACGCCCGATCAGCTCGTGGTGCTCAGCGCGGTGGGCTCGGTCCGAAGCGCCAGCGCGTCCGGCAGCGTGACCGACGGCCAGACGAACTACGCCCCCGAGGTGGACCTCGGCGCGTCGCTCTCTCAGCTCTCGAGCGGCGTCCTGCTGATCACCCGGTGAGGTCCGGCGCCCGTCTCCGGGAACGGGCGCGAAGCCGGTCCAGGGAGGCGGTCGCCGCGCGCTCGCGGTGATCGCCGACCGGCGGCGCGATGTCGGCACGGGACGCCGCCGCCAGGGCGGACAGCTCACGCCCCAGCAGGGTCCGGGCCCGGTGGAGCCGCACCTTGGCGTTGGTCGGCGTGATCCCGAGCGCCTCGGCGGTGTCGGCCGTGCTGAGCCGCTCCAGCTCGCGAAGCACGAAGGCGAGACGGAGCGGCTGTGGAAGCTCCCTGATGGCGGTCTCCAACTGGTTCGAGGACCCGCCCCCGGACGCTCCGCCACTCGCCGGCATCTGCAGCGCCTGGTGGATCGCGAGGCGCGCGACCCAGGTGGCGAACCTGGCTCCCGGCTCGAGCCTCGACAGCAGCCCGAAGGCGTTCACGAACGTGCAGGCGACGACGTCCTCGGCCTGGCGGTAGTCGCCGACGACTGCCCAGGCGAGCCGGAACAGCCGGCGGCAGTTCCGCCGGATCAGGATCTCGTAGACCCAGTGTTCGCCGGCGACGACGCGCGCGACCAGAGCCTCGTCCGACACCTCGGCGTGCTCGAGCCTCTCGACCGCGGAACGCCGGAGCGCCTCGTGGGGACCCATGCGCAACCGGTACGCGCTCGAGACCCTCGTTGGATGTCTGGTTAAACTCCGGGCCGAATGAGCGGCTTCTTCCCAGAGATCGAGCCTTACCGGACGTTCCGCCTCAAGGTCTCCGAGCTCCACGAGCTGCACGTGGAGGAGGCCGGTAACCCGGAGGGAGATCCGGTCCTCTTCCTGCACGGTGGTCCGGGCGCCGGCATCGCGCCCTTCCACCGCCGGTTCTTCGACCCCGCTTACTGGCGGGTGATCCTCCTCGACCAGCGAGGCTCCGGGAAGTCCACCCCGGTCGGCGAGACGGCCGAGAACACGACCTGGGACCTGGTTGCCGACGTCGAGACGCTGCGCCGCCACCTCGGCATCGAGCGCTGGCTGGTGTTCGGGGGCTCCTGGGGCTCGACGCTTGCGCTGGCCTACGCCCAGACCCACCCCGGGCCGGTGCGCGGCCTGGTGCTGCGCGGCATCTTCCTGGGACGCCAGACCGAGCTCGACTGGACGTTCGTGGACGGGGCGCGGCGCATGTACCCGGACGGCTGGGACGAGTTCGTGTCGCACCTGTCGGCGCGGGAGCGCGGCGACGTCCTGCGCGCCTACCACCGCAAGCTGACCTCGCCGGACCCGGCGGTGCGCCGGGAAGCCGCCCTCGCCTGGAACCTCTGGGAGGAGCGCACCTCCAAGCTGGTGCCCGAGCTGAAGCCGTGCGAGGAGAGCGAGCTCGAGCGCGAGACCGCGCTGGCGGTCATCGAGGCGCACTACTTCGTGAACGGCTGCTTCCTTTCGCCGACCAATCAGCTCCTGCGCGACGCGCCTCGCCTGGAGGGCATCCCCGGCGTCATCGTGCAGGGGCGCTACGACATCGTCTGCCCGGCCTCCTCGGCCTGGGAGCTGCACAAGGCCTGGCCCGGCTCGCGGCTGGTGATCGTGCCGAGCTGGGGGCATGCCGCCGACGAGCCCGGCATCACCGAGGCGCTGGTGGAGGTCACCGAGGGCTTCAAGCGGACTTGAAGAGCGCATGAGGGACGGCAAGGAGGCCGGGGTGGCCTACCTGATCGCCGGAGTCCTCCTGCTGCTCTTCGGGATCCGCGCCCTCTTCCGCCCGCAGGCGCTCCCCTACGACCTGCCGCGGTATCCGTTCGTGCACCAGTACGGCGGCGCGCTGACGTCCACGCTGGTCGGCTTGGTGCTCCTGGTGGCAGGCGTCCTGGCGTTCCTCCACGTCACCCCGGCCCAGCCGGGGCTCGTGCTGCTCGACCGCTACGAGCCGGCGACCGGGCTGGGAGCCCTCCTCGGGGTGCCGCTGGTGCTGATCCTCTCGCTGGTGCCGCTCTCGCTTCCCTCGTTCCTCAACAGCCGAGAGCTCCCGATGGGACAGCTCGTCGCCACGATGGTCTTCACCGCCATCATGCTCTTCGGCATCTGGGTCGCGCTCCACTACCGGCGCGACTCGGTGGCCGATCCGCAGGCCCGGGCGGTCGAGGTGCGCTACGGCAAGCCGTGGATCTTCTGGCGCCGCACCCTGCGTTTCGCCGACTTCCAGTGGGTGGACATCGAGACGGTGGAGCGCTCACCGGGTCTCCGTCGCTTCCACGTCTACCGCGTGGTGGCGGGAGGCCCCACCCGGAAGCCGAAGATGATCGGCTTCTGGTACAGCCGGGGCGAGGCGGAGGTCACGGTCCGGGACGTGGTGCGTGTCACCGGCTGGGAGGACCGGACACGCCAGCAGTAGTCTCGGTCAGCCGCTGCACCGTGAGGAGAACGTACCCGTTGTCCCCGGAGAGGAATAAGCTGCGCGCATCAAGGAGGCCCCATGAACGCGAGTCGCTTTGGGCTGTGCGTCCTCCTGCCGCTCCTGGTTGCCGGCTGCGGCAGCTCGCCCACCGAGCCGGCCGCGCCCTCGCAGACCGCCGGCACCCTGCTGGTCTCGGCGAAGGGATCCTGCTCGGTGCCGGTGACGGTCACGGTCAGGTTGAGGGCCGCTGATGGGACTTCGGTCAGCGGCCGCGTCGACGTGCCGGGCGAGACGCGCATCACCGTGGCCGCCGGGCGCTACCAGCTCCTCGAGTACACGGTCAGCGCGACGGGATATCCCACCGAGAGCTACGCGGGAGCACTGCCCGCCTCGGTGGTCGACGTGCCGGTCGGCGGCACCGCCACGCTCGAGCTGAACGGACTGACCTGCCCGCGCTAACCCGCCTGGAGCGGCGGGGGCCGGCCCATAATCGAGCCCCCCCACATGAACCGGCAGGACGCGACCGACCCCGCCCCGCTCGGCACCGGCGCGTTCGGCGAGGCGGTCGAGCTGCGCAGGAGCTTCGAGCCGGAGGAGCTCGTTGCCTCGCGCTTCCGGATCGTGCGGCTCCTGGGCGAAGGGGCGATGGGGCAGGTCTACGAGGCCGAGGACCTCGAGCTGGCGCGCCGGGTCGCGCTGAAGTGCGTCCACGAGGGCGTCGGGCGCGAGATCTTCGATCGCTTCAAGCGCGAGGTCGCGCTGGCCACCCGCGTCACCCACCCGAACGTCTGCCGCGTCTTCGACGTGGGCCGGCACCGGAAGACCTGGCCGTCCGGCGAGGTCACCGACGTGATCTTCCTGACGATGGAGCTGCTCGAGGGGGAGACGCTGCGCCAGAGGCTCTCGCGGGGGAAGCTCACCACCGGCGAGGCGCTGCCGATGCTGGCGCAGATCGCCGCCGCGCTCGACGCGGCGCACGGCGCCGGCGTCATCCACCGCGACCTCAAGCCCGAGAACGTCCTCCTGGTCGGCGCCGGCTCCCAGCCGCGCGTCCTGGTGACCGACTTCGGCATCGCGCGCAGCACCGACTCCGAGCCGAGCCTGGGCGCCACCGGGACAGGCCTGGTCGTCGGCACGCCCGCCTACATGGCGCCGGAGCAGGCCCAGGGCGTCGAGCCGACGCCGCAAACCGACGTCTACGCGTTCGGGCTGCTGGCCTTCGAGATGCTGACCGGACGGCTGCCGGAGGAGCGCGCCTCGGCGCTGACGATGCTGATGAAGCGGATCTCGTCGCCGCCGCGCTCGCCGCGCGAGCTCCTGCCGGACCTCGACGCGCGCTGGGAGGCGGCGATCCTGCGCTGCCTGGCGCTGGACCCGGCGCAGCGCTTCGCCAGCGCCGGCGAGGCGCTGCGGGCGCTGACCGCCGAGCTCCCGCCGCTGACGCCCAAGAGGCGGTCGCGCCTCCTCCTGGCTGGCGCGCTGACGGCCGTGGTGGCCGTGGCAGCGATCGGCATCGCCGCGGTCTGGGTGCGGGTCCCCGGCCGGCGTGGCGCGCCGCGGAAGAGCGTCGCCGTGCTGGGCTTCAAGAACGCCTCGGCCCGCGAGGCCGACGCCTGGATCTCGACCGCGCTGGCCGAGATGCTCTCCACCGAGCTCGCCGCCGGCCGCAAGCTGCGCGCCGTGGCCGGCGAGTCGATCGCCGACGCCAAGCGCGAGCTGAAGCTGCCCGACGCCGACGGCTACGGCAGCGAGAGCCTCAAGCGGATCCGCCGGAGGCTGGGGGCCGACTACGTGGTGGTCGGGTCGTTCCTGGCCTCGGAGGCCGGAACCTCGCGGCTGCGGCTCGACTTCAAGGTGCAGGACACCGAGGAGGGGGAGACCGTGGCCGCCCGGGTGGAGGAGGGGGTCGCGTCGGACCTTTCGGAGCTCGTCTCGCGGGCCGGCGCCTGGCTCCGCGAGCGGCTCGAGGGGGGCTCCGTCGACGAGCGGCAAGCGGTGGCGCTGAAGGCCTCGGCGCCGCCGAGCTACGAGGCGGCGCGGCTCTACGCGAGCGGGCTCGAGCGGCTGAGGCGCTACGACCCGCGCGCCGCCTGCGCGTTCCTGCGCCGCGCGGTCGAGCACGCGCCCGACTTCACCCTGGCCCGCCTGAAGCTCGCCGAGGCGCTGGCCTCGCAGGGGCGCGAGCGAGAGGCGCTGGAGCAGGCGCGGGTGGCCTTCGAGCAGTCGGCCAGGCTGGGGCGCGAGGACCGCCTGGCGGTGGAAGCGCTCTACCGGCAGCTCAGCCACGACGAGGAGCGCGCCATCGCGCTCCATCGCACGCTCTACCAGGCGGCGCCGGACGGCCTCGAGGAGGGCCTGCACCTGGCCGCCGCGCAGAGCCGGGCCGGCAAGCAAGACGACGCGCTGGCCACGCTGGCGGCGCTGCGGCGGCTCCCCAGTCCCCTGCGCGACGACCCGCGCATCCCGTTTCGCGAGACGCACGCGGCGATGGTGCTGGGCGACTTCGCCCGGATGCTCGCCGGCGCCGAGGAAGGCGTGCGCAAGGCCGAGGCGCTCGGGGCGAGGGTCCTGCAGGCCAGGGCGCTTCGCCAGAAGGGCGTGGCGCTCTCGAAGCTGGGACGGCTGCCGGAAGGCGTCGAGGCGCTCGAGGGAGCCCGTCGCCTCTTCGCCGAGGCGGACCAGCAGGACGGGCTGGCCGCGATCTCCCATTCGATGGCCGACGCGCGCCAGGATCAGGGACGGCTCGGGGAGGCGCTGACGCTGATCGACGAGGCGGGCCGGCGGTACGAGGCGGTCGGCGTCCTCAACACCAGCTACATCCCCTACACCCGCGGTTCGATCCTCCTCGACCTGGGCCGGCTGCCGGAGGGGGAACGCCATCTGGCGGCGGCGATCGAGATGGAACGCGCGCTGAACGCCACCCGCGGCTACTACTCGGAGTGCGAGCTGGGCAGGGCGCTGGCGATGCGCGGGGAGCTTCCAGCCGCCGCCGCCAAGCTGATCGAGGTCGAAGGAGTGGCCCGGGCGCGGCACGACAACGGCGCGCTCGGGCGCACGTTGCACCTCCTCGGCCTGGTGCGGTTACTGCAGGGCGACCTGGCCGCGGCGCGCCGGCTCCTGGAGGAGGCGCTGGTCCTCCAGCGCGCCGACGGCGAGGCGTCGCTGGCACCCAACGACACCGCTCTCTCTCTGGCCCGCCTGGCGCTGGAGGAAGGGCATCCCGTCGATGCGGCTCCGGCGGCGCAGCGCGCGGCGGACGTCTTCGCGCGCCAGGGGGCGGCCGCCAAGGAATCGGTCGCCCTTGCCGTGCTGGCCGAGTCGCTGGCGCGTGCCGGCAAGCGCGAGGACGCGGCGGCCGCCTTGACCCAGGCGCTGGCGCGCCCGGTGGAATCGATGGAAGCGCGCGCCCGGCGCGCCGTCCACGGTTGCCTGGCGCTCTCCGAGCTGGGCGAGCGCGCGCGCGGCGAGGCGCTGGCGCGGGATGCCCTGGGGATCGTCGCGCCGTCCGGCCTGGTGGCCGCGGCGCTGGAGCTGCGGCTGGCGATGGCGACCGCCGCGCGGCGCGGAGACGCCGTCCAGCAGCTGGAGCTCTTGGAGAGGGAGGCGCGCGGCAAGGGGATCGAGCTGGTGGCACGCCGCGCCCGGCAGCTCCGGGCGGCTCCGACGGCGGCCCCGGCCGGTCCGTAAGACGTGAAGGAGAGTTCCATGAAGCGACCGTTCGCGTTGTTGCTGCTCCTGGTCGCCTGGCCTGGCTCCGCTCAGGAAGAGGAGAGACCGTGGCGCACCGAGGAGGTCATCAGCCGCCTGCGCGCCTACCAGAAGGTCCTGGGAGCGCGCCGCGACGAGGTGCAGCGCAAGGTGTCGGTCCTCGCCGCCCTCGGCGAGGCGGCCGACGACATCTCCCCCGCCAGCCAGACGCCGACCTTCAACCGGGCGCGCCGGAAGCTGGCCGAGGCCGAGGGAATCGCCGCGGCCGAGCCGCCGCTCGCCGAGCCGGTGCCCACAGTGCTGCAGAGCTTCCGGGCCGTCCTGTCCGGTCCCGGCTTCGCCTTCAACACGCCGAAGATGAGGGCCGAAGCGTTCCGGGTGCTGGCCCCGCTGGAGGAGCACGTCCTGATCGAAGCGGACGCCCTCTACCGGGAGAGCGCGGCCTTCCAATCGCTGGAAGGCATCGCCGGACAGACCCAGATCGGCTTGCGCTCCATGGTGGCCACCGCGCTGCGCGCCACCATCCAGTCGCGGCACCTGGCGCTGAAATAGAATAGCCAGGCATGTGGAATGCCCTCCTGAGGCGAGCGGCCGCGGGCCTGGCGATTCTCCTGCTGATCGCGCCGGTGGCGCGATCCACCGAGGTCGTCACCGGCACCCTGGCGGATCGTCTGAACCTCATGGCTGAGCGGGGCGCGGTGGTGGTGGGCCGCCTGGCCGACGCTCAGCTGGTTCTTCGCGGAAAGACCGTCGAGGGCACCGGTACGCTGGAGGTGGAGAGGTCTCTCACCGGCGGGCTGCCTCCCACCGTCACCCTGCGCTGGAGCAACGAGGTCGGGCTGGTCTGCCCGCGCGTCGACCATCAGAGGCTGGTCGGTCGGCGCGCCGTCTGGATCCTCGGCATCCCGGACGGCGCCTGGACGGCGCGAAACGGCGACGTGACCGTGCTCGATCGCCGCGGAAGCGACGCTCTGGTGATGCAGCTGGCGCCGGTGGCGAGCCCGAGCGCGGTCGTGCGCCAGGTGCTGGACATCGCCTACGCCGGGCTGGCTTCCGACATTCCCTGATCGCTGGAGTTAGCATCCGGCCATGCCGGGCCTTGCCAGCGATCTCCACCGCGCCGCCCTGGCCGTCCACAAGGCGCTCTTGGACGTGGTGCGCGCGGAATACGAGCAGGTGCACGGCCCGGTCGGGAACCCGCACGAGCTGCTCTCCCTGGTCATCTCCCACGAGACGTTCGCCTGGCTGCGGCACCTCTCGGCGCTGATCGTGGAGATCGACGAGATGGAAGAGACGCCCGACGCCGACGAGCGCGACCACGCCGCGGCGCGCGCCGCCTTCGAGGAGCTGCTGCTGCGCAGCGGGCCGCGCTTCGCCGACAAGTACGCCGAGGCGCTGCAGACCTCGCCGGCGGTGGTGATGGCCCACGCCGCCCTGAAGAAGGTGCTGGACGCGCTGCCGGCGCCGCGAGAGGCCGACGCCGCGCTGCACGCCGAGCGGCGGCAGCACTGGGGTAAGCGCCGGCCTATTCCAGATTGACCAGGCCGCGCTTGAGCGCGGCGGTGACCGCCTGGGTGCGGTCGCGCACGCCCATCTTCATCAGCAGCGTGTTCACGTAACCCTTCACCGTGCCCTCGGTCAGCCCGAGCCTGTCGCCGATCTCGCGGTTGGAATGTCCCTTGACGATGAGCTCCAGGACGTCCTTCTCGCGCGGGGTGAGCTCCGGCTCCTCCACGTGATCGGCGAGTCGCGCGGCCACGTCGGGCGGGATGCGCCGCTGCCCCTTGGCCACCGCGCGGATGGTGTCCAGCAGCTCGGCCCGCGGCGTCTCCTTCAGCAGGTAGGAGAGTGCGCCGCCCCGGATGGCCTTGTAGACGTCCTCGTCGCCGGCGAACGTCGTCAGCACGATGACCCGAGCGTCGGGGAACTCGCGGCGGATCGCCGCCAGCGCGTCGAGGCCGCCCAGCTTCGGCATGCGCAGGTCCATCAGGGTGACATCAGGCCTCAGCTCGCGGTAGAGCTTGATGCCTTCCTCGCCGTTGCCGGCCTCGCCGACCACGGTCATGTCCTCACGCCGGCCGATCAGCGCCGCCAGCCCCTCGCGCACGATCGGGTGGTCGTCCACCAGCAGGATGCGGATCGTCTCGCTCACGGGGTGACCGGCACCTCGGCCCTGATGATCGCTCCTTTGCCCGGTTCGCTGAAGACCGAGACGCTGCCGCCCAGCCGCTCGGCCCGCTCACGCATGCCGGGAAGCCCGAAGCCGCCGCCGGTGGAGGAGACGGCGTGCGACGGGTCGAAGCCCCGGCCGTCGTCCTTGATCTCCACCCAGGCCGTCCCGTTCTCGAGCCCGAGCGCGATGTCGATGCGGCTCGCCCCCGAGTACTTCAGCGCGTTGGAGAGCGCCTCCTGGGCGATGCGGAAGAGCTCCCCTTCGGCCTCGGGCGGGAGCGTCATCGGCCCGTCGCCCGCGACGACCTCCACCGTCACCGGCCGCCCGGCCACCATCTTGCCGGCCATCTCCGAGATCGCCCGCGGCAGGTCGTGCGCCTCCAGCGCCTCGGAGCGGAGCGCCCAGACGGAGCGCCGCGCCTCACCCAGGCTCATCGCCGCCAGCTTGCGCGCCCGCGCCACGTGGCCGCGCGCCGATTGCGGCTCCTCGACCAGCACGTCGTCGGCGGCCTCGAGCTGCAGCACGATGCCGGTCAGCCCCTGCGCCAGCGTGTCGTGGATCTCGCGGGCCATGCGGGTGCGCTCCTTCAGCACCATGGCGAAGTCCGCCCTCATCCGCCGCACCCGCAGCGTGTGGACGCCGTAGGCGACGAGCGCCGCGAGCAGGACCCACACCGACAGGAACCAGGGGGTCTGCCAGAAGTGCGGCTTGAGCGTCAGCGAGAGAGACGACTCCTCGCGCGACGGCACGCCGTCCTCGTTGGCGGCGACGACGCGGAAGCGGTAGGTGCCGGGCGAGAGGTTCGTGTAGAAGGCGGTGCGCCTCTCGCCGGCGTCGATCCAGTCGGGGTCGTTGCCTTCCAGCCGGTAGCGGAACCGTACGCGCTCCGGCGCGGTGAACGACAGCGCCGTGTACTGGATCTCCAGCTTGCCGCGCCCCGGCGGCAGCACCAGCTTCCCCGCCGCCGCCGCCACCGGCTGGTCGTCGGCGCGCAGCTCCTCCAGCGCGACCGGCGGGGCGACGGTGTTGCGGGCGAGATGCGCCGGGTCCGCCACGACGATGCCGTCCATGGTGGGGAAGATCAGGCGTCCGTCGCGGGCCCGCCAGCCGGCCGGCGTGACCGCGCCGTTGCACTCCACGTTGCGCATGCCGTCGGCCCGGCCGTAGACGGTGACCGGGACCGTGGCCAGCTCGCCGCGCTCCTTCCGGTCGAGGTCGGCGATCGCCGCGGTGAAGATCCCGCGGTTGCAGGTCATCCAGAGCGAGCCCCGGCCGTCGGGCTGCGCCTGGTAGAGGACGTCGCTGAAGAGGCCGTCTCCGGCGCGGAAGGCGGTGACGCGCCCTCCCTTCAGGCGCGAGAGGCCACCGTAGCCGGCGATCCAGAGGCTGCCGTCCTCCCCTTCGGCCAGCGCCAGCACGGTGTCGCTGGCGAGCCCCTGACGCTTGTCGAGCTTGGTGAAGGCGCGTCCGTCGTAGCGGAAGAGGCCGTCGGAATCGGTGCCCAGCCAGAGCGTGCCGCCGCGATCGAGGAGGAGCGTGTAGACCGGGTTGTCGGAGAAGCCCTGGGCGGCGCCGAAGCGTTCGGTGCGCCCTCCGGAGATCCGCACCGCCCCTCCTTGCCCGAGCCCGGCCCAGACCGCGCCCCCTTTCTCCTCGGCGATGGCGAAGACCTGGTTGTTGGGGAGCTCGCGATTCTCCGTGGAGTGCGTGGCCACCACCCGACCCTTCGACAGGCGCAGCAACCCGGAGAGGTCGGTGCCGACCCAGAGGTCTCCCGAGGCCGACTCGCAGAGCGAGAAGCCGCTGCCCTTCGAGGCGGTCTCGCCCCCCAGGTAGCTCTCCACGCGTCCCTCGGGCATCAGGCGGTTCAGGCCGCCGTTCTGGGTGCCGATCCAGAGCGAGCCGTCGCGCCCCTCCAGCACCGAGTAGACGGCGGCCCCGGTGAGTCCCTCCGGCATGCCGATCGGCAGCAGCTTGCCGCTGCGGAGCTGGTGCAGGCCGCGCCCCTCGGTGCCGATCCAGAGGCTCCCCTCGCGGTCCTCGGCGATCGCCAGCACCGAGGCGTCCGCCAGCGGGTGTCCCTTGGGGAAGCTCTCGAAGCCGCGCCCCTCGCGCCAGCGGGAAAGGCCGCCGGCCTGGGTGCCGATCCACAGCGCCCCGTCGTGGTCGGTGTAGAGCCGGTAGATCGCCTCGTCGGCGAGGCCGTCCTTCTGGCGGAAGAGCGTGAGCACGCCTTCTTTCTGCCGGGCCAGGCCGTGCGGCGTGCCGATCCAAAGAGCTCCGTCGCGGCCGCGCGCCAGGGCGGTGACGGTACCGGCCGGCAGGTCGATCTCGACCGGAGCCGCCGCGCCTGCGCTCACCTTCAGGAGGCCGCGGCCGGTGCCGGCGTAGACGCCGTTCTCCTCCACCAGCAGGGCGCGCACCGGAGCGTCGGAGAGGGCCTGGCCGCCGCGCTCCAGCCCCTTGTTGGAGCCCACCCAGACCACGCCCTCACGGTCCTCGGCCAGCGCCTGAGCGTTGTTGATGCCGGCCGGCACCGAGGCCACCGTCTCGCCGCGCTTGACCGCCAGGCCGCCGCCCTCGGAAGCGGTGCCGATCCAGAGCGCGCCGTCCCGAGCGGCCATCAGAGCCTGCACGAAGTTGCTGCCCAGCGCCGGCGCGCGGCGGCGGTCGAGCGGCACGAAGCGCACGCCGTCGAAGCGCACCAGCCCTTCCTGGGTGCCCAGCCAGAGGTAACCGTCGCGCGTCTGGGCCACCGAGGTGACGACGCTGTTGGGGAGGCCCTGCTCCATGGACCAGGCGCGGTGCACGTACTGGGTCAGCGCGCGTCCCGGGTCGAGCGCCAAGGCCCTGCCGGCCAGCATCACCAACGCCAGGAGGAACGCCTTGCGAAGCATCCGAAGTTCCTCGGCAGGCTACCTGAAAGCAGCATCAGTGACGACCAAGAGCACGACGTGCACGATCGAGAACCTGACGCCGGGGACGCTCTACTACGTGCAGGTCTACACGACCGGTCCCGGCGGCGGGTCCATGCTGAGCGAACCGCTCGCCGCAAACACCTCGAAGATCCTCTACTGAGCCCGCGGCGGCTACTTCGCGGCGCGCTCGATCTTGGCCAGCAGCATCTCGCGGTGCAGCACCAGCTCCTTCGGCATCGTAGGGCCCATCTTCGCGAAGAAGGTTTCCTGGTCCTTCAGCTCCTCGCGCCAGTCGTCGAGCTCGATCGACTGCGCCTCGTCCACGTCCTCCAGCGGCACGTTCACGCCGGAGAGGTCCAGCTCGCGCTGGTGCGGCACGAAGCCGAAGGGCGTCTCCCAGGCCTGGGCGCGGCCGTGGGCGCGGTCGATGATCCACTTCAGGACCCGCATGTTCTCGCCGTAGCCGGGCCAGAGGAAACGGCCGTCCTGCCCCTTGCGGAACCAGTTCACCATGAAGATCTTCGGGAGCTCCTTGATCTGCTTCGACATCTCCAGCCAGTGGCCGAAGTAGCTGCCCATGTCGTAGCCGCAGAAGGGGAGCATCGCCATCGGGTCGCGGCGCACCACGCCGACCTTGCCGGTGGCGGCGGCGGTGGTCTCCGAGCCGAGGGTGGCGCCCAGGTAGACGCCGTGCGACCAGTCGAACGATTGGAGCACCAACGGTACGGTCGTCGAGCGGCGGCCACCGAAGACGATGGCCGAGATCGGCACTCCCTGCGGGTCGTTGACGTGCGGGGAGAGCATCGGGTTGTTCTTCATCGGCGCGGTGAAGCGCGCGTTGGGGTGCGCCGCCTTGTCGCCGGAGCCGGGGACGTAGGGGCGACCCTGCCAGTCGAGCAGCCCTTCCGGCGCCGGCTCGTCCTTGCCCTCCCACCAGACGTCGCCGTCGGGCGTCAGGGCGACGTTGGTGTAGATGGTGTCGCGCTTGATCGTGCGCATCGCGTTGGGGTTGGACTTGTGGCTGGTGCCGGGGGCCACGCCGAAGTAGCCGGCCTCCGGGTTGATGGCCCAGAGGCGGCCGTCCTCGCCGGGGCGCATCCAGCAGATGTCGTCGCCGACGGTGTAGACCCGCCAGCCCTGGAAGCGCTTGGGCGGGATCAGCATCGCGAAGTTCGTCTTGCCGCAGGCGCTCGGAAACGCCGCGGCCACGTAGGTCGTCTCGCCGTGCGGGTCCTCGACGCCCATGATCAGCATGTGCTCGGCCATCCAGCCTTCCTCGCGGCCGAGGTAGGAGCCGATGCGCAGGGCCAGGCACTTCTTGCCGAGCAGCACGTTGCCGCCGTAGCCGCTGCCGATCGACCAGATCGTGTTGTCCTGCGGGAAGTGGCAGATGTAGCGGCGCTCGGGGTTCACGTCCAGCGTCGAGTGGAGGCCGCGGTTGAAGTCGCCGCTCTCCCCCAGCATGTCGAGCGCCGGCTGCCCCATGCGGGTCATGGCCCGCATGTTGAGGACGACGTAGACGCTGTCGGTCAGCTCGATGCCTACCTTGGACATCGGCGAGCCAAGCGGTCCCATCACGTAGGGGACCACGTACATCGTGCGGCCGCGCATGGCGCCGTCGAAGAGCTGGCCGAGCTTCTGGTAGGCGTCGGCGGGAGCCATCCAGTGGTTGGTGGGGCCCGCCTCCGCTTCGGTGGGGGTGCAGATGAAGGTGAGGTGCTCGACCCGCGCCACGTCGTTGGGGTTCGAGTGATGCAGGTAGCAGCCGGGCAGCTTCTCCTGGTTCAGCGGGATCAGCACTCCGTCTCGAACCGCGAGCGCCGTCAGGCGCTGGCGCTCGGCTTCCGAGCCGTCGCACCAGACCACCCGATCCGGCTTGGTGAGGCGCGCGCATTCGTCGACCCAGGCCAAGAGGAGCGGGTTCTGGGTGAGGGGGGCTGACACGTCGGTCGCTGTCGGAAGCGTCGTGCTCATGTATCGGCTCCTGGCGCGGCCTGCTCTACCGGCGGCGCGCGGGAAGGGGCCGTCAAACTAGCATATCCGGTGGTGTAAGGTCTTCCGATGGCGGCTCCGCTTTCGCTGCGGCTCCTGGGCCTCTATCCCAAGAAGCTCTCCTCGGGCGCGGTGGGGATCCTGGCCAAGACGCCGCTGCCGCGGAACCTCCGCCGGCAGCTCCTGGGCGGCTTCGCCGCCAAGTACGGCGCGAACCTGGAGGAGGCCGAGAAGCCGCTCGAGGAGTACACCTCGTTCCTCGACTTCTTCACGCGCCGCCTGAAGCCCGGCCTGCGCCCGCAGGCGCCGCCGGCGCCGGGGGGCATCAACTCGCCGGTGGACGGCGCTCTGCTGGTGAGCGGCGCGGTGGAGGAGGGCTCGCTCCTCCAGGCCAAGGGGCTCCCCTACAAGCTGGAGGAGCTCCTGGCCAACGACCCGCTGGCGGCGAAGTTCCACGGCGGCCGGTTCGCCACGCTCTACCTGGCGCCCAAGGACTACCACCGCATCCACGTCCCGCTGCCCGGACGATGCCAGGCCATCGGACGCGTGGAAGGGGAGCTCTGGCCGGTGAACGACGCCTCGACGACCTACACGCCGCGCCTCTACGTCAGGAACCGGCGGGCATTCTGGATCGCCGAGGGGACCGGCCCCTGCGAGGGGCTCTGGTGCGCGGTGGTGATGGTGGCGGCGACGCACGTGGGAGGCGTGGTGCTGGCGCCGCGCTGGCTCTCGCGTCGGACGCTGCCGCGCCGCGGGCGCCTGAACGTGCCGTTCCTGCCCTGCGAGCCGGGGGAGGACCTCGGCACCTTCGAGCTGGGCTCGACGGTGGTCCTCCTGATCGGCGGCGACAAGGCCGGCGACTGGCGCTGCACGCGCCAGCCGGGGCCGATCCGGCTGGGGGAGCGGCTCGGCGCGTTCGCCTGACATCCGGGGCTCCGCCGGCGCTCGTAGGGATCCCGATGGCTGACGACCGCCGTCCCTGGTCAGGCGCGACCCTCGCGGCCTTCCGCTTCGCGTTCTGCTACCTGGCGCTCTACTGCTGTCCTTCGCCGCAGGGTGCGATTCCCGGGACCGGCTGGCTGAGCGAGCGCTGGCGCGAGCTCTGGGTGGCTCCGGTGCGCTGGGCGGCGGCGGGCGTCTTCGGCATCCAGCCGCCTTTCGTGTTGGAGGAGACCGGCAGCGGGGACCGTGTCTTCGACTACGTCCTGGCAGCGCTCTTCCTGGCGCTGGCGGCGCTGGCGGCCGCCGTCTGGACCGCCTTCGACCGGCGGCGCGAGCACACCGCGCTCCATCACGCTCTCAGAACCTATGTGCGCCTCTGCCTGGCCTTCTCGGTCTTCGACTACGGCCTCTTCAAGTTCTTCGACAACGGCCAGTTCGCCCCCCCGGCCGCCGGTCGGCTGGTGCAGCCGTTCGGCGATGCCTCGCCGATGGGGCTCCTCTGGACGTTCATGGGCTACTCGTACGGCTACCGGGTCTTCGCCGGCCTGACCGAGGTTCTGGGTCCCGTGCTCCTCCTCTTCCGGAGGACGACCACGCTGGGCGCGCTGATCACCACGGCGGTGATGGGGCACGTCTTCGTGCTGAACCTCTGCTTCGACGTCCCGGTGAAGCTCTTCTCGTTCCACCTGGTCCTGATGAGCGTCTTCCTCCTGCTGCCCGACGCTGCTCGCCTGTTCCGCTTCCTGGTCCTGAACGAAGCGGTCCCCGCCGCCGACCTCGGCCCGCGCTTCGCGGACCGGCGGCTGCGCTGGGCGGCCGCCGCCGCCCCGGTCCTCCTGATCGCCGGGGAGGCGGCGATCCAGGCGCAGGGGATCTCCGCCTTCGGCGCCGAGGTGGAGTCCGACCGCAATCCCCTGAAGGGGTTCTGGGCGGTGGAGCGAGGTGGCCTCGGCTGGCGGCGCGTGATGGTGAGCAGCTCCCACGCGATGGCGGTGCAGCTCGACGACCTGAGCCTGCGGCGCTTCTTCACCAGGACCGATGTCCAGAAGGGCACGGTCGAGATGCAGCCGCGGGACGCGCCGGACCGGAAGTCGACGCTGCGCTTCGAGCGGCCCGACCCGGACCACCTCGTCCTGCGCGGGCCGCTGGTCGACGCGGACGTCGACGTCACCTTGCGGCGGTTGCCGCCGCCCGAGTTCCGCCTCTACTCGCGCCCGTTCCGCTGGGTCACCGAGTACCCGTACAACTACTGAGGCTCAGCGAAACCGGGCGTCGTAGAGGATCCGGAACGTGTCGGCTCGCGGCGTCCAGACGACGTCGGCCGAGGTCATGGTGTGGTCCTTCTCGTTCAGGAGCGGCAGCGCCAGGCGCGCCTCCATGACCCGCCGGGTGACCTGCTGCAGCTTGACGCGCCGCCGAGTGACGTCCATCTCACGGCGGGCTTCGTCGATCTCGGCGTCCAGGCCCTCGACCGGATTGCGGTCGTAGGAGAAGTTGAAGCCGCCGAGGCGGCGCTCGCCGTCCTTGGAGTGCACCCACTTGTCGAAGAACTCCTGGGCGTCGCCGGAGCGGCAGGAGAAGCGGAGCACGTAGAACGACGACCCGCCGCTCGACAGCGTCTCGAAGAAGTCGCGGTCGGCCCGGCGCCGGGTCTTGACCCGGATGCCCAGAGGCAGGAGGTCCCTCTCGATCACCGACTCGTAGCTGGACATCACCTCGCGCACGTCGAGCTCCACCTCGAAGCCCGAGGCGAAGGGCGTCCGGGCCATGAGGCGCTTGGCCTCCTCGACGTCGTGCGACGGCAGCGGGAGCGTGGGGTCGAAGCCGAAGACCACCCGCGGGAAGAGCTGCGCCACCGAGAACCCTTCGTTGCGGCGCAGGGCCCGGACCTCTTCCAGGCTGAGCGCGCGAGCGATCGCCTCGCGCACCCGCGGGTCGAGGAACGGGTTCCCCTTGCCGCCGCCCGGGAGCGTGACCCGCGGCGTCTCGAGGTGCTGGAGGTCCCAGGACAGGTAGGCCACCGAAAGGCTGGGCGCGAAGTGCGCCGCGTTCTCGGCCAGCGCCTGCTCGTACTTCGGCGTGCCCGGCACCGCGGCGAAGAGGAGGCGCGCCGGCGGCGGCGCGTAACGCGGTACGTCGGGGTCGCCGTAACGCCTCGCCAGGAAACGGGCCCGGGCGATCGGCGCCGGTCCCCGCCAGTAGGCGGGGAAGCGCTCCAGGTCCACGGTCGCGCCCGCCGCTCGCGCGACCAGGCGATACGGTCCGGTGCCACAGGACGTCGCCTGCGCCGCGCCTTCGCCGTTCTGCTGCAGGAAGCGTCGCGAGGCGATCAGCACGTCCTTCAGCCGCGCCGCCAGCACCGCGTCGGGGCGCGCCGTCTTGATCTGCACCCGGCCGCCCGGCAGCGCCCGCACGTCCTCGACGCCGGCCAGCGACGCGCGCAGCGCCGAACGCTCGTGGTCGCGAGCGCGCAGCAGGCTGAAGACGACGTCCTCGGCGTCGAGTACGCCGCCGGTATGGAAAGACACGCCCTGGCGGAGCTGGAAGACCCAGGTCCGCTCGTCGGGGTTCGACCAGGCGACCGCCAGGGCGGGAGCCAGCGACATCTGTGGGTCGGCGGTGACCAGCGGCTCGTAGAGGTTGAGGAGGACGTTGAGCGTCTGCCAGACCGCGCCCGAGAGGTGCGGGTCGAGCCCCTCGACGTCCATGTCGCCCAGCACCACCAGCGTGTCCGGGCGAGGAGTTCGTCGCGCGCAGCCGGGCCCGGCCAGCAGGCCGGTCAGGAGGAGCAGCGCCAGGAAGCGCGCGCCAGGGCGCTTGGCGCCGCCGTACGGACAGAAGAGCATCGTGTGTCTGGCAGACATACGAACGCCGACCGTCGCCGGATCACCGGGCGCTATCGCGACGACGTGGACGGGCCCCTAGTGCGATGCCGTGAGCTTCAGGTCGAAGGTCTCGGTGTTCGAGCCGCTGACCGTGCTGCCGCCCCCGAAGAGGCTCAGCGACCCCGTCACCTTGCGGGTGTCCTTGCCTTGCTCCTTGGTCTTGAATAGCGCCTGGATGGAGAGGCCGAAGACGTCCCGGGGCTGCTCCAGGCGGCTGTCATTACAAGTATTGGTGATGGTGATCTTCACCGTTCTCTTGCTGCCGGCGCTGAGGTTGAGCCGCGCTCCCTCCGGGTCGCAGGCCCAGGTGCCGGTCACGTCTCCCTCGTAGGCGACGTGCTCCCAGACGTAGTGGAGGGTGAGCGGGCACTGCGGCGAGTACGCCTGGGTGTACTTGTAGTCGATCAGCCGGTCGATCTCGATCTTGGCCTTGCCGGTCACGGTGCCGTCCGGCTTGGTCTGCAGCTTCAGCTCGGCCACCTCCTGGTTGAAGTTGTGGACCGTCTCGTAGCCCACCATCGCCGGGAAGCCGCCGGTGAAGACGCTGCTGACGTGGCGCCAGGTGCCTTCGATCTTCCGCTCGTCGTCCTGGCGGTCGAAGGGATCGGTCTCCTGCGGGTCCTTCATGCCGTCCCGGTTGAGGTCCTCGACGTAGTCGGGGACTCCGCCTCCGTCGCTGTCCCCCTTCTGGTCGGTCTTGGTCAGCTCCGGCGGCGTGCCGTTGCCGTCGGCGTCGCGAGCGGTGCCGCTGATGGTGTTATGGGTATAGGTCTTCGACCAGCCGTTCTTGCCGAAGACGCTGCGCCGCACCTCGTCCTTGTCCTTCACGCAGTCGTCGTCGGTGTCGTCCTTGCCCGGGTCGAGGCAGCGGCCGTCGACGCAGAAACGCTTGGTCTTGTCGAAGTCGAGGATCTTGTCGGCGTCCTCGGGCGTATTGAGCCCGCCCGGGACGTCGATCAGGGAGGTCCCGGCCAGGTCGCCCAGAGGGAAGATGAGCTGCCACTTCTGGCCGTAGTTCCAGTTGGGGTCGCCGCCGTTGGCGATGATGTATTCCTTCTGAAGGCCGGAGGAGGGCTCGTTGACGTAGAGGTAGCGAAAGGGCCGGTCGGGGCCGAGGGCGCTCGGGGCCTCGTCGTAGCCGACGATCACCACGCAGTGTCCCGGCCAGGTGGCCATCACCGGCCGCAGCCCGTCGATCTCCCGCTTGACATAGTCCCAGAGGCGCGCCGCGTTGAAGTAAACGTCGATCGGTACCGGCGCGCCTCTCCGCAGCGCCAGCCCCAGCGCGTAGGCGGCGTCTGCGTCGTTAAGGCCGAAGCCCCAGTTGCCGTCGAGCTCCGGGCCGGTGGGCGTGTTCGGCGCCTTCGAGTAGAGCAGGTAGGCGAGGTAGTCCTGGCTGAGCTTGCCGCCCAGGTAGTTTTCGATCATCGCCACCGAGGCCATGCAGCAGTTCGCGGCGCAGACCGGGTCGTTGAGCCACGCGCCGTCGTCCGTCGCCGGGTGCGGCCGGTCCCAGGCGTGGGCGTCGTCGCGGTGGTTTGACTCCAAGAGCAGCATCCGGGTGTCCTTCCGCTGGTGCAGCACCGGCACCCGTAGTGGCTCCTTGGGGTCGGCGAGGGCCCGGCGGCCCGATCCGCCGGGGCGGCCGGAGAAGAGCGCGAACGTCTCGGAGGGGGTCTCGATCCCGTCAGGAAAGAGGCTGGCGATGCGGCCGTAATAGGAGCCGGCCGGCAGGGCCAGCTCCAGGCCGGGGTAGTCGGTGAGGCGGTCCACCACCAGCTCGCCGAAGGACGGGTCGCGCGCCAGCTGGAAGCGGTAACGCACCGCGCCCGGCGCCGGGTACCAGCTCAGCGATTCGGCGGCGTCCGGCGTGAGCACCGAGGCGGCGAACGGGACGATGGTGACCGCGGCGTAAGGGTTGGCGGCGCCCGGCGAGGCCTCCGCCGGCTCGTAGAACGTCCAACCCTCGCCCCCGGGCTGGCGGGACGCCGCCAGCCGGCCGATGGTCGTGCCGGGCGCGGTGGGACGGATGCCGCCGCGCGGCACGGCCGTTCCGCCGCGGCCCCAGGAGGTGCTGTCGAGCACCGCGCCGCTCACGTCCTGCAGCGCCACCGTGCCCTGGGCGCGGTCGAGGAATCCGGTGCGGTCGGCGTGGATCGTGCGCCCTTCCACGAAGCCCTTGCCGTCGAAGAGCACCAGCACGATCGAGCGCGGATCCGGCTGCGGCAGGTTGGCGGGCAGCGTGTAGACCTCGCCGGCCTGGTTCTTGAGCGCCAGCTGCGAGAGCGGTGCGCCGGCGCTGCCGACCTTCAGCTCGACGAAGGGCGGCTCGCCGCCCGGCGGGTCGAAGAGCATCTCGTTCAACACGGTCGGGAGGCCGGGCACCACGGTGACCGTCGCGCCGGCACCCGCCGCCCCGCAGTCGCCGGCGGCATAGGCGCGGAACGTCGTGGTCTCGGTCGGGTGGACGACCACGAAGCCCTTGGCGGGAAGCTGGATCCCTCCCGGCGAGACGACCGCCGCGCTGGCGGCGTCGGCCGACAGGCGCAGCACCACCGCGTCGCCCGGCTCGACGACGTCGGGCGTGGCGGTGAAGAGTCCGAGCGCCGGTGGTGCGCAATTGGCCGGCGCCACCGAGACGCTCGCCGCCGCGACCGCCGAGGGGGCGCAGCTTCCGATCACGGTGGCGGTGTAGGTGGTCGTCGCTGATGGTTTGACCTTCAACGATCCGTTGGGCGGGATCGCCAGGTTGCCGGGGTTGATCACCGCCGACGCGCCGCCGGTGGAGGCGAGCGTGAGGGTGACCTCCCCGCCCGGTGTGCCGGTGGTGGGCGTGGCGGTGAAAGAAGAGATCGCCGGCACCGCGCAGCCGGCGGCTCCCGGCACCGCCTGGGCGGTGAGGACCACTCCGTCGCCGGTGCCGTTGTCGACCCGTGCCGCGTAGGCGTCCAGCGAACCCGACGTCACCTCCACCTCGATGCGCGAGCCGGGTGGTATCGCCGCCCCGTCGAACCAGTCCGAGCTCGAGCGCTGCACCCAGGCGCCGCCGTCCAGCGAAAAGCTCGCGGTGGCGGTCTGTGGGCCGGCGGCGTCGCGCAGCACCAGCCGCCCCGCCGCGCCTGACGGGCCGGCGAAGAACGCCAGGTTGGTGCGGAAGCCGGGGAAGGCCGAGGTCTGGTCGATGCCGGCCACCACCGCGCGCTGTCCGGAGAAGACCAGCGCCGATGGATAGGGCACCGGCTGCTGGTAGACGCTGAAGCTGCCGGCCCTCTGTCCGCTGGGGTCGATGTTGTTGGTGCGCCCGGCCACCAGGAACGGTGCCGACGCCCGGAAGCGCACCGCGCCGGCCAGGCCGTCGCCCAGGTCGAAACCGGCGGGGCCGAGGAGGTCTCGGATCTCCACCACCCCGCGCGGCGGCAGCAGGCGCGAGATCGTCCTGGTCCCGGTGCGGTAGCCGAGCGCCTCCAGCGAGACGCTCAGCGGTTCGGTGTTGGGGTTGAAGAGCCGCACGTCGGTCTGGAAGTAGGTGCCGTTCCTCCCGGCGGTCCGCACGATGCCGTCCAGCAGGTAGTCGACCGAGGCGGCGGTCAGGCTGGCCGCCTGCACGGCGATGCCGTCGTTGGTGACGTTGTCGACGACCGCGGTGTAGCCGGCCACCCGCCCGGCGTTCACGCGCAGCTCCACGCGGGCGACCGACGTCAGGCGGCCGCCGGTCAACGCCGGCAGGCTGGACTGCCAGCTCACCGGCTGGGCGGAGGCGACCGTCGCCTTGCCGAGGACGCCGGCCTGCTCGTCGAGCACGACGACGTCGACCAAGCTGTTGGGATCGAGCAGCGTCAAGGCCACGTTGCTGCGGTACGCGTCGTCCTGCGCGGCCCAGATGGCATGGCCGGTCTCACCGGAGGTCAACAGCGTGGCGCCGGAGGCCGGCAGCAGGGCCAGACCGAAGGTGCCGGCCGGGTCGGCGATGTTGGCGGTGGTCAGCGAGAGCGCCAGCGGCGCGTCGCTGGTCACGGTGAGCGTGCCCGCATCCCCGCCGAGCCCGAAGAGCTCCTGGAGGACGTGCTCGATGCGCAGCGTCTGCCCGGCGGCAAGGGAGCGGGAGACCGACGCCGGCACGCCCTTCCCTTCGTAAGGGATGAAGCCGATCGAGACGCTGGCCGCCGCCGCGCCCACGTTGGAGACGACCAGCGTGGAGGAGAAGACGGCGTTGTTGAGGCCGTGGGTCTCGGCGGCACCGGGCAGGTAGGAGGTGGCCGCCGCGCCGGCCCGGCTGACGAACAGGAGGGAGGCCAGGACCACGAGCTTCCCGCAGTGTCGGACCATGGCGCATTGTTGGGTTCGGGGGCACGCCGCGCCAGGACGGGGAGCCTCAAATCTCCATCAAATCGACGTGTGAAGCCCGGCCTTGTGCCCGCGCCGATTCCATCTGAGAATTTCCCGGGATGTCCTCGGGACCGCGGCCCCTGGCCTTCGACGCCTTCAGCTTCGACCCCGGGGCCGGACTCCTGACGAAGGCTGGAGAGCCCGTCCCGCTGACCCGCAAGCAGGCCCAGCTGCTGGCCCTCCTGGTCGGGCGCGCCGGCGAGCTCGTCGATCGCGAGGAGATCGTCCGCCACCTCTGGCCCGACGTAACGACATCTCCCGGCAACCTGGCCCAGAACGTCTGGATGCTGCGCAAGGCGCTCGGCCCGAGACCCGAAGGCGGGGACTACGTCGAGACCGAGCCGCGGCGCGGCTATCGCTTCGCCGCCCCCGTCCGTTCCGAGATGCAGGCCGAGGAGGCGGCGGCCCCGACGCGCCGGAGGCCCTTCCGGCTCGGCGCGGCGGCCTCGATCGGCCTGGCGGTCCTCCTGCTCGCGACCGTCTCCTCCCGCCCCGCCGGAGAGCGGCCGCGCGGGTTCGCTGTGCTGCCGCTGCGCCCGGCCCGACCCGACCCCGCCACCGCGTTCCTGTCTGCGACGCTGGCCGAGCAGATCGGCGGCCGGCTGGCGCGGCTGCCGAGCCTGCGGGTGCGCGCGGCGGCGCTGGCCGCGAGGTACCGCGACGCCTCCCTCGACACCCGCGCGGTCGGGCGCGAGCTCGGTGCCGATGCGCTCCTGCTGGGTACGTACGACCGGCAGGGAGACACCCTCCGGGTCTCGTATCAGGTGGTGGCGGCGGTGGACGGGCACGTGCTCTGCGGCGAGACTCTGACCATCCCTTACGGCCGGCTGTGGTTGGTGCCGGACCTGGTGGCCGAGGGCGCCGCCCGCGGGCTTCGCCTGGCGTCCACCCTTCCCAGGCTGGCGGGCGCGTCGACCAACGCCGAGGCCTACGAGTACTACCTGCGGGGCATGGACTACCTCGTGCACCGGTCCCCGCGATCGGCGGTCACCGCGGTCGGGCTGCTGGAAAAGGCGACGGCGCTCGATCCCGGGCACGCCGCCTCCTGGGCGGAGCTGGGCACCACCTACCGGGTGCTGTCCCTGGACGTCCTCGGCTGGGACTACTTCAGCCGGGCCGAGGCGGCGCTGCGGCGCGCGCGGGAGCTGGCGCCCGACGATCACGACGTGCTGCTGGCGATGGCGGACTTCAGGACCGACTCGAACCGCGTCGAGCAGGCGGTCCCGCTCCTCCGCCGTGCGCTCCAGTCGAGACCGGACAGCGCGCGCGCCCACTGGAGGCTGAGCTACGCCTACCGCTACGGCGGGCTCCTCGAGGAGTCTCTGGCCGAAGCGCAGCGCGCCCTGTCGATCGACCCGCCGATGCAAGGCGCCCTCAATTACGAAGGCGCGCTGGTGAACGCGCTCCTCTATCTGGGGCGGCCGCGGGAGTTCCTGGAGTCTCTTCCCGAGCGCCAGACAGCCTACGTGGGCTTCTACCGGGGCTTCGCGTTGCTGCACCTCGATCGGCGGCAGGAGGCGGTGGCGGCCTTGAGCAAGGCGTGTCGCCAGGACTCCGACAGCCTGATCTCCCGGCTGGGGACGGCGCTCGAGCGCCTGCTCGCCGAGGGGCCGGCGGCCGCTCGCGGAGCGCTTGCCGAGATCGACGCGACCACCGGGAACGTCCGGGACGGCGAGGCGCTCTACAAGGTCGCCCAGGTCTGGGCGCTGGCCGGAGATGCGGCGCGCTCCCTGGCGATGCTGGAGCGAAGCGTCGACAACGGCTTCTTCGCGTACCCCTACATGCTGCGGGATCCGCTCCTGGCCAACCTCAGGAACCAGCCGCAGCTGGCTGCGGTGCTGGAGAAGGCGCGTATCCGCCACGAGGCGTTCCGGCAGCGATTCGCGTCCTAGCCGACTCAGCGGTTGCGTGTCAGCGTCAGGTCGTAGATATCGGAGTTGCTGCCCGACACCGAGGCGCCGCCGGTGACCTTCTGCAGCGGCTGGGGAACACGGCGGGTATCTTTGTCGCCGCTGTCGGTCTTGAAGAGGGCGCGGGCGCCCACCGGGAAGGTCGTATCGCTGCGGTCGAGGACGGCGTCGTTGCAGGTGTTGCTGACCTTGATCTTCTGCGGCACCTGTTTGGTGAAGCTGATGTAGAGGACGGCGCCGTCGGGATCGCAGGCCCAGAAACCGGTGGCGTCGTTGTCGTACTCCACGCGCTCGGACGTCCAGTTCTGGAAGTAGTCGCAGCCGGTGGGGGAGAACTCGGTCTTGTAGTGGTACTGCACCAGCCGGTCGTGCTGGACGTGCGCTTTGCCCTTCATCGTGCCGTCCTTGGTCGATCGGAGCTCCAGCGTCGCCGTCTCCCGCCGGTAGGTGCGCACCGACTCGTAGGAGTTGGGGAACCCTCTGGTCGTCTCGTCCTCGAGGTGGATGAAGGTGCCCTCGACGGTCACGTCGTCGTCATCCTGGTCGAACGGATCGCTCTCGTTGGGGCCGAGCACGCCATTGCGATCCGGGTCCTCCACGATGTCCGGGACGCCGCCGCCGTCGCTGTCCCCCTGCTGGTCGGTCTTGGTCAGCTCGGGCGGCGTGCCGTTGCCGTCGGCGTCGCGGGCGGTGCCGCTGGTGTCCTCGCGGACGGCCCCCTGATGGCCCCACCGCCGGCCCCAGCCTCGACGCGAGTCGAAGACGCTGCGTCGCACCTCGTCCTTGTCCTTCACGCAGTCGCCGTCGGTGTCGTCCTTGGCCACGTCGAGGCGACGGCCGTCGGGCGCCTGGAACCGCACCTCCTTGTCGAAGTCGACGAGCTTGTCGGCATCCTCCGGCGCCAGCAGCCCGAGCGGGTCGCGCAGCGGACTGCTGATGACCCGTTCGCCGAGAGGCCAGAGCGCCTGCAGCTGCGAAGGCACGCCGCTGCGGTAGCCGGAGATGACGTAGGGCTGCACCACCGTATTCGAAGGTTCGTGGGCCAGCGCGAAGCGCAGCGGCGCGAAGGTGCCGATCTGGAACTCCTCGTAGCCGACCAGGCAGACGGCATGCCCCTGCACGGCTGCCAGCATGGGCCGGCCGGCGTCCACCTCGGTCTTGATCACCGTCCAGGCCAGCTCCGGCTTGCCGATGACGTCCACCTTCGGCACGGCGGCGCCCAGCCCGAGCGCGATCGCCAGCACCGTGCCTTCCTCGGAGCGGTCGACCCCGCCGAAGGCGTAGTTGTTGTCGTACTCGGGACCGTTCGCCAGCGGCTTGCCTCGGGCGTAGGCGCTGTACCAGAGATAGTCCTGGCTCACGTTGCCGCCGAATTTGTGGTTGATCATGGCCTGGGAGGCCAGCGCGCAGTTGGCCTCGCAGCCCGGCTCCTCCTCCCACTCGCCGTCCGGCTTCTCCGGGTGCGGTATGTCCCAGGCGTGGGCGTCCCCGGACTCGCGGCGCGACTCGAGCACCACCATGCGGGTGTCCTTGCGCTGGTGGAGGAGCGGTACCCCGCTGACCGTCCGGCCGACCAGCGTCGCACGCGAGGACGGCGGGGACATCACCAGCAGCGGATAGAGCGCGCTCCAGCCGCTGGCGGCGCCGTCCGGGTAGAGCGCCTGGATCCGGAAGAGGTATTCGCCGGCCTCGAGCCGGAGGGTGACGCGCGACCGCCGTGTCTCCTCGTCGACCAGCGGCGTGTCGAAGCTCTCGCCGCTGGCCAGCTGGAAGCGGTAGCCGACCGCGCCCGGCACCGGATACCAGGTCAGACCCTCGTGGAGACCCGGGTCGAGGCGGGCGCCGGCGAACGGCACCGAGGCCACGCCGGGATACGGGTTGGGCCGGCCCAAGGACGTTTCGGACGGCGCCAGCTCGGTCCAGGCCTCGGCGCCGCTGCCCTTGGTGGACAGCAGGCGCGCCAGGGTGCCGCCGGGCTCGCGGTTCGGCTCGCCGTAGCGCAGCGGCGAGACCGCGCGGGTCCCCCAGCTGATCGCGTCGAGCGTTCGGCCCTCGCCGTCCCGGAGCGACAGCGTGCCGCCGCCGCGGTTGAGGAACCCGGTGCGGTCGGCGTGCACCGTCGCCCCGTCCACGCGGTTCGCCCCGTCGAAGACCAGCAGCACGATCGCGCCCGTCTCCGGCTGCGCCAGCGAGGACGGCAGGGCGTAGGCGTCGCCGGCGTCGTTCTTCAGCGACAGCTGCGACAGCGGCGCGCCGCCAGACCCGACCCTCAGCTCGACCGCCTGCGCGTCGCCGCCGGGCGGGTCGTAGAGCACCTCGTTGAGCACCGTCGGCAGGCCGGGCACGACGCTGACGCTGGCGGCGCTGCCGCCTGCCGGCGCGCAGTCGCTGGCGACGTAGGCGCGGAAGCGCACGCTTTCGGTGGGGTGGACGACGACGAAGCCCTTGGACGGCAGCTGCAAGCCGCCGGGGGTGACCACCACCGCGGCGCCGGCGGCATCGCTCGAAACCTTGAGGATCACCGGGTCGCCGGGCTCGATCACCTCGGGCGTGGCGGTGAAGAGTCCCATCCGGGGAGGCGCGCAGCCGGGCGGCGCCACCACCACCCGGGCGGCGGCCACCGCGGCCGGGGCGCAGGCGCCGACCACGGTGGCGGTGTAGGTGGCGGTCGTCGACGGCTTCACCTTCACCGAGCCGTTGAGCGGGATCGCCAGGTTGCCGGGGTTCACGATCGCCGACGTGCCAGCCCCGCCGCTCGAGGCCAGCGTCAGCGTGACCTCGGCGCCGGGCGCTCCGGAGGAGGGGGTGGCGGTGAAGGAGGCGATCGCCGGGACGCCGCAGCCGGCAGCGCCCGGAATCGTTTGAGCTGCAAGCACCACGCCGTCCCCGGTGCCGTTGTCGACCCGCGCCGCGTAGGCGTCCAGGGCGCCCGAGGTCACCTCGATCTCGATGCGCGATCCGGGCGGGACCACCGCCCCCTCGAACCAGTCGGAGGACGAGCGCTGCACCCAGCTCCCTGCGTCCAGCGAGAAGCTCGAAGCCGCCACCTGCGCTCCGGCGGCGTCGCGCAGGACGAGCCGTCCGGCCGTCCCTGTCGGGCCGGCGAAGAGCGCCAGGTTGGTGCGGAAGCCGGGGAAGGCCGAGGTCTGGTCGACGCCGGCCACCACCGCCCGCTGCGATGGGAAGACGAGGGCCGACGGGTACGGCACCGGCTGCTGGTAGACGCTGAAGCTCCCCGGCTTCTGGCCGCTGGGGTCGATGTTGTTGGTGCGGCCGGCTACCAGGAACGGCACCGCCGCCCGGAAGCGCACCGCACCGGCGAGGCCGTCGCCGAGGTCGAAGCCGTCGGGTCCGAGGAGGTCGCGGATCTCCACCACGCCGGCCGGAGGCAGGAGGCGGGTGACCGTTTTCGGGCCGGTGCGGTAGCCGAGCGCCTCCATGGTCACCGTCAGAGTGTCGTCGCCGGGATTGAAGAGGCGCACGTCGGTCTGAAAGTAGGTGCCGTTGCGTCCGGCGGTGCGCACCACCCCGTCGAGGACGTAGTCGACCGAGGCGGCGGTGAGGCTCTGCGCCTGCACCGCGATGCCGTCGTTGGTGACGTTGTCGACGACGGCGGTGTAGCCGGCGACCCGGCCGGCGCTCACCCGCAGCTCCACCCGTGCCACTGAAGTGGAGGCGCGCGCGCGCGGGCCGGCGGTCAGCGCCGGGAGGCTCGACTGCCAGCTGACCGGCTGCGCCGAGGAGACCGTGGTCCGGCCCAGCACCGTCGCCTGCTCGTCGAGGACCACCACGTCGACCGAGCTGTTGGGGTCGAGGAGCGCCAGCGCCACGTTGGTACGGTAGGCGGCGTCCTGCGCGGCCCAGACGGCGTGGCCGGTCTGGCCGGCGGAGAGGAGCGTCGCTCCGGCGGCGGGCAGGAGCGCCAGGCCGAAGGTGCCCGCCGGATCGGCCACGTTCGCGGTGGTGAGCGACAGCGCCAGCGGCGCCTCGCTAGTGACCGTCAGAGTCCCGGCATCCCCGCCGAGCCCGAAGAGCTCCTGGAGGACGTGCTCGATCCGCAGCGTCTGCCCGGCGGCCAGGGAGCGGGAGACCGCCGCCGGAACTGCCTTGCCCTCATACGGTATGAAGCCGATGGAGACGCCGGCTACCGCCGTCCCCACGTTGGAGAGCACCAGCGTGGACGAGAAGACGGCGTTGTTGAGGCCGTGGGTCTCGGCGGCGCCCGGCAGGTAGGAGGTGGCAGCCGGGGAGCGTCCGGAAACGCACGCGGCCAGGAGAGCGGTGGCATGGAGCAGGTGACGAAGGCGCATCGAACATCCCCCGTGAACGAACGCCGGCAATCTTCACACGCGCCTTCGGGGGTGCGTCCTATCGGAGGTTAGGGTCCGCAAGAAAAATATTGCGGATCAGCGGCGGGGGATCGGAAGCGGAGTCACATGAGGACCCTCGCGGTGGCGGCGGTGAGCTGCGCGCTCTTCGGAGACGAGCCCGTCGGACCGGTGGCCACCACCACGAAGTAGTAGGTGGTGCCGCGTGCCAGCCCCGTAACGTAGAGCGAGGGGCTGGCGGTGGTCCCGGCGGAGGTGTACGGGCCGCCGTTGGTCCTGGAGTAGAGGACGCCGTACGAGGCGGCGCCCTGAGACGCGGCCCAGGTCAGCGCGATGGAGTCGGAACCCGGGGTTGCCCGCAGGGAGGTGGGTGCGAGCGGCGGCAGGGAGATGGTCAGCGGCGCGGTCGGTGCCCCTTCGCCGGCCGGGTTGACGCTGGCGACGACCACGTAGCTGGTGAGGCCCGCCAGCGCCTCGCTCGGCACCGGCACCGTCGTGCTGGCGCCGGCCACGCCTTTGGCCAGCACGGTGGTGAAGGGGCCGCTGCTGGCACTCCCGGCCTTGACGTTATAGGTGGCCACCAGGTACCGGTTCGGGTCGGGGGGCTTCCAGCTGAAGGTGACGCCGGAGGCGCCGACGGACGACGCGAAACCCGCCGGCGGAAACGCGACGTTGCCGCCCACCACGACCGGGGCGCTGGCCACGCAGTCCGTGGTCCGGCCGTATCCGTCGATGCCGCTCGCCTTGACCACATAGCTCTGGTAGTTCACCAGCGTGGCAAGCGGACCCACGATGTAGGTGTTGGTGTTTGCGAGGGGGACGACCCGGCCGTCGATGACCAGCGAATAATCGAGCTCCGGCAGCGCCATGGGCACCAGCTGCGGGGCGCCGGTGTCGGCTGCACGGGTGCCAGCTGCAGGCAGGGATACGGCGGCGCGAACCCGCAGGCGCCGGTCTCGGTGATCTGGGCGCTGGCGGACGGGCAAACGAGAAGCGCAAGAGCCGCGCCGGCCAGGATCGCGCCGTGATTCTTCATGGCTGTCCCTCCCGGTATCTGTTGTCAGAATGTAGGCGCCGGAGCACGAAGGTAAATACGTAGTTCCGCGTATTCCGCGGTGCGGCGGACGGCTCCGGCCGTCGCATGATCCGCAGGCCGGAGGTCTCCCGCGCTGAAGCGCCTTCTTCTCACCATCCTGCTCGCGCCGCTGGCGGCCCTCGGCCAGGGGGAGGAGCTGCGCTGGGGGGGCGACGCCGAGGGAGGCGCTCCCATCGTCCAGGCCGACCCCTCCGACCCGACGAAGCTGGCCGGCTTCGACGTGGAGGTCGCCGAGGAGCTGGCCCGGCGCCTGGGGCGCCGCCCGCGCTTCGTGCAGGTGGCCTTCACTTCCATCGACCAGTCGGTGGAGCGCGGGGACTTCGACATCGGCATGACCGGGGTGGAGGACACGCCCGCGCGCCGGGCGGCGCTCTCGGTCAGCGTCCCCTACTTCGAGTTCCGCGAGGTGCTGACGGTCCGCCAGGCCGACCGCGACCGCTTCCGCACGCTGGAGGACCTGAAGGGGAAACGTCTCGGCACGCTGGGCGGCACGATCGCCTATCAGCTCCTGCTCGATGCCTCGCGCACGCTGGCGGTCGAGCCGGTCTCCTACGACGACGACGTCCACCCCTACGAGGACCTGGCCTCCGGACGCCTCGACGGCGTGGTGCTCGACCACATCCTGGCGCGCCGCTCGGCGAGGAAGGTGCCCGGGCTGGTGATCCAGCCGGCGGTCCTGGCCACCAGCCATTACGTGATCGTGCTGGCCCGACGCAACAGCGCGCTGCGCGACCAGGTGGACGCGGCGCTGGGCGGCATGATGCGAGACGGCACGCTGGAGCGCATCTTCCGGAAGTGGGACGTCTGGGACGAGGGGCAGAAGAAGCTCTTCGCGCGCGTGCTGGCGGGCGAGCCACGGACGCCGCCGTCCTCCGTGGCCGTGCCGGTGGCTGCGCCATCCGGATCGCGGCTGGGGACCGCCCTGCGCTACCTGCCGGCGCTCCTCAAGGCCTCGCTGGTCACGCTCGGGCTCTCCTGCATGGCGATGGCGCTGGCCATCGCGGTCGGCGTGGCGGTGGCCACCGGCCGCCTCTACGCCGGACGAGTGGTGTCCGGACTGCTGGCGGTCTACGTGGAGGTGGTTCGGGGGACGCCGGTGCTGCTGCAGCTCTTCGTCCTCTACTACGGCCTCTCCTCGGTGGTGCGCCTCCCGGCGTTCGTGGCCGCGCTGATCGGCCTGGGCCTCAACTACGCTGCCTACGAGAGCGAGATCTACCGCGGCGCGCTGCTGGCGGTGCCGCGCGGACAGCTGGAGGCGGCGCGCACGCTCGGCTTCAGCGAGCTGCAGACGCTGCGCCTGGTCCGTGGGCCGCAGGCGTTCCGGATCGCGCTGGCGCCGATGACCAACGACTTCGTTGCGCTGCTGAAGGACTCCTCGCTGGTCTCGGTGATCACCGTGGTGGAGCTGACCAAGGCGACCCAGATCATGGCTGCCAACGTCGGAAGCTGGGCCGTGCCGGGACTCCTCTGCGCGGCGCTCTACCTGGCGCTCTCGCTGCCGCTCTCGCGGCTGGCCCGGCACCTGGAAGCCCGCTGGAGGATGACGGCGTGAGCGCGCTGGTGGCCAATGTCCTTTCGGTGCGCGACCTCCGCCTCTCCCGTGGGGAACGCCAGGTGCTTCGCGGCGTGAACCTCACCGCCAGCCGCGGAGAGCTGCTGGTCCTGATGGGGCTCTCCGGCGGCGGCAAGACGACGGTGCTGCGGACGGTGGCGGCGCTGGAGCCGTTCCAGGCGGGCGAGATCGACCTCGGGGACGGTGTGGTGCTGCGTCCCGGGCCGCTGCCGCGGGAGTCGGCGCTGCGCGGGGTGCGCCGCCGGGTGGGGCTGGTCTTCCAGCTCCACTGCCTCTTCGAGCACCTCTCGGCGCTTCACAACATCACCCTGGCGCCGCTCCACGTGCGCGGGCAGGCGCGTCAGGAGGCCGACGAGCGAGCCCGGCAGCTGCTGGAGTCTCTCGGGATCGGACACCGCGCCGAGGCCCTGCCGCGCGAGCTGTCCGGCGGCGAGGCGCAGCGGGTGGCGATCGCCCGAGCGCTGGCCATGGACCCGCCGCTGCTGCTGATGGACGAGCCGACGGCCTCGCTGGACCCGGCCCGGCGGGGGGAGCTGGGCGCGACCCTCCGCCGCCTGACCGGTGAGGGGCGCACCTTGGTCGTGACCACCCACGACGACGACTTCGCCCGCGACTTCGCCACCCGAGTCGTCGTCATGGCCGAGGGCGAGGTCGTAGAGGAGGGTCCGCCGGGCGAGGTCCTGGACGCCCCGCGCCACCCGGCCACCCGCCGCCTGCTCCAGCACCAGGAACCCGGATTGGACTCTTCCGGCCCCTCCCGTCAAACTTAGGTGAAATGGCCACGGGCGACCTTTCGCGCCTGAAGCAGCAGATGCTGCGTCAGGCCGTGCAGCAGAACGTCGAGATTCGCGAGGGGGGTCCGCCGAAGAGCCTGCGCGTCACCCGGCGCCGGGTGAAGCGCTCGGTCCGCATCGCCGCGATGGTGGTGGTGCCGCTGGTGCTCTTCGCCTCGCTGAACGCCATCTCCACCGGGGCCAGCAAGCAGGAGGTCATCGTGCTGGGCAGCGAGGCCGAACGGGGCGCCGCCGGCCCCTCGGCGCCGGCCGCCTTCCCGCGGCGCGAGGACGTCTCCCCCAGCCTCTTCCGGCTCGGCGTGCGCACCGTGGTGCTGGACGCCGGCCACGGCGGCGCCGATCCCGGCGCCCGGACCGCGGCCGGACTCACCGAGAAGGAAGTCACCCTCGACGTGGCGCTCCGCCTGAAAGAGCTCCTGGAGAGCGGCGGTTTCAAGGTGCTGATGACCCGCGCCGGCGACGAGAGCGTCTCGCTGCGCGACCGGGCCGAGTTCGCCAACGGCTGGCGCGCCGACCTCTTCGTCTCCATCCACGTGAACTCGATGCCCTCCTCCCCGAAGCGCGGCGTCGAGACCTACTACGTCGGCGTCTCCGACGACCCGGAGATCAAGGCGCTGGCCGGCGAGGAGAACCGCACCTCGGGCTATTCGCTCTCCGACTTCCGCCGCCTGCTGGAGGGGGTCTACCGCGACGTCCGCCAGGGGGAGTCGAGGAAGCTGGCCGAGAGCGTGCAGCAGAACCTCTACGGCTCGCTGCGCAAGGGGAACGCCGAGCTGCAGAACCGCGGCGTCAAGACGGCGCCGTTCGTGGTGCTGATCGCCACCGAGATGCCCGGCATCCTGGCCGAGGTCTCCTGCGTCTCCAACGACAAGGAGGCGCATCTCCTGGCCGACAGCGTCTACCGGCAGAACATCGCGCGGGCGCTCTTCGCGGGCGTCGCGGGCTACGCGGAGAGCCGCAATCGCGGGAACTCCGACAAGGGGAGCTGACAAGCAATGAACCAGAGGGCCGAACGTAGTGAGGACCGGAGGTACCTGCGCGAGCCGAACGGGCGGGCCCTGGCCCGACCGGGAGGGTTGGGATGAATGCCAAGAAGGACGTCCTCCAGGTCGGGATCGACCTCGGGACGTCGCGGAGCTCGATCTCGGCATCGAACGGCGCCCGCCACGTCGTCGAGAGCTACGTCGGCTGGCCGGTCGACATGGTGGCGCGCAAGGTCATCAAGAAGCCGATCGTCTTCGGGCGCGAGGCGCTCGACAACCGGCCGATGCTCGACCTGCACCGCCCGCTGGAGCGCGGGCTCATCCGGCAGGGCTCGGAGAAGGACGAGCTGGCGGTGCGCGAGCTGCTCAAGCACCTGCTGTCGCTGGCCGGCGGCAAGGAAGGGCAGAAGGTCAACGCGGTGGTGGGGGTGCCGGCCGAGGCGCTGCGCGTCTCGCGGCAGCACCTGCGCGGCGCGGTGAAGGGGCTGGCCGACGCGCTGATGATCGTCTCCGAGCCGTTCGCGGTGGCCTACGGAATGGACGCGCTGCTGCACACGATGATCATCGACATCGGCGCCGGCACCACCGACTTCTGCGTCATGAACGGCCACTACCCGACCGAGGACGAGCAGCGCACGCTGACCAACGCCGGCGACTCCATCGACGAGCAGCTGGTGTCGCTCATCAAGGCGCGCTATGCCGAGGCGCGCTACTCCATCCACATGGTCCGCGAGTGGAAGGAGAAGGCCAGCTTCGTCGGCGACCCGCCCAAGGGGCCGGTGGTGGTGAGCGTGCCGGTGGGCGGGAAGCCGACCACCTTCGACATCACCAACGAGGTGAAGCGGGCCACCGAGAGCATCCTGGCGCCGATCGTGGAGACCATGCTGGACCTCCTCTCCCGCGTCGAGCCGGAGTACCAGGAGAAGGTGCGCCAGAACGTGATCCTGGCCGGCGGCGGCTCGCAGATCCCCGGCCTGGTGCAGTACCTCGACAAGGCGCTGAGCGAGGTGGGCGGCGGCCGGGTGCGGGCGGTGGACGACCCGGTCTTCGCCGGCAGCAACGGCGGCCTGGCGATCGCGGTCGACGCCCCCGACAGCGACTGGGAGCAGCTGGCCGGATGACCGACCTGCCTCCGCGCCCGCCCCGTCGCCGCATGCTGCCGTCGGTCTCCGACGTGGTGAAGGAGCTCGGGTACGTCTCCAACGCCGACCCGGCCATCCTCTTCAAGGTGGCGCGGCAGGTGTGCGCCGACGAGCTGACCCGCGTGAAGCAAGGGTTCGAGTCCGAACCGCTCGACGTGCTGGTGGAGCGGGCCAAGGGCTTCCTCGACCCCAGCACGGTGAAGCCGTCTCAGCCGCTCGGCGACGGCGGCCCCGCGCCCTTCGACGACGAGGACGGGGATTCGCCCTTCGAGAGCACCGCGGCGATGGACCTGAAATGGGACCCGCGCGGCGGCGTCTTCTCCGATCCGGCCCCGCACGTCGAAGAGCACACCGTCTCGGAGAGGACCGAGTTCGTCCCGCTGGAGGCGCCGGTCCCGGACGAGGGGCCCGGCGAGTCGACGCTGGCGCGCCTGCGGCGCGACGCGGACTCGGTGCCGCTGTCGGACATGATGACCCAGGCCACGCGCCTCGGCGGTCCGCCGGCCGAGCCGCGCTGGGACCCCTCCCCGGAACCGGATCCGGTCCCCGCGGTGAGCGAGGCCGCGCCTCCCGAAGCCGCGCCGTGGCGCGTCGAGCCGGCGTCCACGGTGCCGCCCCCCGCCAGCTTTCGGGCTCCCGAGGGGGAGATCTTCTCGTCGGAGAAGCCGGTCCGCTCGGCCGGGCTCTGGACGGCGCTGGCGCTGCTGGTGGTGATCGGCGGCGCCATCTGGCTGGCGCTGCGCAAGTCACCGTCGTTCAAGCGCCCCGAAACCGGCGACGAACCGGCCTCGGTCTCCGTCGCCGCGCAGCCGACGCGTGCCGTCGAAGAGGAGCCGACGCCGGTGCCGCCGGCGCCCACGCCGGAGCCCACTGTCTCCAAGGCGCGTCCCACCCCGGTGCCTCGCAACCGCCCGACGGTCGCGCCGGAGGCGAGGCCGGCGACCGCGCCTCCGCCGGCGGTGATCGCCACGGTGCCGCCGGCCCTGTCAGCGACTCCCGCGGCGCCGAGGCCTGCGGTCGCGGCGGGCGCGGGGCGCGTGGCGCGCATCGTGTCGCCCGACTGGACCGGCAAGGATCCGATCTACGTCATCCACTTCTCGTCCTACAAGGACCGGCCTTCCGCCGAGAAAGAGGCGCGCAGCCTGGGCGGCCGGCTCGACCATCCCGGCTACGCCATACAGGTGGAGCTCGGGGAGAAGGGGACCTGGTACCGCGTCCTCATCGGCGACTTCGAGTCGGCCGATGAGGCGCGCGCCTACCGCGCTGAGCTGGAAGCCAAGCGCACACCCAACATGGGCTTCGTCTACCGGTTGGAAGGGCGATAGCGGCCCGCTGGCGGCGTTGTCGTCGCTCGGTCTCCCTGCGGCGTGGCGCTGCCACGCCTCAGTCGCCTCGCTCCTCCGCCTAGCCATCGGACCACTCTCGCCCTTCCGGGTGCAGGTGATCCTTCAGGGGTTTGTTTGCCAGATCTCGATCTGGGTCGGCATCGCGCGACCCTCCATCTTGACCAGCGCGACCACCGCGTGGGCCACGTCCTCCGGCTGGATCGCGCGTGACGGCTCGTTCGTGAAGCCGGCCTTCTTGATCAGGTCGGTGTAGACCGTCGACGGGAAGACCGCGGTGACCCGCACGTCGAAGGCGCGCGCCTCGTGCATGGTCGCCTCGCTGAGGCCGGCCAGCCCGAACTTCGACGCGCAGTAGGGCCCGCCGCCGGCGAAGCCGCGCTTGCCGGCGGTGGAGACGATGTTGACGATGTGCCCCTTGCGCCGTGCCTTCATCTCCGGAAGCACCGCCCGCGTGAAGAGGAAGGGGCCGCGCAGGTTGACGGCCAGGATGCGATCGAAGACCAGCGTGTCGCAGCGGTCGATCGGGGCCGAGGTGAAGATCCCGGCGTTGTTGACCAGCACGTCGATCGGGCCGAGCTGCTGCTCGGCGGCCGCCACGCAGCGCGCCACCGTGCCCTCCTCGGACACGTCGCCCGGCAGCACGCAGCTCTTGGTGCCGACCTTGCCGATCTCCTTCTGGACGTCCTGGAGCCAACGCTTCGTCTTGCCGACGAGCGCGACGTGGGCGCCCTCGCGGGCGAAGGCGACGGCGATGGCGCGGCCGATCCCGCGGCCCGCGCCCGTGACCAGGACGACGGCGTCGGTGAGCTCCATCGCTACCTCCGGTTGGGCAGTTCATTCTAGCTGCTAGCCTCCCGCGATGACCGCTCCGCGGTTCGACCCCGCGCGCCGCCGTGCCGTCACCTTCGCGCTGGTGCTGGTCACTGCCCTTGCGTCGTTCGAGTCGACCGTCGTGTCGACCGCGATGCCGACCATCATCGGCGACCTCTCCGGGCTGGGCCTCTACTCCTGGGTCTTCTCGATCTACCTGCTGACCTCGACGATCACGATGCCGGTCTACGGCCGGCTGGCGGACATCTACGGGCGCCGCAAGATCCTCCTGATCGCCATCGGCCTCTTCCTGCTGGGCGCGCTGACCTGCGCGCTCGCTCGGTCGATGCCGCAGCTCATCGTGGCCCGGGCGCTGCAGGGGCTCGGCGCCGGCGGCCTCATCCCGGTGGCGCTGACGGTCTCGGCGGATCTCTACACGCTGGAAGAGCGAGCCCGGGTGCAGAGCCTCTTCAGCGGCGTCTGGGGGACGGCCAGCCTGGTGGGGCCGCTCCTGGGCGCGGCGCTGACGGTCTCGTTCGGCTGGCGGTCGATCTTCTCCATCAACCTTCCGCTCGGCCTGCTGGCCTTCGGGCTGGTGGCGACCCAGATGGTGGAGTCGCGCGGCACCTCGCAGGACCCGGTGGACGTGGCCGGGGCGCTGGCCCTCGCCGGCAGCGTGATCGCGTTCCTCTTCGCGGTGCTGCAACGTGCCGGCCGGGGCGCGCTGCCCTGGCCGGCTCGGCTCGGCCTGGCGCTCGCCGGCGTCGCGCTGCTGGCGCTCTTCGTGCGGCTGCAGCGGCGCCGCGAGCACCCGCTGGTGCCGCCCCGCCTCTTCACGCGTCCGGAGATCGCCGCGCCTTATCTGGGCGGCGTGCTGCTGGGTACCACGATCTACGGCGTCGACACCTACGTGCCGCTCTTCGTGCAGGGAGCGCGCGGCGGCAGCGCCGGCGCGGCCGGCGCGGTGGTCACGCCGCTGGTCTTCTGCTGGGCGGCCTCGGCGGCCGTCTCGGCGCGGCTCATCCCGCGGCTCGGCTTCCGGCGGGTCGCCCGCGGCGGCGCGATCCTCATCCTGGTCGGGTTCCTGGCGCTGATCGCCGCGGCGCTCAAGGACGCCGGCGTGGTGGTGATCAGCCTCGCCTGCGCCTTGATGGGCGCCGGCCTCGGCCCCTCCTCGATCGCCCAGGTGATGGCGGTGCAGCACGCCGCCGAGGAGCGCGACCGCGGCGTCGCCACCAGCCTGGTGCCGTTCTTCCGGACGACCGGCGGCTCGCTGGGCGTCGGCGTCCTCGGCGGGATCCTGGCGGCCGGGCTCACCGCGCGCCTCGGCGACTCCGCCGACGCCGCCGGCCGGCTGCTCACCGGCGAGGCCTCGCCGGTGGGCGGCGTCTCGGCGGCCACGCTGCGCCACGCCATCGAGGGCGCGCTCGTGCCGGTCTTCTTCGTGCTGCTGGCGCTGGCCGTTGTGAACCTGCTGGTGACCTCGCGCTACCCGGGTGTGGGTATCCAGAAGTAGCCGCCCGCCGCACCCTTGCCGGCCCAGGCGATTCGGCACATCCTTGTGCCCATGCTCCGCGGCGGCTTCCGGCTGCTTCCAGCGCTGGCGCTGGCCGTCTGCCTCGACGCGCGCGGCGACAGCCCGCCGGCCCGGGTGGAGACGTTGCCGGCGGCCCTCACCGACGGCTGGGAGATCGCGTTCGGCGATCCGGTGGGCGGCGCGGCCGGCCTCGACGCCCTGCGCTTCGCGCCGGTGAAGGTGGAGTCCACCTGGCAGGGGCAGGGCTTCCCGCAGCACGGCATCGCCTGGTACCGCGTCCGCTTCGTACTTTCGCCGGAGAGCTCCGGCCCGCCGCTGGCGTTCGCCTGCGACCAGATCCGCGACGCCGACGAGCTCTACCTGGACGGGCTGCTGGTGGGCAGCACCGGCGCCTTCCCACCGGCCTACGAGAAGGCCACGCTGCTCGGCCGCGTCTACGAGCTGCCGGCGGCGCTCACCGCGCGCGGCGGTGTGCACGAGCTGGCGCTGCGGGTCTACAACGCCGGCCCGCGCGGCGGCGGCCTCACCGGCACGCCGACGCTCGACCGGGTGTCGGCGGCGCTCTGGCGGCGCACCACCCGCGACGCGCCGCGGGCCCTGCTGGCGGCGGCGATCGGCGCGCTCGGCCTCTTCTCGCTCTTCTTCTACGTCCGCGACCGGCGCCAGCGCGACTCGCTTCTCTTCTTCCTCTTCACCTCCGCCTTCGCGGTCTACATGACGACCTGGCTGACCGCCTGGACCCGCTCCGACGTCTCGCTGTCGCTCCTCTTCCGCATCAACGTGGCCTGCGTGTTCGGCCTGGTCCTGGTCTTCGTGCTCTTCTTCCACAGCTTCTTCGAGCGCCCGCTGCTGCGGCGCCACAAGGCGCTGCTGGCGCTCTACTCGGCCGGCACCGCCTTCTCGCTGCTCTGGCCGCGGGTCGACGACCTCTACTACGCGCTGCCGGTCGGCTACCTGCTGCTGGGAGTCGGCGGCGCCGACATCCTCATGGCGCTGGTGCACGACGCGCGCAACCACCTGCCGCACACCCGCGAGGTGCTGGCCGGCACGCTGCTGCTCTTCGCCGGGCTGCTGCACGACATCGCGCAGGACCTCGGACTCTTCGGCGATCCCACCGGGCAGGCGCGCCTCGTCGGCCCGACGTTCCTGATCTTCGCGATGCTCTTCCTCTCGGTGGTGGCCGACCGGGTGAAGCGGCTGCGGGTGGCGGCCACCACCGACCCGCTGACCGGCCTCCCGAACCGGTCGGTGCTGTTCGAGCGGCTGGCGCTGGAGATGGCGCGGGCGCGCCGCCACAAGCACCCGGTGTCGCTCGGCGTCCTGGACCTCGACCACTTCAAGCGCTTCAACGACAGCTTCGGGCACGTGGCCGGCGACCGCCTGCTGATCGGCATCGCCCAGGCGCAGCTCGACTCGATCCGCGACACCGACCTCGCCTCCCGCTACGGCGGCGAGGAGTTCGTGGTGCTGCTGCCCGAGGCGGGCATCGCCGAAGCGCTGGTCGTGTTCGAGCGCATCCGCCAGGCGGTCCGCGAGGTGAAGGTCGGCTCCAAGGGGGGCGCGACGGTGTCGATCGGCGTGGCCGTCTACGATCCGACGGTGCGCGAAGGGATCAGCGCGACCGCGCTGCTGCGGCAGGCCGACGCCGCGCTCTACGACGCCAAGGCGCGCGGGCGCGACCGCATCGTGGTGGCCCAGGGGACGCCGCCCCCCAGCAGCTCCTCCGGCTCGGCGCCGGTGCTCGACAAGCTGGTCCGCCGCCGCACCGACCCGCGCGGTGTGCCCATCAAGACGCCGGCCAAGGGGACATAGTGAAGCCGATCCGCATCGCCTCCGACAGCCCGTGGGAGAAGCGCTACGGCTACGCCCGCGCGGTGCGCCGCGGCGACTTCGTGGCCGTCTCCGGCACCGTCGCCTGCGACGCCGGGGGGCGCGCGGTGGGCGCGGACGCCTACGCGCAGACGAGCGCGATCCTCGGGCAGATCGGCGTGGCGCTCTCCAGGGCCGGGGGGCGCCTGGAGGACGTGGTGCGCCTGCGCGTCTACCACGCCGGCGCCGACGTGGCCGACGGGTTCACCCGCGCGCTGGGCGAGGCCTTCCCGGAGGGGGCGCCGGCGTTGACGTCGGTGCGGGTGGCCGCGCTGGTGGCCGAGGAGTTCCTGCTGGAGATCGAGGCCGAGGCGGTGCTCCCCGGCCCATCGCGCCGCGAGCGCGCCGACGAGCACGACGAGCCGGTCGACTAGTCCTTACGGTCGACTAATCCTTCTTCACGGCCACGACGCGCACCCGGCCCCCGTCGGGCAGGTCCACCAGCTCGCCGTCGATGCGCTTGCCGACCACCGGGAGGATCCACAGGGCGCGCTCGCCGCGCCGGGTCGTGAGCTCCGAGGTCCAGGCCTTCCGCCTGGCGTCGTAGGTGAACTCCAGGACGCCCATGGTCCCGCGTTCGCCGTTGACGACCTTGTCGGCGGAGACCTCGATCCCCTCCGCGGCCGTCTTCGACGGTCGGATCTCGTAGATCACCACCTCGTCCTTGCAGGCGGGGTGTTTCTCCTTGTTGACGCAGGTCGAGGTGCCGCGCCAGGTGCCCAGGACCTCCTCGCGGGGAGAGGCGGCCAGGAGCGGCCCGGCGAAAGCGGTGATCCACAGCAGGGAGCGAAAGCGTGCGGCCATGGCGCAGGAATACGCGGCCGCCCCGGCCAGGGTTTCCGCCTCAGGCCCGCTTCACCGCCAGCATCGTGACGTCGTCGTAGCGTGGCAGCGCGCCCACGTGGGCCGCCAGCGCCGCGGCCACGTTCGTCACCACCGTCTGGGCCGAATCGCCGGGCGCCGTCACCAGCGGCAGCAGGCGCTCCTCGCCGAAGAAGCCGGCCTCGCCTTTCGCCTCCACCACACCGTCGGTGAAGACGTAGAGGAGCTCGCCCGGCGCCAGCGTCTCCTCGCCGACCGTGAACGGCACCTGCGGCAGCATGCCCATCGCCGGACCGGTCGGCTCCAGGCGCCGGCGCACCACGCCGCCGGCGTCCACCACCAGCGGAGCTTCGTGGCCGCCGTTGACGTAGAGGAGGATTCCGCTCTCCGGCTGGAGCACCCCGAAGAAGACCGTGGCGAACATGTTGGCCTTGCCGTGCTCCTTGGCGATGTAGTCGTTGGTCAGTCGGACCGCGCTCTCCAGGCGGGCACGCGGCGCGGCCTCCACCGCGGTCTGGGTGGCGAAGGCGCGCAGCAGGCTGCGGAAGAGCGCCATGAAGAGGGCCGCCCCCACCCCCTTGTCGCAGACGTCGGCCACCACCAGCCCGATGGTGCCCACCTCGGTCTCGAAGGCGTCGTAGAAGTCGCCCGAGCACTGCCGGGCCGGGGCGAAGTGCGCCGCCAGCTGGTAGCCGGCCGCGGTGGGCAGGGCGTCGGGGAAGAAGCCGGCCTGGATCTCGCGGCCGATCTCCAGCTCGCGCTCCATCGACTGCGCCAGCAGGCGCTCCTGGTCTCGGAGCCGCTTGCGGTCGAGGGACGAGGTGACCCGGGCCTTCAGGATCGTCGGGTTGAACGGCTTCGGCAGGTAGTCGTCGGCGCCCAGCTCGAGGCACTTCACCACGCTCTCGATCTCGCTGACCGCCGAGACCATCACCACCGGCACGTGCTTCAGCGCCGCGTCGGCCTTCATCGCCGCCAGCGTGTCGTAGCCGTCCAGCTCCGGCATCATGATGTCCAGCAGCACCAGGTCGAACTCCGAGCCGTGCAGCTTCTCGAGCGCCTCCCGCCCGTTCACCGCGGTGTCGACCGAGTAGCCGAGGCGCACCAGGCGGCGCGCCAGCATGTCGCGGTTCATGTCGCCGTCGTCGACGACCAGGAGGCGGGGGGGCTCGTGCACCGGCTAGCCCGTCACGCGGCCGACTCCCCATCGGCCAGCAGGCGCTTCAGGTAAGGGAGCTGCTCCTCGGCGGCCCGCTCCCCCTCGGCGATCACGTAGGGGATCTTGGCGGTGTCGAAGAGCCGCACCCGCTCGCCGAACTCGGGGATGACCGGGATGACCTCGGTGTGGTGGGCCAGGCTGTGGAAGGCGTAGTTGGCCTTCAGCAGGTTGTTGGTCATGACGCTGGAGAGCTGGAAGGCGAACCGCGCGAAGGAGTTGATGTTCCCCTGCAGCGGGCTCTCGAAGCCCATGGCGACGATGATGCTGGCGCCTTCCTTCATCGCCACGCCGACCGGCAGCGGGTCGGAGACGAAGCCGTCCATCAGCAGGCGGCCGTCCACCAGGTGCGGGCTGAAGATGAACGGGATCGCGATCGAGGCGCGGATCGCGTCGACCAGGCTGCCCTTGGAGAGGATGACCTGCTCGCCGTTGGCGAAGTCGGTGGCGGTCAGGTAGAGCGGGATCTTCATGTTCTCGAAGGTCAGCTTCCCGAACGCCTTCTCGAAGACCTCCATGACCGGCCCGTCGTCGCGGAGCCCGAAGCGCGCGTCGAAGCCGAAGAGCTTCGGGAAGAGGAGCTGCAGGAGCGCCTTGCGGTTCTTCTTGGCGGTGATGTCCCGGGTCCAGAGGCGCCGGCTCATCTCGGTGATCGTCTCGGCGTCGTAGCCGGCGGCCATCAGCGCCGCGTACATGCTGCCGCCGCTGCACCCGACGATCATGTCGATGCCGATGCCTTCGCGCTTGAGCACGTTCTGGAGCCCGACCGCGGCGGCGCATTTGACGCTGCCGGAACCGATGACCAGGGCGACCCGCCTCTGCATCGTCAGGCGCCGAAGCTGGCGACGGCGGCGGCGGCGTCGGGGAAGAGCTTCAGGATGCTGGTGAAGCCGGAGAGCTCCAGCACCTTCTTCACCGGCGGCGTGACGCCGGCCAGCCGGAAGTCGCCGCCTTGCCCACGGGCCTCCTTGACGGTGCCCAGCAGCGCCCGCAGCCCGGCGCTGGAGATGTAGTCCACCTTGGCGAAGTCGGCGACCAGGCGGATGTGTCCCTTCTTGACCTCGTCTCCCAGGGCGGTGAGCAGCGCGGTCGAGGTGAGTCCGTCCACGCTGCCGCTGATCTCGGCCACGGTCACGGCGGTTTCCTGGCGGAAGACGATTTCCACTATTCCCCCCGAAGGTTCAGCAGGCTTTCCATCTTGGTCAGCAGGCGTGTGAAGTCGACCGGCTTGGTGGCGAACTCGTCGCAGCCGGCGGTGAGCGCCTTCTCGCGGTCCCCCTTGAGGGCGTCGGCGGTGAGCGCGATGACCGGGATGCCCTTGGTCTCGTCGGAGGCCTTCAACCGGCGGGTGACCTCCCAGCCGTCCAGCACCGGCAGGCCCATGTCCATGATCACCAGGTCGGGCCGCTCGGCGCGCGCCATCTCCAGCCCCTGCGCGCCGTCGGTGGCGATGAGGGTGGTGAAGCCGCGCCGCTGCAGGCGCCGCGACAGCATGTCGCGGTTCATCTCGTTGTCCTCGACGATGAGGATCGTACGGCTAAGGGACACCGAGCTTCCTCTGCGCGGCGATCTTGCTGGCGATGGCCACCAGCTCGCGGCTGGTGTGGATGGAGGTGGCGTCCCCCTCCTCGTTGACGACGTCGGTCGGCAGCCGCACGGTGAAGACGGTCCCCTTGCCGAACTCGCTCTTGACGGTGATGTTTCCACCCATCATCTGCGCGAAGCGCCGGCTGATGACCAGCCCGAGGCCGGTGCCGCCGTACTTCCGCGTGGTGGAGGCGTCGGCCTGGGTGAAGGCCTGGAAGAGCTTGGCCAGGATCTCCGGCTTCATGCCGACGCCGGTGTCGATCACGTGGAAGCCGATCCAGTTGCCGTCCATGTCGCTCTCGCGCCCGACGTCGAGCGTGATCGTCCCCTTGGTCGTGAACTTGCTCGAGTTGGAGAGCAGGTTCAGCAGGATCTGCTTGAGCTTGGTGACGTCCCCCTTGAGGGTGCCGAGCTCCTCCTGGATGTGCAGCACGAACTTGTTGCCGTTCTTCTGCACCAGCGGCTCGGCGGTGACCGCGACCTCCTCGACCAGCTCGGCGATGTCGAAGGTCTCCACGAAGAGGTCCATCTTGCCGGCCTCGATCTTGGAGAGATCGAGGACCGAGTTGATGAGCCGCAGGAGGTGCTTGCCGGAGCTGCAGATCTTCTGCAGGTCGGGGATCAGCGTGTCGTGGCCGGCGTCCTGCGCCTCCTCCTGCAGCAGCTCGCTGTAGCCGATGATGGCGTTCAGCGGGGTGCGCAGCTCGTGGCTCATGTTGGCCAGGAACGCGCTCTTGGCCGCGTTCGCCGCATCGGCGGCCTCGCGCTGCTCCTCGGCGGCCCGGCGCGCCTCCTCGGCCGCCTGACGCGCCTCCTCCAGCTCCTTCTTCTGGCTCTCGATGTCGAGGCTGCGCTGCTGGAGCTCGTTGCGCACCGTCACCAGCCGCCGGGTCTGGGTGTACACGTGCACCCCGTAGGTCGTGGTGAAGCCGAGGATCGCCGCGCTGGCGATGGCGTTGGTGAGCAGGCTGGGCGTCACGTTGGGATGGAATCCGGTGACCAGCACGGTGACGCCGGCCCCGGCGGCGGTGGCCAGCAGCCCGCGGGCCGCCAGGCGCCATCCCCCGATCGAGAGGTGCGAGGCGTTCACCGAGGAGACGAAGGCGAGCCCGGGCAGGGGACCGAAATCGGCCAGGGCGGTGAAGACGCCGACCATGAAGGAGTCGAACACCAGGCTGCGGAGCTCGACGGCCTTGCTGTCGCGGCCGTAGAGCGCGAGGAGGTAGCAGAGATGGGGCCAGACGAGCCCGTAGAAGATCGCCAGCGCCCACTCCCAGCGCGTGGCCTCCTTGTCTTTGAAGATCGTGACCAGGATCAGCAGCACCAGTGCCGTGGCCACGATGCGCACCCGGTAGTCGAGCCGTACCAGCGGGTGCACGCTGCGCGCCCGCGTGCGGGCAGCCTGCCGGGTCGCGGGAGTCGTCGCGATCGCGCTCATAGGGACCTCAGGAATGTACCAGACGGCTTAGGAGCCGGGCGGTGCGGCCTCGGCGGTCGAAGGGAGCCCGACGGCCTTCCAGGCGTCGAAGCCGCCGACCACGTTGCTGACGTCGGAGAAGCCGGCGCGCAGGAGCAGGCTGGCCGCGGTCGAGCTGCGGTAGCCGCTCTTGCAGTGGACGGCGATCGGCCGGCGCGGGTCGAGCGAGCCCAGCTCCTTCGCCAGGCCGGACAGCGGCACCAGGACGGCCCCGGGCACATGCGACTCGTCCCACTCGCCGTGCCTCCGGACGTCGAGCACCTGGAGTCGCGGGTCCTCGTCCTTCAGGCGCGCCAGATCCTGGACCGAGAGCTGCGGGAGCGAGACCAGCGGCCGGCCGGCCTTCTCCCAGGCGGCCACGCCGCCGGCCAGGCTGCCCACCACGCGCTCGATGCCGACGCGCGAGAGCCGCAGCCGCGCTTCGCGGGCCTTCTCCGGGTCCTCGGCGACCAGCACGATCTCGCGCTCCAGCCCGAGCAGCGAGCCGGCCCAGGAGGCGAACTGCCCGGAGAGCCCGATGTTGACGGACCCCGGCACGTGCGCGGCTCCGAAGGCCGCCGCCGGACGGGTGTCGAGGACGATCGCGCCCGCCTCCTGCCGCGCCGCCACCTCCTCGGGGGAGAGGTCCGCCGGCGCTGGCAGCGCGTCCAGCGCCGCGGCGCCGGCGCGGTTGATCTCCACGTCGCGCGCGAAGTACTCGGGCCGCTCCGGGAGGTCCGCGGTCATGAGCCGCACGAAGTCCTCCCTGGGCATCGGCTGCAGCGCGTAGTTGGTGGCCCTCTGCTCGCCGATCGTCGAGCTGCGCTCGCTCGACATGCTGCGACCGCAGAGCGACCCGGCGCCGTGAGCCGGGTAGACCTGCACGTGGTCCGGGAGCGCCAGCAGCTTCCCGTGCAGGCTGTCGTAGAGCAGCGCGGCCAGCTCCTGCGGGGTGTGGCCGCCGGAGAGGTCGGGCCGTCCGACGTCGCCGATGAAGAGCGTGTCGCCGGTCAGGACCGCCAGCGGCGTCTCCTCCGGTCCGCGGTCCAGATCGGTGACCACGATCGAGACGCTCTCCAGCGTGTGCCCGGGCGTCTCCAGGAAGCGCAGCCGGACGCGGCCGAAGCGCAGCTCGTCGCCGTCGCGCACCGGCACGTGGGGGAAGGAGGCCTCGGCGGCGGCGCCCAGGTAGACCACCGCGCCGGTGCGTGCGGCCAGCTCGTGGTGCCCGGAGACGAAGTCGGCGTGGAGGTGCGTCTCGATCACGTGGCGGATCGTCAGACCGCGCCGGGCCGCCTCGTCGATGTAGAGGTCGACGTCGCGCTGCGGGTCGACGACGCAGGCGTCGCCCTCGGAGCCGATCAGGTAGGAGGCCTGCGCCAGGCAGGAGAGGTAGAACTGCTGGAGCTCCATGGCGCCCATCATCTCAGGCCGCATCATTCCGCGATGCCTCTCCATGAGGACGATCGGGTGCTGGCGCTCGACAAGCCTTCCGGGGTGTCGATGGCGACCTCGAGAGCGGCCGGCAAGAGCGAGGACGAAGTGCTCGACCGGCTGCTGCGCGCCTGCGGCGAGGCGCCGCGCCCCGGCCTCCGTCTGGTACACCGGCTGGACGTCGGGACCTCGGGCGTCGTGCTGCTCGCCAAGGGCGAGGAGGCGCATCGGGCGCTGAGCCTGGCGTTCCAGGAGCGCCGGGTGGCGAAGGCCTACCGCGCGCTCGTCTACGGCCATCCGGTGCCGGCGCGCGGCCTCCTCGAGGCGCCGCTGGCGCGAGACCCGCGCGACGGCCGGCGCATGGTGGAGAGCGCGGGCGGCAAGCGGGCGGTGACCGGCTATCGCACGCTGCGGCGCTACCCGGGCCTGGCCGACCTGGAGATTCTGCCGGAGACCGGACGGACCCACCAGATCCGCGTGCACCTCGCCTCGCGCGGGCACCCGATCGCCGGCGACGACCTCTACGGAGCGGCCACCCGCTGGCGGGGCGTCCGCGCGCCGCGGCCGCGGGAGTCTCTGCGGGCGCTGGCGGGACCGTTGCTGCATGCCGAGCGGCTGTCGGTGCCGGAGATGGGCCTCGAGCTGGCGGCGCCGCTCCCGGCGGCCTACGTCCAGCTGCTGGCACTCCTCGCGGCAGAATGAGCCCGTTGTCAGGAGCGAGGAAGCTGCACTGGGGCGCGGCGGCCGGAGCCGCCTCGGTGTCGTTCACCGTCACCGTCGACCTGGTGCGCTGGCTGCGGCCGAGCCTCCTGACCGACCCCGACCCCACCTGGCTGATGGCCCGCCTGGCGCTCGCCCTCGCGGTGGCGGCGATCTGTGTGGCCTCGGCCTGGGCGTCCTATCGCGCGGTGCTGGCGCTGGAGCGCACGTTCGTGACGGCACCGCTGGCGGCGCTGCCGTTCCCTCCTCCGACGCTGGCGCTGATCGCAGCCGGCGCCCTGCTCGCCGGCGCGCTGCTGCGGCTCGTCGCCCTCTCGGAGCTTCCCTCGATCCTCTTCGTGGACGACGCCTCGCTGCTCATGCCGGCGATGGAGCTGCAGCGGCGGCTCTCCGATTTCCGCGACGCCATCCGCCCGGCTCCCTTCGGCGTGCCAAAGATCTACGGCACCGTCGGCGTCCTCTACCTCGAGCTGATGCGCGCCTGCCTGGACCTGTGCGGCACCACGGTGCTCGGGCTGCGGCTGTCGTCGGCGCTCGGGGGCGTCGCCTCACTGGTCACCGGGGCGCTGCTCGGCCGTGTGCTGCTGCCGCGCGGGGGCGGCGCGCTCACCGGACTGGTGCTGGCCGGCCTGCGCTGGCATCTCATCCTCTCGCGCTGGGGCTGGAACATGATCGCCCTGGCGCCGGTGGTGGACGCGGCGACGCTCCTTCTCCTTCGCGCCCGCCGGCGCGAGAGCCTTCCCTCCGGGCTGGCGGCGGGTCTGCTGGCAGGCGTGGGCGCGCACATCTACCTGGCCTCCTGGTCCGCGGGCGCGGCGCTGCTGGCGGTCGCGGCCTGGCCGTGGGACCTGCGGAGCCGCTGGCGTCGGGTGTCGCTCGCCGCTGTCTTCGCGCTCGGCTTCGCGGCGGCCGCCGCGCCGCTCTTCTTCTTCGCCGAAGGAAGGCCGGCCTCCTACTGGATCCGGACGCGCGACCACAACGTGGTCAAGGAGATGCGGTACCGCAAGTCGGCGATGCCGATCTTCGCGGCGGCAGCCGATTCCCTGGCCGGCCCCTGGTTCGGAGGCGATCCTCTGGCGCGCAACGACCTGCCCGGGCGCTCGCGGCTGGGGCTCTTCCTGGGGCTGGCCTTCGGCGCGAGCTGCCTGCGCGCGCTGCTGCGACCCGGGGAGGAGCTCTCGGCGCTGCTGCTGGCGCATGCCGCCGCCGGCCTGGCGTCGTCGGTCGCCGGAGGGGAATCCCTGGTGCCGAACGGCTGCCGCTACGCCTACCTGACGTCGTTGACGTCGGTGGCGGTGGGCGCCGGAGCGCTGTCGGCGCTGTCGCTCATGCCGCAGGCGGCGCGCCGGACGGCGTCGCTGCTGCTGGTCGGGGCGCTGGCCGTTCTGGGTGCCCTCGGCGCGCGCGACGCGCTGGTCGTCTGGCCCTCCTCGCGCGCCTACTACGACGACATCTTCGGACAGGACACGCTCATCGCCCGCGCCGCGCTGCGCTGGGAGCGCGTGGGGCCGGTTTCGGTCGACCTCGGGACCGTGCGCTCGCCGCTGGTGCTCGAAGCGATCCGGCGCTTCCGGCTGGACCCTGAAGAGCCACGGCGGGCCGCCGCGTTCGGCTCGCGCCCGAGACCTCAACGTTTCCGCATCGTGCGGAAGGGCACCGCCCCGGCTGGCGGCGAGAAGGTGGTCGAGCTCCTCACCGATCCCTGGGGGCGTGGCTGGGGGCTCGTCCTGGGCTCGAGAGCTGGGCTCTAGAGCTTCTTGGCGGTTTCCACGGCCGCGGCGAGCAGCTTGTCGAGCTCTTCGCGGGGGAGGTAGCGGCCTCCCAGCACGACCGCGGCGATCTTCCTGGTGCCGGCGATTTCGCGCAGCGGGTCGGCCTCCAGCAGCACCAGGTCCGCCGCCTTGCCCTTCTCGACGGTGCCGCGCGTCTTCTCCTCGCCGAGGAAGCGGGCCGGCTCCAGGGTGGCGGTGCGCAGCGCCTCCAGCGGCGTGAGGCCCGAGGCCACGAAGAGCTCCAGCTCCTGGTGGAGGCTGAGCCCCGGCACCACGAAGGCGTCGATCGCGTCGGAGCCGGCCATCAGCGCGACCCCGGCCCGGTGCATGGCACCCACCAGCTCGCGCGAGCGGTCGAAGAAGAGCCGGCGCCGCTCGAAGTCCTCGGCGCCGGAATTGGCGATCACCTGCTGCCGGCGCTTCCTCCAGCGCTCCAGCGTGCCGGCCGGTACCGCCTCGAGCGCCGCGTCGGCCGGGACGTCGTCGGCGGCCAGCGGCGCGAAGCCCTTGCCGAAGATCAGCGTCGGGACCACCCGGACGCCGTTCTTCTTCAGGAGCGCGAAGAGCTCGCGCGACTTCGCCGGATCGGTGCTGATGACCAGCCGCCGCTGCAGAGCAAACTGGCGGGCCACCAGCGCCTTGCGGTCGGCGCCTTCCTTCTTGGCGTCCTCGCCGAGAGCCAGCAGCTCCTTCCGCAGCGCCTCCTCCTCGGACGAGCAGGCGAAGAAGAGGCCGGCGTCGCCCGGCAACACCGGCGAGATGTGCTCGATGGAGCGCTGTCCGGAGCGCGCCACCAGGAACGCGCTGAGCGCCTCCGGCACGTGCCCGGCGAAGGGGAAGCTGAGACGCCGCGCCTCGCCGGCGATCGCCAGGTAAGTCTTCTCGGTGAGGCCGGCCTGCACCTTCGCGAACTCGGCGCCGCGCTCTTTCACCGTGCGCACCGCCTGCCGCGCTTCCTCTTCGGTGGCGACCGGGAGGACCGTCTTCGAGGGCGGCTGCGGCCCGTCCAGGAAGGGCCCCGGAGTGAGGATCCGCGGACCAGGCCGCCCGGCGGCCACCTCGCGCCTCAGCTCGGCGAGCCGCTCCAGGTCGCCGCCCATGTCGCGCACGCCGACGATCCCGTGCGCCACCAGCAGCGGCAGCAGGATGTCGCGCGAGACCGCCTGAGACTCCACCATCGTGAGGTGGAGGTGCATGTCCCAGAGGCCGGGGATGAGGTACTTGCCGCGCGCCTCGACGACGCGCGCGCCTTCGGGCGCCTTCAGGTCCGCGCCCAGCGCGGCGATGCGGCCGTCGCGCACCAGGACGCTCGCGACTCGCGCCCCGTGCGCGCCGTCGACGATGGTGACGTCCCGGATCAGGAGCGGCTCGGCGGCGCGCAGCGAGCCGGCCAGGAAGAGAACCGAGACCAGCGATTTCATCCTTGCTTCTACGGCTCGGCCCGGAAGGGGTTTCTCTCCTAGAGCGCGCGCCAGGCGTATCCGTCGCGCTCGCGTGTAAACCCGAGCGCTTCCAGCAAGGGCCCGAGGCGGGAGCCGACCATCGGCGCTCCGTCGACGCTCTCGATCAACAGCCGGCGCGGCCGCGCCAGCGGGTCGCGGCCGCGTCGCTTCAGGAGCTGCATCTCGGCCAGCGCGGCGCGCAGCGTCTCGTCGCCGACCTCGCCGGCGGTCGAGAGCGCGCCGCCGGGCTCGAGGCGGCAGACGACCGCTCCCGCGGAGAGCGCCACCAGCTCGTCGCGCTGGGCGGGAGGCTGGAGCGCGATCGCCACCGGGTCCGCCCCCGACACGGCCGCGATCGCCTCTCGCTCCGCGCCCTCGCGCCGCCGCCGGAGCCGCTCCACCGTCTCCTCCTCGGCGTACTGCACCGGGCCGCCGCCGGCCACGAACTCGCCGCGCCGCAGCTCGCCGCGCATCTCCAGACGGGCGAAGACCGGCGCCACATCCGACCAGCGCACCGCCGCGCCGTCCTCCAGCTCCAGCGTCTCGCGCCGCACCACGCCCCAGCGCGAGAGGAGAAGCCTCGCCCAGGTCTCCTCACGCTCCCCGGGCGGCAACGGCTCGCCGGTGACTCCGCGCGAGGCGAGGATCGAGAAGCGTCCGGAGACTCCGGCCGGCGAGGGGCCGCCGCGATGGCCGCGCGCGTCGAGCCCCAGCCGTCTGGCCACGCGCTCCTCGGCGGCCCGCAGGGCGGCGCGCTCCGGCTTGACTCCCAGCGCCCGCGCCTGGCGCGCGCTGCGCGGCTCCTCCTCGTCTCCGGGCGCATCGGCCTTGAGGGCGCGCCCGCGCAGCAGCTCGCGCAGGCCGTGCAATCCGTCGCCGGTCACCAGGCCGGCCAGCACCAGCTCCAGCAGCGCGCGCTCTGCCCCGTTGCCGGGGTGCACGTCCTGCAGGAACGAGGCGCCGGAGACGGCCAGCGCCTCGTAGAGGCGGCGTGCCTCGTCGCTCAGCCCGGAGAGGTCCGGCACCGCCTGCGGCAGGAAGAGCTGCCCCTCGCCCCGGAAGAAGAAGGAGAGCCGTGCCGCCTTCGGGTCCTTGACCCCTTGCGCGCGCCAGACCAGGAGGCCGCGCGAGGAGAGCGCGTCGAGCGCGTCCGGCTCCGGGTCCAGCAGGCGCACCGGCAGGATCGCGGTCTCCCAGGAGAGCGCCGGGAGCGGCAGCCCGCGCAGCAGCGCCACCGCGCGCTCGGCGGAGTCCGGCCCGGTGTGGCGAGTGCCGGGCACCACGCCGTGGCGCGCCGCCAGGAAGCCGCGGTAGACCTCCAGAGGCACCGGCGAGATCTCGCGGCGCAGGACGGCGATCGAGCGGCGTCGGATCGACTCGGCCAGGCGTGCCCCTGCCCAGCGCACGGCCCCCGCGGGGCCGCCGAAGCGCCCGCGCACCACCAGCAGCTCCTCCTGCAGGCGGGCCAGCGAGGCCTCGACGGCGGCGGGCGGCAGCGCGTAGCGCGCGGCCAGCTCGGCGGCCGTGGCCGGCCCGCGGGTGCCGACGAAGCGCGAGAGCGCCGCGTCCTGCGCGCCCGCGTCGGCGGCCAGTGCCGTCCATCTCTCCAGCTCCTCGGCGGGCACGAAGCGCGGCTCACCGCCGATCGTCCTCTCGACCACCGAGCCGCGCTCGAGGAGATCCCGCAGCCAGCCTTCACCGCCGGCTCCGCTGCGCTCGGCCACCTCGGCGGCCGTCAGGTCGCCGAGCTCGCCAAACACCAGCAGCAGCTCGTCGGCCGTGCGGGCCAGGCGCCGGGGCGCCAGGCGCGACGCGAAGGCGCGCGCCTCCTCCACCGCCTCCGGCCGGAGCGCCTCCTGCACGTCCTCGCCGAGGACCTCTCCGAGCAGCTCGCGGTTCATGGCCAGCGCGTGCAGCCCCTTCTCGGCCTTGGGCGCGTCCCACTCGTAGATGTAGCTGGCCACGAAGCCGAAGAGGAGTCCCTGGGCCGCCGGCGACGGTGACTTGCGCACGTCCAGCGCCTTCTCCAGCCGCCCCTCCTGCAGGTCGTCGAGCAGCGAGAGGAGCCGGTCGTACTGCCAGAGGTCCTTCAGGCAGTCGCGGTAGGTCTCGGCGACGATCGGGAAGTCGGGCAGCGAGCGGGTGGCCATGAGGAGGTCGCGCGCCTTCAGGCGCTGCAGCCAGAACGGCGTCCGCCTGCCGGGGCGCCGGCGCGGCAGCAGGAGCGCGCGCTGCGCGTTCTCGCGGAAGCGGGCGCCGAAGAGCGGCGAGTTCGGCAGCTCGAGGAGGAGGCGCTCCCTGGCCTCGGCCGAGGAGAGCGACATCAGCCGCGCCATCGGCAGCTCGCGCTCGGCGCGCGGCGCCCGCAGCAGGATGCCGTCGTCGGTGGAGACCCCCTCGATCTCCAGGCCGGTCTCCTCCCGCAGCAGGCTGGCCAGCGCCAGCGACCAGGGCAGGTGCACGGCGCGCCCGAAGACCGACCGCACCAGCAGGCAGGGATCGCCCAGGTCGTTGGGGAAGGTCTCGAAGACGATGCGCTTCTCGGTCGCCAGCCCGCCGGGGTCGTTCGCCTCGCGGGTCACCGCGGCGATGAGCGCCGCCGAGGCCGTCTCGTTGCAGCCGTAGCGCTCCTGCAGGAGACGCGGAAGATCCGGGTCGCCGAGGCGCTCGGCGACGGTGCGCTTCAGACGCCCCACCCGCTCGCCGAGACGCGGCGTGCGCCCCTCGCTCTCGCCGCGCCAGAAGGGGAGCTTGGCCGGCGCGCCGGTGGCGTCTTCCACCACCACGCGGTCGTGCGAGATCTCCCGGGCGCGCCAGGCGCGTGAGCCGAGGAGGAAGGCCTCGCCGACCCGCAGCTCGTAGACGAACTCCTCGTCCAGCTCGCCGACCACCGTCTTGCCGTCGCCCAGCACGGCCTTGAAGACGCCGCGGTCGCCGATGGTGCCGCCGTCCAGGATCGCCGACAGGCGCGCCGCCGGCAGCGGCGAGACGCGGCCAGTGGCGCGGTCCCAGACGAGCTTGGCGGCCAGCTCGGCGAAGCGCTCCTTGGGGTACTTGCCGGAGAGCATGGCCAGCGTCTTGTCGAAGAGGCGGCGCGGCAGCTTCCGGTAGGGATCGGCGCGGCGGAACGTCGCGAAGAGCCCGTCGGCGCTGGTGACCTCGCCGGCGGTCGCGCGCGCCACCGTCTCGGCCACCAGCTGCTGCGCCAGCACGTCGAGCGGCCCCTCCGGCGGATGGGTCTCCTCCACGTCGCGCTCGCGCATGGCCTCGACCAGCGCCGCCGACTCGTAGAGCTCCTCCAGGAAGAGCGGCACCAGGCGCCCGCGCGACGTCTCGCCGACCAGATGCCCGGAGCGCCCCACCCGCTGCAGCGCGCGGGCGACCCCCTTGGGGCTGCCGACCTGCACCACCGCCTCGATCGGCCCGACGTCGAGGCCCAGCTCCAGCGAGCCGGTCGCGACGACGGCGCGGAGTGCGCCCCCCTTGAGGCGCAGCTCCACGTCCTCGCGCACCGCGCGGGCGATCGAGCCGTGGTGGGTGGGCACCTCGGCGGCCAGCTTCTCCTCGAGGCGCGCCGCCAGCCGCTCGGCGTGCCGCCGGTTGTTGCAGAAGACGAGCGTGGTCCGGTGGCGGGCGACCACCTCCGCCACCGCGTCGAGCGCCGGGCCCCAGGCCGAGCCCTGCTCCAGCTTTCCGGCGAACTGCGCCGCCGGCGAGACGACTTCCAGCTCCATCGCCTTGTGCGCCCGCACCACCAGCGGCGTCACCTTGCGCGCGCCTCCCACGAAGGCGGCGATCCGCTCCGGCGGCTGTACCGTGGCCGACAGCGCGATGCGCGCCGGCGGCGGCGCGCCGGCCGAGGCGATCGCGTCCTCCAGCCGCTCCAGCGTGAGCGCCAGGTGCGTGCCGCGCTTGACCCCGGCCACCGAGTGCACCTCGTCGAGGATCACGGTGCCGACGCCGCCGAAGATGCGGCGGCTGCCGCTGGTGAGCATCAGGTAGAGCGTCTCGGGGGTGGTGATCAGGATGTCGGGCGGCCGCTTGACCTGCGCGGCGCGCACCGAGGCCTTGGTGTCGCCGGTGCGCACCGAGGCGGTGATCGCCACCGACGCGCCGGTCTCCTCGTAGAGCCGCCGGGCGATCCCCTCGCGCGGCGCCTCCAGGTTGCGGTGCACGTCGTTGTCGAGCGCCTTGAGCGGCGAGATGTAGAGGACGCGGAGGCCCGCCTCGCGACCCTGCAGCTTTTCCTGCAGCAGACCGTTCAGCGCGACGAGGAACGCCGCCAGCGTCTTGCCGGTCCCGGTGGGCGAGATCAGCAGCACGCTCTCGCCGGCCGCGATGCGCGGCCAGGCGAGTTGCTGCGCTTCGGTGGGCCCATGCGGGAAGGTGTCCCGGAACCATCCGGCGACCGCCGGGTGGAAGAGCGCCAGCGGGTCGGCGGCGCGCTTGCCGGAGGGACTCACCGCAGCAGGCCGAAGCGGACGATCACGGCGCGAGCCTCGGACTCCGCCGCCGCGAAGAGCTCGGCGGCGAGGCGCTTCGCTTCGGAGGAGGAGAGCTCACCGGACGCCGAGAGGCGCGCCACGACCGCCGCCTTGCCGCCGAACGGCGCCTCCACCTCCAGCCGGCGCGCGACGATTCCGCCGGCAACGGAGACCTCATCGCGCGTCAACGGCAGGAGCGCCACCAGGAGCCTCTCCTCGAGGGTCTCCGTGGGGTACTCGTCCCAGAGGTCGTAGTCCAGACTACTTCGTGGAAGGCGGCGCGGCGGCCGGCGCTCCGGGCGGACCCGGCGGGGGCGGCGCCATCACCGGGTCGGGCACCTGGTTCCGGACCGGTGGGATCGAGCGCAGGTAGGCCCAGAGCGCCTTCAGGTCCTGGTCGGTCATCTGGGCGATCTCCTGCCAGGGCATGGGCGGCAGGATCGGGCGCGAGGTGCCGATGTGCTTGCCGGTGCGCATCGCCTTGATGAAGAGCGCCTCGGTCCAAAGGTTCGGCACACCGAGCCCGGTGACCGGGTCGGGTGTCAGGTTGGCCGCGTAGGAGATGCCCCAGGGCCCGCTCCAGGCGGTGAGATGCATGTTGGTGGCGGCCATCCAGGGCGCGCTCAGCGTCGCCTGGGCCGTGACCGGCTCACCCTGCGGATGCCCGGAGAGGAGGCGCGTGGTGTCCGCTTCCGGACCCTGCGGGCCCATCTTCTTGGGGGTGTGGCAGTCGCTGCACCCGCCGATCAGGGCGAGGTACTTGCCGCGCTGGGCGGCCGACGTCTTGACCGGCGGTGCCGCGCTCGCCGAGAGGGCGAGGAGGGCGGCCGCGGGGAGGGCAATGAGGGCGTGTCGCATGGGCCGAGATTAACTCCGGTCCTCAGTGGCCGGCGGCGCCGCTGTCGGCGTCGCGCCGGTCGGCGCCGGCCTCCAGCACCCCGTCGACCACGCCGATGACCTGGGCGATGCCCTGCACCCGCTCGGTGGTGATCTGGTGTCCGCGCTGCTCCAGGATCCGCAGCGTGTCGGGGGAGAAGCCGGCGCGCTCCACCTGCAGCTGGTCGGGGAGCCACTGGTGATGGAAGCGCGGCGCGTCCACCGCTTCCTGCGCGTTCATGCCGAAGTCGACGGTGTCGAGCACGGTCATCAGCACGGTGTTGATGATGGTGCGCCCGCCGGGGCTGCCGGTCACCAGCGCCAGCTTCCCGTCCTTGGCGAGGATCGCCGGGGTCATGCTGGAGAGCATCCGCCGCCCTGGGCGCGCCAGGTTCGGGGGAGTGCCGATCAGCCCCTTGGTGTCGGTCAGGCCCGGCCCGGCGTTGAAGTCCCCCATCTCGTTGTTGAGGAGGAAGCCGGCGCCCTTGACCACCATCTTCACGCCATAGGAGTCCTCCAGCGTCGTGGTCAGCGCCACCGCTCCGCGCGCCTTGTCGACCACCGAGAGGTGCGTCGTCTCGCTGGACTCCTTCGGCCACTCGAACGACTCGGGTGAGGAGGCCGACGCGCGCTCCTTGCGGATGGTGGAGCGCAGCTCGCTCGCGTACTCCTTGGAGGTGAGCCGCGCGATCGGGAGCGCCGGGTTCTCCTCGGGATCGCCGAGGTGCCGGGCCCGGTCGGCGAAGGCGCGCCGCATCGCCTCGGCGCCGAGGTGCAGCGCGTCCGCCGAGCCGAAGCCGAGCGCCTGCAGGTCGTAGCCCTCGAGCACGTTCAGCATCTCGACGAGCGCGGTGCCTCCCGAGCTGGGCGGCGGCATGGAGATCACCTCGTATCCGCGGTACGTGCCGTGCACCGGGACCCGCCGCTCGGCGCGGTAGGAGGCCAGGTCCTCCAGGGTGACGATGCCGCCGAGCCTCGCCAGCTGCTTCACCAGCAGGCGCGCGGTCTCCCCTTTGTAGAAGCCGGCCAGCCCGTCCCTGGCGATGCGCTCCAGCGAGCGCGCCAGTTCCGGCTGCTTCAGGCGGTCGCCCGCCTGGTAGGGCGTTCCGGCGCGGGTGAACTGGGCGACGCTCTCCGGGAACGGCTTCATGTCCGGCAGCACCTTGGCCAGCGAGCGCGCCAGCGCGTCGCTGACGACGAAGCCGTCGCGGGCCAGCTTCACCGCCGGCTCCACCAGCCGGCGCCAGGGGAGCTTCCCCTGCTCCTTCCAGGCGCGGTGCAGGCCGGCCACCGAGCCGGGCACGCCCACCGCCAGCGCGCTCTCGTGGTGCTTCTTCTCGTCGTAAGTGCCGCCGCTGAGGAACATCTCCGGGTGCGCCTTGGCCGGGGCCTTCTCCCGGAAGTCGTAGGCCACGCTCTCGCCGGTCGGTGGGCGGTAGATCAGGAACCCACCGCCGCCGAGGTTGCCGGCCGCCGGGTGCACCACCGCCAGCGCGAAGGCGGTCGCCACCGCCGCGTCCACCGCGTTGCCCCCTTCCTTCAGGACCGCCGCGCCCACCTCGGAGGCGAGCGCGTGCTGCGAGACGACGGCGCCGTGCGCGAAGCGGCGCGGCTCGGAGCTGGCGTGGAGCTCGAGGACGGCGAGCCACAGGACGAGGAGCGGTGCTGTCTTGCGCATGGCAATGAGGTTACTGGACGACTTGTCGTGAGGCGCATGAGGGAGGGGCGGGGGCATCAGCCTTTCAGGAAATCGCGCCAGGCCAGGACCAGCGACGGCAGCAGCAGCGCCAGCGCTGCGCCGGCCCAAAGGAGCTGTCCGGAGAGAGCGCCGCGGACCGCCAGCGAGAGCGCCAGCACGGTGAGCACCGCCAGGAACGCCAGCCGCAGCCGGGTCACCAGACCGCTCAGGTAGCCGCGGGCCAGCAGCAGGCCCAGCGCCGCCAGGACCAGCAGGACGAAGCGTCCCTGCCCGCGCAATCGCTACTTTTTCTCCTCGGCGGGGGGCGCGGAGCGAACGACCTCCTGCAGCAGGCGGCGGCGCTCCTCGATGATCTCGTCGTAGCGCTTCCGCTGCTTCGGGTCGAGCGACTGGCGGATGCGCGCCTGCCCCTCCTCGAAGGCCGCGACCAGCGCCGGCGCCAGCTCCTTGCGCAGCGAGAGCAGGCGACCGCGCGAGGCGAGCACCGTCTCCTGCACGATGCGGCGCTGCTCGGGGGAGAGGTCGAGCTCCTTGTCGAGCTTGTAGACCACGACCTGCGCCACCAGGTCGGGCGCGCGGAAGATGCGGTTCTCGACGCGCAGGCGCATCAGCTGCAGCGTGGCCGCCCCGGCCAGGAAGCCGGCCAGGAAGACGCCCAGCACCGCCAGCCGCGCGCGCCAGGCGCTCACGGCGTGGCCGCTCCCAGGAGGGCGGCGGTCAGCAGCAGGTCGCCTCCCTGCCGCGGGTCCATCAGGCTGGCGATCGCGGCGTCCTTCTGCCGCGCGGCCTCGACGCTCTGCCAGCCGGCGTAGGCGGTCAGCACCGTCACCAGCAGCGTCATGGCCGGCAGCATCTGGCGGGCGGCGGCCCCGAACGGATGCGGGCGGGCGCCGGCGGCGGCCGCCCGCACCCGCGCCGCCAGGAAAGGGGAGGGCTCGGGCAGCTCGTCCGGCCGCGCCGCGGCGGCCTTCAGGAGTCGGCGCAGGGCGCGCGCCTCGTCGTCGTCGGTCATCGGTCCATTCTCCTTCGTCACGGGAGCAGCTTCCTCAGCTTGTGGCGGGCGCGGAAGGCCCGGATCTTCACGTTCGACTGCGACCAGCCGGTCAGTCTCGACACCTCGGCCACCGGCAGGTCCTCGAGCACCATGAGCGTGAGCACCAGGCGCTCCGGTGGCGCCAGCATCGCCAGCAAGCGCTCCGCGGTCAGCCGCGCCTCCTCGCGCTCCCAGAACGCCGCGGCGTCGCTCCCCTCGGGCGCGCGGAGCTGGGCCAGGAACCCGGGCGCGTCCTCGGCGATCTCCGAGACCGAGACCTCGGGCCGCGCCTTCTTGCGCCGCAGCTGGTCGTAGCAGGCGTTGACGGTGATCCGAGACAGCCAGTGCGCCAGCGGGACGTCTCCGCGGTAGGAGTCCAGCGATGTGAAGGCCTTCACGAAGACGTCCTGCACGATCTCCTCCACGACCTCGCGCCGCCGGAAGAAGCGCCCGGCGATGCGGGTGACGCCCGGAGCGTGGCGGTTCACCAGATCGGCGAAGGCCTCCTCGTCTCCTCCGAGCGCGCGCCGCGCCAGCTCGCGGTCGGCGGCCGCGGCGTCACCTCCGCCATCCGGGATGTCCCGCGGTATCGCCAACCATCCTCCCGAAGGGGAGCGAGGATAGAAGGCCGCCTCGGCCACCGCCATCGCATGGAGAGACGAGACCTCCCGGAGATCGGTTACAGCGCCTTCCGGCGCACCAGCTCCTTCTTCAGCTCGTCCACGAAGCCGGCGTCGAGCGGCCCGCCCCCGCGCCAGGCGGCGGCCAGGTCGAGCGGCTCGGCCGGCGCGTCCGGATCGCCCAGCGCCCGCGCGGCGGCGCGGTAGGTCTCGGCCACGAACATGCTGCCGAAGCGGGAGAGGAGGACCAGCCCGCGGGCCGGGTCCGCGCGGCCGGTGATGTCGGCCGCCAGCAGCGTGAAGAAGAGGTGCAGCCGCGCGAAGGAGCCCTGCGCCTTGCCGAGGACCCGTGCCTGCTCGGCCCCCTGAGCCAGCCGCGTGCCCAGCACCTCCGACCAGAGGAGGGTCACGAAGCGGTTCGAACGGTTCGCGTCCAGGTACTTGCGGTCGGCGATCAGGTACGACGCCAGCACCAGCTGGCCGGTCATCAGGTTCAGCTCGGCGCGGGCGAGCTGCCGCGGGTGGCGCGCCGCCAGCGCCTCGACGGCCAGCGCGTAGAGCCGCTCGCGGGCGGCCTCCAGCTCGGCCGCCAGCCGCGCGATCGCCTCCTCGAATCTCTCCTCGGGGAGCACTACACGATGCTGCCGGCGGGGAGGCGCCCGTCCTTGGGGACGATCACGATGCCGTCGCGCACGTACCAGCCGTTGCCGTCCTCGTCGGGGCGCGACGGATCTCCGCGGATCACGCAGCGGGCGCCGATGCGGGCGTTCTTGTCGATGATGGCCCGCTCGATCTGACACTCCTGCCCGACGCCGGCGGCGTCGATCCCCTTGGCCGCGTTGGCGGCGCGCAGCTCGTTCTCCTCGTAGTAGTCGTTGCCCATGAGGATCACGTCCTTGAGGCGCGCCCCGTGCGAGATGCGCGAGCGCAGGCCGATGACGCAGTGCTCGATCTCCGAGCCATAGAGGAGGGAGCCGTCGCTGACCAGGCTGCGCGAGACGTGGGCCCCGAGCATCTTGCTGGCCGGCAGGAAGCGGGTGCGGGTGTAGATCGGCGCGTCCGGGTGATAGAAGCGGAAGTCGGGGTCCTCCTCGGTGAGCGCCAGGTTCGCCTCGTAGAACGCCGAGATGGTCCCGATGTCGCGCCAGTAGCCGCGGAAGAGGTGCGCCATCACCCGGTGGCTGCCGATCAGGTTCGGCAGGATGTCCTTGCCGAAGTCGAGGACCCCGGGCTCGGAGAGGATCTCGGTGAGCATCGCCATGTTGAAGATGTAGACGCCCATGCTGGCCAGGTATTCGTCCGAGCCCAGGTGCCAGGCGGCCCGCAGCTCCAGCGGCGGCTCCACTTCGGCCAGCTCCTCGTCGCGCCGAGGCTTCTCCTTGAACGTCCTCACCTGTCCCTCGGCGTCGGTGGAGAGGATCCCGAAGTGCTTGCACTCGTCCTTGATCACCGGGATGACGCTGACGGTGACGTCGGCCTTGGACGCCAGGTGGCGTTCCAGCAGCTCGCCGTAGTCCATGCGGTAGAGGTGGTCGCCGGAGAGGATCAGCACGTGGTCGACCTCGCGGGTGCCCAGCCGCCGCAGGTGCTTGCGGACGGCGTCGGCGGTCCCCTCGAACCACTCGTTCCCCTCCTCGGTCTGCTGCGCCGCGAAGACCTCCACGCCGCCGCGCCCGAAGGCGTCGAAGCGATAGGTCTGGGCGATGTGGTTGTTGAGCGAGGCCGAGTTGAACTGGGTGAGCACCGCGATGTGCCGGAAGCCGGAATTGATGGCGTTGGAGAGCGGGATGTCGATGAGCCGGTACTTGCCGGCCAGCGGCACCGCCGGCTTGGCGCGGTGGCGGGTGAGCGGGTAGAGCCGCTGCCCGCGGCCGCCGCCGAGGATGACGGTGTAGGTGCGGTGTAGCGCGGTGGCCGAAGGGATCATCGCTCTCGCTCTCATTCTAGGGACCTCTGCGGTGCCCTGCCGGTCAGTCGGGCCAGTCGTGCCAGGCGCTTCGCCAGGATCGGCCGGAGCTGGCCGTCGGTGAGACGCCAGCGCCAGTTGCCGGCCGCGCGGCCCGGCTGGTTCATGGCGGCCTCGCTGCCGAGGCCCAGGAGGTCCTGGGCCGGCACGATCGCGCGCTCCGCGGGCGAGGTGTAGGCGGCGCGGGCGAGGTCGCGCTCGATGACCGAGCCGTCGCCCCCCAGGTAGTCGTGCACGCGCACCCGTTCCTCTTCCTTCAGGCGGGCCCACCAGCCGCGCGCGGTGTCGTTGTCGTGGGTGCCGGTGTAGACGACCGCGTGGGTGCCGTGGTTGTGGGGCAGGTGGGCGCCGTCCTCCTCGTAGAAGCCGAACTGCAGGACCTTCATGCCGGGGAAGCCAGTGGCCGCCAGCAGCTCCCTCACCTCTTCGTCGATGAGGCCCAGGTCTTCGGCCACGATGGGAAGCTCTCCGAGCTCCCCGCGCAGGGCCTCGAAGAAGGCCGCTCCCGGACCCTTCCGCCAGACGCCGTTCAGCGCGGTCCGATGGTCGGCCGGCACCTCCCAGTAGGAGGCGAAGGCGCGGAAGTGGTCGACGCGCACCAGGTCGAAGAGCCGGAAGCTGGCGCGCATCCGTTCCACCCACCAGCCGTAGCCGTCCTCGGCCAGGACGTCCCAGCGGTAGAGCGGGTTCCCCCAGAGCTGACCGGTCTCGCTGAAGTAGTCCGGCGGCACGCCGGCGACGACCGTCGGCCGGCCGTCCTCGTCCAGGTGGAAGAGGCGCTGGTGTGCCCAGACGTCGGCGCTGCCGTAAGCCACGTAGATCGGTATGTCGCCCATGATCTGGATGCCGCGTCCGGCGGCGGCCTCCCGCAGCCGTTTCCATTGCGAGAAGAAGAGGTGCTGCACGAACGTCTGGAAGGCGATCGCGTCCTCCAGCCTGCCGCGCGCGGCCTGGAGCGCCGCCTCGTTGCGGTGCACCACGTCGAGATCCCAGGCGCTCCAGTCGGCGGTCCGCTCCCGGGCGGCCAGCGCCGCGAAGAGCGCCCAGTCGTCCAGCCAGAGGCGCTGATCCGGCGACTCCCGGAACTCCTGCAGCGCCTGGCGCTGCGCTGGCGTCGCCGCGGACTGGAAGAGCTGCCAGGCCTCGAGGAGGAGCGCCTCGCGATGGGCCCGCACATCCTGGTAGTCGACGACCCCGTCGACGAACCGGGGCGCTCCCTGCAGCGACGTCGCCGGCAGGAAGCCGTCCGCCACCAGCACCTCCGGCGAGATGAGCAGGGGGTTTCCGGCGAAGGCCGACAGGCAGTTGTAGGGGGAGTCGTAGGCGCCGGTTGGACCGAGGGGGAGGATTTGCCAGACCGTCTGCTCCGCCTGCCGCAGGAAGTCGAGGAAAGCGATCGCGGCCGGCCCCAGGTCGCCGATGCCGAAGCGCCCCGGCAACGAGGTCGGGTGCAGGAGGACTCCCGCGGCCCTGGCAGACACGGCGTCAGTTTAGGGGGTTGTGCGCGGAACCTCTCTCCGGCTTCGACGTATCTCTTTGTCGACAGCGGGAGGTCCACGCATGGCGAAGCTCTTCAAGCTCCTCGGGCTCCTCGTCCTCCTGGTGGGGGCGGGGATCGGCATCTATGCCTTCACCAAGGCCGGAAAGAAAGGCGACGGGAAGCTCAAGAACGTGACCGTGGAGAGCGGCTCGATCACCGAGAAGGCCCTGGCGGTCGGGCAGATCCAGCCGCGCCAGAAGTTCTCGGTGAAGTCCAAGATCTCCGGGATCGTGCGCGTCTGCCGGGTGCAGGTCGGCGACAAGGTGAAGGCCGGCGATCCGCTCTTCGAGCTGTCTCCCGACCCCACGCCGCTGGAGCTGACCGAGGTCGACCGCCGGGTCGAGTCGGCGACGGCCTCGTTCGAGCGCGCCCGCCTGGAGTTCGAGCGGGTCAAGGAGCTGCACGCGCAGGGCGTGGTCCCCAAGTCCGACGTGGACACCAAGCGCGAGGCCTACGAGCTCGCCAAGGTCGCCCTCAACAAGGGCCAGCAGGACCGCGAGCTGACCCGCAAGGGGCGCATCCAGGCGGTGGCCGGCAGCACCGGCCCCTCGATCGACTCCATCATCCGGGCGCCGGCGGCCGGCACGATCCTGACCCGCACGGTCAACCCCGGCGACCCGGTGGTGCCGCTGACGTCCTATCAGCCCGGCACCGAGCTGGCCACGATCGCCGACATGGCCGACCTCATCTTCAAGGGCACGGTCGACGAGATCGACGTCGGCAAGCTGGCGATCGGCCTCACCGCCCGCATCAAGGTGGGCGCGCTGCCGACCGACGTGGTCACCGGCAAGGTCGCCCGCATCGCCCCGCAGGCCCAGCAGAAGGACGGCGCCACCCTCTTCGACGTCGAGATCGAGCTGAATCCCACCGACAAGGTGCTGCGCGCCGGCTACTCGGCCAACGCCGACCTGATCATCCGCGAGAAGAAGGACGTGCTGACGATCCCCGAGCGGCTGGTGACGTTCGAGGACGGCGGCAAGAAGGCGTTCGTCGAGCTCCCCGGTCCCGACGAGAAGGCCGAGCCGAAGAAGGTGCAGGTCACGCTGGGCATCTCTGATGGCCTGAATGTGGAGGTCGTCTCCGGCCTGAAGTCGGGCGACAAGCTGCTGCAGCGCCCGCCCAAGGAAATCTCCTAGGGCCGGCCTCCATGGAGATGCTCCGCGAAGTCCTGCGGCAGCTCGGGCGCGACGTGCGCACCCAGAAGCTGCGGACCGCGCTCACCGTCTTCGGCCTGGTCTGGGGCACGGTGGCGGTCTCGCTGCTGCTGGCGTTCGGCACCGGCCTGAAGCGGCAGATGATCAAGAACACCGCCGGCCTCGGGGACCGCATCGTCATCGCCTGGCCGGGCCTTACCTCCAAGCCCTGGGAAGGGCTGGGCCGCGGCCGGCGCATCCGCATCACCGAGGAGGACATCGAGGTGGTGCGCAAGCAGGCCGGCGAGCTGAAGGCGATCTCCAGCGAGTACATGGACACCTTGAAGCTCCATTACGAGATCAAGACGCTGCCGGTCGACGTCTCCGGCGTCTCGCCGGAGTTCGGGCCGATGCGCAACCTGGTCCCGCAGCAGGGAGGGCGCTTCCTGAACCCGATCGACGAGCGGGAGCAGCGGCGGGTGCTCTTCGTCGGCAACAAGGTGGCCGAGAACGTCTTCGGCAAGGGGACCGACCCGGTGGGGAAGACGGTGCTGCTCGGCGGCTCGCCGTTCCTGATCGTCGGCGTGCTGGTCGACAAGACCCAGGACTCCAGCTACAGCGGCCGCGACTACGACAAGGCGTTCCTGCCCGGCAGCACCTTCCGCGCCCTGACCGGCCGCAAGTACGTCAACAACTTCGTCTACCAGGCCCCGACCGCGCTCAAGAACAAGCAGCTCTCCGACAACGTGCTGAAGACGCTGGCGGCGAGGAAGCGCTTCGCCCCCGACGACGAGGAGGCGCTCGCGCTCTGGGACACCTCGGAGAACTTCCAGTTCTTCGAGACGTTCATGCTGGCCTTCAACGCCTTCCTGGGCATCGTCGGCTCGCTGACGCTGGTGGTCGGCGGCATCGGCGTCTCCAACATCATGAACGTCGTCGTCGAGGAGCGGACCAAGGAGATCGGCATCAAGATGGCGCTGGGCGCCAAGCAGCGCTTCATCCTGACGCAGTTCCTGCTGGAGACGCTGCTCATCACCGCGCTGGGCGGCGCCCTCGGCTTCGCGATCGCGTTCGGCATCTGCGGGATCTTCCCGAAGCTGAACCTCACCGAGTACGTGGGCGACCCCAAGGTCTCGCCGCTGGTGGCGCTGATCACCACCGGGATCCTCGGCGTCATCGGCCTCCTGGCCGGCTACTTCCCGGCGCGTGAAGCGTCCCGCCTCGACCCGGTCGTGGCGATGAAGCTGTGATGACCGCCAAACGTGATATCCGAAGCGGCGTTGGGAGCGCCACGCGGCCAGATGCAAGGCGTCGGCGACGAACGCGGCCGTCCGACCGTGCAGGAGCCGCAACGCAGCAGATGGCCACGTGCCGCCCCAACCCGGAGGGCGCCTGGCGGTTGCCGGGTGAATACGTTGTTGCTCGTCGCGCGCAGCCACTCGGGCTGGCGCTGCTCCTCGCGCCTAGTCTTCACCCGGCAAGCGCCGGGCGCGCCGCTTCGGATATCACGTTTGGCGGTCATTGATGCGCAGCCTGAGGGTCGTCCTCCACCTGTTCCTCCAGTCCTCGCGGCTCGCCAAGAAGCGCGCGGTGCTGACGATCGCCGCCATCGCCTGGGGCACGGTGGCGATCCTGCTGCTGCTGGCGTTCGGCGAGGGGCTCAAGCTGCAGCTCAACAAGAACCGTCGGGCCATGGGCGAGAACCTGGCGATCATGTGGCCGGGCGAGACCACCAAGCCGTGGAAGGGGCTGCCGGCGGGGCGGCCGATCCGGGTGCGTGCCGACGACGTGGACCTCCTGAAGGAGCGTATCCCCGAGCTGAAGGCGGTCCTGGGTGAGCTGCAGATGCGGCGCACGGTGCTGCAGTACGGGCAGAAGACGATCGGCGCCCGCGTGCGCGGCGCCAACTGGGAGTACGGCGAGGCCCGGAAGCACTACCCCCAGGCCGGCGGCCGCTTCCTGACGCCCACCGACGAGAAGGAGAAGCGGCGCGTCATCTTTCTGGGCGACAAGCTGGCCAAGGACATCTTCGGGGTGGAGGCGCCGGTCGGGAAGACCGTGCTGCTCAACAACTCGCCGTTCACGGTCATCGGCGTGATGCAGTACAAGCGGCAGATGGGGATGTACTCCGGCCCCGACGCCAACCAGGCGGTGATCCCGCTCTCCACCGCGCGGATCCTGGCCGGGCGCGACACGCTGAGCGTCCTGCTCGTCCAGGTGCAGAAGCCCGAGGACATGCCGTTCGCGCTGCGCCGGGTGAACGAGGTGATGGGCGCCAAGTACGGCTACGACCCGACCGACGAGCGCGTGCTGGGCACCTGGGACACCGTCAAGAGCGGCAAGATCACGCTCAACATCACGCTGGGCATCGAGCTCTTCCTGGGCATCATCGGCGCGCTGACGCTGCTGATCGGCGGGGTGGGCGTCGCCAACATCATGTACGCGGTGGTGCGCGAGCGGACGCGCGAGATCGGCGTGAAGATGGCGCTCGGCTGCCGCGGCGGCTGGATCACCGGGCCCTTCGTGCTGGAGGGGCTCGTCTACACGCTGGTCGGCGGCGCGGCGGGGATGTTCCTGGCGCTGCTTCTGGTCAGCGGCCTCAACCTCATCCCGCTGCAGGGTAACCAGGTGATGGAGTTCCTCGGGCACCCCACGCTGTCGCCGGCGATCGCCGTCTTCACCTCCGGCATCCTGGGCCTGATCGGGCTGGCCGCGGGCTACTTTCCGGCGCGCAGAGCGGCAGCAATAGACCCGGCTGCGACTTTGAGATACGAGTAGGAGTCACCATGGCGCTCGGGCTAGGGAATCTCTTGAGGAACGAGAAGAAGGCCGCCGACAACGGGCTCGCGGCGGAGCCGCGCATCATCGAGATGGCCTCGATCCGCAAGGTCTACGACACCGGCAAGGTGCAGGTGGAAGCGCTGAAGACGATCGACCTCAACGTGAAGAAGGGGGAGTTCGTCGCGATCGTGGGGCCTTCGGGGTCGGGGAAGTCGACGCTGATGAATCTCATCGGCTGCCTGGACACGCCGACGTCGGGGACCTACCGCCTCGGCGGTGAGGACGTCAGCGCGGTCACCCGCGACCAGCTCGCCGAGATCCGCAACCGCCGCGTCGGGTTCGTCTTCCAGAGCTTCAACCTCCTGCCGCAGATCAGCGCCTTCGAGAACGTGGAGCTGCCGCTGGTCTTCGGCGGCGTGCCGGCGAAGAAGCGGCGCGACCGCGCCGCCGAGCTGCTGGCGCGGGTCGGCCTGGGCGAGCGTATGGACCACAAGCCGACCGAGCTGTCCGGCGGCCAGATGCAGCGGGTGGCGATCGCCCGGGCGCTGGCGATGGAGCCGGACGTGCTGCTGGCCGACGAGCCGACCGGCAACCTCGACTCGGGCTCGGGCACCGACATCATGGGCCTCTTCACCGAGCTCTGGGGCCAGGGCTCGACGCTGGTCGTCATCACCCACGACATGTCGCTGGCGCGCCGCGCCGGGCGGGTGGTGGAGATCCGCGACGGGCGCATCACTGGTGACCGGCCGGCCTCCGAAGCGGCCTGATGCATTTGTGTTGCTTGACTTGTCTGCGCCAAGCGCCCAGATTGGGTATGTGAGGCGAGGCCGCTCCGCCGGCATCCTGCTCGGGCTCCTGGTTGCGGGGCTGGGCGCGATCGCGCCCGCGCTCACCCTCGCCTGCGCTCCCACCGAGACGGCCATGGCCTGCTGTGAAGAGGCGTCGGCGGCGTCGGAATGTGGCACCGCCCCCTGCTGCAGGATCGCGGGGCCGAAGCGGCTGCCCCCCGCCCTCACCACCGCCCGCGCGGCCGTTTCCGCACCGGCCAGCGGCCCCATGAGCGTGGTGCCCGGCCCGGACCCACAGTCCGAGACGAGGCTCCCGGGCGAGGTCGCCCCGATCGCCCGGTCGGCTCCGCTCTTCCTGCTCCACGCGACCTTCCTGATCTGACGCCCCGGCTCGGCTGACCTCCCTCAGTCCGCTGCCGAAGAGGTGTCTCATGAAGATGCTCCGGGGCGTCGTGCCCCTGCTCCTGGCGGTCGTTTCATCGCAGCTGCAGACCGCTGGAGCGGAGCTGCCGCCGCGCCTCCTGGAAACCGAGATCGCTCCCTTGCTGGCCGAAGCGCTGGAGCGAAACCCCGAGGTCGCCGCCGCGCGCGCCCGGGTGGACGCGGCGCGCGCCCGCATCTCGCAGGCTCGCGCACTGCCCGATCCGACGGTGACGCTCAGCTACCAGAACGAAGGGCTTTCCCCTTCGCTCGGCTCCAGCGACGACGCCTTCCTGGCGATCTCGGCCGAGCAGATGGTGCCCTGGCCCGGCAAGCGGCGCCTGGCGGCGGACGTCGCCGCAGCGTCCGAGCTGGCGGCCGCGGCGCCGCTCTTGCGCACCGCCCTGGCGCTGGAGGCCGAGCTGCGGCGCGTCTACGCCGACCTCCTGCTGGCCCGCGAGCTCGTCGCGCTGGTCGAGGAGCAGGAGCGCACCTGGGTGGGGATCGAGGCTGCCACGCGCGCCCGCTACTCGGTGGGCCTCGCCGAGCAGCAGGACGTGCTCCGCGCCCAGGCGGAGCGCACCCGGCTCATCCCGATGCGCGTGCACGAGGAGGGGAACGTCCGCATGGCCGTAGCCGAGCTCAACGGGCTGCTGAACCGGCCCCCGGAGACCCCCTTTCCCACGCCGCGGCGCTTGACCGAGCAGGTGCCGGCGCGAGTCGCCGCGCCCGCGCTCGGCGATCTGCTCCCCCATCTGGAGGAGCGCAGCCCCGAGCTCGTCGGCGCGCGACACGGCCAGGAGCGCGCTCGCCGGGAGCTCGAGCTGGCGCGCGCCGGCCTGAGGCCCGACCTCGTCGCCAGCGCTTCGTACATGAACCGCGGCGCGCTGCCGGCGATGGTGCAGGGAGGCATCGGCTTCGTGCTGCCGCTCTACGCCAGGGGCAAGCAGCGCCAGGCGATCGTGGAGGCCGAGGCAAACCTGCGTGCCGCCGCCGCCGAATTGGAATCGGCGCGCCTCCGGGTGCGGGTGCGGGTGGAGACGAACCTGGCCGAGCTGGTCGCGGCGGTGGCGGAGGCCGAGCCGTACGCCTCGGGCGTCCTGGTGCAGGACCGGCTGGCCGTGGACGCGGCGCTGGCGAACTACCAGGCGGGGAAGGTGCCGTTCGTGACCGTGCTCGAGGCGCTCTCCACGCTCTACGCCGACCGTCGCACCCACGCCGACAGGCTCGCCCACGTGCTGTGGCACGAGGCCGAGATCTACCGGCTGGAGCCGGCGGAGATGAAGGGATCCCGATGAGGACCGCGCTCTCGCTCTCGCTCTCGCTCTGCGCGCTGCTCGCCGGCGGCACGGCGGTCACGCTCTCCGGTTGCCGCGCCGAGACCACGAACGGGCCGGCGCAGACCCAGAAGTGGATCTGCCCGATGCACCCTCAGGTCGTCAAGGAGGCGCCCGGGAGCTGCCCGATCTGCGGGATGAAGCTGGTGCCGATGGGAGCCACGCCGGTGCCCGGCTCGGTGCCGACCCCCTCGAGCTCGGTGGCGGGGTTCTCGGAGGTGGTCGTGGACGCCCAGAAGCGGCAGCTCCTGGGCCTGAAAACGGTCAGGGTCGAGCACCGCGACCTGGCCAGCGGCATCCGCACCGTGGGGCGGGTGGCCTTCGACGAGACGCGGATCCACCACATCCACACCAAGTTCGACGCCTACGTCGAGCACGTGCACGCGAACTTCACCGGCGCCTTCGTGAAGCGGGGAGAGCCGCTGGTGGAGCTCTACAGCCCCGACCTCCTGGCCACCCAGCAGGAATATCTCCTGGCATTGAGGGCGCAGCGGAGCCTGGGCTCGTCGCCGGTCGCCGGTGTGTCCCAGGGCGGCGTCGACCTGCTGGAGGCCGCCAAGCGGCGGCTGCTGCTCTGGGACATGTCGCCCGGGGAGATCGCGTCTCTGGAGCGGCGCGGCGAGGCCAGCCGCACCTTCACGCTGCACGCGCCGATCACCGGCTACGTCATCGGGAAGATGGCGGTGCACGGGATGAAGGTGAGCCCGGCCGACTCGCTCTTCGACATCGCCGACCTCTCCCGGGTCTGGGTGCTGGCCGACGTCTACGAGTACGAGCTGCCGCTCGTCGCGGTCGGACAGGAGGCGACGATGACGCTCTCCTACTGGCCGGGCCGGGCGTGGAAGGGGAAGGTGACCTACGTCTTCCCGACGATCGACGAGAAGAGCCGCACGGTGAAGGTGCGCCTGGAGTCGGCGAATCCGGGCGGCGAGCTGAAGCCGGAGATGTTCGCCGACGTGGAGATCGAGGGGCGCCGGCGGCGCGCGCTGGCCGTCCCCGAGGACGCCGTGCTCGACAGCGGGACCCGCAAGGTGGTCTTCGTGGTTCTCGGCGAGGGGCGCCTGCAGCCGCGCGAGGTGGCCACCGGCGGCCATTCCGCCGGTCTGGTGGAGATCACCTCGGGCCTGAAGGAAGGGGAGGAGGTGACGCTGGGGGCGAACTTCCTGGTGGACTCGGAGTCGCGGCTGAAGGCCGCGATCCAGGCGTTCGCCAGATGATCGCGCGGCTCATCGAGTGGTCCGCGAAGAACCGCTGGCTGGTGCTGGCGCTCTCGGCGATCGCCGTGGGTTTCGCGATCCGCTCGCTGCGGACGATCCCGCTGGACGCGATCCCCGACCTCTCCGACACGCAGGTCATCATCTACTCGCGCTGGGACCGCAGCCCCGACATCCTCGAGGACCAGGTCACCTACCCGATCATCACCTCGCTCCTCGGCGCGCCGAGGGTCAAGACCATCCGCGGCTTCTCGGACTTCGGCTTCTCCTACGTCTACGTCATCTTCGAGGACGGCACCGACCTGTACTGGGCGCGCTCGCGGGTGCTGGAGTACCTCTCCAAGATCCAGGGGCGGCTGCCGCAGGGGGTGAAGACCGAGCTCGGCCCCGACGCCACCGGCGTCGGCTGGGTCTTCCAGTACGCGCTGGTGGACGAGAGCGGCCGGACCGCGACCGAGGAGCTGCGCTCCTACCAGGACTGGTTCCTGCGCTACGCGCTGCAGGCGGTGCCGGGCGTCTCCGAGGTGGCCACCGTCGGCGGCTTCGCCCGCCAGTACCAGGTGACGGTGGACCCGAACCGGCTGGCCGCCTACGGTCTCTCGATCGAGCAGGTGGGCGCGGCGATCCGCAAGAGCAACGACGAGGTGGGCGGCCGGCTGGTGGAGCTCTCCGGGCGCGAGTACATGGTGCGCGGGCGCGGCTACCTGAAGAGCACCGCCGACCTCGACGAGGTGGTGGTGAAGACCAACGAGCGCGGCACGCCGGTGCGGGTGAAGGACATCGGCAAGGTCGCGCTCGGACCCGACATCCGCCGCGGCGTGGCCGACCTGGACGGCGTCGGAGAGGTGGTCGGCGGCATCGTGGTGATGCGCTCCGGCGAGAACGCGCTGCGGGTCATCGAGGCGGTGAAGAGGAAGCTGAAGGAGATCGAGCCGTCGCTGCCGCCCGGAGTCCGGGTGGTGACGACCTACGACCGCTCCGGCCTGATCGAGGCGTCGATCGACAACCTGAAGGTCAAGCTGATCGAGGAGATGGTGATCGTCTCGCTGGTCATCCTCCTCTTCCTCTGGCACGTGCCGTCGGCGATCGTCCCGATCGTCACCATCCCGGTCTCGGTGCTGCTGGCCTTCCTGCCGATGCAGGCGATGGGGCTCAACGCCAACATCATGTCGCTGGCCGGCATCGCCATCTCCATCGGGGTCCTGGTGGACGGCGCGATCGTGGAGGTGGAGAACGCCTACAAGAAGCTGGAGCTCTGGCAGGAGGGCGGCCGGAAGGGGGACTTCCACGAGGTGCGCCTGGCGGCGCTGAAGGAGGTCGGCCCTTCGGTCTTCTTCTCGCTGCTGGTCATCGCGGTCGCCTTCCTGCCGGTCTTCACGCTGGTCGACCAGGAGGGGCGGCTCTTCCGGCCGCTGGCCTTCTCCAAGAACCTGACGATGGCCATCGCCGCGCTGCTGGCGGTCACGCTCGACCCGGCGATGCGGATGCTCTTCACCCGCATGGACCCGTTCTCCTTCCGGCCGCGCTGGCTGGCCTGGCTGGCCAACGGCGCGCTGGTCGGCCGCTACTACCCGGAGGAGAGGCACCCGATCAGCCGGGTGCTCTTCCGGCTCTACGAGCCGGTCTGCCGCCTGGTGCTGCGTCACCCGGTCAAGACGCTGGTGGCCGCGCTGCTGGCGGTGCTCACCACGGTGCCGCTGCTGGTGCACGTGCCGCTCGTCTCTCCGGCGCTCGACGGGATGACGCGGAGGCTGGGCGCGCGGAGGCCGGTGAGGCTCGGGTCGGAGTTCATGCCGCCGCTCTACGAGGGGGCGATCCTCTACATGCCGACGACGCTGCCCGGCATCTCGGTGACCGAGGCGGCGCGGCTGCTGCAGGTGCAGGACAAGATCCTGCGCGGCTTCCCCGAGGTGGAGCGCGTCTTCGGCAAGGTGGGCCGCGCCGAGACCTCCACCGACCCGGCCCCGTTCTCGATGGTCGAGACGACGGTGGTGCTGAAGCCGGAGAGCGCCTGGCGGGCGCGCCCCCGCTGGTACTCCGGCTGGGCGCCGGGCTGGCTGGCCTCGCTGCTGCGCCCGTTCTGGCGCGACCGGCTCACCCACGACGAGCTGGTCGACGAGATGGACGCGGCGCTGCAGATCCCCGGCGCCACGAACGCCTGGACGATGCCCATCAAGAACCGGATCGACATGCTCTCGACCGGCATCCGGACGCCGGTCGGCGTGAAGGTCTACGGCTCGGACCTGGCGCAGATCGAGCGCATTGCCACCCAGGTGGAGGCGGTGCTCAAGGAGGTCCCCGGTACCCGCTCGGTCTACGCCGAGCGCGTCGCCGGCGGCTACTTCCTGGACTTCGAGCTCAAGCGCGAGGCGCTCGGCCGCTACGGCCTGACGGTGGACGACGCCAACGCCGCCATCATGTCGGCGGTCGGCGGGCAGGAGGTGACGACCACGATCGAGGGGCGCGCGCGCTACAGCGTGAGCGTGCGCTACCCGCGGGAGCTGCGCGAGGACCTCGACCGGCTGGCCCGCGTGCTGGTGTCCACGATGGGCGGCGCGCAGGTGCCGATCTCGCAGGTCGCGACGCTGAAGCTCACCCAGGGGCCGGCCATGATCCGCGACGAGAACGGCCTGCTGTCGGGCTACGTCTACGTCGACTTCGACACCGCCCGTCGCGACGTGGGGAGCTACGTCGCCGACGCCAAGGCCACCGTCGCCGCCAAGGTGGTCCTGCCGACCGGCACCACGCTCCAGTGGAGCGGGCAGTACGAGAGCATGATCCGCGTCCGCGAGCGGCTGAAGCTGGTCCTGCCGATCACGTTCCTGCTGATCTTCCTGCTGCTCTACGCCAACACGAAGTCGGCGGTGAAGACGCTGATCGTGATGCTGGCGGTGCCGTTCTCCATCATCGGCGCGCTCTGGCTCCTCTGGTGGCTCGGCTACAACCTCTCGATCGCCGTCTGGGTGGGGATCATCGCGCTCATGGGTCTGGATGCCGAGACCGGCGTCTTCATGCTGCTCTTCCTGGACCTCTCCCACGACGAGGCCAAGGCGAAGGGCTTGCTGCGGACGCGGGCCGACCTGGTCGAGGCGGTCGTGCACGGCGCGGTGAAGCGGGTGCGCCCCAAGGCGATGACGGTGGCCGCCGCCTTCATGGGCCTGTTGCCGATCATGTGGTCGACCGGTGCCGGCGCCGACGTCATGAAGCGCATCGCCGCCCCGATGGTGGGCGGTCTCATCACCAGCTTCCTTCTCGAGCTGCTCGTCTATCCGGTCGTGTACTACTTGTGGAAATCAAACGAGATCAAAGCGGAGTCTGAGGTGCCCTGGGGCGCGGAGCGGCTTTCAGAAAAGCCTACGAATCGGAGGGGACAGGGGGAACCCGGCCCGGGTTCCCCAGAACATGATTAGCATCCATTTTTTTAATGCCCGAAGCCTGTTTCCCGGTCTAACGCGTCGAGCGTCCGCTGGTACAGGGCCTCGGCCTGCTCCGGGCTGTTGCCGATGGCGGTGAGGCCGAGCTTGCCGAACTCCGAGAGCGCGCCGATCAGGTGGAAGAGCACGCCCGACTCGGTGTTGTAGTTGAACTGCAGCTGGTTGAAGGTGACGATCTCCATCAGGTCATCCGGCAGCAGGCCGCGGTAGTGCTCCGACTTCAGGTTGTCGGTGGCGCGGTAGTACTTCGGGTGCCCGGTCGGTGAGAGGAAGACGCCGGTCACCGGGTCGAGCTGCCCGCCGGTCAGGAACTGCAGCGCCAGGTACGGATGCGTGGTCCCGCCCATGCGCAGGTTGATCTCCAGCGCGTAGAGGTCCCAGGCCGCATGCCCCTCCGGGCGCGTCACCAGGAAGTCCACCGCGAAGCGGCTGACGACGCCCTTGCCGGCCAGCACGGCGCCGATCCGCAGCGCCGCCTCGTGGATCCTCATCCGGTACTCGCCGTCGGCCGGGAAGCGGCAGCCCAGGAAGACCTGCCCGCTCGGGCCCCCCAGGATCTGGTCGTGGGTGGAGATCGAGTGCACGCCGCCGTGCGGATCGCTGCGCAGCTGCACGCTGGGCGAGCGCTTCTCGTCTCCCTCCAGGAACTCCTCGACGATGCCGCCCATCCTCCGGAACTTGCCGGCGTAGTCGTCCCAGGTCTCGCGGGTCGCCGCGAACTCGACGCCGGGGAGCTCCTGCAGCACGCGCTGCTTGCTGACCTCCTCACCGTAGCGGAAGACCGCGTTGCCCTCCCCGGAGAAGCTCTCGTCCAGCTTGATGACCGCCTTGCGGGCCAGGGGGCGACGCGCCTTCACCTCACAGAGCGCCTCGGCGATGTCGTTCTCGTCGCGCAGGTGCTCGAAGCCGAACGGGAGGCTGACGCCCGCCTCGCGGAACGCCTCGCGGCTGCCGGACTTGGTGCCGAGGTGGTTCAGGTCGGGGTCCACGCCGTTCATCGGGATGCCGAGCAGCACCGCCAGCTTCCGCTCCAGCGGCGTGGAGTTGAAGACGGTCAGGTAGGCGCGGCTCTTGTCGGAGATGCCCACCCGGATCCGCTCGATGAGCCGCGGCCGCTCCAGGATCTTCTCGGTCAGCGAGCGCGGCGAGCCGTCGTGGGCGCACAGCAGCGTGAGCCGCGCGCGGGCGTGGCTGGCCGGGATCCCCACCAGGAGCTGGAAGTAGTACTCCAGGATCAGCGGGTGCACCGGCTGCGACGTCACGAAGACGATCCGCGCCCGCGGGTTGCGCAGCCGGATCAGCAGGAAGAGCAGCCGCTCCTCGTAGAAGCTCGCCCCTTCGAGCTTGGTGAGCTCGCTCTGGTCGAGGGTGAGCGAGGGGACGACGACCGAGGTGTGCGGCTCGGCATGGTGCGGCGAGATCGCGTCCCAGACCTCGGTCATGCGGTTCTTGAGGCGCTCGAATTCGAGGCGCTCGCGCTCGGGCGTGAGCTCGGACAGGAACGGTGGCTTGGGGATCACGCGGCGCTATTCTAGTGGTGCGTGTCCACACCCCCGACGCCGTCCAACCCGCTGCCGCGCCGCGACGACGACACGCTGGTGGGGGTGGAGGACCCCCGGCTGGGCACGGTCCTGGACGGCCGCTACCGGCTGGTGAGGCGCATCGGGCACGGCGGGCGGGGCGTCGTCTACGAGGCCCGCCACGAGGCGATGGCCCGTTCGGTGGCGGTGAAGGTGCTTCCGCACGAGCTCCTGCTCAGCGAGGCGACGCTCGACCGGTTCCGTCGCGAGGCCCGCGCCGCCGGGCGCCTCAACCACCCGAACGTGGTGACGGTGCACGACTTCCAGGCCGCTACCAGCGAGGCCGCCTACCTGGTGATGGAGCTCTGCGACGGAGGCAGCCTGGCCGACGAGCTGGAGCGCGAGGGTCGCCTGGGGGCCGAGCGCACGCTGGAGGTGATCGAGGCCGTGGCCGCTGCCGTGGACGCGGCGCACGGCTCGGGCATCGTCCACCGCGACCTGAAGCCGGCCAACATCCTCCTGCAGGCGGGGCGGGTGAAGGTGGCCGACTTCGGGCTGGCCACGCTCGCCGAGGACGACCCGGCGCCGGGGCTGACCGGGGTGCACGCGGTCGGCTCGCCGCACTACATGAGCCCGGAGCAGGCCTGCGCCGAGCCGGTCGACGGGCGGAGCGACGTCTACGCGCTCGGCGTCATCGCTTACGAGATGCTGACCGGGTTCGTGCCGTTCGGCGGCCGCTCCATCCAGAGCGTGCTGGTCAAGCACATCACCGAGGCCGCGCGCCCCCCCAGCGAGCTGGAGCCCGCGCTGCCCGAGGGGCTCGACCCGGTCATCCTCAAGGCGCTCTCCAAGCAGAAGGAGGACCGCTACGTCTCGGCCGGGGAGCTGGCGGCGGCGCTGGCGGCGGTGCTGCGGCGGGAGGGCCCGGAGACGGCGGAGCCGAAGGTCTCCACCAAGCCGGTGCAGGCGGTCACGCTGGCGATGCCCGAAGGGCTGGCGCCGATCGGGCGCGACGAGCCGCTGGCGTTGATGCACGGGCGCTTCATGGAGGCGCTGCGCGGGCGCGGCGGCTTCTTGCTCATCGGCGGCGAGCCGGGGGCGGGCAAGTCGACGCTGGCGCAGGCGTTCGTGGCGCGCGAGGCGACCGCGCGGCCGGAGGTCCGGGTGGCCGTCGGTCGCTGCTCGGAGACGTTCGGCGCCGGCGAGGCCTACCTGCCGTTCCTGGAGATCGCCGCGCGCCTGGCCGGCTGCCTGGAGGACGGCCGGGCGATCGGTTTCCTGAAGACGCTGGCTCCGACCTGGTTCCGGCACATCCCGGCACTGGCCGCCCAGTCGGGCGTCGAGGAACGCTGGGACGTGGCGGCGCTCCCAGGGCTGGAGCGCATGCCGCGCGAGCTCACCGACTTCCTGGCGGCGCTGGCCGCGGTGCGTCCGGTGATCCTGGTGCTCGAGGACCTGCACTGGGCCGACCGCTCCAGCGTGGACCTCCTCAGCTACCTGGCGCGGCGCATCGGCGAGATGCGGCTGCTGCTGATCGGGACCTACCGCCCGTCGGACCTGCAGGTGAGCCGCCATCCTCTACGCCAGGCGCTGCGCGGGCTCACCTCGACCTCCTCGATGAGCGCCGAGCTCGCGCCGCTGCCGTTCACGCTCGAGCAGGTGGAGGCCTTCCTGTCGCGCGAGCTCTCCGCCGAGGTCGACCCCGACGTGGTGGCCTTCATCCATCGCAAGACCGAGGGGAACCCGCTCTTCGTGCTGAACCTCATGCGGCACCTCGTCGCCACCGACGCGGTGCGGGTGGACGGGGGGCGCGCCAGCGCGGCGCGGCCGCTGGACGACCTGAGCCACGAGGTCCCGGAAGGGCTGCAGGGAGTGATCCTCTCCCGTCTCGAAGCGCTCGAGGAGGAAGACCGCCGGCTGCTCCAGGCCGCCAGCGTCCAGGGGGAAAGCTTTGACTCCGGCGCGCTGGCCGCGGCGCTGGGCGCCGACGAGCTCAGCGTGGAGGATCGGCTGGACCGCCTCCACCGCGTGCACGGCCTGGTCGAGCCGGTCAGCCTGGACGTGAGCCCCGGATGGCTCACCAGCAGCTACCGCTTCGTGCACGCTTTCTACCAGGCGGCCCTCTACGGATCGATCCCGGCACGGCGGCGCGCGGCGTGGCATCAGACACTGGGCCTCTTCCTGCTGGAACGCGCGTCCCCCGCCGAGGAGGCGGGAGCCGCGGCGCTGGCGGTGCACTTCGAGCGCGGGCACGACTTCCGGCGCGCCGTGGAGGCGCTGGAGCGCGCCGCCGAGCAGGCTGCCCGCCGCAACCCGCGCGAGTCGGGCCCGCTGCTGGCCCACGCGGTCTCGCTGGCGGACCGCCTGGCGCCGGAGTCGCGTCAGAAGGAGCGGGCGCGCCTCCTCACCCGGCTGGGCCGCCATCACAGCGAGACGGCCGAGCTGGTCGGCGACGTGGGGCTCTATGCGCGCGCCGAGGCGGCAGTCTTCGAGGCGCTGGAGATCGACCCGGAGGGGGCGTCGGCTCCCGAGGCGATGACCACGCTCGGGCTGGTGCGTCTCGAGCGGGGCGAGAACGAGCGCGCCCTCGAGGCGCTGCGGGCGGTGGCGCGCCGCTGGCCTTCGCACGCGCCGGCCTTCGCGGCGCTGGCCTACCTCTTCAAGAACACCGGCCTGTGGGAGAAGGCCCTCGAGCTGCAGGCGGCGGCCGGGGCGCTGGATGCGCGGCAGGCGCATTCGATCCCGCGGCTGTCGGTGCTGATCTACCAGGACCGCTTCGCCGAGGCCCATGCCGAGGCGGACGCCCTCGTGGAAGAGCGGCCGCGCTTCTCGCACGTGAACTACTGGAAGGGGATCGTCCACTACTACGAGGGCGCGCTGGAGCCGTCGCGCCTCTGGATCGAGCGCGGCTATCGGCTCGACCCCGACAACTACATCGCCCGCGGCGTCTTCGCCTTCATCCTCGCCCATCAGGGGGAGGCTCCCGAGGCGAGGCGGCTGCTGGCGCTCGCCGAGCCCGGCGCTCCGGCCGACGGCACCTTCACCTACTGGATCGCCAAGGTGAAGGCCGCGCTCGGCGATCGCGACGAGGCGCTGGACTGGATCGGCCGCGCCGAACGGCTCGGCTACTGGAATGCCCCCTGGATCGAGCGGGATCGCGCGCTCATCACCCTGCGGTCGCATCCCAGGTTCGGGGAGCGGCTGGCCTCGATCGCGTCCCGGCAGGCCTCGTTCCGGGGTGTCGTTGGGCGCGAAAACGACGACAACTGAATGGTCCCCCCGGGCTGGCCATGCCGACAATATTTGTCGGCGGCCTTGGGGAAATCCACTCTTTCCGCGGTAAGTCGCTGTGGTTTAAGCGGGTTGGGGGGAGGGCACAGGTCTTGAATGTTCGGCTTACCGCAGGAGGTAACTAAATGAATAGGAACCGCAAAGGCTTCACCCTGATCGAGCTGCTGATCGTCGTCGCGATCATCGGCATCATCGTCGCCATCGCGATCCCCAACCTGCTGAACGCGCTCCAGCGCGCCAAGCAGAAGAGGACCATGGGCGACATGCGCAGCATCGGCACCGCGGCCGAGTCGTACTCCATCGACTACAACGCCTATCCGCCGTCGGGCGCGGGCACTGTTCCCATCTTCTATGGCGGCATCAGCTATCCCACGTCGACCGTCGGTGGCAACCTGGCCACCTACGTCAGCCCCACCTACCTGAAGGTCGTTCCCCTGACCGACGGATGGAACTCCTGGTTCCTCTACACTGCCGGCAACAACCTGCAGGACTACGCGGTGGTCAGCGTTACCAAGAATGGCTCGTCCGGCACGCCGGCCTCCTCGGGCCCGACCACGAACTTCAACCTCGACATCGTCTTCTCCGACGGCCAGTTCACCGTCTACCCCGAAGGCGTCCAGATGTAGCATTGAGGCTCCCGGGGGAGCCTGCTACTCGAAGCGATACACGAGACGAGGCCCTTCGGGGCCTCGTCTTTTTCTAGGCCGCCATTCCGAGCGGTGCTGGCTTCATGGAAAGGAGACCGTTGAATCCCATGAGACGAGCAAGGCCCGGGTTCACGCTGATCGAGATGCTGATCGTGACCGCGATCATCAGCCTCTTGCTGGCGATCACGATCCCGAATCTCCTGGTCATGATGCAGCGGGCCCGGCAGAAGCGCACCATGGGCGACATGCACGCGATCGCGCTGGCCATCGAGAACTACCACGTGGACGTGCGCGAGTACCCGCCATCGGCCGCGAGCACGTCGGTCATCCTGGGAGGTCTCGACTACCCGACGGTGTCGATCGGAGCCCACCTGGAGGGTTACATCCACCCTACCTACCTCAAGGTGCTGCCGCTCACCGACGGTTGGAGCTCCTGGTTCCTGTACACGTCCTCGCCCACCGATTACGCGGTCGTGTCCTGCGGCAAGGACGGCCTCTGCAGCGAGCCTTCCTCCGGCGGACCGACCACGAATTTCAACTCGGACATTGTGATCTCCGACGGTGCCTTCACCGTCTACCCGCTGGGAGCTCCGCAGTAGCAGAGCTCCACCCCTAGAATCGAAGGGTGCCCCCCCTCTCGAGCTTGGCGGCCGGGAGCCCGCGCTGATCGGGTCGCGGCGTCGCCGCTCGGCGGGGCTCGACGGCGCTCTCCTCGGCGCGACACTCTCCGCCGCCTGCCTGCTTCCGCTGGCCTTCGCGCGCCGGCTGCCGGCGCGGCTCGACGCGGCCGACTTCTTCTGGCCCATGAAGGCCTACACGGCGCTCCGCTGGCGAGCGGGCGCGCCGCCGCTGTGGAATCCGCTGTCCGGCTGCGGTGAGCCCTGGCTCGCCCAGCTCCAGACCGGCGTCTTCTACCCTGGCGACCTGCCGTTCCTGCTGCCGAGCCTCTCGGCCGCGGTGCTGCTGGCGATCGCGCTCCACCTCTGCGTGGCGACGGCCGGAATGGCGGCCTGGCTTTGGGACCTCGGCTGCTCGCGCCGTGCCGCCCTCGCCGCGGCGGGTCTCTACGGTGCGGCCGGACCCCTCCTGTCGCTGGTGCCGGTCTACAACAACTTCTGCACCGCCGCCTGGTTGCCGTGGGTCTTCCTCGGCGCCCGCCGGGTCGTGCGCCGAGAAGGGGCGCAGGCGTTCGCCGTGCCGGCCGCGCTCTCGTTCCTGGCAGGCGAGCCGGCCCTGGCGGCGGCGGGCGCGGTCTCGGCGCTCGCGATCGCCGTCCTCACCCGGGCCGAAGGAGAGCCGGGGCGGCCGGAGCACACGGCCCGCGCGCTCGGCCGCGCGCTGCCGGCGGCGCTCCTCGCCCTCGGGCTCGTGGCGGTTACCGCCATCCCCTTGGGCGAGCTGTTGCTGCGCTCGGGTCGGCTCGGGAACGCGACCTACGACGAGGCGGTCGCCCGCCCGGTGGGCCCGCGAGACCTGGCCGGCGTGGTGCTGCCGATCTCCGCCGAGGAATCGCGGCGCGGCTCCGCGGGCCGGGGCGGCTACGTCGTCACGCTGGCGATGGGACCCTTGCCGATCCTGCTGGCCGCCGGGTGCGCCGCGGGGTTCCCGGGGCGCCGCCGGTTGCTGCTCCTGCTGGCTCTGCTGGGCGGAGGGGCGCTGCTTCTCGCGCTCGGCGAGCGCGGCCTGCTCGTCCCCGCGCTCTACCGGCTGGGTGTCTTTCGAGGGCTGCGCTACCCGGCGCGCTGGATCATCTTCACCCACCTGGCGCTGGCGGTCGCGGTTGCCGCCGGGCTGGACGGCTTCCTCTGGGGCCGTTTCCGGAGCGTGACCGCAGCCGAGGAGAGCGAGTCGCGAGCACGCCCTGGCGACAGCTCGCTGCTGGCCGACGACGAGCTGCCGCATCCGGTCGCGCCGGCGCGGTGGACGTTGCTCGGCGGGCTGGCGCTGCTGGCCACGATGACCGCCTCGGCACTCCTGGGCCGCGTCGGAGATCCCTGGCGCCTCGGCGCGGTGGGCATCGCGTTCCTGGTGGGAGCCGCGGCCCTGGCGTTGGCGCGCGCCGGGCGGCTGGACGCACAGCGGGCGGCGGGCGTGGTGCTGCTCGCGGTCCTCGCCCCTCTGCCGCTGGTGGCGGCCGACGCCCTGGAGGGCGCGCCGGCCGAGCTGCTCGGAAAGGCGCCGCCCGTGGTGGCCGACCTGCTGCCGGACCCGCGCGGCCGGGTCTTCGTGGCCTGCCACGACCCGACGCTGCTGGCGCGCTTCACGTTGCCCGCGGGCATCTGGTCGCCGGAGAGCGCCCGCCGCTCGCGCGAGGCGCTGGCCGGCTATCAGAACCTGCGCCTGGGGATCGCCACCACCGGCTCGCCGTCGCCGATCGGGCAGCCTCGGCTCAGCGCCCTCCTCGGCGGCGCGCTCGAAGGCGGGGATCCGCTTCGGGTCCTGGCGCTCGCCGACACGCACCACATGGTGTCGCCGTTCCCGTTCCGCGGCGCGCGCGCCGATCGGCAGACCGGTGGACTGCTGCGCTACTCGGTCCCCTCGCCTGCCGGGCGTTCCTTCTTCACCCGTCGGGTGGAGGCGGGGGACGACGCGGCGATCTCGGCAGCGGTGCGCCGCCGGGACTTCGCTCCGGAGGAGACCGCGTACGTGGAGGCCGGCGCCGCCGTCCCGGGTCTGTCGAACGCCGGCGGTCGCGGCTATGCGGTGGCGCGCTTCGTCCGCGACGACCCCGAGAGCGCCGAGCTGGCCGTGAGCGCGTCGCGCGCCAGCTTCCTGGTGCTCACCCGCTCGTGGGACCCGGGGTGGAGCGCGCTCCTGGACGGTGTACCGGCCCGGCTCCTGCGCACCGATGCCGCGTTCCTCGGGCTGCTGGTGCCCGCCGGGGAGCATCGGGTCGCGCTCTCCTACCGGCCGCGCGGCTACCGCGAGGGAGCCGTCGTGTCGGCCGCCTCGCTCTTCCTGCTGGTGGTGCTGGTCCTGGCCGGCGGGCCGCGTCGCGAGACATGAGCGCCATCGAGAGCGGCCTCCTGGTCTGCTACGTCTTCCTGCTGGGGGCGGTGGTGGGCTCCTTCGCGAACGTCTGCATCCACCGCCTGCCACGCGGCGAGTCGGTGGTGTCCCCCTCGTCGCGCTGCCCGAAATGCGGCCGCCGCATCGCCGCCCGCGACAACGTGCCGGTGCTCTCCTGGCTGCTCCTGCGGGGGCGATGCCGCTTCTGCCGGGCCCCCATCTCGGCGCGCTACCCGCTGGTCGAGGCGGCGGTGGGAGCGCTCTTCCTCTTCGCCTACCTGCGCTGGGGCGTTTCCGGGACGGCGGTCGCCTTCGCGCTCCTCTCGGCGGCGTCGGTGGTGCTGGTGATGACAGACCTGGAGAGCCGCGTGCTGCCCGACGTCGCCACGCTGGGCACGCTGGCGCTCGGCCTGCTGCTGGCGGCGTCGCGGGATGCCGCTGGGCCGCGCCCCTTCCGGTTCTCGGAGAGCTTCCTGGCCTCGGCGCTGCTGGGCGCGGCGCTGGGCGCCGGCTTCCTTCTGCTGGCGCGCTACGGCTACCGGCTGCTGCGCGGCGTCGAGGGTATGGGGGGCGGCGACGTCACGATGATCGCGATGATCGGAGCCTTCACCGGACCGGGCGGGATCCTGGTGACGCTCTTCCTCGCCTCGGCGGTGGGCGCGCTCGTGGGCGGCGCGGCGATCGGGCTCCAGCGGCTGCGCTGGAGCGCGGAGCAGGCGCGCTGGCGGCGCGGCGAGCCGGCGCGGCTCGGCCGGGGAGTGCTGCTGCTCCTCGACGGCGCCGGACGGGTGCTGCGCGCCGGTCCGGAGTTCTCGGGAATCCCGGGCGCTGCGCCGCAGGGGGAGCTCGTCTCGGCCAGCGGAGGCGTCGCGCGCCGCGTCGCCGCCTTCGTGAGGCTGGCGCTGCGCCGCGCTCGCGCCGGCCACGCTTCGGAGGCGGCCCGCCTCTACCTCGACGACGGCGCCGACTACTTCCGGGTGGTCTCGCTGCGAGGCGTGCCGCTGGGAGACCGTCTGCTGGTGCTGGCCGCGCGCACCGACATCCCGTTCGGCGTCTTCCTGGCGATCGCCTCGCTGCTGACGTTCGTCCTGGGACGTCCGGCGCTGGAGGCGCTCTTCGATGGCAACGTCCCGGGTGGCAAGCTGCTGCCGTGATCCGGGAACGCGCCTCCGCCGGCCGGTTCGAGCGCGAGGTGCGGAACGTCCTCCTGGGCGGGCTGGTGCTGCTGCTGTTCCTGGCCGGCGCGGCGCTGGTCGTGATGCGCAACATGACGTCCTGGGGCATCGCCGAGAAGCTGGCGCGCTGCGGCGCGGCCACCCAGGCGATCGCCGAGCGGGCCAGTCTGGGCGGCCTCTCCGACGACCCTCAGGTCTCGGCGCTGCTCCGTGGCGGGGGAGCGCGGTGGGCGGCCGCCTTCGGGCCGGACGGCGGCCGCCTGGGGGAGGCCCGCGACCTGCCGGACGCGGCGTTCGCGCCCTCGCGGCTGGAGCAGCGTCCGGCGGCGGGCGCCAGCGCGACCGAGGACTCGTCTGCGGCCACGCCGCCGCTGGTGGTGGTGCGCGCCGCGTCTCGCGACGGACGCCTGGTGGTCGCGGTGGCCTGGGACGGCGCCGACGTGGCGGCGGCGCGTCGCAGCGTGGCGGTCCTCTCCGCCGTGGTGCCGGGCGCGGCGGCGGTGCTGGTGCTGCTGCTGATCCCGTTCCTGCGGCGGGTGATGCGCCCGATCGAAGCGCTGGCCGAGACCGCCCGCGGCGCCGGCGGCGTCGTCGAGCACACCGGCGCGCACACCGACGAGCCGGAGCGCGCGATCGCGACGTTCCAGCGGACGATCGAGGAGCTGAAGCTGCGCTCCAGCCAGCTGGACGAGCTCCGCCTTCGCGAGAAGGAGCGCGCCGACGCGCTGGCGGTCACCTCCGACACGCTGGTGCGCTCGCACCCGGGCGGTCTCCTGGTCTTCGGGCCCGACGGGGTGCTGGAGGCGGCGAACCCGCCGGCGCTCGCCGTTCTCGACCTGCCGGATCTGCCGCGCGGGCGGAGCGCGCAGGAGATTTTCGCGAAGATCCCGGCGCTGGCCGAGGCCGCGGGGCGCGCGTCGTCAGGCGAGCCGACGCTGGGCCGGGAGCTGCGCCTCGGCGACGAGGCCGACGGCCGCCTTCTCGCCGTCACCGCGGTGCCGGTGCTGGACGAGGCGGGCCGCGCGCTCGGCACCCTGCTCTTCCTGGAGGACCGCACCAACGCGGCGCGGCTGGAGCGCGAGCTCTCGGCCCGGAGGGAGCTGGCGGCGCTCGGAGAGATGTCGGCCGGCATCGCCCACGAGTTCCGCAACGCCACCGCGACCATCCTCGGCTACGCGCGCCTGGCGGCCACCACCGACGACGCGGCCGCCCGCGCCCGCCACCTGGCGGCCATCAACAGCGAGGCTCAGCACGTGGCCCGGGTCACCGGGGACTTCCTCTTCTTCGCGCGGCCCGAGCGGCTCGCGCCCGACCGCCTGGACCTCGGGCCGTTGGTGGAGGAGCTCCTGGAGGAGGAGCGGATGGCCGCCGCCGGCGCGCGGCTCGAATCGCGCGGGGAGTTCGGGGTGGCGATGGCCGACCCGGCGCTGGTGCGCCGCGCTCTGGTGAACCTGCTGCGCAACGCCGGCGAGGCTGCCTGCGCCGGAGGGCGTGAGGGGCGCGTGGAGGTGATCGGCGAAGGTGTCAGCGGCGGGAGGGCGCGCCTCGCGGTGGAGGACGACGGCGACGGTGTGGCGCCGGGGCTGGAACGGAAGCTCTTCGTGCCGTTCTTCTCCACCAAGGAGTCGGGCACCGGACTCGGGCTGGCGCTGGTGGCGCGGATCGCCGCGCTGCACGGCGGCTCGATCGAGGTCGAGCGCTCTCCGTCGCTGGGAGGCGCCCGCTTCGTGCTGAGCCTGCCGGCGGCGGTCTAAGCCCTGCCGACGCCCACGTACTTCCAGCCCAGCTTCTTCATCTCCGCCGGCTCGTAGAGGTTCCGCAGGTCGACGAAGGTCTTCGACTTCATCGTGCTCTCCAGCCGGGCGAGGTCGATCTTGCGGAACTGGTTCCAGTCGGTCGCCAGGACCAGCGCGTCGGCGCCGTCGGCGCACGAATAGACGTCCTCGGCGAAGGTGACGCCCTCCAGCTCTCCGCGCGCGTTCTCCATCGCCGCCGGGTCGTAGGCCACCACCTCGGCCCCGCGCTCCTGGAGGTCGCGGATGAGCCGCAGCGAGGAGCTCTCGCGGATGTCGTCGGTCTCCGGCTTGAAGGCGATGCCCAGGACGGCGACGCGCTTGCCGGCGATGCTGCCACCGCCGCAGGCCTCCTGGACCTTGTCGGCCATGCGCCCCTTCACCGCCTCGTTCACGGCCAGGACCGCCTCCATGATCTGGAAGGTGTAGCCGTTGCGCTTGGCGAGGTCGACGACGCCGGAGGCGTCCTTGGGGAAGCAGGAGCCGCCGAAGCCCGGTCCCGGCGAAAGGAAGTGCGGCGAGATCCGGCGGTCGAGCCCCATGCCGCGGGCCACGTCCTTGACGTCGGCGCCCATGCGCTCGCACATCGCGGCGACCTCGTTGATGAACGAGACCTTCAGCGCCAGGAAGCCGTTGGAGGCGTACTTGATGAGCTCGGCCGACTCCACGTCGGTCACCACGAACGGCACGCCGGCGGTGGCCAGCGGCGAGTAGACGTCCTTGACGATCGCCACCGCCTCCTCGTCGCGCGAGCCGATGACGACCCGGTCGGGGTGCATGAAGTCCTCGATCGCCGAGCCCTCGCGGAGGAACTCGGGGTTGGAGACGATCGAGAACTTGTGGCGGCCGTTCCGCCGCTTGAGGACGTCGGCGATCTGCGCGCCGGTGCCGGTCGGCACCGTCGACTTGGTGACCACCACTTTGTAGCCATTCATATGCTCGGCGATCGACTGGGCGACGCCGAAGATGAACGAGAGGTCCGGCGAGCCGTCGTCCTTGGGGGGGGTGCCGACGGCGATGAAGATCACCAGGCAGCGCTCGATGGCCGACTTGAGGTCGGTGGTGAACCGCAGGCGGTCGGCACGGGTGTTCTTGTGGATGAGCTCTTCCAGGCCCGGCTCGTAGATCGGCGTCGAGCCGTTGCTGAGGAGCCGGATCTTGGCTTCGTCCTTGTCGACGCAGGTCACGTCCATGCCGAAGTCGGCCAGGCACGCGCCGGTCACGAGCCCGACGTAGCCGGTGCCGACCATGCAGATGTTCATCGAGAGGGGCCCTCCTGCGGGAGGCGGAGTTTACCCGCCCCCGCCGAAGGGTCGCCGGAACATGTCGAAGAGGTGACGGCGCGACACCTGACGCGGCTGAGGGCGCGGCTCGGGGGCGGCGATCGTCGACAGCCGCGAGCGCAGGATCTCGTCCAGCATGCCGCCGATCGAGTGGCGCGGCGCGAAGCCGAGCCGCTGCCAGCTCCGCTCCACGTCGGCGATGCGGGGCTCGCGGGCCGGCGCCGGAGCGGTCCCCTGGAAGCGCGGCGTCAGGCCGGCCGCGGCCGCCAGCCCGCCCAGCACGCCCCGGGGCGAGGTGCCGACCCCGCTGCCGAGGTTGACGACCTCGCCGAGCGGCGGCCGCTCGAGCGCCAGCACCACCCCCTCGGCCGCGTCGTCGACGTGGAGGAAGTCGCGCGGCAGGTCGTCGGGCTCCGGGATCGGGTCGCCGGACAGAAGCGCCTCCAGCGCGCCGATCGGGAAGCGTGTCGAGGGAAGGCTCGGTGAGAGCAGCTCGAAACAGCGCAGGATGGCGAACGGCATGCCGGAGCGGCGCAGCGCCTCCTCCTCCTCCTCCCGCAGCCGCAGCGTCGGGTCGTCGCCCGGCGAGACCGGCTCGTCCTCGCCGGCGCGGCGCCCCGGCTCCGGAGAAGGGCCGTAGAGATCGCTGTCGGAGACGTGCACGAAGAGCGACGTGCCGGCGCGACGCGCCGCCTCGATCAGCGCCAGCGATCCGCAGGTGCCCCTGGCGAAGCGGGCCGCGTTCACGACCATGTCCGGAGGGGCGCCGGCGAAGAGCTCGTCCGGCTGGGTGAGGTCGTGCGCCAGCAGGCGAAGCGCCGTGGTACGCGGCAGCCGGCGCAGGCGCTCCACCCGCGTCTCTTTCGAGTCGAGGCTGCCGGGCGCCTCCAGGAAGTCGACGGCCACGACGGTGTCCCCCTTGGCGAGGACCTTCTCGACGACCGCCGACCCGAGGAGGCCGGCCGACCCGGCGACCAGGACATGGCTCATACCGCGGCATTCTAGGGAGGCCTAGACTTGCAGCAGGCATGATGTTCCTGAGGTCGCTCTGGGCGTGGAGCGCGACGCTCCTGGCGACGACCGTCTTCGGGACGCTGGCGATCCTGACCTCCTGGATCCCGCCGCGCGGCCGCCTCTACCTGATGTGGGCCCGCGGCTGGGCGCGCTGCGTGCTCGTCCTGGCCGGCATCCCGGTGCGCTTCGAGGTCTGTGAGCGTGCCGAGCGCCTGCCGGCGGCCGTCTTCATGTCCAACCACGAGTCGGCGGTGGACATCCTGGTGCTCTTCCTGGCCATCCGGCAGGAGGTGCGCTTCCTGGCCAAGCGCTCCCTCTTCTTCATCCCGGTCATCGGCTGGTCGATGTGGCTCGCCGGCTTCGTGCCGGTGGACCGCCGCCGCACCGAGAAGGCCAAGGAGGTCTTCGGCGAGCTCGAGGAGCGCCTGAAGAGCGGCATTTCGATCCTGGTCTTTCCGGAAGGCACGCGCTCGCGCAGCGGCGAGCTCGGCGAGTTCAAACGGTCCGGCTTCCTGCTGGCCATGAAGCACGCGCTCCCGATCGTGCCGATCGGCATCTCCGGCGGGCGCACCGTGCTTCCGGCCACCGGCCTGAGCCTCCATCCCGGCACGGTCTCGGTGCGCGTCGGCGACCCGATCCCGACGGCGGGCCTCGGCGTCTCGCGCCGGGAGGAGCTGATGGCCCAGGTGCGGCGCGAGATCCAGCGCCTCTCCGGCCGCGTGTAAGCTCGCCCAGTGCCTAGGAGGACTTCGTGACGACCGCCGTGCTCAATGAGGAAAGCGCGCTCGCCGCGCTCAAGAACGTCAAATACCCCGGCTTCTCGCGCGACATCGTGTCGTTCGGCTTCGTGAAAGACCTCTCCGTGGGCGGCGGCAACGTCTCGTTCCGCCTGGCGATGACCTCCGCCTCGCCGGAGGTGGCGCGTCAGCTCAAGGAGGAGTGCGAGGCCGCGCTCTCCGCCCTTCCCGGTGTGCGCGCGGTGACGATCCGCGTGGAGCAGGTGCCGGCGGGGTCGCCGCAGATGGCCGCGGCCGCGCAGGCGCGGCCGGAGGTGCTGAAGGAGACGCGGTTCGCGGTCGCGGTGGCGTCCGGCAAGGGGGGCGTCGGCAAGTCCACCGTGGCCGCCAACCTGGCGCTGGCGCTGCGCCGCACCGGCTACACCGTCGGGCTCCTGGACTGCGACATCTACGGCCCGTCGCAGCAGATGATGATGGGCATCGACGAGAAGCCGTTCGTCGACGAGAACGAGAAGATCGTGCCGATCGAGAAGTATGGCGTCCGGGTGATGTCGATCGGCTTCCTGATGGACGTCGACACGCCGGTCATCTGGCGTGGGCCCATGGTCTTCAAGGCGGTCGAGCAGTTTCTGGGCGACGTGGCCTGGGGACGGCAGGACTTCCTGATCATCGACCTGCCGCCCGGCACCGGCGACGCGCAGCTGACGCTCACCCAGAAGGTCCACCTGGCCGGCGCGGTCATCGTGACCACGCCGCAGGACGTGGCGCTCATCGACGCCCGCAAGGGGCTGGCGATGTTCCAGAAGGTGAACGTGCCGGTCCTGGGCATCATCGAGAACATGAGCTACTACGAGTGCCCGAAGTGCGGGAACCGGGACGAGATCTTCAAGCACGGCGGCGGCAAGAGGACCGCCGAGCTCCTGAAGGTGCCGTTCCTGGGTGAGGTGCCCATCGACCCTCGGGTGGCGCTCCAGGGGGACGCCGGAAAGCCGATCGTGGTGGCCGAACCCGACTCGCCGCCGACGGCGGCCTTCCTTCGGCTGGCCGAGGCGGTTGCGCGGGCCGTGGGTGCCTGACGGGTCTATCATCGCCGTCTGGCCGCCCACATCTGAGGAGGAGTGATGGACACCACAGTCTTGAACCTCGTCGAGTCCCTGTTCCGGTGGATCCACATTGGCGCGGGCGTCATGTGGATCGGCCACCTCTACTTCTTCAACTTCGTCAACGGCAACTTCGAGGCGACGCTCACCGAGCCCGACGTCAAACGGAAGGTGGTGCCGGAGCTGCGGCCGCGCGCGCTCTACTTCTTCCGCTGGGGGGCCGCCTGGACCTGGATCACCGGGGTGCTGCTGCTGGGCATGGTGTATTACATGAACCGCAGCCTGACCTTCGAGCCGGAGTGGGCGTGGGGCAAGCGCGCCATCGTGATGGTGGTCGTCGTCTTCCTGATGTTCGCCCTCTATGACCGTCTCTTCCGGATGATGAAGGATCTCAAGGTCCAGTTCGTGGTCGGGCTGGTGCTCTCGATCGCGGTCTTCATCGGCCTGCGTGCCGCCGGCTTCACGTTCCGGGCCCAGCTCATCCACATGGGGGTGATGTTCGGAACGCTGATGGCCGCCAACGTCTGGATGCGCATCTGGCCGAACCAGCAGCGCATCATCACCGCGATCAAGAACGGCGAGAAGCCGGACGCCGACATGGTTGCGCTCGCCGGCCTGCGCTCGCGGCACAACACCTACATGTCGGTTCCGCTGGTCTTCGCGATGATGGGCCAGCACGCCTTCTGGGCCAGCAACGCCTGGGGCTTCCCGGTGGTGATCCTGGTCGGCTGGCTCCTGACCTGGTGGCTCTACAAGAAGGCTGCGACGGTCAAAGGCTTTTAGGCGGTACCTGCGGCACCGCGGAGATCGCCTCCGCCAAGTCTCCGGCTAGTCATAAGGCGGTACCTGCGGCACCGCGGAGATCGCCTCCGCCAAGTCTCCGGCTAGTCATAAGGCGGTACCTGCGGCACCGCGGAGATCGCCTCCGCCAAGTCTCCGGCGACCCGGTCTGCTGACCGTCTCGCACAAAAGCCGAACGCCCGGCGGAATTGCCGGGCGTTTCCTTTAGGAGGAGTAAGGGCCGGAACATCGGCCCCATCGGAGGCCGACGGGTGAGTTCTTAGTGGGCGTGGGCGTGGGCGTGGGCAGGCATCAGCCTGACCCGCAGGATCAGGTCGGTGCCGCGGACGAACTTGTCGAGGAGCACGGCGCGCCGTCCCAGGGCCTTGAGCGCCGCCACCGGCATCCGCAAATAGCCGCCGCGGCGGGACTTGCGGGCCGTCGCCAAAGAGCGCGAGTCGTCGAGTGTGGTCTCGGGAAGCTGGGCCTCCTGACCGGGCGCGGGAACCTCCTGGACCAGCACCCTGACCGGCATCGGCTCGGCCGGAGCCACCGCCTCCGGCGCCGTCTGGACGGCCAGAGGAAGCTCGGGGGCGAACGTACGGCTCGGGTATCTGTTCACGGGTGTCCTCCTTCGTGTTCCGACACCTGGTTAGACGCAACCTTCTTGCCAAAGGTTTCGCGCCCGCTTGGCTGAGGTGTCCACCCCGGCGTCCCGTGGAAAACTCCGCGTTCCCAGCGGAGCTTTCCGCAGCGCTCCCGCGGTCACCCGCGGCGGCGGGTTGTAAGGGGGGAGTCTCCGGGGCGGAGAAAATACGCGGCGCGTGCCCGGGATCAGGCCAGGACGGCCGCTCTCGCCTCACGTCCGCGGCGCAGCAGCGCGACCAGCGCCCCGGCCATCATCACGTAGAAGCCACCCCACACCAGGGAGATCAACGGCTTGGTGGTCAGGTCGAGCGAGAAGCTCTCCGGCGTGGCCGGCTTGAGGTCGCCGGCCGGGTCCAGGCCCAGGACCTCGATCTCGCACAGCCCCTCGTTGGCCGAGACGCGGCGGACCCGGAAGCGCCCAGCCGTGCCGGGGATCACGGTCTCGGGGGACTCGGTGCCGCCGCCGGCGCCCATGCGCATGACCATCGGCGCCGAGAGCTCCTTGGCGGTCGTGGCGCTCGTCACCAGGAAGCTGGACGTGACGGTGACCCTGGGATTGCCGGAGGCCATGGCCGAGCGGTCGGCGGAGAAGTCGAGGAACTTGAAGCTGACGCCGTGCAGCGTCTTGACCTCTCCCTTGTGGAACGTGGCGACCGTCCCCTCGAGGCGCGCCGAGGAGCCCGGGTCGTAGGCCTGGGGGGAGACGTAGAGGTCCATCACCGCGGTCGACCGCACGTCGGGGTTGGCCATCATCTGCCGGGTGCGCTCGTTGACGTACATCTTGGGGTAGGCCTTCCAGATCTTGCCGGTGGGGGTCTTGACGTCGACCTCCATCGCCTGCTTGGCGCGTCGGTCGGCGAGCCGGGTGCTGTCGAGCTCCGCGGTGCCCTTGATCTGGCCATCCTCGGTCGCGAAGACCGTCTTGACGAACGTCAGGGTGTTCCGGCCGACGGCCGTGGGCTGGTTGCGGTAGAGCGTCACGGTGGTCTTCTTCTCGTAGACGCCGGAGACCAGGATGCCGACCAGCATGATGGAGGTCCCGACGTGGGCGAGGTAGCCGCCCATGGACGAGATCGCCTTGCGGCGGATGAAGAGCACGGTGGCGTCCACGTTGGCCCAGAGGCCGCCGGTCACGAAGAAGAGGAAGATCAGGTCCTTCGGGCCGGTCACGCCGAACGCCAGGAAGAGCCCGGCGCCGACGGCCCCGGCCGCCAGCGAGACCAGCGACTTGCCGAGGACCTTGCGGGGCGCCTCGCCGCGCCAGGAGAGGAGCGGCACCAGCATCATCAGCAGCCCCATCACGATCGCCACCGGGGTGTGGGTGACGTTGTAGAAGCTGGTGGCCACCTGCGACGGCTTGCCGGCGATCCTGGTGATGATCGGCGCCGAGGTCCCCAGGAGGATCACCGTGCCGGAGGCGCAGAAGAGCGTCACCGACAGGATAAACAGCACCGACCGCGAGAAGAACGGCTCCTCCTTCAGCTTGCCGGTGGCGTCGAGCTCGGGCTCGACCGGGATCGAGCGCCAGCGGACCGCCAGCAGCCCCAGGCCGCCCAAGAGGAAGAACAGGATGATGAAGACCAGCCAGCCGGTGATGCCGAGGTCCACGAAGGAATGGACGGAGAAGTCGGCCAGCACGCCGGAACGTGTCAGGAACGTGCCGTAGAGGATGCAGCAGAAGGCGAGGATCGCCAGGATGACGTTGATCTTGCGGTGCTTCTCGCGGACCTTCTGGAGGACCATGCCGTGCACCAGCGCGGCGGTCGCCAGCCAGGGCACCAGCGAGGTGTTCTCCACCGGGTCCCAGGCCCAGTAGCCGCCCCAGCCGAGTGTCTTGTAGGCCCAGTAGCCGCCCATCAGGATCGCGGTGCCCAGCGTGACGAAGGTGAAGAGCGCCCAGGGGAACGCGCGCACCACCCAACCGTCCCAGCGCTTGGCCCAGAGGGCGGCGATGGCGAAGGCGAACGGCACCGAGAGCGACGCGAAGCCGGAGAACATGACCGGCGGGTGGATCACCATCCAGGGGTCCTGGAGCAGCGGGTTCAGTCCCTGGCCGTCGGGCGGCAGCTCCGCCAGGAAGCGGAACGGGGGCTGCTTGGCCAGGATCGCGACGATGCCCAGGAACGAGAGCACGTAGACCACCATCACCGGAGCTTCCTGCTCCTTGGCGGTGCGGTAGACCACCAGCCCGATCAGCGCGCCCCAGAAGAGCCAGAGGAGGAACGACCCCTCCTGCCCGGCCCAGAACGTGGAGAAGAGGTAGCGGAACGGCAGGTCGCGCCCCGAGTACGAGGCCACGTAGGAGACGCGGAAGTCGTGCGACAGGAGGAGCCGCATCAGCAGCGCCGAGGCCAGCACCACCGACAGCACGAAGCCGGTGTAGAGGCGGCGCGCGAAGGCGATGTGCTGGTCGAAGGGGTGCCCGCGCTCCGGCTGGAAGACGGCCCCGCCGGGCAGCCCAGCGGCCGCGGGCGCCAGGCGCATCGCCTTGAGGTAGACGACGATGCAGGCCAGGCCGGAAAGGAGGGCCGCCCAGATGGCGAACGTGCCCGGAGCGAACCCGATCGACTGGGCGTTCACTAGGCCTTCTTACCGCCGCCGTAGGTCTTCTCCACCTCTTCGCCCTGGTACTTGGAGGGGCACTTCACCAGCAGCTTCTCGGCGTGGAACGTGCCGGCCTGGGTCTGGCCGATGGCCACGATCGAGACGGCCTCCTCGAAGTTGGCGGGCTTCACGTCACTGTAGATGACCGGCAGCCGGGCCTTGGTCGTCTGGTCGACGAGCGTGAAGTGGAGCGTCTGGTTGGTGGTGTCGTAACGGCTGGAGCCCTTCTCCAGGGCGCCCATCACCTGCACGGTGCGGCCGGCCTTGTGCGCCTCCTCGAAGGAGACGTAGGGCGTCATCGACTTGGTGAACGTGGTCAATCCGAGCGCCAGGAATCCGACCAGGATCAAGGCGCCGGCCCAGTAGCCTCTCTTCATTGGGTCTCCATTTCGGAGCGCGACCGCGCGGCCGCGCTCTTCACCTTCAGGTCCAGGTACACCAGGTATCCGAACAGTCCGAGCCAGATGATGATGTTGACCGCGGCGACGTAGAAAAGCGCGCCGTGGGGCGGGGTGGGGGCGGAGGGGGCTTCCTGCAGCAGGATGCGAAGCATCAGACGGTGGCCTCCTGGTCCAGTCGGGCCGCGTGCTCGCGCACCAGGCGCGAAACGATGCGGTCGAGGCGATAGACCCAGAAGAAGAGCGCGGTGTGCGCGGCCAGGGAGAGGAAGAAGACGGTCCGGATGTCGGACGACATCTCCACCTTCCCACGCGCGTTCAGGACGGTGTCGGGATGGAGCGAGGCGTACATCCGCGGCACGGCGAAGACCAGGAACGGCACCGTGGCGAAGGCGATCAGCGCGTAGGCGGCGGCCAGGGTCGCCCGCCGCTCAGGCTCCTCGATGGCTCCCCGGAGACCAAGGTAAGCGCCGTAGACGAGGAGAAGCAGCACGATCGAGGTCTCCCGGGGGTCCCAGTTCCAGTAAGAGTTCCACATCACGCGGGCGAAGATCGACCCGGTGATGGTGGCGAGCGCGCAGAATACCAGACCGAGCCGCGCGGCCCCGGCGGCCGCCTCGTCGTGCTCCACCCGGCGGCGCTTCAGGTAGAGGCCGGAGTGGATGGCCGCCAGCAGGAAGGCCAGCGTCGCGATCCAGGCCATCGGGACGTGGAAGAAGACGATCCGGGACGACTCCCCGACGAAGTTCTCGGCGGGCCGGGCCCAGAGGAAGGCGGCCCAGAGGATCCAGGTCATGACCACGAACAGGAGTCCCTTCAGCGCGTATCCAGCGGCCTTCACGTGGGGAATCATACGTTCCGGCCAGCCGCTTGCCCCTAGTGCACATGAACCATTCGAGCCGTTTGAGATGGTTCGGCGCCGGTCCTATTCCCGCCAGACCGCGTCGAAGAGCAGGAAGGCCGCGGTGGTGACGACCCCGTCGTAGGCCAGGAGGAGCTTGAGGAAGTCGGCCCCGGCCGCCAGTCCCGGCTCCACGGCGGCCACCTGCGTGGCCGAGACGGCCGCCACCAGCGGCGGCAGCAGCAGCGGCGTCGCCAGGACGGCGAACATCGTCCCCTTGGCGGTGCCCTTGGAGACGATCGCGGCCACGAACGTCGAGGCCGAGGCGAGCCCGGCGTTACCCAGCAGGAGCACCCAGAGGAAGAGCCCGACCCCCTGGATCTCGAACGACATCATGGCCAGGAAGAGGGGCACGACGAAGGCGGTGACCAGCGTGAGGAGCGCCAGGTTCGCCAGCAGCTTTCCCAGGAGGACGGCCGCCGGAGCGCTCTTGAGCCGCAGGGCGACCGCGGTCCCGACCTCCTCCTCGCGCACGAAGACGCGCGAGAGGCCGGTCATCGCCGAGAAGAAGAGCACGATCCATAGGAGCACCGAGTGCACCGGCGGCCGATCGCCGCGGGAGAGCGTCGTCGGCCCGACCGCGTAGCCCACCAGGACCAGGACCGCGAACGCGAAGAGGAAGAGCGCGCTGGTGGCCACCCGGGTCCGCCACTCGGTCTTGACGTCCTTCAGGAAGACGGCCAGCGCTGCGTCGAGGAGGCTGGCGCGGACCTCGCGCTCGACTGACGGCATCAGAGGCTCACCGTGTCGTCGGCCAGCGCCAGGTCGCGGGGGTCGTTCGACGCGATGACACACATCCCGCGCAGCCGCTGCTCGGCGACCACCTTCATCACCACCGCCCGGCCGGCCTCGTCGAGGTTCGAGCTCGGCTCGTCCAGGAAGAGGAGCGGGGGGTCGTTCAGCGTCGCGTACGCCAGCTTGAGGCGCTGCCGCTGGCCGGTGGAGAGGAAGCGCGAGTAGGTCATGGCGATGCGGGACGGCGAGAGGCCCACCGCCTCGATCCGCTCGTCGATCGCCGCCGCCGACAGCGCGAGACCCGACACCCGGGCGAAGAAGGCGAGGTTCTCCGCGAAGGTGAGCTCGCCGTAGAGAGCCAGGTCGGGCGCGGCCCAGCCGATCGAGAGCGGCGCGTCCCGCGGAGCGCGATGGCCCCCCGGCAGCTCCAGGACAACGTCGCCGGAGCTCGGCCGCAGGAGGCCGGCCAGCGTCTTGACCAGCGTGGTCTTTCCGGCACCGTTCGGGCCGGCCACGCCGAGCACGCGGCGCGCCTCTACCTCGAAGGAAAGCGGCCCGAAGATCCTGCGTGGCCCGAACGACCGGGTCAACCGCTTCACGACCAGCCGCACGGAAGGAGCATAACGGGCGAGAATTCCGGAGTGGCGCTCGCGCGCGGGAAGATCCTCGGTTTCTTGCTCTTTCTGGCGGTCTGCCTCTGGCGACTGACGCTGCGCATCCGGCTGGTCGGCCTCGAGCATCGCCTGGCGGTCACCGGCCGCGGACTTCCGGCGGTGCACGCGCTCTGGCATCAGCGGATGGTGCTCGGCATCCTGCGCCATCCCTGGATCGGCGTGATGACGATGGCCTCGCGCAGCGCCGACGGCGAGATCATCACCACGTTCCTGCGGCTCTGGGGCTTCCAGGTCGCGCGCGGCTCCTCGTCGCGCGGCGGCGCCTCGGCATTGCGGGCGCTGGTCGAGCACGTCCGCGGGACGGTGCGCAATGCCGCCATCACGACCGACGGCCCACGCGGGCCGGCCCGGCGCAGCAAGGTGGGGGTGGCGTTCCTGGCCGAGGAGCTGGACGCTCCGATCATCCCGATGAGCGCCTCCTCCACCCGGCCGCGCTTCCTCAGCTCCTGGGACCGCTACCTCGTACCCTTGCCGTTCTCCCGCTGCGTGGTCCTGATGGGGCCGGCGGTCGAGCGGCTGCCCGGCGAATCGCACGAATCGTTCTGCCGCCGCCTCGACACGGCCATCGACGGGCTCACCGAGGAAGCGGACCGCCTTTGCGGAGTGCGCGACGCGCCCCGCGAGCGCTGTGCCTACCAGGCGGTCGAGCAGGCCGAGGTCGCCGAGACGTGACCGCGCTGCCGGTCCGCTACTCCGACATCCTGGCCGCGCGCGAGCGGATCGCCGGCCACGTTCACCGTACCCCGGTCCTGACCTCCCGCCGCCTCGACGCGCTGGTCGGGGCGCGGGTCGTCTTCAAGGCCGAGCCGTTCCAGCGGGTGGGGGCGTTCAAGGCGCGTGGTGCCTTCTCCCGGCTCACCCTCTTCTCGGCCGGGGAGCGCGCGCGCGGTGTCGTCGCCTTCTCCTCCGGCAACCATGCGCAGGCGGTGGCGCTGGCGGCCCGCGACCTCGGCATCCCGGCCACCATCGTGATGCCGGCCGACGCGCCGGCGGCCAAGCTGGAGGCGACCCGCGGCTACGGGGCGCGCGTCCTCCTGTACGACCGGCGCGGGGGCGAGGACCGCGAGCAGGTTGCCGCCAGGGTGCGCCAGGAGAGCGGGGCGCTCCTCGTCCCCCCCTTCGACGACGACGCGGTGATCGCCGGGCAGGGCACGCTGGCGCTCGAGCTCCTGGAGGAGGCGCCGGAGCTCGACGTGCTGGCGACACCGTGCGGCGGAGGCGGGCTCCTCTCGGGCGTGGCGGTGGCGGCCACGGCTCTGCGGCCGGGCATCGAGCTCTACGGCGTCGAGCCGGAGGCCGGGGATGACATGAAGCGCTCGGTGGCCGAAGGGCGTCCGGTCGCGATCCCGCTGCCCGACACGATCGCCGACTCGCTGCAGACACAGAGGCCGGCCGAGCGGACTCTGGCGATCGTGCGGGCGCTGGCCAGCGGCATCCTGACGGTGAGCGACCTGGAGATTCGCCGTGCCATGGCGCTCCTCGGATCGACGCTCAAGGTGATCGTCGAGCCCGGCGGCGCGGCGGGCTTCGCCGCCCTTCTCGCCGGGAAGGTGCCGCGAGCATCTGGGCGGCGGATCGGGATCGTGCTCTCCGGGGGCAACGTGGACCTGGACACCTACGCCCGGCTCGTAGCCGGGCTTTGATTTTATTGCGGTACCTACGGCACCGCGGAGATCGCCTCCGCCAAGTCTCCGGCTAGATTCCTAATGCGGTACCTACGGCACCGCGGAGATCGCCTCCGCCAAGTCTCCGGCTAGATTCCTAATGCGGTACCTACGGCACCGCGGAGATCGCCTCCGCCAAGTCTCCGGCGACCGGCACCGATCACCACAAGTGCAGGTTTACCGCGACCGTCGCGTGCCAGAAGTCGGCGGTGCGATCGACCGAGTAGCGCGTGGACACGTCGCTCACCGCGTCCACGTCGAGGATCACGTAGCGCACGTCGGCTGAGACCGTCACCTTCTTGGCGATCCGTCCGGTCAGGCCGGCGCCGAGCTGCAGCCCCACCTTGTGCTCGGTCACGGTGTCGAAGGCATTGCTCCCCAGGCCGGTCGCCCGCACCCAGTAGTAGCCCCCGCCCGCCGCCAGGTAAGGCTGCAGCGGCGTCTTCGTGAAGAAGAAGACCTGGGCCGACGCCTGTACCGGCAGCTCCCGCAGGCGCAGTACGGTCTCGCCGCCGGCCTCGACGTCCTCGACCCGGTAGGTGACCAGCCCCTCGAGACCCAGCCCGCCGGTCAATCGGGCGCGGATCTGCAGCCCGCCGGTGAAGCCGCCGCTCCCGCCGAAGGCCGGCCGCGTCATCGCGACGTGGACTCCGACCCCCAGACCAGGATCCGAGTAACTCTGCGCCGCCGCAGCCGCCGGGAGCAGGACCAGCGCCCCGGCGATCACCGCAGCCCGCATCCCCCGCATTCCGCTACCTTCTCACGCGTGGAGACCGCTGTCAGCAGAGGAGATGACCGATAATCCGCCTCCGTGCAGAAGACCTGGAAAGACGACCTGCCGTGGCTGGTCTTCCTAACCATCGTGCAGTTCATCGTCCTCCGGGTGGTGGACTGGGCCAAGGGTGTCGCCGGTCAGCCCGACCACCCGAACGCGCAGCGGCTGCTCGACCACCACTTCTACTTCGCGCCGCAAATCATCTTCATCGTGATCTTCGTCCTCCTCTGGCGGCTGGTCCGCGACGCGCTGGACCTGCGCGGCGTCCAGTTCCTGGAGTGGGTGAAGCAGTCGGCGCTCTTCCTGTTCGTGGGTCTCTCGATCATTGTGCTGGTCCACCTGGACCAGCTGTTCGGCTTCCTGGGCCACACGCTCGGGATCGGGGCGTTCGCGGGGATGGCCGACGCCTTCTCCTCGGGCCCCTACGCCCTGCTGCGCGAGCACGCGACCATCCGCTTCTTCGTGGACGTCTGCGGGCTCCTGGTCTGCCTCTTCGCGCTGCGGCTGCAGGCTCCCCGCGACGCCGACAAGGACGCCGCCAAGGACGTCTCGCGGGCCGGCGACTGGATCAAGGCCGGGGAGATGTACCTCAAGGTCGGCGACCTCCGCCGCGCCCGCTCGGCCTTCAAGAAGGCGAATGCCACGTCGCGCCTGGCCGCGCTGGAGCTGGAGCACGGCGATCCCGAGAGGGCGGCCGAGCTCTTCGAGGAGTCCGGGCCGGCCTACGCCTGGGAGGCGGCACAGGCCTGGTCGGCGGCGGCGCGCGAGAAGAAGGCGGCCGAGCTGCGGCTGACCGCGCTGGACGAGGCGCGCTCCTCGGCGCGCTGGGACCGCCTGGCCGAGATCGCCGCGGTCGTCGGGGACGCCAACGCGGTGGCCGAGGCGACGCGCCGCATGGCCGAGCTCAAGGCTCCCGGTCCGGAGCGCACCGCGCTCTGGAAGCGGGCCGGCGACGCCGCCAAGGCGGCCGGCCGGCACCAGGAGGCCGGGGAGTCCTACCGCGCCGCTGGGGAGTTCCTGCTGGCCGGCGAGAGCTTCCAGCAGGCCGGCAAGCCGCGCGAGGCGGCGCAGGACTTCGAGCGCGGCGGGGAGCTGGCGCGCGCCTCGCAAGCCGCGGCGGCCGCGGGGGACGAGCGGCTTTCCAAGGAATTCGGCGCCCGCGACGCCGAGGCCCGCGGCGACATGATGGCCGCGGCCGAAGCCTGGCGGGGCGCCGGCAACCTGGAGCGGGCGGCCGCGCTCTTCGAGAAGAAGGGGCTCTTCCCGCGCGCGGCGTCCACCTGGCGCGAGCTCGGCCGCATGGACCGCGCGGCCATGCTCTACCAGCGCGCCGGCGATCAGCAGGCGGCGGCCGTCGCCTGGGAGCTGGCCGGGCAGAACGAGCGGGCCGCGCAGATCTACCGCGCCCTCGGAGACCACGAGCGCGCCGCGAACCTCTTCAAGGGGCTCGGCAAGTGGCTCGACTCGGCGGCCGACCTCGAGCGCGTGAACCGCTACGAGGAAGCCTCGGCGATGTACCACCGCGCCGGACAGGGCTATGACGCGGCGCGCTGCGCGCTCATGGCCGGGCAGAACGACCGGTGCTGGGAGTACCTGGTGGCGGTCCCCCGCAACGAGGAGCGGACCAGGGAGCTCTTCCACGCCCTGGCCGAGGCGCACCTCAGGAAGGGGGAGATGCGCGACGCGGTGCTGGTCATGCGCGAGCTCCTCGGGCCCGGACCGGTCGACGCCAAGACGGTGAGGTGGCATCACACGCTGGCGCGGGCCCTGGCCGGCGCCGGCGACACCGCCGAGGCGGCCGACCGACTGGCGCGCATCAACGAGTTCGACCCCACCTACCTGAAGGAGAGCGAGAAGCAGCCCATCCACGCGGCCATCCAGACGCGGCGCCTGGCCGCCGAGCAGGCGGCTGCCGCACAGGCCCAGCAGCCCCAACCGCCCTACGCGCCACCGCCTCCTTCCTCGGGCTATCACCCCCGCCCCCCATCCGGCGTCTATCCGATGGCGCCGTCGTCCCAGTCTCCGCGCCCCGGCGGGCTAGGTGCCACGCCATCTCCCATGGGGCCCCTCACCGGCGGGCCGCTCACTCCCAGCCGCTCCGGACCGGTCTTCGGCGCGCCCACCGGCCCGGTCACCGACGCCTCCGGAGCGTTCCTCATCGGCGAGGCGCCCGAGCACCGCTACGAGGTCGTGCAGGAGCTGGGCCGCGGAGGCATGGGTGTCGTCCACAAGGCGCTCGACCGCAAGCTCGATCGTTACGTCGCGCTCAAGATCCTTCCCTGGCAGGCGCTCGCCGACGAGACGGCGCTGCGCTACTTCGCCCGCGAGGCCAAGGCGGTGGCCGCGCTGCGCCACCCGAACGTGGTGGCGATCTACGACTACGGCAAGGGCTGGGGCAGCCTCTACATCGCCATGGAGTTCCTGGACGGGCCCAACCTGCAGACCATGATGAAGAGCGACCCGGCGCGCCTGAAGCGGAGCTGGCGCGATTGGTTCGTGCAGGCCACCCGCGGCGTCGCCGCCGCGCACGCCAAGGGGATCCTCCACCGCGACCTCAAGCCCGCCAACCTGATGCTCGACGAGCACGGCACGCTGCGCATCCTCGACTTCGGCCTGGCCCGCCCGCAGTCGGACGCCGGCGGGACCTCGAAGCTGATCGGCACGCCGGCCTTCTTCCCGCCCGAGGTGCTGCGCGGCGAGGCGCCGAGCCCGGCCTCCGACGTCTACTCGCTGGGCGCCACGTTCTACACGCTGGCGACCGGCCGCTGGCCCTACGTCGGCGACGACGTCCTCATCGCGCGGCTGGAACGCGAGCCGGACGACCCACACCCCTACGCGCCGCACCTCCACGAGGACGAGATCGACGTGCTGATGAAGGCCCTGGCCCGCCACCGGCCGGAGCGCTATCCCGACGCCGGCGAGCTGCTCGGGGCGCTGCTCTCCCTGGAAGCCTGATGGCCAGCACCCTGCGCATCGCGGTGGTGGCCGGAGACGGCATCGGCGTGGAGACCACCCGCGAGGGTGTGCGGGTGCTCGACCTTCTGGCCGGGCAGGGCGCGTTCGGCCTGGCCCTGACGCACTTCCCCTGGTCCGCCGAGCACTACCTGCGGACCGGCGTCAGCATGCCGGAGGGGGGCTTCGACATGCTGGCCGCGGACTTCGATGCGGTGCTGGTCGGCGCCTTCGGCGACCCTCGCATCCCCGACATGCGCCACGCCAAGGACATCCTCCTGGGCATGCGCTTCCGGATGGACCTCTACGTCAACTACCGGCCGGTGAAGTGTCTCCACGATTCGCTCTCGCCGCTGAAGCGCTGGACCGGCGCCGACATCGACTTCGTGATCCTGCGCGAGAACACCGAGGGCTCCTACGTGGGCGTCGGCGGCGCCTTCAAGAAAGGCACGCCGGACGAGTTCGCGCTGGAGGAGGACGTCAGCACCCGGAAGGGCGTGGAGCGCATCTGCCGCCGCGCCTTCGAGACCGCGCTGGCCTTCCCCAAGCCGAAGCGCGAGGGGCGGAAGCCGCGCGTGCTGATGGCCGACAAGCACAACGTGCACCGCTTCGGCGGCGACCTCTGGCACCGCACGTTCCTGGAGGTGGCCGAGGAGTTCCCGGGCTGCGAGGCGTCGCACATGTTCGTGGACGCGCTGGCGATGCAGATGGTGAAGAACCCGACGCAGCTCGACGTCATCGTCACCAACAACATGTTCGGCGACATCCTCACCGACCTCGGGGCGATGCTGCAGGGCGGGCTCGGCATGGCCGCCTCCGGCAACCTGCATCCGGGCCGGACCTCCATGTTCGAGCCGATCCACGGCTCGGCGCCCTACATGGCGGGCAAGGAGATCGCGAACCCGTTCGGCTCGATCCTGACCGTCGAGATGCTGCTGCGCGAGCTCGGCTTCGGAGAGGCGGCCACCCGCGTGGAGGCCGCGGTCGTCTCCTGCCTGGCGGCCGGCGAGACCACCAAGGACCTGGGCGGCTCGCTCTCCACCGCGCAGGCCGGCGACGCGGTCCTGGCCAGGCTCAAGTGAGGGCTGTTTTCTTCCGCCGGCACGGCGGCAACGACGTGCTCGAGGTGGGGGAGCTGCCCGACCCGGCGCCCGGACCGGGGCAGGTGCTGGTGCGCCTCTCGGCCGCGGCGCTCAACCGGCTCGACCTCTTCGTGCGCGACGGTATCCCCAGCATCCCGGTGGCCTTCCCGCACGTGCCGGGCGCCGACGGCGCCGGAACGGTGGAAGCGCTCGGCGACGGCGTGCGCGACCTCCAGGTCGGCTCGCGGGTCGTGCTGCAGCCGGGCCTCTCCTGCGGGCGCTGCCTGGAGTGCCGCCGCGGCCAGATCTCCCTCTGCGCGACCTACCGGATCCTCGGCGAGCACGTCGGCGGCACGTTCGCCGAGCTCGTCGCGGTGCCGCGCGAGAACGTCTTCCCGGCGCCGGAGAAGCTCTCCGACGAGGAGGCGGCCGCCTTCCCGCTGGACGGCCTCACCGCCTGGCGCATGCTGATCACCCGCGCCCGCCTCCTGCCCGGGGAGAGCGTCCTCATCCACGGCGCCGGGGGTGGCGTCGCGACGATGGCGATCCAGATCGCCCGCTACGCCGGAGCCGCCGTCATCATGGTGACCTCCCGCTCCGAGGAAAAGCTGCGCCGCGCCCGCGAGCTGGGCGCCGATGTCACGCTGGCGGCGACGCCCGACCTGCCCAAGAAGGTGCGCGACCTGACCGGCAAGCGCGGCGTGGACGTGGTGGTGGACTCGGTCGGCGCCGCCACCTGGCGGCAGTCGCTGGTCTCGGCCGCCAAGGGGGGGCGCATCGTCACCTGCGGCGCCACCAGCGGCCCCTCGCCCGAGGAGGACATCCGCTACATCTTCTGGAAGGAGCTCTCGATCCTCGGCTCGACGATGGGGAACGACGCCGAGATGCTGGCGCTGCTGGGCGCGATCGGGACCGGACGCCTGAAGCCGGTGGTGGACAGCGTCTTCCCGCTGGAGCGCGCCGCCGAGGCCTACGCGCGGCTCGAGAGCGGGGACGGCTTCGGAAAGGTGGTCCTCAGGATCTGAGCTGCGGGAACGCGCCCGACTTGCGGCTCGTCTCCGGCTTCGTCGCCGGGACCCAGAGCGTGAAGATGGAGCCGGTGCCGTGGTTGCTGCCCACCTCGACGCGACCGCCGTGAGCGTGCGCCACCCTCTGCACCACCGTCAGGCCGAGCCCGGTACCGGGGATCTCCTCCGAGCCGGGCAGCCGGAGATAGGGCGTGGCGATGCGGCTCCGGAGCGCGGGGGGCACGCCCGGCCCCTGATCGCTGACCCGCACGAAGAACTGCTTCCCTTCCGGGAGGTCGTAGACGCCGGCCGAGACCATCACGGTGCTCTCGGCCGGTGAGAACTTGACGGCGTTGCCGACGAGGTTGGCCACCGCGCGCTTGAAGCGCGGCGCGTCCAGGGGGATGTGCGGGAGGTCGTTCGGCACGTCGGCCTGGATCGTCACCTTGCGGGCCCGAGCCAGCCAGCGCGTCTCCTCCAGCGGCTGCGCCAGCACCTCCGCCGGGCTGATCGGCTTCTTCTCCGGGTTCGGCGCGTCTTCGGGGCGGTAGACGAAGAGGGCGTCCTCGATCAGCCCCTGGAGGCCGCGCGCCGAAGCGAGCGAGCCGTCCAGCATGCGGGCCAGCCGCTCGTCGCCTCCCCGCTTGGCCTTGTCGCGTGTCAGCTCCAGCGCCGCGGTCACCGCCGAGAGCGGGTTCTTCAGGTCGTGCACCAGCATCGCGGTGAGCTTGCTGCGGTCGCGGGCCGCCTCCTCGCGCCGGTGCTGCTCGACGGCCAGCTCGCGGAGCTGCTCCTGGAGATGCTGGTAGAGGCGCGCGGCGCGGATCGCCAGCGCCAGCTGGTCGGCCACCCGCCCGTAGAAGACCAGCTCGTCCTCGGCCACCGTGCGCGGCTGCGCCCAGGTGATGCCGAGGACGCCCATCATCTCCCCCTCCCGGCGGATCGGCAGCCCGACCGCGCTCTCGGCGCCGATCGTGCGCAGCATCCGGTCGGAGGCGGAGCCGGGCTCGGTCTGTGACATGTCGGGCACCAGCCAGGGCTGGGAGCTCTGCACCAGGTCGGTGAAGGCGGCGCTCTCCGAGAGCTGGCGCTCGAAGCCGACCAGGCTCGGGATGGCCTGGTCCACGCGCCACTGGTAAGCGACCCGGCAGGCGGTGCGCTCCTCATCCACCAGCCACACCTCGACGGTGTGGGCGCTGAGGCGGGTGCCGAGCGCGGCGGTGGCCGCGTTCACCACCTCCGCCTCGTCCAGCGAGTCGCGGGCGGCCGAGGCGATCGAGGCCAGGATCTCGTTGCGCTGCGCCTCGTTCTGCAGCCTCTCCTTGAACTCGTGCTCCTCGGTGATGTCGGTCAGGATCACCTGGACGCCGGCCGGCTGCCCGTAGCTGTCGCGCAGCAGCAGCGCCTCGCTGTCGAAGATGCGATGGCGCCCCTCGCGGTCCAGGAGCGCCACCCGGTCGCGGGTGCGTCCCTGCAGCTGCACCGACATGTTGGTGCGCTGCATGTGCTCGGCGGCCGGACCCGCGGCGTTGCCGCCCAGCTCGGTCAGCTTCCGTCCCAGCAGCTCCTCGCGACGCCTCCCGAAGAGACGCTCGCCGGCGGCGTTGATGGAGGTGACGGTGCCGTCGAAGCGCCGGGTGTAGATGATGTCGGAGAGGTTCTGCAGCATCGTCTCGACCTGGACGCGGCGGCGATGCACCACCAGCAGGCGGTCGATGCGTATCGGCACGAGCAGCTCGTCGTCGGGGTCGCGCACGATGTCGAACGACTCGACCGAGGACTGCCCGGGCACCGAGGTGGGCATCAGCCCGCCGGGCGGCAGCACGATCAGGCAGGGGAACGCCCAGACGCCGGTCTCGGAGGAGCCCGGCACGGTGCGCAGGATCCCGCTGTGGGTAGGGCGTACCACCCAGACGATCGGGCCCCGGGTGAACGACTTCGGCGCGTTCGGATCGGCGGCGTCGAAGATCTCCACCAGACGGCCGGCCTTCTCGAGGCTCCGGGCGACCCAGCGCACCGCGTCGAGGTTCCCGACGAGCCGCAAGATGCGGAGCTCGCCGCTCTGCTCGAGCGGCGACGGCGCGTTCGAGGCCATGACGGCCATTCTAGGCGTGAGCGCGTGAGATCATCGCCGGATGCTCAAGGCGGCCGCTTTCCTCGGACTTGTGCTGGCTCTGGGCGCTCCGCCGCCGCCTCCGCCGCTGGTGCGTTACACGCTGGCCGAGGCGCGGCGCTCGCTGACGCCGCACGGAGAACGCAGCCGCGCGGTCTCCGGAACCGTTACGTTGCTAGGAGAAAAGGCCCGCTGGGACCTGAGCGGCGGCGACGTCTTCCCGCGCGCCCAGGCGAACGGCGCCGTCACCGACGGCCGCACGCTCCTCCTGGTGGACAGCAGGGAGCGCCGCTACGCCAGGCTCGGGCCTGAAGAGCTCGATCAGCTGTTCGCCGCTCCACCGGCGGCTCCGTCCGGCGCCGATGTCTCGCCGGTGAGCACCGCGGCGACGGTCACCGAGGAGGGCGCCGGCAAGCCGCTGGGCGAGCTGCCGACGCGCCGCTATCGCGTGACGCTGAAGACCGAGAGCCGCGTCACCGCCACCGGCCGCGTCACCACCCTCGTCTCGGAGACGCACGGCACGATCGAGAGCGTCGACCTCCCGCCCTCGCCCTTCGACGGCCTGCTGCGACTCTTCACCGTGCGGGGCGACGCCCGCGACGCGCTGCAGCGCGAGCTCGGGAAGGTGGAGGGCCTGCCGGTGCGCGTGTCGCTGGAGACCGTCTCCGAGACGCGCGCCGAGACGGTCGGCGACGCCTCCTCGCCGGAGCGGCCGCGCAGCTTCCAGACGAAGTCGAGCGCCACCCGGACGGTCAGCGACTTGACGCGCCGGGTCTCCGCCAAGCAGGACCCGGCGCTCTTCCAGGTGCCCGACGATTTCCGCCTGCTGGGACCCGAGCGCCTCCTCGCCCAGGACTCCGTCCTGCCGTGATGGAGCTGGGGCCGCTGGAACCGCTCCTCCCGGAGCTCCTGGCCGGCCGCCCGCTCGCCGTCCTCACCGGCGCCGGCATCTCCGCCGAGAGCGGCCTGCCCACGTTCCGCGGCCCCGGCGGCCTCTGGGAGGGTTTCCGCCCCGAGCAGCTGGCCACGCCGCAGGCGTTCGGCGCCGACCCCGAGCGCGTCTGGCGATGGTACGAGTGGCGCCGCGGGCTGGTGCGCGAGGCCAGGCCGAACGCCGGTCACAAGGCGCTGGCCCGTATGGAGCAGCTCCTGCCGCGGATGACGCTGGCCACCCAGAACGTCGACGGCCTGCACCGCGCCGCCGGCCAGCGCGAGCTGGTGGAGCTGCACGGCTCCCTCCTGCGGACCCGTTGCACCGCCGACGGGCGGGTGAAGCGCGCCCCGGAGGGGCCGTTCGCCAGCCTGCCGCCGCGCTGCGACTGCGGGGCGCTGCTGCGGCCGGACGTCGTCTGGTTCGGCGAGACTCTCGACCAGGCGGACTGGAATGCGGCCGCCCGCGCCGCCGAGGGCGCCGCGGTCTTCCTGGTCGTCGGCACGTCCTCGGTGGTGGCGCCGGCCTCCTCGCTGGCGATGCTCGCCGCCCGCGCCGGTGCCAAGGTCTTCGAGGTGAACCCCGAGGAGACGCCGCTGGCTCCGCTGGCCGACGGCGTCTTCCGCGCCGGCGCAGCGGCGGTGCTGCCGCAGATCGCCCGGCGTCTCGAGGCGCAGGTGTGAGGCGCGGCCCGGTCTCCGGCCGCCTGGCCGAGCTGCCGAGCGAGGAGCGTCCGCGCGAGAAGCTCTTCGCCAAGGGAGCGGCGGCGCTCTCCGACGAGGAGCTGCTGGCGCTCCTCCTGGGCACCGGGGCGCGCGGGCGTCCGGTGCTGGAGACCTGCCGCCTCCTGCTGTCGCGCGGCGGGCTGGTCGGACTGGCGGCCCAGGGAGAGCGCGGCCTGCGCGCCGAGCACGGCATCGGCGACGCCAAGGCGGCGCGTCTGGCCGCGGCGCTGGAAATCGCCCGGCGCCTCTCGCGCAGCGAGCTCGCCGAGCGCGACCTGGTGGCCGACCCGGAGTCGGCGGTGCGCTACCTCTCGACCTCGCTGGCCGGCGAGACGCGCGAGGTGATGGGCGCGCTCCTCCTCGACGTGAAGAACCGGCTGGTGCGCGACGCGCTCGTCTTCCAGGGGAGCCTGGCGCACGCGTCGGTGACCCCGGCGCCGCTCTTCCGCATCGCCATCCAGGCCGGCGCGGCCAGCCTAGTGCTCTACCACAACCACCCGTCCGGAGACCCGACCCCGTCGGGCGAGGACCGCGCGGTCACGCGCCGCTTCGCCGAGGCCGGCGAGCAGATCGGGATCCTGGTGCGCGACCACCTGGTGATCGGCCGCGGCCGCTGGTTCTCCTTCCACCGAGAAGGCCTGCTCTAAGGATCGCCAGGTCATGAGGCGGTGCCTACGGCACCGCGGAGATCGCCTCCGCCAAGTCTCCGGCGACCCGGTCTGCTGTCCTTAGGAACTTGTTACAGTCCACGTCGTGTCGCGCCGCTACTTCACCACCCCGATCTACTACGTCAACGACCGTCCTCACATCGGCCATCTCTACACCAACGTCGTCACCGACGTGCTGGCGCGCTACGCGCGCTTCTCGGGGCACGAGACCCGCTTTCTCACCGGCACCGACGAGCACGGCCGCAACATGGAGAAGGTCGCCCGAGCCGAGGGCGTCGAGCCGATCGTGGTCGCCGACCGCAACTCCGAGACCTTCCGCGCGCTGGCGCGCGCCTTCCGCATCGCCAACGACGACTTCATCCGCACCACCGACCGGGAGCGCCACTTCCCCGGGGTGATCGAGCTGATCCGGCGCATCGAGGCCAACGGCGACTTCGAGCTGGCGCGCCACGAAGGGTGGTACTGCCCCGGCTGCGAGGCGTTCTACCCGGAGAAGGACCTCGTCGACGGCGCCTGCCCAACCCACCTGAAGAAGCTGGAGTGGGCGGCCGAGGAGAACGTCTTCTTCCGCCTGGACCGCTATCAGCAGCGGCTGCTCGACCACTACGCGGCGCACCCGGAGTTCGTCTTCCCCGACACCCGGCGCAACGAGGTGCTGTCGTTCGTCTCCGAGGGGCTCAAGCCGCTCTCGGTCTCGCGCACCACGATCCGCTGGGGCATTCCCTTCCCCGGCAAGCCGGGGCACGTCGTCTACGTCTGGCTGGACGCGCTGACGAACTACATCAGCGCGCTCGGCTTCGGGCGGCCGGACGACGCGCTCTTCCAGCGCTTCTGGCCGCAGCCGGGCAACGACGCGCGGGCGGTCCACGTCGTCGGCAAGGACATCCTCCGCTTCCACGCGGTCTACTGGCCGGCCTTCCTGATGGCGGCCGGCGTGGCCACGCCCTCGCAGGTCATCAGCCACGGCTGGTGGCTGCGCGACGAGCAGAAGATGTCCAAGTCGCTAGGCAACGTGGTGCGCCCCGACGAGCTGGTGCAGAGCTTCGGCGTCGACGCGCTGCGCTGGCACCTGATCTCGGAGATGACGTTCGGGCAGGACGCCAGCTTCTCCGATGAGGCCTTCCTGGCCCGCTACAACGCCGATCTGGCCAACGGGCTGGGCAACACGCTGTCGCGCGCCGTGAAGATGGCCGCCGACGCTCTCGGCAACCGCACCTCGAGCGAACGCTGCGACGACAACGAGGTGCGCACCGCCGCCATCGCCGCGGTCGGGCGGTGGCGGGCCGCCTTCGACGGCTACCGCCTGCACGAGGCGGCGGACGTCCTGCGCGGGCTGCTCTCGGCCATCGACGGCTACATCTCGGCCAAAGAGCCCTGGAAGCGGGTCAAGCAGGAAGGGGTCACGCCGGCGCTCCACCGCATCCACCACAACACGCTCGAGGGACTGCGCATCGCCGCGGTGCTGCTGGCGCCGGTGGCCCCCGGCGCGGCGGAACAGGTGCTGCGGCGCATCGGTGCGCCGAGGAAGGCCGAGGAGCTCACCCCGCAGGACCTGGAATGGGGCGGGCTTCCCCTGGAGTCGCCAATCGCGCCGGAGCCGCCTCTCTTCCCGCGAGCCGATCAGAAGCTCTTTTTCGCTGAGGCGGCGCCCGACGGCGCCGCGGAGATCGCCTCCGCCAAGGCTCCGGCGACCCGCGCTGCTGACCGTCTCGCAAAGGAGGCATCCGTGGACCAGCCGACCGCCGCGCCTGCGCCGGAAACCAAACCCCGCATCAGCATCGAGGAGTTCCAGCGCCTGGAGCTGCGGGTCGCCGAGGTGCTGGAGGCGGAGAAGGTCCCGAAGTCGAAGAAGCTGATGCGGATGTCGATCCGAATCGGCGACGAGGTGCGCACCATCGTGGCCGGCATCGCGACGGCGTACACCGCCGAGCAGCTGGTCGGTCGCAAGATCGTCGTCGTCGCGAACCTGGAGCCGGCGAAGCTGATGGGCATCGAGTCGAACGGCATGGTGCTGGCGGCGACGATCCCGGACACCGGCGAGGCATCGCTCCTGGCGGTCGATCCGTCGGTGCCCAGTGGGGCGAAGGTCAAGTAGAGGGTCGCGTCCGCCGCGGCTCTCGGCGAAGGAGTTCGAGGAGCTGGTGGGGCAGGCGCTGGAGGAGCTGCCGCCGGAGTTCCAGCGCCTCCTCGACAACGTGGTGATCGCGGTCGAGGAGGAGCCGACCGACGACGACCTCGAGGAGACCGACACGCCGCAGGACGACGAGCTCTTCGGGATCTACCGCGGGGCCATGCGCACCGAGCGCGCTTTCGACGACCTGCCGTCGCTGCCGCCGCAAGTTGCGGTCTTCCGCGGCCCGATCCTCCGCTGCACCCAGTCCAGGGGGGAGGCGATCCGCGAGATCAGGGACACCATCGTCCACGAGCTCGGGCACTACTTCGGGCTCGAGGACGAGGAGATGCCTTACTGAGGCTTGGCGGTCTGCGACCCTATCCTTCTCGCCGCAACCATATGCTAATGTGCTTTTGTGCGCACCACCGTCGAGCTCCCGGATGACCTCTTCCGCCAGGCCAAGGCTCGGGCGGCACTGGCCGGGACCACGCTGAAGGCCCTGATCGCCGAGTCGCTGGCGAGGACTCTGGGCCAGACGGTTCCGTCGGATCCCCCGCGCCGGCGGCGCAGCCGGCTGCCGGTCGTCCGCGGCGCGCGCGCGCGGCTGCCGCTCCGGACCAACGCCCAGCTCTTCCAGCTCCTCGAGGCCGAGGAGGACGAGAGACACGGTGGCGGGCGGCGTCGATCTCCCTGACGTCAACGTCTGGATGGCGCTGAGCTTCGCGGGGCACCCGCACCACCGGCGGGCCCGGGCGTACTGGTACCAGGAATCCGCGGAGAGGATCGCCTTCTGCAGGTTGACGGCGCTGGCCTTCGTGCGCCTGTCCATGCAGGCGTCGGCGATGGGAGGGCAGCCGCTGTCCCCGGCGGCGGCGTGGCGCGCGTATCGCTCGTACCGTGCCTTGCCCGAGGTGCTGCTGGCGGCGGAGCCGGAGACCTGCGAGGACGTACTGGAGCGCTGGATCTCCAGGGAGCGGTTCCCGGCGGCGCTCCTGACCGATGCCTATCTCGCCGCCTTCGCGATGGAAGCACGCTGCCGCCTGGTGACGTTCGACGCGGGTTTCCAACGGTTCGAAGGGCTCGAGGCTCTGCGCCTCGTGCCTTGAGCCAGCGGGGGGTCCTTGGCAGCTGGCCGTCAGGGGCTGGCGGTGAGCCAGGCCTCGAAGGTCGCCAGGTCGTCGCCCTTCAACCGCTTCCGCACACCCGGCACGTGGCTGCGCAGGGTCGAGGGATCGTCGAAGGGCATCCGCGCGTACATCTTGCCCCCCTTCTCGTGGCAGGGAGAGCAGCTCTTCTGGAGGACCGGTCGGACTGAGTTCTTGAAGGCGTCGCCTCCGGCGTCGGTGGCAGCCGGGGCCTGCTGGCCGGCCGGGTGCCCGCTGCAGGTGAAGAGGACGAGGCTGGCGAAGGCGGTTCGGAGCATCGCGGGAGCCTCCGCGATTGATACGCGAAGACGCCCCACGATGTTATCTGTCCGGATGGCTCATGGGTGCGCATCCGTCGAAGGGGTTTTGGGGGAACCAAGCCTGGTTCCCCCGACTCTATCTGCGGTTCCGGTCGCCGGCGTGCGCCGGACGGCGGTCGCCGTGGCGGGGAGGTCCGCCATGGCCGCCGCGCGGACCGCGATCGCGGTCCCCGTCGCGGCGGAATCCGCCGCCGCCGCCCTCACGGTTTTCCTCGCTCCCCTCGGCTGGCTGCTGCAGGCCGAGGCGCTCGATCTCGGCGGTGCGCTCCTCCGGCGTCAGCGCCTGGCGGCGGGAGAGCTTGACCTTCCCGTTCACCGGGTCGATGGCGATGATCCGGACCTTCACGCTGTCGCCCATCTTCACGACGTCGGTCGTCTCGCGCACCCGCCCGGGGGCGAGCTCGGAGATGTGCACCAGGCCGTCCACGCCCGGGAGGATCTCGATGAAGGCTCCGTAGGGCTCGATCCGCTTCACGGTGCCGGTGTACTCGGTGCCGATCTCCGGCACGGTGGTCAGCTGGCGGATGGCGTCGAGGCATTTCTCCGCCGAGGCCAGGTCGGCCGAGGCCACGGTGACGCTGCCGTCGTCCTGCACGTCGATCTTGCAGGTGTACTCCTTCTGGAGCGCGCGGATCGTCTTGCCGCCGGAGCCGATGACGTCGCGGATCTTGTCCTCGGGGATGTGGATCGTCAGGAGGCGCGGCGCGAAGGAGGAGATCTCCGGCCGGGCGCCGGCCAGGGTGGCCTCCATGGCGTCGAGCAGGAAGAGACGCCCCTGGTGCGCCTGGGAGAGCGCCTTCTCGAAGACCTCGCGGGTGATGCCGCTGACCTTGATGTCCATCTGCAGGGCGGTGATGCCCTTGCGGGTTCCGGCCACCTTGAAGTCCATGTCGCCGTAGTGGTCTTCCTGGCCGGCGATGTCGGAGAGGACCGCCCACTTCTGGTGGTCGTCCGCCATCACCAGACCCATCGCCACGCCGGCCACCGGCGACTTCACCGGCACGCCGGCGTCCATGAGCGCCAGCGAGCCGCCGCAGATCGTCGCCATCGACGACGAGCCGTTCGACTCCAGGATGTCGGACACCACGCGCACCGTGTAGGGGAAGTCCTTCTCCGGCGGCATCATCGCGTGGAGCGCGCGCCAGGCCAGGCGGCCGTGGCCGATCTCGCGGCGGCCCGGGGTGCCCACGCGCTTGACCTCGCCCACCGAGAAGGGCGGGAAGTTGTAGTGCAGCAGGAAGGCCCGCTCCGATTCCCCCTCGAGATCCTCGATGAGCTGCGTGTCCTCGGAGGTGCCGAGGGTGACGGTGACCAGCGCCTGCGTCTCGCCGCGGGTGAAGAGCGCCGAGCCGTGGGTGCGCGGCAGGAGGCCGACCTCGATGGTGAGCTGACGGATCTGGTCGAAGGCGCGCCCGTCCAGGCGCCGGCCTCCGAGGATGGTCTCGCGGGTGAGCGTCTCCACCAGCTCGGACATGGCGCGCTTGACCGCGGCGCGGCCGGCCACGTCCTCGGGCGGGACGATCTCGACGGCGGCCCGCTTCACTTCCTTGATGCGGGCGTAGGACTCGATCTTTCCGTGGGTGGGGATCAGCGCCTCCATCAGCGCCGCGCCCCAGCGAGCCCGCACCTCGTTGACGAACTCCGCCGGAAGCGCCGCCCGCCCGGCGAACTGCATCTTGGCGACGACCTTGCGCTGCGCCAGCTCGTCGATGGCCGCGGCGATCCGCTTGCAGTGCTCGTGGCCGGCCAGGATGGCCTCGAGCATCACGTCCTCGGGCACCTCCTTGGCGCCGGCCTCCACCATCACCACGGCGTCCTTGCTGCCGACCACGATCAGGTCGAACTCGGACTCGAGGCGCTCCTTGGTGGTCGGGTTGAAGACGAACTGGCCGTTCACCCGCCCGACCCGCACCGCGCCGAGGCTGTGCGGGAAGGGGAGCGAGCTGAGCGCCACCGCGGCGGAAGCGCCGTTGATCGCCAGGATGTCGGGGTCGTTCGTACCGTCGGCCGACAGCACCAGGCCGATGATCTGCGTCTCGTAGTTGAAGCCCTCGGGGAACAGCGGGCGCAGCGGCCGGTCGATCATCCGCGAGGTCAGGATCTCCTTCTCGCTGGGGCGCCCCTCGCGCTTGAAGAACCCGCCGGGGATCCGCCCCGCCGCGTACTGGTACTCCTTGTACTCGACGGTCAGCGGGAGGAAGTCGATCTCCTTCGGCTCCTTGGCGTAGCAGGCGGTGACCAGGACGAGCGTGTCGCCCATCCGGACGACGGCGGCGCCGTCCGCCTGCTTGGCGATCTTGCCGGTCTCAATGGAGAGAGCACGGCCGCTCAGGTCGACCGTTACGGATTCCTGCATGAGGCATTCCTTTCAGGCTGAGGCCGGCGCGGCGTCGCGCCGCGGAGAGAGCCGATCAGGCTCAAGCCGGCCGTACGAGGCGGAGACGGCTGCTATTTTCGGAGGCCGAGGCGATCGATCAGGACGCGGTACCGCTCGTCGCTGCTCGTCTTCAGGTAGTCGAGCAGCCGTCGGCGGCGCCCGATCATCATGAACAGGCCGCGGCGGGAGTGGTGGTCCTTCTTGTGGACCTTGAAGTGCTCCGTGAGCGCCGAGATCCGCTGCGAGAGCAAGGCCACCTGGACTTCAGGAGAGCCCGTATCCCCTTCGTGACGCTTGTAAGCGTTGATCGTTTCCGTCTTCTGCGCTTCGTACTGGGTCAAGTTCCTAATCCTCTCAAGTTTCTCGAGCCGAGGAGTTTAATCGGGTAACGCAGGGGGGTCAAATATCCGGGAAGTCATTCCGCCAGAACGATCTTCGGGCGCGCCAGCGCCAGGGCGCCGCGCCCCAGCGGCTCCAGGTGGCCCAGCGCGACCAGATCGCCATTCTGCATGAGCCGCACCCAGGGCGCGGCGGTGGCCTCGGCGGTGGGCCGAACCGGGACCGCGTGTCCCCGCTTGACCTTGGCCGCCTCGCCGGGAAGGAGGGCCACCGACGGGTAGGGCAGCGGGATCGAGCTGAGCGGGATCCAGCTCTTGACGCGGGTGCGCCCCTCGGGGAGCTCGGCCTCGAGCGCCGGAAGGCCGATCGAGTCGTCGACGCGGAAGGCGCCGACCGCCAGGCGCCGGAGAGCGATCAGGTGCGCCCCCATCGCCAGGGTCCTGCCGACGTCGTGGACGAGGGAGCGGATGTAGGTGCCCGACGAGCACTCCACCAGGAAATCGGCGCGGTCGCCGTCCAGCGCCATCAAGTCGAAGCGCGCCACCCGCACCTTCTTGGGCGGGAGCTCGGGGATCGCTTCCCCTTTGCGGGCGAACTCGTAGAACTTCTTGCCGCCGACTTTCTTGGCGGAAAAGGGCGGAGGCGTCTGATCGAACTCACCGGTGAAGCGCGAGACGGCGGACAGGAGCTCCGGGCGGGGCGGCCGCGGATCGGGGTGCGGCTCGCCGACCGCCTTGCCTTCGCGGTCGTAGGTGTCGGTCTCGACGCCGAAGCGCATCGTGCCCTGGTAGGTCTTGTCGAAGCCGGTCAGGAACGACTGCACGCGCCCGGCGCGCCCCACGCAGAGGACGAGCAGCCCGGTGGCCGCCGGGTCGAGCGTCCCGGTGTGGCCGATGCGACGGGTGCCCAGCAGGCGCCGCGCCTCATCCACCACGTCGTGCGAGGTCAGGCCCTCCGGCTTGTCGACGAGCAGGAGCCCGTTCGGACCGCCCTCGGGGTGGCGGTTCAAACGTGCGCCTCGGAGTCCACGGCGCCGGCCAGCTCGCGGACCAGCAGCGCCTTCACCTCGCCCAGCCCGCCGGCGATGTCGCACCCGGCGGCGTTGCGGTGGCCGCCGCCCCCGTGGGCCGCCGCCACCGAGCGCACGTCGACGCTTCCCTTGGAACGGAACGAGCAGCGGATCACGCCGTTCGCCTCGGTGAGGAACGCGGCCGCCCGCACGCCGTCGATGCCGCGGGCGCGGTTCACTAGGCCCTCCAGGTCGGAGCTCTGCGCCGAGGTCGCCTCCAGGAGCGAGCGTGGAGCCTCCAGCGTGGCCACCCGGCCGCCGGCGTGGAGCTCGAGGGTGCCCAGCACCAGCCCCTCGGTGCGCACCGCGGCCGGCGGGCGCGACTCGAAGATCGCGTCGTTCACCTCGCCGGGGCGCGCCCCGGCGGCCACCAGGCGCGCCCCCAGCGCCAGCGCCTTGGCGGTGGTGTTGGAGAAGCGGAAGGAGCCGGTGTCGGTCACCAGCGCCACCCAGAGGTTGGTGGCGATCTCCGGCGTGATCGGCCACTCGAGGAGGTCGAGCAGGTCGGCCACCATCTCGCCGGTCGCCGCGGCGTCCAGCTCCAGGAGGTTCACGGCGCCGTAGCGCTCGTTGCCGAGGTGGTGGTCGATGTTGACGACGCGGCCCCGCCCGAGCTCGGGAAAGCCGGTGCGCGCGGCGGAGGGGCACTCCATCACCAGGATCGCGCTCCAGCCCTCCGGCCAGTCCTCGGGAAGGCTCTCCCGCACCTCGACGCGCTCGATGCCCGGCAGGCAGGCGTAGGCCGTCCCCCAGCGGTCGCGCATCACCACCCGCGCTTCCTTGCCGGCGGCTTCCAGCGCGTGGGCCAGAGCCAGAGCCGAGCCCAGCGTGTCGCCGTCGGGGCTGCGGTGGCCGGTGAGGAGGAAGCGCTGGCCGCTCTGGAGCGTGGCCGCGACGTCGTGATACCCGGCCGACCGGGCGGCCGGGCTTTGCGGCGCCATGCCGACCACGGCGCCGTACGGAGCCGGAGGCGTCATTCGTCCTGGTCCTTCTGGATTCCCCGCAGCAGCTCCTCGATGCGCGCCCCCTTCTCGATCGCGTGGTCTTCCACGAACGTCAGCACCGGCGCGTAGCGGAGGCCGCAGTTGCGCCCGACGAGCCCTCGCAGGTGGGAGGCGGCATGGTTCAGCGCGCCCACCGACTCCTTGAACTTCTCGGGGCCTCCGAAGACCGAGACGAAGACGCGCGCCTCGCGCAGGTCGGGAGCCATCTCCACGTCGGTGATGGTGGCGAAGCCGATGTGCGGGTCGTTCAGCTCCTCGCGCAGCAGGCGCGCCAGCTCGGCGCGCACCACGTCGCCCACCTGGCGGGGGCGCCGCTTCTGGCCTCCACTACTCATGACTCCTCCTCTCCGTCCGTCTCTTCCGCCGTCTCTCCGCGGCCGAAGCCGTGCCCGGGCGCGCCGACGTCCCCGTAGGCGAGGAACTCGCGCCGGGCGGCGGAGATCTCCACGCCGGCCTCCTCGGCGAAGCCCTCCACGTAGTGGAGGACCCGCGCCAGCAGCGGCTCCAGCGCCTCGCGGTCGGGGCCGACGGCGGCCACGCCCACGCTGGCCCGCTGCAGGAGGTCGTGGTGGGCGACCTCGGCGGCCGAGACCTGGAAGTCCCCCCTCAGGCGCGCCTTCAACGGGCGCACGAAGGCCCGCTTCTCCTTGAGCCCCCTCGAGTGCGGGAGATGGAAATCGAAGACCGCGACGGCCACGACCATTGTCAGTTTGGGTGAAGGCTAACTCTTCAGGAGGGGTTCTAGGGGAACCCTGAAAAGGTTCCCCTAGATGAGAGTCTGCGCCACTTCCTCCGTCACGAAGGCCTCGATGACGTCGCCGACCTTGATGTCCTGGTACCCGGCGATGCCGATGCCGCACTCGAAGCCGCTCTTGACCTCGGAGGCGTCGTCGGTGAGGCGTCTCAGCGACCCGATGCGCCCCTCGAAGATCACCCGGCTGTCGCGGATGAGACGGGCCTGCGCGTTCCTGGGGATCACGCCGTCCACCACCATGCAGCCGGCGATGGTGCCCACCTTGGGGACCTTGAACGTCTTGCGAACCTCGGCGTGGCCGCGCATCGCCTCCTTCTTGACGGTGTCGAGGAGGCCCAGCATCGCCTTCTTGATCTCCTCGGTGAGCGTGTAGATCACCGAGTAGAGCCGGATGTCGACGCCTTCCTTGTCGGCCAGCTCCTGCGCCTTCTTCTCCGGCTTGACGTTGAAGCCGATGATGATGGCCTCGGAGGCCGACGCCAGGAGGACGTCGTTCACCGAGATGGCGCCGACGCCGGAGTGGATGACGGTGACCTTCACCTTCTCGGTGGAGAGCTTGCCCAGCGTCTGGAGAAGCACCTCCTCCGAGCCGTGGACGTCGGCCTTGACGATCAGCGGCAGCTCCTTGACCTGGCCCTGCCGCATGCGGTTGAAGAGCGAGTCGAGCGACATGCGCGACGTCTTGGCCAGCGACTCGTCGCGCTCGCGCTGCACGCGGAACTGCGAGATCTGACGCGCCTTCTGCTCGTCCTCGACGACCTGGAGGACGTCGCCGGCGTTGGGCAGGTCGTCGAAGCCCATGACCTCGACCGGCGTCGAGGGCCCGGCCTCGGCGATGCGCTGGGCGCGCTCGTCGAGCATGGCCCGCACGCGTCCGACGGCGTTTCCGGCGAAGAAGATGTCGCCCACCCGGAGCGTGCCGGCCTGCACCAGCACCGTGGCCAGCGTGCCCTTGCCGACCTCGCGGCGCGCCTCGAGCACGACGCCCTTGGCCGGACCGGTGGTGCTGGCCTTCAGCTCGAGGAGGTCCGCCTGCAGGAGGATCATCTCCAGCAGCGCGTCGATGCCGACCAGCTTCTTGGCGGAGATCTCGCAGGAGACGACCTCGCCGCCGAAGTCCTCGACGATGACGCCCTTGTCGGCCAGCTCCTGCTTGACGCGGCGCACGTTGGCCTCGGGCTTGTCGATCTTGTTGATGGCCACCACGATCGGCACCTTGGCGGCGCGGGCGTGGTCGATGGCCTCCACCGTCTGCGGCATGACGCCGTCATCGGCCGCCACGACGAGGACCACGATGTCGGTGGCCCGGGCGCCGCGGGCGCGCATCATGGTGAATGCCTCGTGGCCGGGCGTGTCGAGGAAGACGATGGGCCGGTTCTTGGCCACCACCGAGTAGGCGCCGATGTGCTGGGTGATGCCGCCGGCTTCGCCCTCGGCGACCTTGGCGCTGCGGATCGCGTCGAGCAGCGAGGTCTTGCCGTGGTCGACGTGCCCCATGACGGTGACGACCGGCGCGCGGGTGGTGCGCTCGCTGAGCGCCGCCTGAGCCTCGGCGGCCTTGTCGTCGCCCTTCTCCTGGGCGATCGTCATCTGGTCGGCCATCGCCTGCTGGCGCGACAGCTCGAGCTCTTCCTCGAAGGAGACGATCGCGGCGTCGATGCCGTGGTCCTTGGCGATCTCCACCGCCAGCTTCGGGTCCACCGGCTGGTTGATGGTGGCGAAGATGCCGCGCTGCAGGAACGCCTTCATCAGGTCCTTGGCGAGGATCCCGGTCTTCTCGGAGAGCTCCTTCACCGTGACGCCCTCGGACAGGAAGACCGGCCCGGTGGGAGCGTTCTTCTTGACCTCGACGACGGCGCCGGTGTCGCTGGAGACCATCTTGCGGCCGGCCTTTCTCTGAGCCGACTTCGAGAGCGGGCGCGCCGGCGCGTCCACGCCCTCGGGGAGCTCGCCGATCGGCAGCGGGACGTCGTCATAGGTGTCCGGCGTGAAGGTGCCGAGGTAACCCCTCATGTCCTCCTCGAGCGCCGAGACCTCCTTGGTGCGCGGCTTCTTCGAGGCGGTCTTCTTGGCGTCTTCCTTCTTGGCGCCCGGCTTCACCGCTTCCTTGCGGCGCTTGTCGGTCGTCGGAGGAGGCGTCGGCGGCATCATCGGGCCGACGCGGGCGACGCCCACGCCGGACCTCAGGCCGGGGCCGCCGGGTCCGCCGGGACGCGGAGCCATCCCGGGACGGCTGGGAGCGAAGCCGGGGCGGGGCGGGCCGGGCGCTCCGGGGCGGACCGGGCCGGGCGCCGGACGCGGAGCCGGAGGCTGCGTTGCCTGGCGCACCAGGCGGCTGGTGGCGGCGGTGGGCGGCGCGATGACCGCGCGGCCGAGGCCGCCGGCGCCGCGCTGCGGCGAGGCGGACGGCGAGGCCATGGAAGCGGACGAGCCGGCGCTCACCGCAGGATTCGGCGCGGTGCGCATCGACGTGATGCCCGGTGACTGCGGTCCGGCGCTGGCGCCGGAGCCGTTCTCCATCGAGGCGGACGAGGAGGAGGGCTGCGGCGCCAGGTGGCGCGGCAGCGGCAGCTCCCCGCCGGTGCGCTTCAGCAGGCGCCCCAGGGCGCCGCTGGGCTGCGGCTTGGCGGGCTGCGGTGATGCGCTGCGCACTCCGACCGGTCCCTGCATGACGCCGGACGTGGTGCGGGTGCCGCCGGAGGCCGCCATTCCGGCGGGTCGCTGGGGCGGACGCCCCACTCCCGACGGCGGCATGCCGCCGGGACGCACGGCCGGATGGGCTCCGCTCGTCGTGGACGAGCCTTCGCGGGGACGCAGCGGCGAGGGCATGACGCCCGAGCCGGGCACGGCGGGGCGACGCGGCGGAACCGCGGTGACCGAGCTGGGCGCGGCGTTGGACGCAAGCCCGTCGGCGCCCTCACCCACGGTCGCCTTGATGACGCGGGCCGCCGGCCGGGGAATCCCGGCCGAAGACGGAGTCGTGGCGGCGGCCGCCGGGGCAGGAGTCGCCGGGGAGGACGGCGGCGCCGCGGCAGGCGGCATCGGCGGAGCGGACGCGGCAGCCTGGACGGCCGGTGCCGGCTGGTCCGCCGGCGTCGCGGCGGCGGTCGGGGCATCCACCTCGGCGGCAGGCTCGGGGGCTTCCTCGACGGCGGCGACCGAGGCTTCGGCCTCGGCGGCGTGTGCCTCGGCGGCGGCCTCCTCCATCGAGAGGACGGCGGCGGCCGACGCCGGCGCGGCGCCGAGCAACGGCTCGCGAACCGCCTCGGCGGCATCGCCGTCCACGGCGTCGGGCGAGCGCTCGACGATCTTGATGCGCTTGAGCGCGGCGCGCTCCGGTGCCTTGGCCTTGGCCGCGGCGGTGGGGATCGGCGCGGTGCGCGTCTGGCGCACGATGAGCGTCTTCGGCGCCTGCGTCTTGCCGGTCAGGATGGCCTGGGCCGTTCCCGGATCCAGCACGGACTCGACGCTCTTCACGTCGACTCCGATGCCCTGAAGGAGGAAGAGCACCTCCTTGGCGGGCTTGTTCATCATCTTGGCGAGCTCGGAAACCGTGAACTTGGCCGACATGGTCTTCACTTCTTGGGGGTCTCCATCGAAGCGGGGGTGGTGTCCGCCTCGGCGGCCGGCTCGACGGAGTCGTCGCCAGCCTCCTGATTCGCGTCTTCGGAGGGTTCGCCTTCGGAGTCCCCGGCCGATTCCTCGGCCAACTCTTCGGACTCCTCTGTGCCTTCTGCGCCTTCCGTCTCTTCCGTCTCTTCCGTCTCTTCGGCCGCCTCTTCCGAGCCGTCCTCTTCCGCCTGACCCTCGTCCTCGGCGTACTCTTCCTCGTCGCCGCCCTCGTTGAGCGGCTCCTCGTCGAAGATGCGGGCGGTCTCGACGGCGCGCTCCAGCGACTCGCGGTCGAGGTTCACGCCGGCGAGCTCCGGCGAGATCTCCTCGGCGTTCTCGTCGCCGGCGGCGTCCAGCAGCTCGCCGAGCGTGTTGAGACCGACCTCCTCGAAGGCGGCGGCCGCCTCGGGGGTGAGGTCGGGCACGTCGACCAACGCCGTCCCGCGCCGCTGCGAGGCCAGCAGCATCCGCTGCAGCGCCTGGGCGACCTCGGCCTTGACCGCCTGCTCGCTCTTGATCTCGATGCGGGCGCCGATGAGCGCCGCGGCCAGCCGGACGTTCTGTCCGCGCTTGCCGATGGCCAGCGAAAGCTGGTCCTCCTCGACGATGCACTCCAGCGTCGGCACCGGCTCGACCGGCTGGCCGTCGAGCCCGAGCTGCTCCTCTTCCTCGGCCGGCATCACCGAGACCCTGGTGATCTTGGCCGGGGAAAGGGCGTTCTGCGCGTAGTTCACCAGGTCGTCGGAGTAAGGGATGATGTCGATGCGCTCGCCGCGCAGCTCGCGCATGATGGCCTGCACGCGGGCGCCGCGCATGCCGACGCAGGCGCCGACCGGGTCGACGTCACGCTCGCGGGAGGAGACCGCCACTTTGGCGCGGTCTCCGGGCTGCCGGACGCAGCCGCGGATGACGACGGTGCCGTCGTAGATTTCCGGCACTTCCATCTCCATGAGCTTCATCAGGAGCTCGGGAGCGGTGCGGGAGAGGACGAGCTGCGCGCCCTTGGGGTTGCGGTGCACCTCGACCAGCACGGCGCGCACGCGCTCGCCCTGGGTGTAGCGCTCGGCGCGCGACTGGTGCTCGCGCGGGATCACCGCCTCGGTACGCCCCAGGTCGACGATCATGTCGCCGCGCTCGAAGCGCTTCACGGTGCCGGTGATCAGCTCGCCGATCTTGGGCTGGTACTCGTTGTAGATGTTGTCGCGCTCGGCCTCGCGGACCTTCTGATAGAGGACCTGCTTGGCGCTCTGGGCGGCGATGCGGCCCAGGCCTTCGGTGGAGCGGAAGAGCCGGATCTCGTCGCCCAGCTGGATGTCGTCGTTGGCCACGCCGGTCTCCTCGGGCTCGCCCGAGTTGCGGACGATCGTCCAGCTCTTGCCGGAGAGCTCGCCGGCCAGCAGCCCGGCCACCTCTTCCGGCAGCACCTCCACGTAGGGGAGGCGGATCTCCTTGTCGGGGTCGATCGGCACCGCCGGCTGCGCCGCCATCGCCGGCATCTGGCCGAGCGGCACGTCGTCGGGGTCGATCTCGGCGGTGCCCTCGGGGACCAGCGGCTTGGTCTTCTCCTCGACGATCCGGTAAGGCGTCCACGCGGTCAGCGTGCCGGTCTTCGTGTCGAAGCGGGCGGCCACCTCGCGGATCTTGTAGACCTTCCGCGCGGCGGTCGCGATGGCTTCCTCCAGCGCGGCCACCAGGCGGTCGTATTCGATGTCCTTGTCGCGGGAGGCCGCGCGGAGCGCCTCCAGGATCTCGTCCGCCCGGGTCGGCGGGGGAGCCTTGGCGGCCTTGGCCACCTTCCCCGCCTTCGGCGCCGCGGGCGCCTTGCGCTTGCCGCCCTTGGCGTCCGCCGGGCTCTTCGTGGGAGCCGTTGAACTCATCGGGTCGATCTCTCCGTTCGGTTGGGTTCTACCTGCTTGGGGTTGCGGAGGTCGGGGACGAGCCGAGCGACCCGCACGTCGCCGAATCGCACAGTGTAATGGCGCCTCCGATCGTCATCAAGGATCGTCAGGCGATCCTCTTCGACGCTCTCGAGCACGCCGCGGATCCTGGTGGTGCCTTCGAGTTTCTCGTGGAGGCGCAGGTCCACGCGGCGGCCGGCGAAGCGCCTGCAGTCGGCGAGCGTCCAGAGCTGCCGGTCGAGGCCTGGCGAGGAGACCTCCAGCGTGTACGGACCGGGCACCTCCATCGCGTCCAGGACGCTCTCGGTGGTGCGGGAGGCGCGCTCGCAGTCGTCGAGCGTGACCCCTCCCTCGCCCTCTCGGCGGTCGATGATGAGCGTCAGCACGGCACGGCTCCGGGTCGGCTTCCATTCGACGTGGCAGAGCTCCAGCCCGAGCGCGGCGACCGCGCTCTCGATCTGGCTCTGGACCTCACCTCCGAACGGTAGCTCGTGCGTCATTCCTCTCTGCTGTCCACCCAGGCCCTGACTTTCTTCGGGAAAAAAAAAGTGGGCCCTCGCCCACCTTCAAAAACCTTGAAAGCCAGCCAGCCCGACTTATATCACCGCGCCACCATTGGAGGCAAGGCGGCGAGGCTGTGGCATGGAGCTCTCATACGCTACCGTCACGCGCGCCACGGTGCCCTAAAGAGGAGCCGTGGTTCCTCGAGGAGCACCCATCGCAGAGCTCACGGTCGTCCGGCTGAACGAACCGGAGGAGGAGCCTGAGGAGCTGCGGCCCTGGCCGCCGCCTCAGGGCCTTGCTCCGGACGAGGATCCGTTCGCCGGGGAGTCGGCGCGCCGCCTGCCCAGCTTCGCGCTGCCGGACGAGCCCGGGCAGCTGGACTCCTGGAAGCTCACCCGCGAGCGCGCCATCTACGGCTCGGTCATCCTTCACCTGCTGCTGGTGATCGCCATCCTGGTGATGCCTCCGTCGAAGACGCCGCCGAAGAAGCTCTCCGAGCTGCCCGACCCGCTGGGGATCATCAAGATGATGACGGTGCCGCCGCGCGAGCAGCCGATCCCGATCCAGTTCTTCCCGGCTCCCGGCGCCGCTACCAAGGCGCCCGGCAAGAGCCCGCTGCCCTCCGACGCCAACCGGCAGGCGCACGGCGGCGACTCCAAGCTCCCCAAGTCCGCCACGCCGAACGCGGTGCCCAAGCAGGGCATCCGCGACCTGGCCGAGGGGGCGCGGGCGGCCGCGGTTCGGGCCGAGCAGGCCGCCAAGGCGGCCGAAGGCGCGCCCGACGGCCAGCCGGCGCCGCCGCGCACCGCCGAGTCGCTGCTGGCGCTGGCGCGCCCCAAGGGGGACGGCGGCACCGAGCGCACGCCTCTCAAGGGGATCTCCCGCTCGGCGCTCTCCGGCATCACCGCCGAGGAGGCCGCCCGTGCCGCCAAGCAGGGGGAGGCCGGGGACGAGGGGGCCGGCTGGGAGAAGCAAGGGGGCTTCGTCGACTCCGGCCCGCTCTCCTTCGACACCGCCGGCTACGACTGGGGCGCCTATGCCGCCGCCATGATCCGGAAGATCAAGCACAATTGGGACGTTCCCTCGCTGGCCTACTACGGCATCAAGGGAGCCGTCACCATTCGCTTCACCATCAGAAAGGACGGTCGCGTGGAGGACGAGCGCATCCTCAGGTCGTCCGGGATTCCCCCTTACGACAACGCCGCGTTCCAGGCGATCGCGCACGCCAGCCCCTTCAAGCCGTTGCCGGAGGACCTGGGCCACGACCGCGAAGGCGTCACCGTGACGTTCTTCTACAACCTCCGTCCGGAAGACGCGGCGGGAGGTCCCCGTGGCCAGTAGGACCGAAGTGGGCATCAACGACATGCCGGCCGTCGCGGCGGCGCTCGAGTCGGCGCGCACCATCGCCGTGGTGGGCTGCTCGCCCCACTCCTACCGCCCCTCCCACTCCATCGCCCGCTACCTCATCTCCGCCGGCTACGAGGTCCTCCCGGTGAACCCCGGGCACCGCGAGCTGCTGGGGAGGACCTGCTACCGGAGCCTGGAGGAGATCCCGCCCGGGGCCATCGACATCGTCGACGTCTTCCGGCGGTCGGAGCACGTGGCCGGCATCGCCGACCAGGTGCTGCGGCGCGGCGGGGTGGGCATGGTCTTTCTGCAGGACGGCGTCGTGGACACCGCGGCGGCGCGCCGGCTGGCCGACGCGGGAATCGTCGTCGCCATGGATCGTTGTATCTACCGCGACCGGGAATCGCTCCGGCGCGGTTATCCCCTAGAGTGAGGGCCGAGGCCGGGCGTCAGGTCGACATCGAGAGCCCGGCATCATTTTTGCCATCTAATCTTCTCTGGTAGGAAGTGATCTGAAGGAGCCTATGCGTACCAAGACTCGAGTCCTCTCCCTGGCAGGCCTTCTGGTCGGCGCGGTCGTCTTCGGGATGATCGTGGCCGGAAGCCTCGATCTCACCAAGTGGGCCTCGGCCGGCCCGGAGCCGGCCTCACAGGCCGTCTCCTCGGCCGCCGGCGCGCCGCCCCAGCGCGCCCAGTCGGCGCTGGTCGTCCCCAACTTCGCCGACATCGCCGAGCGGCTGATGCCGGCGATCGTCTCGGTGACCTCGACCGACATCGTCAAGGCCGACAAGCGCCGCGCGCCCTTCCACAACTTCGGCGGCGGCGAGGACGGCAACCCGTTCGACTGGTTCTTCGGCCAGCCCAACCCCGACCGTCGCCGCCCGCGCGGTGGCGGCGAGGAGGACGGTGACGACCAGCAGAACGACGAAGACCAGCCGCAGCGCTCGGGCGGCACCGGCTTCATCGTCCGCGCCGACGGCCTCATCGTCACCAACAACCACGTCATCGAGGGGGCCGACAAGGTCGAGGTGAAAGTCGGCGACCGCGACGACTACCGCGCCAAGGTCATCGGGCGCGACCCGGCCACCGACCTGGCGCTCATCAAGATCGAGAGCAAGGAGGCCTTCCCGACGGTGCCGCTGGGCGACTCCGACCGGCTGCGCGTCGGCGAGTGGGTCATGGCCATCGGCGACCCGCTGCAGTTCGAGAAGACCGTCACCGTCGGCGTGGTCTCCGGCAAGGGGCGGGTGGCCGGGCTCTCGCGGGCCACCAGCGCGTTCGAGAACCTCATCCAGACCGACGCTGCCATCAACTTCGGCAACTCCGGCGGCCCGCTGGTGAACCTCCAGGGGGAGGTCATCGGCATCAACACCGCCATCTCGCGCTTCGCCCAGAACATCGGCTTCGCGGTGCCGATCAACACCTTCAAGCGGCTGCAGCCGCAGCTCGAGAAGGGCAAGGTCGTGCGCGGCTTCCTGGGCGTGCAGATCACCAGCGTCGACCGCAAGCTCATGGAGTCGATGGAGCTCAAGGACGCCAACGGCGCCGTGGTGCAGTCCGTCGAGAAGGGCAATCCCGGCGACAAGGCCGGCCTCAAGCACGAGGACGTGATCACCCAGGTCGACAACCAGAAGATCAAGAACAACCGCGAGCTGATCGACTACATCTCCAGCCGCCCGCCCGGCGCCAAGGTGCAGATCGTCTACATCCGCGAGGGCAAGGAGCACACGACCACCGCCACGCTGGGGACCCGGGAAGACGAGACCGAGAAGTCCGAGTCCGGCGACGAGGAGAACGGCAAGACCACCAAGGAGAAGATCGGCATCTCGGTGTCCGACCTGACCGCGGCGGCGCGCCGCAGCTACCGCATCAACGACGACGCCGAGAAGGGGGTGGTCATCACCCACGTCAAGCCGGTCTCGACGTCGGCCGACGCCGGCCTGCTGGAGGGCGACGTGATCCTCGAGGTCAACGGCGTCGAGGTCGGCAGCGTGGATCAGTTCCGCACCGAGATGAAGAAGCGGGAGAAGGCCAAGAGCCATTACGTGAGGCTCTACGTTCTCCGCTCCGTCCCGCGAGTGCAGAAGTTCATCGCGGCAGTGAAGCTGGAAGATTAGTGCGGGTTCGCGAAGTCACTTGAACCTGCGCATTCGCGCAGGTTAAGTGCTCCACGACCCGCCCGACCTTCGAAAGGCGCTCCCTCAGGGGGGCGCCTTTCTTCTTTTTGCGATGATCCGCGGCCGTGCCCGAGATCCTCTACGACGTCTGCCGGGAGAGCCCGCCCACGGCGGGCGGCGTGCGCGGCGGCATCGCCGGCGTGCTCTTGGGCTTCGTGCTCCTGGCGGCGGTCTGGAAGCGGCGCGACACCGGCATGCGCGTCTTCGCGCTCGTCTGGGTCTTCGGCTGGGCGGGACTGACCGCCTGGAGCGCGGTACAGACGACGCGCGTCCACCGGGAGGGCTGTGGGCGCCTCTCCGCCGGCGACTACCAGGTCGTCGAGGGGGAGGTCGAGGACTTCACCCCCGCCACGCTGGACGGCAAGACGCCCGAGTCGTTCCGGGTCGGCAACAAGACGTTCCGCCTCTCACCCTCGCAGAGCCACGCCGGGCTGAATCGGCCCTCCTCGCACGGCGGCCCCATCAAGGGCGGCGAACGCCTGCGCATCGCCTACAACGGGCCCAGCATCCTGCGCGTCGAGCGGGTTCCGTGAGAGGCTTCCGACGATGAAGCCGATCGACGCGGTCCTGGCCGAGTACGACGCCTCCGCTCCGCTGGAGCGCGCCTTCACCATCCCCGCCTCCTGGTACGTGGACCCGCGCGTCCTGGCGCTCGAGAACCGGCACGTCTTCGGCAGCTGGCACTACGCCGGGCGGCTCGACCAGGTGAGCGAGCCGGGCAGCTACCTGACGACCTCGATCGCCAGCGAGCCGATCGTGGTAGTGCGCGGCTCGGACGGCGTGCTGCGCGGCTTCTTCAACGTCTGCCGCCACCACGCCGCCGAGGTGATGACCGAGCCGCACGGCAAGGCCTACGTGCTCCGTTGTCCCTATCACGGCTGGACCTACGGCCTCGACGGCACGCTGAAGGGGACGCCCGATTTCGGCGGCGTGGCCTGCTTCGAGCGCGCCGAGAACGGCCTGGTGCCGGTGGCGGTGGAGACCTGGGAGACGTTCGTCTTCGTGCGCCTCGCCGAGGCCGGCCCGTCGCTGCCGGAGTACCTGGGCGCCGACCTGGTGGCTCAGTTCACGCCGCTGAAGATCTCCGGCCTCCACTTCCTGCAGCGCCGCCGCTACGACTTCGAGTGCAACTGGAAGGTCTTCGTCGACAACTACCTCGACGGCGGCTACCACATCCCTTACCTGCACAAGGGGCTCGACAGCGTCCTCGACTACACCAAGTACCAGATCGTCAACGGCCCACGCCACTGCCTGCAGTGGAGCCCGGTGGTGAGCGAGGGGGCCGAGGCGCAGACCGGCGCGGTGCGCACCGGCGACAAGGCGCTCTACTACTGGATCTACCCGAACTTCATGGTGAACTGGTACGACGGCTACATGGACACGAACCTGGTCGTGCCGCTGGGCGTGGACCGCACGCTGGTCATCTTCGACTTCTACTTCCCCGACGTCTCCGAGGGCGCGCGCGAGAGGAACCTGGCCAGCCTGGCGGTCGGGCAGCGCATCCAGGACGAGGACACCGCGATCTGCAAGTCGGTGCAGCGCGGCCTGACCTCGCGCGCCTACAAGGCGGGGCGCCTCAGCGTGCGCCGCGAGGCCGGCGAGCACCTCTTCCACCGGCTGCTCGCCGCGGACGTCACTCAAGGGACGAAACCGATCGGCTGAAGCCGCGTACGGCGCGCCGCATCCCCTCCGTGCGGCCGTAGCCGGCCCGCTTCACGATCAGCCTCCGGTGTGATGAACGCGCCGCCGACGGGGACGAGCGCCCCTCCGGCGGTCCCTCGCCGCAGCGCGCGCGTGGCACTCCGGTTGCCATGTGTGAAGCGAGGCGAACAGTCATTCGCACTCAGGAGGGACCCATGCGTCGAAGTGGATGGATCTGCGCCGCGCTGCTGCTGCTGCTGGCAGCGGCCCCGGCGCTCGCTCAGCTCGCGGGCTCGGTCTCGGGCCTGGTCACCGGCGAGGACGGCGGGCCGCTGCCGGGCGTCTCGGTCACTCTCTCTGGCCCGGCGCTGCAGGGAACGCGGACCGCGGTGACCAAGGCCGACGGCACCTTCCTCTTCCCCAACGTGCCGCCGGGCGCCGACTTCAAGGCGGTCTACGCGATCTCCGGCTTCCAGGGCGTCGAGAAGCAGGGCTTCGCGGTGCGCACCGGCATCGACAGCCAGGTCAACGCGGTGTTGAAGCTGGCCGCGGTCGGGACGGAAGTGACGGTCACCGCCGAGAACCCGGTCGTCGACGTCACCCGCGGCAATACTCAGGCGACCTTTCCGGCCGACTACCTCCGCAAGGTGACGATCGGCTCGGCCGGCCGCGACTACCTCAGCGTGCTGAGCCACGGCGCCGGCGTGGTGGGGACCGGCAACCCCAACGTGCTGGGCGGCAACATCCAGCAGAACTCCTTCACCATCGACGGCGTCAACACCACCGACCCCACCACCCACACCTTCACCGCGCTGATCAACTTCGACGCCATCCAGGAGGTCAGCGTCCAGACCTCCTCCTTCGAGGCCCAGTACGGGCGCGCCTCCGGCGGCATCGTCAACGTGGTGACCAAGTCGGGCGGCAACGACTTCCACGCCACCGGCGACTTCCGCTACTCGACCAACGAGTTCTCGGAGAAGGGGGAGTTCTTCGACCCGAAGGTCACCGAGACCAAGCAGATCCAGCCGTCCTTCACGTTCGGCGGTCCGGTGCTGCGCGACCGGCTCTGGTTCTTCGCGAACTACGAGCGCCCCTACACCTCACGCCAGCCCACCACCACCGACCCGGTGGTCGCCGCACAGAACCCCAGCGCCCCCTCGCGGGAGTTCACCGGCGACAACTACGGCATCAAGCTCACCTTCACCGCCTCGCCGACCGTCAACGGCCAGCTGCTCTACAACGACAGCCCGGCCACCATCGAGAACGCCGAGAACTCGGTGCTGATCCGGCCCGAGGCGGCGGCCACCCAGGAGCAGCAGGCGCGGATCCTGAAGGCCAAGGTCAACGCGCTGGCCTCCGCCTCGATCCTGGTCGAGGGTTCGGTGGGGCGCTTCACCAACACGCTCGACCGCTTCCCCACCAACGGCGACCTCTCGGCGTCGCGCTGGCAGAACCAGACCGGCGGCAACGTCCGCTACGACAGCTACAACCTCTACGACTCGACGACCCGGAAGCGGACTCTGGCGAGCGTGGCCGGCACCTACTTCCTGAGCGACCTCGTGGGTAACCACCAGATCAAGGTCGGCGCCGACGGCGACAAGACCTCCGACGACCGCCTGGTCTTCACCACCGGCACCCCCAGCGACGCGTCCTTCTGCCCGGCCGGCAAGACCTGCGGGGCGACCTTCATCTTCCGCGGATTCGACGCCGCCGGGAACCGCATCCCCTTCCAGCAGACCGTCAGCGAGCGGCAGGGCGCGACGCCGCGCGACGGCTATTCCTACGCCCTCTACCTGCAGGACCAGTGGCGTCCGACGACGCGGCTGACCCTGAACCTCGGCCTGCGCTACGACCGCTCGCTGCTCGACAACAACCAGGGGGAGCGGGTGGTCGACTTCCACAAGCTGCAGCCGCGCCTGGCGGCCTCCTTCGACGTCTTCGGGGACGGCAAGGGGGTGGTGCGCGCCAGCTACGGCCAGTTCTATGACGAGCCGGGTCTCACCCTGGTGCGGCTCCTCTCGAGCGGCGTCGTCACCGGCATCACCCGCACCTACTCCTGGGTGCCCGCGACCAGCAGCTGGACGCTGGTACGCCAGTCCGGCGGCACCGTGAACCCCAGCGGCCTGATCGACCCGGCCATCAAGCCCACCTACGAGGAGCACATCAACGTGGCCTTCGAGCGCGAGGTGCTGCCGGGCACCACCGCCTCGGTCACCTACGTCTACAAGAAGGCGCACGACATCTACGAGGACACCTGCATCAACGTCGACTGCGACGACTTCTGGGTGACCAACAACCCCGGGGCGGCCTACGGGCTCAGCGACGTGCTGCGCCGCGACTACTACGGCTACGTCTTCGAGGCGCGAAAGACGTTCCAGCGCGGCATGGCGGCGGCCAGCTACGTCTACTCCAAGTCGCGCGGTTCCGTCGACTCCAGTGACGGACAGTTCGGCGGCGTCGACTTCGACCACAACCCCGAGAACTTCGTGAACCGCTACGGCTTCCTGACCAACGACGCCCCGCACCAGGTGAAGGTCTTCGCGTCCTACCAGGTCCCCTGGATCGAGACCAACGTCGCCGCCAATTACACCTACCGGAGCGGCGTGCCCTACAACGTCACCCGTACCGATCCCACCTGGGGCGCGGTCTTCGTGGAGGCGCGCGGCGCCAACCGCACCGAGCCGCAGCACGTCCTCGACCTGCAGCTCGAGAAGCAGTTCCGGGTCGGCCCGCTGGGCCTCTCGATCATCGGCTCGGTCTTCAACGTCCTGGACGAGGAGGCCGCCACCACCTACGGCACCGGCATCGAGTCCGCCGCCACCTACAAGCGGCCGCTGACCTACACCCGCCCGCGCAACTACCAGGTGGGTGCGAGAGTGGAGTTCTAGAGCCCGCCCGATCGCTACGCGATCGTGCGTGCTCGTGAGGGTCGACTGATCATGCTTGGGGGGAACGCGCCGGCGTTCCCCCCCTTCCCCCCTCGCGGCCCTCCTTGATCGCGAGCTGCACGACGACCGCGGTGCCGCGTCCCGGGTGCGACTCCACCCGCAGGTCGCCGCCGAGCATCCGCACGCGCTCGGCCATGCCCGAGAGGCCGAAGCCGTGTCCCCGCCCCTCGCCGTCACCCGCGAACCCACAGCCATCGTCCTGGATGGTCACCACCACGGACTCCGGCGTCCGGTCGATGGTGACCCGGGCCTCGGACGCGCCCGCATGCTTCACGACGTTGCTGAGGCTCTCCTGCACCACCCGGTAGAGCGTGATCGCGTCTTCCTTGCCGAACAGGTCGTCGATCGCCATCAGGTCCCGAACGATACGTGTCGTGGTGGTGGCCGCCAGGTTGTCGATCATGACCTCCAGCGCCTTCGTCAGACCGAGGTAGTCGAGGTGGTAGGGCCGCAGGTTCTGGGCGATCCCGCGCACGTCGTCGAGTGACTGGCCGGCGGTGGCGGCGATCGAGGCGAGCTCGTCGCGCAGCGCCGGGACGTCCTCGGACGTCAGGCCGCGCTGGGCGCGCTGCTTCACCATGAGGATCTGCTGGCCCAGGCCGTCGTGCAGCTCGGCGGCGATTCGCTTGCGCTCGTGCTCCTGTGACTCGATGAGCTGCCGCGCGAAGCGCTGCTGCGCTTCCTGTTGCGCCGCCTGAGTGCGGCGGAGCTGCCCGACCCGCAGGCGCCAGGCGGCGGCCAGGGCGGCGGTTGCCGCCAAGGCCGCCAGCGTCCGGAACCACCAGGTGCGGTGGAACGGGGGCACGACGGTGATGCGCACTCTGGCGCCGGTCTCGTTCCAGACGCCGTCGGCGTTCGCGGCGATGACCCGGAAGGTGTACGAACCCGGCGGCACCAGCGCGTAGTGGGCCGTGCGCCGGGTGCCGGCGTCCACCCAGTCCCGCTCGGCTCCCTCCAGCCTGTGCCGGAAGCGGAGGTTCTCGGAGCCGACGAAGCTGAGAGCCGTGTAGTCGATCTCGAAGCTCTGCTGGCCCGGCAGCACCCGGATCGCCGACGAGCCGCGCAGCGCCACGGCCCAGTCCCCCTCGCCGACGCGCTCGCTGCCGATCCGCATCCCCTCGATCACCACCGGCGGCGGCTTGACGTTGGAACGAAGCCTGGTCGGATCCACGATGGCGACGCCGCCCATGGTCGGGAACAGGAGCCGGCCATCCCTGGTCCTGACCCCGGCAGGCCAGCGGCCGCCGTTGCACTCGGTGCTCGGCATGCCGTCGCTCTTGGTGTAGGCGACGCAGGTCACCCGCTTGGCCCGCCCCTCGGCGACGTCGACGAGCTCCTGTCGCTTGCACCGATAGATGCCGCGGTTGCAGCTCATCCAGAACCAGCCGGCGTCGTCCGGGAGGATCATGAAGACGCCGTCGTCGAAGAGGCCGTCGGCCGCGGTGACGCGGGTGAAGCGGCCGTCCTTGAAGCGGCCGAGGCCGCTGTCGTAGGTGCCGATCCAGAGCGTGCCGTCGGCGTCCCGTTTGAGCGCGCGCACCGTGCTGCCGGGGAGGCCGTCCTTCTCGGTGTAGGCGGTGAAGCGGCCGCCGGAGTAATGGGTGAGGCCGCCGGTGGCGCCGATCCAAAGGCCGCCGTGACCGTCGTCGATGATGACCTTGGTGTCGCCGCCGGCCAGACCGTCCCTGGTGGTGAAGGTGGTGCTCTGGCCGCCTTGGGTGCGAGCCACCCCGGAGAGCCAGCCTCTCCAGACCGCCCCATCCCGGTCCTCGCACATCGCGGTCACCTGGATGGGTGTCAGGCCGGCTACCGTGGGATCGAGAACGAGCCGGCCGCCGGCCAGCCTGTAGAGCCCGTCGACCCACAGCTGGCCCGAGCGGTCTTCGTAGAGAGACTGGATCGTGTAGCTCTGAAGCAGGGGATGCTTGTCCGGGTCCAGCTCGCGGCTGAGAACGCCGTTCCTGAGCCGGTAGAGGCCGAGCTGCTCGGCCCCGATCCAGATCGCCCCGTCGCGTGTCTCGAGGATCGGATAGGTCTCGCCGGTGGCCAGCGACGAGATCGTCTCCTTGCGCGCGCGGAACAGGCCTCCATTGCTGGGCAGCCAGAGGTTGCCTTCGGCGTCGGCGATGCCGCTGAAGGCGGCGCCCGTCTGGTCGAAACCCGGCGGCGCGCGCGAGGCGAGGAGCTCCCGGGCGGCGGTCCGGGTGTCCACCAGCCAGAGCGCGCCGATAGCGTCCCGCACCAGGATCCGGGGAGCGCCTTCCCGGGACAGGACCTCGGACACGGGCAGCGTGCCGTCCTCCAGGCTCAGGCGGCGGCCGTCCGAGTCGCTCACGAGCTGGTCTCCCCGATATCGCCAGACCTCGAGGCCGACGACCGGACCGACGCCCCCGCGCAGCGCGATCGCGTGGTCGACGTCGAGCGTCCGGGTCAGCTCGGGCGCGGCGATCAGCCTCGATTCCGCGATGCGATAGAAGCGGAGCCGTATCAGGGTGACCCTGTTGCCGGTTGCCTCGGCCTGCGCGTCGTACGCCATGGGATGTCCGTGGCCGTCGTCGGCGAGCACGAGCTGGTAGATCGACGCCCCCTCCGGGCGGAGGTAGGTCGTGAAGCGACCCTGGTGCCGGCGCACCACGTCGCCGCTCTCGAGCGACGCCCAGAGGTCGCCGGCGCGGTCCTCGAAGAGGCTGATGAAGCGGTTGCTCGGGATGCCGGGCGTGTTGCCCTTGCGGAAGACGGTGAAGCGGACGCCGTCGAAGCGGACCAGGCCGTCGAAGGTGGTGAACCAGACGTAGCCGTCGCGCGTCTGGACGATGCCGCGCACCGAGTTCTGCGGCAGCCCGTCGTCGGTCGTCCAGTTGTCGAAACGGTACTGCGCCCGCGCCGGCCCCGCCGCCAGCAGGACGGCGGCGAGGAGTGCGGCGCGGGCGCGGGTCACACGGATCGGGCGCGTGTCGCGATTCTAGGAGCGCTCAGCAGATCGGCTTGGCGTAGGCGTCGACCACCGCCATGATGCCGGTCGGGTCCAGCGAGTACCAGTCGAACTGGCCGGTCGCCACGGCGCTGACGATGGTGCTGGCTGCGGAGTCCGCCGCGTTCTCGGCCAGGCTCTTGCCCGCCTGCTTGGCGTAGTTCAGGAGCGTGGTCTTGACCGTCTCCTTGGCGACCGCGGCCCCGACCTTGCCGAGCGCCTTCGAGCCGCTGAGGATGTTCTGCAGGATCTGCAGGGCCGACTCCACCTGGCTGGTCACGCCGGTGGCGCAGGCGGTGGTGCTGACCGCGCAGGCCGCGCCGCAGTTCACCGGGAAGTTGCCGCCGCAGACCTTCCAGCAGACCGGACCGACGCCCACGTACCCGGCGTTGCAGGGCGTGTAGCAGAGGCCGGCGTCGTACTGCTGGCCGCTGGCGCAGCTGGTGGGGATGGTGCCCACGCCGCGCCCGTAGGAGTTGAACCAGTTCCAGCCGGTGCCCCAGCACATCGGGCCCACGCCGTTGTAGCCCGAGGCGCAATAGGGGTAGCAGAGGCCGGCGTCGTACTGCTTGCTACCGCAGTTGGTGGGGATCGTCCCCAGGCCGCGGCCGTAGGTCTGCTTCCAGCAGAGGTCGGCGGCCTCGGCTCGCGGCGGCAGGAGGCCGGCCAGGAGGGCGAGGGTCAGGACCGACAGGATGGCTGCACGAAATCGCATCGTCGTCTCCTCTCTTCAGGACGCCAGCTTGGACAGGACGGGGACCAGGATCTTGGCGATGTCCGGGTCGGCGTAGAGGCGCTGCAGCTGCTGGCTCAGGGCGGTGGCCGACTGGCGCAGGGTCTCGGAGAGCTGCTTCATCGAGTGGGAGGTCGCCTCTTCGTTCTTGCTGGGCTTCTGGTTGGGGTCTCCCTCGGCCTTGGTGCTGAGCTGCTCCTTCAGCGCCAGGATGTCGGCCACCTGCTTGGTGAGAGCCGGCACCGCCGCCTGAGCGGCCTGCGGACTGTCGATTTTCGACAGCGTGCCGACCAGCTGCTGAAGGGCGACCGCGTACTGGCGCAGCGCCTGCTCGGCGGGGGGCTTGGCCATGGCGTCTCCGCTCGTCACCAGGAGGGTGAGGAGCGCTGCGAGGACACCGAGTCTGTGAATACACCTGTTCATGGACGTCCTCCTCGTGTTTCTGTTCCGGGGATGTGGCAAGGATAGGGCGCCGCCTTCCAGGAGACCATGACGAGAACTACTCAATCGCTCGCGGTTGCCGTTAATCTTTGCGTCCGTGAGCGAGCGCGCGCGTGTGGTCATCGCCGATGACCACCCGATGTTCCGGGGCGGCCTCCGGCAGGTCCTGGAGCAGTCGCCCGCCATCTCGTTCCAGGGGGAAGCCGAAGACGGCGAGGCGGCCCTGGCCCTGATCCGCGCCGTGGACCCGGACGTGGCCGTCCTCGACGTGGCCATGCCGCGCCTCGACGGGATGGCCGTCCTGCGGGCGATGCGGCAGGAGCGTCTCCGGAGCGCCGTGGTGTTCCTGACGCTGCACAGCGACGCCGCGCTGCTGGACGAGGCGCTGAACCTGGGAGCCCGCGGCTACGTGCTCAAGGACAGCGCGGGAGCCGAGATCGTGCGCGCCGTCGAGGCGGCGTTCCGGGGCGAGGTCCACGTGAGCCCGCAGCTCCTCGACGCCCTGTCCACCCTGCGCGCGCGGAAGGGCACGATGAACGAACGGAAGCCGGGTCTCGCCGAGCTGACGCCGTCGGAGCGCCGCGTGCTGGCCCTGGTGGCCGACGGCAAGAGCAGCCGCGAGATCGCCGAAGCGCTCTTCGTCAGCGTGCGGACGGTGGAGAACCACCGCGCCGCGGCGGCCGTCAAGCTGGACCTCCACGGCGCCCATGCGCTGGCGAGGTTCGCCGTGGCGCACCGCGGCGAGCTGGGCTGAAGCCTCGGCGAGCTCCTCTCCGTCGGCCTGATAAGCTGGCGAAAAAGAGGTAGCTCTCATGAGCGTGAGCGCCTGGCTTCGCCTTCTTGGCTGCGTGACCCTCGTGTCCGATCTGGCCGGAGCGCAGCAGCCCTGTACCGCTCCCCTCCCGACGATCGCCGCCCCAGCGGTCGTCGTCGCCGGATCCAGCAACCTGATCGCGACCGTCAAGAGCAACGCGGGCAGCAGGTACGCCTGGGCGGTGACGAACGCGGCTGTCTACTTCGGCAACGGCTCGCATCAGATCACCTACACCGCCGGCGCTTCCGGGCCGATCGACCTGCAGGTGGTCGAGACGACGGCCGCGGGCTGCGTCTCCGCCCCCGCGGCGGCTCGCGTCGCGGTGCACCCGGCGCCGGCCTGGTACGCGCCCGAGGTCCGGGTGGTGCCGATCGTGCTCTCCACGGCGGGGCTGAATGGCTCGTTCTTCACCTCCGAGCTCACGCTCACCAATCGTGGCGGCACCACCGCGACGCTCGACCTGACCTACACGGCCGCGTTCGGCGGCGGCGGCGGGACCGCGAGCTACGAGCTCGGCGCGGGGCGGCAGGTCGTCCAACCGGACGCGATCGCGTTCCTGATCTCGATCGGCGTCGCGATGCCGCCCAGCGGGAACCGTGGCGGCACGCTGCTGGTTCGTTTCCGCGGGCTCTCGTCGCCCGACGCGGGCTCGGTGACGGTGCGAACGACCTCGGCGCTCGCGAACGGCCGGGCCGGTCTGTCGTACCCGGGCATCGCTCCGGCCGCGGCGCTGACCGGACGCTCGTACCTGGCCGGTCTGAGGCAGGACGCGCGCGACCGCACGAACCTGGCGCTGGTGAACGCCGGCATCCCGGGCGCGGACGGACCCATCGTCCTCAGGGTCACGATCCTGTCCGCGGATCCGGCGCAGCCGCTCGAGACAGTGCTTCCCGACGTGGAGCTCGCCGCCGGCGGCTTCGCGCAGCTCAACGAGGTCCTGAAGTCGAACGGCCTGGCGCTGGCGAGCGGCGCCGCAACCGTGGAACGCGTCTCGGGCAGCGCGCCCTACATCGCCTACGCGGTCACCAACAACGCCGAGACCTCGGACGGCTCCTTCATCCCCGCGGTGCCGGAGCAGGCGTTCGCGGCCACCTCCGAGCTGGTGCTGCCGGTGGCGGTCGAGACCGGGGGCTTCCGGAGCGAGCTCCTGCTCGCGAACCTCTCGACGGCCGCCAAGACCCTGAAGCTGACGCTCTCGGCGTCGGCGATCCAGACCCCGTCGAGCACCTCCGACGTGGTGCTCAGCCTGGCGCCGGGCGAGCAGCGCATCGTGCCGTCGATCCTGGGTCTCTTCCGCGCCGAGTCGGCCGACGGCGTGGGCGCTCCGGGGCCGACGTTCGCCGGACCGCTCTTCCTCACCGTGGAGGGCGGCGACGCGCGCGGGCTCTTCGCCGGGGCGCGCACCACCACGTCCGACGGGCGGTTCGGCCTCTTCTACCTGGCGGTGTCGAAGGGGCAGGCCGCGGTCGACGAGGCGTGGATCTACGGCCTCGAGCAGACCTCCACCGACCGCACCAACCTGGCGCTGGTCAACATGGGCGACCGCGACGCCGGCGACGCCGCCTACCTGATCGAGCTTTTCGACGGGGCGACCGGCGCGAAGGTGAGCACGCTGGACGGGGTGACGCTCTCGGCCAGGTCGTGGACACAGCTCGGCAGCATCCTCGCAACGAGCGCGCCCGGCACGTCCAGCGCGTACGCGCGGATCACGCGTTCGGCCGGGCTCAACTCCTTCCTGGCCTACGGGGTGATCAACGACGGCGCGGGTCCGGGCGAGCGGACCGGGGACGGCACGTTCCTCGGGGCCGCGCCGGTGCTGGGCCGAGCCCTGGCCAAGCTGACCATGCGGCTGCCCGACTACGCCCGCGCCGCCTACGCGGCAGACCCGGGGGTGACGGCGGCCGCAGGGCTGACGCTCACGCCACAGGGCGCCGAGCTCCCGGCCTCCACCGCGCATGGATTCCAGGTCTTCGCGGGCTCCCGGCGGACCCAGGTGAACGAGGAGGGGACGTTCGCGTTCGGCGCGCTGCCGGCGGACGCGCTGCTGGGCGAGCTGCGCCGCGAGGACGGCCTGGACCGGCAGACGTTCCCGCTGGCGAAGCTGATCGCCACGCCCGGCCAGCCGGCGGAGCCGATCGAGCTGGCGATCCTCTGGGACGGACCTCACTTCATGAACGTCGGCGACACGCCGTCGATCGACCTCCCGCCCGACCCTGCGTTTCTGGGCGGCACCTCGCGCCTCTCGCTCGGGCTCGAGCCGGCGCTGCCGACCCCCCAGTGTGCCCCGAACACGTTCTGCACGGACCGGACGCTCAAGTGCCAGCGCGACCCGGAGCACTGCTGTCTGGACTACGACGGCACCTGCGCCGACGGCCGCCGGTACGAGAGCTGCGTGCTGGAGTACCAGCAGTGGGTGCTCAGCACCTGTTTCTTCTGGACGGCGGTGCTCTGCTGCCACACCGAGTCCCCCTACTCGTTCGGGCTCGAGGGGCGGGGCTGCTACGCCACGCACGAGGGGCGGATCTGCCAGAGCCTCGACAAGGGTGAGACCGGGCTGCTCCTTTCGACGCGCCCCATCCCTTCGCCGCCGGCGAAGACGCCACCCGAGGCCGCGGCCGTCTACTGCGGGCAGAAGCTGCAGCTGTACCTCCACAACAACACCTGCGCGAACTACAGCCGGGTCGACGTGTCCGGGGGCGCGGGAGGCCGGATCCTCGAGCCGGACGTCCTCCAGCACTTCAAGCCGCACGGCGAGAACGCCGAGGAGTCCATCCAGCATCTGCCCGACCTGTCGATCACCTACGAGGCCCCGCAGGTGAACCGCGACGGCCGGGATGTCTCCTCCGACGTCGTCACGGTGACCGCCGACGGACTGGAGCGCAAGTTCCAGGTCTACGTCTTCTGCTCGAACAAGCAGGTGGCCACGCCGGTCCTCTCGCCGGTGAGCGGGAAGTACCCGGCCGGCTCGATCTACGTGACCATCCGCTGCGCGACTCCGGGCGCCGCGATCCACTTCACGACCGACGGCACGTTGCCGAAGGAGACGTCCCCCACGATCGCCAACGGCGGTGGGTTCCCGGTCGACAAGACGACGACGGTCAAGGCCCAGGCCTTCCTCATCGGTCAGGTACCGAGCGACGTCGCAGTGGGCGACTACACCATCCTGCCCGACGTCGTCGCCACGCCGGTGCTCTCGCCGCCGGGGGGCACGCTGATCGACGCCGGGGGCGACACGCATCCCGCGCGCATCGTGGTGACGTGCGCGACGCCCGGAGCGGTCATCCACTACACCAAGACCGATGTGACGCCGGGGCTCGCCGACGCGACCGTGGCCAGCGGCGCGGCCGTCACCACGTCCTTCAACGAGACCGGCTCGGGAGCGTCGACGATCGTGAAGGCGCGGGCGTTCCTGCCTGGCCTCACCTCCAGCTTCACCGCCACCGGCGTCTACGTCATCAAGGCGTCTCCGCCGGTGCTGTCGGTGCCGGAGGGGCCGTACACCGGGTCGATCTCGGTGACCATGACCACCGCCACCCCGTCCGGACACATCCGGTACACGCTGGACGGCAGCGTGCCGACCGTGAAGAGCCCGGAGTACGGCGGCCCCGTGCTGATCGCGCAGACCACCACGGTGAAGGCGAGGACCTTCGCCTCCGGAGAGGTGGAGAGCGACGTCACCACCGCGACCTACACGGTGACGAACGGCACGCCGACCTGCATGGGGGGCGCGTTCCCGGTGACGTTCACCGTCGACCGCGACCCGGGCGGGAACGCTCCGCAGATCAACCTGAAGGACGCCGAGCTGACCGTGGTGATCACCGGTACCAGCGTGGTGATCGTGGGTGACCAGCCGCAGACCGTCTACGGGACCGGCACGATCGACCTCAACAGGTGCTACGTCGCCTTCGCGGGCGGAAAGGGGAGCTTCTCCGGCTTCAACGACCTGACCTGCGTCTACCAGAACGTCACGATCCTGCAGACCGGGCAGATCTCGGGCGAATACGTGGTCGGCGCGGGCGGCCAGCTGCCGGGCAAGACCGCCACGATCTACAAGTTCGGAGGAACGCGCCGGTAGCCTCGGCGCGGAGCCGCCCGGCGGCGGCTACGAACGCACGCTGGCCGAGGCGAGCTCGCGCGCGAACTCGAAGCCGTTGGCCCGCACCACGCGTCCGCTCTCGTCCCGAACGACGCGCTGGTAGCTCGCGTCGCGCTCGAACGGCTCGCGGCCGGCGCCGCGGATGAGCCGCTCCATCTGCTGCCGCGTCAACCCGGCCTCGGTGCGCGCGCCGGCGGCGTGGGTGATCGTCTCCTCGACCACCGTGCCGACCAGGTCGTCGGCGCCGAAGTGGAGCGCCACCGGGGCGAGCTTCTCGCCGATCTGGATCCAGTACGCCTTGACGTGATCCACGTTGTCGAGCATCAGCCGCGCCACCGCGATGACCCGCAGGTCGGTCGTGGCGGTCACCTCGGGGACGTGCGCCAGCTGGGTGCCCTCGGGGTGGAAGGCCAGCGGGATGAAGCCCAGGAAGCCGCCGGTCTCGTCCTGCAGCTCGCGGATGCGGACCAGGTGGTCGACCCGCTCCTCGACGGTCTCGACGCTGCCGTAGAGCATGGTCACGTTCGTCCTCACCCCGTTCTGGTGGCAGAGGCGCGCCACGTCCAGCCAGCGCTCGCCGGAGATCTTGTCGTGGCAGATCACGTCGCGCACCCGCCTGGCGAAGATCTCGGCGCCGCCGCCGGGGCAGGAGTCCATCCCGGCGTCCTTGAGGTCGCGGATCACCTGCTCCACCGGCCGCTTGCCGACGCGCGCGAACCAGTCGAGCTCCACCATCGTCCAGGCCTTGAGGTGGACGCCCGGGAAGCGGCTCTTGAGCGCGCGCATCAGGTCGAGGTACCAGTGGTAGGGCAGCGTCGGGTGGAGTCCGCCCACGATGTGGAGCTCGGTGATGCCGTCGTGCCAGCCGCTGGCCGCCTCGGCGACGGTCTCCTCGATCGACATCGCGTAGCCGCCCTCCACGCCCGGCTTCCTCGCCCAGGCGCAGAGGCCGCAGTCGACCCAGCAGAGGTTCGTCGGGTTCAGGTAGCGGTTCACGTTGAAGTAGCCGACGTTGCCGTGGCGCCGCTCGCGCGCCAGGTTCGCCAGCGCGCCGACGGCCAGGAGGTCGGGATGGCGGAAGAGCTCCACGCCGTCCTCGAACGAGAGGCGTTGACTCTCCCGGACCCTGGCTTCGATCTCCGCGATCAACTGGGTCTCGAGACCAAGGGCGGGAGCTGCTCCTCGTCGTTGGCCCTCTGGTCGAGCTCGTCGCGCCGCCCCTTGTAGCGTTCGTAGCAGACGCGGCAGAAGCTGGAGTCGGGCCGGAACGCGAAGTCGACGACGGTGCCGACCGCGAGGAGCTCGGGCACCTTCTCGCCGCAGGAGTCGCAGACGCCCTCGAGGCGCATCAGTTTCCAGACGGGTCCAGACATGCCCTGAAGTCTAACGCTGCGGACGGACCGCCGCCGCCAGCGCGACCGCGGCGACGAGCGCGATCGCCGCGCCGGTGAAGAACGCGCTCGCGGAGCCGAAGCGCTGCCAGAGGAGGCCGAAGACCGCGCTGGCCGGCAGCGCCGCGAAGCCGGTGAGGCCGTGCAGCCAGCCGAACGCGCGGCCGCGGCTCTCCGCCGGCACCAGGTCCGCCACCAGCGCCCGCTCGGTGCCCTCGGAGAGGGCGCCGTAGATCGAGTAGATGCCGATCAGAGCGACCAGCGCCGCCGGCCGGGCGACGAGCGCGAACCCGGCGTAGCAGGCGGCGTAGAGGAGCCAGGCGGCCAGCAGCAGCGCCTTGCGGCCGAAGCGATCGGAGAGAGCGCCGCCCCAGGTGTTGAGGAGCGACTTCACGCCGTTGGCGTACGACCAGACCAGCGGGAGGAAGGCCGGCGCGATCCCGACCTCGCGCGCCTTCAGCAGCAGGAAGGCGTCGGAGGAGGCGGCCAGCGTGAAGAAGAAGATGACACCGGCGGCTCGCCAGAAGGCCGGCGGCAGCGGCGCGTCCGGCGCCGGCCGTTCGCGCGCCGCCGCTGCCGGCGCGGCCGGCTCCTCCTTCACCCCCAGCGCCAGCACGGCCAGGGAGAGCGCCGCCGGTACCGCGGCCAGCGCGAACACGCCGCGCATCGAGACGCCCAGTCCCAGCATCAGCCCGGTCGCGACCAGCGGCCCCAGCACGGCCCCGGCGTTGTCGAAGGCGCGGTGCAGCCCGAACGCCGCCCCGCGCCGCTCCGGCGGCGTCACCGCGGCGATCAGCGTGTCGCGCGGCGCCGAGCGCACCCCCTTGCCGATGCGGTCGAAGAAGCGGATCACCAGCACCGCCACCCAGGAGCCGGCGAGCGCGATCAGCGGCCGGACCACCGACGAGAGGCCGTAGCCGAGGAGGACCAGCGGCTTTCTGGCGCGCGCCCGGTCGGTGAGCCGCCCGGAGACCACCTTCACCCCCGAGGCGGTGGCCTCGGCGACGCCTTCGATCCAGCCCAGCGCCAGGGCCGCGGCCCCCGGCAGCGTGGCCAGGAAGGCCGGCAGCAGCGACACGATCATCTCGGACGAGACGTCGGTCAGGAAGGAGACCCAGCCCAGCCGGATTACAGTGCTGGGCATGTCCCTCGTCTCCACCACCGCGTTCATTCTGAAGCTCGACCCGATCTCCGAGAAGGACATGGTCGCCGCGCTGCTCACCCGCGACCACGGCGTGGTGCGCGCGGCGGTGAAGGGGGCGCGCGGCCGGACCCGGCGCGCCGCGGCGCTGCAGCTCCTGACCGAGGTGGACGCGACCTACTTCCGCAAGGAGGGAGCCGAGCTGGCGCGGCTGGACGAGGTCGAGGTGAAGAAGAGCGCCTTCGACCTGGCCTCGCGCCCCGAGACCGCGATGCTCCTGCCCTACGTCGCCGAGAGCGCGCTCACGTTCGTGCCGGAGTCCGAGCTCGGCGACGACGTCTACCGGCTGGTGCGCCACGTGCTCGACGCGCTCGACGCCGGCGTGGACGCCGAGCTGGCCACGCGTTACTTCGAGGTCTGGCTGCTGCGGCTGGGAGGCCTGATGCCGGAGGAGACCGCCTGCGCCGCCTGCGGCGCGCCGCTGGCGGCCGGGGACGCGCGGGTCGACGCCTCGATCCCCGGCTTCATCGGGGCGGAATGCGCCGAGCGCGCCGCGCTGGTGGTGCCCGCCTCCTCGCGCGCGCTCCTTCTGGCGCTGCGCCGTCACAAGCTCACCGCGCTTCCCGGCCCCTGGGGGAGAGCCGCGCTCGAGGGGGTGGAAATCCTGGCGCGGGAGGTGCGGCGCCGCTTCCTGGGGCACGAGCTGAAGAGCTATCCGCTGCTGCGGGCCCTATCCTGAACAGCGTGCTAGATTTCGACGCCTAATGGACTTCCAGACTCTGATCCTGAAGCTCAGCTCCTACTGGGCCTCGAAGGGGTGCCTGCTGGAGCAGCCCTACGACCAGGAGGTGGGAGCGGGCACCATGCACCCGGCCACGTTCCTGCGGGTGCTGGGGCCCGAGCCGTGGCGCGCCGCCTATGTGCAGCCGTCGCGCCGGCCCGCCGACGGCCGCTACGGTCAGAACCCGTTCCGGCTGGTGAAGCACTATCAGTATCAGGTCGTCATCAAGCCGTCGCCGGACGACATCCAGGACCTCTACGTCGACAGCCTGAGGGCGCTCGGCGTCGACCCCAAGGAGCACGACCTCCGCTTCGAGGAGGACAACTGGGAGTCCCCGACCCTGGGCGCCTGGGGCGTCGGCTGGCAGGTGCTCCTCGACGGCATGGAGATCACCCAGTTCACCTATTTCCAGCAGGCCGGCGGTCTCGACCTGAAGCCGATCACCGCCGAGATCACCTACGGGCTCGAGCGGCTGACGATGTTCCTGGCCAAGAAGGAGAGCGTCTTCGAGATCGACTGGGCGCCCGGAGTGCCCTACGGCGAGGTGCGGAAGCAGGAGGAGTTCGAGATCAGCAAGTACGGCTTCGAGCTCGCCGACCCGCAGCTCCTCTGGCTGCTCTTCGAGCGCTACGAGGCGGAGTCGGCGCGCTGCCTGGCCGCGAAGGTCCCGCTGGCGGCCTACGACCTGGCCCTCAAGTGCTCGCACCTGTTCAACCTGCTGGACGCGCGCGGCGCGGTCTCGGCCACCGACCGGGTGGCGGTCATCAAGCGGGTGCGCGACCTGGCGGTCAAGTGCGCCAGGGGGTACGTGGCGTCGCGGGAAGCCCTGGGATTCCCGCTCCTGAGGAAGGCCGGGGAACCTTTTCAGGGTTCCGACGCGACGGTGGAGGAACCTCTTCTGGGTTCCCCCACGCCCCTTCCCGAAGAGGAGCCGTTCGGGCAGGAACCCGGCGACACGCGGCCGGTGGCCTGATGTCGGACCTCCTCATCGAGATCCTGGCCGAGGAGATCCCCGCGGGCGTGCTGCCGCAGGCGCGCACCGAGCTGCTGCAGGGGCTGGCCGCCGCGCTCAAGGAGCAGAGGATCAACGGCACCTTCTTCATCCACTCGACCTCGAGGCGGCTCGTCGTCATCGCCCGCGATCTGCCCGAAGCCCAGGACGACATGGTGGCCGAGACGACCGGCCCGCCGGCCTCGGCGGCCTACGACGCCGCCGGCAAGCCGACGAAGGCCGCCGAAGGCTTCGCCCGCTCCCAGGGCGTCGCGGTGGAAGACCTCCTGGTGAAGGCGACGACCAAGGGGGACTACTGCACGGCGCGCCGCCTGGTGGCCGGGCGCCCGACCCCCGAGGTCGTGGCCGAAGTGCTGCCGCCGATCCTCACCAAGATGAGCTTCCCGCGCATGATGCGCTGGGGCGACGGGAGCTTCGTCTGGGTGCGCCCGGTGCACTCGCTGGTGGCTCTCTTCGACGGGGCGGTCATCGACCTGTCGCTCTTCGGCGTGGAAGCGGGCCGCATGACCCACGGCCACCGCACCCTGGCGCCGGGCCGGCTCATCATCGTAGGCGTCCAGGACTACCTGCAGAAGCTGCGCTCCAGCTTCGTGGAGCCGGACTTCGCGGTGCGGCGGCGGCAGCTCGTCGAGAGGGCGGAGGCGCTGGCGGCGGAGGTCGGAGGGCACCCCGGCCACGACCAGGCGCTCTTCGACACCTGGACGCACCTCGTGGAGTGCCCGGGGCTGGTGCGCGGCACCTTCGACCCGCGCTTCCTGGCGCTGCCGGAGGAGATCCTGGTCACCACCATGCGGCACCACCAGAAGGTGCTGCCGGTGCGCGACGGCGAAGGCATCCTGACTCCGCACTTCCTGGCGGTCGCCGACCAGGCGGGCGATCCGAAGGGGCTCATCGCCCGCGGCAACGAGTGGGTGCTGAACGCCCGCTTCGCCGACGCGCGCTTCTTCTTCGAGGACGACTCCAAGACGCGTCTCGAGGACCGGGTCGAGCGTCTGGCGGCGCTGTCGTTCCAGGAGAAGCTCGGCGATTACCTGAAGAAGACGACCCGGCTGGAGCGGCTCTCCGAGGAGCTGGCCGAGCTGCTGGGCCTGCCGGAGGAGAAGCCGGAAGCCTCACGCGCGGCGCGGCTCCTGAAGGCCGATCTGGTGACCGGCATGGTGGGGGAGTTCCCCGAGCTGCAGGGCATCGTCGGCGGCCTCTACGCGCGCAAAGAGGGGGAGGCCGAGGAGGTCTGGCAGGCCGTCTACGACCAGTACCGGCCCGCCACCGCCGAGGACGAGGTGCCGCGGACCGAGGCGGGCGGCATCGTGGCGCTGGCCGACCGGCTGGACACGCTGGCCGGCTTCTTCGGGCTCGGCCTCGTCCCGACCGGCTCCAAGGACCCCTACGCGCTGCGGCGGTCGGCGCTCGGCGTGGTCAAGATCCTGCTGGACAAGGGATGGCACCTCGACCTGGCGTCGGCGGTCGGGAAGGCGCTGGCGCAGCACGACGGCCTGCCGCGCGCGGCCGGCGAGGTCGTCCCCGAGCTGGTGACGTTCCTCCTCGACCGTCTCCGCTTCCTCCTGGACCGCCGTGGACACCGCGCCGACGAGATCGAGGCGGTGCTGACCACCGACTGCCGCGACGTGGTGGACGCCGCCGAGCGCGTCGCCGCGGTGTCGGCGATCCGCGGGCAGGCCGACTTCGGCCCGCTGTCGACCGCCTTCAAGCGCGTGCAGAACATCCTGGCCCAGGCCGGAGAAGGGACCGGCGAGCCGGACCCGGAGAAGCTCACCGAGGACGCCGAGCGGCAGCTCGCCTCCGACTACCTGCAGGCGCGGGAGCTGATCGACGAGCTGGTGACGCAGCGCAGCTACGGCGAGGCGCTGCAGGTGATGGCCTCTCTGGGGCCGAGCCTCGACCGCTTCTTCACCGAGGTGCTGGTGATGGCCCCCGATCCCGAGGTGCGCGCCAATCGCTTCGCGCTGCTGCGCTCGATGCGAGACCAGTTCTCGCGGGTGGCGCGCTTCAGCGAGATCCAGAGCTAGAGCGGCGGGCGATGAGGGCCCGCTGGCGGCGTTGTCCTCGCTCGGCTGCCCTGCGGCGTAGCGCTGCTACGCCTCGGGCGCCTCGTTCGTACGCCTTGCCATCGGACCCTCCTCGCCCGCCGCCCGAGGAAGGGGACTGTTTGCCCCTGTCTCCTGCGCAAGCTAGGTGAACGCAGTCATCGGGGAAGGACCGCCTTCGGGTCATTGCTGAGGTTGTCGATCACGCTCGCATAGGCCGCGAAGGCCCCGCCGGGCGTATCGGTCCAGAGCTCCAGCCATCCGGTGGTGAGCGAGCTGGCCGCAAAGACCGACACCACGTGGTTGAGCTGAGTCATCTCCAGGGGGCGCAGCGGGACTTCCTGCGTGCCGATCACCGCGCCGTCGCTGCCGCGGAGCCGCACCCGGACGACGTTCGGCAGCTCGGTCGCGTTCGCCATCACGAGGTTCGTGCGAAACCGCTCATCCTCGCGGATCGGGGAGATCGCCTTCGGGGCGCCCCTCACGAGGTCCGACGGAGCCGTAGCCGGCAGGCTGTCCCCCACAGTGCCGGCGCCCACGCGCAGGCAGGAGGTTTCGCTGGAGACCAGAAGCTCCGGCCGGGACGAGGAGACCAGGATGGCGCCGTAGGTGGGGCTTGGCGGGAACAGCAAGTCGAGGTTCGAGACGACACTGCCGGCCGGCACGCCCACGAAGCGCTCGACCCCGGCCCGCCCGTCCGAGTCGTGGCCCAGGAACTTCAGCGTGACCGCGGCCTCGACTGGACCGGGATTCGTGAGCGTCAGATCGCTCATCCAGACGCTGCCCGACTCCCCGGAGAGCTGCAGGTAGGTTGCCGACGGAACCAGCCATGTCGAGACCTCGGCCGGCTCGCTGGTGAGGAACGCGTCGTCCAGCAAGGCGTCCAGGAGGACCCCCGGCGCGATCCTGCTCCCGGTCGCATCGGCGCGGAGCTGGACCATGGTCGAGCGCGCCTCGCCGGTCAGGACCTTCGAGGCGGCCACGAGCCAGGCGCCATGCGACGAGGAGGAAAAGAAGGGGTAGGAGATCGGCAAGCTCGCCACCCTCGCGATGCTCACCGGCTCACCGGAGCAGTCACCGGACCGGTAATTGGCCACGAGCACCTGGGCCGTCGTCCCCATCTGAAGCACGGTCTTGACGCGCGCTCCGTAGGAGAGAAGGGAGCCGGGCTCGACCGGCACACACTGCTCCAGCGTGGCCTCGCCGGCCGTGCTGCTCGACTGCGCGAACGCGTGCACCGCCACCGATCCGGAGGACGACGAGCCGCCGACATCCTCGGACGACCACATGGCCGACGATTCGAGCGCACCCGCCGCCGCCGCGGGGAATTGCCGCGTCTTGACTATCCATCCCCTCAGGTCGCGATCGAAACCTTGGTTCGTCAGGAGGTTCTCCGTCGCGCCCAGACCGCTCGTGAAGGCGAGCATGGCCGCGAGGAGCAGCGCGCGTCGTTCCATGTCCCCCTCCGCGTACTCTCTTACGGAGCTCCGGTCCGCTCTGTCGCGGAGAGGCGTGGCGCTAGTCCCCCTCGTCGTCCACGTGGAACCGGTGCAGCAGCCGGTGGATGAGCGGTGCGAAGGAGATTCCGGCCACCACGATCAGCGCCACGCCGCTGTAGAGCGCGTAGAGCCCGGCCCAGAGCTTCCCGGCGGCCGAGGACGGCTGGTGGAGCGGGCCCATGCCGGAGAGGATCATCGAGGCGTTCAGGAAGGCGTCCAGCCAGGAGAGCCGCTCGTAGTGGTGATAGAGGACCATTCCGGCCCCCAGCGAAACGGCCATGAGCAGCAGGCCGGCGCCGAGGCAGAGGGCCAGGCGCCGGGCAAACGCCCGCCTGGTCAGGAGCGGCTGGGAGCGATGCTCGAACAGAGCTATCCCGCCCGCACCGACTTTAGGAAACGCAGTCCTTTCCCGTGGATCTCCACGATCGAGATGCGCCGCTTGGCGTCGTGGTCGGCTCCCAGCTTGTACGCGCCGGTCACGCCGTCGATCACCTCCTGGTCGCGCACCAGGCGGTCCAGGTAGGCCTTCACGCCCTGGCGCGAATAGCCGCCGTGCAGCACGGCATCGCGCAGAAGGTGGACCGCGTCGTAGGCGAAGGCATGGCCGTAGTCCGGGTCGGCGTGGCGCTCGGCGCGGAAGCGCTCCACGAACGAGTGTGACTCGGCCGAGGCGCCCGGAGAGCCCCAGTCTCCCGGCTGCGCCTGGCTGGAAGCCAGGAAGAAGCTGGAGAGCCGCACGCCCTGCTTCAGGTCCATCCGGTTCTGCCAGAAGCTGGGCAGCATGAGGTTGTCGCCGCAGAGCACGTCGGCGGTGATCCCCGCCTCGCGCAGCAGCAGCAGCGTCTGGTGCGCGGCGCCGACGCGCTGCAGCAGCACCACGAGGTCGGGAGGGTCGGCGGCCAGGCGCCGTGCGGTCGCCCGCACCAGGGCGCGGTCCTCGGCGTCCAGTTCGTTCCGCAGCGGCACCGCGGCGACGACCTCCTTGCCGAGCTGAGCCATCCGCTTCTCGAAGTGATGAGCCAGGCCCCAGCCGTAGTCGTCGTTGACGTGGAAGACCGCGGCGCGCCGCTTTCCCCAGTCGTGGACGGCATAGTCGGCCAGCGCCGGACCCTGCGCGGCGTCGGAGACACAGAGCCGGTAGGTGTAGTCGCCGATGCGGGTGATGGCCGGGTGGGTGGCGATGGTGACGATCTCCGGCAGACCGCGCTGGTTCAGGGAGGCCGCCGCCGAGAGCGTCGAGGCGCTGTCGCTCGGGCCGATCACGGCCAGAAGCCCGGGCATGGCGTCGAACTGGGCGACGCGGCGGAGGATATCGGCGGGGTCGAATTCGTCGCGCACGCTCCAGTCGAGGCCGGCCAGCTCGAGAGGCACGCCGCCGATGCCGCCCGCGGCGTTGATCTCCTTGCGCGCCAGGATGACCGCCGGATGCGAGCTCTTCGTCAGCGCGATCCCGAAGACGACCCGGGCCGGCCTGCGGGCACAGCCGACGAGCGCCAGCGCCGCCAGCGCCAGCGCCGGCCAGCGCCTCATGCCGCCTCCAGCACGGTGCGCACCGCGCGCGAGTACTCCTCGAACCGGAACGGCTTCCAGAGCGTCGGCACGTCCAGCTTCTCCGGCGCTTCGCCCCGGCGGGTGGCGTCTCCCGAGGTGAAGAGGAAGTGCCCGGCCAGCTCCGGGCGGTGGGCGCGCACCCAGTCGAGGAGCGAGGGGCCGTCGACGCCGGGCATCCGGATGTCGGAGATCACCATGTCGACCTGGCTGCTCTCCAGATAGCGGATCGCCTCGCCGCCGGAGCCGACGCCGGTGGCGGTGATGCCGAGCCGCTCCAGGAAGGCGATCTGCAGGCTGAGCAGCGGCCCCTCGTCGTCCACCACCAGCGCGCGGCGAGCCGAGGACAGCACCGGCGCCGGCACCGCCGCCGGCACCGCCGCCACGGCCGCAGCCAGGTCCTCCGGGCGTCCGCGCGGAAGCGTGACGCGCAGGAGCGCGCCCTTGCCGGTGTTCCTGGCCTCGATGGTGCCGCCGTGCTCCTGCACGATGCCGTAGCAGACCGAGAGGCCCAGCCCGGTGCCTTCCCCCACCGGCTTGGTCGTGTAGAAGGGGTCGAAGACGCGGTCGGGCTCGGCGAGCCCGGGCCCGTCGTCCTCCACCTCCAGCACCAGCGTCTCTCCATTTGCGGCGGTGCGCACCACGATGGCGCTGGAGCTCGCGCCGGGATCTTGCGACCGAAGCGCGTCGTAGGCGTTGTTGACCAGGTTCAGCACCACCTGCTGCAGCTTCCCGGCGTCGGCGGCGATCACCGGCTCGAGGGGATCGAGCTCGCGTACCAGCCTCACGTTGCCCGTCTTCAGCTCGTACTCGCGCAGCGAGAGGATCGCTTCCACCATCGCGTTCACGGCCACCGGCTCCGCCCGGGACTCCTTGCGGCGCGCGAACAGGAGCAGGTTGCGCACGATCGAGCGGCAGCGCTCGGCTTCGGCCACCATCGTCTGCATCGCCTTGGCCTGCCGGCTGCTCCCGCTCTTCTTGCTTTCGTGGAGCTCGAGCTCGGCAAAGCCGAGGATCGACGTCAGCGGGTTGTTCAGCTCGTGCGCCACCCCGCTCACCAGCTCCCCCAGCGCCGAGAGCTTCGCCGTCTGCACCAGCTGCTGCTGGACGTCCTGGAGCTCGCGGGTCCTTTCCTCGACGCGCTTCTCCATCGTGGCGTAGCTCTCCTCCAGCCCGCCGGCCATGTAGTTGAACGCCTCGGTCAAGCGGCCGATCTCGTCGGAGCGCCGCACCGGCGCGCGGGCGGTGAGGTCTCCGCGCCGCAGCCGGGCGGTGGCCTCCTCCAGATCGTGCAGCGGTGAGAGGACGTGCTTGCGGAAGAGGACGCTCAGCACCACCAGCATGCCCAGCAGCCCGGCCACCAGCAGGAAGACCCGGAGCGAGGACGCTCGGCGGGTCCCGTCGATCGTCGCCAGGAGACCCTGCAGCTTCTTTAGCTGCACTGCGTTCCACTCCTCGAAGGTGTCGCCGAGTCGATCCTCCAGCTCCTCCAGCCTCTCCAGACGTCTCTGCGCGTCGTGCTGTTCGCCGCCGCGCAGCGACTCCAGGAGGTGCGCCAGCTCCAGGTCCACGTCCGCGTGCAGCCGCTTGATCTTCTCGAGCGTCAGGCGCTCCTCGTCGCCGATGTCCAGCTTCAGGTAACGGGTGAGCTCCTCACGCACCGACCACTGGAGGTCGCGCAGCGCCGCCGCGCCGCTCAGGTCGCCGGTCCGAGCGGCCAGACGAGCGAGGCTGTCCTCTTCGTCGACGCCGCGCCGGATGCGGCTGTTCAGGTCCAGTGTCTCGCGGAACTTCGAGGTGAGCCGTCCCGCCTCCGCCGAGTAGTCGGCCAGGCGTACCGCCAGCCACGCGGTGAGTCCGATGACCGCGATGAACGTGAGCGAGATCAGCAGCGAGAACCGGCGGGCTAGAGTCACAGAGAACCTAAGAGCGTGTGGACTACTTGCGCGGTGCCTCCGGCTTGAGCTTCACCTCGACTTCGAGCGACAGCAGCGCGGCCACCTCGCCCTCGCGCGAGACTACGCCCTTCTTGAACGGCTCCGGGCTGTGCTTGGGCGTGTAGACGCCCGGGATGGTGCGCGGCGAGACCAGCTCGGTGGCCACCGGATGCGTCCCCTCCGACGGCCCGGCGATCGGCACGATCACCGTGGCGCGCCCGATCTCGGTCGCGATCGTCTTGCCGATCTGCACGTGGATGGCGTCCTTGATGGGAGCCGGCAGAAGCGGGATGCGGCGGCCGAGCTCGCCGATCACCGTGTTCAGCGCCGCGCCCAGGATGGGCCCGACCGCGCTGGTCCGCTCGATGAAGAAGCGCACGTGCAGGTTCACGTGGTCGCTCACCGACACCGGACCCTTGAAGAAGGGGACGCCGTTGCTGCCCGGCGAGAGGTCGCCGGCGGTGACCGTCTGGCCGGAGCGCGCCTTCAGCGGCAGGCGGTCGCTGGAGAGCACCCGCGTCTCCTCCGGACCGGCGGGGTTCTCGAGCTGCAGGATCAGCGACAGGTCGGTCTCCTGCGCGTCCTCGCCCGGCCAGCCGTTGTGGCGGACCTCGATGGACTTGAAGACGACGGTGATGAGCGGCCCCGGCGCGCGTACACCCTTGCGCACCGGCTGGCGCTTCGTCGCCTGGGGCGCCGGAGGGGGCCCATCACGTCGCTTCTTCCGCTGAGTCATCGGGCGCGCTCCTCGACGAGTCGTCCGCCCGAATTATGCGCCCGGGGGCGCCTCACTCCTCGAGCGGCAGCTCCTCGTGCGCCGACCACTCCCACAGCGAGCCGTCGTAGTCCGCGGCCGCCACGCCGAGCCGCGCCTCCAGCAGCACTGCCAGCAGGGCCGAGCGCACGCCGCCGGTGCAGTAGCTGATCGCTTCCTTCCGATCGCCGAGGCCGGCCAGGCGTGCCAGCTCGTCGGCGCTGACGTAGCGGCCGTCGGGCCGGTAGAGCGACCGGTAGGGCACCAGGCGCGCCCCGGGGAGGTGTCCTCCGCGCTTCTGCCCCTTCATCCTCTCGCCGGCGAACTCCTTCGCCGTGCGGGCGTCCAGGAGCGGAGGGCGCCGGTTCCGCAGCGCGAGCCGCACCGCGTCCAGGTCGGCGCGCCTCTCCGGCCGCAGGCGCAGCGTGAAGTTCCCCGGCGGCACCGCGCGTGGCGCTCCCTTCTCGACCGCGCCGCCGGCGGCCTTCCAGGCCGGGAAGCCTCCGTCCATCAGCGCGACGTCCCCGGCACCCCAGTAGAGGAGGTTCCAGGCGATGCGCCCCTCCTCCCCCCAGCCGTCCGGGTCGCCGACCACCACGATCGTCCGGCCGTTCGAGAGTCCCAGCGCGCGCAGGCGGTCGCGCAGCGCGTCGTCGGCCGGAGGCACCTTTCCCCAGCGCGCCGGCTCGCCGGCGATGAGGTTCACGAGACCCGGCTTCTCGAGCGTGAAGTCGCGCCAGTCCATCGGCTGCGCGCCCGGCACGTGCCCCTTCGGGAACGCCTCGCGAGCGTCCAGGACGCTGACCGTCCCGAGCAGCCGGGCGAGCTCCCCGGCGGTGATGATCCGCGCCCGCGGGGCGGAAGGCTGCGCGACGCTCATGCCGAATGCGAGGAGGAGGACCGCCCGCACGCCCCATTCTCATGTGAGTCGGCGCTCTGGCGAGCTTCATAATCGGCGCCTTGAGCGCGGAACGGGAGTCCTCCGGCGGCCTCGTCCGCGGCCTGAACGCCTGGGACGCGACCCTGCTGATGATGGGCTCGGTCATCGGCGGCGGCATCTTCCTGACGCCCGGCGACGTCGCCAAGGCCCTGCCGGTGCCGGGCTGGATCCTGGCGGTGTGGGTGGCCGGGGGCATCCTCACGCTGGCCGGGAGCCTGGTGTACGCCGAGCTCGGTGCGATGCTGCCGGAGACCGGCGGCACCTACCTCTACCTGCGTGAGGCCTATGGCGCGCTGCCCGGTTTCCTCTACGCCTGGGTCTACTACTTCGTCTACAACGCCGGCGGCGTGGCGGCCATCGCCACCGGCTTCGCCAAGTACGCCGGCGCCTTCTTCCCGGCCCTGGCCATGAACCGCGAGGTCTTCCGGGTGCTCGGGCAGCCGATCTCGTCCGGCCAGCTGCTGGCCGCGGGCACCGTGCTCTTCCTCTCGGCCACACACTACGTCGGCGTCAAGGAAGGCGCCCGCCTGCAGGGCGTCTTCACCGCGCTGATCGTGCTGGTGATGCTGGGGATGATCCTCGGCGGCGCGGTCTCCAGCGCGCCGGTGCCGGCGCACCTGGGGGAGCCGGCGCCGGCGGGCCAGGCGCTCGAGGGCGTGAAGAGCGGCGCGCCGCCGGCGATCACCCTCGCCGCCTTCGGCGTGGCCATGGTGGCCGTGCTCTGGAGCTTCGACGGCTGGAACCAGATCGCCGCGGTGGCCGGCGAGGTCAAGCGGCCGCAACGGAACGTGCCGCTGGCGCTGGTCCTGGGGACCGGAATCGTCACCGCGCTCTACGTGGGGATGAACGCCATCTACCTGAAGGCCATCCCGGCGCTGGAGCTGGCCGGCGTCGAGCGCCCGGCGGAGGTCGCCGCGCTGCGCCTCTTCGGCGCCGGAGCGACCTGGGTGATCGTGGGGGCGATCCTCTTCGCCGGCTTCGGCTGCACCTCGGCGAACATCGCTCCGGGGGCGCGCGTGTCGTATGCGCTGGCCGCCGACGGTCTCTTCCCGCGCCCCTTCGCCCGCGTCCACCCGCGTTTCCGTACCCCGTCGTTCGGGCTGGTGGTGCAGGCGGTCTGGGCGGCGCTCCTCTGCCTCTCGGGGCGCTACGACCAGCTCTACACCTACTCGATGTTCATCGGTGTGCTGGCTTTCGCGGCCGCCGGTGTCGCGCTGTTCGTCTTCCGGCGCACACGGCCCGACGCGCCGCGCCCGTACCGCTGCTGGGGCTATCCGGTGGTGCCGGCGCTCTTCGTGGTGGGCTCGCTCCTCTTCCTGGCCAACACGCTGGTCAGCCAGCCGCGCGAGTCGCTGGCGGGGCTGGCGATTCTGGCCTTGGGGGTGCCGGTCTACTTCGGGATGAGGCGCGCCCAGGCGCGGCGTCGTATGCTCTCGGCGAGATGAAGAGGAGGACTGAATGAAATCGACCAGGTATCCGGCCGCCGCGGCGGCCTGCGCTCTCCTCCTGGCCTTCACGCCGGCCCTGGACGCCCGCGAGCTGGCCGGCGTGAACATGCCCGACACCTGGACCGTCGGCGGCAAGGCGCTGAAGCTGAACGGCCTCGGCCTTCGCAAGAAGGCGGTCTTCAAGGTCTACGTGGCCGGCCTCTACCTCGAGAACGCCACCAAGGACGCCGCGGCGGTCATCGCCGCCGACGCGCCCAAGGCGGTGCGCATGCAGTTCCTGCGCGACGTCGACAAGGGGAAGATCGCCGAGGGCTTCAAGGAAGGCTTCGAGGCCAACGCCAAGGACAAGGCGGCGGCGCAGAAGCCGAACGTCGACAAGTTCCTGGCGATGCTGCCGGACATGAAGGACGGCGGCGTCATCACCTACGCCTACGTGCCCGGCAAGGGCACCACCGTGATGCTGGGCGACAAGGAGCTCGGCACCATCGAAGGCAAGGACTTCGCCGACGCGCTCTTCTCCGTCTGGCTCGGCCCCAAGCCGCCCACCGAGGACCTCAAGAAGGGCATGCTCGGCTGACCTGATGGTCACCCCCCGGGCGCTCGGCTATCGCATGCCGGCCGAGTGGGAGCGCCATTCCGGCTGCTGGGTCGCCTGGCCCAGCCACGAGGAGCTCTGGCAGGACGCGCTGGCGCCGGTCCGGGACTCCTTCGTCTCGCTCTGCCGCGGCATCGCCGACGGCGGCGAGTCGCTGGATGTCCTGGTGCTCGACGAGGCCAGCCAGGCGGTGGCCGCCGACGAGCTGATGGGCCTCTCCTGCTACTTCCACAAGATCCCCTTCGGCGACATCTGGCTGCGCGACACCGCGCCGATCTTCGTCAAGGGTCCGAAGGGCGTGGCCGCGGTCTCCTTCGCCTTCAACGGCTGGGGGGGCAAGTACCTCCTCGAGGGGGACTCCGAGCTTTCCGAGCGCGTGGCCCTGGCGTCCGGGATGCCGCGCTTCCGGTTCCCGTTTGTGCTGGAGGGGGGCGCGATCGAGGTGGACGGCCTCGGCACCTGTCTCACCACCCGGCAATGCCTCCTCAACTCCAACCGGACGCCGGGCGCCAGCGAGGCCGACGTCGAGGAGGCGCTCCGGGAGACGCTCGGCGTGACGACGGTCCTCTGGCTGAACGAGGGGCTCCGCAACGACCACACCGACGGCCACGTCGACACCCTGGCGCGCTTCGTGGCCCCCGGCGTCGTCGTCTGCATGGAGCCGGCGCCCGACGACCCCAACGCCGCCGCGCTGGAGCAGATCCGCCGCGACCTGCAGTCCTTCCGTGACGCCTCGGGCAAGCGGCTGGAGGTGATCGGCATCCCCTCGCCGGGGCGCGTCGAGGACCCGGAAGGGCGGCTCATGCCGGCCAGCTACGTGAACTTCTACGTGGCCAACGCCACCGTGATCGTGCCGACCTACGGCGTCCTCGGCGACGACGAGGCGGTGAAGGCGATCGGGTTCCTCTACCCGGGCCGGCGCACCATCGGCGTCCCCGCCCGCCAGCTGCTGGAAGGTGGCGGCGCCTTCCACTGCATCACCCAGCAGCAGCCGGCCGAGGAGGAATCGTGAGCCGAGCCGCGAGCCAGACCTTGACGGTGGCGGCGCTGCAGTGCTCGCTGAACGGAGACGTCGACACCAACGTCGCCAAGGTGGAGGCGCTCATCCGCGCGGCCGCCGCCAAGGGGGCGCGCCTGGCGCTGCCGCCCGAGCTCTTCGAGGGGCCCTACTTCTGCCGCGAGGAGCGCGACAACTGGTTCGCGCGGGCGAACCCGGTGGAGGGGCACCGCACCATCGCCCGCATGCGCGACCTGGCGCGCGAGCTGAACATCGTGCTGCCGATCTCCTTCTTCGAGCGGTCGGGGCAGGTCTACTACAACAGCCTGGCGATGATCGACGCCGACGGCACGCTGCTCGGCGTCTACCGCAAGAGCCACATCCCCGACGGCCCCGGCTACGAGGAGAAGTTCTACTTCCGCCCCGGCAACACCGGCTTCCAGGTCTTCGCCACCGGCGTCGGGCCGATGGGCCCGGCGATCTGCTGGGACCAGTGGTTCCCGGAGTGCGCGCGGGCGCTGGTGCTGAAGGGTGCCGACGTGCTGCTCTATCCGACCGCGATCGGCTCCGAGCCGGAGGCGCCCGGCCTCGACACCCGCGACCGCTGGCAGCGCGCCATGATCGGCCACTCGGTCTGCAACGTGGTGCCGGTGGTGGCCGCCAATCGCATCGGCGACGAAGGGGGGCAGGTGTTCTACGGCTCGTCCTTCATCACCAACCAGCGCGGCGAGAAGATCGCCGAGCTGGGCCGCGAAGAGGAAGGCGTGATCGTGGCGACCGTCGACCTCGAGGAGGCGCGTCGCGAGCGCGCGTCCTGGGGTTTCTTCCGCGACCGGCGTCCGGAGCTCTACGCGGTGCTGGGCACCGCCGACGGCACGAAGTAGGCAAGCGCCTCGGCGACGCCTACTGGGCGGCCTCCGTAGAACCTCCTGGAGGTAAGGCCCGGTGCGCGGTGCGCTCTCTTTTTCTCTCTCGTTCCTGCTGCTGGCTCCGACGGCTCTCGCTCAGACTTGCCAGGGTCCCGTTTTCACACAGGCTCGGAAGCTGGCCACTGACGTCGTCAACCGCTTCCCGCTCCCCGGCGATTTCGAGGAGGACGGCCATCCGGACCTCTTCGTGGAAACGGAGACCGGCTTTGTGCTGCTGGCCAATCGCGGACGGGAGGCGAGCTGGCCGGCAAAGCCGGTTCCCGCGCGCACCGGCGCAAGGGCGGTCGCCAGCGGCGACTTCGACCGCGACGGGCATCTCGACGTCGTGCTGCAGCGCGCCGCGTCGGTCTCGCTGCTGCTCGGCGACGGCTCCGGAGGCTTCCGCGAGACGGCGGACGTTACGGTGCCGGCGACGAGCAGGCCGGTGACCTCCGGCGACCTCGACGGTGACGGCGCGCCGGACCTGGTGGCGGCCGTCAGTACCGGTGGCAACCGGGTGCTGCTGCTGCGGGGCGACGGGCACGGCGGCTTTGCGCCCCCCGAGGACCTCGGGCTGGCTCTGAGCCGGTTCGACTTCATCAACGAGCTGGACGCGGCCGACTTCGACCGCGACGGCCATCCGGACCTGCTGGTCACCTACCACCTCGGCATGTACGGCGGCGCGCACTACCTCTTCCTGGGTGGCGACTCGGGCTTCACCGGGCCCGTGGCCAGTCTGCTCGGCTTTGGAGGCGACATGGCTTCCATCGCCGATTTCGATGAGGACGGTTATCCCGACATCCTCTCGGCCCTCAATTCCAGGTTCGACGCTTTCCTGCGGCTCTTCGTAAACGGCGGGAATGCCTCCTTCGCGAGTTTCCCGCCCTCGGTCCTCGTGCCATCTCGCTACCAGGGGCATACGACCGCCGACTTCGACGGAGACGGCCACCTCGATGTGATCGTCGGCGGCCTGGACGCGCTCTACTTCGTCAAGGGGGATGGGAAGGGCGGGCTGGCGGCGGTGGAACGCCTGTTCGACGGCGAGCGTACGCCGGTTGCCGCCGACCTGGACGCCGACGGCCGGGCCGACCTGGTCAGTCTCGACGCCAATGGAGGATTCTTCGTGCGCTACCGCGACTGCGCGGAGGGCGAAACGAGGCTGCTCGTCCCGATCCTGCTCCTCAACCTCACGGGAGCCAACGGCGCCAGCTACACCTCCAGGCTGACGCTGATCAACCGAGGCCAGACGAGCGCGGTCGTGGACGGGACCTTCTCGCTGGCGCTTTTCGGTGAGGAGACGCGGCACGGCCTCGCCTACCTGGGCGCCGGTGAACAGACTCAGCAGGGGATCCCGCTGCTCGACTCCGGCCTGCCCGCACGGAGTGCCTGGACGCTGCGGCTCCACGGCACCGGCCTCTCCTCCGCCGACCAGCTCTTCGCTCTCACGAACATCACCACCACGACCGCCACGGGCCGCGGCGGCGTGTCGTTCCCGGCGATCCCGCTGGAGGAGACCCTGGACGGCCCGGCGGTGATCGGCTGGCTGCGCGAGACCGAGCAGGACCGCACGAACCTGGCGCTGGTGAACGCCGGCGAGGCCGGCGAAGTCGTGCTGCGGGTGACGGTCGTCTCCACCGACCCGGCGCACTCAGGCTCGGCCGCGCTCCCTGACGTGCGCCTGGCGCCGGGGGGCTTCTACCAGCACGACCGAGCGCTGCTGAAGAGCGGCCTGGGCGCCTCCAGCGGCTTCGCCCGGGTGGAGCGCGTCGACGGCTCGGCGCGTTACTGGGCCTGGGCCACCGTGAACGACAACGCCAACGCCGACGGCTCGATCGTGCCGCCGCTGCGCGCCGGAGCGTCCTCGTCCGCCATGACGCTGCCGGTGCTGGTCGAGACGGACGAGTTCCAGAGCGAGCTGATCGCCACCAACACCTCGGCCGCGCCGATGACAATTTCCATGCGCTGGGTCGCGGAGGCCGTCGAGACCGGCGATCACACCGCGCGGGTCACGCTGGAGCTCGGGCCCGGCGAGCAGCTCTACGCGCCGTCCTTCGTGCAGTGGCTGCGTGACCGCCAGGTGGCCGGCATCGGCGCGCGAGGCCCGATCTTCGCCGGTGCGCTCTTCGCCACCGTGGACTCCGGCGACCCGGCCGGCCTCTTCCTGGGCGCGCGCACCTCGGCGGCCGGAGGCGGGGGACGCTACGCGGTGTTCTATCCCGCGGTGCCGGCGACGGAGGCGGCGACCGCCACCGCCCGCGTCTACGGTCTCGAGCAGACCGCCGAGACCCGCAGCAACCTGGCGCTGGTGAACGCCGGGGACGGTCCCGACACCTTCCGCGTCGACCTCTTCGACGGCGCCACCGGGCTGCTCGCCGCGAGCGTCGCCGACGTGACGGTGCCGCCTCGCGGATGGCGGCAGCTCTCCGCGATCCTGGCCGAGCACGCCCCGGGCGTCTCGAACGCTTACGCCCGCATCACCCGCACCGCCGGCTCGGCGAGCTTCCTGGCCTACGCGGTGGTCAACCAGGGGGCCGCTCCGGGCGAAGGCAGCGGCGACGGGTCCTACATCCCGATGCGGGTCGCTCGCGACGGTCCCTAGACGGCCGCCGGCTCGCGGCCCGGTTACACTCCATACGTGCCGCCGCAACCGGAGCTCGTCCTGATCAGCAAGCTCGTCGCCGAGAAGCGGCTCGACGAGGTCGAGGAACTCTTCCGTGACGCCCTGAGCGAGCCGGTCGCCAAGTCCGAGCTGCTCCTCACCGCGCTGAAGGCGCTGGCGCGTGTCACCGGCCAGAAGGCGCGCCTGCAGACGCTGGCCGGCGCGGCCGAGCTGGAGCTGAAGCCGCAGGTCTCCAACCCGGCGGTGGCCAAGGTCCGCTGGAACCTCCTCAAGGAAGCGGTGCGCGCCGGGGCCACGCCCTCCACCACCGAGGGGTTCCACAAGCTCTTCGAGGAGGCCATCTCGGCCGCCTACCCCACCAGCAGCACGCTGGGCACGCTGCTGGGGCGCTTCAAGTTCCGCGAGACCAAGACCCCCGCCGACGGGCTCACCCAGATCGAGCGCGCCGAGAAGTGGCTGCCGTTCGAGGTGGGGCGCTGCTTCTCGATGCCGGGGCGCGGAGCCGGCAAGGTCGTGGAGACGAACTACCAGCTCGACTCGGTGCGGCTCGACTTCGAGAAGGTGCGCGGGGTGGCCATCCCGATCGGCGTGGCGTCCAAGAACCTCGTGCAGCTGCCGGAGGGGCACTTCCTCAAGGAGAAGCTCAGTGACCCGGCCGCGCTCGGGGCGATGGTCGTGGAAGACCCGGTCGAGGGGATCAAGTGGCTGCTCACCTCCTTTGGCCGCCCGATGACGATGAGCGAGGTGAAGGACGCCGTCTCCGGCCTGGTGCCGGAAGAGTCCTGGAGCAGCTGGTGGACGAACGCGCGCAAGGGGGCGCAGGTCGTGGTGTCCGGCTCGGGCAAGAACGCCCTGGTGGAGTGGTCCGCCTCGGCCGGCGCGGCCGACCTGGCGGTCCTGGCGCGGTTCGAGCGCGCGCCGCTCAAGGAGAAGATCGACCTCTACAAGAAGTCCGCCAAGCGCTCGCCGGAGATCGAGGCCAAGATGGGCGAGCGGCTGGCGGCCGAGGCGCGCCGCCTGAAGGCCAGCGACCCGGCCAAGGCGTTCGAGCTGGCGGTGCTGGTCGACAAGGCGGCCGACCTCTTGCCCGAGCTCGTCCCCAAGGACCCGCTGCCGCTCCTTTCGACGGTGAACGACCGGGTGGTGCGCGAGCGGCTGCTGGAGCTCCACGCCCGGAAGTTCCCGGAGCAGGCCGTGCGCGCCATGACCGACTGGTTCTTCCGCGAGGACGACGGCCGCACGCTGGACATCCTCGACAAGCGCCTCAGCGAGCTCGACCCGTCGGCGCGGGAGTGGATCCTGGACCGGCTGCTGAAGTCGCCGCGGCAGGGGCCGCGCGCGTTCATCTGGCTGGCGCAGCGCGCCGCCCAGGACGAGGCGCTGCGCGCCCGCCTGAACTCGCAGGTGCTGGGCCGGCTCCTGGACGCGGTCTCCTGGGACGAGCTCGGGGCGCTGCGCACCAAGGTGCGCGAGATGTTCGACCGCACCGGCATCGCCGCCATCTGGCTGGTGAAGCAGGCCACCGTGGACGAGGCGCGCACCTTCCTGGAATCGCTCAGCCGGCATCACGAGCTGGAGCCGCACCGCCGCGACGCGCTGGTGGCCGCCGCCGAGATGCGCTTCCCGGACCTGCGCAAGACCGAGGACGCCACGTTCTTCGCCACCCCGGAGTCGATCGACGCCAAGCGGCGCGAGCTGGAGCACATCCTCCAGGTGGAGATCCCGGAGAACACCAAAGGGATCGCGCTGGCCGCCGCCGAAGGGGACCTCTCGGAGAACTTCGAGTACAAGGCGCGGCGCGACAAGCAGCAGCTCCTCTCGGTGCGCGCCGGCAAGCTCCAGCGCGACCTGGCGCTGGCGCGTCCCCTGACCCCCGGCTCCATCGAGACCTCGGAGGTGCGCCCCGGCACCCGGGTCACCCTATCCGGCCCCAGAGGACGCCGCACGATGACGCTGCTCGGCCCGTGGGACTCCGATCCCGAGAACAACGTCTTCTCGCACCTCTCCGACGCCGGCAAGGCGCTCCTGGGCAAGCGGCCCGGCGAGACCGCCGGCCTCCTCGGCGAGGTCTTCACGGTGGAGACGATCGAGCCCTGGCGCTCAGGACCGGCGCCGGAGACGGTGCCAGCCGTGGACGAGGAGCGCGCCGAGGAGCTCGCAGGTCACCAGCCAGAGCCGCGCCAGGAGGGGTAGCGCCAGCGCCGCCGGCGCCGGCAGCAGCGGGGCGAACAGCTTGGCCATGACGAGCTCGCGCACGCCCAGGCCGCTCGGCGTGACGATCGCCAGGAAGCCGGTGATCCAGGCCAGGGCGAAGCGCGCGGAGAGGATCGGCGCGGTCGCGAGCGGCAGCGGATAGAGCGGCTGCACCAGGAGACAGAGGCCTAACCCCCACCAGAGCCAGGTCCCCGCGTAGCCGGCCAGCAGCGCGACCACGGTCCGGGCCGGCAACGACACGAACGAGACCTTCAGGCGAGACGCGATCCACTGCAGCGGCGCCTTCCAGAAGAGCGGCACCAGGAGCGCGGCCAGCACCGGCAGCCAGAGCTGCGGCATCGGCAGCGCCTGCCGGAAGAGGTGGACTCCGAGCGCGACCAGCAGACCGGAGCTGAGCGCGATCAGCACCTCCAGCGGCAGGCTGGCCGAAGCCGTGCCGGCGTTGCCGCCTTCGCGAGCCGTGAGATAGCCGCGCGAGAGGAGCTGCCAGACGCCCCCCGCCGGCGCGTAGCGCGTCAGCTGCGAGAGCGTCCAGACCCGCAGGCCGGAGGCCAGCGGCATGCGCAAGCCGAGCCTGGCCAGCGTGGCCCGCCAGAGGAGCGCGTGGAAGCTGAGCCCCACCAGCCCGAAGAGGAGCATGCCGGCGACATGAGCGGCACTGAGCCGCACCGACGTGAGGCTGGCGCCGCTCTTCACGAAGAGCCGCCCGATCATCGCCAGCGCGGCCAGCGCCACCGTGTAGCCGAGGAGGCGGACGGCGAGGCGCAGGCGCGGCGTCACGCGCCGATGCGTTCCGGGTGCGTGTAGACGTTGAAGCGCTCGCCGCGCAGGAACCCCACCAGCGTGAGGCCGGCCTCCTCCGCCAGGTCGACCGCCAGGCTGGTGGGCGCGGAGATCCCCGCGACCACCTGAGCTCCGGCCAGCGCCGCCTTCTGCACGATCTCGAAGCCGAGCCGGCCGCTGGCCAGGAGCAGCGGCGGCGGCGGGCGTCGCGAGCGCAGCAGCGCTCCCACCACCTTGTCGGTGGCGTTGTGGCGGCCGACGTCCTCGCGCAGCAGCACCAGGCGGCCGCGAGCGTCGAAGAGCGCGGTCGCGTGGAGGCCGCCGGTCGCCGCGAAGACCGCCTGCCGCTTGCGGAGCCGTTCGGGCAGAGCGGCCAGGACCGACCCGCTCACGATCGCGCGCGTCGCGCCCCGTCGCCGGCGCCCCCGGGCGCGTCCGGCCAGCCGCAGCACGTCCTCGATCGAGGTGCGCCCGCAGACCCCGCAGGCCGACCCCATCACGGTGGGCCGGCGCGGCAGCCGCTCCGCCAGCGGCCTGGTCGGCGCCAGCGTCACCGCGATCAGGTTGCGCCGCAGCTCCGGCGAGATGGACCGCGCCCGCGGCCGTCCGACCAGGCGGACCTCGTCGAAGGAGTCGATGACGCCCTCGCCGAAGAGGAGTCCGATCGCCAGGTCCTCGTCGTTGCCGGGCGTCCTCATCGTCACCACGAAGGGGATGGCCTCGCCTTCCTCCTCGCGCACCCTGATCTCGAGCGGCTCCTCGGCGACCACGCTGTCGCGCCCCGGCTCGACCGACGAAGGGCCGCGGCGCAGCACCAGCACCGGCACGCTCGCATCTCCCGGGCGCTCGCTCACGCCCGGTAGCCTACTCGGTAGACTCGAGCGGTGAAGGCCCCCGACCTGACGAAGGTCAAGGAGCTGCTGAGGCGGATCCAGGAGCTGCTGCAGCGGTTCGGCGCGGAGGTCCGGCGGCGCTCGCTGCCGGCGATCGCCTGGGTGAGGCGGCTGCCGCGGCCGGTGCTGGCGGTCGCCGGCGCCCTCGTCGGCCTGGCGCTGATCACCTTCTTCGCGATCGGCGTCTACTACATCCGGGTCGTCTCGGAGACCATGAACGGGCGGCGCTGGAGCCTGCCGACCCGCCTCTACTCCGACGTCTGGGTGGTCCGGACCGGCGACCGGCTGGGGCTCGAGGACGTGAAGCGGCGACTCGAGCGGCTGCGCTACACGCAGGTGGAGCAGGAGAATCTGTCGCCCGGGCAGCTGCAGGTCCTCCCCGAGAAGAGCCGCATCGTGGTCTTCCTGAACGACCACGAGACCGCCTACGGGCGCTCCCCCGGCTTCCGCGCCCGCATCGACTTCACCGGGCGCCAGGTCTACGCGGTCTCGCGGGCCGAGGACGGCGAGAAGCTGCCGTTCGTGGTCTTCGAGCCCGAGGTGGTCGGCTCGGTCTTCGACCGCAAGATGGAAGACCGCACGCTGGTGAAGCTGTCCGAGGTGCCCAAGGTGGTGGTGGACGCGATCGTCACCACCGAGGACCGCGACTTCTTCTCCCACCGGGGCATCTCGTTCCGGCGCATCGTCGGCGCGGCGGTGCGCGACATCCGGCGCGGCGAGCTCAAGCAGGGCGGCTCCACCCTCACCCAGCAGCTCGTCAAGAACATGTTCCTCACCCACGCCCGCACCTTCCGCAGGAAGGCGGTCGAGGCGTTGATGGCGATGGCCCTGGAGGCCAAGTACGACAAGACCGAGATCCTGGAGGCGTACCTCAACGAGATCTACCTCGGGCAGCGCGGCTCCATCTCGGTCACCGGCGTGGAGGAGGCCAGCAAGCTCTACTTCGGCAAGTCGGTCCGGAAGCTGCAGCTCCACGAGGCGGCGCTCCTGGCCGGGCTGATCGCCTCGCCGGGGCGCTTCTCTCCGTTCCGCAACGCCGACAGCGCCAAGGAGCGGCGCGCCTTCGTGCTCCGCAACATGCTGGAGCTCGGCAAGATCGACCAGGCCGCCTACAAGGCGGCGCTGGACGCGCCGCTGACGTCGGTGGCCAAGGCCGGCCCCGGCATCGTCGCGCCGCACTTCGTCGACTTCGTGCTCGCGCAGGTGAAGGAGGAGAAGGCGTCTCTGGAGACCGACGGCCTCTCGATCTTCACCACGCTGGACCCCGACATGCAGGCGGCGGCGCAGGCCGCGGTGCAGCGCGGCCTGGCCGACCTGGAAAAGCGCTTCAAGCGGCTCCGCCCCAAGCCGGGGCAGGAGGCGCTGCAGGCGGCGGTCATCGCGCTCGACCCGGCGACCGGCTCGGTGCGCGTGCTGGTGGGCGGCCGCGACTACCAGCTCAGCCAGTTCAACCGGGTGGTGCAGGCCAAGCGGCAGCCGGGGTCGCTCTTCAAGCCGTACGTCTACCTGGCCGCGCTGCAGAAGCGGGACCTCTCACCGCCGATCACGCCGGCCACGCGTCTCCTCGACGCGCGCATCGACGTGACCTGGGGGAAGGGGGAAGACCAGACCTGGTCGCCGCGCAACTACGACGGGCAGTTCCGCGGAATGGTTACCGCGCGCGAGGCGCTGGAGCAGTCGCTGAACATCCCCACGGTGCGGGTGGCGCTCAGCGGCTGGGAGCAGGGCCGGACGATCCTGAGCGACGTGGTGGACCTGGCGCGGCGGGCCGGCATCAGCTCGCCGCTGCGCGCCTATCCCTCGCTGGCGCTGGGCGCCTTCGAGGTGAGCCCGCTGGAGATCGCCGCCGCCTACGCGCCCTTCGCCAACGGCGGCGTGCGCATGAAGCCGAACGCGCTGCTGGGGCTGGTGGGCCCGAACGGCCGCCGCCTCGAGACCCATGACGAGCCGCTGGAGCGCGTGGCCGACGCCGACGCGGTGACCGTCCTCGACTCCATGCTGCAGGGGGTCGTGGAACGCGGCACCGCCGCCGGCGCGCGCCGCCTCGGCGCCCAGGGGATCTTCGCGGGCAAGACCGGCACCACCAACGACGGGCGCGACGCCTGGTTCATCGGCTTCTCGCCGCGGCTTCTGGTGGCGGTCTGGGTGGGCTTCGACGACAACCGCGGGCTCGACCTCTCCGGCGCGATGGCGGCGCTGCCGATCTTCGCGGACTTCGTGCGGCGGCTGCCGGGGCACTACTTCCAGTCGCCGTTCCCCAGCAGCCCCGGCGTCGTGAAGGTCACGATCGACCCGGAGACCGGCTACCTGGTGAACGAGGCCTGCCCGCGCTCGCTGGAGGAGCTCTTCCTGGCCGGCACCGAGCCGACGCAGCGCTGCCCGACACATCAGAGCGGCGGGTGGTCCTTCTTCTGAGCAAGGCCGCGCTGGACCTGGATCTGGTGGTCCGCAGCCACGGCTGGTACGACCTGCCGCCGTTCGCCTGGGATGAAGGGAAGAAGCGCCTCTCGTTCGTGGCAATGGTAGGAGGCGAGCCGGCGACCATCACCGTCTCCCAGACGGCGCGCGGCCTGACGACACGCTCCGACGCGGCGGACAAGGCGGCGATCGCACGGGTCGTCCGGCGCGTGCTCGACCTCGACGCGGACCTGTCGGAGTTCCACGAGCTCTGCGCCGAGCGGGCGGCGGACGGCTTCGGCTGGATCGCCCGCCGGGGAGCGGGGCGCATCCTGCGCGCGCCGACGCTCTTCGAGGACGCGGTGAAGGTGCTGGCCACCACGAACTGCACCTGGGCGCTGACGCGGGTGATGGTCCGGAACCTCGTCGGCATCCACGGGCGGGGCGGCGCCTTTCCGGATGCGGCGTTCCTGGCCGGCGTGCCCGAGGAGCGTCTCAAGAGCGAGGGCAAGCTCGGCTATCGCGCGCCCTACCTGGCGCGCTTCGCCGAGGCGGTGGCGTCGGGGCGATTGAAGCTGGAGCGCTGGGAGGACCCGGAGCGCGACAGCGACGAGGTCGTGAAGGAGATCCGCGCGGTGCCGGGCTTCGGCCCCTATGCCGCCGAGACGCTCTCGCGCCTGCTGGGTCGGCACGATCGCCTCGGGCTCGATTCCTGGTCGCGCAAGAAGGTGGCGGCGCTGCGGTTCCGCGGCCGGCCGGTGAAGGACGCGCGCGTCGCCAAGTTCTACGGCCCCTTCGGGCGCTTCGCCGGGCTGGCGTTCTGGCTGGACGTCACCCGCGAGTGGCACGCCGGCTACGACAAGCTTTGGCCGTAGCGTTCACTTTGCGGGAATGAAGGTCCCGTCGCCGGTCCCGAGGCCGGGAGCGGCGCCGTCGTTGAGCACGGCGTAGGCGCCCGGCAGCGAGATCACAACGCCCCGAACCCTGAGGTCTGTTCGGGCCACCCGTGCGTACCCCTGAGTCACGCCCGGAGCGTGGACGAGCAGGAACGAACTGAGCTGGACCCAGCTCTGGACCCAGAGGTCTTCGATGGTCACTGCCAGCTCGCCGGTAATCCCGTCGAAGACCTCGATGCGGTAGCGGCCCGACACGTTGAGGCCGATGTTGGTGCGGTGGCGTTCGTCCTGGCGCAGGCCGATGCCGCTGATATCGGTGAAGTACTCGTTGCGGACTGGCCCGGCGCAGAGACCGGGTCCTCCGCACAGCTCCCCGGCGAAGGAGCGCAGGCCCACGACGGCTCCGGCAGGGACGAAAACCGTTTTCGTGGAAACGGCCGATCCTGGAGAGTGGAACCTTAGCTTGATCTCGCGGTCCTGGGCGGACGTGTTCGTCACGACGACCTCGGTGCCGAACGACTCGGTCTCGGCCACCACGCTCAGGATGCTGTCGAAGGCGGTACCACCGGTCATGGCCGGCACGACCGAACCGTCGCCGCTGATGTTATCCGTGAGAACCGCGTAAGCCGCATAAGGCGCGTCGCCGGAGATGCGTTCGACACGGCACCACGCTTCGGTTAGGTCCGCCCGCTGGAGAACACGATCGAGCTGCACGAATTGACCGGGCGCGAGCCGCTCGTCGGGAAGCACCACGCTCTTGCCGCCCGAGCGCAGCGTCACCCGCAGGATCACTTCTCCCTCCTCGGGGCGTGCCATGCTCACCAGAGCGAGGTTCGTGTGCAGCTCCTCGTCCTCTCGGAGGATGGCGATGCTGGTGGTGGCCACCAGACCCTCGGCTACGGGGATCGCATCGATCCCCACCCCGACTTGACCGCTCCCGTAGGGAGAGATCGTGCGGGCGCTTGCGTTGGCATCCAGTGGAGAAGCCAAGCCTGAGAAACGCACGCGCAGAGATCCGACGTGGCCCGCACCCTCGGGGATGGGAACACCGAGGGTGCGCAGCTCTGGCAGGACATCCGACACGATGCGCTGCCGCCCCGCCGGGAGAGAGACGTCTGCCGAGCCGCTGCCTCCTCCGGTCGCCGCGCTGTAGGCCAGCTGCACCTCGACGTCTCTGCGGCCGCGATTGGTGAGGACCAGCTCGGAGGAGATCGGCACGCCTCGCGCGCCGCTTGTTGAGAGGACGGCCGGTATGACGAAGGTCTTGGTGAAGGTGGAGCCGTCGCAGCTGTTCACCAGCATCGTTGTGGCCGCCCCGACGGACGCGAGGATGTCGGGCCGCCCATCGGCATCCACGTCGCCCACCTGATATGCAGTGGATCGATCACCGGCGACCAGCGCCACCCCGACGAACTTGCGGCCTGGAAGAGCCCTGAACAGCGACGTGAAGGAGGTGCAAGGCCCGAAGCAATGGAAGCCGGATTCGACGATGTCGTCGCGGCCGTCACCGTCCACGTCGACGATCATCGAACCAGCGGCCCCGGCGCTCTGTAGGTCGTTGAAGCCGCCGCGGCCGTCACCGAAGATGGCGTAAGAACCCAGGACAGGGTTAAGGTCGCGGCTGGCGGAACCAACCCTGATCAGGACGTCGAGGGCGCCGTCGCCATCGAAATCGGCGACGCGAGGAGCTCCCGACGCGAACCTCTGCGGAATCCTGGCGATCTCGCGCGACCCTGCGAAGCCGCCTCGGCCATCTCCTCGCAGCGTTAGCACCTGGACAACATAATCCAGGCCGCCTTCCAAAATGGCGTCGAGGACTCCGTCACCGTCCACGTCTCCCAGCGCCAGCGTAGCGAACCCCAGTTTGACCAGAACCGGAGAAGTCGCGGCCAGACGGAACCTCCCCGCTCCGTCGCCGAGATAGGTCTGCATGACGGGCTGTTCTCCTACGGCGGCTAGGTAATCGAGGAACCCATCGCGGTTCACGTCTGCCAGAGCCCAGCTGTCACGAGGAAGGGTCGGGTCGAAATCGACCGGAATCAGGCGAAAGCTGCCGCTGCCGGCGCCGAGCAGGGCCGCCGGCCCCGAAGCAGTGCGTACCAGGAGGTCGGTTCGGCCCAGACCCTGGAAGTCGATGCTTTCGTAGAGCGCGCTGATGGCAGGAACCTCGAGTAGGGGCCGCGGCGCCCCGAGGTCGCGATCGCGCCGCCCCCACACCACCCAGAGAATTCCGGTGCTGCGGTCCAGGGCGATCAGGTCCGCAGCGCCGTCGAGGTTGAGGTCAGCGGCGACTCGGCCTGACCCAGCGGGCCCAAGGCTGACGCGGAGCTCTTCGAAGCGAGGCTCGGCGCAGGGTGTGACGGCGAAGGCGGTGATCGGCGCAAGCGCCGCGAAGGCTGCGATGAGCGTGCGCATCTCCGGTTCCCACGAGGGATACGCACGCCGGGGTGTGCGCGTCTACCCCGGAGGGGAGCTCGGCAGCTCGACGCCTTGATAGATCTCCGCGAGCGGAAGCTCGATCGAGAGCGCTACCAGCGGCACGGTCTCCGTGTCACCCTCGATCGCCGAGTAACGCCAGAAACCGGAGTCCTCCCGCAGGTACGACTCCACCTGCACGCGGTCCTGCGCCACCAGGACGTACTCCATCAGAGAATCGACCGTGCGGTAGTTGGCGAACTTCTCGCCTCGGTCATAGGCCTCGGTCGAAATCGAGAGCACTTCGACGATGAGGATCGGGTTGAGGAGCACGTCCGTCACGGAATCGCGGAATTCGGGCTTGGCACAGACGACGAGGACGTCTGGGTAGAGGAACCGGCGCGTCCGTGGGATCCAGACCTTCATGTCGGTCGTGATCGCCTGGCATCCCTTCGACCGAACCCGTGTGGTGATGCCGACGGCGAGGTTGCTCACGAGGACGTTGTGCGCCCACAACGCCCCGGCCAGCCCAACCACCACCCCGTCGTGGTACTCGCTGCGCGTCTCCGCCTTGCGCTCGAGCGCCAGGTATTCCTCCGGGGTGAGACGGGGCACGGCCGCAGTCGACACGAAGCGATTCTATTAGCCGAAGCTGGCCGCGTAGTCCTCGACGCTCCGCTTGATCACCTCGTAGGCCTCGTCCTTGCCGTAGACGTCGGTGATCTCCACCGTGCGCGCGCCTCCGCCGGGGACCTGCTTGTAGGTGAGGAAGTAGTGCCGCAGCCGGTCGACCACGTTGCCGGGACACTCCGACACGTCGCCGAGGCCCCCGTAGACGGCGTCCCCTTCCAGCACCGCGATGATCTTGTCGTCGGCCTCGTTGCCGTCCAGCATGCGGAGGCCGCCGATCGGGATCGCCTCCACCAGCAGGTTGCCGTGCGCCAGCGGCTTCTCGGTCAGCACGCAGACGTCCAGCGGGTCGCCGTCGCCGTGGATGTCGGGGCGGCCGGTGCGCTCGGAGCAGAGCGCGCCGACGCGCTCGGCGCAGTAGGTGCGGGGCAGGAAGCCGTAGGGGCTCGGGCTGACGTTCGAGTAGCGCTGCGGCCGGTCGAGGCGTAGCAGGCCGGTCGCCTTGTCGACCTCGTACTTCACCGCGTCGGTCGGGACGATCTCGATGTAGCAGGTGACCACCTGGGGCACCCGGGCGCCCAAGGAGACGCCGTGCCACGGATGCGACGCGAACGCGCTGACCGGGATGGGCGGTCGCTGCGCCGTCACGGGGTCAGGCCGCCTCTGGGGGTTCTCCGGAGGGGTGCGGTGCGGGGGCCGCGTCGGCCGCGTCGGCGGCCTCGGCCGGCTTCTCCTGTTCCTCGGGCGCGCCCAGCGCGATCGCCGCGGAGCCGGCCCGGGCGATCGCCGGCCCTTCGGGCGCCGGAGGAGGGGCGGCCGGTGGCGCCGCGATGACGGGGAGCACGGCGTTCGACGCGATGCCGGCCGCCTTCTTTTCGTCGGCGATCGTCTTGGACATCATGATGACCGTGGCCGAGAGCTTCTCCAGGTCGGCGTCGACGATGACCTGCGTCGCCTTCTCGCCCGACCCGAGCCAGATGTACTTGCTCTTGTTGTCCTTGGGCTGGGAGAACTTGCCGTACTCCCTTACCAGCTCGTCGAGAGCCTGATCCAGGTTGTCCGGAGCAACCTGCATCACGATCCCGGCCAGCCGGCCGCGCCAGAACTGGTAGTTCATCCGCAGGAGGTGCGCCCTGCCGTAGCGCAGCTTGTCGTCGCCCCGCATGTAGAGCTCGGAGTCGCCTTCCCGCTGCAGCAGCGACATGGTCGCCGCCGGCGGGTCCCCCCAGCGCACGTCCCGGAAGCCGGGCCGCGCGTCGTGGCGCCGCGCCGGCACGGCGGGGCCCGCCGGCCTGGGCGCCGCCGGGGCGTCGGCGATCACCGGCTGGGGCTCGCGCTTCAACCTCTTGCGGATGCCCTCCTTGCCCTCGGTGAGGAGCACCCAGAGGAGCCAGCCCAGATAGATGACCACGAAGGGGCCGACGAACCAAAGCAGGCTGAATTCCATGAGCCGGGGAGGATATCAAGCGGAGAACTGCCTGGGGACGCCCAGTAGAATCGCGCGCTCGTGCGCCGCGTGATCGTCATCGGAGCCACCGACGGGATCGGCAAGGCCTTGGCCACCCACTACGCCTCGCTGGGCTACTGGGTGGCGCTGGTCGGACGGAGCGCCGACAAACTGGCGTCGGTGGTGGACGAGCTCGCCAGGCGCTATCCGGCCGCGACCGTGCGCGGCGTCGTCTGCGACGTGGCCGACGCGGCGCGCGTGCCGGCGGCGTTCGAGGAGGCCGTCGCGGCCATCGGCCACTGCGACGTCTTCATCTACAACGCCGGCGAGATGCCCACCGGAGACGGCGTCACCAGCCGCTTCGAGGAGGACGGCCGCACGCTTCAGGTGAACACCCTCTCGGCGGCTCACCTGCTGGGGCTGGCGGCCAACTATTTCCGCGACGCCCGGCGCGGCAGCCTGGTGGGCATCTCCTCCATCGCCGGCGACCGCGGCCGGAAGTCCAACCCCGCCTACTGCGCGTCGAAGGCGGCGCTCACGACCTACCTCGAGGGGCTGCGCAACCGGCTGGCGCCCTACGGTGTCACGGTCACGACGGTGAAGCCGGGCTACGTGAGGACGAAGCTCCTCGAGGGGAAGAAGGGGATCTTCTGGGCGGCGCCGGTCGACGAGGCGGCGCGCATCATCGCCGGGCGGGTGGAGAAGCGGCACGAGGTCTTCTACGTCTATCGACGCTGGGCCCTCGTCGGGCTGGTGCTGAAGCTGCTGCCGCGGTTCCTGTTCAAGCGATTCGGACCGCCGTGACGCCGCCCGGAGAGCTCGTCGCCGGCTACGGCCTCTACAACTTCAGCGTCTCCGAGGTCCACCGTCCCCGCACCGTCGACGAGCTGGCGGCGCTGGTGCGCGGCCTGCACGGCGCCGGTGTGCCCTATCGCCTCCGCGGGAACGGCCGCTCCTACGGCGACGCGGCTTTGAACCCGCGCGGCCCGGTGCTCGACCTCTCGGCGCTCGATCAGGTCCTGGCCCTCGACGAGGAGACGGGCGTGCTGCGCGCCCAGGCCGGGGCCACGTTCGAGACGCTCTGGCGGCACGCGCTGCCGCGCGGCTTCTGGCCTCCCATCGTGCCGGGCACGATGCACGTGACGCTGGGCGGAGCGCTGGCGATGAACATCCACGGCAAGAACGGCTGGCGCCGCGGCACCCTGGGGGAGCACGTGGAGAGCCTCACGGTGCTGGACGAGCGGGGGGAGCCGCTGGCGTTCCGGCGCGGCGATCCGCGCCTCCTGAGCGTGATCTCCAACTTCGAGAGCCCGCGGCCGATCGTGGAGGTCGCGCTCACCATGAAGCACGTCGAGACCGGGTTCGTGGACGTCGAGGCGCGCCCGACCCGCACGCTGGCCGAGGCGCTGGAGCTCCTGGACGCCGAGAAGGAGCGCTGGGAGTACCTCGTCGGCTGGCTGGACTGCTTCCCGAGCGGGCGCGGTCTGGGTCGCGGCGCCCTCCACTTCGCGAACTACCACCCCTGGGACGGTGTGTCCGATCGGGGGCTCGGCCTGGAGACGCAGCTCGCCGGACGCCTCTCCGATCGGATCCCCAAGGGCCTGATGCTGGCGTTCCTGCGGGCGATGGCCTTCGACTCCGGCATGCGGTTCACGAACCTCGGCAAGTTCGCCGTCCATCGCCTGGGCGGCACCAAGCGCTACCGCGAGGCGCTGGTGGCGTACTCGTTCCTCCTCGACTTCGTGCCCGACTGGCGGGAGATGTACCGCCCCGGCGGCTTCATCCAGTACCAGCTCTTCATACCCAGGGAGCGGGCGCTGGCGGCCCTGACCCAGGCGATCCGGTGGCAGCAGGAGCTCGACGTCGTCACCTACCTCGCCGTCCTGAAGAGGCACCGGGAGGACCGCTATCCCGGTCCGCTGGCCAACAGCTACGTGCGCGACGGCTACTCGCTGGCGCTCGACTTCCCGGTGACGCCGCGCAACGCCTCCCGCCTCATCCAGCTCTGCCGCCGCTTCGACGCGCTGGTCCTCGAGAACGGCGGCGGCTTCTACCGCGCCAAGGACTGCGTCGGCAGCTGGGAGCGAGCGCGAGCTCGAGCCTCTTGATCCGCTGCGGAGCATATGTCTCCGCAGCGGAGCAAAGCTAGTGCGCCGGCGCCCGGCCGGTCGCGGCGACCCGTTTGCATCGGGACGGGTCATGCACCGCGCTCCGCTGCTGCTGGCGCTTCTACTCGGCGGCCGGGCCGCGTTCGCCGGCTACGGCTGTCCCGCCTACTTCAGTCATCTGCCCTCGGTCCAGAGTCTGGCGGTCGACACGCGCGGGGTCGTGGTGCCCGGACAGCTCGGTCAGGAGCACGACGCGTTTGTCGCCCGCCCGGTTCGCTGCACGACGCCTCGACCGGTGCCGACGCCGTCGCTGGAGGAGATGCTGCGTTACCGGCCGGCGCTACGGAAATGGGCCGCCGGATCCAGCGGGCGCGGACTCGTCAGCGACCCCGTCGAGTGTGCGCAGGTGGGCGGACGAACGTATTTCGGCCTGGCCTTCTATCAGGGCGAGGCGCAGCTCGGGCTCGGCGGTCTCGGACGGTACGACCCTCACACCGGCCGTCTCGAGATCCGCCGCCCGTTTCCGACCGCCGGGCTGTCGGTGTCGCGCCTGGTCCACGACGGCTCCACACTGTGGATCGCATTGGCGTTCGAGAGCGAAGGCTTCGACGTGCCCGGTGGTCTCTACCGCTACGACTGGGAGACGAAGAAGCTGGAGCGCGCCTGGACCGAGGACGACGGACCCTGCGGCTACTGGATCAACGACCTGCTGCTGGCCGGCGGCGACCTCTGGGTCGCCACGGACCTGGGTGCGTCGCTCCGCCGGGCGAACGGGTCCTGGGATCACTTCGTGCCCGGGAAGCCCTGGACACCGGTCTCCTGCCGCCAGCTCTACCAGCGCCTGCTGGAGACCTTGCCGCGCACGCGCGATTCCGTCGAGGACTACTGCCCGATGGGCGGCACGCCCGGCGATGTCTCGGCGCGCGGCGCCTTCCGCGGCTACCTGCGCTCTTACCGTCCGCGGACGGCGGCGGAGCTCACGAAGGATCTGCCGGAGCCGCCGCCACCTCGTCCAGGTCGGACGAGATGACGATGGCCAGCGCGCCGGTGTCGGAAACCGTGCCGGTCTCCTCGGTGCCCGCCTCCGAGCGGCAGTAGTCGCCGGGCTTCAGCAGGAGGCCGTTCACCCAGAGCGTCCCCTCCAGCATGAAGATCTCTTCATCCCCGCCGTGGCGGTGGGGGGGATACGGGTGCCCCGGCTCGATGCGCAGGAGACGCGTGGTGTAGCCGCGGGCGTCATCTCGGTGGATCGTCTTGTAGACCAGCCCGGGCACCGGCGAGGGCTGCCAGGAGGCCTCGTCGGTGTGGACACCGTAGACGCCCGGCTTCACGTGAAAGGTGCCATCGGGGTCCCGGGACGGCTCGGCAGGCGTCTTCGTCGTCTCTGGTGCCTCTTTTGTCTCCTGGGCGATGCGGGCCAGCATGCGGTCCCGCAGGCTCGGCGGCGGCTCGAGTCCTGGAACCGTGGCCGCGCTCAGCACGGCGCCGGCCACGGCCTCGAACGACCGGCGGGCCTGGAGGTAGCTCGGGTCGAGCACCACACGGTCCTCGGGGGAGAGCGGGCGGCGGTCCTCGAGCACGTCCAGCACCGCGATCTCCTCGATGAGCTCCTCGCGGGAGCGGGTGTCGGGCTTCAAGTGGACCATCCTTCCTCGAGCGGCCCCAACGCTTCACGCAGCTTCGCCATTCCCAGCCGGATCCGGGACTTGGCGGTCCCGAGAGGCTGCCGGATCTGGGCGGCGATCTCCACGTGGGTGAGCCCTTCGAAGAACGCCAGCTCGATCACCTCGCGCTGCTCGGCGCTCAGCTTGGCGAGCGCCTTGCGCACGATGCGGGCGCGCTGGGCCACCGCGGACTGACCCTCGGGGTCGGGACCCTCGCTGGCCAGGCCGAACGCCGAATCCAGGTCCTGCTCGCGCTTGCGCACGCTGCCGCGGGAGCGCAGCTTGTCGATGGCGCGCGAGCGCGCCAGCGTGAGCAGCCAGGTGATCGCCTGCCCGCGGGCCGCGTCGTAGCGCGCCGCCTGCCGCCAGGCCTGGGTGTAGACGTCCAGGGTGACTTCCTCGGCGTCTCCGGACTCCCCCACGATGCGCAGGGCAAGGCCGTAGACCATCCGGCTGGTGGCGTCGTACAGATCTCCCATGGCCGCCTGATCCCCATCGGCGACGCGCCTCAGGAGCGCGGCGCAGTCGGGACCAGCCGGCGCCGCCTGCGGCACCGACCTCAACCCATCTCCTCCGTCGATGGGGGGATTATCCCCCTCGCGTCGGCGGAGATCGAAGGGCAGGACCTTGAAACCGCTCATTCCTCCTCTTGTCCGGGACAGGCGGCCCGTTTGGATCACCCCAAAGCAAAAAAGGAGGGCCGGTTGCCCGGCCCCCCCTGGATCTACCCCTCAGCGGGTTACGGCGCGTACTCGATGGCCTGGATGAAGCGGCCGTCGTTGGCGCTGTTGTGCACCACGACCGCGTAGCAGTCGGCCGGGCCGTCCGGCCGGAACTCCACGTAGCCGCCGTTGACGTTGGCCGGGACGCCGCGCTGCCCCCAGGCGTTGGCCGCGAGCTCCATGTCGAAGGTCGTCACCTGACGGCCGTCGCCGTCACGGAGCGTGGCATGCACCACGTTCGTCCTGCCGGTCTCGTTGAAGCAGCCGATGTTGGCGCGCTGGCTGGTGTTGACGTTGATGCCGGGGCTGAAGGAGGGCGCCCCGGAGGCCGGGAAGTCGAGGTTCGGGACCGAGGTGCCGAAGCGGAGGTCGGAGCCGGCGGTGTAGACCTCGGCGACCACGATGAAGAGCTCGTCGCCGCCGCCGCTCTTGAACTTGACGGTGCCGGCGCCGGAGAAATCGAAGACGGTGCCCAGGAAGTTCTCGTAGACCTTGAGCTCGCCGGCGGCAAGAGCGATCGTCTTCTCCTGCTTGTTGCCGTTGGCGTCGTAGAGCGAGACGACCACGTTGAATCCGCGGCCGGTGGGGTTCATGAGCGACACGTGGGTCGCGAAGACGGCGTTCTGCAGGCCGGGGTTGTTGGCCATCACCGGGACGGTGATGGAATCGGACGCGAACGACTGGCCCAGGGCGTCGCGGCGCATCTCGGAGAGCGCGGGCCCGGCGGTGAGAGCGGCCAGCGCCAGCGTGGTGACCAGGAGATTCTTCTTCATGGTGTTCTTCCTCCTAATCCTTCGGCTCACTGGCAAGGCTGGGGGGCGGCCGGGTCGGGGATGTTCGGCAGCGCCACGGCGTTGACGCCTCCGTGCCCCTGGAACAGCCCGTTGTTGGCAGGCGCCAGGAAGGGGAAGCGGTCGAGGAAGTTCTTGTCGTTGGTCTCCACGCCCTTGGCGATACCTCCGGCGAAATTGGGGTCGCCGGCGGCGATCAGGCCGATCAGCACGCTGTTGACGTTGACCTGGTGCCGGTTGGGAGCGCTGCCGCCGCCGAGACGCCGGCCGTTCGGGAACGAGGAGTTGATGGCGGCGTCGAGGGTGATGACGTCGCCGGTGGAGCCGTCGGCGACCGGGATGGGGCACTGGGTGCATCCCACCGGGGTGCGGCCGAGGTTGATGGCGTTGATGATGTCGAAGCGGGGCCCCTTGAGGACGTTGTCCACCGTCGCCTGCGGGACGGCGACCGCCTTGTAGAGGCCGAGCGCCTCGAGATCGCGCACCAGCACCGGGAAGAGGATGTCGGCGCCGAAGTTGCTGACGTCGTTCATCACGCTGCTGTGCAGGTAGAGCGAGTGGCGCTGGGTGCCGACCAGGCCGGCGTTGAAGAGCGGCAGCGCGTTGCGGCCCACCTGAACCCAGGGGCCGGTGCCCTTGACGCCGGTGATGATGTTGGAGGGGTCGACCGTCTGAGTGGCGCGGCGCTTGATCTCGACGTGCACGCGAAGGAGGCTGTCGGTCGAGCCGGCCATCTCGGTGCCGTTGTGCGGGACGCCGCCGGGGAAGAGCTCGTTGGTCGGGATCTCGAGCGCGATCGAGAAGACGTTGAAGCCGGTGAAGACGTCCTCGACCGGCGTGTTGCGCGCTCCGGTGATGCCGGCGAGGTCGGTCCGGCCCAGGTTGACGAGGTCGAAGATGCCCTTCTCGTCGAGCTGATAGGGGTCGTCGAACTGGCCGGCGATGATGCGGCCGCCGTTGGTGAGCGGGTGGATGAAGGTGTCGACGAAGGCCTGGTCGTACAGGGAGTTCTCACGGCTCTGCGCGCTGCCGTCGTAGCCCGTGAAGTTGCCCAGGTGGTAGATGAGCCGGTCGGTCTGCGGCCCATGGTTGTTGGGGAGGACGTTGAGCCCATCTCCCAGGATCTCGGCGGTGCCGCGGCCCGGCCCGAAGACGCGGGTGACCGTCATCTTCTCGGTGCCGCCGGTGAGCTGCCAGAGCAGCTCGTTGCCGCCGCCGAGCCCGTCGGTCTTGCTGGGCGCCCCTTCGGGCGTCAGGGTGTTGGTGAACTCGACCCGGTAGACCGCCTCGTCCCTGAGGCTCGCCCCCTTGGCGATGTGGAACTCGTAGCGGTAGCCGTTGCAAGCGCGGAAGCCCTGGTTGCCCTGCCCCGGCTCGTGCAGCGGGTTGAAGTTCATGATGAGGTACAGCTTGTCGTGCGTCGTGTCCGACACCCAGGCGTAGGTGTCGGTGTTGTCGGCGCACGGCTCGTTCAGGACCGTCAGCGCCTCGCGATGGCTGGACGCCGCGGCGGGGATGGTGGCGAGCAGCGAGAGTCCCGCGGCCGCCAGGCCGATGACCATCCGATTCTTCCTCATGTGTCTCTCTTCTCCTCTCGGCCCGCCAGTGCTCATTCGGGGTACGGGCTCGGTTTTGCTGCTAGTACGGTGCTGCGCGCTCGATCGGATCTTTTCCGGCGCATTACGATCGGCCGTTCGAGCGAGTGATCCGGCGGGGGCCTGGGCTACGGATAGGAGGGATACCGATGAAACGCCTGGTCGAGGGGACGCGCCGGAGAGCGGCCGCGCTGGCGCTGCTGCTCGCGCCGGCCGTCGGCTCGGCGCACGACCTCTGGATCGAGCCCTCCACGTTCCACCCGGCGGTCGGGGAGACCGTCAGCGCGGCGCTGCGCACCGGCCAGAAGCTGGAAGGGGAGCCGCTGCCCCGGGTCCCGAGCTTCGTGGACCGCTTTGTGCTCAAAGGATCGGGCGCCGAGCTGCCGCTGGATGGGCGGCCGGGGGCCGACCCGGCCGGCTGGGCGCGCGTCGGCGAGGCCGGCCGGCACTGGATCGGCTACCAGAGCACCCCCTACCCGATCGTCATCGAGGCGCCGAAGTTCGAGCAGTACCTCAAGGACGAGGGGCTTGAGCGCATCGTGGAGGAGCGTGCCCGCAAGGGGCAGTCGGGGGCTCAGGGGAGGGAGCGCTTCTACCGTTGCGCCAAGGCGCTCCTGTCGACCGGCGACGCCGCCGGCGGCGTCTTCGACGTCCCCCTGGGCTTCACCCTGGAGCTGGTGCCGAAGAAGGACCCCTATTCGATGAAGGGCGCCGGTGACCTGCCGCTGGCGTTGACGTTCCGCGGTAAGCCGGCCGCCGGGGTGCTGGTGGTGGCGATGAGCAAGACCGACCCGGAGAAGGCGGTCTCCGCCCGCACCGACGCCAAGGGATTCGTGAAGCTGCGCCTGCCGCACCCCGGTTTCTGGCTGATCAAGGCCGTCCACATGGAGCCGGCGCCGGCGGACTCCGGCGTCGACTGGGAGAGCTGGTGGGCCTCGGTGACCTTCGAGCTGCGCGGCAAGTGAGGCGCCTGCTGCTGGCGCTGGCCTGCATCCTGGCCGTGCCGGCAGCCGCCCACGAGCTCGGCCTCGTCCAGGCCGAGGGGACGTTCCAGAGAGACGGGCGCTACGTGGTCGACCTGCTGGTGGACCTCGAGCACCTGCCTCCGCAGACCTCGGGCGCGAAATCGGCCGATCAGCTGCTGGCCGATCTCGCCCGCTCGTCGCGGCTGATGTTCGACGGCCAGGAAACGGCAGCGCCGCGGGTCGAGGTCACCCGGCCGAAGAGCAACCTCACCCGGCTGCGCCTCAGCGGCAGGACGCCACACTCGGTCTCCACCTTCACGTTCTCGAACGCCGCGATCACCGGCTTCTTCGTGCTGAAGCTGCGCAACGAGGGGGGGGCGGTGGCGGCCACGCAGTGGGTGGAAGGGGGCAAGCTCAGCGCGCCCTTCCCGCTGGACAAGGCCGTGGTGCCGCCCAGCCGCTGGAAGGTCATCCGGCTCTACCTGGCGCTCGGCTACACGCACATCCTGCCGCGCGGCCTCGACCACGTCCTCTTCGTGCTCGGCATCTTCCTGCTGGCGGTGGAGCTCCGCCCGGTGCTCCTGCAGGTGACCGCCTTCACGCTGGCGCACACGATCACCCTGGCGCTCACCGTCTACGGCGTCGTCTCGCTGCCGCCGTCCGTCGTCGAGCCGCTGATCGCGCTCTCGATCGTCTATGTCGCCGTCGAGAACGTCTTCACCGGGAAGCTCCACGCCTGGCGGCCGCTGGTGGTCTTCTGCTTCGGCCTCCTGCACGGGATGGGCTTCGCCGGCGTCCTCACCGAGATCGGCCTGCCGCGCTCGGAGTTCGTGCCAGCGCTCCTCTCCTTCAACCTGGGAGTGGAAGGAGGGCAGCTCACCGTCATCCTGGCGGCGTTCCTGCTGCTGGGCCTGCCCTTCCGGCGGCGGGTCTGGTACCGGCGGCGCGTGGTGGTGCCGGCCTCGCTGGCGATCGCCGCCGTCGGCCTCTACTGGTCGGTGGTTCGTGTCGTCGGCTAGGTCATATGGCGGTACCTACGGCACCGCGGAGATCGCCTCCGCCAAGTCTCCGGCGACCCGGGCGAAGACGACGCGCGTCTCCTTGATCGTCGCCTCCCCGAGGACTGCCCTCAGACCCCTGGCATAGGCCTCGAGCTGGGGCGCGTAGAGGCGCTCCAGCGCCTGCCGGTGCTCCTCGGAGTCCACCCGGTCGGTCTTCCAGTCCACGATCGTGTAGCCGTCCGCCTCCTCGAAGAGGAGGTCGATCTTGCCTTCCACCAGGACGCCGCCGTCGTCGTAGAGGAGCGGCAGCTCCACGAAGCGGCGCCGGGCCGAGAGGGCGCGCGCGGTGAGGCCGTGGGCGAGCAGCGTGCGGACCAGGCGGCGGACTTCTGCCGCCTCTCCGGCGGCGTCTTCGGCGGGCATCTCCAGCGCGTCGACGTCCGGGGCTTGCCCGGACAGGAGCTTCTCCATCGCCTCGTGCACCGCGATGCCGACGGCCAGCGCGCGCCCCGCGGCGACGCGCTCGCGGTCGGGCGCCGGTAGGTCCTCCGGCGACTCCTTCTCGCCGGCCCGGCGCAGCGGGCGCGAGGCCGTGTCGGCGACGCGGCGCCGCCGCGCGGCCAGCGCCTCGAGCTGCGGGGCAGCCTCGGGCGGGAAGGTCAGCTCCCCCTGGGCCGTTCTCCGCGGCAGCGGCGTCACGTCGCCGGTCGCCGTCCCGAAGAGAGAGCCGTCCACGCCCTGGAGGCCGGCCATGACCTGGCCGAGCACGGTCCGCTCCAGCGAGTCGCGCACCTCCCCGGTGCGCGAGAGCGAGAGGTCGCGGAAGAGCGAGAGGACGAGCCGCTTCCGCGCCCGGGTGAAGGCGACGTAGAGGAGGCGCTTGCGCTCGGCCTCGCGCCGCAGCTGCTCGGCGTCCGACAGCCGCGCGTAACCGGGCGTCCGCACGTCGCGGCCGCGCACGGTGAGCTCGGCGCCCCACTCGCCGCCGGCGTGGTCGGAGACGAGCGGCGAGCCCGGCGCGCGGCCCGGCTCGTCGAAGCCGAGCCCGGCCACCACCACCACATCGAACTCCAGCCCCTTGGCCTTGTGGATGGTCGTCAGGCGCACCGTGCCCGGCTCCGGCTCGCCCGCCCGCGGCTCCGCCTCGCGGTCGTCCAGGGTGCGGAAGAGTCGCCGCACCGCCGCGGAGAAGGAGAGCCCCTCGCTGTCGAGCGCCCGGGCCTTGACGATCAGCCGCTCCAGGTTCGAGACCGCCGAGCGCGGGTCGGCCACCGCCCCCGCTTCCAGCGCGGCGAAGGCCGCCCGCGCCTGGAGGAGCGCCTGCAGAGTTTCGGCCAGCGGTCTCTCGTGCCGGCGCGCGTGCAGCTCGAGCAGCAGGCTGGCATGGGGGCGCAGCGGCGATCCCGCCGGGATCGTAGAGAGGTCGTCGAAGCGAGCCCCCGCCTCGGCGGCCTCCACCAGCTCCAGGTCGGTGGCCGCGAAGAGGAACGACTTGAGCGCGGCGACGACCAGCAGCGCACCGGCGGGATCGTCCACCGCGGCCAGCGCGGTGATGGCCGCGCTGATCTCCTCTCGCCGGTAGAAGGCCTGTCCCCCCTCCAGCGTCGTCGCCAGCCCGGCGTCGCGGAGCACCCCGCGGTAGGCGTCCAGGTGCTCGTTGCGGGGCAGCAGCACCGCCGCGCTCTCTCCCGGCCGCACCCGGGTGAGGAGGACGTTGGCGACCGCGCGCGCCTCGTCCTCCAGCGTCAGCCGCGCCGGCGACGGCGGAGGCGGCGCCAGGTGCAGGACCGGTGGCGAGCCGGGCCTGGCGCCGGCGCGCGCCGGCGGCTGGAGGGGGGAGTAACCGACCTCCCAGGGCCGCGCGGCGTCGGCCGTCAGGAGCCGCCCGAAGAGCGCGTTGACGTAGTCCAGCAGCCCGGGGCCGGATCGGAAGCTGGTGGTCAGCGTCACCCGGCTGCCGACGCGGCCGGCGATGCGGGCGTAGGTCTCCACGTCGGCGCGGCGGAAGCGGAAGATCGACTGCTTCGGGTCGCCCACCAGGAAGAGCGCGCCGGGTCTCGGGACGAGCTCGTCCCAGCGCAGCGGGTCCTGAGGGTCTTGCGGTTCATCGGCGGAGAGGCGCAGCACGATCTCCGCCTGCAGCGGGTCGGTGTCCTGGAACTCGTCGACCAGGAGCGTCTGGAACTGCCTGCGGAAATGCGCGCGCGCGGCCGGAGAGCGCCGCAGGAGGTCGCGCGCCAGGAGCAGCAGGTCGTCGAAGTCGACGAAGCCGCGCCGCCGCTTGGACTCCTCGAGAGTGCCGAAGAACGAAGTGGTCAGCGACGCGACGACCCGCACCAGCAGCGGCTCGAGCGGAAGGGTGCGCAGCCGCTCCGGCAGGGCCTTCAGACGGTCCCAGGCCTCGTCGAGGCGCTCGCGCGGCGGGCCCTGCCAGTTCCCCCTGCGGGCCGGAGCCCTCTTCATCGGCATCGAAGGCGCCCAGCGCGGGAGGCGCTCGGCGTCGAGCTCCTGGAGTCCCGCCAGCTCACCGATGGCCAGCCGCACCTGCTGGCCGCGCGGGTCGTAGCGCTCGTCGGGGGAGGCCTCGCGCAGCAGCGTCTCCAGCTCGGCGCGCAGCGCGCTCACCTCCAGCCTCGCCTCGGCGAGCGGGTCGCGCGGGAGGGACGCGTCCCCGAGCGCGGCGCGCTCCTCGTGGAGCGACACCGCGAGCTGCCGCAGGTCGGAGAGCTTCGCGCCGGCGGCCAGCGCGTCGTGGACGGCGCTCCCCTCGCGGCGCGCCTCGGCGAGCGCCCAGTCGTCGAAGCCCTCGCGCACCAGCTCGCGCGCCACCGGCTCCTCGGGGAACTGGAAATCGGGCGCCAGGCCCGCCTCCACCGGGCGCTCGCGCAGCAGCCGCGCGCAGAATGCGTGGATGGTGCCGATCTCCGCCGCCGGCAGCTCCCGGCGCGCCTGGGCGGCCAGGAGACGCCGCTCGCCCGGTGCCTCCCGCATCTCCCGCTCCAGCTCGACCTCGACCCGCTCCTTCATCTCGCCGGCGGCCTTCTCGGTGAAGGTGAGCGCGGCCATTCGGCGCAGCGGCACGCGGTCGCGCAGCACCAGCTCGAGGATGCGGGCCACCAGGATGCTGGTCTTGCCGGTGCCGGCCGAGGCCTCCACCACCAGCGAGCGCGAGGTCTCTCCGCGCGCTGTCTCGCGGGCCTCCTGGTCCGGCAGCCTCACGAGAGGCTCCGCACTGGGAGCGGGCCGGCGCGCTCCAGCCGCTCCAGCTTCGCCTCGTAGGGCGCCTCGTGCTCGGCGCCGCAGACGAGCGCGAAGCCGCAGCTGCCGCAGGCGGCCGGCCTGGCGAGCGAGCGGGGGAACGGGAAGAAGCGTCCCGCCTCGGCCTCGGCGCGCGCCAGGGTGAGGAAGCGCGCCAGCAGCGCCTCGGCCTCGCGCGTCTCTGCCTCGTCGAAGGAGACCGGGGTGACCCGGGGCTGATCGGGGTCCTCCTTCAGCGACACGAAGAGGTACTCGGAGGAGATCGCCTCCGCGCCGAGCGCGCGGGCGGCGCGCGCGTAGACCGGCAGCTGCAGCCGCTCGCCTCCGGCGATCCGGCGGGCCTCGCGGTTCTGCACGCCGTAGGGCTTCGGGTCGGAGAGCTTGTAGTCCACGACGTGCGCGTGCTTCCCGGCCAGGTCGAGGCGGTCGATCCGCCCCGACAGCCGGAACGTGGCGCCGCCCTCGACGACCTCGACCGGGCGCGCGCTGGAGAGGCGGGGGTCCTCCTCGGGGCTGGCGCCTCGGCCGAAGCGCACCTCGGCGCCGCCGATGGGCAGCGGCGCCGCGCGGGAGCGCTCGTACGCCAGCACCGCCAGCGCGGCCAGGGTGAGGTCGCGGCGCGCCGCCGCCAGCAGCACCGGCGGCAGATCCAGCTCGGCGGTCTCACCCCAGCGTCCGACCTCCCGCCGCGCCAGCCGCTCGACGGTGTCGCGCGCGTCGCGCTCCGGGAAGCGCGACAGCGGCACGCCGCGGGCCGACGCCTCGCGCGCCAGGTCGCGCAGCACGCCGTGCAGCAGGCTGCCCGCGGCCAGGTAATCGGGCGTGAGCCGCCGGTCCGGGTCCTCGCGCTGCGGCAGCCGCAGCGCCGTTTGCAGCAGCGCGCTGTAGGGGCAGCCGGCGAAGCGCTCCAGCCGCCCCGCGGAGAACGGCGTGCCGGTGAGGTCGAAGAGCGGCGTGGCCCGGCCGAGATTCCCCTCCCACTCGCTGAAGGTGACGCCTCGGCGCGCCCGTCCCCGCGCCGCCGCGCGCTCGACGGCGGCGCGCCGCTCGCCGAGCGCTTCGGGGAGCTGAAGCGCGCGCGCCAGCTCCTCCTCGTCCAGGTAGGGCGGGCCGCCCGCGGCCAGGAACGCCGGCCGACGTACCCCCAGTTCCGCCGCCCGCGCGCCGTCGCGCAGCTCCTCCTCGGTCATGTGGCGTCCGGCGCGCTCCTCCAGCAGCGCCGTGAGAAACGGCGAGGGGAGGCGCGTGCGGTCGGAGCCGGTGTCGCGCCGCGAGGCCAGGAGCACCAGGCGGCGGCGCGCGCCCTGCCGCGCCAGCGCGAAGAGGAACGCCTCCTCGCGCGCGTGCCGCGCTCCACCGCGGGGGGCCAGCGGCGCGCCGGTGCGGCGCCGCAGCTCGTCGCGCTCGTCGTCGAGGAGGAGCGGATCGGGAGCCGAGGCGGCGGGAAAGAAGTTCTCCACGAGCCCGGGGATCAGCACGGTGTCGAAGGAGAGGCCCCGCGCCGAGACGCAGGAGAGGAGCGACAGCCCGTCCCGCTCGAAGCGGCCGTGGGCCACCGGCGCGAGGTCCAGCGCCTCGGCGAGGAGCGGGGAGAGCTCGGCCAGCGCGCGCGGCGCCGGGTCGCAGGCGGCCAGCTCCGCCACCGCGACCAGCGCCGCCTGGAGGTCGTCCAGCCCGGGCGCTCCCTGGAAGAGAGACGAGAACGCGCCGGCCAGGCGGCCGGCCAGGACGTCCAGCGGCGCCGGCGCCGCCGGGGGCGCCAGCGCCACGAGATGCCGGAAGGCCGTCGCGAACGCTTGCAGAGCCGCTGTCGGGGCGCGCCGCTGTAACGCCGCTTCCAGCCGCGCTTCCCAGGCCGCGCGCCCCGACGGCACGCCGAGCGCCTCGGCGGCGCGCCGCAGAGCGCCGGGAGGGGACTCCTCCTCCTCAGGGGGCGAGGGCAGCAGCCCCATCGCGTCCAGGAGGTCGAGCAGCTCGAGCAGCGGCGCCTTCGGGAAGTCACCGCCGTGGACGTCGACCAGGAGCCGGGCGGCGCGCCCCAGCGGGAGCTGGGCCAGCCCCGGACCGGCCGGGCGGAAGTAGGGAACGCCGGCGCGGCGCAGCTCGGCGGTGAGCGCCGGCTCCTGCCGCGCCGGATCGCGGAGGAGGATGCCGATGCGGTGGAGCGGCGTGCCCTCGTCGAGCGCCCGCAGCGCCTCGCGCACCGTCTCCCGCGCCTCGTCGCTGTCCGAAGGGGCCAGCACGAAGCTCGGCTCGGCGAGCCGGGCGGTGAGCGTCCCGGCGCTCACGCCGAGCAGCTCCTCGAAGAGGCGGCGGCGCGCCGGCGGCAGCGACGGGTCCTCCTCGGCGCCGTCCTCCGGCACGAAGGCGGCCACATCGCGGGTGGCGGCGGCGCGCTGCAGGAGCTTGGCCCGCACGCCGCCGAGGTCGTGGAGGCCGTAGACGAGGAGCCGCCCGCCGCGGGAGGTGCCCGTCGCGGCGGCGCGCTCCAGCAGCGAGGCCGCATCGCGGAAGGCGCCGCGCAGCTTCTCGAAGCGCTCGAGCACCGCCGCGGTGGCGGCGAGCTGCTCGGCCCGGTCGGGCAGAAGGGCCTCCGCGGGCAGGAGGCGCAGCGCTCCCGGGACGAGCCCGGCGTCGCGAAGCTCGTCGGCGAGCCTGAGGGTGGCGGCGGCCATGGCGCGCTCCTGCCGGAGCGGGCCGAAGCGCTCCGCCTCGGGCGTCTCGGTGAGGGCGCGCCGGGCGAGCTGCCGCGGGCCGAGCGCCGGCATCGGCGGCCGCGGATCGGCGCCGGCCGGGAGCATCTCGCGCGCCAGGTCGAGGAACGTCAGGAAGCGCAGGTTGGCGTGCGCGCCGCGCCGCTCGGCGTAGCCTCGCCGCAGGTGTACCGCCAGCAGGTTGGAGCCCACCAGGACGTCCACCGGTGCCAGAGGATCGGCTCGTTTCTCCTCGTCGATCGCGGCGAACAGCCTCGCCTCGAGCTCCGAGAAGGGACCGCAAAGGAGTGAGCGGGCCGACAAGCATGGAAGTGTAGCCAGGTGCGCTGTGGTATCTGTCGCCCTACCGCTGCGAGGACGGCGTGCCGGTCTCGCCCGGAGGCAGCGGCACCAGCTCCAGCCAGTCGAAGGCCGCGGCCAGGGTCCGCTGGTCCGACGAGCCGGGGACCTTCTCCTTGGGCGCGTCGGCGTAGGCGAACTCCAGCCGCAGCTCGTTGACGCCCTTCCGGAAGACGGCCCTCGGCGCCCGTAGCGAGTAGACGCGGGCGCCTCCGATGAGGCCGATCGCGTCGACCCGCGCCCCGGAGACGTAGAGCGTCACCGTCTGCGGCGGCGCGCCCGGGTAGCGCAGCGGCCAGCAGCGGAAGCGCACCAGGCGGTCGCCGTCGGCCCGGCTCTTCACGCGCAGCGTGCAGGCGCGCGCCTGGCACCAGGCGTAGGTGTCGCCGGTCTCGGTCGCCTCGTAGCCCGACCAGCCGGAGACCAGCATCCCGGCGGAGCTCTGCGGGTCGAAGTTGACGAGCCGCGTCTCGACCCGGTCATCCATCGGCCTGGCGCAGCCCGCTGTGATGAGGAGCGGCAGGATCGCGAGCAGGGATCGGACGAGGCGCACGCCCGTACAGGCTAACGCCTAGAATCCCCGGCGGAAGCGCAAGGGGTCCGGTGGCCCTCCTGGTCTTCAAAACCAGCGTGCTCGTTCCGAGAGGGGCGGCGGGTGGGTTCGACTCCCACACGCTTCCGCCAACGCTTTCGTCTCATGCGGTCGCAATTGCGCTGCCTAAGGCGGCCGAGCGACCTGAGTTCGTAACGGCTCGCGCGACCCTCGATCAGGACACAAATGTCAAATCGCACAGCGTGGATCCGGCAGTGGTGGCACGTTGCTGAGCGCCTCGACTTCCTCGCGCGGCCGGGCTGTGACCGCCTGATTCCCGATGCGTCGACGTCGAGCGCGCAACGGGCACGGCGGCGTTAGCCCGGCGCCAAAATGGTGGACGGTAACCCGCGGCGACGTCGACGTCGAAACGACATGCCAGCGTACTAAGCGACCGGCGCATCGTCTCGTCGAGATCTCACGTCAGTTGATACGCCTCGGTCGAACGCTCACGCGTGCGGCGGATGCGCCGGCGCGACACCAGTAGATCAAGCACACGGTCCGTGTCCGAGGAGGGTAGCCCGACGCCCGCGAGCAGCTCCGCCAGCGTGAGAGGACCCGACGCGAGAGCCTCCTCGACGAGCGAAGCACGCGCCGCGTCCAGCGCAGCATCTAGCGAGAGTTCGCGCCCCCAAGTGAAAGGCTCGGGTAGGAGCTGCGCCGACTCGAGAAGCAGAGCCCGCACCCGACGTGCGTCCCAGCCTGGGTTCATTGCCCAAACGAGCGCCGCCGCTGCGGTCACGAGAAGCGCCGCCGTGGAGGTGCCCGTGTGCTCCTTGGTTGCATGGACGAGAGGAGTGTCCGAGACGCTATCGAGGGCGAAGATCTCGGGCTTTCTTGAGTCCTTCGTGAGGCTCGTGTAAGCCGCCGGCTTCTGTGGTCCTTCCAAGGCGCCCACCGCGAGGACACTCTCGTATGCCGCCGGAAAGACTACGGGCATTTCGCGGTTGTTGCCGGCGGCGGCGACCAGCAGGGCACCGGATCGGGCCGCCCGGCGCACCGCTTGCGCGTGCTCTGTCGAGGCGATTGGCGCACCATAGTCCATGAGGACGATATCGGCACGGAGCGCAACAATGTCGTCGAGCCAACGAAGGAGCTCGCTCTCGGGCACCCCGCCGCCTGGCAGATCGCTCTTCTTGAACGGCGATTCGACCGGAAGCAGGATGGCTAGGCTCGACGTCTCGTCCCCGCCTTCGGGCACGATTCTCCCCCCCACACGGTGCTCAGCCGCGTAGGCAGTGACTGAGGCGGCGAACTCGTCGGGACCGAGCAGGAATGGGCCGGCTACGGCGATGCGGAGCGCCCGGTGTGATCGTGGCGCGATTCTCTGGCGCAACGGACTGCGCGTACCGGCGGGGACGGGTCGCGAAGGGGCGATCGCCTCCACCAGACTCTTGAGGTCGGCGTCGCCGCGGCGGGCGGCAACCCGGTTCGCCAGCTCCTGCCAGAGCTCCAGCCGGTCGCCCAGTCGCACGTAATACTCGGCGAGTACGAGCTTCTTATACTGCTTCAGAACCGGCAGGTTTCGCCTGATCCACCGCCATACCTCATCCCAGGTATAGGGCAACAGGTTCACAAACGCGGCGCCGGCGCGCAGATCGCTCACCAATTCGCGCGGGACCTCGGTGCCGACGAGCGCGACGCGGATTCGGGTGCGGCGGTTCGCCACCCGCGCCAAGGCCTTGGCGATCACTAGAAGCTTCTTCCGGTTCGCCGGGCGAGGGCCGACCAGGTCCTGGATGTCATCGATCACGATCACCAGACTTCGGGAGACGAACTCGCCGATCAGCCTTTCCCAGCGGTCGCTGCCGGATCCGCCGCCGACCTGGCGAGCACCGTCATCGATGCGCGACAGGATCTCCGCGACCCAGCTCGCCAGCTCCGCGAGGGGATCGCGAGCGTCGCGTAGCCGCCGGCCCCGAACGTAGAGTACTGCGTCCACGGAGCCGCCGAGGTCCTCGAGGGCTCGGTCCGCGAGGTGCGTCTTGCCGACCCCGGCCGGGCCGGTCACGACGAGCACGCGGTCAGTGGTCGCCGCGGCCAGGACGTCGATCGCGATCCGGAGGGGAACGAGCCGGGAGAAGAACTCGCGTTCCTTCTCGACCATATCGAACTTCAGCTCTACCCTTGGTCGCGGTCTCCGCGCGGTTAGGGACTGGGTCGGATCGACCAGCGCGCCGGGGGTGTCGCCTCCGGTCACCAGCGACGCAACCGCCCAATCCAGCAACGGAGCTCCTACGAACTCGTCACCGCGTATGGCCGCCCTGGCGAGGCGCATCGATTCCGCGATCGAATACCCGCTGGTCACTCCCTGATAGAAGAAGCGGGTGAGCAACGCCTCCGTGCGGAACGGGAGCAGCGCCCGCATGCCGATAACCGTCGGGCAGCTCTCGCGCACACAGCGGTCGGCGCTGGAGATGCCGTCGCGCCATTCGCCGACGACCATGCGCCGGTCCGGTGCCGGATGGCGCGCGGTGTCGCATCCGGCGAATACCGTAAGCCGGAGTTGCGGACACATGCGCAGCAGCTCGTGGAACGTCTCAGCGCGCACCGACTGCGACCGCCCGTAGCGGTCCTCTAGGAGAAAGTCGGCAGGCGTCGCGTGCCCGAGGTAATGGACGACGTGATAGCCGTCCCGCTTGCTGCCGATGCGGCGTCTCAGGCGCTCGAGCGTCGGGTGCTCCTCCACGTCGATCTCCAGCAGACCGCGCTCTTCCAGACGCTTCAGTTCCCCGAGAAGATTCCGCTTTTCCTCGAACAGGTCGAACGTCAGGTCGTCGTGGGCACCGATCGGGCTCGAGAGGATGAGTAGCAGGTTGAGCGGAGGCGGCAGGGGCTCGGAACGGAGGGGATAGGTGCGCGAGCGGGCGGCGCGCACCAAGTGGGCGTCTGGAGCCAGCGTGAGGTAGCGGTGCGTGCCGCCGGAAGGGTCCAGCAGTAGCTCCCAAGGTACTGCGCCCAAGATCGATGGCGCGGCCAGTACCCGCAGCAGCATCTGCCGGCCCTGGTCGGCGGCGGCACCTCGTGTGCGATGGAAGAGCTCGAGGAGCTCCGGCTCGCCGAAGATGAGGTCTCGAAGAGCGGCGCCGAGGTCCGTACCCGGGTGCGGTCGCGCGTAAGCGACGGCGTCCTCGAAGTCGTCCGTCGCGTCCTGGAGCTCGGCCACCGATGGGAGGTTCCCGCCGCTGCGGGGCACGCCGTGAACGGCGCCGTGGCGCGAGACCAGCGAGACCCAAACCACGCCGTCGGGACCCAGTAGGATGCTCAGATCCAGCGGTTCGTAGCCGTGGGAGACCGCCGTCACGAAAGCTCCAGGGTGACCGTGCGGACATTCGCTTCGGGGAAGTGCGGGGTATAGCCGAGCCGCCTGGCTGACCTCGGGTCACACCACTCGGTCAGCTCGTAGTTGAACCAGACGTCGAAGGGACCGGGGTGTGCTTGCGACAGGAGCTGGATCGTTGCCTCGTCGGGATGACCGAACCGCGCCCCGCTGGTGGAGATTAGGTAGTGCCGGGCCTGCGTTCGCCGCTGCAGCGCCTCGGTCCAGTTTCCGCTACTACCGTGGTGCGGCAGCTTGACGGCGTCGAAGGCAAGGTCGCAGGTCCCTCTCGGGTGTCTGCGCTCGTATCGCTGTAGCGAGGCGTCGAGGACGTCGGCGTGAGCGTCACCGGTGAAGAGGCAGCGAAGGTTCGCGTATTCGAAGACGAACGCGATGCTGGAGCCGTTCGCCACCGCGTTGTCGCCGCCGATGCGGAACGTATCGAACCGATCGGGCTGGTACGCGCGTCGATCCTGGAGACGTTTCAGCGCGGCGGCCTCGTCTCCCGGGTTCCAGCCCGCGTCGTTGACGACAGACAACCAATTACGCCTCAGCCTCCGTAGCTGCCGGCGTCCCGGAGATAGGAGCGTGATCGTCGCCCCATCAGGCAGGACATGGCGCGGCAAGTCGCCCTCAGCCGGCACTTCGACGGCCCGGCCCCCGAACGCCTGGTTCCAAGATACCCTGCCGGCTTTGAGCAGAGCGCCGAGGAACTCTCCCTGCAGGGGTCCGAAGGAGTCCTCACGCGTTTCCTCGGTGTCGGTCAGGTGTCTCCAGTCGTTGAACCAGACGTCGCCGCAGCGCAGGGCGAGTCCTTCGTCCTTGAGCGCCAGGATCGCGCCGTCGATGTGATCGGCGTCGATGTGGGTCACGACGAAGAGATCGACATTGCGGCTTTCAGGCAGCCGCTCCATCAGACTGGTGCGTACCCCACCGTAGGCATTGGCCGGGCCGCCGTCGATGAGAATGCGTCTGCTCGCCCCGTACTCCACGAGGATGGCGTCGCCGTAGTCCGCTGGCAGCATCGTGATTGCAAGCGGGTAGTAAACCGGCCCCGCTGCCTTCTTCTCTTCTTTTTTTGGGCGGCGCCGCCCTGGCGGCCGGACGCCGGCGGCCCCCCTCTTGGGTTCGCGCTGCCGGGCGGCGGTGCGACGTCCGGTCATCGTGCGCCGGCCTCAGACGCCTCCGGCGTACGGGAAGTCGGCGGGCGCCGGGTAGTCCGCGACGTACGCACGGAGCGCCGCATCGCACACCGCATAGCCCCAATTGATGAGGGCATCCTGGAGCCGGTCGGGAAGCTCCTTCAGCGCCGTAGCGGTGGCGGCGAGCTCGACGGTCCTTTCGAAGGGAGCCACGAGGGCGTCGTCCAGCCCGTAGCCGGCGATGTCGGTGGTGATTCCCCAGTAGGCTCCTGACCTCGCTTCGTCCTCGAAGGCGGCAATGAGCTGGCTGCGAACCTGTTGGTCGACGATCTCGAGGACACGATTGAAGTGTCGCGCCCAGTCGTCCGCCGGCTTTTCCTCGTCGGCAATCCTGCCACCGCCATCGCTGACTAGGACCGTCCGATGGTTCTTCCAGACCGTCTCCAGCCCGAGGTTGTCGTAGACCCCGCTGTCGGTCAGATATACGGACGTGGTGAACGGCGGCCGCTGCCGGCCGTACCCCGAATCGATCGTGAATGCGGCGTCGGAAAGCTGCAAGACAAACGGAGAGAGGAACGTCGGGAACGCCGAGGAAGCGGCCACCGCGGTCGCCAAGGAGATGATCGGCTTTTTCACCTCGCCTACCCGATAGTCGCGCATGTCCGGCTTGGAGAACCGCCAAAGCGACCCGTTCTGAACATCGGTCGCGTTGATCACGAACCTGGGGCCGAGCGCGTCATCGGGTAAGTCCTGCAGAGTGGCTCCGCGAAACAGGTGCTCATCGTAGCGTTCTACGATCTTCTCGGCGATCGTCTTGGCTGTGAAGATGCCTCCGACGACGGCGCCGAAATCGATTGTCTGCCGTGCGAGCTCCCGCAGCGGCTTCACCACCAGCTGCTGGAAGTTCGTGGCGGCGCGTCCGTACGGCACCCGCTGCCACATCAGGCTCTGCCACTGCCGTCCGAGGAAGGCGGCGGTGATCGAGCCTCCCGAGACGCTGCTGATCCGCGACAGATACGCGAGCTGGCCGACCTCGTTCAGCCGCCAGAGCGCGCCGAGATGGAAGAGCATCGCTCGATAGCCGCCGCCCGAGAGGCAGAGACCGATCCTATCCTCCGGCTGCTCCTCGGCCGGAAGGGACAGAAGCGGGTAGTAGATCGGCCCCGAGGCCTTCCTCTTGTCCTTCTTCGGCCGTCGAGGCGGCGGCTGCGGAGGTCGAGCTTCCTTCGGAGAATTCGGCATGGCGCCCTTCAGCGGTAGCGCACCGCCGACATATCGATGTCGTCGCTTTGAAGGGCGCCGCCGGCGAACGCGCCCACGCCTGTCACAGCGCCGCTCACCAACTCCTGCCGCGACACGGCGCCGCTTCGTCTAAGGCACCGCAGCAGCCGCTTCTTACCGTATTGGTCGCCGGCCACCCTGATGGCCGTCGTCACGCTAACGGTGTAGAAGAAGGGTGAGTCGCCCTGCCCAGGGCGCAGCGTCGCGTGTGCTGCGCGCGCGATGATGTCCATCAACGTGCTCCTCTTTCACTCCAGCGCCTCGCTGATGTTGTGTGTAGAACGAAGTCGTAGCGCCGCTCGCGGTTCTCGTGCCCGGAGCCTGCGCAGATGAGGAGCAGGCGGTCGGGCTCCTTGTCGATGGTGAGGTCTTGGCAGACAGCGGTCACTACGTCCTCACCCGGGCCGCCCCACGCTGAACTCCGCAAACGGACCCTGCTCCGACACCACCCGAAACAATCCTCCGTTCCGTGGGTGACGATATCTCAGATGACCGGGAGTCCCGCCTCCACGACGTCCTCCAAGCCGTTAGTTCACCGAGAGCACCTGCACACTCGGCGAAACGCGCAGGCTGCGACATGAAGCCCTCCGCCCACGAATCGAATGGGCCGCGGTCCATGTCAGGGGTGCTCCTTTGGCGCCCTCTCGGTCTCGACGCGCACGGCGTCGGCCGGAAGTCGCTTGCGGTAGTCGCCGGCTCGCTCGAATGCCGAGGCGTGAACGTGAGCCTTGGGAGGAATCGTCCGCCGGCGGAACAGGTTCATGCGCCGCCTCGTCGTGCCCGAGACCCAGTCGTAATGAGGCTTCGGCACGAACTCGGCGAGCTTCCACAGCCCTTTCAGCGACTCGTGCATCGCGCCGTTCGCGTCGGGCGGCGCGAAGTTCTTTCCGGGCACTTGGCCGAGGACCAGCTTCGCGCGGTCCTCGTTCACCAGGAGTCCTGCCGTCCTCGCCTCCTCCAGCATCCACTCGAGCGGGATCTTCGCCAGGGAGCTTTCGGCTTCCGGATAGCCGCCCCCGACGTCGCAATGCACGCCCGGAAACCACACCTGCTTCACATTCTCGGGGCCGTAGGGCTTGCTCGGAGCGTCCGTATCCTCGGGCCGCCGCCAGAGATGGTGCCGGAAGAAGGCCCGCCGCTCGTCGAGGGCGACGGCCTGCCGGCCGATGGCGATGTCCGGGTTGTTGGTGACGAACGGCAGCTTGAGCGGGTTCTCGATCCAGCCGACCGAGCTCACCGTGTCCCAGACGCCGACGAAATGGGGCTTGCAGTCGGCCCGGCCCATCGACTGCTTGAAGGCCTCGGCAAGCGCGAAGTACTCGCGCAGCTGCTCGCGTGAGCCGCCGGACTCCGGCCCGGCACGCTGGATAGCCATCATCATCCGCACCGCGTAGGGCACCAGGGTCTCGTTGCCCGGCCTCAGCAGGCCGTACAGGTGCAGCAGCGAGCAGACGCAGCGCACCGTGTAGGCGCCGCGGCTGAATCCGAAGAAGAAGACGCGGTCGCCTTCCTCGAAGTGCCGCATCAGAAACACGTAGGCGTCGCGGATGTCGCTTTCGAGGCCGTAGCCGATCGCCATACCGAGGAGCTTGGTGACCTTACGAGCGAGGGTGGTCAGGGCCCCGGCGGGCTCCATCGTGCCGAGGCCCGGGTGGTAGAACGCCACCTGTCTGGCCTGGTCGTCGAGCTGGAGCGTCATGTAGAGCTTGACGACGTTCGTGTTGTCCCGGGCGAACTCGTTCGCTGTCCCGTCGCAGCAGACGACCAGGTTCTTTCCCATGTGCTACTCCCAGCGGTGGCCTCTCATTGTCTTGACGGTGACCGAGCGCAGAATTCCCCGGGTCTCCTGGCGTTCCTGGCGTTTTCGCCGCATTCCATCACGCCAGGGGGCTTCCTGGTCCCATCTCCAGCCGCGACGGCCCCTGGAGGGTGAGACTTCGTACCGCCTTGAGACCTCTTTGGGCCGCCGCCCTTTCCGCATTGCTCGTCGCCGCCACGGCTCCCGAGCCGCCGGCTTCGGTACTGCGCGACGACGTCAAGGCGAGCCTCGACAAGGCCGCCATCCCCGGCGCCGCCGTCGGCGTGGTGCTCGGTGACCGCCTGGTCTTCGCCGAAGGTTTCGGCGTGGCCAGCGTGGAGACCGGCGCCGCGGTGACCCCGGAGACGCTCTTTCAGATCGGCTCGCTGACGAAGCTCTTCACGGCGACCGCGGTGCTGGTCGCCGCCGAGCAGGGCAAGCTCTCGCTGGACGCCCCGATCGGCGAGCGGGTGAAGGGGCTGGCTCCCTGCCTGGCGCGGCTCACGGTGACGCAGCTCCTCAGCCACACCGCCGGTCTTCTGGACGAGCCGGACGAGTACGGCCCGCACGACGAGTCCGCGCTCGGCGAGTACATCCGTTCCTGGAAGGACGACGTCTGCCTGCTGCCCGCCGGGCGGGCGTTCTCCTACTCGAACTCCGGCTACGCGCTGGCCGGACTGGTCCTTCAGGAGGCGTATGGAAAGCCCTACGCCGACGCGATGCAGGAGCTCGTCCTGACGCCGCTCGGCATGGGGCGCACGACCTTCCGCCCCACCGTCGCCATGACCTACCCGCTGGCGGTGGGGCATCGGCTGCGCGACGGGCGCGCCGAGGTGGTGAGGCCGATGGCCGACGACGCGCGCCTCTGGCCGGCCGGCGAGATCTACACCTGCCTGCGCGACCTGACGCGCTTCGCGCTGGCCTTCCTGAACGACGGGATGCTGGAGGGGCGGGCGGTGCTCTCGAGCGGGGTGATCGCCCGGCTGAGGATGCCCCGCGCCGAGGTCCCGGCGCTCGGGTCACGCTACGGATTCGGGCTGATGCTCGACGCCTACCGGGGATCGCCGCGCGAAGGACACGCCGGGACCATGCCGGGCTTCGCCGCGCTCTTCACGTCCCTTCCGGGCCGCCGCGCCGCCGTGCTGGTGCTCGCCAACCGCGAGGCGCGCCTCGACGACCTCGGCGAGCGGCTCCTGGACGCGCTGCTGTTCCGCGGAGAGCCTCGGTCTCAGCCGGTCGCCGCCCCGGAGCTCGCGGTCACCGAATCCGAGGCCGGGTCCTACGCCGGCCGGTACACGAACCCGCGGCGCTTCACGCTGGAGATCGTCCGGGGCGAGTCCGGCCTCCTCCTGCGCGCCTTCGGGCGCGACCTCCCGATGCGCAAGGTGGGCGAGCGGCGCTTCGAGGTGCGGCGGCCGGGCGCGCCGGCGGCGGAGCCGCTGGTCCTCGGGGGCGGCGGCGACGGCCCCGCCGACTATCTGCAGTTCGCCTATTGGAGCTTCATCCGCACGCGCTGAGGGTGAGGCCTCTCACCGAACCCTCCCCAACGTCAGTGTCGCGATACGCTCAGCGCCGCGCGACGCGGTGAAACGGCTCGGTCCCGGCGACACCTTCCACGGTGACGATGGTGTCCAGCCGCTCCAGGCCGGCGATGACCATCCTGGTGCCGTCCGGCGAGATCGCGAACGACTCGGTCTCGACGTCGGCCTCGAAGCCGCCGGCCTCCCGGCGCGTCGCGCGGGTGTCGGCCTTCGCGGGGTCGAAGTCCTGCACGTAGATGCCGTTCCGGCCCTTCTCGTTCTGGCCCACGAAGTAGACACGGCGCCCGTCGCCGGACCAGCGCGCCCTCCCCATGTTGACGCTGGTGTAGCGCGTGTGTGGCGTGTCGATCTTCATCGGCAGCGCCTTGCCGTCCGCGACCCGCGCGAAGAGCACCGGCCCGACCCAGCCCTGCGCGTAAGCGACCACTGCGCCGTCCGGTGAGACCTCCGGGAGCTGCAGCGCCAGTCCCTCGAGCAGGCGTTCCGTCTTCGAGCCGTCCGGCTTCACCTTCCAGAGACCCGGCTTTTTCTGGTTTCCCGAGACGTAGATGAGCGTGCCGTCCGGCAGCTCGGTCGGGTTCTCGGCGTCCATGCCGTCGTCGGAGACGCGGCGCGGCGAGCTCCCGTCCGCCTCGGCCATCCAGATCTCCAGATGCCCGCTGCGGCCGGAGCTCCAGATGAGCTTGCCGGCCCGGGTGAAGCCGGGGTCCCAGTCGTCGGCGGGGTCCTCGGTCACGCGGTGGAGCGCGCCGGTCTTGGTGGAGATCATCCAGATGTCGAGGTTGCCTCCGCGGTCCGAGGAGAACGCCAGCCATGCGCCGTCGGGCGAGTAGACCGGCTGCCGGTCGGTGCTGGTGCCGCGCGTCAGCCAGCGCTTCCCCGGCGTTCCGTCGAGCGAGAGCTCGAAGAGGTTCTCCCTCGTCGACGACGCGTCCGCGACCAGCCGTTCGGGCGAGAGCGCATCCAGCGTGAGGACCTCGTACGGCAGGTAGAGGAGCGGTCGGCCCTCACCCGAGCGCAGGTCCTGCCGCACCAGACGGCTTCCGCCGTAGCGGACCGAGAGCTGCTGGACGAAGAGGAGACCCTTGCTGTCGCGCGAGAAGAGCCCGCTGGAGATCGTTCCCAGCGACGGCGGCGGCAGCAGGGTCCGCACCTGCCTGGTGTCCGACGACACCAGCTCGAAGCGGGCCGATCCGGTTCCGCTGGCCGGGTCGGAGCGCACGGCGATGGTTCTGCCGTCGGGGCTCAGGCGGGGCCGGTCTGCGATCCGCCCGTCGAAGCCGGCGAGCTCCAGCGGCTCACCCCCTTCGGGCGCTACCTTGAAGAGCTTGGTCGCGATCTTGCCGTTCTCGACCACGATGCGCGTGAAGAGAATGCCGTCCGCCGTCCACTCGGCCGAGGCCGCGCTGCTGGCGACGCGCCTCGGCTCGCCCCCCAGCACCGGCACGCGGTAGAGGTCGGTCTTGGTCGCCCCGGCGATCGGGCCCAGGTCGAAGGCGCCGCGGTTGAAGAGCAGCTGGGAGCCGTCCGGCGAGAAGCGCGGCGTGAAGTCCGGTCCCGAGGTGAGCGCCACCTCGTCGCCGGTGGCGAGCTGCTTCAGCCAGATGCGCAGCGTGTCGTCGCGGTTGGACGAGAACGCGAGCCAGCGGCCGTCGGGGGAGACCGCAGGCTCGGCGTCGTGGCCGGAGTAGGTCAGCGCCCGGACCGCCGTGTAGGGCGGCGGCGGCTCCCGTGTCATCACGCGCTCGACCAGGAGCGCCGCGGCCGCCGCCCCGATCGCCAGCGCCACCGCGGTCAACGCCTTCACCCGCCGCGGGCCCGCCGCCGTCTCCGGCGGCGCCCCCTCCACCAGCGTCGCCGAGGAGCCGCCCACCGCGTCGAGCGCGAAGGCCAGGTCGTGGGCGGTGCGGAACCGCTCTTCCGGATCCTTCTCCAGACAGTGGCGCAGGATGCGCTCCAGGCCCGGCGAGACCGAGACGCCCGTGGCGGAGAGATCGCGGGGATCCTCGCGGAGGATCGCCGTCATCGTCTCGGCCGCCGTCCCGCGCTGGAAGGCGCGCCGGCCGGTCAGCATCTCGTGGAGCACCGCGCCGAACGAGAAGATGTCCGATCGCGCGTCGGCGGGCCGCCCGCGCACCTGCTCCGGCGACATGTAGCCGACGGTGCCGAGCACGGTCCCCGGCTCGGTCTCGCGCTTCACGGTGGGGGAGTGGGTGTCGGAGTCGCCGGAGGGAAAGGGCACCTGGCGCGCCAGGCCGAAGTCGAGGACCTTCACGCGCCCACCCCGGGTGAGGAAGAGGTTCTCGGGTTTGAGGTCGCGGTGCACGATCCCCTTCTCGTGCGCCGCCGCCAGCGCCTGGGCGATCTGCTGCGCCAGCTCCAGCGCCTTCCGCTGCGGGAGCGGTCCCTCGGCCAGGCGCGCGCGGAGCGTGTCTCCTTCCAGCAGCTCCATCACCGCGAAGGCGACGCCGTCCTCGCGGCCGAAGTCGTAGATGGAGAGGATGCCGGGGTGGGAGAGCGCCGCCACCGCCTGCGCCTCGCGCTCGAAGCGCGCCAGCGCCTGGGTATCCCTGGCCAGCGCGTCCGGCAGCACCTTCACCGCCACCTCGCGCTGCAGCTTGGTGTCGCGCGCGCGGTAGACCTCGCCCATGCCGCCCGCGCCGATCGGCGAGACGATCTCGTAGCTGCCGAGCCGGGTTCCGGGACCGAGCGTCATGACGACGCTTCGAGCATACCGACCTTACGGAGCGACCCGGCCCTTTCGATCAGACGTCCACTACGAGCGAACGTCCAGTGGACCTTCTACAACCCGCGTGAAAGGAGTGCCTGGCTATCCGAGGGCCAGGAGCAACGCCACCGCGCCGGCGATGAAGGCCGCGGCGACCCCGATGTAGAGGGCGAACTTGGGGTTCCTCGGATGATCCATGACGTGCGTGAAGTCCGGACCCTGTTGCGAGCCCCCGATCGTCGGATTCCCGGTCTGGGCCATGGCAATGCCTCCTTCCCTCAATTCGGCACGGAAGGGGCGATGCAAGATGCGGTCCGTTTGTGACCGGAGCGTCGACAATCAGGGCAGCAGCGCGGCGAGTCGGGCCTCCACCTCGCCGTGAAGGCTGGGCGGCGCTCCGAAGAACGTGGCGGCGCGCTTTCCCTGGCGGTCGAAGAGGTGAAGCGTCGGTACCGCGCTGACGTCGCCCAGCGCGCGCGCCAGCGCGGGCGTCGCGGTCGCGAAGACCAGCGGCGCGTTCAGCTCGGCGGCCACCTTCTTCACGTTCTCCGGGTCGGACTCCACCGCCAGCGCCAGCACCATGAGCCGGTCGCCGAAGCGCTTCTTCAGATCGGCGAGGTGTCGGAGGGTACCTCGGCAGGGCGGGCACCAGGTCGCCCAGAGCTCCACCGCGACGACGCGTCCGGCCAAGTCTTCGCGCGAGACGGGCTTGCCCTCGACGTCCTTCAGCGTGAAGGCCGGCAGCGCGTCGATCTCGCCGCCGCCCGCGCTCGGCGCCACGGCGCGCGCGGCGTCCGCCCGCCCGGCCAGGATCAGCTCGATCATCCTGGTGAGGTCGCCCCGCAGGCGCTCGTGGCTGGCGGCGCTCCGCAGCGGCGCGTAGCGGCCGCTCTTCTCGCCTTCACCCTTGCCGTAGAAGCCGAAGTCCTTGGGGGTGGCGACCAGGACGTCGCCCACGAAGATGGCCGGGTAGCGGGTTACCCCGAAACGCTTCGCCAGCGCCGAGTCGCCGTAGTTCTCCACGGCGAACCTCACCTTGCCTCCGAAGCCGCGCGCCACGCTCTCTGCCAGCAGACCTGCCGGATCGGAGAGGTTTCAGGTGTAGGGCCAGCGGACCAGCGTGACCGTCGCCTGGGGCGCGGCCTTCCGCGGAGCGGGGGGCGCGGCCTGGAGCGCGGCCAGGTAGCGCGGCAACACGTCGCGGGTGACGGCTGCGGCGAAGGCGAGGGAGCCCTCCGGGGCCGGGCTCTCGAGGTCGCGCTGCGCGCTCTCCAGCAGGACCCGGGCGAGGCTGTGGTCGACGCTGCCGGCGAGGCGGGCGTTCCAGTCGGCCACCTCGGCCAGCAGAGCCTCGCGAGGCGGCGCCGGCCGGTCGCGCAGCACGGCGGTGCGCAGGATGGCCTCGAGGTAGCGCAGCAGCGCCCCGTGGAGCAGGCCGGAGGCGGTCAGCTCACGGGCTTCCTTGAGCACCGCGCTCACCCCGATGAAATCGCGGTGGCGGTCGATCGAGAGCGGCGGCCGGTACAGGGGCAGGAGCTCGTCCTCCAGCGCGTCGAGCTCGACGTCGAGGCGACGGAGCGGCGGCGGCACCGCGGTGGAGCGCTCCCCGGAGCCGCGGCAGAAGTCGGCCAGCTCGCGCTGCGCCCGGGCGGTGCCCAGATAGAAGAGCCCGCTCTCCGGCGTCGTGCTCTTCCCGTAGTCGAGGCTGGCTCGGTAGTAGACGCCCACCTGCGCGAGTGCCGCCTCGCCGAGAGCGCGCTGCGCCGCCGGCCGGATGCCCTCGAACGCGCGCGGCGACGGCGTCGTCGCCAGCTCGCGCCCCAGCCGCCTCCACTCCGCCTCGAAGGCGTCCGCGTCGGTCCGCTCGGCGGCCGGTCTCGAGACGACGAAGGCGGCTGCCGAGAGCGTGGTGCCTGCCTCGCCGAGGGCGAGGAGCGCCAGGTGGCGCCGGCCGGCCTTCAGGGCGGCCTCGGCGCGGGCCAGATTGGGCTGCGCCGTCTCCTTGGCCCGCGTCCAGATCGGGTCGGGCGAAGTGGTCGCGGCGGCCAGGGTCTTCCAGCGGTCGAGCTCGGCCGCCAGCCGATCCGGCTGCGGCGGTGGCTCTCCTCCGCGCGCCGCCGAGGCGGCCAGGCAGAGGACCAGGAAGGCTGCTGGGGAGCGCACCGGAATGAGGTACGGGGGGCGGGACGGAAGGTTCTCGTTCAGTGCGCTGGGGAGAACGGAATGTCGCAGGAGGCGCGGTTCAGGAGCGCGGCGCCGTGCCCGACGCTGAGCAGAGAGCCAGGGCCCGAATGCTGCACGGAGACGTACGCCTGGCCGTCCTGCGAGCCCGGGAGCAGGACGTCGACGTACCCGCCCCGGAACGCTCCGGGGTTGATCTCTCCGTTCCATTGCAGGTCGATCCGCTGCGTCTCGAGGAACGTGAAGAGGTTGATCAGGAAGCTGCCGGCCATGCCACCGGTGACGAACTGGTTCTCGTCGTTGTCGAACAGGCTCGTCGCCAGAGCGTGCGATCTCTCGTAGAGACCGGCGCCGTACTCCCCCTGGCTATTCCAGAACGCGCAGAGGTTCGTATCCGTGCCGTAGCGATCGGCACGCCAGATCACCGCCCAGGAGCGCAGGCCCTGCACCTCGTCCGAGAGGTAGCGGAAGCCGTATTGGCTGCCGAGCGCCTCGCGCCCGTCGCCGACGAAGCGGAAGGCTTCCGGCGCGGTGGCGGTCGCCGCCGCATCGGCCCGGGTCCAGTAGCGGCCGTAGAAGGAGCGGCGCGTGTTCCAGTCGATGCCAGGCTGGAACTCCAGAGCCACCATCGGGTCGCCGCTGATGTGCGGTACCACCGCGCTGGAGTCGACGTAGAAGACGTCGCCGATGAGCGCGTTCGGTGTGTAGCCGGCAGCCGCCCAGCCGGCGGTGGCCAGGGCGTCGTTGGTGTAGAGCTGCGGCTCGGTCGGGTCGAAGGTCGTACAAAAGTTGACGACGTCGAAGGTGACGTAGCCGGAAAAATCGCCTTCGAGCCGGCCGTCGAGCGTATAGCTGCCGCCGGTGCAGGCGGTATCGGTGTCCAGCACGAACTGCCCAGGGCCGGCCAGCTGGGTGACGTCGCCCGACTCGTCGAGCGAGTCCCAGACGCGCTGGCGGAAGGCGCCGTCGAAGGCCGGCGTGGCGTAGCGCGAGATAGCGATCTTGGCGTCGGAGGCGTCGGGATTCGCGAAGCGGACGTACCGGGTGCGGCCGAAGCCGGTGATCGGCGCGTAGACCCCGTTGGCCTGGTTGATTCCGCAGGGGTCGTTGCGGACCGCTCCCGACTGCGTCAGCGGATTCACGTTCAGCTTCCCGTTGAGGATGTCCTTCATGCGGAAGAACGCGACGTCGTAGGCGGTCAGCGGGATGTTGAAGTCCAGCACCGGCACCCCGTACTTGCTGAAGACGGTGGCGTGCGCGATGAGCGCCGTCCCGCCGGCATTGGTGATCGACATCAGCGTGTCGGTCTGTGCGGGCAGGTCCGGGATGTCGCTGCTCGCGTTCAGGACACCATTGCGGGAGACTCGGAAGTAAGGCGCCAGGAGCGTCGCGCCCGGCACGTTGCCGGTGGCGCACTTGGCGGCCAACGCGGCGCCGGGAAGCGCCGACGAAAGGCACACGACCAGAGCCAGGGATCTGTTCATCACTGCTCCTCGGGGGTTCCGTCCGGTAGTGCGAGGAGCGCCGCGGAACTTACGGGCCGCAAACAATTCGGGCCAGGAGGGCGGTGTGCCGCTCCTGGCCCGATCCGCCGCTAGGCGGGGTTAGTAGCGGTTGCGACCGCCGCCGCCGCCGCCGCGGCTCTCCTGCGGCTTGGCCTCGTTCACCTTGAGGGTGCGGCCGTCGTGCTCGCGGCCGTTGAGGGCGCCCATCGCCTTCTGTCCGTCGCTGTTGGACATCTCGACGAAGCCGAAGCCCTTGGAGGTGCCGGTGTCGCGATCGGAGATCACGCGCGCGGACTCGATGGTGCCGAAGGGCTCGAAGAGCTGGCGGAGGGTGGTGTCGTTCACGGAATAGGAAAGGTTTCCAACGTAGAGCTTCATGTGTGCCTCTTGAAAGTTCGCCCTAAGGACGAGTGGGTGCAGTCATCGTGATCGGATACGGGGGCGAGGGTCGACGGGGACCTGTTCGGTTCCTGGTCCGCTCCGTCAGTTGTGCGAAGGAGGGCGAACGAGAGGACTATATCGCGTTTTCATGAATTGCGCCACTCGAAGCAATCGCGAGGCGGCGGCGAGAGGTCAGACGACCGGCAGCGACCCGAGCCCCAGGTACTCGATGGTCTCCGGCCGCGTCGGCGACTCGAAGAGCACCTCGCAGCGGTCGGACTCGATCAGCTCGCCCGCCCCTTCCGACGGGCAGATGCAGGCAACCCAGTCCGCCAGTCGCCGCGCCTGGTCGAGGTGGTGCGTCACCAGCACGATGGTGGTCTCGCCGCGCAGGCGCAGCACCGTCTCCTCGATGGCCGCGCTCGACTTGCGGTCCAGCGCCGAGGTCGGCTCGTCCATCAGCACGACGCGAGGCCGCGTCACCAGCGTGCGGGCGATCGCCAGCCGTTGCTGCTGCCCGACCGAGAGCGTCGAGGCCGGACGCTGCAGGCGATCCTTCACCTCGGCGAAGAGGCCGGCGGAGGTGAGCGCGCGCTCCAGCGCCTCGCGCTCCTCCCCCTTCTTCAGCGCACCCAGCTTCCGTGCCGCGAAGAGGACGTTCTTCTCGATGGAGCCCGGGAACGTGACCGGTTGCTGGAAGACGATGCCGACGCGCCGGCGCAGCTCGTCGGGATCCACGCTCGGATGGCGCACGTCCTTCCCATCGAAGAGCACCTGGCCGGACACACGGAGAGCCGGCGTGAGGTCGATCAGCCGGTTGAGGCACTTCATCAGCGTGGACTTGCCGGCCCCGGAGGGGCCGATCACGCCGGTGACGAGCCCCTCGGGCACGTCGAAGTCGACGCCGCGCAGCAGGGTCTTGCCCTCGGCGGGCACGGTCACGGTGAGGTTGCGGGTGGAGAGGATCGAGGTCCGGTCAGGCACGGCGAGCCTCCTCGTGGATCTTCAGGCGCAGCGGCAACGCTCCCAGCGAGAGCGCCAGGACGATCCCCAGCAGCACGATGGCGGTGCCCCAGACCTTCTCGGCCACGCGTGGGTCGAAGGAGTCCTGGGCCAGCACGAAGATGTGATACGGCAGCGCCAGCACCGGGCTGTCCACGATGCCGTGCGGCACGGTGGCCCCGGCGAAGATCGCCGCGGTGAACATGATCGGCGCCGTCTCGCCGGCGGCGCGCGAGAGGCCCAGCAGCGTGCCGGTCACCAGGCCCGACGACGCCTGCGGCAGCAGCACCGAGGTCACCAGCCGGCTGCGCGAGAGACCCAGCCCCACCGCCGCCTCGACCGTCGCCGCCGGAATCGCCCGCAGCTTCTCCAGGAACGCCACCGCGACCGTGGGGACGATCATCAGGCCGAGCAGCAGCCCGCCGGACAGCCAGGACTTCTTCAGGCCGAGCGCCTGGAAGAAGAAGGCCAGGCCGACGAGCCCGAAGACGATCGAAGGGACGCCGTTGAGCGCGTGGAGGAGCGCCTCCAGCGTGCGGCGGAGGCGTCCGGCCGGGACGTAGACCACGAGCCCGATGCCGGTACCGGCGGCGATCGGCAGCGCGACCGCGGCAGCCGTCGCGACCAGGATCGCCGTCCCCACCGCCTGGTAGAAGATGCCTCCCTCGGCGCCCACCGAGCGGATCTGCTCGGTCAGGAAGCGCCAGGAGATCGCTCCGAAGCCGCGCGCGACGACGAGCCCGAGCACTCCGAGCAGCACGCCGATCGCGGTCAGCGCCGACAGCGTCGCGGCCGCGGTGAAGAGGCGGTCCAGGGCGCGGCGCCGCGTCATGGCCGGTGCGCCTGCGCCAGCGCGAGCCGGGCGCGCAGCGCGCCGGCCCCCAGGGAGAGCGCCAGGACGACCGCCAGCAGCAGGAGACCGAGGCCGAGGATCGCCGCGGTGTGCAGCGGGTCGCCCAGCGCGATGGTCGGCTCGGCGCCGCCCAGCTTGGAGGTCAGCGTCTGCCCGGCGTCCACCAGCGGCGCCAGCGAGAAGAGCGAATCGGGAAGGCGGTTCTCGGCGCGGCCGACCACCAGGAAGACGGCGATCGTCTCGCCCAGCGCGCGCCCCAGAGCCAGGAGCAGAGCGCTGAGCAGCCCGGGCGCGGCCGCCGGGAGCACCACGCCGTGCACTGCCTCGGCGCGGGTCAGGCCGAGGCCCCTGGCCGCGTCGCGCACGCTCGACGGCACCGACTGCAGCGCGTCGTCGGAGAGCGTGGCGACCGTCGGCAGCACCATCACCGCCAGCAGCACGCCGGCGGTGAGCAGCGTGTCGCCGGAGGGCGCGTCCCAGCGCAGCCTCTCGAAGAGGTCCGACATCACCGTGCGCAGGAAGACGACGCCCAGCAGCCCGTAGACGACCGAGGGGATGCCGGCCAGCAGCTCGACCAGCAGCTTGACCGCCAGGCGCAGGCGAGGCGGGCAGACCTCGGAGGCGAAGAGCGCGGTGCCGATGCCCACCGGCGCCGCCAGCAGCAGGGCGATGCCGGACACGACCGCCGTCCCATACAGCATCGCCGCCGCGCCGAAGCGCTCCTTGCGGAAGGCCCAGTCGTTCCCGGTCAGGAACGACAGCCCCTCGCCGCGCAGGACCGGCCACGACGCCACCCCGAGGTAGACCGCCATCGCCAGCACCGCGCCGCCGGCCAGCAGCGTGAATGCCAGCGACCAGAGGCGGACGACGTCGAGGCGCCGGGTCACTTCCGCTTCAGGTCCTGAAGGCGCAGGTAGCCGTGCTTCCTGACGAGCTCCTGCCCGCGCGGCGAGAGCACGAAGTCCACGAACGTCCTGGCGTCCCCCTTGGGCGGGCCGTTGGTGATCAGGAAGAGCGGGCGCGACATCGGGTACTTGCCGGTGGCGATGTTCTCGTTGGTCGGCCGGATCACCGTGCCGTCGGGTGCCTTGATCCCGAGCGCCTTCACCGCCGGCTGGTTCTCGGCCCAGCTCGAGGAGAGCTGCGACAGCGCGCCCTTGGTGCCGGCCACCTTGGTGCGCGTCTCCTCGTTGCCGCCGACCTCGGGGTGCTTCACCTCGGGGGCGAGCCTGGGGTGGCCGTAGAGCCAGTGTACGAAGACTTCCCAGGTGCCGCGCCCCGGCTCCTTGTTGAAGAAGACGATGCGCCGGTCCGGCCCGCCCACCGCCTTCCAGCTCGTGATCTTCGACTCGTAGATGTCCTTCAGCTGCGCCTTGGTCAGCGCCTTGACACCGCCGGCGTGGACGTCGGCGGAGACGATGATCGCCACCGCGTCCTCGCCGATCTGCGTCTCGGTGAAGACGACCTTGGGGTACTTCTTGCGGTCGTCCTGGGACACCGGCTTGCTGATCATCCCGATGTCGATCGAGCCGTCGCCGATGCCCGAGATCCCGCCGGAGGACCCTCCCTGCGTGTCCACGGTGATCGACATCCGCTTTTCCGCCCGGAGGTTCTCGGCGGCCTCGGCGGCCACCAGGTTCACGGTCGTCGAGCCGTTGATCTTGAGGGTCGCGGCCAGCAGCAGCGGGAGAAGGCCCATCTCAGCAGCAGCCCGACTCTCCCGGCGCGCAGCAGGCGTAGCCGGCGCGCTCCTCCCCGGGCTCGAGGATCGCGAAGAAGCCGTTGTACGGCGGGTGCGAGAGCTTGGCGACGGTGTCGGTGCAGACCTCGTACGCCTCGTTGCGCGGGAACTGGTGCCCCTCCTCGTCCACGAACGCCTTGCCGGGGCCGAGGTAGACGGCCTTGTGCCCCTTGAAGACGCAGCCGGCCGTCTTCTCGAACTTGAAGCCGCGCACGGTCACCGAGAAGAACGGGTAGCCCTCCACGTCCTTCCAGTACGACTTCTTCAGCACTTCCAGACCGTAGAAGCCGGCGCGCTCGAGCTCGGCCAGGAACGCCTCCTGGGTGAGCGCGCCCACCAGGCACTCCCCCCAGAGCTGCGGGTTGACCTTGAGGTGCGGCGGCACGTCGGTCTCGGAGACGATGTCGGAGATGACGATGCGGCCGTGGTCCTTGAGGACCCGCCAGATCTCCTCGAAGACGCGCGGCTTGTCGGGCGACAGGTTGACGACGCAGTTGGAGGTCACCAGGTCGACCGTCTTCGACTCGACCGGGATCTTCTCCAGGAAGCCCTCACGGAACTCCACCGCGTCGTAGCCGAGCGCGGCGGCCACCTTCGGCTTGTTCTCGTGCGCGACCGCCAGCATGCGGTCGGTCATGTCGACGCCGATCGCCCTGCCGGTCCTGCCCACGAACTTGGCGGCGATGAAGACGTCGATGCCGGCGCCGGAGCCGAGGTCGACGACGGTCTCCCCCTCCTTGATGCCGGCGGTGGTCATCGGCGAGCCGCAGCCGTAGAAGCGGTCCAGGACGTCCTGGGGGATGTGCTTGATCGCCGAGTCGTCGTACTTCGTCGGGCAGCAGAGCTCGGCCTGCGGCGTCTCGGCGGCCTCGCCGTAGAACTCGCGCACCTTGGCCCGCGGCTTGTCGACGTCGAAGGAGAGGACGCAGTTGCTGTGCAGCGTCAGCACCGGCTGCTCGGCCATGGCGCCGTCCGCGGTGCCGCAGGCGATGGCGCCTTCGCCCATCGCGTGGAGGACGAGCGGCGCGGAGTAGCCGGAGCGCAGGTTGCGGCGGTCCCGCTTCTCCTCCCCGAGGTCGGTCATCACCCGCCTGGTCAGCTCGACCGAGACCGGGTAGTAGGGATCGGCGCCCAGGAAGTCGCCGCTGAAGCACCAGGCGTGCTCGAGGTCTCCGCCGCCGGTCAGGAACCGGAAGGGATCTCCCTGGACGGAGGCCTTGCGCGCCAGCGTGGCGTCACGAAGGCGGGCGACGACCGGCGAGGCGGCCAGCAGCTCGCCGAGGTCCTGGCGGGTGACGTCGCCGCAGGCCAGCGCCGCTTCCCCGGCCAGCGCCGCCGACGGGTAGACGTTGCCGTCCGCGTAAACGCAGACCGAATCCCAGCCGGCGTTGCCGAGGTCGTACTTCACGCCCGGCACGCCGTTCACGCGGCGCTTCACCGCCTCGAGGTTGTCGAGCGTGATCCCCTCCCGGCGGGCGGCGTCCACCACCCGCAGCACCGCGGCGATGAGCGGCGCGTTCTCGGGGAAGAAGCCGTTGTTGCTCTCCACCGCGCGGCCGCGCTTGTGGCTCCACATCAGGTGCTGGCTGCGGGCGCCGACGCTCTTCACGATCTGCGGGATGCGGTCGAGCTCGTCGAGGTTCTCCTCGGTGGTGACCGTGGTGAGCGAGACCTCGAAGCCGAGGTCGGCGAGGAGCCTGGCGCCGTCGAGCGCCTTGACGAAGGTCCCGGCGCCGCGGATCGGATCGTTGGTCTCGGGGCGGGCGCCGTCGATGGAGACCTGGAAGCGGACCTTGGCGCGGTCCAGCGACTCGAGGCCCTTCTTCACCGGCCCGACGAAGACGGTCGCGTTGGTCAGCACGATCAGCTCGGCGCCGTGCGTCTCGGTGACGCGCCGCGCCAGGTCGAAGATGTCCTTCCTCAGGATCGGCTCGCCGCCGGTGATGTAGAGACGCTCCATGCCCAGCTCTGATGCGCGCCCGACGAGCTGCGTGAGCACCTCGGAGCTGACCCCTGGAGTCCCGCCCGGCCCCGAGGAAACGAGGCAGTGCGTGCAGGTCAGGTTGCAGGCGTTGTTGATCTGCAGCCAGAGCTCGCGCAGACCCTCGGGACGGATGAGCGCCGCGCGCCCCGGGTACGCACCGTAGGCGAACGGCTCGTCCTTGAGCATCCCGGCGCGGTCGAGCGCGCGCAGGAAATCGTGCACCTCGACCCAGGCCTTGCCGGCCTCGAGCTGCCGCTCGCCGGCGTGGCGCGCGACCAGCGTGCCGAAGGCGATCGGAGCGCCGGCCTTCTGGGCCTGCTCGATGTCCTGGACCAGCGCCGCGCCGGCGGCGTCGAGCGCCACCCAGTTGGGCGCCTCGGCGTCGACGGCGTAGCTGATGCCGTCCTTCTCGAAGGTGTGGAGCGAGGGCACGTGGAGCGGCGTGCGCTCGGCAAGCAGGGTCATACGACCTCCTGTGGATCTAGGGGCGGGAGGGGAGAGGGCTCAGGCAGCCAGCGCGAGGGGCGGGGCGCGGCCGTACCGGCGCGGCGCGGCCTCGCGGCCCGGCGCCAGGTGGAGCTCGACGGGAGGGCGGCGCAGGCGAGCCGTCAGTCCGCGCAGGAGAGCCCGGAGCAGCGGATCGGACGACGACGCCGCGTAGAGGAGGTGCATGTCGGAGGCGCGGTCCACGTCGCGCATGGGCGCCAGGAGGACCGCGGCGCCGAGGCGTTCCCGGAGGTCTTCCAGGACGTGCGGGGTACACCAGCGGACCCCGGCGAGGACGTCGGCGCCCTGTCCGAGGCCGATCAGGTAGACACCGCCGTCCGGCGAAGGGCCGAGCACGGCGCTCCCGCCGCTGACGGCCTCGAGCGCCCGCGCCAGCGCCGCCGCGTCGAGGGCGGGCACGTCGGTCGGGACCGCCACCACGCCGGCGTAGCCGAGCGCACGCGCGTCGGCGAAGGCGTTGATCAGCCGCTCGCCGAAGGTGCGCCCCCGCTGCGGCAGGAGATCGGCGCCTTCGGGCGCCGGCCCCTCGCCGACCAGCACCAGACGGACGCCGGGGATCGCCGCCACCGCCGCCGCCACGCGGCGCCGCGCCAGGGCGAAAAGCGGCTCGGCTTGTGGCATCCCCTTCGCCGCGCCCTCGCTTCGGGACGCCCGCGAGAAGAGGAGCACACAGCGGCGCGCCTGGTCGCTCATTGTTGGTGGATGAGTATACGCAGCGGCCCTATTCCCGGATCACCCCACTAGGGCGCCGAGGACGGCCAGCCCGGCAGGAAGGTGCCGTCGCCGGTGCCGGCGCCCGGCAGCGGCCCGTCGTTGATCACGCCGTACGCGTAGCCGCCGAAAGGGCCGTCCGGGAGCCGCACCCGCGCGTAGCCGTTGGAGACGCCGGGCGCGTACGTCTGGAGCACGCGGTCGAGCTGCAGGAACGTCCGGGCGTCGATCGTGAACGACGCGACCTCGCGACCGCTGTCGCCGTCGTAGAGCGTGATCTCCGGCGAGACGTAGAGGTAGCTGCCGGCGAGCGCGAGGTTCGTGCGGTCGTACGCGTCCTGGCGCAGCCCGTCGACCCAGAGCGCGGAAGCGTACGTCGCGCGCCTGGCCGCGTAGGCGACGCCGTAGTGCGGGGTGCGCGTCCCCACCGTGCGTCCGACCGCCCGCACGCCCGGCTCGATGCCGGCGAACCTCGGGGTCACGCGCAACGAGCCGGCGTAGAGCGGGCCGGCCGGCGGGGGTACGACGAAGGCGTTCCTGCGGAACGCCTCGTAGACGTTGGGCACGAGGAGCTGCTCGCGGGGGCGGAGCTCCTGCTCGTACCTCGGGTAGTAGCCGGGCGGGCTCGCGGTGGACCCGAGCTCCAGCGTCACCGTGGAGGTGGCGTCCGAGAGGTTGGTCAGCACGAGCTCGGTCAGGTAGCCACCCCCCTCCACCACCGGCATCTCGGCGTCGTACTCGGCGGTCGCCGGCAGGGCGGGGATCAGCGAGGCGTCGGAGGTCACGTTGTCGTTGACCGCCGCGTACGCGTACCACGGCGCCGTCCCCGAGATGCGGTCGACGCGCGCCCAGCCCGTCTGGCCGAACGGCGCGAGCACGCGGTTGCGCTGCGCGAAGCCGCCGGGAGGAAGCGTCACGTCGAAGCTGGACGCGTAGGCGCCGCCAACCATCAACGAGACGCGCAGGGTGACTTCGCCGTCCCCAGGCGTCCCGGCGTTCACGAGCGCCAGGTTGGTGCGCTCGGAGGCCGTTTCCTGCAGCCATGGAAGGAAGGCCTGGCCGCTGAACGCGCTCTCGATCGGGATCGGTGGGAAGCCGACGCCGGAGCGCCCCTCACCGGTGACCGCCAGGATTCGCGCGGACGCGGTCGCAGCGCTCGGGTCGTCGAGGCCGGTGAAGCGGACGCGCAGGCTGCCGCCGCGGTCGCCGGACTCCGGCAGCGTGAGGCCCCGGCGGCGCAGCTCGCCGATCACGTCGCGGACCAGCAGCTGGCGACCGGCGCCGAGGCCGAGGCGCACGCTGCCGGTGCCGCCTCCGAATGCCGCGGTGTAGGTGAGCTCGACGGCCGCGTCGGCGGTGCCGTGGTTCGTGAGGACGAGCTCCGTCTCGAAGGCCGAGCCGTAGGCCCCGGCGGCGGAGAGCGCGATCGGCACCAGGAACGTGCGTGCGAAGCGGGCGCCGCCGCAGAGCTGGAGGAACGCCAGCGCATGACCCGCCTCGGCGCGCCCGACGACGTCGATCCGACCGTCGCCGTTCAGGTCGGGGGTCAGGACCGGCGGGAACGCGTTCAGGCCGCCGCCGGCCGCGACCACGGAGGGGTCGCCGAAGACGCGGGTCCTGCTGCCTGGCGAGAGCACGAGCTCTCCCGCGCGCGCCTGGAGGATGTCGGCGAGCCCATCGCCGTCGACGTCGGCCACCGCGAAAACACTCCCAGACACGGGGGGCGCGTAGGTGGTGGACGAGGGGAATCCGCCGGTGCCGTCGCCCCACAGCACCGATCGGCCGACGACCAGGTCGGGATGGCCGTCGCCATCCAGGTCTCCGCTGCCGAGGTCGCCGCCCGGCACGGGCTGCGGCACGGGAAGGGGAGCCGGGACGAACGTTCCGTCTCCTCGGCCGAGCAGCACCGACATCAGCGCCGTGGCGCATCGATAAGGGTGGCCACCGGTGTTCGTCACCACCACGTCCGGGCGGCCGTCGTGGTTGAGATCCGCTACCAGCATGCGGACGGTGCAGTACGGATTGTCGAAGACCTCGGGAGGCCCATGGAAGCTCCCGGCGCCGTCCCCCTCGAGCACGATCAGGGACGCGTCGGGCGACGCGACGAGGAGGTCGAGCCGCGAATCGCCGGTGGCCTCGGCCATCAGCATCGCCCCCGACGAGACCGGAAACCCCTTCAGGGGCAGCACCCGAAAGCCGCCGGAGCCGTCGCCGAGCAGGATCGCGGGACCGTCGAAGGTCGCCGCGAACAGGTCGGGCGCGCCGTCGCCGTCGAAGTCGACGACTTGGCGGAGCAGGACGACCGGGATCGGCGTCGGCCGCCGCCTCGCCTCGCCGCTGCGGTCCCCGAGCAGCAGGACGAGCCGTCGCGTATCGTCGATCGCCGCCAGGTCCTCGATGCCGTCGCGGTCGAAGTCGGCCGCCAGAACGGAGCCGGTCAGCTGGGTGAGCGCGATGGGGCCGCCGAGGCGTGGCAAGCACGCCGCATCCGCGCGCGCCGCGATCGCCGCTCCGGCGAGGAGGCCCAGGAGATGTCGTCTCACCCTGCCGGCTTCTACGTGTGCCGGCGGACGAGCGTCGTATCAGTACGGAACCAGTACCGCTGACGCCCCGCACCGCGATCGGCCCGGCGTAATCTCTCCGGTCGCATGGAAGTGCGCAGTACCGCGCCGCGGCTCACCGCCGACGAGGCGCGCGCCGTCGCCCGCGAGCGCTTCGGGGTGGAGGCGGTGGTGGTGGAGCCGCTCCCCGGTGAGCGGGACCAGAACTTCCTGCTGTCGGGACCGCAGTTCGGCCGGCTGGTCCTGAAGATCGCGCCGTCCGGCGAAGGGCGGGCCGCGCTGGAGCTCCAGAACGAGGCGCTGCGCCTGCTGGCCGAGCGCGAGCCCGGTCTGGGGCTGCCGCGCGTCGTCGGCGACGACGGGCACCGGGCGCGCCTCCTCACCTGGGTGCCGGGGCGGCTGCTGGTGGAGGCGCGCCCGCGCGGGCGGTCGCTGCTGCGCAGCCTGGGCGGCCTGCTGGGAAGGCTCGACCGCGCGCTGCTCTCCTTCTCGCACCCGGCGGCCGGGCGGGCCCTGAAGTGGGACCTGGCGCGCGCGAGCTGGATCCACGACTACCTGCCGCTGCTCGAGGACCTGGAGCGGCGCCGGCTCGTGGAGAGAGCCCTGGCGGAGGTCGAGGGGCCGCTCGCCGGCGCGCTGGCGGGCCTGCGCCGCAGCGTCATCGCCAACGACGCCAACGACTACAACGTCCTGGTCGCCGAGGACGGCGACCCGCTCGAACGGCGGGTCTGCGGCCTCATCGACTTCGGCGACATGCTGGAGACCTGGACGGTGGCCGAGCTGGCGATCGCCGGCGCCTACGCGGCGATGGGCACGGCGGATCCAGTGGGCGCCATCGCCGAGGTCGCCGGCGGGTATCACGCCGAGCTGCCGCTGTCGGACGAGGAGCTCGAGGTTCTGCTGCCGCTGGTGCGCCTGCGGCTCGCGGTGAGCGTCACCAACTCCGCCCACCAGCGCATCGTCGAGCGGGACAACGCCTACCTGACGGTCAGCGAGGCGCCTGCCTGGCAGCTCCTCGAGCGACTGGCGCCGGTGCCGCCGCGGCTGGCGCTCTACCGCTTCCGCGAGGCCTGCGGGCTTCCGCCCTGCCCGGCTTCCCCGGCGATCGTGCGCTGGCTGAGGGAGAACGGTCCCTTCGGGGCGGTGCTCTCGCCCGACCCGCGCGAGGTCCGCCGCGTCGTCTTCGACCTCTCGGTGGGGAGCGAGGAGCTCGGCCTGCCCGACGAGTGGGAAGCGGAGCCGGCGCTGACCGCCCTCCTCTTCGGCCGCATGCGCCGCGAAGACGCGCGCCTCGGCGTCGGGCGCTACGACGAGGCGCGGGCCCTCTACACCTCGGACGTCTTCCGCGGCGACGGAGACGACGGCGAGGAGCGCCGCACCGTGCACCTCGGCATGGACCTCTTCGCCGAGGCCGGCACGCCGGTGCTGGCGCCGCTCGCCGGCGTCGTCCGGAGCGTGAGGGACAACGCCGGGCTTCTGGACTACGGACCGACGGTGATCCTGGAGCACGCGGTCCCCGGCGGGCCGACCTTCTACACGCTCTACGGCCACCTGGCGCGCGAGTCGGTGACCCACCTGGCTCCCGGCGCTCATGTCGCGCGCGGGGACGCGGTCGGCAGGATCGGCGTCGCCGCCGAGAACGGCGGCTGGGCGCCGCACGTACACTTCCAGATCGTCACCGACCTCCTCGGCTACGACGGCGATTTCCCGGGTGTCGCCTCACCGCGCCAGCGCGCCACCTGGGTGAGCCTGGCGCCCGATCCCAACCTGGTGGTGGGGCTGCCGCCGGCCGAGCTCGCGCCGGCCCACCAGGCCACGGCCGAGGTGCGGGCGCGGCGGCGCGAGCGGCTCGGCGCGTCGCTGAGCGTTGCCTACCGGGAGCCGCTCCACATCGTGCGCGGCTCCGGCGCCCGGCTCTACGACGTCGACGGCCGCTCCTATCTCGACGCGGTCAACAACGTCGCCCACGTCGGGCACTGCCATCCGCGGGTGGTGCGCGCCGGGCAGCGGCAGATGGCGGTCCTCAACACGAACACGCGCTACCTGCACGAGACGGTCGTGCGGTACGCCGAGCGCCTGCGGTCGAAGCTGCCGCCGCCGCTTTCGGTGCTCTTCTTCGTGAGCTCCGGCAGCGAGGCCAATGAGCTGGCGCTGCGGCTGGCGCGGGCGCACACCCGCCGGCACGAGGTCGCGGTCCTCGAAGGCGCCTACCACGGCAACACGTCGACGCTGATCGACGTCAGCCCCTACAAGCACGACGGTCCGGGGGGCGCCGGCGCCCCGGCGTGGGTCCGGGTGCTGCCGCTTCGAGAGCCTGCGCAGGCCTTCGCCATGATGGGCGGGCTCGCCGCATTGATCTGCGAGCCGATCCCGAGCTGCGCCGGTCAGGTCGTGCTGCCGGACTGCTACCTGGACGAGGCGTTCCGGCTGGCGCGGGTGGCGGGCGGGGTGGCGATCGCCGACGAGGTGCAGACCGGCTTCGGGCGAGTGGGCTCGCACTTCTGGGCCTTCGAGACCCAGGGTGTCGTGCCCGACGTCGTCACCATGGGCAAGCCGATCGGCAACGGCCACCCGCTCGGCGCGGTGGCGACGACGCCGGAGATCGCCGGCTCCTTCGCCAACGGCATGGAGTACTTCAGCACCTTCGGCGGCAACCCGGTCTCCTGCGCCATCGGGATGGCCGTCCTCGACGTGATCGAGGAGGAGGGCCTGCAGGAGAACGCGCGGACCGTCGGCCAGCAACTGGTCGTGGGACTGCGCGCCCTGCAGAGCCGACATCCGATCGTGGCCGACGTGCGTGGGCTGGGACTCTTCCTCGGGGTGGAGCTGGCGCGTGACGGCCAGCCCGCCGGTGCCGAGGCGTCGTACGTCGCCAACCGGATGAAGGACAAGGGCGTCCTCGTCGGCACCGACGGCCCGCACCACAACGTCCTGAAGATCAAGCCGCCGCTGGTCTTCAGCGAGCGCGATGCCGAGGTGCTGGTGAGCGCCCTGGAGAGCGTGCTGGCCGAGGACTTCGTCGCATCGCGGTGATGTGAGCCGGCGAGAATGGCCGGGTGGACGACGTGCTCCTGCGGCTGCGCGACGCGTTCCTGGCCGATGCCGCCTCAGCCTTCCGGGACTGGTACCGGCTGCAGGGAGACCTGGCCGAGGCCGGCGACGAGAGGCTCTCTCGCGCGCTCACCCGGGACCTGCTCGAGCACCTTCCCGAGCTGACCTTCGCCAGCCACGAAGCCCGGGCCCGCTTCCTCTACAACCTGGCGGTCTTCCTGGGCAGCGCGGGCCCGTCGGCCGAGCTCGCTCGCGCGCTGGGCCTCTTCGACGAGGCGCTCCTGGTCTACACCGAGGGGGACGAGCACGCCCGCACGCTCCACGCGCGCGCCAACGCGCTGTCGGCGCTGGGCACCGAGGCCGCGCAGCTGCGCGAGGCCGTCGACTGCTACCGGCGGGCGCTCGCCTGGCGCACCGGCGAGAGGGCGATCGCGCGCGGGGTGAGCCTCCACAACCTCGGGGTGGCGCTGCGGCGGCTGGCCGAGCTGGAGCCGCGCGCGGCGCTCGAACACCTGGAAGCCGGAGCGGCGGCGCTGCGCGAGGCGATCGCGATCCGCGAGGCGCACGAGCTGCGGGACGGGCAGGCGCTGTCGTGGTTCCAGCTGGGACTCACCCTGCGCGCCGCCGGCTCGACAGAGGCGACCCCCGCCTTCGAGACGGCGGCGGCTTGCTACCAGTCCGCCGGCAAGGCGGACGAGGCGGCGCTGGCCCGCCGCCTGGCCGCGGATCTCTTGTAATCTCCTCCGCCCATGCCGCACCGCGTCCTGATCTGCGACGACGAGCCGGACATCCGCGACTCCCTGCGCGAGCTGCTCGCCGAGGAGGGCTACGAGGTGACCGCGGTGGGAGCCGGCCTCAACGCGCTGGCCGAAGCGCAGGACCACGACGCCCTGCTCCTCGACATCAAGATGCCGGGACAGGACGGCCTGGAGACGCTGGCCAAGCTGAAGCAGAAGGGGGTCACCACCCCGGTGGTCATGATCTCCGGGCACGGCGACGTGCGGACCGCCATGGACGCGGTGCGTGCCGGCGCCGCCGATTTCCTGGAGAAGCCGCTCTCCGGCGAGCACGTCCTCAACTCGCTGCGGCGCGTCCTCGACCGCACCCGCCTGGCGCGCGAGAACGAGGAGCTGAAGTCGCGCCTGGGGCTCACCCGCGTCGTGGGCAAGAGCGCGGCCATCAAGAAGCTGCTGGCCGAGATCGCCAAGGCCGCCCCCACCCCGGCGACCGTCCTCATCACCGGTCCCAGCGGCACCGGCAAGGAGCTGGTCGCCCGCTCCATTCACGAGGCCTCCCTGGTGAAGACCGGCCCGTTCGTGCAGGTGAACTGCGCGGCGATCCCCGACACCCTCATCGAGTCGGAGCTCTTCGGGCACGAGCGCGGCTCCTTCACCGGCGCCGACCGCAAGCAGGTGGGCAAGTTCGTGGAGGCCGACGGCGGCACGATCTTCCTGGACGAGATCGGTGACATGTCGGCTCCCACCCAGGCCAAGGTGCTGCGCGTCCTGCAGGAAGGGGAAGTCGAGCCGGTCGGCAGCCCCCGCGTCGTGAAGGTCAAGGTCCGGGTGCTGGCGGCGACCAACAAGGACCTGCCGGAGATGATTCGCCAGAGCAAGTTCCGCGAGGACCTCTTCTACCGGCTCAACGTGATCCCGCTGAACACGCCGGCGCTGGAGGCGCACCCGGAGGACATCCCGCTCCTGGTGCTCCACTTCGCCGAGCACTTCGCCCGCAACAACAACTACCGGGCCAAGCGCTTCACCGACGCCGCCCTGGAAGCGCTGGCGGCTCGCCCCTGGCCGGGCAACGTGCGCGAGCTGCGGAACTACGTCGAGCGGCTGATGATCATGACCGACACCGACCTGCTCGACGTCGCCGAGGTCACCGGCGGCGCCGCGCCCTCGGCGCAGCCGGGAGAGCCGCGGGTGGTGGTACGCGACGGTCTGGTCCAGGGGCTGCCGGCCGACGAGCCGGAGTCGCGCGCCGAGGACGGCGTCTGGGGGCGCCTGCTGGCGATCCCCACGCTGCAGGCGTTCCAGGACGAGGCCGAGAAGCTCTTCCTGATCTCGAAGCTGGCCGAGCACGGCGGCAACGTGACCCGCACCGCCGAGGCGATCGAGACGCCGCGCTCCAACCTGTACAAGAAGATCGACCGGTACGAGCTGCGGCGCGACAAACCGGTCGGCGAAGCGAAGGACGAAGGCTGATGCGACAGGACGAGGTCCTCCGGCACTTCGAGGAGACCGGGGCTCTCCTCAGCGGGCATTTCAAGCTGTCGTCCGGGCTGCACTCCGACCGCTACCTCCAGTGCGCCAAGGTGCTGCAGTGGCCGGCCCGGGCCCAGGAGCTGGGAGCGGCGCTGGCGGAGAAGCTGGCGCCGCTGGCGCCGAACGTGATCGTCTCCCCGGCGCTGGGCGGCGTCGTCATCGGCCACGAGGTCGCCCGCGCTCTCGGCGTGCGGGCCATCTTCGCCGAGCGCGCCGACGGCGCCTTCTCGCTGCGCCGCGGCTTCGAGCTCGCCGAGGGGCAGCGGGCGGTGGTGGTGGAGGACGTGGTCACCACCGGAAAGTCCTCCGGCGAGGTGCTGGCGTTGGTGCGCGCCGCCGGAGCCCTGGAGGTGGCCTGCGCGGCCATCGTCGACCGGCGCTCCCGCGACCGTGGCGAGCCGCTGCAGGGGCTCCCGGTGGTGACGCTGGCGGCGCTGGACGTGGCGGTCTGGGAGGGCTCGTCCTGCCCGCTCTGCAAGGTGGGGCAGACGATGGTGGCCCCCGGGTCGAGGTTCCTGGCGAAGAAATAACCCAGGGGTACCTTAAACTCCTCCACCCGGCCCGGGTTAGGAGTCCGTTTGCCCACGCTGCTCGACGGCAAGTACGAGGTCCTGTCCAAGATCAAGGAAGGGGGAATGGGCGCCATCTTCATGGTGCGCCACGTCCTCCTGGACGAGATCCGTGTCATCAAGACGATGCGGACGCAGATCGAGGACGACCCCGACGCGAAGAAGCGCTTCTACCGCGAGGCGAAGCTCGCCAAGGACCTCAAGCACGAGAACATCGCCTCGTTCATCGACTTCTTCGAGGACCAGGACCACACGTTCTACATGGTCATGGACTACATCGAAGGGTCGAACCTCTCAGAGCTGATCGACCGGCAGGGGAGGCTGCCGCTGACGACGGTGCTCGACATCTCGATCCAGACCGCCGACGCGCTGGGCTACCTGCACAAGAAGGGGATCATCCACCGCGACATCTCCCCCGAGAACATCATGCTGACCGAGGACAGCGAAGGGCAGATCCAGGTCAAGCTGATCGACCTCGGGGTCGCCAAGCAGACGTCCCAGCAGACCATGACCGAGGCCGGCATCTTCGTCGGCAAGCTGAAGTACGGCTCGCCCGAGCAGCTCGGCGTCCTGAAGAAGGGCGAGGCGATCGACGGGCGCAGCGACCTCTATTCGCTGGGCGCGGTCATCTACTTCGCGCTCACCGGCAAGCACGCCTTCGACGCCCAGACCCCGCAGGCTTACATCTCCCAGCACCTGGTGCGCGGCCCCCGGCCGTTCCCGGAGTCCGATCCCGAGGGGCGTGTGCCGGAGGTGCTGCGCGCCATCGTGATGAAGAGCCTGGCCAAGAACCGCCAGGAGCGCTTCTCCTCGGCCGAGGAGATGGCCGCGACGATGCGCGAGGAGCGCGAAGAGATGCGCCGGCAGCAGGCCGGGCGCGACCCGGCCTCCACCGACATGCGGCTCATGCACCAGCAGACGATGGCCGTCTTCAACGACGTGCACGAGCACGTGATCGCCAAGCGCCGCGCCGTCGCGCCCGACCCGGACGCTCCGACCATGGCCCCCTCCGACGTGGAGGAGCTGGAGGACGTGCCGCCCACAGTGATGGTGGACAAGACGCCGACCCCGGCGCCGCGCCAGCAGTCGAAGAAGGAGATCTGGGACTTCCCGACCATGCACGTGGACGGACCCGGCGCCGGCATCCCCAAGGCCACGCCGCCCCCCAGGCCGGAGCGGTCGTCCGGCACGCCGAATCCGACTCAGCGCGTCCAGCGCACGTCCTCCACGTCGCAGTCGGCGGTGCGCGGGACGCCGACCCCTTCCCGCGAGGTGAAGAGCTCTCCCCCCAAGCCGACGCTCCAGCGCGAGGAGAGCCAGCACGGCACGGTCGGCCCTTCGCGCAAGACGCTCACCATCTTCGGCGGCGCCTTCGTGGTCCTGGCGGCCATCGCCATCGGACTGGTGGTCAGCCATGCCAAGCGTGGCGGCGGGCCGCCCGGCGCGGTGGAGCTGACCGCCAGCCCGTGGGCGCGCGTGGTGTCGGTGGTGGACGCCGGCAACGGTGCGGAGATCCCGCTGACCTCGGCGGCCACGCCGGTGCGCCTGGAGCTCCCCCCGGGCGCCTATCGCATCACGGTGCGCGGAGTGGCCGGGGGCAGCGAACGTGAACAGACCGCGGAGTGCCAGGTGACGTCCGCGGAGGTCACCCACCTGCACGTCACGCTGCAAGGGTTCGATCTCGAGGCCGCCGTCAGGACCTATGTCCCGTAGGGCGGCGGCAGCGCTGCTGCTGACGGCCTGCTTCACCGCGCTGCCGCTGCTGGGCGCGAAGCTCCCGCCGCCGCCGACCGGCTACGAGGACGGCGTGACCGCCTACGACGCCGCCGACTACGCGCTCACCGTCGACAAGATGAAACAGGCCCTCGCCAAGGACTCGTCGGAGGGCCTGGCGAAGTTCCAGAGCTCCGGCGGGCTGAACAAGGTCGACTACTTCCCGCACTTCTACCTCGGCGTCTCGCTCGACAAGCTGGGGCGCGGCGAGGAGGCCTACACTCATCTCAAGGAGTCGCAGCGGCAGGGCATCATCCGCATGCGAGGCAGCACCAACCTGATCCTGGAGCGGACACTCACCCGGCTCGAGGCGCTGCGCACCGCCCAGCTCCGTCCCACCACGGCGCCGGTGCCGCCCACCGCGGTGGTCAAGGCGGTCCCGCCCACCGCCACACCGGCGCCCCCGCCTCCGCCGACCGCTGCCGCCTCGGCGCAGCCCACGGCGACGCGTCCTCCGGCCGTGCCTCCCACCGAGGTGGTGATCGTGGCGCACCCCACCGCGAAGCCCTCGCCCACGGCCGCGGCCGACGAGGAGGAGGGCGTCTCCTCGAGCGTGATGGCCGGCGTGCGCGAGGGGGTCCGCTCGTACTTCAAGGGGGACTACCCGAGCGCGATCCGCCAGCTCACCCAGCACGTCGAGCTGGTGCCGCTGGCGCGCCTCTTCCTGGCCTACTCACTGGCCGCCACCGAGCTTCTCAAGCCGGCGCGCGATCCGGTCGCCGTGCAGCGGGCCCGCCAGGAGTACGCCGCCGCCCGCAAAGACGGAGCGCCCACCCGGAACGAGGAGCTCATCTCGCCGGCCATAAGGGCCATGCTGACCGGGAAGTCGTAACCCCGCGGGACATCTGCTCCAGCGGCCACCGATACGCACGCCGGCAGACTCAGCATGTTCTCGGGGAACCCGGCCCGGGTTCCCCCTATCCCCTCCCGATCCGGAGGCTTCTGAAGACCCCTCCGCGGCCGCGGGAACGGGTGGTCAACGGCTTGCCAGGCCTGCCGGCAGGTACACCGGGTCGTTGGTGCCCTGGTCGATGAGCGTGGCGTAGGCCGCCACCAGCCCGCCGAAGGGGCGCACCCGGATCAGCGCCGCCTCCGGCCCGTCTCCGAGGCCGCGCGAGCGGAAGAGGTCGTCGATCTGACGGCCTCCGGCCAGCGGCACCGTGGTCTCGAAGGAGTCGATCGTCTTGCCGTGGCCGTCCACGACCTCGATCGCCACGCGCGGGTTGCTGCCGTCGGAGAAGGCGGTCAGCTCGACCAGCGAGAGGTTGGTGCGGAAACCGGTGCCGCCGCGGGCGCCGAGGATCTCCAGCGCCTCGCCGGACCCGGCCGACTGGAAGGAGTTGAGCGGCGGGATCAGCAGGCCGTAGGTGCCGCCGTCAGGGAGCAGGGTGTAGGTGCGCGAGGTGACCCGCACGCCGCTGCCCCCGTTCCCGAAGAGCGAGGCGCCGGAGACGTAGCGCAGCCGGGCCACGCCCGACAGGCCGAAGATCGTGGTGAGCGCGTCGCCGACGACCTTCGACTCGTGCGGCAGCAGCGTCAGCGTCACCAGCTTCTCCTGCTCGTTCGAGCTCCAACGTTTCGCGGCCAGGGTGACGCTGGCCAGCTGGCCTCCGGGGTTGGAGATCACCAGGTCGCTGCGGAACCGGGCGCCGCCGGCGCCGTCGGCGTGCACCAGCGCCGGGATGGTGCGGATGGTGGAGGCCGGCAGGTCGGGCGGGAAATAGGTCGGGTCGTTGGTGCGGTTGTCGATCACGATGAGCGCCGGCAGGACCGTTCCCGAGGTGGTCTCCAGGGTCATCGAGCCGGTGTCCCAGGGACGCGCGTCGAACAGGGCGCCCAGGTCATTGAGCTGTGCCTGCCCGCCCGCCGGTGCGCGCAGCGCGACCGGCGCTCGCAGCTCCGATTCGGTGAGGCGCAACGCCGCCTCGAGCCCGCGGCCGGAGGCATCCACCGCCGTCAGGTTCGTGCGGAAGCCGTTGCCCAGGAGCGCCGCCGAGAAGACCAGCGGGAAGCGTGGGCCGGCGGCGGTGAAGACCTCCAGCGCGCCCATCCCCATGCCGAAGGAGCCACCCGGTCCGTTGGTGGTGGTCCGGCTGGTGGCGGCCACGGCCGCGTCCCCCTCGGGCTGCAGGAGCAGCGCTCCGTTGCCGCGACCGAGCTGGAAGAGCGACCCCAGGACGTCCGGCACCACCCGGATCTCCCCGGGGGCGAGCGTCAGGGTGGCGACGCGTTGATCGCGCACCTCGGCGCCGCTGGGCAGGAAGGAGATGTTCACGGTGGCCGCGGTGTCGGCGGGGTTGTAGACGAGGAGCTCGGTCGTCCAGTCGCTGCCGAAGGCGCCCGGGCTCTTGGCCACGGCGGGCACCACCAGGGTCTGGCGGAGCGACGCGCGCACCGCACCCCACTCCTGCACCACGTCGGCGCCGCCGGGGCCGGGCGAGGCGCCGCCCCCGGCGGGCGGCGCATAGCAGGCGGCGGCGCCGCTGCCGGAGTCGAAGACGAACGGCGTGCCGGCCGCGACGGCGTCGACGTCGAGGTGCACGAATCCCTTGGTCGACTGCTCCGCCAGGAAGAGCTCGTCGTAGCTGCGCGGCGCCGGCTCGCCGACCCGCCAGACCGCCAGCGCCGGGTCCCGGAAGATGCGCTGGTCGGCCTGGGGGCGCGGGCGGTGCACCTGCAGCAGCAGCCGGTCCCCCGAGACTCCGGCGTGGACCGCCTCCAGCTCCGGGCCGGTCGCGTCGGACCACTGGGTGATCAGCCCGCTCTCCGGCAGGTAGCGCGCGAGCGTCGTCGGCAGTCCGGGGCCGCGCTGGACGATCCAGGCCCCCTCGAAGTCCGCGGTCGGCACCGTGAAGAAGCCTGTGACGGGCAGCGTGCCGATGAGCGCCGAGGCGATCTCCCGTGCCTTCAGGCGCTCGACGACGAACAGGCTCCGCGCCAACCCGAAGTCCGCCGGCGCATTGGGATTCCTGATCCAATCGAAGTAGAGGGCGCCGGACGGCGCCAGCCAGGCCGAGGTGACCGCCAGCGGTCCCGGCGGCGTCTCCAGGAGCGTGACGAGCTTGCCGGCCAGGTCGACCGAATAGAAACCGTAGGGGAGGGTCGAGGCGGCGACGACCGGCTGGCCCAGGATCACGAAGCGTGTGCCCCCCCGGTCGCTGCCGACGAGCCGGAGCGCGCCGTTCGACGCCGCGGCCAGCCTGCGGACGGCGCCGTCCTTCTCGATGCCGAAGAGGACGCCCGAGACGGCCAGCACGAACGGGACGTCGCCCGTGCCGGGCAGGAGCTGCGAGCCCGCACCGCGCGCCAGCGGGCCGCCGACGTCGGCGGCGTCGGGCGGAGACGAGAAGGCCGGCACCGCGACCCGCAGCCACGAGCTGCCTCCGTCCGAGCTGTAGAGCGTTCGCGGCGCCGAAGAGTTGCCGTCGAACTCGATCGCCTGTACCAGCAGGCGGAGTCCGCCGTCCACCTCGAGCGCCGCCGCGTTGCTCAGCGTCGCCTCGCCGCTCGTGGGATAGACGGCGCGCGGCTCGTGGAGGCCCAGCGAGTCGTGGACGACCAGCTTGCCCTTGGTGGCGAAGGCGCAGGGCGCGAAGGCCGGCCCGACCGGCCCGCCGGCGGCCGCCTCCACCTCGATCAGCGCGTAGTGCCGGTTGGCGCGGTGCTGCACCGCCGGGATCACCGACCGGTCGGTCACCGGCGAATACGAGAGGACGCGCGCGTCGGCGCCGGCCGAGAGGACGGAGAAGACAACGACCACACCGAATCGCTTCATCGCTAACTCCTGCATGCGGATGCGACAGGTAGTGACGGTGACGCATGCCACCTTTCGCCTAGACTCGCGTGCACCAGGAGGAATCAGCAATGCGTTTCGCAAAACGACCGCTCGATCTGGCCGCGCTCTGCGCGGGACTGGCCCTCTGGGCCGCGCCGGCCCCGGCCGTCGACCTCACCGGGACCTGGGCCGGCATGCAGGTCTGCCAGTACTACCGCGGCAGCGTGAAGACGATGACGTTCCGGGACGACGTGCTGCGGCTGACGCAGACCGGGAGCGACATCTTCTTCACGTCGGAGGTGGTGGGCGGCGACACGTTCCACGCGCGCCTCATCGAGGACGCGCACCGGCCGGCCGACAAGGCGCAGGCGATCTTCGTGCACTGCGAGACGACCGCCCAGAGCACCTACCAGGAGCTCGGCCGCGCCCACAAGCTGCAGATCGTCGACGGTGGCCAGGCCATCTTCGAGGGCTCCTCCAGCTTCTTCCAGGTGGATCCCGACGATCGCTTCCTGGGAAGCTGCGACTGGTACTACCGGCGCGTCGACACCCAGGACCCGGGACTGACCGCGTGCGGTTCGTCCAAAGGAAGCACGGTGGCAGCGGCGGGGGGCCCGCGTAAGCCCTGAGAGACCTCGTTTCCGGGCGACCGGGTCGCTAGGAAGTCCCGCACAATACGATCCGCATGAGCGAGACGCCGCGCGCCTCGGGCGCCGGGATCGGCTGGCGGCGCGAGCTGGCTTCCGAGCTCCTGCGGTCTCCGCACAGCGCGGACTTCGTGGAGGTGGTCGCCGAGACCTGCTTCGCCCAGCCCAGCGCGCTCCGCGAGGCGCGGGCCATCGCCGAGCTCTGGCCGGTGGTGCCGCACGGCGTGAAGCTCTCGCTGGCCAGCGCCGACGGCCTCGAGACCTGGCGGGCGCGGCGGCTGGGCGCGCTGGCGCGGGAGCTCTCGGCGCCGGCCGTCTCGGAGCACGTGGCGCTGACCCGCGGCGGCGCCACCGAGATCGGCCACCTCACCGCCGTGCCCTTCACCCGCGCGATGGTGCGGGTGGTGGCCCGCAACGTGGCCGCCCTGCGGCGCCACCTGCCCGACGTCCCGCTCCTCCTCGAGAACATCGCCTGGAGCTTCCGGCCGCCCGGCGACGAGATGGGCGAAGGGGACTTCCACGCCGAGGTCGCCGAGGCGACCGGCTGCCCTCTCCTCCTCGACCTGGCGAACCTCTACGCCAATGCCCTGAACTCCGGTGTCCCGCCGGCGCGGCTGCTGGAGAGCTGTCCCCTGGAGCGCGTCGGCATGGTGCACATCGCCGGCGGCGCCTGGGAGGACGGTTTCTACGCCGACACCCACGCGCACGCCGTGCCGGAGGAGGTCTTCGCGCTGCTGGCGGCGCTGCTGGCGCGCTCCGGAGCGGTGCCGGTGGTGCTGGAGCGCGACGCGCGCTTCCCGGCGCTGGCGGAGCTGGCGGCGGACCTGGCCCGGGTGCGCGGGCTGCTGGCCGGGCGGCCGGCCGTGCTCGCCGCGCCGCCGAGTGCCGCGGTCGACGAAGGCCCTCCCGAGCCGGTTCTGCTCGAGCAGCAGGTGGCGCTCGCCGCGCTGCTGACGCGTCCCGACGCCCCTCGGGCGGCCGAGTGCCTGGGCATTCCGCGGAGCGACGTCCTGAGGACCCGAGCCATCCTGCTGCACAAGCGGGTGGACGAGGCGCTGCCGCTCCTGCCGCAGCTCTCCGAGCGCGGCGGCGGCGAGCTGGACGCGGTCGCGCTGGCCACCGTGCGGGCCACGCCGCGCGCGGCGCGCGCCGCCGGCATCGTGGACGCGTTCGCGATCGCCCGCGCCGCCTCGCGTGAGCCGCCCCTGGCCCCGGCGGCGCGGCTGGACCTTCTCGAGCTTCGCTCCCGCTTCACCCGGCGCGGACGCCCGCGCCTCTGGACCTCGCTTCGTTCGACGCTTCAGACGAGTTTGATGGAGGCACGATGAGCACCGCCACCGCGCCCGGGATCACCGGGCTCCCCCCCACGACGCAGGCCGCGCTCCAGGAGATGACCGAGGCGCTGCGCGCCGCCGCCGGCGACAACCTGGCTTCGGTGCTGGTGCACGGCAGCGCCGCGCGCGGCGAGTTCCTGGAGGGCACCAGCGACGTGGACGCGATCGTGGTGCTGAAGGACACCTCGCTGCCGCGGCTCGACGCCGTGGCCAACGCGCTGGGGCTGGCACGCAACCGTGGCCGCATCGACACGATGATCCTGAAGCTCGACGAGATCGAGCCGTCGATGGACGTCTTCCCGGTCTTCTACGAGGAGATCTCCGAGCGGCACGTGGTGGTCTACGGCAGCGACCCGTTCGCCGGCCTGACCGCCACCGACGAGCACCGGCGCCTGCGCATCGAGCAGGAGCTGCGCGAGGCCAAGATCCGGACCAAGCGCGCCGCGGTGGACTCGATGGGCACGCCGCGCCTCCTGGCCGCCGCCCTGGAGCGGAAGGTGCGCCAGGTCCGCAGCCCGCTGCGGGCGCTGCTGAAGATGCAGGGGGTCGCGGTGGGCGATCGGCTGGCCGACGTGCTGCGCGCGGCGGCCTCGCGCTACGGCAGCGACGCCGCGCCGCTCCTCGACGTCCGCAGGGACCCGGCGGCGGCGCACGCCGCGTTCCGGCGCTTGCTGGACGCCGCCATCGAGGAGGTGGACCGGCTGGAGGTGCGCAAGTGATCTCGCGCCTGGTGGACTTCTTCCCGTTCAACATGGAGAGCGGCCCGCAGTTCCTGCTCTTCTACTTCGTCTTCTTCGTCGTGGGGCTGATCATCCTCGGCAGGGTGCGCCGCAGCCGCGGCCTGAAGCTCGACCAGGCCGGCGCCGGCGAGGGCGCGCGGCTGAAGGTCGGCCGGATGCCCGGCCCCGACGACCTGGCGACCGTGGCCTACCTGCGCGAGGGGCAGCGGGGCGTCACGAACCTGATCCTGGCCGAGGCCGCCGCGCAGGGCTGGCTGACGTCGGACGGCGAGAAGCTCACGGTCGGCGAGCTGGACCGTCACAAGAGCTCCGACCTGCTGAAGGACTTCCACCGCCGCCTGGGCGGTAGCCACAAGAGCGTGACCAAGGCCGAGGCGCAGAAGGCGGCCAGCGAGACCGGCGCGTCGCTCGAGGCGGACCTGAAGGAGAAGCTGCGCAAGGACGGCCTGGTGCGCAGCCCCGAGGTCGTGAAGAAGATGCGCCGGCTGGTGCTGATCGGGGGAGCGATCATCCTCGGCGTCGGGCTGGTGCGCATCCTGCGCGCCATCGAGCTCGGCCGCCCCTTCACGTTCCTGGTCGTCGAGATGGTCTTCGCCGCGCTGGCGCTGGCGGTAGCCATGGGTCTGGAGAAGAACAGCCGGCTCATGCCGGCCTACCTCGCCTGGCTGCGCGACGCCACCAACTCGCTGCGCGGCGACGTCGCCACCGGCAAGCGGCGCGAGTCGCGCGACGTGGCGCTGGCGATGGCGGTGGCCGGCATCGGCGCCCTGGCCGCGGCGCCGCTCTTCGCATCGCTGGGGACCGGCCTGCTGCTGCCGGCCGCGGTGGGCGCGGGCGCGTCCGGCTTCACCTCCTCGTCGAGCTGCTCGTCGTCCTCCTCCAGCTGCTCCTCGTCGAGCTGCGGCGGTGGCGGCGGCTGCGGCGGCGGCGGCGGGTGCGGCGGCGGCGGAGGCTGCGGCGGCTAGGCGGACGGCCCCGGCAAGCACGGCGACTCCGGCCTGGCACGTCCTCGACGTCCTCGACGGTCTCTTCCGGCTGGAGAAGCGGAGCCCGACGCTGGATGGGTCGGCGCCGCTGCGCACCGCGCAAGGGTGCGATCCGTTCCTGGCCGGCAACGCCTACGGGACCCAGCTCACGCTGGCGCGCCCGCTGAGGCTGGCGCGGCGGTTTGGCCGCTGGCAGGCGAGCTGGGACGAGGGGGGCGAGGCGCTCGAGCGGCTGCTGCGCGCGCGCCTGCCCTGGCTGGTGGAGAGCGGGTACCTGACTCGCGCCTGGGCGACCGCGCTGAGGGAGGGCGTCGCGCGGGTGCGGGCAGGCGACCGGCTGTGCCTCTTCACCGGGCTGCTGGTGCGCCCCGAGAGCGGCCTGGCGCTGCACCTGACGAACGGCGCCAACCGGCGGAACCGCCTGGTGGAGGTGAGCGAGCGACTCTTCGGCAGCGGCGAGCTCGTGCCGGTCGTCCTGGACCTCGCCCTCTCCGAAGAGGCGCGGGCGCCGTTCCGGCTCATGGGAGAGCTCGCCACGCTCGCGCCGCTGCGCCCCGGTGTCGCCGTGCGCGAGTCGGAGATCGAGAGCGCTCCGGAGATGGCCGAAGCGCATTCGCGCTTCTACGACGCGTCCTACTTCGCCACCAAGAAGGGGGAGATCACCGGGCGCTACCGCCGCGAGGTGCTGGGGCAGGCCGCGGCGCCGCCGGCGCCCGACGGCACGTTGACGATCGCCGCCGCCGGATCGCGCCTGCCGGCCGAGCCGCTGGAGAGCTTCACCACCGCGAAAGGGCCGGAGCCGGTGCGGCGGCCGGGGCGGGGCGTGGCGCGCGCCGTCTTCCGGAACCTGGTGGCGCTGAGCGCCGTCTTCGACGGCCAGACGCTCTCGGTCGATATCGACGGCGCGCGGCTGAAGCCGATGGCGGAGGAGCTCCGCCGCCGCTGGGAGCGCCTGCTGCCGGAGGAGCTGCGCCGCCACCCCGGCGCCCTCCTCTACCTCACCAAGTACGTGACGCCGCACGTGCCGGGCGAGCCCCACTTCTTCGTGAAGCCCTGGGCCTTCCTGGGCACCTCACCCGGCTGGTCGTGCCTGCTGGAGGGGATCCACGGGCCCGGCTACGACGTGCTGCGCGGCGTGGTGCACACCGACCACTTCCACGCGGTGCCGGCGGTCTTCGCGCTGCACCGCGTCGGCGAGGCGGTGCGCATCGCCGAAGGGGCGCCGCTCCTCCATGTCGTGCCGGTGCCGCGCGAGCTCCTGGCCGCGCCCTACGCGGCCGTCAGCGCCGACGGCATGCCGGGCTGACGTCAGCGGACATCAGGGGCGCCATCGGAAATGGCGTCCTGGATAGAGGCGATGGCGCCCGTCGGCGGCGCGGAAGATGGCGGTGATCTCGTGCCGCCGCTCATCATCCGGCTGGAATGCGAAGCGCGCTTCGTAGCCGAGCCGCGTGCAATCGCCGAGCGAGGGGATCACCGCGCAGACATCGGGGCGCGGCCTGCGCGCGAAGTGTGTGGGCCTGCGGGTCTCGCCGTCGATGAGGAGCAGCACTCCGTAGGTCTCGCTCCGATCTCCGGCCCAACCGCGCACCAGCAGCTCCCCCTGGACCTCGGCGCCCTCGGCGGGCTCGTCCAGCGAGCCGCTGAGGGCGTTGTCCGGCGGCCCGCTCAGGCCCGGAGCCAGCCAGGGTGGCGAGGTCCCCCGGCCGGCGCGCGGCTCCGTCCGGACGACGGCGTAGAGGTCGTCGGCCAGCGGCGGGAAGCGCTCCAGGAACCGCAGGCGGCCGTCGCGCAGCGCGGTCACCAGGAACGCGTGCAGGCCGCCCCGCTCGGCGTTCGTCATCCAGCGCTCGCGGACGACGAGGTAGGACGTGGGAATCGATTCCAGCCAGCCGAGCAGCTCGGCCGGCACCGGCCGCCGCTGGGAGAGCTCCTCAAGATGGCGGACCTGCTGCGGCACGAAGTCGGCCGCGGCGGTGATCAGCGGCCTGCCGTGGTCGGCGGCGCGCAGGACGTAGAGGTGGTTGCCACGGTCGCCGCCCGCCGGTATGTGGACGATGGCGCCTCTCATCGGCGTCGAGCGCAGCCGTTGCGTGACTGCGTCGGCGTCGGGCGCGCCCGGCACCAGCGCCAGGGGCGCCGCCCGGAGCTCCAGCAGCAGCAGCACCGCCACAGCGGCGGCGATCCCTCGCTCCAGGCGCGGCCCTCGTCTCGCGAGCACCGCGGCCAGGCAGGCGGCGCCGGTCCCCGCCATCAGCGCCAGACCGAGGTGGCCGAGCATCGCCCAGCGCGCCGGTACCCGCAGCGGCTGCAGCAGCGGCACCGTCCGCAGGAGGAAGGCGTGCAGCGGGGTGTGCATGCCGAGCGAGCCGGCGAAGCCGGCGACCGCGAGGAGGCCGCCGACTGCCAGGACCTCGGCCTTCCTCGGTCCGGCGCGGGCGGCCAGGCCGAAGGGCAGGAGCAGCAGCAGGAAGCCGGGGAAGAGGCAGAGCTCCTCCGGCGCCAGCGGGTCACCGAGGTTGCGATGCAGCTGGTGGCGGGTGTCGCTGGTGAGCCAGTGCACCGGGCGCGCCGAGTGGAGATAGGCCTCGTCCTCGTCCGGCTTCATCCACTGCCTCTTCTCGGCGGCGCGATAGGGGTAGACGAAGGGCAGCGTGAGGGCCGCGGCCACGGCGGCAGCGGCGGCGGCCCGGCGCAGCGCGGCCGCGTCGCGCAGCAACCCGTGCCGGGCGAAGAAGAAGAGCGCCGCGGCGAGGAGGAGCGGCAACGACAGCACCGACCATTGCAGGCTCGCCAGCGAGCTCAGGGTGAGCGCCGCCGCCATCCAGGCGGCACGCCCCCTCGTCGGACGCCGCGCGAAGAGCACGACCGACTCGAACGCCAGCGCCATCCAGCCGGCGGAGACCGCGGTGACGTTGCCGAGGAGATGGAAGCGGTAGGGCGTGAACGCGAAGCCGAGCCCGGCGATCCAGCCGGCGGCGGCGCTGCCGGTGAGCGTGCGCGCCAGGCGGAAGGCTCCGTAGCCGGAGAGCGCGATGCCGAGGAGCGTGGCCAGGTTGTTGACCAGGAGCGGCGCCGCTCCCAGCGCGAAGAGCGGGAAGAACGGGAGCGAGAGCCCGAAGTCGTGCTCGCCGAACGCCAGCGTGTGTGTCCAGGGATAGAAAAGGGTCGCGTCGAAGAGGTGGGCCGGATCGCTCAGCGCCTGGTGGAAGCTCCACCAGAGCCGGTAGGCGCCGAGGTACGGCCCCTGCTCGTCGGGCACGCTGCCGCGGAGCTGCCGCGCCCACGGCCATGTCATGGCCACGGTGAGCGCCGCGAAGGCCAGCAGCGCCGCGGGCTCCTTCCGCCACTTGGCTGCCGAGGTCGCCTGCGGCGCGTCGGAGGGACGCGGGCGGCGCGCCAGGTCGGGCGTGCGGCGCAGCGCCATCGCCAGCAGGCAGAAGAGCGGCAGGCCCAGCTGCAGCAGGAAGCGGTTCCAGGTCGGGTGCACCTGCTCGGCGCCGGGCCACGACGTGACCGCATAGGCCACGAAGATCACGCCGAGCCCGAGCGCCATCGCCGCTGCCATGTCGAAGGCGGCCCGGCGCCGGAAAGCGCGGCGGCCCATCAGGAAGACGAGCGGAGCGGCGACCCAGAAGAAGCCCCAGAAGCCGACGAACGCCATCTCCCGCGTGATCGCCGGGATCAGCAGGTGCATCCGGTCGATCCAGCCGCCCAGCATCGCGCGCACCGAGAAGTCCTCCAGGTAGTCCTCGGTGAAGCGGTTCGGGATCCGCGCGCGCCAAGCATGCAGGAGCGCCACCGCGCACAGGAAGGGCAGCGCGGCCAGCGCCACCCGCGCGGCCAGCCGCGGCCGTTCCCGCACCGTCGCCAGCGCGCGGACCCCGGCGATGCCGAGCGCGATCGCCGCCAGGTGCAGCCCCTCGCTCTTGACGAGCACCGCCGGCGCGAGCAGCAGTCCCGCCTCGACCGCCTCGGCGCGGTCGCGAGTGGTGAGCAGCAGCAGGAAGCCGGCGCCCCAGAAGCAGGCCAACGGGAGGTCGCTGTAGGTCGAAGCGGCCGTCCCCCAGTCCTCCGTTCCGAAGAGGAGCGGCGTGACCGCCGCAGCCAGCGTCACCAGCGCCGCCGAGCGGCGCCCGGCGAGGCGCCGCGCGAAGCGGTAGAGGAGCGCCAGGAAGACCGGGTAGAAGGCCGCGTAGAGCGCCCGGGTGGCGCGGTCGTCCTCCGGCAGCGCGAGCGCCTCGCGCGCCAGGACGTGCGCCAGCGGCGCCAGCACCGGGTACTGCGGGTGCACCATGTACCAGCGGCCCTCGGTGAGCGCGCGCGGCAGGACGGTGCCCTCGGCGCGGATGGTGCGCTCGGCCGACATCCAGGTCATCTGCCCGTCGAAGTCGCGAACGCCGTTCCCCAAGCTCTCGCCGAGGAGCCCGGCGAAGACGAGCACCGCCACCGCGACGGTCCCGATCTCCAGCGCCCGGGCGACGGGGTCGGGAGGCGGCGCGGTGGGCGCGGTGTTGACGCCGGGATCGCTTCGCCGGACGAGGCGAGCCGCGATGCCCGATGCGGCCAGCGCCAGCGGAATCGCCAGCGCCAGCGGGCGGCGCAGGGGAATCGAGAAGAGTTGGCTGGCCGCCCAGAAGAGCGTCCCCGAGACGCCGGCGCCCAGCAGGTAGGAGAACGCCAGGCGCGCGGCGAGGCCGCGGCGGCGCAGCGTCCCCAGGAGCTGGCCGACTCCCCAGCCGGCCGCGGTGAAGAGGAGGAGGCTCGCCGCGCAGGCGAGGAGCCGTGCGGCGAAGCTCACGGCACGAAGAAGTCGGCGACCGGCACGAGCTCCGGGCCGGGGTCTGCGATCCTGGCGATCAGCACCCAGCGGGCCTTCACCTCGGCGCGGGTCTTCACCCAGGTCTCGCGGTCACGCTTGTCCAGCGTCCCGACGTAGATCATTGGCCTCGGGGCGAGGTCGAAGTGGAGGAAGTAGGCCTCGTTGCCGCCGAAGTCGGCCACGTAGAGCGGCTCGTGCGCGGGGACCGCGGCCCGGACACGGTCGAGCGCGTCGGCATAGACCGGTGTCCGGAAGCGCGCCATGTAGGCGTGCCCGTCCTCGCCGCTGCGGAGCCCGGCGTCGCGCAGGCGGAGACGAGCCTCGTCGCAGACGGGGGCGATCTGCCAGGCCACGTAGGCGAGGAGCGGCGCGGCGCGTCCCCACCAGCCGAGGCGCGCGGCGGCCGTCCGGAGGCGGGACAGTCTCATGGGCAGCGACGCGGAGGATAACGGCAGGCGGCCGGGCACGGAACCTGCTCCAACGCTGGGCGATGGAGGTGTCCCGATGCGCATCCGGAACGCCGTCGCCTGTCTCCTGACCTGCGCCCTGCCTTACGTGGCGCTCGGCCAGCAGCGCTCCTCATCCGGCCTCGAGGTCCTGTCCCGGACCGTCCTCGCCGACCGCACGCCGTCGGCTTCCGGCTGCGCCACCACGCCCACGGCGCTCTGCCTGGGGCCGGGCGGACGGTTCCTCGTCGAGGGCACCTTCGGGCTCGAGGACGGCCGGCGCGGCCCCCTGAGGCTCAGCGAGCTCACCGCGGTGTCCGGCTTCTTCACCTACGACGACACGACCGACGTCCAGGGGGTCGTGAAGGTTCTCAACGTCTGCTCGGTCACCGGCTCCTTTTGGGTCTTCCTGGGTTCGCTCACCGATCAGGAGGTCCATCTGAAGGTCACCGACACCTTCACCGGCGTCTCCCGGCAGTACGACAACCCGCTGAAGAGCCCCTGGCTGCCGATCTACGACTTCACCTCCTTCACCGGCTGCTCGGCTCCCGCCTGCACCTACAGCCTGGGCACGAGCGCTGCCTCGGCGCTGGCGTCCGGCCTGGCCGGGAGCGTCGCCGTGCTGACCTCCGGCGGCTGCTCCTGGAACGCCGCCAGCAACGCGTCCTGGATCCACGTCGACCCCAGCACCGCCACCGTCTCCGGCAGCGGGCCGGCGCGTTTCGTGGTCGACGCCAACACCGGGTTCGCCCGCGTAGGCACGCTCACCGTCGCCGGCCAGACCTTCACGATCACCCAGGCGGGCTCGCCGGCCGGCAGCTTCGACGGCACCTGGCAGGGGACCACGTTTCAGGGCAAGGAGGTCTCCTTCACCGTCGTGAACAACGCCCTGACGGCGTTCGAGTTCGGGTTCCGCGCGACCGGCACCTGCGTGATCGACCAGAACGTGACCGTCACGTTCTCGCCTCCGCTGCCGATCAACAACACGTCGTTCAGCTTCTCGTCGCCCGGGACGCCGGGCGCGCCCACCAGCACGGCCTTCACCCTGAGCGGGTCGTTCTCGTCGCCGACCTCGATGAGCGGCAGCCTGGCCGTCAGCTACGCCTCCCAGGCGCCGGATCCACAGTGCTCGGCCAGCACCTCGGGGAGCATGTCGGCGACGCGCAGGTAGTGTCGACCCTCCGCAGCCCGGCTGGTCAGGCAGCCCGGCTCGTCAGCTCGTCAGGGCCTCACGAAGTGCACGCTCACCCAGTTCTCGGCGGCGTCGGCAACCAGAGCGCCGGGAACCGTTGACCCGCTGAACTGCACCACCAGCGCCAGCGTGTCTCCCGTGGCGAGGCTCACGTCGGTGGAGCCTCCCACCGGGATGCCGAGGTTCGCGCCTTGCGATGAGCCGCCCATCGACGCGAACGCGGTCCCGTTGCGCTGCAGCTGGAGCGTGGCCGAGGCGGTCTGCGCGTTCACGACCTTCACGTGCGCCGACACGTTGTAGATGCCGGCCGCCGGTGCGACGAACCGCCAGTTGCTGCCGGTCTTGACCGCGTCGTTCGTGTCGTAGTCCTTGGTGGCGAAGTCGATCTTGGTGGCCGCCCCCTCCGCCAGCGCCTGCGCGGTCGCGGTCGTGTAGCGGGCCGCCGCGCCGCTGGGGCTCGCGCTGCCGCTGATCGTGATCGTGTTCCCGGCCGTGGAGACGCCCGGCCCGGTGATCTGCACCGCGTCAAAGAGCCCGTTCACCGACTTGACGACCTGGCCGCCGGCGATCATGCCCGCCTGGATGCCGTTGGCGGCGATCCCCAGGGTGACGCTCCCCGTTCCGCCGCCGGTCAGGCCGGCCCCGGCGGATACGCTGGTGACCCCGCCCCCACCGCCACCGGAGGCCGGCGGCCCGCCCACGATCTTGCTGTACTCGATGCCGCCGGCCAGCTTGTCGTTGGTCACGGCGCCGTTGGCGATCATGTCGGTCTGGATCCCGCCGGAGGCCACCTGGAGCGACACGTTGCCGGAGGTGCCTCCCCCGAACAGGCCCGCGCCCGCGGTGACGCTGGAGACGCTGCCGGGCGAGGTCGTCGGCACGTGGACGTTGATGGTGCCCCCGCTGGTGGAGACGGTCGCGGCACCGGAGCCGGTGAGGCTCACCGCCCCGGTCGCGCCGTTGAGGCTGGAGACTCCGAAGCCGCCGGGGCCGCCGCCCCCGGCCGCCGAGATGAGGAGGCCGTTCCCGAACTGCGAGATCTCGATGTTGCTCCCGGCGTTCAACGTCACGTTGCCCTGAAGGCCGTTGAGGCTGGCGACGCCTCCCACCGCCAGCGGCGCGGCCAGGGGCGAGCAGTAGGGCAGCGTGGTGTTGTCGGCGCCGGCGGTGAGGCTGCCCGCCGGGTTGACGAAGGTCTGGGTCGCGCCGCCGCTGCAGAGCTGCTCGAACCGGACGGTGTACTGGAAGTTGCTGAGCCCGGCGTAGAAGACCAGGAGCGGGCTGGCGGGCCCGAAGTCCAGCACCTTCACGAAGACCTCGGGGTTGTTCGGGTCGGTGAAGTAGAAGAACGCGAAGCGGTCCTCCTGCGGAATCGCGAAGGCTCGGCCGGCGGCTCCCGTGAACTGGCTGCGCCAGTCGACCGTCACCAGCACCCGTCCGCGCTGCAGGACCGCCTGTAGCTCGGCGAGCGGGGCCGCTGCCTGCAGCGGTGCGCGGTCGCGCTGCTCCTGAAGGCGTCGCCCGGCGTCCTCGACCAGCTCGGCGCGCAGCTCCTCGGGGATGCCCTGCGAGAACGTCTCCGCGGTCAGCTCCGCGCGCAGGCCGCGGTCCCCCGCCCCGCTCGCGGCGACCGAAGGGGTGGTGGTGATCAGCGCCGAGGCGAGCAGCAACGCCGAGACGGCTCCCGGCAGTGCGAGACGCGTCCTCATGGTCCGCTCCTTTCTGATCCGTTCGGCGCGAAGGCCGAGCCGGACCTCCAGAGAGATCTGGACTCTCCGTTGCACGGCCAGTGCCAGATAGAAGCGGACCAGGACAGCCCGCGCGCGGGGGTGGCAGCAAAATTTACCTGGCTGTTTGGAGCAAGTTGCTCAGGAGCGGAAGAGGGCCGAGCCGCCACGCAGGCCACGGCGCGTAGGATTCGCGGCACGACATCGGAGGCTGATATGCGATCGTGCCGTGCGGCCAGCGTCCTCGCATTGCTTCTGGCGGGATCTTCGACGCTCGAGGCGCAGTCGATCCTGACCATCGCCGGCGGCGGCACCGATGACGGCCGCTCGGCCGCGAACGCCAGCCTGCGGGTCCCGTTCGGCGTGGCCCTCGACGCGGCGGGGAACCTCTACATCGCCGACACGTTCGACCACCGAATCCGCCGCGTCGACGCCGGCGGCCGCATCGAGACGGTGGCCGGGACCGGAGAGCGCGGGTTCTCGCGCGACGGCGGGCCGGCGACGCTGGCCGGCTTCAACCTGCCCGAGGCGGTGTCCGTCGACGGGTCACGCCTCCTGGTGGCCGACACCGACAACCAGCGCATCCGCTCGGTGGATCTCTCGTCCGGCGTCGTCGTGACGATCGCCGGCAAGGGCCCAGGCGAGAACGGGCTCGGCGCGTACTCCGGGGACGGCGGGCCGGCGACCGCGGCCGAGCTCAATGGGCCGGCGGCGGCCGTCGCCGACGCGGCCGGCAACGTGTACCTCTCCGATCGGCTCAACCATCGCATCCGCCGCGTGGACGGCGCGACCGGCCTGATCAGCACGGTCGCGCAGCTCGACGACCCGCGCGGCCTCGCGCTGGCCGGCGACGCGCTCCTCGTTGCCGACAGCGCGAGCCATCGGGTGAGGAAGCTCTCCCTGACGACCGGAGGATTGACGACCGTCGCCGGCAGCGGCTCGGAGGGCTCGGATGGGGACGGCGGCCCCGCTCTCTCGGCGAGCCTCTCCGCGCCGTGGGGGATCGCGCTGGACCCCGCCGGGAACCTCCTGGTGGCCGATCGCGGCGCGATCCGAGTGCGGCGGATCGACGCCGTCACCGGCGTGATCACCACCGTTGCCGGGAACGGCAGCGGAGGCTTCGCCGGGGACGGAGCAGCGGCCACCGCGGCGTCGCTCGCCGAGCCGCGCGGCGTGGCGGTCGATGCCGGCGGTACCTTCTACGTCGCCGACACCGGCAACAACCGGGTGCGGCGCGTGCGGGCCGGCGTCATCAGCACCGTCGCCGGCAGCGGGACGCGGGGCCTCCTCGGCGACGGTGGCCCGGCCACCTTCGCCGGGCTCGCCGGGCCCACCAGCCTCGCGCTGGATGCCTCGGGAGGCCTGGTGATCGCCGACGAGATCAACCACCGCGTGCGACGCGTGTCGCTCACCGACGGCCTCATCGCCACGCTGGCCGGGACCGGAGAGGAGGCAAGCGGACCGGACGGTGCCGCAACGGGCACCGCGGTCGCCCGCCCCTTCGGCGTCGCCGCCGCGCCCGACGGCGTCCTCTTCCTCACCGACACCTTCGGCAACAAGGTGCGCCGCCTGGACCGGGGAGGCACCCTGACGACGGTGGGCGGCACCGGCGAGCGCGGGACCTCCGGCGACGGCGGACCGGCCACCGCCGCGCGCTTCGACCGGCCAGGCGGCCTTGCCTTGGACGCGTCCGGAGGGCTGTTCGTCACCGACGGCGGCAATCGCGTGCGGCGCGTCGCTGCCGGACTGGCGAGCACGGTGGCCGGTCGCGGCACGGTGGGCGACGCGGGGGACGGCGGGCCGGCCACCCAGGCCTCCTTGGGAAACCCTCTGGCGGTGGCCGCCGACACCTCCGGCAACCTCTTCATCGCCGACACCGACAACCACCGCGTACGCCGCGTCGACGCCTTGACCGGCGTCGTCCAAGGGGTCGCCGGCACCGGCGTGCGTGGCTCGACCGGCGACGGCGGTCCCGCCACCGCGGCGCGCCTGGGCTTCCCCAAGGGCGTCGCCCTCGACACTCTCGGCAACCTGCTGATCGGCGATACCGACAACAACCGAGTGCGGCGCGTGGACGGCGCGACCGGCACGATGTCCACGATCGCCGGCGGGCGCCGCGGCTTCTCCGGCGACGGTGGTCCGGCGCTGGAAGCCGGTCTGCAGGAGCCGTACGGTCCCGTGGCCGACGCCCGCGGCAACGTCTACATCGCCGACAAGTCGTCGAACCGGGTGCGGGTGGTCTACGCGTGCACGGGGCTGGCGACGCCTTCGCTGGAGGCGCCGGCGGACGGCGAAGGGGTGGCCACCCGCGCGCCGGTCCTGCGCTGGAGCGCGATACCCGGCGCCTTCGCCTACGACGTCTACCTCGACACGGTGAACCCGCCGGCGCGCCTCGTCGCCGTGGACGTGTCCCCGACGACGCCGACGCCGTTCGTGGTGCCGCCCGGCACGTCGTACTCGTTCGCGCCGGCGAACCTGGAAGGGGGGAAGACGCACTACTGGCGGGTGGTCGCCAAGGGGGACCCCTTCTGCGCTCCGCGGGTGAGCGCCGGCAGCGCGCTGCGGTCGTTCACGACCGCGGCCGAGTGCTCGGCTCCCGGCGCCTTCCGCGCCCTCGCGCCCGGCGAAGGGGGCGAGGTCCTTCCGGGCCCGGTGACTCTGTCCTGGGAGGAGGCCGCGGGAGCCGGCAGCTACGACGTCTACCTCGGTGGCGGGGACGCCGCCCCGCTGCGCCTGGCCGGCGTGCGCGGCACCAGCGTCACGATCCCGGACCTCCGCGCCGGCACCGGCTACACCTGGTCGGTGGTCGCCCGCGCCTCCTGTGACGGCGCGAGCACCACCGCGTCGCCGGCGCGCACCTTCCGCGTGGCCGGCTCCTGCCAGCCGCCCGGCGCCTTCAGCACGCTGTCCCCCCCGTCCGGAGCGCCGAGCGCGAAGCTGGCCGAGCTGCGCTGGAGCGCGTCGGACGCGGCTGCCGCCTACGACCTCTATCTGGGCACCACGGACCCGCCGCCGCTGCGGGCGGCCGGCCTCGCCACGAACGGCACGGTGGTGGCCGACCTGCTGCCGGGAACGCTCTATCACTGGCGCGTCGTGGCCACCAGCGCCTGCGGCACCGCGGAGACGCCGATGGCGGCCTTCCAGGTGCTCTCCTGCCAGGCGGCGCAGCTTCCTTACGAGACGCCGGCGATCCTCTCGGCGCCGGGCCGCGTCCCCGCAGGGCGCACCTACACGCTCTCCTGGTCGGCTGTCCCGGGCGTCACCGACGCCGGCTATCTGGTCGAGCGCTCGAGCGACGAGACCTTCACGACGCTGCTCGATCGCCAGAAGACCGCGCTCACCACCGCGTCCTTCCTGGCGCGGGGCAGCGGACTCCTCTACCACCGCGTGCGCGCCTCGGTGCTGCAGGCGGTCCCGCGCGAAGGCGGCACGGTCTGCGAGGCGGTGCTGGCGCGCGCCTCGGCGACGACCGCCGTGACCATCGCTCCGGAAGAGCCGATGGTCGTCTTCAGCGCGCCGCCGCAGGCGGCGCTCACCCAGCTCTCCGAGCCGCTGGAGCTCTTCTCCACGCGCTTCACGCTGGAGAGCCTCGGGGAGGCTCCGCTGACGGTGCACCTGGGCGCGCTGCAGGACCCGCGGCGCCCGTTCTTCCGCGTGGTGGATCCCGAGGGGCGCGGCGCCGCCGAGGTGACGCTGGCGGCGCGCACCCCGCGAACGCTGGAGCTGCGCTATTCGGGTCCGCCCAGCGAGCGCACCGGCTCCTTCGACGGGCTCCTCTACCTGAACGCGGAGCTCGCCGCCGCCGCGTTCGCCACGTCGAACCTGAAGGTCGGCGCCTCCAGCGGTGACGGGCCGCAGTTCACGCTGGCCGGCAGCCCGGTCGAGCAGGTGGCCTTCCCCGGCTACGCCGCCTCCGACGACGCGACGCGGCCTCCGCTGGTGGTCGGTGTCCACAACGCGGGCGCCAGCCCGCTCGACCTCGGCGCGGAGGTCGGCCCGGAGGTGTGGCTGGTGCCGGAAGCGGGCTGGAACGAGACGTCCATTCCGCCCGGCGCCACGCGCCAGGTGAAGCTCTTCACCGACCGGCGCCTGGCTCCGGCCGAAGGCGGCCGGCCGCGTCATACCTACTTCACGGTCCGGACGCGCGACGGGCGCACCGCACGGCTGCTGGTGGAGGATCCGGACGCGCCTGCCGTCGCCGCCGGGCGCACGCCGTTGGCGCCGGAGATGCGCTCGTACATCGTCCCGTCCGCGGTCCACGCGACCTCACGCATCGGCAACACGTTCACATCGCGCCTGCGCATCGCCAGCTCCGCCAGCGAACCGGTCCAGGCCGAGCTCGTCTTCACCCCCTCGGGCGCCGACGGCTTCGACGCCGGCACGGTCCGCCGGGCGTCGGTCGTGGTGCCGCCGGGGGATGCGGTCGTGCTGACCGATCCGCTGATCTCGTTCTTCGGGCTGGACGCCCCGATCGCCGGGCCGGTGGAGGTCCGTGCCGCGGCCGAACGGATCGGGCAGCTCACGGTGACGTCGCTGGTCGACGCGCCCGGGTCCGGAGGCGGGGTCTTCGGCTTCCAGCTCCCGACGTTCGCGCGTGGGGACGGTGCCCGCCTCGGCTCGCGCTACGCGGTCCCGGGGTTGACCTCCAGCGCGGCTTACCGCACGAACCTCATCCTGGCGGAGACGACCGGCATCGACGCCGCCGAGGTGCGGGTGCGCGTCTTCGACGGCGACGGCGCGCCGCTCGGCGTCCAGACGCTCACGGTCCCGCGCTACGGGCAGAGGCAGATCTCCGGCGTCGCGGCCGGCGAGGTGCACGGCGGGTTCCTGGAGGTGGAGGTGATCTCCGGGGGTGGCTCGGTGGCGAGCCTGGTCACCGTCATCGACAACAGTACCGACGACTCGGTCACCTACCAGGGTCGGCCGAGCGGCGAGGAGGCGCCGTCAGGCCGCCCGGGGCGCGGCGCTCTGGCGCCCACGCGCGTCTCGGCGATGGTGCCGGCGGTCGTGAACGGCTTTCCCACGTTCCGCGGCCGGGGGGACCTGCCGTACACGTTCCGCTCGCTGATGGGGTTCACCAACGCGCGGGCCGAGGCCTCGACGGTGAAGCTTCGCTACCTCGACCTCGAGCGGCAGGGGACCGCCGCGGAGCGCACGCTGACCGTGCCGGCGCGCCGCACGGTCGAGCTCCCGAACCTGCTGGAGCAGCTCTTCGACGTCGGGCCCGGCGCCCGCTCGCAGGGGCCGCTGTTCCTGGAGATGGACTCCTCGCTGATGGTGTACGCCAAGGTCTACTCGAACCTCGAGAGCGGCTCCCTGGGCGACTCGTTCCCGGTCGTACCGCTGAGCTCCGACGCCCTCACCGGAGCCGGCTACGCCAAGCCGGTGCTGCTGGAGGGCCTCGAGCAGTCGCTCGACTTCGGCCGCGGCACCCGCAGCAACCTGATCCTGAACGAGCTGACCGGCAAGCCGGCGACGGTCCTGGTCCGCCTCTACGAAGCGGGCAACCGCGCGCAGCCGATCGCCGAGCGCGAGCTGAGCCTGAAGCCGCTCGAGAAGCTGCAGCTCTCGACGGTCTTCGAATCCATGGGGCTCTCGACGCGGGAGCGCGCCAAGGACCGCACCAACGTCCTCTGCCTGGTCACCTGGACCGGTGGCGAAGGCCTGGTGTCGGCGGTGGTGACCACCATCGACAACCAGACCGGCGACACCCGGAACGCGCTGATGACGCCGGTCGGAGGGACCGGCGTCGGCACCATTGGCTTCTAGACTAGAACCGGAAGAAGGCCGAGACCACTCCCGACTTCGTCGTCTTGGAGTAGTCGAAGGCGACGTCCACCGAGAAGACGCGGCTGATCGTGGCGCCGATGCCGCCGGAGTAGTGGTTCTCTCCCTGCCCGCCGTTGTAGGAGATCGAGAAGGCGTCGGTAAAGCCGGGCGCCGTGACCTCGGCCCCGCTGTCGGGCACGCGGTCGGCGTTGGCGTCGGCCGCCAGCCGCACCTTGGTGCCGTGCGCCGGCTCGTGGAAGTAGCCGGCCCGCAGGTTGATCTCCGAGCCGGCGGGGAGCGGGAACGTGAACTCGGCCCCGACGCGCGGCAGCGTGCCGTCGTCGGAGCTGCCGGTGGTGATGCCGCGCTGGTCGTTGGTCGGGAAGGGGAAGCGGTAGGCGAAGATCGGCACGTAGCCGTCGTTCATCTGCGAGTAGCGGATGCGCTGCACCTCGATGGCGATGAGCAGCTGCGGCACCGGCCGCCCGGAGATGCCGACCGAGTAGTCGTCGGGCACCCGGAACGTGCCGCAGGGCCCGGCGGTGCCGGCCAGCGGAGAGTCACAGGAGAAGCTGGTGACCTGGGTGCCGGCGGCGTTGAACGCGTTGACCGCGTACTTCAGCTCGAACTCGGGGTTGCGGCGGTAGACGCCGCCGATGGCCAGGTTGTGCGCCTCGTCCAGGGTGACGCGGAAGCCGCCCAGGAAGCCGACCTTCCGGCCGGACTCCACGCTGGAGGTCACGTCGGCGCGCAGGAACTGGTCGCGCGCGCTGGGGTTGCCGCGGTTGACGTCGTTGGCGATGAACGAGTGCGCGCCGCCGGCGGAGCCGCCGGTCAGCTGGAAGCGCAGCTTGTTGACGTTGATGCCCGCGCCCAGCGAGACCGGGCCGAAGCGCCCGCCGACCGAGAAGCCGTACTGCTCGTTCTGCAGGTCCAGGCCGCCCTGCTCGTCGAGGCTGACCCCTTCGCTGACCCCGCGGTTGATGAAGAAGAGGCGGTAGTTCCCGCCGACCAGCTGGCCGGCGTCCAGCTTGTAGCGCAGGTTCACGTTGCGGTAGATCGCGATGTTCAGGTTGGAGAAGACCGGCGCCACGATGGAGGCGAACTCCAGCGAGGTCGTGTTGTCGGACGGCTGGTAGACGTCCTGGGACTCCAGCGTGGTGCTCCCCCCCGACTGCAGGAAGTTGCCGGTGTCCAGCTTCGGCTGGAAGTCGAAGTACTTGCCCGAGGCGCCGACCTGGTAGCGGGTGAGCTGCGGCAGCCCGGCGGGGTTCGCGATGGCCGCGGTGGAGTCGTCGGCCACCGAGACGAACGCGCCGCCCATCGCGAGCGACTTGCCGCCCGGGTTCACGATGTTGACCTGCACCTTGGACAGCAGGGGGGACTCCAGCTGGGCCACGGCCGGACAGGCGGCGAGGGTAAGGGCCACCAGGGATCCGAGCGTCGTCTTGCGCATTCGGCTCTCCTCTCGTTGCTAGCGGCTGTGAATCGGGTCAGCGCTTTTGCGGCGCTAATCTAGCAGAGCGACGGCTTGCTCGGCCGGCATCAGCGAAACAGGCGGGCCGGATCTCTTGCCGGCCTCCACGTCCACGGTGAGCGTTTCCGTCTTGTCGCCGACCCCGGACTTCAGCAGGACCTGGTACTGGGCCGGCGGCAGCTCCAGCACCATCGGGGTGGTGGAGGGCTGGGGAAGCTGGATCTTCTGCTGCGTCCGCACGTTGGTGACCGCCTGCACGTGCGCCCAGGGGGAGGCGTTCAGCTCCAGCGTGCCGGTGGTCTTGGCGACGATCGGCGGCGGGGGAGGCTTCTTGAAGAGCATGTAGGCGCCGAAGCCCAGCGCCAGCACCACGGCCGCGGCGATCAGCAGCTTGGGGAGCCGCGATGGCGGAGGTGGTGCCGGCTCCTCCTCGAGCTCGTCTTCGGCCTCGGCCTCGGCCAGCGCCTGACCGCCGCGGGTGACCGCGGTCGCCTTGGTGCCGACACTGGTGACCTTGGTCACCTTGGTCGGCTTCGTGGGCTGCTGGGTCCCGATCGGCGTGATCTCGGTGGCCAGCGCGCCCAGCCGGACGCTGGCGGCGGTGGGCTCCTCCCCCTCGAGGATCGAGGTGGGGCCCGACTCGGCGAAGGAGCCCGGCGAGCTGGTGGACCCGGTCTTCTTCGACCAGGGCTCGGTGACGCCGGTCGTGGCCTCGCCGGGGAGCGGCAGCGCGACCGAGATCTCGTCCACGTCCTCGCCCGCCGCCAGCAGCGCCTCCCGGAAGGTGTCGACGATCTCCTGGTACGAAGGGCGGCTGGTGCGGTCCTTCTCCAGCATCCTGGCGACGACCTCGACGACCGGAATCGGGATCGCCGGGTTGCCGGAGGGCGTCGTGAGGTCGGCCGGCCTCTCCTGGAGGTGAGCGCTGATGAAGCCGACCGGCGTCTCGGCGTGGAACGGCAGCTCGCCGGAGAGGACGCGGTGGAAGATGATGCCCAGCGAGTAGACGTCGCTGCGCCAGTCGATGCGCTCGCCCGGGTCCAGGTGCCCGACCTGCTCGGGGGACCAGTACATCGGCTTGCCCATCAGCAGGCCGGTACGGGTGAAGTTGTGGATCGTCTCCTCGGTCGTGGTGTCCTTGGCGATGCCGAAGTCGAGGATCTTCGGGATGCGCTTGCCGTCGTCCTCGATGACCAGGATGTTGTCCGGCGAGAGGTCGCGGTGGACGATGCGCCGCGCCGCCAGGTAGGCCATGCCGGCGCAGACCTGCACGAAGAGCGGCAGCACGATCGACCAGGGCTGGCCGACGTAGGCCGAGAGCGTCTTGCCGCCCAGCAGCTCCATGGCGAACCAGCTCTTCGACTCGGTGACGCCGATCTCGTAGAAGCTGACGATGTTCGGGTGCCGCAGGCTCTCGAGGATCTTGGCCTCGCGCAGGAAGCGGCGCGCCGCGTCGTCGCCGTGGCCGCCGGACCCGCCGGCGATCGAGTCGGAGATGACCTTGAGGGCGACGACGCGCCCCGGGTCGCGCTCGTCCTGGGCCTGATAGACGACGCCCATGCCCCCCTGTCCGAGCTTCTTTACCGGGAGGTAGGGTCCGATGCGGCGCGGGAGCGGCGCGGTGCCGGTGGCCATCGTCTTTTCGGCAGTCTACGCGGGGGCTATGGGGCGTGCAACGAAGTGGCCGTTCCAGGCGACAGACTCACAGCTTGCGGCGCGGCGGCGAGAGCGGCAGTCCGGCCTCCAGCGTGCGCAGGTTGGTTGCCGCTCCGGCGTGTCCGGCGTCGAAGCGGAGGCACTGCCGGTAGCTCTCGGCGGCCTCCTCGCGGCGGCCCAGACGCGCCAGCGCGTTGCCGCGGTTGTGGAACGCCTCGGAGTAGGCCGGGAAGATGGCGATGGCCTCGTCGTAGGCGGCGACCGCGCCGGCGTCGTCTCCCTTCGAGGAGAGCAGCGTGCCGTGGAAGTAGTGCGCCTTGGCGCTGGCCGGCGCGGTGGCGACGAGCTTCGTGTAGAAGCGCTCGGCGTCGCGCCAGTCGAGGTTGCGCGCGGCGCTGCGCGCGCCGTAGAGGAGCGCCAGCGCGGCCAGCACCTCCCGCGCACGCCTGGTGCGCACCAGCGCCGCCGCCGCCAGCACCGCCAGGCCCAGGCTCGGCAGGTAGGCCAGCCGCTCTCCCATGAGGGTCCCGATCGGGAAGAGGAGGTTGGCCGCGGGAAGGAAGAGGATCCACCAGAGCGCCAGGCCCACCCGGGTGCCGGGGCGTTTCCAGAAGGCCCAGGCGGAGGCGGCGAAGAGCGCCAGGCCGGCCCAGGCGCGCGCGTCGCCGAGCCCCATCACCAGCGGCACCTGCTTGTAGGAGTAGTCGGCCGAGAGGCGCAGCGGGACCAGCGTCTTCCAGGCGTAGAGCACCTGTACCCAGAGCGCGGTGATCACCCGCCGCGCCGGGTCGACCAGCGCCATCGGGTTGTCGACCGGCGGGATGAAGGACGGCCCCGACGACGTGCGCGCGCGCAGCAGGAGCGCGGCGATCACGACGGCTCCGGCGCCGGCCCCGCCGGCGAGGAGGCGCGGCGTGCGGCGCTTCCAGCCCGGATGGAGGAGCGCCAGCGCGCCGGCCACGCCGGCCACGGCGGCGCCGCTCTCCTTGGAGAAGACCGCGGCGGCGTAGAGGACGAGAGCCGGTAAACGCCGGTCGGCGTGCCAGGCGAGCAGTGCCGAGAGCCCGAAGAGCGCCGCCAGCAGCTCGGCGGAGCCGACCACCGAGGTGGTCGCCTCGGTGTGGATGGGGAAGAGCGCGAAGAGGAGCGCGGCGGCGAACGCGATGAAGGGGGAGACGATCCGCCGCAGCAGGGCCCAGACCAGGGCGACCACGGCGGCGCCGAGCGCCAGGTTCACGGCGTGAAAGACCCACGGCTTCCCGCCGCCCAGCGCCCGGACGAGAGCCCAAACCGTCTGGGTCATCGGGCGGTAGGTGGCGATGCCGGAACGATCGGGCCAGTAGCCGGAGCTCCAGACCTCCGGCAGCCGCGACAGCCACTGGATACGCTGGTTCTCGGCGATCAGCGGCAGGTCGTCCAGCACGAAGCCGCAGAGGAGCGCGCCCAGGTTCGGGAGCAGGAAGGCCAGCGCCAGCCACAGCGCCGGGCTGCGGGGCAGTGGCGGCTCGACCGGCGGCAGCGCCTCGCCGGCACCGGCGTCGGGCGCGGCCGAAGCGTTGCGGAGGGCCAGCTCGCGGCGCCGTTTCCTGCTCAAGCGGCGCCTAGAATACTGACGGGGGTTCCCTCATGCGCGGCGTGGCGGCGGCCGGCGGGAGCATCGACTTCTGAGCGGCGACTGGTCGGCGGTCGTCGTGCCCAGCCCTCCGCGGCGCGTGCGTCCGGGAGCGTGGATCGGCCCCCTCGGGATGTTCGCGCTCCTCTTCGGCGGCATCTGGGCGTTCGTGGGCTGGACGGTGGCGCTCACCTTCGGGCTGATCGGCGGCGCGCCCTGGGACGACTGGATCCTCGACCGGCGCGGGGTGACGGCGCAGGGCAGGCCGTTCGAGGTCGCGGAGACCGGCGTCAGCATCAACCGGCGGCGCGTCTACCGGATCCGATTCCGTTTCCTCGACCAGTCGGGCGCCTCGGTCCGCGCCGCCGCGCGGTCGGCCGACCGCCAGCTCGTGGAGAAGGCCCGGCTGGGCGAGCCGATGCTTGTGCAGTATGACCCGTCCTCTCCCGAGCGCGTTCGCTTCGAGGGGCAACACCGCTCGCTGTTCGGCGCCGGCGGCCTCGTCCCGTTCGTCTTCGCGCTGATCGGCACGACGATCCTGGCGGCCGGGATCCGCGGCAGCCTGCGGCGCCGGCGCCTCCTGAAGTACGGCGAGCTCTCCCGCGGGCGGGTGACCGCGGTGACGAACACGAGCACCGCCATCAACCGGCGGCCGGTGATGGAGGTGACCTACGAGTTCTGGTCCTCGGCGGGGCAGATCCGGGCCACCGAGCGACATCTCTCGCCGCCGGACGTGGGGACCGAGGTGGCGGTGCTCTACGACGCCTCGGGCCCGGGGCGCAGCCTGCTGGCCGAGCCCGGCGCCTTCCGGTAGCCGCCCGTACAATCGAAGTTCAAGTGCGTTTCGCCCGGGTCATCGCAGCGTCCCTCGTCCTGCTCCTGGCTTCGAAGGACGCCTTGGCGGACCGGCTCGATCAGAAGGCCGCAGACCTCTATGCCGATGGCCGGGACCTCATCAAGAAGGGGAAGTACAAGGAGGGCGCCGAGAAGATCAAGGCAGCGCTGGCACGGGGCGCCACTGAACCGAACGAGATGCAGGGGTCGGAGGGGCGCTACAAGGTTCGAGACTACGACCCCTACTACTGGCTGGGCGTCGCCCAGATGGAGATGGGGCAGCTCGAGCAGGCGCTGGCGAACTTCGAGAAGTCCGAGACCACGCTCCCGGTCGACGGGAAGGTGCCGCTCATCAGGAAGCTCAAGACCGAGTACGCCGACCTCCAGCAGCGCAAGAAGGTGCTCGAGGCCAAGCTCGGCGGCGCCGCGGTACCGCCGACCGCGGTCATCGCCGCCGCCCAGCCCACCCACACGCCGGTGGTCATCGCCGCGCTGCCTCCCACCGCACGGCCCACCGAGCCGCCGGCGCCCACTCCGACCACGATCGTGCTGAGCATCCACATCCCGACCGCGGCCATCCCGGCCGGCCTGCCGACCGCGATCCCCACGCCGGCGGAGAGCCCGCTCTTCGTGGCGGTCAAGGCGCTCAAGGTCGACTACGAGCGCTGGCTGGCCCAGCCGGCGATCGGCCCCGCCGCCCGCACCGAACTGGGGTCGCACGTGGAGAAGCTCGCTACCACCATTGCGGCGGCGAAGACTCCCGACTCGGCGCTGAAGAAGCTGCTGGACGACGAGAAGCGCTACTTCGAGAAGAGCGCCGCCCCGGTGCTGCGGCGCGCCAGCCTCACCGCCGGCATCGAGGCCTTGGCCTCCCAGAAGTGGAAGGACGCGCAGGGCTTCATCGAGCTGGCCCGGAAGGCGGAGCCGAAGGCGCCGCAGCCCGACCTCCTGGAGTGCACGCTGCTGGCGACGCGCTACGTGCTGGAGGGGAAGAGCGACGCGCAGAAGATCCAGGCCGCGCGCGACAGCCTCAAGCTGTGGCGCTCGAAGGTCGGCCAGGCCAGGGAGCTCCCGCCCTTCCTCTCCCCCTCGCTGCGCGAGGTCCTGCAGTAGACGCGTGCAGGCCATAAGCCGCGAGGCGATCGAAGCGGCCCACGCGCTGATCCGCGACTACGTCCGCCTGACGCCGGTCGTCACCGTCGACGGCGCCGACCTCGGCGGCCAGGTTCCGGCCTGCCCGCTGACCCTGAAGCTGGAGCTGCTGCAGCACGCCGGTTCCTTCAAGGCGCGCGGCGCGTTCACCAACCTGCTGCGCCGTCCGATCCCGCCGGTGGGGGTGGTGGCCGCGTCGGGCGGCAACCACGGAGCCGCGGTGGCCTGCGCGGCGCGGCGCCTCGGGGTGCCGGCGAAGATCTTCGTGCCGACGATCTCCTCGCCGGCCAAGGTGGGGCGCATCCGCGACTTCGGCGCCGACGTCACCCTGATTGGCGACCGCTACGCCGACGCGCTCGCCGAGAGCGAGGTCTGGGCCGAGCGCACCGGCGCGGCGCGGGTGCACGCCTTCGACCAGGAGGAGACCCTGCTCGGGCAGGGCACGCTGGCGCTCGAGCTCTCCCGGCAGGCGCCCGAGCTCGACACGCTGCTGGTGGCGGTGGGCGGCGGCGGCCTGATCGGCGGCATCGCCGCCTGGTACGCGGGAAGCGTGAAGGTCGTCGGCGTGGAGCCGGAAGGGGCCCCGACGCTCACCCACGCGCTGGCGGCGGGCCGCCCGGTGGACGCGCCCACCGGCAGCATCGCCGCGGACTCGCTGGCGCCGCGCCGGGTGGGAGAGCTGATGTTCCCGATCGCCCAGGCCTACGTGGCCGAGGTGGCCCTGGTGAGCGACGCCGCGATCCATGCTGCCCAGCAGGCGCTCTGGAAGGCGCTCCGGGTGGTCGCCGAGCCGGGCGCGGCGGCCCCGCTGGCGGCGCTGCTGTCGGGCCGCTATTCCCCGGCGCCGGGGGAGCGCGTCGGGGTCGTGGTGAGCGGCGGCAACACCACCGCGGTCGATTTCGGACCGGTTCCTCTTGACAAAGACCAGAGTTAGACCTATTCTAAATAGGGTGATGGGAGACGCGGTCCGGCGGCAGCTCGAGGAACACGGCATCCAGCCGTCGGCGCAGCGCCTGGCGATCGCCGACTACGTGCTGCGGACCCAGGAGCACCCCTCGGCCGACCAGGTCTGGGAGGTCGTCCGGGCCCGGGTGCCGATGGTCTCCCGCGCCACCGTCTACAACACCCTGAACCTCTTCGTCCAGAAGAAGCTGCTGCGCGAGCTGATCCTGGCCGAGGGCAAGGTCGTCTTCGACCCCAAGACCGAGCGGCACCACCACTTCGTCGACCAGAAGACCGGCGACATCCACGACGTGCCCTGGGACGCCGTCAAGGTCGAGAGCGTGGAATCGCTGCCCGGCTTCGACGTCAAGGAATACCAGGTGGTGATGCGTGGCCTCAAGATCTGACCCTTTTTTTTCTCCCGGTGTTAGACAAACTCCAAACTTAGATCACTTATTACAAGGAGTCTTTCATGCTGACCGTCGGCGATAGTTTTCCGAAGTTCCAGCTCCAGGCCGTGACCTCCCTCGAGAAGGGGCGCGAGTTCACGGAGATCAGCAACGACGGCTATTCCGGCAAGTGGATGGTCGTCTTCTTCTGGCCGATGGACTTCACGTTCGTCTGTCCGACGGAGATCGCCGGCTTCGGCAAGCGCAACCAGGACTTCCTGGACCGTGACGCCCAGCTGCTCGGCGTCTCGACCGACACCCAGTACGTCCACCTGGCCTGGCGCAAGGACCACGCGGACCTCAGAGACCTGCCGTTCCCGATGCTGGCCGACACCAAGCGCGAGCTCTCCACGGCGCTGGGCATCCTCCACAAGCAGGACGGCGTGCCGCTGCGCGCGACCTTCATCGTCGACCCGACCGGCACCATCCGCTTCGTCGACGTGAACGACCTCTCGGTCGGCCGCAACATCGACGAGGTGGTGCGCGTGCTGGACGCGCTGCAGACCGACGAGCTCTGCCCGTGCAACTGGAAGCCCGGCGAGCCGACGCTGCAGGCGGCCTGAGATGGACGCGCTGGAAGCCCTCCGCGGCGAGATCCCCGAGGCGGCGCGCGACCTGAAGCTGAACCTCCAGTCGGTGCTGGAGTCCGGTTCGCTGACGCCGGAGCAGACCTTCACGATCGCCATCGCCGTCGCGGCGGCCGCCAGCGCCGGCGAGCCGCGCCTCCTGACCGCGCTCGCCTCGCGGGCGCGGCAGGTCGCCGGTGAGGCCGTGGTCGAGGACGGCCTCGCCGCCGCCTCGCTGATGGCCATGAACAATGTCTACTACCGCTTCCGCCACCAGGTCGGTAAGGCGGTCTACAGCGACAAGCCGGCTCGCCTGCGGATGCAGCGGCTGGCCAAGCCGGCCACCTCCAAGGCCGTCTTCGAGCTGGCCTGCCTGGCGGTGAGCGCCATCAACGGCTGCGAGACCTGCGTGAAGTCGCACGAGGCGGCGGTGCTGGCCGCCGGCCTCAGCGAGGAGCAGGTACACGACGCGGTGCGCGTGGCCGCGGTGGTGCGCGGCGCGGCCACCGCGCTGGTCGCCGGAGCGGCTCTGACCCAGGGCGCGGCGGCGGAGCTGGCGACCGCGTGAAGCACCCCGCGCTGTTCCTCGGGCACGGCAGCCCGATGAACGCGGTCGAGGACAACCCGTTCACCAGGCGGCTGCGCCGGCTGGGCCAGGCGCTTGCCGAAGCCGGCGCCGCCCCTTCGGCGGTGCTGGCCGTCTCCGCCCACTGGGAGACGCGCAGCAGGGTCGCCGGAGACTCGGCGGAGGCGATCTCCGCGTCGTCAGACGCCGCAGGAACTTTGGTACTGGCCGCCGAGCGGCCGCGCACGATCCACGACTTCGGCGGCTTCCCGCAGGAGCTCTTCGACGTGCGCTATCCGGCGCCGGGCAGCCCGGCGCTGGCGCGGCGCGTCCGCGAGCTGGCCGGCGGAGACGCGGTCGGCGAGACGCTCGAGTGGGGCTTCGACCACGGCGTCTGGTCCACGCTGCGCCACCTCTTCCCGGAGGCCGACGTTCCGGTCGTGCCGCTCAGCCTCGACCGAGGCAAGACGCCGCGGCAGCACCTGGAGCTGGCGCGCTCGCTGGCGCCTTTGCGCGAGGAAGGCGTCCTCCTCGTCGCCAGCGGCAACGTCGTCCACAACCTGAGCCGCATCGACTGGCGACAGGACGCGCCGTCTCAGCCCTGGGCCGAGTCCTTCGACGGCTACGTGAAGCAGGCGCTCCTGGCCCGCGACGCCGAGGCGCTGGTGAGCTACCCGGCGGCCGCGGGCGCGGCGCTGGCGGTGCCGACGCCGGAGCACTACGTCCCCCTCCTCTACGCCTTCGGCGTCAGCGATGACAGCGACCCGGTGACCTTCCTCTACGAGGGGCTGGAGATGGGCACGCTGTCGATGAGGAGCGTCCGCTTCGGTTAGCGGCGGCCGGCCGGCTCTCGGCAATCGCGCCGGCCTGCCGCATCATCCGCACCGATGACCAAACCCGGGAGCTCGGAGGACCTGCCGACCTCGGCGGTCCCGAGGGACGACTCGACGCACGTCAGTGACGGGGTGCGGCCCCCGCGGCGCGCGGTGGGCAGCCCGTCCAGCTTCGAGGTCGGCGACGTCCTGGCGGGACGCTTCCGCGTCACCGCCTTCATCGCGCAGGGCGGCATGGGCGAGGTCTACGAGGCCGAGGACCTGGAGCTCCACGTGCGGGTGGCGCTGAAGATGGTGGGGCCCAAGATCAGCGCCAACCCCAACGCGCTGGAGCGTTTCCGGCGCGAGGTGCTGCTCTCGCGCGCGGTCACGCACCCGAACATCTGCCGCGTCTTCGACGTCTTCCACCACGCCGCGCCGCCGCGCGGCGAGACGGTGTTCCTCACCATGGAGCTCCTGCAGGGGGAGACGCTGGCGCAGCGGATCGCCCGCGACGGCCCGCTCCAGCCCTCCGAGGCGCTGCCGATCGTGCGTCAGCTCGCCGACGCGCTCTCGGCGGCGCACGACGCCGGCGTGGTGCACCGCGACATGAAGGCCGGGAACGTGCTGCTGGTGGCGCCGGCGGCGAGCTCCGACAGCGGCGAGGGCAGCGGCTCGCGCGGGCTGGCCCGCGCGGTGATCACCGACTTCGGCGTCGCCCGCGGCATGCAGCTTCCGACCGGGGGCCTCGACGAGACGCTCACCGCGCAGTCCGAGCTGGTCGGCACGCCGGCCTACATGTCCCCCGAGCAGGTGACCGGTGAGGAGACCACGCCGGCCAGCGACATCTACTCGCTGGGCGTCGTCCTCTACGAGATGCTCACCGGCAAGCGCCCCTTCAGCGGGGGAACGCCGCTGGCGGTCGCCACCAAGCGGCTGCACGAGCCGCCGGCTCCGCCGCGCACGCACGCGCCCGATCTTCCGCAGCGGGTGGAGGAGGTCGTGCTGCGCTGCCTGGAGCGGGCGCCGGCGGCCCGCTTCCAGCGCGCCGACGAGGTCGGGCGGGCATTCGCGGCGGCGCTCGAGGTGGAGCGCCCCGGCCGCGGCAGGCGCGCGCTGGCGATCGCCGGCCTGGCGGCGCTGCTGGTGGCGGCGCTGGCCGCCGCGCTGCTCCTGCGGCGCCGCGCTCCGGCTCCGGCGCCGTCGACCGGCCGGCCGGCGGTCAAGGCGCGCCGCTCGGTGGCGGTGCTCGGCTTCAAGAACCTGGCCGGACGCCCGGAGACCTCGTGGGTCGCCACGGCGCTCACCGAGATGCTCGCCTCGGAGCTCGGCTCCGGCGACGTGCTGCGGCTCGTCTCCGGCGAGAGCGTCGCGCGCGCCCGGCGGGAGCTGAAGCTGTCCGAGGCCGAGACGCTGGCGGGTGACAGCCTCGGCCGGGTGCGCGCCGCGCTGGCGGCGGACGTGGTGGTGCTCGGCTCGTACCTGGCGACCGGCGCCGACGGCGGCGACATCCGCCTCAACGTCTTCCTGCAGGACACCGAAGCCGGCGAGACGGTGGCTTCGTTCGTGGAGAGCGGCAGCGTGCAGCGGCTGCCGCAGCTGGCGAGCGGTGTGGGAGAGAAGCTGCGCCAGCGGCTGGGCGTCGTCTCGCCGCAGCCGGCGATCGCCTCCTCGGCCGTCACCGCCGATCCCGAGGCGACCCGCGGCTACGCCGAGGGGCTCGAGCGGCTGCGGGCGGCCGACTGGCTGGCGGCGCGCAAGCTGCTGGAGAGCGCGGTGGCCCGCCAGCCGAGCTACACCCTGGCGCACGCCGCGCTGGCCGAGGCGCTCTCTCGGCTCGGCTACGACGGCGCGGCGCTGGCCGAGGGGCGGCTGGCGATCTCGCTGGCGGCCGGCCTGCCGCGGGACCAGCAGCTCGCCCTGCGGGCGCGGGTGCACGAGCTGGAGGGGCAGTGGGGGCAGGCCGCCGACGTCTACCGCAAGCTCTTCGACTTCTTTCCGGACGACCTGGAGTACGGGCTGAAGCTGGCGAGCTGCAGCACCCGGGCCGGCAAGCCGAAGGACGCGCTCGAGGTCCTCGCCCAGATGCGCTCCCTGCCGGCGCCGCTCTCCGGCGACCCTCGCCTCGACGTGGCCGAGGCGGTCGCCTCCCAGGGGCTCGGCGACTTCGCGCGGCAGCGCGAGGCGGCGGTGCGGGGGGCGCAGAGGGCGCGCGAGCTGGGGCGCACGCTGCTGATGGCCGACGCGCTTTACCAGGAGGCCGGCGCCTGCCGCGAGCTGGGTGACCTGACGCGGGCGATGGCCGCCGCCGAGGAAGCGCACAAGCTGCAGCAGGCCGGCGGCAACGTGGCCGGCGCGGCGGCGGGGCTCATCTCGATCGGCATCCTGCACGGCATCCAGGGGGACCTCGAGCGCGCCCGGCAGCTGAACACCGAGGCGCTGGAGCTGGCGCGCGGGATCGGCTGGAAGGTCGGGCAGTCGTCGGCGCTCAACAACCTCGGCATGGTGCAGAAGAAGGAGGGGGACCTGGAGGGCGCGCTGCGCACCTACCGCGAGGCCCAGGAAGTCAAGCGCGAGATCGGCGACCGGCGCGGCATCGCGCTGCAGCTCGACAACGTGGCCGCGCTGCTGCTGGCGCAGGGCCGGCTGGCCGAGTCGCGGGAGTCCTACGGCGAGGCGCTGAAGATCGCCCGCGAAACCTCCGACAAGGCGCGCATCGGGACCGTGCTCGCCGGGCTGGCCGACGTGGAGCTCGCCACCGGGGACCTGCCCGCGGCCCTGAAGTCCGAGGAGCAGGCGATCGCGATCGACACCGAGATCGGACGGAAGTCGAGCCTCGCCGACGCCCTGGCCGGGCTCGCCGAGATCCACCTCTGGCGCGGGGAGGCCGCGGCGGCGCGCGGGCGGCTGGGCGAGGCGCTGGCCCTGCGCGAGGCGCAGAAGGCCGTTTCCGATGTGGCGTCGGGGCGGGTCCTCCTCTCGCGGGTGGCGCTGCGCGAAGGGAAGGCGGAGGAGGCGGTCGCGGTCGCCACCCAGGCGGTGGAGCGCTTCGAGAAGGACCGCCAGCCGGACGGCCTGGGGCGCGCCCTCTCGGCCCGCGCCGAGGCGCTGCTGGCGCTGGCGCGGCGTCAGGAAGCCGGCGCGGACGTCGCGCGGGCGCTGGCGGCGACCGCCAGGAGCCAGAGCCTGGCGGCGCGCGTGGAGGTGGCCGTCGCCGCGGCTCGTGCCGGAGGCGGCAAGGCCGCGCTGGCGCCGCTGCTGGCCGATGTGCGCGCGCGGCGGCACTTCCCGTTCGAGCTGCTGCTGCGCCAGGCGCAGGCCCAGGCGGAAATGGCTTCCGGCGCCCCCGGCGCGCGCGAGCGGCTGGTGGCGGTGCGCGCCGAGGCCGCGCGAAAAGGCATCGTGCTGGCGAACTAGTCACTAGACTTCGCGCGTGCTCCCCGACAGCCCGGGCGTGCCGCGCTTGCAGGCGGCGGAAGTCGTGGCCGGCCGCTTCCGCATCGTGCGGTTCCTGGGACGCGGCGGCATGGGGGAGGTCTACGAGGCCGAGGACCTGACGCTCCGCGTGAACGTGGCGCTCAAGACGCTGCGCTCGGACCTGCCGTCCGACGCGCTGCCGCTCCTCCACCGCGAGATCGTCACCGCCCGGGCGATCACCCACCCCGGCGTCTGCCGGGTCTTCGACCTCTTCCGCCACCGCCTGGCCGACGGCGAGCTGTCGTTCCTGACGATGGAGCTGCTGGAAGGGGAGACGCTCTCGGAGCGGCTGGCGCGCGACGGGGCGCTGTCGGAGCCGGAGGCGCTCCTGGTGGCGCGCGGCGTGTGTGCCGCGCTGCGGGCGGCGCACGAGGTGGGGGTGACGCACGGCGACCTGAGGTCGCGCAACGTGATGCTGGTGCGCGGCCAGGGCAGCGGCGGCCTGCGGGTCGTGGTGACCGACTTCGGGCTGGCGCGCGCCAGCGTGGCCTCCGATCTCGACGCGCTCGGGGCGCTGCTGCAGGAGCTGGCGTCCGCCGCGCGCCCGGCGCCTCGTCCTTCGGCGGCCCTGCCGCGCCTGGCGCGCCGCCTTCTGGACGCGGATCCGGCAATGCGCTGCGCGAGCGCAGCGGAGGCGTTGGCCGAGCTGGAGGACGCGCCTTCCCCGCCGCTGCCGAGGCGTCGCGCGTCTCTGGCGCTCCTGGCCGCCGCCGCGGCGCTGGCGGTCGGGGTGGCGATCGCGCGGCGCGTTCGGACCGCACACCCGGCGGGGACGGCGCGCCGCTCGGTCGCGGTGCTGCCGCTCCGGAACGCCGCCGGCAGCGCGTCGGCGGGCTGGCTGGGTACCGCTCTGGCCGAGATGCTGGAGGCCGAGCTCGGGGCCGGGGAGCGGCTGCGGGTGGTGCCGGGCGAGAGCGTGAGCCGCTCGCGCCGCGAGATGCGTCTGGCCGATGGAGACGCGCTCGGCGCCGACGCGCTGCGCCTCCTGGGCCGCAGCCTCGCGGCGGAGGTGGTGATCGAGGGCTCCTACACCAGCGGCCCCGGCTCCGCGCTTCGTCTCGAGCTGCTGCCCAGGACGACCGTGCCGGAGAGCGCGCCGCCGAGCGCGATCGTCGTCAGCGGGAGCGAGGACCGGCTCGGCGAGGTGGTCGCGCTCGCTGGAACCAGGCTGCGCGCGGTGCTGCGGGTGCCGGAGGCCTCGGCGGCGGAGTCGGCCTCGGCGGCCCGTGCCTTCCCGGTTGGCGAAGCGGCCCGGCTCTACGCCGGAGGGCTGGAGCGCCTGCGCGCCTTCGACGCCCCCGGGGCGCGCGACCTCCTGGCGGCCGCGGTGGCCCGGGAGCCGCAGAACCCGCTGGCGCACCTGGCCCTCTCGACGGCCTTCTCCAGGCTGGGGCAGGCCACGCGGGCGCGCGAGGAGGCGCAGCGTGCGCTGGAGTCCTCGGCTTCGCTCCCGCGCGAGCAGGTGCTGCTGATCGAGGGGCGCTGCGCGATGGTGCTGCACCAGCGGGAGCGGGCCATCGACGCCTATCGCCGGCTCTTCGGGGTCTTCTCCGACAACCTCGAGTACGGCCTGTTCCTGGCCGAGGCCCAGGCGGCCGCCCTGCTCGGCCGCGAGGCCCAGGAGACATTGCGGGTGCTGCGCGCCCTGCCGCCGCCTTCGGGCGAGGACCCGCGCATCGACCTCACCGAGGCCTCCGCCGCCTCGGCGCTGGGGGACATGCACCTGCGGCAGGAGGCCTCGGCGCGGGCCGCCGCCAAGGCGCGGGCGACCGGCGCGCGACTGCTGCTGGCCGAGGCCCGCAGCCGCGAAGGCTCCGCGCTTTCGGGCCTGGGCCGCCCGGCCGAGGCGGCGGCGGCCTACGACGAGGCGCGCCGCACGTTCGCCGAGATGGGCGACGCCAACGGGGTCGCCCGTGCCGGGCATCGGATCGCCGAGCTGCTGATGCAGCAAGGGGACTTCGCGTCCGCGCTGGGGCACGCCGGCGAGTCGCTGCGGCAGTACCGCGCCCTGGACAACGCGGTCGGCGAGCTCTGGGCGATCCAGGCCGAGGCCGATGCGCTGGCCGGCTTGGGCGAGCTGGGCCGCGCGCGGGGCCGGCTGGTGGAGGCCGCGCCGCTGCTCGAAAGAGTGAACGCCACCGCTTCGCAGCGGGCCGGCCTCCTGGGCCGGCTGGGGCGGTTGGACCTCGAGGAGGGGAAGCTCGCCGACGCTCGCCGGCACTTCACCGACGGCTACGCGCTGGAGCGCTCGTCAGAGTCGGAGATCGACCAGAGCTTCGTGGAGCTGAACCTGGGCGAGCTGGCCCGCGCCGAGGGCCATCTGGAGGACGCCGCCTGCCGGCTGGGCACGGCGCTGTCCACCTGGCGCCGCTCCGGCGACCGCAGCCTGGAGGCGCGCACGCTGCGCGAGCTGGCGCGGGTGGAGCTGGACCGCGGCGAGCTGGAGGCCGCCCGCGGCCACCTGCTGGAAGCGCTGGCGACGCAGCAGGAGCTGGAGGAAACCGGGGCGCTGCCGGTCGCGCAGCTGAGGCTCGCCGAGGTGCTGCTGGAGCAAGGGAGCGTGACCGAGGCGGCGCGGGCGCTTCCGGAAGCGTGTGCGGCGCTGCGCGGACGCCCGCAGCTCGAAGCGCTCGGCCGGGCGCTGGCGGCGCGGGCGGCCCGCCTCTCCGGGGACCTCCCCGCCGCCGCGCGCGAGCTGGAGGCCGCCGGCCCCCTGGCCGCCGGCGGCGCGGCGTTCGAGGCGCGGCTGGTGACCACGCTGGAGGCGGCCCGGCTCGACCTGGCGCACCGGGAGCCGCCGCGGGCCGCGCGCGAGGCGGCGCGGCTGGAGCAGGAGGCGCGGCGTGCCGGGCACCTCGAGCTGGCGCTCGAGGCCGCGCTGGTGCGCGTCGAGGCGGAGCGTCGGGCGGCCGGCGCTCGGGCGCTCGAGCGCGAGGCGTCGGCGGCCGGCTTCGCGCTGATCGCCGGCAAGGCGATGCTGGCGGCGGCGCCGGTCAGCCGGTCAGCGCCGTAGGAACCGCAGCAGCCAGGTGCCGGCGATGACCAGGTAAGCCGGTCCGAGGAAGAAGAGGTCGAAGCGCCAGCCGCCGGTGACCAGCTTCTCGTACACGAGCGCGAGCACCAGCATCGGCACCGGCGTGTAGAGCATCCAGGAGCGCCATCCCTGGCGCGCGCCGAACGGCAGCAAGGAGAGGATCGCCAGGAGGACGAGGCCGATGGCGGACATCACCAGCGCGTCGCCGCGGAGGTGCTCGGCGAGGCCGGGGCCGGGCGGCAGCCAGGCGACGCGCGTCTCGGGGCGCTTGCTCTCCACGACGGCGTCGTCTCCCTCGGCGTCGTAAGAGACGACGCCGGTGTTCAGCATGCCGAGAGGGTGGAGGTCGTAGATGTCGTTCACGCCGAATCTGATCTCCTTCGGCGCGCCGAGGAACGCCACGACCTCCCTCCGCTTCATTCCGAGCTTCACCTTCGGCCACTCGGAGTTGGTGCGCCAGCAGCTGGCCGCGCGTGGGCTCAGCTCCAGCGTGTGGAAGAGCGAGGCGGCCAGGAGGAAGCCGAACAGCGAGAGCGTCAGGTAGAGCGCGGCGCCGGCCCGGAGCGCAACGCCCTGCACCTTGCGCGCCGCCAGCACCGCCACCGCCAGGTTGCCGGCGACGAGGAGAAGGATGCCGAGGTTCCGAAGGAGGAAGGGGCTCCTCAACGGATGTCGTCCGGCACGAGCCTCCGTATCCAGGCCACGCTGGGGAGGATCCCTTCCCAGGGAGCCACCATCTCGTCTCGTCTCATGAGACGGAGCATAGGAGGCCGTCAGCCGGCTGTCAGTCGGCGGTCTTCTTGAAGCGCGCGATCGCCGCTCCGATGATGAGCACGGTGTAGAGCAGCAGCCAGCCGATAGGCTCCCAGAGCTCGGTAATGCCGGCGCCGCGCAGCACGATGCCGCGCACCACCTGGATGAAGTAGTTCGCCGGGATGAGCGTCGTCAGCCAGCGGAAGACGCGCGGCATGCCGTCGATCGGGAAGACGTAGCCGGACAGGAAGACGAACGGCAGCAGGAAGAAGAACGACAGCTGCATCGCCTGCATCTGCGTCCGGGCCAGGGTCGAGATCAGCATGCCGAGGCCGAGCACCGCGGCGATGAAGACCAGCCCCACCAGGTAGAGCTCGGCCACGTTCCCCGCGATCGGGATCCCGAAGAGGAAGCGCATCAGCAGCAGGATGGTGGTCAGCTGCACGACGCCGATCAGCGTGAAGGGAAAGATCTTCCCCAGGATCAGCTCGCTGCGGGTCACCGGCGTCACCTGCAGCTGTTCCAGGGTGCCGCGCTCGCGCTCGCGCACCAGGGCGATGGCGGTGAACTGGATCAGCGTGAACGTCAGGATGATCGCGACCAGGCCGGGGATGATGAAGGTGTCGGTGCGGAGGTCGGGGTTGTACCAGGGGCGCACCCGGATATCGACCGGCAGCGCCCGCTCCTTCCAGCCCGCCTTCCTGGCCAGGACCTGGATCGAGCTCTGGAAGCCGATGCCGGCGGCGATCGACATCGCCTGAGAGGCCGTGGTGGTGTCGGAGGCGTTGACGATCAGCAGGGCGCGCGCCGGCCGGCCGGCGTGCCGGTCGCGGGCGAACGTCCGGTCGATCACCAGGCCGACCGAGGCGTGCGCGGCGTCGAGCTGCTTGCGGAGATCGTCCAGCGAGGTGACGCTCCCCACCACGTCGAAATACTCGGTGGCGGTCATCTTGGCGACGAGCTCGCGGCTCTCGTAGGAGCCGTCCTCGTCCAGCACCACCGTCTTGAGGTGCTTGACGTCGTAGTTGATGGCGTAGCCGAAGATGAGCGACTGGAGGATCGGGACCAGGATGATCATGCGCAGCGTCAGCCGGTCCCGCCGGAGCTGCAGGAACTCCTTCCAGGTGAGGGCGAGGAGGCGACGCCAGCTCACCTGATCCTCACGCGGCCACCTTGCCGGTGACCTTCGTGCGCTTGCGAGCCAGCGAGACGAAGACGTCCTCCAGCGACGGCTCGGTGGGCTCGGCGGGGCCGATCGGCTCCAGCAGCGCCCGGGCGGCCTCCGCCTCGCCGGGTCTGGCGACCAGCCGCAATCGCGCTCCGTAGAGATAAGCATCCTCCAGCGAGGCCTGGCCGCGCACCCGCTCCAGCGCCGCGAACGGGTCGCCGCGCGGGACCGTCTCCAGGATGCGATCGGCCAGCTCCTCCTTGAGCTCGGGCGGGGAGCCGTCGGCGATGAGGACGCCGTCCAGGATGAAGGCCAGCCGGTCGCACTGCTCGGCCTCGTCCATGTAGTGCGTGGTGACGAGGACGGTCATGCCGCGCTCGGCGGCCAATTCGTAGATGAGGTCCCAGAAGAGGCGGCGCCCTTTCGGGTCGACACCGCCGGTCGGCTCGTCCAGGAAGAGGAGCTCCGGCTCGTGGAGGAGCGACGCCGCCAGCGCCACCCGCTGCTTGTAGCCGGTGGAGAGCCCTTCGGTGAGGTCGTCGAGCTGCCGGGCAAAGCCGAGGCGCTGCGAGAGCGCGTCGATGCGCTCGTTCCGCCGTGCCGGCGCCAGGCCGTAGACCGAGCCGAAGAAGCGCAGGTTCTCGCGCGCGGTGAGGTCCAGGTAGAGCGAGAACTTCTGGCTCATGTAGCCGAGGCGGTGCTTCCACTCCTCGGTGTCGCGCGCCACGTCCAGACCCCCGAAGCCGCTGGCGGTCCCGCTGGTGGGCTTCAGCAGGCCCGCCAGCATGCGGATGGTGGTGCTCTTGCCGGAGCCGTTCGGGCCGAGGAAGCCGAAGACCTTCCCCTTGTCCACGTCGAAGCTGACGTCGTTCACCGCCGTGAAGGCCCCGAACCGGCGGGTGAGGCTCTTCGCCGACAGGAAGACGTCGCTCATTCCGAGAGCACCACGAAGACGTCCTCCAGCGAGGGCTCGATCGCGCGCACGTCCTCCTCCGGCACCAGGCCGTCGAGCGCGCGCCGCACCGCGGGCAGGAGCCGCTCGGAGCCCTCTTCGGCGCCGCGCACGTGGAGACGGGTGCCGAAGAGCGAGACGTCGTCCACCTCGGGCAGCTCGCGCAGGCGGGCGCGCAGCTTCACCCGCTCCGAGGAGCGGACCTCGACCAGCGGCCGCCGGTAGGCGGCGACCACCTCCTCGCGCGTGCCCACCGCCTTCAGGCTTCCGCGGTCGAGGAAGGCGAGGCGGGTGGCGTACTCCGCCTCGTCCATGTACGGCGTCGAGACCAGGATGGTGAGCCTCTCGTGGTGCAGCTGGTTCAGGAGCTGCCAGAACTCGCGGCGCGAGACCGGGTCGACGCCGGTCGTCGGCTCGTCCAGGAGCAGCAGGTCGGGCTGGGTGAGGAGCGCGGCGACCAGCGCCAGCTTCTGCTTCATGCCGCCCGAGAGCGCCCCGGCCAGGCGCGCGCCGAAGCGCTCCAGGCCGACGCGGGCGAGGAGATCGGCGGAGCGTAGCCGGGCGACGTCGTCGGGCACCGAATAGAGCCGGGCCCGCAGCTTGATGTTCTCGTCGACGGTGAGGTCCTCGTAGAGCGCGAAGCGCTGCGGCACCAGCCCGAAGCTGCGCGCCTTCACGGTCACGCTGCCGGTCGTGGGCTTCAGGAGGCCGGCCACGATGCGGAAGAACGTCGACTTGCCGGCGCCGTCGGGACCGATGAGCGCGAAGAGCTCCCCGTCGCCGACCTCCAGCGAGACGTCCTTCAGCGCGTCGGTCTTCTCGAAGCGCTTGCCGACGCCGTGAGCGGAGATCACGGCCGGACGGTGACGGTGGCCGGCTGCCCCGGCACCAACGGTTCCTGCCACCCCTTGTCGAGGTCCACCTTGGCGCCGTAGACCAGGTTCACCCGCTCGGTCTTCGTCTCCACCTGCTTGGGGGTGAACTCCGGGTCGGGGGAGATCTCGGTGACGCGCGCCGGGAACGTCTTGCCGGGGAAGCTGTCCACCGCGACCTCGGCGGTCGCGCCCTGCTTGACCTTGCCGAGCTTCGTCTCCGGGATGAAGACGCGCACGAAGAGGCGGTCGGCGAACGCCAGGACGAGCCCCGGCTGTCCCGGTCCCAGCAGCAGGCCGGGCTCGGCGATGCGGTGCAGCACCACGCCGTCGGCGGGCGCGCGGAGCTCGGCCTCGCGGGCCACCGACTCCGACTGCTTGAGGACGCTCTCGGCCCGCTTCACGTCGGTGCGGGCCTGTTCGGTCTGCCAGCGCCGGAACCCCTCACGGGAGAGCTCCAGCCGCTCCAGGCTCGCCTTGAGGGCCGCGCCGGCGCGATCGCGGTCGGCGCGGGCGCGGTCGTACTCCTCCTGCGAGCCGACCTTCTTCTCCAGCAGGCTGGCGCGGCGGACGAGCTCCTTGTCGGCGAGCGTCGCGGCGGCGCGCTTCTCGTTCACGTCGGCCTGCGCGGCGTCGATCTCCGACTGGCGGCTGCCGGCCATCATGTCCTGGGCCCGCGCTTCGGCGGACTTCACGCCCTGCGCGTCGCGCTCGACGGCGATCGCGGTCTCGCCGAGGTCGAGCCGCAGCAGGACGTCCCCGGCCTTCACGCGGTCCCCCTCGCGGACCTTCACCTCGACCACGCGTCCGGCGACCTTGGGCGCCAGGTCCACCTGCACCGCCTCGACGCGGCCGTTGAGGCGGATGACGTTCGGGTCCTCCTTCGGCCGGCAGGCGGCGAGCGCCAGGGCGACCAGGAGGACCCGTTTCACGCGGCGGGCTCGGGGCGCCCCATCACCGGGAGTTCCGGCTCGGCCTCCGCCCGTTGGAACGTCCATCCGCTCACCTTACGGTAGAGCCTACCGAAGCCGAGCTGCGCGTCGTCGAAGAGCGAGTAGGCGACCGGCGTCGCCAGCAGCGTCAGCAGCAGCGCCAGCGTCTGTCCGCCGGCGATGATCGAGCCGATCGCCCGGTTGGTGCCGGCGCCCGGCCCGCTGGAGACGACCAGCGGCAGCATGCCGGCCACGAACGCCAGGGTGGTCATCAGGATCGGGCGAAGCCGCTCGCGGCTGGCCTCCACGATCGCCTCATCCCGCTCCATGCCGCGCTCGCGGAGCTGGTTGGCGAACTCCACCTGGAGGATCGAGTTCTTCTTCACGATGCCGAAGAGCACCAGCAGCCCCAGCGAGGTGAAGATGTTGAGCGTCTGTCCGAAGATGAGGATCGAGAGCAGCGCGAACGGCACCGTCAGCGGCAGCGCCAGCAGGATCGTGATCGGGTGCAGGAAGCTCTCGAACTGCGCCGCCAGGATGAGGTACATGAAGACGAAGGAGAGACCGAACGCCAGCAGGAAGTTCTGCGCGGCGCGCCCCTGCTCCTTGGAGCGGCCCAGGAAGCGGGCGGTGTAGGCCGGGTCCAGCTTCATGGCCCTGGTCTCGCTGGTGAGCGCGTCGAGCGCCACCTGCGAGGAGGTGCCGGGCAGGATGTTGGCGTAGACCGTCACCTGCCGCCGCCGGTTCAGGCGGTTGATCTCCGAGGGGCCGGTGCCGGCGCGGAACGAGGTCACGTCGTCCATCCGCACCGAGCCGATCCGCGAGGAGGGGACGCTGTAGCGCGCCAGCCCGGCCTGATCGCCGCGGTCCTCGGCGCGCGCCCGCAGCCAGACGTCGTACTGCTCGCCGGCGTCGTCGAAGACGCTGACCTTGGCGCCGCCGACCAGGACGCGCAGCGTGTCGGCCACGTCGGTCACCGAGACGCCCAGATCCGAGGCCTTGTCGCGGTCCACGGTCACGCCCAGCTCCGGCTTGCCGAAGACCAGCGAGGAGTCGACGTCCACGACGCCCGGGACCTTCTTCAACGTGCCCTGCAGGCGCTCGGAGATCTGCTGCAGCCGGGCCAGGTCGGGCCCGTTGACGACGTACATGATCTCGGTGTTCTTCACGCCGCCGGAGAAGGAGTTCACGTTGCTGACGTCGACCCGCAGCTTCTGATCCGCGAACCGCGGCAGGACCTCCCGGCGGATGCGGTCCATCACCGCCGCCTGGCTCGTCTTGCGATGGTCGACGCCGACCAGCTTCACGTAGACGCTGCCGAAGTTGGTGGTCCGCTTGGCGTCGCCGGCCACGGTCATCAGCGTGTAGTCGACTCCGGCCAGCGTCTTGACCTCGCGCGAGAGCCGGTTGCCGATGAGGCCGGTGGCCTCCAGCGTGGTGCCCTCGGGGGCGCGGAAGTTCACCTCGAACTGCGACTCGTCGTCGTTCGGCAGGAAGCTCTTGGGGACCGCCTTGAAGAGCGGGACGGTCGCGACCAGCGCCAGCAGCGAGATGGCGGTCATCGTCTTGCGGTGCCCCATCGCCCAAGCCAACATCCTGGTGTACGCCGCGTCGATGAATCGATAAAAGCCCTTTGACTTGCTGCTCGCGTTATGGGGTTGGCTTGCCATGCTCTCGGGGAACCCGGTGGCCGGGTTCCCCGAACCCCTCCGCGCCCGGGAGCTGTCATCCTTCCGCTTCAGCAGGCGCGCCGACATCATCGGCGTCAGGGTGAACGAGATCAGCAGCGAGACCAAAATCGCGAACGCCATCGTCAGGCCGAAGGAGTTCATGAAACGGCCCACGATGCCGCCCATGAAGGCCACCGGCAGGAACACCGCCACCAGCGACAGGGTGGTGGCCAGCACCGCCAGGCCGATCTCCCTGGTCGCGTCGATGGCCGCCTGGAACGGCGACATCCGCTTCTCTTCCACGAAGCGGAAGATGTTCTCCAGGACCACGATCGCGTCGTCGATGACGATGCCGACGGCCAGGGTCAGCGCCAGCAGCGTCAGCACGTTGAGCGTGAAGCCCATGGCGTACATCAGGGCGTAGGTGGCGATGATCGAGGTCGGGATCGCCACCGCGGCGATGAGCGTGGAGCGGAAGTTCCCCAGGAACACCAGGACCACCAGCGCCGCCAGGAAGCCGCCCAGCACCAGGTGCTCCTTGACGGTGTTGACCGCGGCGATGATGAACTGCGACTGGTCGCGCACGACGTCGGTGGTGTAGCCGGCGGGGAGCTGCGGGGTCAGCTCGGCGAGCCGCGCCTTCACGTTGTCGATGACCGCGATGGTGTTGGTGCCGGACTGCTTGCGCACCGAGAGGACGACCGTCGGCACGCCGTCCCGGGCGGCCATGGTCTCGGCTTCCTCTTCACCGTCTTCCACCTTGGCGACGTCGCCGATGCGGACCGGCATGCCGCTCTTCTCGGCCACCACCAGCGACTCGAATTCCCTGGGCGACTTCACGCGCCCGTAGACGCGCACCGTCGACTCGGCCGCGCCCGACTTCAGCGAGCCGCCGGGGATCTTCACGTTCTCGCGGGCCAGCGTGCGGGAGACGTCCACCGCGGTGAGGCCGTAGGCGCGCAGCCGCTCGGCGTCCAGGCGCACGTTGATGCGGCGAGCCCGCCCGCCCAGCACGGTGACCTGGCCGACGCCGTTCACCGACTCCAGCTGGCGGCGGAAGACCTTGTCGGCGTACTCCGTCGTCTCGCGCAGCGTGCGGTTGCTGGCCAGCGCCACCTGCAGGACCGGTGTGGCGTCGGGGTCGAGCTTCTCGACGATCGGCGGGTCGACGCCCTTGGGGAGATCGGGGAGGACGCGGTTGATGCGGTCGCGGACTTCCTGGGCGGCCACGTCGGCGTTCTTCTCGAGGAGAAACGTGATGAAGACCTGCGAGATGCCCTCGGCCGAGGTGGAGGTCAGCTCGTCGATGCCGGCGATCGTGTTGACCGCCTCCTCGACCTTGTCGGTGATCTCGGTCTCCACCTCTTCCGGCGCGGCGCCGTCGAGGCGCGTCACCACGCTCACGGTGGGGAACTCCACCTTGGGGTAGCGGTCGGTGCCGAGCCGGCTGTAGCCGACCCCGCCGACGACGACCAGCGCGATGATGAGGACCGAGGCGAAGACGGGGCGGCGGACGCAGAGGCGGGCGAGTGCCTGCATGGAAGGTCTCCCTACGAACGGGGGGACTGCGGGGACCGGGAAGCCCCCAGGAGCATGGAAGGCGGCACGACCTGGAGGCCGTCGGACACGCGGCGGTCGGGGGAGAGGATCACGCGGTCGCCGGCCTTCAGGCCGGAGCGCACCTCCACCAGGTCCCCGTGGCGCGCCCCCAGCGAGACGAGCCGCTCGGACACCTGCTCCACCCCGAGCACGAAGACGCGCGACACGCCGGCGTCGGTGACGACGGCCGCCGCCGGCGCCAGGAGCGCCGGGGCCGAGGCCGGCATCTCGATGCTGGCGCTGACGAAGAGGCCGGGTTTCAGCAGCCGTTCGCGGTTGGACACGACCGCCTCCACGACCAGCGTGCGGGCCTCGCTCTTCAGCGACGGGCCGACATAGGCGATCTTCCCCTCGAACGCGCGGTCCGGGAACGACTGGGCGGTGAGGCGCACGGTCTGGCCGACCTTCACCTTGCTGACCGCGGTCTCCGGGATGGCCAGCTCGGCGCGCAGCGGGTCGATCTTGACGAGGCCGGCGACCGCCTGGCCACGCTTGACGAAGTCCCCCAGCGAGACGTGCCGCTCGGTGACCAGCCCCGAGAACGGGGCGCGGATGACGCAGTCCTCGTAGGCCTTCTGGGCCATGTCGAGGCGGGCCCGGGAGAGGTCGAGGTCGATCTCCTTGCGCTGCCGCTCGGCGACGGCGACCACGCCCTTGGCGCGCAGCTCGCCGTAGCGCGCCAGCTCGGCCTTCGTCCAGGCGAGCGTGGCCTTGGCCTCGTCGAGGGCGGCGCGCGCCTCGCGCTCGTCCAGCGTGGCCAGCACCGCGCCCTTCTCCACGAAGGAGCCGCGCTCCACGCGCATCTGGGCGACGCGGCCGTCGCGCTCGGCGGCCACCGCGGCGCTCTCGTCGGCGGCCAGGCTGCCGGTCACCGGCAGCACCGCCGGCAGCTGCTTCAGCTCGACGGCGGCGGCCTGCACGCGGATCGGCTCCGGCGGCTTGGTGCGGGTGAGGGTCGACGCCCCGGCGTCCGAGCAGCCGATGGAAGCAATTTGGAGGGCTGCTAGAAGGAGGGTGATTGCGGCGGTGGGTCTGGTGATGGAGGGAATGGTCTGGTGGGTGTTCATTGGATTCCTCCATCGGCCCGAGCCACCGGGGCGTCTTTGCCTATCTGGATGTTCCTGTCGTTGAGCAGCGTGCCCGTCGAGCGGGCGATCTCGGTCGCGGCGCTCTGGTAGTCGGTGAGCGCCGCCGTCTCGGTGAGCTGCGCCTGGGCCAGCTCGTTCTGGCGGGTCAGCACGAAGAAGTTCGTCGAGAGGCCGACCGAGAAGCGCTCGCGCTCGGCGTTGAGCTGAGTCTCGGCGGCGGCGCGTCCGGCGCGGGCGGCCTCCAGCCGCTGGGCGGCGGTCGAGAGCGCCAGCGCCGCGTTGCGCACCTCCACCGCCACCCGTTGGCGGGTCTGGGCGAGCGCGAGCTGCGCCTGGCGCCGGCTGGCCTCGGCGGCCACGATGTCGGCCTTGGCGGTGCGGTTGCCGATCGGCAGCGTCAGCGCCAGGCCGATGGAGGCGTCGGGGAACTCGTTGTCGACGATGGTGCCGAAGGAGCGCCCCAGGGAGCCCTGGAGCGGCGCCGGTGGGACCACCGGGTCCCCGTTGAAGGAGATGGCGTTGGGGTTCGTGGTCCCGGCCAGGCCGCGCCGCGCGTACGCGCCGACGACGTCGAGCTGCGGCAGCAGCCGGTTCCTGGCGGCCGTGAGCTCGACGTCCTGGCGGGCCACCAGCGCGTTGGCCTCGCGGAGCTCGGCGCGGCGCTCGTCGGCGCTGCGGAGCGCGTCGGCCAGAGCGATCGCGCGGGGCGCGGGGTCCGGGGCCTCCGCCGGCGTGACCGCGTCGTTCCAGAGCGGATCGGCCGCGTCGTCGAGGATCAGGCTCTTGAGCTGGTGCTCGGCGCGGCGGGCGTTCTCCTCGGCCGCGAAGAGCTCGCCGCGGCGGCGCTCCACCTCGGCGACCGTCTGCGCCTGGTCCGATTCGGGGAGCGTGCCGGCCTCGATGCGCGCCTGGGTGTCGGTGCGCTGCTCCTCGGCCAGGCCGACGCTGGAGCGCCTCACCTCGACGTCGCGGCGCGCCGCGACCAGCGTCCAGTAGGCGCGCTCGACCGCCGCCACCGTGTCGGCCAGCGAGCGCTCGAGCGCGGCGGCGGAACGGTCGCGCTCGGTGCGGGCCACCCGCAGGATGCGGCGCGCCGCGTCGATGCGGAAGTTCTGGAGCAGCGGCTGCCGCACCTCGAGACCGAACAGCGTGGAGTAAGACGGCGAGAGGATCGTGAAGAGGGCGTTGGTGTGGTCGCGCGAGACCGAGGTCGAGAGCGCGACCGTGCCGCCGGTCGGCAGGAGCTGCACCAGCGAGGCCGAGGCGACGATCCCGCTCTGCTTCGGCGAGAGCTCGCCGGCCGGCGCGCCCGAGAAGATGGAGTTGAGCGGGTCGCGGTGCTCGCGGTAGCGGGCCTCGACCGAGAGCGCCGGATCGTAGGGGCCGCTGGCGCGGTCCACCTGCGCGGCGGCGAAGCGCAGCGACTCGCGGTCGATCGAGACGGCGTGGTTCCTGGACACCGCGCTGGTGATCGCCTCCTCCAGGCTGAGCGGGCGCACCGGCTCGTCGGCGCGCAGCGGCGACATCGCGGCCACCGCCAGCAGCGCCGCCGCCACCGTCTTGCGCAGGGGCGCCTCCTTGAGGCTCGCCTTCTGGAGGCGCGGGTCGAGCTTCTCGGCGAAGGTCTCGCAGCAGCCGACGTCGGTGAGGGTGAGCGCCGAGCGCTCCGCCGCGGTGAGGAGGAGACCGCCTTCGGCGAGCTGCGCCAGCACGGCTTCGGGGTCCCGCCGGAACAGGCCCCGGAACTCCTCGTCGGTCGCCAGCTTGCCGATGATCAGCTCCACGTTCTTCTGTGACATTTCGCTCTTGCTCCGCCAGGGCATAGCCACGTTGCGTGCCAACGCTCCGGAGGGGGGGAATCCGATGGGAACTCGCTGTCTCGGCACGAGATGAGGGCGGGAGACCGGCCGCCGTCCGGCGGCCCCCGTCTGCAGGGAGATCGACAGGTTGTCGAGAAATCGACAACAATGCGCGACCATGATGCGTTCCACCGCCGTGCTCGCGGCCGCGACGATGCTGCTCCTCTCGTGCGGGCGCACCGAGGGGCCCTGCGTACAGGTCACCCAGGTCGACGCCGAGGAGATCCTCGGGCAGCCGGTCAAGGACGCGGTGAGCGAGGGCAACGTCTGCCGCTACGAGAGCGTCTCGAGCGGGCGCGACGTCGCCACGCTGGCGGTCGCCATCCACCACGAGCGCTCGGTGCGCAAGGCGCGCGAGGGGTACGAGGCCTGGAAGCGTAAATGGGGCAGCGGACAGGTCGTGGACGGGCTCGGCGACTCGGCCTATCTGCAGACGCAGGGGAAGGCCGGCGAGACGCTCGGCACCGGCGCGCTCAGCGTGGTGCGCGGCCGCACCTGGCTGGTGCTCAGCCTGGTCGTCGCCGAGAAGAAGGCCTCCTACGCCGCGCTCCTCGAGGTCGCCAAGCGCGTCGTCCGGGATGCCTGAGCCGACCGTAGACGATCGTCTCCGGGTTCCCTAGGCGATCGGCTACGGGTCCGGCCGTGTCTTCCGGCGGCCGATCGGCGCCATCTCGCTGCGGCCTCGGCGCATAGCGCGACCCGGCCATCCGGCGGGGCGGATGGCCCGGCGGTTGCTCTCTCCTCCGCAGCCACACGGCATCGAAACGGACCGGAGGAGAGACTATGAACATCACCAAGAGGACGCTCTGCGTGGGCATCGCCGCCGCAACGCTCGCCACGCTCGCCGCGCTGCCGGCGGGGGCCGCTTCGCCCAACGACCCGAAGACGCGCCTGGAGGGCACCTGGAACATCACCCTCACGGCGGGAGACTTCGTCTACACCGCGCGCTCGTCGTATGCGCCCGGGCGCAACACGAACGGCACGGAAGGGTCGGTGACGACCACCAGCGAGCTGGACTTCGCGCCCGACTATCCCTGCGCGACGACGCAGGGCGCCTGGGTGAAGACCGGCCCGCGCTCCTACGCCGACACGCAGTACGCCTACTGCTTCGACGGCGCGCCCGGGAGCTACCACGCGCAGCTGAAGCTGGTCGACGAGATCACGCTCTCCGACGACGGGAACAGCTTCACCGGCCGCACCAAGGTGGAGTTCCGCATCGACGGCGAGCTGGAGTTCAGCGACATCGAGGACCTGTCGGGGACGCGCCTCGGCGTCGAGTCGATCGACTGAGCTCGGGTGAGGGGAGGGCTCGTCCGCGGGCCCTCCTCGCCACGCCTGGGATAGAGTCCTCTCCTCATCCCGAGAGGAGGCACGATGATCGGATCTCGCAGGTTCTCCGTGCTGGTGCCGGCGGCCGTCCTGGCCGCGTCGCTGTTCGCCGCTCCCGCCCTGTCGGAGACCTCGGTCGTCGTCGAGCCGTTCGACGACATCGTGCTGTCCCCCTGTACCGGAGAGCCAATCGCGCTCTCGGGGCAAAACCTGGCGATCCTCAGCGGTCACGACACGCCCTCCGGGGCCGTGCACTACCGGATCCAGTTCTCCTTCCATGCGACCGGCGTGGGGCTCACCAGCGGGACGTCCTACGTCGCCTCCAGCACCCTCCAGTTCTCGATCAACGCGGCGGTCGGGTCGACGGAGACGATCATCAACCACGTCCGGTTCAAGGCGCTGGGGCCGCGGAACGACGCCACCGACCTGGGATTGGCCGGCATGGCGCATATCACGGTGAACGCCGACGGCACCGTCACGGCCGACTTCGGGCACACCGTGATCACCGGCTGCGGCTAGCCAGCCGATCGCTGCGCGATCTGACCGAGGATGGTGCGGGCTAGCCCTGGCTCAGATACCGTACTTCTCGAGCCGCGTGTAGAGCTGAGCGCGGGTGAGGCCGAGGAGCTTGGCCGCCTTCGACTTGTTGCCCCCCGCCTGCTTGAGCGCCTGCTCCACCATGGTGCGCTCCACCGCCTCGAGGTCGAGCCCCTGCGCCGGCGCGGCAACGCCGGGACTCGGGTCGCGCTCGGTCACCGCGATCGGGAGGTGCCCGGCGGTGATGAGCCCTCCCTCGGCCAGGATCGCCGCGCGCTCCAGCGCGTTGCGCAGCTCGCGCACGTTGCCCGGCCAGCCGTAGGCCAGCAGGAGGTCGCGCGCCTCGCGGGAGACGCCGGCCACCGGCTGCGCCAGGTCGCGCCCGATCTGCGCCAGGAAGTGCTCGGTCAGCTGGAGGATGTCCTCGCGCCGCTCGCGCAGCGGCGGAAGGTGGATCTCGAAGACGTGCAGCCGGTAGTAAAGGTCCTCGCGAAACGCGCCGCGGGCGATCGCCTGCTTGAGGTCGCGGTTGGTGGCGGCGATGACCCGCACGTCGGCCTTCAGGACGCGCGTGCCGCCGAGCCGCTGGAACTCGCGCTCCTGCAGGACCCGCAGGAACTTCGCCTGCACCAGCGGGCTCATCTCCCCGACCTCGTCCAGGAAGAGGACGCCGCCGGCGGCCTGCTCGAGCCGCCCCGGCTTGTTGCCGGCGGCGCCGGTGAAGGCCCCCTTCTCGTACCCGAAGAGCTCCGATTCCAGCAGCTGGTCGGGGAGCGCCGCGCAGTTGAGCGCCACGAACGGCCCCTCCGAGCGGCGCGAGGCGCGGTGCAGCGCGCGGGCCAGCACCTCCTTGCCGGTGCCGGACTCGCCGGTCAAGAGCACGGTGGTCTCGGTGAGCGCCACCTTGGTGGCCTGCACCAGCACGTCGCGCCAGCTCTTGGCGCGGCCGATCACCCGGTGGAAGCCGTCCCGCTGCTCGAGCTCCTCGGTGAGGCTGGCGACCCGCGCCTCGAGGCGGAGCGCCTGCTCGCGCGCGTCGGCGGCGCGGCGCGCCTCCTCGGCCAGCCGCTGGTGCGAGAGCGCCAGCGCGACCTGGTCGGCCACGCGGCGGGCGATGTCGACGTCGGCCTCGCTGTACTGCCCGACCGTCTTGGAGTGGAACACCAGGGCGCCCACCAGCTCCCCCTCCAGGCGGATCGGGATGCGCAGCATCGAGCGGATGCCGTGCTGGACGAGGATGTGGCAGCGCTCGGAGGAGGCGTCGAGCTCGGAGTTGACGTCGCGCACGATCTCGAACTCCCACTCCTGCTTGCTGATCTCGGGATCGGAGAGGCGGATCGAGCCGGGCAGGTCGGGGATCACCTCGCCGCTGAGCGCGTGGATGCGCACCGTGCGCCGGTCCTCGTCCAGAAGGCCGAGCGCCATGCGGTCGTGCGGGATGACCTGGCTGGCGATCTGCGACACCTGGTCGAAGACCTCGCGCACGTCGAGCGCCTTGGCCAGCGTCGGCACCAGCTGCTCCAGCACGTCGCGGCGGCGGCGCCGCTCGCGCTCCACCGCGTGCAGCCGCTCGTGCTCCAGCGCCAGCGCGGCCAGGTCGGCCAGCGGACGGAAGACCTCCTCGTCCTCCTCGCCGTAGAGGTGGGGGAGGCGCGAGGCGAACCAGAGGCTGCCGGCCAGCTCGGAGCCGCGCCGCAGCGGCCCGAAGAGATGGGAGCGGGTGCCCTGGGCCAGCACCTCGCGGTCCAGCGGGAAGGCCGGGTCGAGCTCGGCCGGAGCGTCGCCGATGCGGCGGATGGCGTCGATCGCCACCAGCGCCGGCGACATGTCGGAGACGTGGAAGCGCTTGCCGCGGTACTGCTCCTCCACCTCGTCCCCGGCGATGGCGTAGAGCAGCACGTCGTCCGGCGGCTCGAAGCGGGTCACGCCCATCGCGTCGAAGGGCAGCACCCTGCGCACCGCGTCGGCGACCCGCGAGAAGACCTCGCTCAGCTCCAGCGTGGCGGCCACGGTCCGAGAGATCTCGGAGACGACCGAGAGCAGGAGGTCTCGCCGGGCCGCCGGCAGACGCGGTGGTGCCTCCGCGAGCGCGGCTTCGGTCACCCTCACATTCTATTGGTGAGCTCGCGGTAGGCGCGCAGCGTCTCGGCCACCGTCCAGGCCTGGGCCACCGCGCCGCGCGGCGCGTGGGGCGGGTCGCCGTCGAAGATCTCGCCGAGCGTGCCGGCGCAGAGGCCTTCCAGCTGCCGCCCCATCGGCTCCAGGAAGGCGAGCGCGCGGCGCGCGTCGCCATGGACGCGCTGGTGCGCCAGCGCGAAGGGGCCGAGCAGCCAGCCCCACACCGTCCCCTGGTGGTAGGCGCCGTCGCGCGCGTGGGTGTCCCCTTCGTAGCGTCCGCGGTAGTCGGGGTGCGCCGGGTCGAGGCTGCGGAGCCCGTGCGACGTCAGCAGGCGGCGCGAGCAGAGCTCGACGACGGAGAGGGCCTGCTCCTCGGGCAGCAGCTCGGCCGGCAGCGAGACCGCGAAGAGCTGGTTGGGACGGACCGACGGGTCGGGTCCGCCGGGGCCGTCGAGCACGTCGTAGAGGCCTTCGGTGGCGGGGTCGAAGAAGCGCGCGAATCCACGGCGGGCGCGGGCCGCCGCTTCGTCATGGGCCGCCGGATCCATCTCCAGGAGCCGGGCGAAGTGCCCCATCGAGACCAGCGCCTGGTGCCAGAGCGCGTTCACCTCCACCGGCTTGCCGATGCGCGGCGTGACGACCCAGTCGCCGGCCTTGGCATCCATCCAGGTGAGCTGCACTCCCGGCTCGCCGCCCCGCAGGAGGCCGTCCTCGGGGTCGACGCCGATGCCGTACCGGGTGCCGCGGGTGTGGTGCTCGAGGATGCCGGCGAGCGCCGGCCAGAGCTCCTCCAGCGTGTCGAGGTCACCGGTGGCCGCGACGTAGCGGCGGATCGCTTCCACGTACCAGAGGGTGGCGTCGATGGTGTTGTACTCGGGCTCGGCGCCGGCGTCGGGGAAGCGGTTCGGCAGGAGACCTCGGTCGAGGTATCGCGCGAACGTGCGCAGGATGCCGCGCGCTGCCTCCGGTCGCCCGGTGACCAGCGCCAGGCCGGGCAGCGCGATCATGGTGTCGCGCCCCCAGTCGCCGAACCACGGGTAGCCGGCGATCACCGTGGAACCCTCGCCGCGCCGCACCAGGAACTGGTCGGCCGCCAGCGTCAGGCGGCGCACCCAGGGCGGATCGCCGGCGCCCCCGGAGCGGCGCAGCAGCTCGGCCTCGCCTGCGGCGCGCCGGGTGCGCGCGTTCTGGTAATCGGGGAAAGACTCGCAAGACCCGATCACGACAAGTCTCTCTCCCGGCACCAGCGTCTTCGTCAGCGTGGCCGCCATGAACTGGTCCTCGAGGTGGTCGAAGCCGCGCGCCTGCTCTTCGTCGAGCCGGAAACCGATGTACCAGTCGGCGGCCAGCACGGTCTCCGCTCCCGGCGCGAGGACCTCGTAGGAAACGCCGTCGAGCGTGACCCTGAGGCCGTGCGTCACCGGTTGCACCTCGAGCGGGAGCCCCGCCGTCGTCAGCGCGTGGTAGTCGCGGTGGTTCACCAGCACCTTGATGGAGAGCGTCAGCGGAGAGGTGCCCCGTTCGTGCTCGTAGGTCACGTAGGTGACGTTCTTCCCCTGCTCCATCGCGATGCGGCGCGTCAGCAGCGAGTCGGCCAGCGCGAACGTCCAGACCGGGGTCGTGCCGTCCAGGCGGAAGCTCTCCAGGTGACGCAGCGCCGAAGCATCGCAGGCGCCGTCTGCCCAGCGCACCGTGTGGAGCGGCACGGTCTCCCCGCGCAGGGTCGCCGTCTCGTGCAGCGCGGCCAGGAGCAGCCGCCGGCCCAGCGGCGGCTCGAGCGCGGCGAAGAGGAGGCCGTGGTAGCGGCGGGTCGGCAGTCCGGCCACGGTGCCGGAGGCGAAGCCGCCGAGCCCGTTCGTCACCAGCCACTCGCGCCGCTGGCAGAGCGCCAGGTCGGACGTGATCGCGCGTCCGAAGACGAGGTCCTGCTTCAAGTCAGCGGGTCAGCAGCGCCTCGACGCGGCGCGCCAGCTCGAAATCCGATTCGGTCACTCCGCCGGCGTCGTGGGTCGACAGGTCGAGGACGACCTTCGACCAGACGTTCCGCCAGTCGGGATGGTGGTTCAGCTTCTCGGCCTCGAGCGCGACGCGCGCCATGAAGCCGAACGCCTCGGAGAAATCGCGGAACTGCAGCTCCCGGTGGAGCTGGCCGCCGGTGTACGTCCAGCCGGCGAGGTCCCTGAGCCGGGCGTCGATGTCCGTGGCGGAAAGCGCAGTGCGTTTCAGCATGCGGCGATTGTCGCTCTCTACAATGGAAGACGTGCGGATCGCGGTCGCGATGTCCGGCGGGGTCGACTCCTCGGTCGCGGCGCTCCTCCTGGCGCGGGAGGGCGCGGAGGTCATCGGCCTGTCGATGCACCTGTGGGACCACGACCGCGACGGCACCGGCGCGGCGGTGGGTCGCTGCTGCACCCTGGACGACCTGAACGTGGCGCGGCGCGCCGCGGAGGCGATCGGCATCCCTCACTACGTGCTGAACCTCGAGGAACGCTTCACCGAAGCGGTCGTCAAGCCGTTCGCCACCGCCTATCTCGAAGGGCGCACGCCGATTCCCTGCACGGTCTGCAACACCGAGGTGAAGTTCAAGGCGCTGCTGCAGCGGGCGGCGGCGCTGGGCTGCGACGAGGTCGCCACCGGCCACTACGCTCGGGTCGCGCGCCAGGACGGCGCGCCGCAGCTCCTGAAAGGGAGCGATCCGGCCAAGGACCAGAGCTACTTCCTCTGGGACCTGACGCCGGAGCAGCTCGAGCGCGCCCGCTTCCCGGTGGGGGAGCTGCGCAAGCCCGAGGTCCGGGAGCTGGCGCGCCAGGCGGGGCTGCCCAACTGGGACAAGCCCGATTCGCAGGAGGTCTGTTTCGTGCCGCGGGAAGGGCATGCCGCCTTCATCCGGAAGGAAGCGGAGGGCCTCGGCCTCGAGCTGCCGGCGTTCTCGGGGGCGCGGCCCGGCAGCATCACCGACCGCGCCGGCCGCGAGCTGGGGCGGCACGAGGGGACCTATCCCTTCACGGTCGGCCAGCGGCGTGGGTTGGGGCTCGCGGGAGGCGAGGCGCTCTACGTGCTCGACGTGCGACCCGAGGAGGCGAGGGTCGTCGTGGGCTCGGCCGACGACCTGCTGGCGACGGTCGTGGAGCTCGAGGACGTCAACCTGCTGGTTCCGGCGTCCCGTTCCGAGGTCGAGGTGCTCGCCAAGATCCGCTACCGCCATCAGGAGCAGCCGGCGCTTCTCAGTCTGGAGGAGCCGTCGCGATCGCGCGGGGGGCGCGCCCGGCTGGTGTTCGAGGAGCGGGTCCGTGCGGTGGCGCCCGGCCAGTCGGCCGTCTTCTTCTCGCCGCAGCGCCCCGATGTCGTGCTGGGAGGCGGGACGATCCGGCGGAGCGAAGGAGCTTGACTTCGGCGTAACTTGCGTCTAACTTACGCTGCATGGGTAGCGCCGAGGCGAAGTCCCTTTCCGACTACGAGTCAGGCCACGACCGCGACAAGCCGATCGACCTGCGGCCCCTGATCACGGTCGGGGCCAACGACCGCAAGATCTTCCGGCTGCTGGTCCCCAGCACCTGCCGCTTCGCGTGCGGCGACTGTCCACTCTCGGCTCAGTCGGCTCTTCCCAGGCACACGCAGGAGCCGGCCTATCTGGCTCGCATCTTCCTGTCCGCCTACCGGCGTGGACTCTGTGACGGTCTCTTCCTCATGAGCGGCGTGCCGCTCGACGGCTCTCAGGCGGCGGTCGGTCTCATCGAGTTCGTCGAGCTGCTCCGAAACGGTTACGGCTACAGGGGCTACCTTCACGTCAAGGTGCCACCGGGAGCCGCCCAGGGACAGGTCGAGACGCTGATGCGCCTCGTCGACCGTGTCTCGTTTCAGCTCGATCCCTACTGCCAGAAGGCGTTGGCGCCGGAGCTGCCCCTGGCCATCGGCCGGGAACGCGGTTTCCCCCTATACGACAAGCGCGACAAGCACTTGGCTGCGGGAAAGGGCGCCAGGTTCCCGAGGCGATCCAAGCCCGTTCCCGAGATGCCGCCGGTGAGCCCCCGGCCCTACCAACCCTATCTGCTGGAAGTGCCTCGAGCATCGACGGGATAAGCTGGCGGTAGCCAGAGGGATCGGCGCTGTGCGCTCTGCAAGATGGGGACCGGCTTACACCTTCCGGCGTCAGGGTCGGGAATCCTCAGCGTTCGGAGTGTGTTACACTATCAGGTCGGCCATGAGTAGCAGGATGAATTCTTCAGCCGCCGTCACGCTTCTCAAGGAACTTCGCACCTCTCTCGAGGCGCGTGCTGAGGAAACCGGAAGGTCGGACAAGGACAAGGCGACGGGCGCAAAGAGCTCTGTCAAGTCGCTTGGAGCGCGTCCGGCCGCCGTGAAGACCGTCGTGAAGGACTTCCTCACGAAGAACCGTGCCACCGTCGACTACGCCTCCGCTGTCGCAATGGTGGACGCAGCCGTTGCACGCAAGGTGCGCGAGGAGATCCTCGCGACCATCGAGGTGCTCGAGCGCTTCCGGCGCGAATACGAGACGTCGCTCTTCCCTCACTTCGAGAAGTGGAGCGCGGTCTCCGACGACATGGAGCTCGCCGAGGTGCTCGGCCAGCGGGTCGGCGCGCCGCTGCTGGCGCTCGACCCGTCGCGCATGTCGGTGCTGAAGCGCTGGGCGAAGCTGCGCAGCGTCGGCAAGAAGCGGGTGGCGGTGCTGGCGGCCTGCAGTCTGGTCTCCGACGGGCGGCGCCATTCCACGCCGGTGCTCGAGCTCTGTGAGCTGCTGCTGCACGAGGATCATCCGATGCTGGTGGGGGAGATCGCCTCGCTGCTGCGCGACACCACCAAGGTGGACGCCAAGGGCGTCCAGGACTTCCTCTTCCGCCGCTCGGTGGACGGGAACCCCGACATCCTCCGCGCCGGATCGGAGAACCTCGACGCGGCGCGCCGGGCGGCGCTGATCGCCAAGCTGGAGGCTCAGGCGGCGACGGCCTCCGGCGCCCTCACGACAGCGGCCGGCCGGTAGCTTCAGGCCTTTTCGGGATCCCGGGCGCCGCGGAACAGCAGGTAGCCGAGCCCGAGGAACGCCAGCAAGGGCAGCAGGTCGCTGCCGAAGAGGCCAGGCCAGAAACGCGGGCCGAGGGCGATCGAGAGCGGCAGCTCGGTGTTCTCGTCGAACTCCATCCCGAAGTGGAGGAAGGCCACCAGCACGCCCACCAGCGCGCCGCCGGCGATGAGGCCGGAGGAGAAGAGCGTGCCCTCGGTCTCTCCGGTGTCGTCCGGCACGCGCCGGTAGACCTTGTCCGCCAGCTTGCGTACCAGACCGCCGATGAAGATCGGCATGGTGGTGGAGAGCGGCAGGTAGACGCCCACCGCGAACGTCAGCGAGTGTCCGCCCATCAGCTCGATGAAGAGCGCGATGGCGACGCCGATCAGGATCAGGTCCCACGGCAGCTTGCGGTCGAGGAGACCGTTGATCAGGACCGCCATCAGGTTCGCCTGCGGAGCGGGGAACGTCTTCCCGCCGATTGCGTCCACGCGCCTGAAGAGCGCCTGTCCGCTGGCGCGGTCGGCCAGGTAGTTGCCCGCTTCCAGCCCGGCCACCTCGTCCGAGCGCACCCGCACGAACGCGTAGGTCTTGCCGTCGGGAGCCTTCACGTCGTCGGCGGCGGCGATCGACGCTGCCGAGAGCGTCACCGGCGGCGCGACCGGCGTGGTCTTGGTCTGCGATTCGTTGAGGAGATAGGTCGTCCAGCCGACCGCCACCACCGAAGTGAGGACGCCGGCCAGGATCGCCGCCTGCTGGGCGATCGGGGTGGCGCCGACCAGGTGCCCGGTCTTGAGGTCCTGCGCGGTGGTGCCGGCGTTGGAGAGCGCGATGCAGACGATGGCGCCGATCACCAGCGCCAGGTAGGAGTACTGCGAGCCCGTCCACCCGACCGCCAGGAAGATGAGGCAGGTGCCGATGAGCGCGGCGATGGTCATGCCGGAGATCGGGCACGAGGACGACCCCACCAGGCCGGTGATGCGTGCCGAGACGACGGAGAAGAGGAAGCCGAAGACCACGATCAGCAGCGCACCCAGGACGTTCATCCGGAACACCGGCACCAGCGTGATGAAGGCAATCACCGCCAGGCAGCCGCCCAGAACCCAGGTGATCGGCGTGTCGCGCTCGGTGCGCTTGACCTGCGCCCCCTCGCCGGAGAGCCCTCGCAGCTGCTTCAGCGAGGCGGTGAGGGAATCCCAGATCGAGGGCGCGGCGCGCACCAGGCCCAGCACGCCGCCGGCGGTCACCGCGCCGGCGCCGATGTAGCGGATGTAGCTCCGGCGCAGCGTGTCGAAGTCCATGTCGCGGATCAGCGTCGTGGCCGGCGGCAGCGCTTCCGAGAGGTGCGCGCCGAAGAAGACGATCATCGGCCCGAGGATCAGCGTCGCCAGCAGGCCCCCGGCGACCATGATCATGCTGGTCTCGTAGCCGATGATGTAGCCGACCGCGAGGAGCTCGGGCGAGGTCTCGCACTCCAGCTGCCCGCCGCGATAGAAGGTGAGCGCGCGGGTGACGCGGAACTTGAAGAGGCCGAAGAGCGAGGTCGCCAGCTTGAAGGCGGCGCCGATGCCGATGCCCTGGAAGATCTTCCGTGCGGTGGTGCCGCCCTTCTCGCCGGCGATCAGGATCTCCGCGCAGGCGGTGCCCTCGGGGAAGCGCAGCTTGCCGTGCTCCTTGACGATCAGGTAGCGGCGCAGCGGGATCATCATCAGGACGCCGAGGACGCCGCCGGTCAGCGAGATGAGGAAGGTGATGCCGATCTTCATCGGGAAGCCGAGGAAGATCAGCGCCGGCACGGTGAAGACGACCGCCGCCGCCACCGACTCGCCCGCCGAGCCGGTGGTCTGCACCACGTTGTTCTCCAGGATCGTCGGGCGGCCGAGCCACTTCAGGACGGTGATGGCCACGACCGCGATCGGCACCGAGGCCGAGGTGGTGAGCCCGACTCGCAGGCCCAGGTAGACCGACGCCGCGCCGAACACGATGCCGAGCAGCGATCCCAGGAGCACGGCGCGGAACGTGAGCTCGGCGGGCGACTGGCTGTCCGGGACGTACGGCGTGAACGCCGGTTCTGCTGCGGCCATGACGCGGGAGTCTAGCGGGGCCTGATCGGACCGGTCGGGCGCAGACGCGAACGGCTACCGCGGAGCCGCGGCCGGGTGCTGCGCCGCGTCCAGCAGCCGCTCGCCGGCGGCGAGCTCCTGGCCGGTGAGCCCCTTGGCGAACGGCAGCGCGCGCCATCGGGCCACGCGCCGCGGCGCCACGTCGCGCTGCAGCGCGCGCAGGTCGAGGGCCAGCCGCGCCCGCCGCCTGCCGTCCAGGTCGCCGAGGCGCGCCGAGAGGCGCCGCATGCCGGCGCGCTCCTCGGGATCGAGGCGCGCGGTGGCGAGCCAGCGCTCGCGCAGCACCCGCTGCCTGTCCGGGGGCAGCTCGGCGAAGCGCCGCTCCAGCTCCTCGAAGCGGCGGCGCTCCGCCGCCGGAAGGCGGCGCCAGGCGTCCACCCTCGCCCAGAGCTCGTCGGCGCTGAGCGCGGGCGCCGCGACAGTCGCCGGAGGCAGCGGGCCGTAGGACTCGGGGAAGAAGACGTCGAGGCCGGCCATCATGTCGAAGGAGCGCAGCAGCTCCAGCTCGGGCCGCGCCAGGGTCCGCGCCTTCTCCCCCTCGTCGACGTCCGGTGGCGCAGGCAGTCCGTCGGCGGTGGCGGGCGCGGCGGCGATCGGCGTCGCCGCCGGCGGATGCCCGGCGGCGCGCGGCGCGCTCGGGCGGGAGAGCACCACCGCTACCACCGTGCCGGCGACCACCAGCAGCAGCGCGCCCAGCAGGAGCGGCGAGACGCCGCGGCGCACCGAAGGCGCCTCGGCGATCCGCGCCAGGACACGCCTGTCGAAATCGGCGGGCTGCTCGCCGGCGGCATCCAGCGAGTAGAAGCGACGCAGGTCGCCGTAGCGCCGCGCCGTCTCCTGGCAACGAGGACAAGAGCTCAGGTGCTCGGCCACCGCGCCGCCGGAGGCGCCTCTGGCCAGAGCCTCCCGCACCGCCGGGCAGGCCATCGTGGGCGAACCCGCCCTCGGGCCGGCGTCGGGCGCGCGCTGGGGACGAGCGGAGCTCATGTCGAGCGCGCGGTCCACGCGAGCGGAGCTCATGTCGAAGAGCGGCGCCAGCAGCTGCTCGAGCGATCGCATCGCCTCGGTCAGGCGTTGGGCAAGCTCGGGCTCCGGGAGCCCGAGCACGGCCGCCGAGGTCACCGAAGGCAACCCGGCGACGAGACTGAACAGCAACGCCGCCCGCTGGTCGGGCGGCAGCGAGGAGACAGCCTCGCGAAGCAGCGCGGTGCGCGCCGCGGCGGACTCGGCCAGACGCGCCGCCGGGATCGACGGGTGCGCCGCGGCCGGCTCCGACTCGAGCCGCTTCCAGACCAGCGAGAAGAGCCACGTCGCGAACGGCTCCTGCTGGTACTCGGGCGCGCGGCGGAAGAGCTCGGCGAAGACCTCCACCGCCTCCTCGGTGGCCGCGGAGGGCTCGCGGCCGCGCTCGAAGACGGCGAAGACCGGGTACTTCCACCGCTGCAGGATCCGCGGGAACGCCCGCTGCTCTCCGGAGGCCGCCAGCAGCAGGTCTCCGGAGTCCGTGCTCGCCAGCGGCCCGGCGATCATGGCTACGGGCGCGAGAAGCGAGCCAGGAACCATTCCTGGACCGCGGACTCCCCCTTCTTGGCGACCTCCACCAGCTCACCCTGCTTGGTGGTCTCTCCCGGCTTCATCGTGTCGTCGAAGATCACCACCGCCGGCAGCCCCTTCCCGCGATCGATGCCGTAGGAGGCCGGCAGGGACGCGTTCTTGCCGCCCGGCGACACGTCGATGAAGACGAGCACGAACTCGTTCACGAAGGCGTCCAGGAAAAGCTTGGCGTGGAGGGCACGGTTGACGACCCGGCAGGGCTCGCAGTCATTCACGCCGAAGTCCAGCAGCAGGCGCTTTCCGGAAGCCGCCGCGACCCGCGCCCCGGCCTCGATCTGTCGGCGCCCGTCGCTGATCGGGTCGTAGATCGGGGCGTCGGCCTTCGGGGCGGGCGCCTTCGGGGCGGGCGTCGCCACCGGCGGGCGCGACGCCGCCGAGAGTGCGATCAGGAGCGTGAGGAAGGGCAACGTCACCGCCATCCCCTCAGTTCGGGCGCGGGGCGTCCACCACCGGCGCCGTGAAGTCGGTGCGGATCGGCCCGTAGCTCTTCTCGTAGAGCGCGATGTTCTGCGCCAGCGCCTCCAGGAGCTGCTTGGCGTGGACCGGCGTGGTCATCACCCGGGAGAGCACCCGCACGTCGTTGCGGCCCGGCACCACCCGCCCGAAGTCGAAGATGAACTCCGCCGGGTTGTGGATGATGTTGGCGAAGTTGATGTAGACGCCGCCCGCGACAGACTCGTCCAGCGAGAACTGGAGCGTGGGCGGCGCCGCGGGCTCGTTCTTCCCGTCGGCCATGAGAGGAGCTCCTCGGAGGACCGCGCGTCTGCGCGGCCGGTGGGCATTCTAAACGGGCGCTCTCCCGTAAGATCCGGAGCGTGCTTCGCCGCATCCTCCTTCCGGCCCTCCTGGTGTCGTCGGTGACCGCCGCCGCCGAGGAGCCCGCGGCGCTCGCCGAATGCGACGCGCACTGGGCGCGGAGGGCCGAGGGCTCGAGCGGCGGGACGGCCAAGCGGGAGGAGATCGACCTGGCGCTGGCCTCGTGCAAGAAGGCGGAAGCGGCCGAGCCCTCCTCGCTGGAGCCGCGCTGGCGGACGATGCGCGCCCTCTACTTCAAGGGGGAGTACACGACGAACGACCCCGAGGAGAAGAAGCGGGTCTTCGACGAGGGGAAGCGGGAAGGGGAGGAGGCCCTGGCGCTGATCCGCAAGCAGGCGTCGCCGAAGCTGAAGAAGCCGGCCGACAAGGCGACGCCGGTGGAGCTCGTCCCGGCGCTGAAGGGGGACGTGGCCGCCCTCCGGTGCTTCCTCTGGGCCGCGGTCGACTGGGGGAAGTGGGCGCTGGCCTTCGGGAAGTCGCAGGCCGTCAAGCAGGGGGCGGCCGCCAAGATCCGCGACTACGCCGCGGCGGCCATCCAGCTCGACCCGGCTTTCGACGACGGCGGCGGCTACCGCGTGCTGGGACGCCTCCACCACCAGACCCCGGCGGTGCCGTTCTTCACCGGCTGGGCCTCGCGCAAGGACGCGCTCGAGAACCTGCGGCTGGCCATGAAGGTCGCGCCGCGGCACTTCATCAACCGGCTCTACCTGGCCGAGGCGTTCTGGGACTACGAGAAGGAACGCCGCGCCGAGGCCGTCCAGATGCTGGAGGCGCTGGTCGCCGACACGCCTTCGCCGGAGTACGCCGTAGAGGACCGCAAGACCCAGGAGGAGGCGAAGGCCCTCTTGTCGACGTGGAAGAAACGGTAGAGAACATCCTCTCCGACAGGGTGTCCGGCGCATCGGAGATCGAGACGCGGACGCTCGAGGTGCTCAGCGGCCTGCCCGACGGCGCGCCGGAGGCGGAGCTCAGCGAGATCACCGACCGGCTGCTGGAGACGTTCCCCCAGATGGCGAACATCCAGGAGCTGGCAGCGGAGATCCAGCGCGTGCTGGCCGAGGAGCCGGCCCGCGCGGCGACGCTGCTGCGCGAGATGGCTGTCCGCCGCCTCTCCGAGCAGCGGCAGAAGGAACGGCGCCTTTCCGACGTCGTGGTGCCGCTGCTGCCACCGGGGGACCTGCTGGTCTTCACGCTGTCCAAGAGCGGCACCGTGCTCTCGGTCCTGGAGGACCTGCACGGCGCCGGCCGGCGGCTGGCGGTGCTGGTGGCCGAGAGCCGCCCCGGGGCCGAGGGGGCGCGCATGGCGCGCGACCTGGCCGAGCGCGGCATCCGGAGCCGCGCCTGCGACGACTTCCTGCTGCTCTCGCTGGTGCCGCCCGAAGCCTCGGCGCGCCGGCCGCCCGGCTACGCCGGAGCGGCGGTGGTGCTGGTGGGCGCCGATGCGGTGCACCCGGACGCCCTGGTCAACAAGGTGGGGACCAGGGCGCTGCTGGAGACGGCCCGGCACGTGAAAGTGCCGGCCTACGTGCTGGCCTCCTCCGCCAAGCTCCGCAGCGAGAACGCGCCGCGGGCGCTGGGCTCGCTCTTCGAGACGATCCCGCGCGACGAGGTGGTGGTGCTCACCGAGCGCGGCCGGGAGCCGCAGGAAGAGGGAGGGAAGGAATGAGCGAGGCGACCTGGGACGCGGTGGTGGTGGGCGCCGGCCCCTCGGGCTGCGCCACCGCCACGGCGCTCGCCCGGGCCGGGAGGAAGACGCTCCTCCTGGACCGCGACGAGAAGCCGCGCTTCAAGATCGGCGAGTCGCTCCTGCCCTTCAACATCCCGATCTTCGAGAAGCTCGGCTTCCTGCCGAAGCTGAAGGCCGCCGCCTTCCAGGAGAAGTACGGGGCCTTCTTCTGGAACGAGCGCACCGGCGGCACCCGCTCGGTGGTCTTCCGGACCGCCCTGGAGTCCCCCTATCCGATGGCCTACCAGGTGCAGCGCCAGCGTTTCGACGGACTCCTGGCCGAGCACGCCGCCGAGAGCGGCGCCACGGTGCGGCGCGGTGTCGCCGCCTCGGAGCTCGTCTTCGAGTCGGGGCGGGCCGTCGGCGTGAAGGTGAAGTCCCCGGCCGGCGAGGAGCTGATCCGCTCCCGCATCGTGGTCGACGCCACCGGGCAGGCGGCGCTGGTCGCCTCCCGCATGAAGATGCGCAAGGGGGACCCGAACCTCCGGCGCGCCGCGGTCTACGCGCACTACAAGGGAGTCTGGCGCCCGGAGGGGGAGCACGGCGGCGACATCCTGCTGCCGTTCCTGCCCGACGTCTGGTACTGGGCGATCCCGTTCTCCGACGGCACGACCTCGGTCGGCGCCGTCTTCGACCCGCGCCTGGCGGCCGGCCGCGCCGACGACCGGGAAGGGCTCCTCGGCGACCTCCTGTCGCGCTCGGCGAAGATGCGCGAGCTGCTGGCGAACGCCGAGCGGATCTCGCCGGTCTACGCGACGTCCGACTACTCGATCACCGCCGACCGCTTCTCCGGCGACGGCTGGGTTCTGGTCGGCGACGCCGCCACCTTCCTGGACCCGGTCTTCTCCACCGGCGTCCTCCTCGGCATGTCGGCCGGGGTGCGCGCGGCAGCCGTCGTCGACCGCTCGCTGACCTCCAAGGGGCGCGTGGACGGCGCCGACTTCCGCGAGTACGAGCGGGTGACCCGCAACATGGTGGCGCGCTTCCGGCCGTTCGTGTACGGCTACTACGACACCAGCTTCACCCGGCAGTTCTGCGAGAAGGGGCCCGACCTGCTGGAGCGCGCGGTCACCGCCATCCTGGCGGGCAACACCGAGAGGCCGTCGCTCAGGGTGCGGTTCCTGACCAGGCTGGTGCTACTGGCGTTCGCCTGGGGGAAGCTGCTCGACAGGGACGCGCGGAACGGAACGGTGCCAGCCGGCGCTCCCCAGCCGCCGGACGCGGGCGTCGGGAGCGAGCGCGAGCAGCGTTCGCACGCGGCGCCGTAGCCCGGGCACGACCCGCGACGGCGCCAGGTCGGCCAGCGGCCGCAAAACGAAACGGCGCCCGCCCAGGCGCGGGTGCGGAACGGTGAGCCGCGGCGTGGCGATCCTCGCGTTGCCGTAGATCAGCAGGTCGAGGTCGAGCGGCCGCGGAGCGTCCCGTACCGGCGACGGCCGGCGCCCGGCCTCGCGCTCCAGCCGCTGCAGCAGCGCCAGCAACGGGAGCGGCGCCAGCGCGGTGGTGCCGGTGACGACGGCGTTCAGGTAGTCGCGCTGCCGCGGTCCGCCCACCGGGGCAGTGCGGTAGAGCGGCGAGACGCGGACGTCGTCGAGCACCTCCGCCAGCCGCTCCACGGCGCCGGCAAGTGTGCGCGGCGAGTCGCCGATGTTGGAGCCGAGGCCGATCGCGACGAAGGTGCGCCGCGTCTTTTGTGACAGGTGAGAAGGGTCTGATGGCAAGGCGGACGACCGAGGCGGGCGAGGCGTAGCAGCGCTACGCCGCAGCCCAGCCGAGGGAGGACAACGCTGCCAGCAGGCCCTTATCGCCTGTCACTCAGTACTCGTCTTCCGAGTCCGTCTCGGGTCCCTCGAGGCTGGGAGACTCACCGAGCGGGAGCTCCTCGTCTTCCATGCCGCGGGCCGCGACCTCTTCGCCGCCACCGGGCTCCATCGAGCCGATGTCTTCCTCGTCCCGGTTGCGGTCGAAGAGATCGGGGTCCGCGAACTCGTCACGCTTGGCGCGCCTCGCGGCGTGCAGCATCACCGGCGACGTCGGAGTCGGCGGCGCCTCTTTCTGATCAGCGTGACACTTCGGGCAGAGCACCGGCACCTTCTTCAAGTCGTAAAACTTGGTGCCGCAGCGGAAGCATTCGTGTTTCTGACCAAGGTCCGGCATTGAGTCCCTCAAAAAGACGCCGGACCATAGCACCCGACCTCTGAGCGGTCAACGAATCTTCGGGGCACGTACACTCCGGCCGCGATGAGCGTCTTCAAGCGTTTTCTCGTCCTCGCTTTCCTCTCCGCGCCGGCCGTCGCGCAGCAGCCTTTCCAGGTGTTCGGGGCGCGCGCCCTGGCCATGGGCGGAGCCGGTGTGGCGCTGGACGACGGCGCCTCCTCGGTGCTCGACAACCCCGCCAACGTCCCGCCGGGAGGCGTCAAGTCGGCGGCCACGCTCGGCGGCTTCGGCATCGAGAGCGGAGACGTCCTGGACAACCTTTCCGAGCTGAGCGGCCGCGACCCGGCGGCGCTGGCGCAGAGCGCCGCGCAGGCGCTGGCCGCCGCCGACCGGCTGCGGACGCTGGCGACGCCGGGCAACGGCATCCTCGGGTCCGGACAGCGCCTCGGCGCCATCGCCATGAGCCGCGGCATCGCGGTCAGCGTGACGCGCCCCGCCTGGACCGGCGCCTACGTGCGCGCCGACCTCGCCCACGTCTCCGCCGGGGCCGATCCGGCGACGTCGATCCGCGACAACGGCTCGGTGGTCGCCTTCCGCGGCCTGTCGCTCACCGACTACTGCGTCTCCGGCGCGACCGACGTCGTGAAGGGGCTGCGCGTCGGCACCTCCCTGCACCTCCTCAAAGGGACGACCTACTCGAAGGAGGAGTCGGTCTTCACCACCGAGGTGGACGACCCCTTCCCGATGGCCCGCCGCGGGCTGACCGGCGACGAGCGCAGCCGCACCCGCTTCTCCTGGGACGTGGGCGCGCTGTTGACGTTCGGCCCGGTGCGGCTGGGCGGCGTCTACAAGGCGATCAACCGACCGCAGTTCCCGTTCGCCGACGGCTCGGCCGACGCCGGCAGCGCCATCACCCTGGGCCGCCAGGCCCGCGTCGGGGCGGCCGTCCACATCCCGGTCATCGGCATCACCGCGATCGGCGACCTGGACCTCACCAAGAACCAGACGCTGGTGCCCGGTCTCGAGAGCCGGCTCCTCAGCGGCGGCGCGGAAGGGAGGCTGGGGATCTTCTCGCTGCGCGGCGGCGCGTCGGTCAACCTCGCCTCCTCCGACCGCGAGAAGACGTTCTCGGCCGGCTTCGGCTTCTCGGCCGGGGTGGTACGCATCGACGGGGCGGCGGTCTTCCAGAGCACGCAGGGTTTGGGCGGCATGGTCACCGTCCGCGCCGGGCTGTAGTGGCGGCGGGCGATAAGGGCCCGCTGGCTGCGTTGTCGTCGCTCGGTCTCCCTGCGACGTGGCGCTGCCACGCCTCGGTCGCCTCGCTCCTCCGCCTTGCCATCGGACCCTTCTCGCCCGCCGCCGAACACGCGGTGTGCTTCATTTGCTGAAGTTCTCCCTGCTCGCCGAGCGCGGGGCCGCGCGGCGCGGGCGTCTGGAGCTGGACCACGGCACCGTCGAGACCCCGGCCTTCATGCCGGTCGGCACCGCCGGCACCGTGAAGGCGGCGCGCTGGAGCGACCTGGAAACGGCCGGCGCCGAGATCGTCCTGGGCAACACCTATCACCTGATGCTGCGGCCGGGCGGCGACGTCATCCGGCGGCTCGGCGGGCTGCACCGGTTCACCGGTTGGCAGCGCCCGATCCTGACCGACTCCGGCGGTTTCCAGGTGATGTCGCTGGCCAAGAGCCGCACGCTGCGCGAGGAGGGCGTCCTCTTCCGCAGCCACCTCGACGGCTCCGAGCACCTGCTCACGCCGGAGCGCGCGATGGAGCTCCAGCTGACCGATTTCCAGGTGGACGTGGCGATGGTGCTGGACGAGTGCACGCCGTATCCGGCCACGCTGCCGGAGGCGCGCGCGTCGATGGAGCTCACCCACCGCTGGGCCGAGCGCGCCGCCACCTGGCGGGCGCGGCAGCACGACGGGCGGGGCGCCGTCTTCGGCATCGTGCAGGGGAGCATGTTCGACGAGCTGCGGCGGGAGAGCGCGGCGTTCCTCTCGGAGCGCCCCTTCGACGGCGTCGCCGTGGGCGGGCTCTCGGTCGGCGAGCCCAAGCCGCAGATGCGCGCCATGGTGGAGCTCTGCGGGCCGCTGCTCCCGCGCGACCGGCCGCGCTACCTGATGGGGGTCGGCCGGCCGGACGACCTGTTGCACGCGGTGGCCCAGGGCTTCGACACCTTCGACTGCGTGCTGCCGACCCGCGCCGCCCGCCACGGCCTCCTCTACACGTCGGAGGGCACGCTGACGCTGAAGAACGCGCGCTTCCGCGAGGACCCCGCGCCGCCCGACCCGGCCTGCGCCTGCCCCACCTGCGCGCGCCACTCGCGCGCCTACCTGCGCCACCTCTTCACGATCGGCGAGCCCAGCGCGGCGACGCTCCTGACCGTGCACAACCTGACCGCCATTCTTGACTTGATGAGGGGAATCCGTGACGCTCTCGACGCCGACCGCTTCCAAGCGTTCGCCGACGAGGCTCTGCGCCTTTGGGAGCCCCGAAAGGACCTGACTTGATGCCTTTCCAGTTGCTGCAAGCGGCTCCGCAGTCGCCGGCGCAGAGCTTCGGACCGTTCATCCAGATGGCGCTGATCCTGGGCGTCTTCTACGTCGTCCTCTTCCTGCCGATGCGCAAGCAGCAGAAGAAGACCAAGGAGATGCTCTCCGCCCTGAAGAAGGGGGACCGGGTGGTCACCACCGGCGGCATCTACGGCCAGGTCGCGTCGGTCGAGGACCAGGTCGTCTGGGTCAAGATCGCCGACACGGTGAAGGTGAAGATGGCGCGCAGCGCGATCACCGGCATCGTCACCGAGAGCGGGGACGCCAAGGAGAGTACGGGGGCGTGACCCTCAGAGATGCCTGATCCCCTGGTTCTCTTTCAAACCTCGGACTGGCACGCAGGATCTCCGCTCACCGGGCACCGGCTGGCCTGGCCCGCCGAGCTGCGCGAGGTGCGCCGCGAGGAGGTGGACGGCGCCGCCGAGCGGGCCGTGAACGCGGCCCGCGACGCCGGGGCGGACGCATTGCTGGTCCCGGGGGACCTCTGGGAGGCGGAGAACGCGCCCCCCTCCTCGATCCACCGGATCGTCGAGGCGCTGGCCTCGTTCGCGCCCAGACCGGTCTTCATCGCCCCCGGCAACCACGACTACGCTGGCCCGGGCGGCTACTACGACCCGTCGGTGCTGGCAGCCCTCGGGATGCGCGCCTGGCCGGAGAACGTCGTCGTCTTCCGCAGCGACCGCTGGGAGCACTTCCCGGTCCCCGGCCGCCCCGACACCGTGGTCGTCGGCCGCGCCTTCCACCCCTCGCCGGGCGAGGAGATCCGCCCGCTCGCCTCGCCGCCGCCGCGTCCCGACACGCCCTACAGCGTGCTGCTGCTCCACGGCTCACTCGACAGCTACGCCGGCCCCGACCTGCCGGTCGGCAAGAAGCGCGTGGCGCCCTTCACGCGCGAAGAGCTGCTGGCCGCCGGCTTCAGCTGGACAGCGCTCGGCCACCACCACAACCTGCACACCGTCGACGACGACCTCGGCGTGGTGCGGGCCGCCTACTCCGGCTGTCCGACCGGGCGCGGCCTCGACGAGACCGGCCCGCGCTTCTTCCTGAAGGTCACCCTCGACGGAGCGGAGCGGACGGAGGTCGAGCTCGTCCCGTCGGACGCCCGCACGATCCGCGACCTCTCCCTGGACGCCACCGACCTGGATGGCCGCGAGCTGGCCGAGAGGGCGCTGGCGCTGCTGGCCGCGGAAGGGGTCCAGGCGGTGGATGTCGTGCGCCTGACGCTGACCGGCGTGCTGGCCTACGGCGCTCGCCCCGCTGCGCTGCAGCCGGTGGTGGCTCCTTCGGTCGCCCACGCGGTGCTGCGCGACAGCACCACCCGGCCGGCGGCGCCCGGGGCTGCGGGGCGGGAGAGCGCCGAGAGCCGGTTCACGGCGTCGCTGCTGGCGCGGCGCGAGGGCGCCGTTGAAGACGAGCGCCGCGTGCTGGACCTGGCGTTGCGGCTGGGGCGCGACGCCCTGGCCGGCCGCGCGCTGACACCTCCCGACCCGGAGGACGCGTGAGGATCGAGCGGATCCGGATCCAGGGCTTCGGGCCGCTGACCGGCGCCGACCTCGCCTGGCCCGAGGGGAAGCTCGTGCTGGTGGTGGATCCGAACGAGACCGGCAAGACGTCGCTCTGCGAGGCGGTGCTGGCGGCGCTCTTCGGCCTGCCGCGGCATCGCGCCGGGCGCGCCCGCGACGTCCGCAAGCCGCGCGGAGGCGCCCGCTTCGCGGTCGGCCTGGACATCGCGTCGGCCGACGGCCGTCTGTCGATCGACCGCGACCTGGAGACCGGGACGCTGCGGGTCATCGACCGGCAGAACGGCGAGGACGCCACCCGCGACTACCTGCGCAGCGGCGGGCGCGACGTGCTGGGCGAGCGCCTGACCGGCCTGACCGAGTCGCTCTTCCGCTCGACCGCCTACGTCGGACAGAACCGCCTCGACGCCGACGAGCTCGACTCCACGCTCACCGTGGAGCTGGCTCGCATCGCCGACAGCGGCGGCGGTGAGGCCTCGGTGGTGCGGGCGCTGCGGGTGCTGCAGGAAGCGCGCACCAAGATGCCGGAGGCCGTCACCGGTCCGAGCGTCTCGGTGGAGACCGAGATCCTCCGGCTCACCCGCAAGTGCGAGGAGCGGTCGGCGGACTCGGCCAAGCTGGCCGGCGCGCGGGCCGCCGCCGCCGAGCTGTCGGCCCGGCTGGCCCGTCTCAGCGGAGAGCGCGCCGCGTCGGTGCGCCGGGCGGCGCTGGCCGAGATCGCGGTGGCCGAGACCGAGCGCCTGGCGCTGGCCGCCCGCCTCGCCGAGATCCGCGCCGCCGAGGAGGCGCGCGCCGCGCTGGTTGCCGAGGCGTCGGCCCTCGAGCGGGAGGCGAGCCTCTTCTCCGAGGAGGCCCTGCAGGCGATCGACCGGGTGCGTGAGGAGCGCGGCGGCCGCCCCGAGGCGCTGGAGAAGGCGCGCGGCTCGCTGGCCGCCGAGGAGCAGCGGGCGGTCGAGGAGCGGAGGCCGCTGTCGATGCGCTACGGCCCGCTCTTCGGCCTCGGCGACGAGGAGCGGGTGCGCTTGAGCGCGCTGCTGGCGTCGATCGTGGAGAGCGCCCGCGAGTCGGCCACCGCCGAGGAGGCGCTGGAGGCGCAGTGGGAGGAGCTCCAGCGGGAGGGCCTGGCGAACGACCTGAAGCGCCTGGACGCGTTGCCGCCGGCGGACCGCGACTTCCTGCAGGGAGCCGAGGAGGAGCGGCGCGCGCTGGAGCTGCAGATCGTGCAGGCGGAGCGGCGCGTGGCCGAGGGCTCCTCCGGCGCGGCGATCGCCGCCGGCGAGCGGCGCGAGCGCGTCAAGCGGGCCCGCGGCCTGGTGTCGCTGGCCGCGCTGCTGGTGCCGCTGGTGCTCTACCTGGCGCTGCCGAAGCCGCGAGTCGCCATGCCGGCGGTCGCCGCCACGGCCGCGTTCACCGCCGGGCTGCTCCTGTTCGGCGCGGTGGCCTGGTGGCGCGGCAGCCGTCACCGCCGCGGCGACGAGGCGCGTCTCAAGGACGAGGAGCTGGCGGCCCGCGCGGCCGCGCACCAGGCGCGCCAGCTGCTCTCGGGGCTCCGGCAGAACCTCGACCGGATCGCACGCGGCTCCGGCTTCGGCGACGCCGCCACGCTGCAGAAGGCGCATCGCCGGGCCCGCGCCGCCGACGAGAAGCGCCGCGTGCTGCTGGAGCGGCGGGTGCGGCGGGACGCGATCCTGGAGCGCCGGGAGGCGCTGGCGCTGGAGCTGGACGCGTTCCGCGCCGCGCTCTCGTCTCCGGCCGGGCTGCCGTCGGTCGAGGACGCGCAGGCGACGCTGGCGATCCTGGAGGAGCTGGACCGCCTGCATCGCACCGCCCGCGAGCAGGCCGCGGCGCGCGAACGGGAGTCGGAGCGGCTGCGCGAGGAGGAGGCGGCGCTGGCGCAGCTGGAGCGCGTCCTGAGGGACGCGCTGGCGCGCGTCGGGGTGCCGCGGCGCCTCTCGCTGCCCGAGGCGCTCCTCTTCGTGGAGGCCGGGCGCCGGCGCGCCCACCGGCGTCGCGAGATCCTGGAGGTGGAGCTGCCGGCGCGGGAGGCCGCGCTGCCCGGCGACGACCGGGTGGCGCTGGCGGCCCGGGTGACGGCGCTGGAATCCGAGGTCGCCCGGCGGCTGGAGGGGCTCGGGGCGCGCTCCGAGGAGCTGGCCGTCGCCGAGACACCGGAAGCGGCGCGCCGGGCTGCCGAGGAGGCCCGCGCCGCCGCGCGCGAGGCTGAGGAAGCCTGCGCCGCCGCGGAACGCGACCTGGCGGCGCGGGTGCGCGACGGCGGCGAGCGCGCCCGCGAGGCCGAGGAAGGCCGGGCCGAGGCCGACGCGCAGCTTCGTCGCGCCGTCCTCTTCCGGGACGCCCTGGACGTGGCGCGCGAGGCGCTGGCCTCGGCGGCCTCGGCGGCTTACGGTGACTTCCGGCGAGGGCTCTCCGAGGCCTCGCGCAGCATCCTCTCGGCCTGGCGGCTGCCCTACGAGGCGCTGGAGTTCGCCGACGACCTCTCGGTCTCGGCGGTGGCCCGCGGCGGGCGGCTGGTGACGCGCATCGAGCTCGCCCAGGCGCTCTCGACCGGCGCCAGGGAGCAGCTCCACCTCATCGCCCGCCTGGCGGCGCTCCGCTACCTCGGCACCGGCGAGCGAGGCGTGCCGCTCCTCCTGGACGACCCGCTGGTCGGCTGCGACGACGAGCGCTTCGCGGCGGTCATGAGCTTCCTGGCGCGCGAGGTGCTGGACGAGCGCCCGGTCCTGCTGGTGACGTGCCACGCTTGGAGGCACGAACGCCTTCTTTCGCTGCTGCCGCCGGATGTCCGCGAACGCATCCACCAGGTGACCCTGACCCCCTCGGGGGGCGCCGGCGCGCCGGCGCCCCAATTTGACGCAGCCCTGGGGCCTGCATAGACTCCGCCGGTTCGCCCGGAGAGGGCGGCCGTAATCCCCAGCGGGTCTCGCGATCACAGCCATGGGCGCCGAGAGGTCGGCGTCCAGTCCGGCGGCTCGACGGGATCCGTAGCATTCCGGAGGTTGTCACCCGTGAATAAGCCCACCGGCTGGCGAGTCGCCCTGACGGTCGCCGTGCTCCTCGGCTCCCTGTTCGCGTATTGGTGGCGCGGCCGCGAGGCGCTCAAGAAGCTCCCCACCGCTCCGCCCAATCCGACGCTGCAGGACGTCCTGAAGAACGGACTGAAGCTCGGCCTCGACCTCAAGGGCGGCATCCAGCTGCTGATGCAGGTGCGGACGGCCGACGCGTTGAAGGCCGAGGCGCAGGACGCCATCGACCACATCAAGGATGAGGCCGGGCGGCGCGGCGTGGCGCTCGGGCCGATCGCGCCTCCGGACGGCGCCGGCTTCACCGTCAAGCTGGAGGGGGCCGACCCCGCCAAGCTGAAGGACCTCGTGAAGAACGCCCTGCCCACCACCGACTGGTCGGTGGACGAGCGCGGCAGCGAGTGGCGCATCCAGTTCACCGACTACGCCCGCCAGCAGATCGAGGACCAGGCCGCGCGCCAGGCGGTGGAGACGATCCGCAACCGCGTCGACGCCCTGGGAGTCGCCGAGCCGGTCATCCAGCGGCAGGGGGTGGACCGCATCCTGGTGATGCTCCCCGGCGTGGACGACCCGAGCCGGGTGAAGGAGATCATCGGCACCACCGGTCTCCTCGAGCTGCGCATGGTGGACGAGCGCGGCGCCAACGCTCCGCTGACCTACGGCTCCCCCGACGAGGCCGCCAAGGCCTACGGCGGCCAGGTCCCGGCCGACCTCGAGGTCGTCGAGGGCTTCACCGAGGACACCCAGGCACGCACCCGCAACGTCATCTACTGGGTGCTGAAGCGCGCCTCCACCGTCACCGGCCGCGACCTCAAGAACGCCCGCGTGGGACGCGACCGCAACAGCCGGCCGGCGGTCGAGTTCTTCCTGAACGCCCAGGGCGCCGACAAGTTCAGCAAGGCGACGGCCGCCAACATCGGCCGCCACCTGGCGATCGTGCTGGACCACCGCGTCCAGACCGCTCCGGAGATCCAGGGTGAGATCCGCGACACCGGCGAGATCACCGGCAACTTCACTCCCGAGAAGGCCGACGCGCTGGCGCTCATCCTGCGCTCCGGCGCGCTGCCGGCGGAGATGGTGATCCTGGAGGAGCGCACCGTCGGGCCGTCGCTGGGCTACGACTCGATCAAGCAGGGGATCCTGGCGTCGCTCATCGGGATGCTCCTGGTCTTCGTGGCCACCGTCATCTACTACCGGCTGGCCGGCGTGAACGCGGTCCTGGCGCTGGTCCTGAATGCCGTGATCCTCCTCGGAGTGATGGCCTGGCTGAACTTCACGCTGACCTTGCCCGGCATCGCCGGCTTCATCCTGACGATCGGCATGGCGGTCGACTCCAACGTCCTGATCTTCGAGCGCATCCGTGAGGAGCTCGAGGGCGGCAAGGCGCCCAGAGTCGCCATCGACCTCGGCTTCAAGCGCGCCTTCGGGACCATCATCGACACCCACGTCACCACCATCTCGGCGGCGCTCTTCCTCTTCCAGTTCGGAACCGGCCCGGTGAAGGGCTTCGCGGTCACCCTGGTCGTCGGCCTGGCGGCCTCCATCTTCACGGCCGTCTTCGTCTCCCACCTCATGTTCGACCTCATCTACGGCAGGCAGGCCAAGGTCGAGTCGATCTCCATCGGATAGCGAGAAGGAAACGTGCGAGTTCTCCAGAACACCAAGATCGACTTCCTGAAGGCCAAGGGCAAGGCCATTGCCATCTCGGTCGTCCTCATCCTCATCGGGACCGCCGACCTGGTCCGCAAGGGCGGCCCCCGCTTCGGGATCGACTTCACCGGCGGCACCCAGATCATCTACGGCTTCTCCCAGAAGCCCGACGAGGACCAGCTCCGCAAGATCATCGGCGCCACCGACCTCAAGGTGGAGTCGATCCAGCGCTTCGACCGGCCCGAGCGCAACCAGGTGGCGGTGCGGGTGCGCCAGGAGAAGGAAGGGCGCGACGTCAGCCGCGAGGTGACCGACTCGCTGCGGAAGTCCCTGAACCCGGCGGCCGCGGCCGACGCCTTCGACCTCAACCTGCAGGGCGAGGAGCTCCTCCTGGCCAAGCTGCAGCAGGAGGACCCCGAGAAGTTCGCCACCCGTCCGAACGCCGACGCCAAGGTGGAATACGGGCGGATCGCCCACAGCATCATCCAGCAGCGCTCGACCATGGGACTCTTCCACTCGGTGAACGACGCGGCCAAGGCGCCCGGGGTCTCGCCGGCCGTCGGCGAATGGCTGAGGCAGCGGACCACGGCCGGCCCCTTCACGCTGCTCTCGGCCGAGAGCGTCGGCCCGCAGGTCGGCAAGGACCTTCGCGAGAAGGGCCTCTGGGCGATCATCCTCTCCTGGACGGCGATGCTGACCTACATCGCCCTCCGCTTCCGGTCCTGGTCGTTCGGCACCGCGGCGGTCGTGGCGCTGATCCACGACACCTGGGTCACGCTGGGGTTCTGCTCGCTCCTCAACGTCGAGATCTCGCTCACCGTCGTCGCGTCGTTCCTGACGCTGATCGGCTACTCGGTGAACGACACGGTGGTCATCTTCGACCGCATCCGCGAGAACCTGCCGAAGATGAAGCGCTCCTCGATGGAAGACATCATCAACCTCTCGGTGAACCAGACGCTGGCGCGGACCATCCTCACCTCGGCGCTGACGTTCCTGGTGGTGGTGACGCTCTTCGTCTTCGGCGGCGAGGTGCTGCGCGGCTTCTCGTTCGTGCTCCTGGTCGGCCTGATCGTCGGCTCCTACTCCACGATCTTCATCGCCTCGCCGGTGGTGATCTGGTGGCAGAAGACGTTCTCCAAGCAGGCCGGCAAGAGCGGCGGGACGGCTCCGGCCCCCGCTCCGGTGACCAAGGGCAAGACCGCCAAGGCGAGGTAGGAAGGCGAAACTCCCGGCCGCGGGGGGGAATGGGGGACCCGGGCGCGGGTCCCCCGAACATGGCCAGTCAGGTTGCGGAAGTCTGAGGCTCCACGGATTCCGCAACAGTCTCGGTCCCGAACACCCCTTCCCACTTCGCAACGAGAACCGCCGCAACGCAGTTACCGGCCAGGTTGATGGAGGTGCGCCCCATGTCCATCAGCTCGTCCACCGCCAGGATCATCGCCACGCCCGCCTCGCCCGGAAGGCCGAACGACGCGCAGCCGGCGGCGATGATGACCAGCGAGGCGCGCGGCACCGCGGCCACGCCCTTGGTTGTCAGCATGAAGGTCAGCATCATGACGATCTGCTCGGCGATGGTCAGGTGGCGCCCGGCCGCCTGCGCGATCGTCAGCGTCGCCAGCGAGATGTAGAGCGTCGAGCCGTCCAGGTTGAAGCTGTAGCCGGCCGGCAGCACGAAGCCGGCCACGCTCTTGGGCACGCCGAACTCCACCACCCGCTCCAATGCCCGAGGCAGCGCCGCCTCGGAGGAGGCCGTGGTGAAGGCGATCACGAACGGCTCCCGGATGGCCTTGAAGAACGCCACGACCGAGACGCGGCAGATCTTCAGCGCCGGGATCAGCACCAGCAGCGTGAAGACGATCAACGCGCCGTAGAGCGAGAGCACCAGCTTGGCGTAGCTGCCCAGCACTGCCAGGCCGTGGTGCGCGACCGCCGCGGCGATCGCGCCGAAGACGCCCAGCGGAGTCAGCGCCATCACGTAGTCGGTCAGCTTGAAGAGGACGGTCACCACCGAGTCGAAGAACTTCACGAACGCGTCGGAGCGCGCGCCGACGTGCGCCGCGGCGATGCCCAGCAGGGTCGCGAAGATGACGATCTGCAGGATGTCCTGCCGCGCCATCGAGTCGATCACGTTGGAGGGGAAGAGGTGCAGCAGCGTCTCGACCAGCGTCTTCGGCTTGGCCAGCGTGGTCTCGCCGGTCGACGGCAGCGTCAGGTCGAGGCCCGGCTTCACCACATTGGCGAACGTGAGGCCGATGAGGAGCGCGATGGTGGTGGCGATCTCGAAGTAGACGAGCGCCTTGAGCCCCATGCGGCCGACCGCCTTGATGTCGCCGGTCTTGCCGATGCCGAGCACGATCGTGGAGAAGATCAGCGGCACCACCAGCATCTTGATCAGGCTGATGAACGCCTTGGAGAGGAAGCGGAACGCCTCGTAGGCGTGCGGGTGGCTCTCCATCGGCAGCAGCCAGCCGAGGAACACGCCCAGGAAGAGCGCGTAGAAGATGAGCGCGGTGGAGGAGAGGGCGGGGTGCCTGCGCGACCTGACCGTCACCTCCGCCGGATTCACGCGGCCGCGTCCTGGCCCCGCTCGCGCCGGGCCTTCCAGTACTCCCAGGCGATCGGCAGCACCGAGAGCAGCACGATGGCGATCGCCACCTTCTCGATGTTCTTGGGGATCCAGGGGAAGACGCTGCCGAGCAGGTAACCGCCCCCCACCATCGACCAGACCCAGGCGACGCCGCCCACCACGTTGAAGGTCACGAACTTCCTGTAATTCATTTCCGCCGCACCGGCGACCGTCGGGGCGAAGGTGCGGATGATCGGGACGAAGCGGGCCAGGATGATGGTCTTGCCGCCGTACTTCTCGTAGAAGTCGTGCGCCGCGATCAGGTGCTTGCGCTTGAAGAACCGCGAGTCGGGGCGGCTGTAGAGCGCCTGGCCGGCCTTCCGTCCGATGAGATAGCCCGTCTGGTCGCCGGCCACCGCCATCACCGAGAGGCCGACCAGGAGCACCCAGACGTTGAACTTGCCTCCGGCCGCCAGGATGCCGGCGGTCACCAGGAGCGAGTCGCCGGGCAGGAAGAAGCCGACGAGGAGGCCGGTCTCGGCGAAGACGATCCCGAAGAGACCGACGAGACCGACCTTGAGGATGAGGGGCTCGACGTCGCTGAGGAAGTGCAGGACGCTCTTGAGGAAGTCGATGACGCTGCCGATCACGCGCGGAGATTAACTTGTCTGCCCCTCCCGCATGGCGCCTCACGACATGGCAGTTCCCCGATAATCGGGACCGTGCGCAGGTTCGAGGACATCCTCGACAAGGTCGAGAGCTACCTCCCGGACGTGGACGAAGACTTCCTGAGGAAGGCCTACGTCATCTCCGCGCACGCCCACCGCCACCAGATCCGTTCCTCCGGCGAGCCCTACCTGATCCACCCGCTGGAGGTCGCGATGATCCTGGCGGAGATGAAGGTGGACGAGACCACCATCGCCACCGGCCTCCTCCACGACGTCCTGGAGGACACCTCGGTCACCAAGGAGCGCCTGAAGGAGCTCTTCGGCGGCGACGTCCTCCACCTCGTCGACGGCGTCACCAAGATCGGCAAGTACGCCTTCACCTCGCGCGAGGCCCAGCAGGCCGAGACGTTCCGCAAGATGCTGCTGGCGATGACCGACGACCTGCGGGTCATCCTGGTCAAGCTGGCCGACCGGCTCCACAACATGCGCACCCTGCAGCACCTGCCCGAGGAGAAGCGGCAGGCCATCGCCCGCGAGACCATGGACATCTACGCGCCGCTGGCGAACCGGCTCGGCATGGGGCGCATGAAGGGGGAGCTCGAGGACCTGGCCTTCCGCTTCCTGCACCCCGAGGAGTTCGACTCGCTGCGCGCCGCGGTGGACGAGCGGATGACCGCCTCGGCGGCGTCGGTCGAGAAGATCCGGCTGGAGCTGCTGGAGAGCATCGGCGAGGCCGGCGTGGCCGCCGACGTGACCGGCCGGGTGAAGCGCTACTGGTCGATCCGCCAGAAGCTGATCCGCCAGGCCATCCCGCTCGACCAGCTCTACGACGTGCTGGCGTTCCGCGTCCTGGTCGAGGACGTGCGCGCCTGCTACACCGTGCTCGGCGTCGTCCACCAGGCCTGGCGCCCCGTGCCGGGGCGCATCAAGGACTACATCGCGATGCCCAAGCCGAACCTCTACCAGTCGCTGCACACCACGGTGGTGCCCGAAGGCGCTCCCCCCTTCGAGGTACAGATCCGGACCCGCGAGATGGACCTCATCGCCGAGCAGGGCATCGCCGCTCACTGGAAGTACAAGGAGGGCAGGCTCGACCCGCGCGCCGACGAGCAGCGCATCAACCTCCTGCGGCAGCTGGTGGAGACGACGAGGGAGGTCTCCGACCCACGGGAGTTCCTGTCGTCGCTCAAGATCGACCTCTATCCCGACGAGGTCTACGTCTTCTCACCCAAGGGGCACGTCTTCTCGTTCCCGCGCGGCGCCACGCCGGTCGACTTCGCCTACCGGGTCCACACCGAGGTGGGGCACCGCTGCGTCGGGGCTCGGGTGAACGGCAAGCTGGTCCCGTTGAAGACACCGCTCTCCAACGGCGACATCGTCGAGGTGCTGACCTCGCCGCAGGCACAGCCCTCGCGCGACTGGATGTCGTTCGTGGTGACCTCGCGGGCCCGCAACAAGCTGAAGGCCTACATCCACGGCGCCGAGAAGGAGCGCTCCATCGAGATCGGCAAGAAGCTGCTCGAGAAGGAGCTCAAGAAGGTCAAGAAGCGGCTGCAGCGGCTGCTGGACGAGAAGGCCTTCGACCCGATCCTGCACGACGTCGGGGTGGCCCGCGTCGAGGACCTCCTGGCCGACATCGGCTTCGGCAAGACCCTGCCGAAGACCGTCGTCGGCAAGCTCTTCCCCAAGGAGTCACCCAAGGAGCCGGAGGCGCCCAGCGCGCTGCAGAAGGCGGTGCGGCGCATCCTGCCCTCGGGCGGCGCCGGCGTGCGGGTGAAGGGGGAGAACGACCTGCTGGTTTCCCTGGCCAAATGCTGCAAGCCCCTGCCCGGGGAGGAGATCGTCGGCTACGTGACCCGCGGCCGCGGTGTCTCGATCCACTCCACCGCCTGTCCCAACGTGCGGGCGCTCCTGTTCGACCCGAGCCGCGAGATCGAGGTGGAGTGGGAGACCGCCAAGAACGTCTCCTTCACGGTCGACCTGGTCATCGAGACCGAGGACCGTCCGGGGATGCTGGCCAGGATCACCAAGGTGATCTCCGAGGCGGAATCCAACATCCAGGCGATCGAGGCGCGCACGCGCCCGGACGGCACGGCGACGATCGAGGGGAGCATCACGACCCCCGACCGTAAGCACCTGGAGAAGCTGCTGGTAACGCTGCGGAAACTCCCCGGCGTGACCGAGGTCCGCCGCCGGTTTGCTCCCGCCCAAGGAGCGGGTTAACCCGGGCGTATCGCCCGGGTCCTACCGGACTGTCTTTTCGACCTTGCCGGATCGTAGACAGCGCGTGCAGACGTCGATGCGGCGGGAGCCGCCGGGGACGGAAGCCCGGACGCGCCGCAGGTTGGGCTTGAACTGCCGGTTGGAGACGTTGTGCGCATGGCTGATGCGGTGGCCGGCGACCGGCTTCTTTCCGCAAATCTCACACGACTGGGGCATGACGTCACTTCCTAATTAGGCTATTCAGGGGTCTGGTGGGGAATCCGACGAGGGGTTCCCGCCGAACCATGCCTTATAGCGCCCGGAGGACGTGGAAGCAAGGTAATTCCTTCTCCTTGATCGCCTTGACACGAACTAGGGGGCCGGGGCGACAATAGCGTCACTAGTAGGCGTATCCCCTAACTAACGGTAGAGCCCCGAGTCGGTTCCGGAGCGTAAGGGAGGGAGACCGTACCGTGTTGTTCCGCAAGCCCAAGAACCTTGTCGGGCTCGACATCGGCTCCTCGGCGGTCAAGCTCGTGGAGCTGAGAGAGGGCAAAGAGGGGCGGTTCCAGCTCGTCAAGGCGGGTCTGGAAAGCCTCTCTCCGGAAGCGATCGTGGACGGGGCCATCATGGACTCGTCGCTGGTCGTCGAGACGATCTCGCGGCTCCTGACGTCGACCGGCGTCAAGAACCAGAACGTGGCGGTTTCGGTGTCCGGCCACTCGGTGATCGTCAAGAAGATCCAGCTCCCCACCATGGCCGAGGAGGAGCTCTCCGAATCGATCCGGTGGGAAGCCGAGCAGTACGTCCCGTTCGACATCAACGACGTCTACCTGGACTACGTGGTGCTCGAGGCGGGCACCGCCGGCGAGACGATGAGCGTCCTTCTCGTCGCCGCCAAGAAGGAGAAGGTCGACGACTTCAAGAACGTCGTCACCCAGAGCGGCCGGGTGCCGGGGCTGGTGGACGTCGACGCCTTCGCGCTCCAGAACTGCTACGAGGTGAACTACGGCGTCGACCCGACGCGCGTGGTGGCGCTGGTGAACATCGGTGCCTCGGTCATGAACGTGAACATCCTGGCGCAGGGACAGACGGTCTTCTGGCGCGACATCACGTTCGGCGGCAACCAGTTCACCGACGCGCTGCAGAAGGCCTATTCGCTGAACTTCGAGCAGGCCGAGGCCCTCAAGAAGGGGGAGCCGATCGCCGGGCAGACGCCGCAGTCCATCCAGCCGGTGCTCACCGGCGTCTCCGAGGACGTGGCCGCCGAGCTCCAGAAGACGCTCGACTTCTTCCAGGCCACCTCCGGCGCCGACCGCGTGGACCAGATGATGATCAGCGGCGGCAGCTCCCGCGTCAGCCGCCTCGACGAGGTGCTGAAGGCCAAGTTCGGCATCCCCGTCGAGATCCTCGACCCGTTCCGCTCCGTCTCCGCCGACGAGCGGGCCGTCGACGGCACCTGGCTGAGGGACAACTCTCCGTCGCTGGCGATCGCGGTCGGTCTGGGCGTGCGGAAGCTGGGCGACTGAGGAGGGCGCGATGATCAAGATCAACCTCCTCTCGGAAGCCAAACCCACCAAGCGGAAGAAGGGCGTCGCCGCTCTCGGCGGTGCCGGGCGGATGAACGTCGTGCTGCTGGTCGGCATGACGATGCTCGGCCTCCTCGTCTGCTTCGTGCGCTGGTGGATGCTCCGCGCCGAGACGAACCGCCTCGACGAGGAGATCCGCCGGGCGCAGGCCGAGGTCTCTCGCCTCGAGGCCGTGCTGCGCGAGGTGCAGGACTTCGAGAACAAGAAGGCGCGCCTGCAGAGGAAGGTCGACCTCATCAACCAGCTCAAGGCCAACCAGCGCGGCCCGGTTCGCCTCATGGACGAGGTGTCCAAGGCGCTGCCGGACCTGCTCTGGCTCGAGCGCATGGAGGTCGTCGGGCAGGACGTCGGCCTGGTGGGCAAGGCGCTCAACGCGCCGGCCGTCGCCAACTACCTGGAGAACCTCAAGCGCCAGCCGCTGTTCCAGGAGCCGGTGCTCCGCTTCGTCAGCGCCTGCGGCGGCGGCGGACAGCCGCTCTACTGCTTCGACCTCGGCTTCACGTTCGCGAACCTGGAGAAGGTCCAGATCGAGGAGCAGCCCGCCGCGCCCGCCGAAGGCGGAGCGCCCGCCGGCGCGCCCAAGGCCGAGGGACTGGGCAATCCCCCCTCCCACGCAGCTGCTAGCGCAGTGGCGGGGATGTAGGAGGCTGCGATGGCGCTCGAACTGAAGCAGCTCGAAGGGAAGCCCTGGTACTACGGCTTCGGCATCGGCCTGGTCCTCGCCGGCGCGTTCTACCTGGTCGCCCACCTCTACTGGCCCAGCTACACCGAGATGCAGCGGACGATCGACGGCAAGAAGGACGAGCTGGCCAAGCTCCAGGACAAGATCAACCAGGGGCGCGCCGCCGAGCGGCGGCTGCCGCAGCTGCGCGAGGAGGTCCGCCGGATCGAGCTCGACCTGCAGCGGCTGATCCAGATCCTGCCCACGCTGCGCAACACCGAGGAGCTCCTGAAGAAGATCGACGCGCTGGTCCGCCAGGGGGACTTCTTCCTGAAGCGCTTCGCGCCGCGCGGCTACGTGAACAAGGAGTTCTACGCCGAGTGGCCCATCGACATCGCGCTCGACGGGACGTATCACAACCTGGCGCTCTTCTTCGCCCGGGTGGCACGCTTCTCGCGGATCATCAACGTCGACGACCTGGTGATGACGAGCGCTCAGGCCCAGGGGCGCACGCTGGCCGCCAACTTCATCCTCAAGACGTTCATCTACATCGGCGATCAGGATGAAAAAGCGGGCGGAGCCGCCCCGGGCGGTCCCAACCGTCCGCCGAGGGGGAACAGGTGAGGCCTATGAACGCGCGCCGAGGCCTCCTCGTCCCGCTCGCCTCCGTCCTGGCGATCCTCGCCTATGCACCGTGCGAGGCGCAGGCCCCGGCCGCGCCACCTCCCGCCGCGCCGGCGCAGCCGCCGGGCGCGATCAAGGTGCCGGTGCCGTCCGAGCAGCAGGAAGCCGCCCCGCCGGTCTACACCTACGAGGTCGGCGGCCGGCGCGACCCGTTCAAGTCGCTGCTGATCCGCGACACCAACGTGCCTCGCGACCGTCCGCCCGGCCTCCCCGGCATGCTGGTGGAGGAGCTCGAGCTGCAGGGCACGATCAAGACCGCGCAGGGCTGGATCGCGATGATGCGCGGCTCCGACAACAAGTCGTACCTGCTGCGGAAAGGCACCACCGTCTTCGACGGCGAGGTCACCGACATCAACGCCACGGACGTCACGTTCCGGCAGAACGTCAGCGACCCCACCAACCCGAAGCCTTTCCGGGACGTGACCAAGTCCTTGATGCTCGCTAGGCCGCGATAGGGGACATGATGATGATGACGACATCCCGGCCCGCCGCCCCCGTTCCTCCCGCCCACCGGGGAGAGACGCGGGCCGGTCACGTGATGAAGACCACCACGCCTGGGGGAGGAACCATGCAGCGAACCCTTGGGGTCCATGCGCCCGGTGTCGCTATCTCTCTCGTACTCGCCGCCTTGGTCACGGCGGGGTGCGCCTCGCAGAACCCGTCCGCTTCGGTGGCGGCCAGCGGCGGCGACTCGGGAGCGGTTGCGGGAGCGCCTCGGCCGGTCGTGCTGACGGGGGCCACCTTCCTCACCGAAGGGGAGACGCCGCGTCTCCTGCTGTCGGGCGAGGGGCCGCTTTCGCCGACCGTCTACTCGCGCGACGACGCGCGCCGCATCGTGGTGGACCTCCCGAACGTCGTCACCTCGCCGGGCATGGAGCCGCCGCGGGTCAAGGGCGGTCTCCTCTCCCGCGTCGAGGTGCGCTCGTTCACCGAGATGGGCGTGCCGCACGTGCAGTTCGAGCTGGCAGCGGCCTCCGCGCTCGACACCAAGATCGGCACCGAACCGGGGTCGTCGGCACTGGCGATCGCGTTCTTCCACCCGGCTCCCGCGGCCGCGGAGCCGGGGGCGGTCCTGGCCGACGCGTCCGCCGCTCCGGTGCCCGAGCCGGCCCCGATCACGATCGAGACGCTTCCCTCGCGACCGTCGGGTACCGCGCTGGCGTCTTCCAGCCTCGACGCCGCCCCCGCGACCGCCCAGGCGGGCCAGCCGGTGGCGCTGGTACGCCACACTCCCAAGGGGACCGCGGCCACGCGTCTCCTCTCCGTCGCGGCGCGCCGCTCGCCCGCCGGCGCGGTGGTGACGCTGGCCGGGGACGGCCCGTTCGCCTACGAAGGGTTCCTCCTGGCCGACCCGCCGCGCTACGTGGTCGACCTGGGCGGTGTCCGGAACGTCTCCAAGGGGAAAGCGGTCGACGTCAAGAGCGGGGCCGTCAGCCGGGTCCGGGTTTCGCAGTTCCGGAGCGAGGCCCCTCTGGTGACGCGCGTCGTGTTCGACCTGGAGTCCGGCGTGCTGCCGGAGCTGCTCCCCACCGCCAACGGCCTCTCGGTCAGCTTCGGTCGCCAGCAGGCGCCGCAGCCCGAGGCGCTCACCGCCGAGCTCCGGGCTCCCAGCGCTCCGGCAAAGAGCTCCGCCGCGATCGCCACCGATGCCGCCTCACCGGCCCTCGAGGCGGCGGCGCCGAAGCCGGCCGCGCAGATCCCGGCGGCGAAGTCCTACGAGCCGCACGAAACCGAGGATCCGGCCGAGAAGGTCGTGACCGAGATGCCCGCTCCGAGCCAGGAGCCCTCGGCCGCCGCTCCGGCCGCAGTGACCGCCGAAGCTCCGATGACGCCCCAGCCTGCCGAGCCCGTGGCCGAGATCAAGATCGCCGCGGCGCAGAGCGCGCCGGTCGAGATGGCTCCCGTCGAGAAGACTTCGGTGCCTCCGCCGCCTCCGGTCAAGAAGGAAACGCCTCGCCCGGCGCCGGCCGTGACCGCGCCCGAAATCAGGCCGGAAGGGAACCAGGTGAAGGTGGTCGAGAAGGCGGCGCCTCAGATCGTGGCTCCCTCGGTGGAGCTTCCGCAGCCGCCCGCCCCCAGCCCGGCCCGGCCGCGCGAGCGCCGCAAGCCGGCCGGTGAGGACCGTGCCCTGATCGAAGCCGCCGAGGCGCTCCTGCAAGAGCAGGAAGGCTCACCCGACAAGCCCAAGGATCTCGGCGGCGCTTCTTTCGAGTCGCGCGCCATCGGCACGGCCGACAAGGTCTACACCGGCGAGCCGATCTCCCTGAACCTCAAGGACGCGGACATCAAGGACACGCTCCAGAAGTTCGCCGAGCTGACCGGACTCAACATCGTCATCGACCCGAGCGTCCGCGGCACCGTCACGGTGAGCCTGAACGACATCCCCTGGGACCAGGCGCTGGAGCTGATCCTCAAGATCAACGGCCTCGGCTACCAGCTCGAGGGCAACGTGATGCGCATCTCCTCGCTCGGGCAGCTGGCCCGCGAGGAGGACCAGCGCCGCGAGCTGCTGCGCGCCCAGGACCAGAACCGCCCGCTGAAGACGGTCATCCAGAAGCTCTCCTACGCCTCGGCGACCGACGTGGCCAGCACGGCGCGGCGGGTGATGTCGTCGCGCGGCGACATCTTCACCGACGACCGCTCCAACACGGTCATCATCAAGGAGCTGCCCGACTACCTCCCGACGGTCCTCGACCTCATCAAGAACCTCGACACTCCGACCCCGCAGGTCATGATCGAGGCCCGCATCATCGAGGCGACCCGCACGTTCTCGCGGAACCTCGGCATCGACTGGAGCTTCACCGGCCTCTCCGACTCGGCGCACGGCAACACCACCGGCCTCATCTTCCCGAACAACCTGAACGTGAACGGCCAGGTCTCGCTGCCGAACGGCAACCCGCTCCTCGGGTTCAGCGCCGGCAACGTGCTCGACACGTTCCGCCTCGACGTCACCCTGAGCGCCGCTGAGGCGCGCGGCCTCCTGAAGGTCATCTCCTCGCCGCGGATCCAGACGCAGACGAACCAATCGGCCTCGATCCAGTCGGGCTTCCAGATCCCGGTACAGACGACGGTCAACAACACCACCACCGTCCTCTACGTCGACGCCACGCTGCGCCTGCAGGTCACGCCGCAGATCACCGCCGAGGGCACGGTGGTGATGACCATCCAAATCCAGAAGCGCGAGCCGGCGATCGCCCTCAACGTCACCGGCGGCGGCAACACCCCGCTCATCACTCGCGACGCTCAGACCAAGCTGATGGTGAAGGACGGCGGTACGGCGGTCATCGGCGGCATCTTCAAGCTGACCGCCAACGACCAGCAGAACATGATCCCGGGCCTCTGGAAGATACCGTTCCTCGGAAACCTCTTCCGGAACAAGACCATCGTCGAGAACACGGACGAACTCTTGATCTTCATCACCCCGCGGATCATGCGGTGAGCAGAGGTACGACGATGAAGAGAACCACGCTACTCCTTGTCCTGGCCATCGCCGCGCTGGGCGTCCTGCCGTCCTGCTCCACGAACGTGGAGGGGGACGAGGCCTCGCCGGTCTTCCTGAGCGTCGAGTTCCAGGACATACCGGGCTTTAAGAACGTCGCGGAAGGCACGGCGTTGCAGGTGCAGACGGTGATCGTCCGGAACAGGCCGAAGTCGACCGCGGTGGTGGGCTCGACATTCATGGACGTTCGCCTCGACGACTACACGGTGGAGTGGCGGCGCCTGGATGGCGGCACCAAGGTACCTCAGCCGCAGACGTTCGGAGGGGAGTTCATCGTCCCGTTCAACGGCGTCAGCACACTCAACAACTATCCGTTCCTAACCGGCGCCGCACTGGGGCTTTCGCCCTTCGACCAACTCTTCCCCTTCAACGGGGGGCTGGATCGCGAAACAGGGCGAAACGAAATCAGCCTCTTGGCCGTGGTGACGTTCCACGGGCATACGCTCTCCGGCCAACCGGTCCGGGGTTCAGGGAACTTCCAGACGATCTTTGTGTTCACCCCGCTCACGGCGAAGGCGCGGTGAGCGAGGCGTGATGACCCACTCCACGTGCCTGCCCGGCGGCTCCGGGCCGTCCGCTCCCTGGCAACGCAGGATGCTTCACGAGGTGAAACCGATGCGCCGACTCCTGACGCCGCCTCTCGCCTTCCTCGCCGGACTCGTCCTCCTCCTGTCCGGCTGCGCCGGAGAGACTCCGACCGCCCCGAGCGGTCCGCCCGGGCCCACTGGCCCGTGCGACGTCACGATCTCGCTGGCGTCGACGTCGGTCACGCCGGTCGAGGGGTCGTTCGTAGTCCTCCGCGCGACCGTGAAGCGGAACGGCGTGGCGGTGCCCGACGGCACGTCCGTCGTCTTCACCACCGACTTCGGCTTCTTCCTGGAGACCGGTCTCAACACCGTCTCCAAGGTGAGCGTGGGCGGCTTCGCCGACGTAACGCTGGCGGCCTTGGGCGCGGGCGCCTCGCACGTCCGGGCGACGTTCGACTGCGCCACCAGCGCGCAGCTGACCATCGAGTTCGCAGCCATCCCGCAGCAGGGGCCGTTCGTCTCGTCGATCTTCCCGAACATCGGCACCTGCGCCGGCGGCGACACGGTCACGATCAACGGCGGCAAGTTCGGGACCGACCTGGCCAGCACCCGGGTCACCTTCGGCGGCCAGCCGGCGACCATCGTCTCGGTCACCGACAACCAGATCGTCGTCCTCACCCCGGCCCGCACCCTGGCGAACCCGCAGGTGCCGGAGACGGTCGACGTCGTGATCTCCCTCGGGGTCGGCACCGCCGGCCTGCAGACGGTCACCGTGGCGCGCGGCTTCACGTTCCAGTGCATCGGCGCCCGCATCTTCATCTCCTCGGTCGTGCCGAGCTCGGGCCGCCAGGAGGGCGGCGAGACGGTCGTCGTCAATGGCGGCAACTTCGGCACGAGCATCCCCACCACGCGGGTCACCTTCTGCGGAGTCAGCGCCACCATCGTGTCGATGAACGACTCCTCGATCACCGTGCTGACGCCGCGCCACATCAACGCCAACCCGGCGGTCCCGGAGGCCTGCGACGTCGCGGTCACCAAGGACCTCGGGCTGGTCTCCCAGCAGAGCGCGGTGCTGCCGCGGGGCTTCACCTACCGCGGCATCGGGCCCTTCCAGTGCGACACCAACCCGTCGCTCTTCATCTCGTCCCTCTCGCCGAACACCGGCGCCCCGGCCGGCGGCGACGTGATCAGCATCCGCGGCGGCGGCTTCGGGACCGACCTGGCGAACACCCGGGTCGACTTCGGCGGGGTGCCGGGGCAGGTCACGTCGGTCTCGCCCACCGAGATCATCGTCTCCACCCCGCGCCGCAACCTTGCGAACCCGGCGGTCTCCGAGGTCGTGGACGTCAAGGTCACCACCGACGTCGGCGGTCCCAACGAGTCCTGTGCCACCCTGCCGCGCGGCTTCACCTACCGCGGCACCGGCGGCGGCGGGATCGTCTGCAACATCAACCCGCAGCTGTTCATTGCCAACGTCAACCCCAACGTCGGTTCGCCGAACGGCGGTGAGACCGTCACCCTGAACGGCCAGGGCTTCACCCTCTTCGGCAACACCGCGGCGAACACCCGGGTCGAGTTCGGCGGCGTGGCCGGCACCGTCACCGCGATCACCCCGACGAGCGTCACGGTCACGACCCCGCGCCGCAGCCTGACGAACCCGAACGTCTCCGAGACCGTGGACGTCAAGCTCTCGATCGACGTCGGCGGCCCGAACGAAGCCTGCGCCACCCTGGCCCGCGCCTTCACGTTCCGCGGGGCCGGCGGCGGCGGCGTGGTCTGCAACGTCAACCCCTCGCTCTTCATCTCCTCCATCACCCCGAACATCGGCTCGCCCGACGGCGGCGAGACCGTCACAGTCCGGGGCGGCGGCTTCGGGACGAACAGCGCCACCACCCGCGTGGAGTTCGGAGGCGTGGCGGGGCAGATCACCAGCGTCGCCGACAACGTCATCACGGTGACCACGCCGCGTCGCGGCCTGACAAATCCGAACGTCTCGGAGACCGTGGATATCAAGGTGAGCCGCGACGTCGGCACCCCGACCGAGGCCTGCGCGACCCTGGCGCGAGCCTTCACCTACCGGGGCACCGGCCCGGGCAACCTCGTCTGCAACCTCAACCCGGCGCTCTTCATCTCCTCCATCACCCCGAACACCGGCACTCCGGAGGGCGGTGACACCGTCACCCTCAGCGGCGGCGGCTTCGGAAACACGGCCGCCACCACCCGCGTGGAGTTCGGCAGCATCCCGGCGCAGATCGTCTCGGTCAGCCCGAACGCCATCGTGGTGAACACCCCGCGCCGCAATCTGGCCGACCCCTTCGTGCCCGAGACGGTCGACGTGAGGGTCACGATCGACGTCGGCGGGCCGAACGAGGCCTGCGCGCTCCTCTCGAACGGCTTCACCTACACGCGCCTGGCGTTGGTGCCCGAGATCTTCTCGGTCTCGCCGCGCGTCGGTCCCAACGACTCCTCGACCCGGGTCACGATCTTCGGTCGCAACTTCCAGTTCCCGATGCAGGTGCTGGTCACCGCGGCTGGCTGCCAGGGCTTCATCGAGGCCTCGGTCGTGTCGGTGAAGTTCGACCAAGTCGTCTTCTTGACGCCCATCGCGCTCCAGGGCAACAACTGTCTCCAGGGGCAGCTGATCGACATCCGCGTCATCAACCCGGTGACCGGCCAGGCGGCCACCTGCGCCGGGTGCTTCAAGTACTACGACTGCCCGATCCTGAACGGCAGCGGCCAGGCCTTCCCGGCGGTGGCGCCCTACAACCAGACGACCACTGTCGTCGTCAACGGCCAAAACTTCGAGGAGCCGGTCCAGGCGACCTTCACCGCCGGAGGCCGCACGGTGCCTCTGAACGTCACCTCGGTGTCGTCCTCGGGCATCGCGCTCCAGATGCCGCCGATCGACCCCGCGCAGCTCGGGAGCTCGAACTGCGGCGACGTGGCCGGCACCATCAATCTTCACTTCCTGAACCTGAACTGCCCCGACCTCGGCGGCATCGCGTTCCGTTACCAGGTCTCGCCGATCACCGTCCTGACCGCCACGCCGACCCAGCTCAACCAGAACGGCTCGGTGTTCGGCACGCCGACCACCTCGCCCGCCACCACGATCACCGTGACCGGCACGAACTTCACCGATCCGGCGACGGCCGTGCTCATCAACGCCGCGGGTGCCGTCGTACCGGACACGACCGTCAACAACGTGGTCATCGGACCCGACGGCCGTTCGGTCACGTTCGTCGCCCCGGCCGTTCGCGACTCTGCGCTCAACCAGCAGGCCTGCACCATCGCCGGCAACCTGACCGGCACTCGCTTCGTGCCGACCTCCTTCGGCATCCGCATCACCAACACGCGTACCGGCTGCTCGGCGACCCTGCCGCAGACGCTCATCTACAACCCGAACGACACGACCTGCCGCTCGGCGCCGGTCATCACCACGACCACTCTGCCCGACGCCACTCTGTGCGCCGACTACGGGTCGCAGACGATCTCGGTCGAGGGTGGAACCGGAGCCAAGACCTTCACTGTCTCCTGCACCGCAGGCACCGGCGCGGCCTGCCTGCCGACCGGCCTCTCGCTCAACCAGGCGACAGGCGTCATCTCCGGAACGCCGCGCCTCCCGGCTCCGACCAGCACCAACGGCACGCAGGCCGGCACGCCCGCTCAGCCGTTCACCTTCACCATCACGGTCACCGACGCCAACAACCAAAGCGACACGCAGGACTACACGATCACGCTCAGCGATCCGGGCGCACCGTTCGCCATCAGCGGCACCGGCGCGCAGAACTTCGAGTCGGTCGGCGGCACCGGCTCCACGATGACGGCATCGCCGAACACCTTCACGCCGATCACCTGGGGCATCGACTCGATCACCATCGTCGGCGGCGTCAACGATGGCAATCCGGGCCCGACGGCCGGCAGCATCACATTGACGAGCACCTCCGGTCCGACCACCGCCATCAACGTCACCAGCGATGTGCCCCAGGGCGCCTACGATGTCGTCCTCCGGGCGACCGACACGGCGTGCAATGGCACCGGCTTCCACCACGTGGCGGTCACCACTGTGCGCGTGAACAAGGTCTCCACCAGCACGACGGCGGTCTCGATCACCGCGCCGAACACCCTCAATCTCCCCAGCGGCACGCTCTGCGCCGCGTATGCGCCGGTTGCGTTCACGGCGACCGGAGGGACGCCGCCCTACACGTGGTCGGTGGTCGATCCGACGACCATTCCAGACGGCATGTTCCTGGATCCCTTCAGCGGCCAGCTCTCCGGCACGCCGCGCCTCCCGCTGGCCGCCTCTTCGACCAGCGACGTGAACGGAGGAAGCAAGACCTTCACGCTGACCGTCAAGGTGACGGACTCCTCGCCCACCCAGCAGATCGCCACCAGGGTCTACAACCTCGGCATCACCGATCCGAACGGGCCGTTCCTGGTGACCGCGCCGACGAACGTCACCGTTAAGTTCGGCGTGGGAGGCACCTTCGGCGTCAGCGCAGCTCCGACGGGCTGGGCTCCGATCGACTGGTCGTTCGTCGGCACGCTGCCGCCCGCCAGCATCACTTACGCGACCACAACCGGAAACTCGAACACCGTCAGCGTTTCGGCGGCGACCCCCGTCGGCAATTACGACGTGACGCTGCGCGCGACCGATAACCCGCCGTGCAGCCCGGGTGCGCACGTCGATACCGCCAAGGTCACGATCTCGGTCATCCCCTAGAGCGTTTTCCGTCCCTCGCCCCACTCCTCGGGCCGCCTTCGGGCGGCCCGAGCTCTTTCCGGCCGGCCCTCCAAAATGCCGTAAGATCAGCGCCGGAAACCGCTGCCGATGAGCTTCCTGGGACGCGTCATCTCCCGCTTCGGTGGGGCGAAGAAGGAGGTCCCTAAGGACCCCCGGCAGTTCGTGGCGCAGGCCGACGACGCTCGGCGCGCGGGCCTCTTCTCGGAGGCGATCATCATCCTCGAGCAGGGGCTGGAGACGAACCCCACCTACGTGGCCGCCCACGTAGCGCTCGGCCGCGTCTTCCAGCAGACGTTCCAGTACGACCGGGCGCTGGAGTCCTACCAGGTCGCCCTGCGGTACGACCGCGAGAATCTGGTCGCGATCCGGCAGCTCGCCGACGTCTACCTGGCGGTCGGCGAGAAGGTCGAAGCGATCAAGAAGCTCAAGCTCTTCCGCGGCCTCAAGCCGGGAGACCGGGAGGTCCAGGAGCTGATCGACAAGCTGGACGCCGAGCTGAACCCTCCGGGCGCACGCCAAGCTCCTGCGCCGCCTCCGCCCTCGGCCGTCTTCTTCGAGCAGGTCGCGCGCGCGCCGGCAACCGCGCCGGTGGAGCCGCTGGCGCCTTCTGCGGGACGCCGCGAGACGCCGCCGGACTGGAGCGACGTCGCCGAGTCGCCGTCAGCCGCACCCGAGACCTCCCTCGTGGCGATGGACTTCGTGTCGCCGGAAGCACCGGCGGACACGCCGCCGCCTGCGCCCGTTCCCGCTCCCCTGCCCGATGTTCCGGAGCCTCAGTCGCCTCCGGTCGCGGCGAGACCGTTGCGCGACGACCTGCGCGTGCTCGAGGAGGGGCCCACGATGGCGATGTCCATCCTGGAGCTCCTGGGGCCGCTGCAGAAGGCGGAGGAATCCGACGAGGCCGACGAGGCCGACGAGGGAGCGCCAGCGCCCGCCATGGCCGCCGCCGCACCGGCGGCGCCCGAGGTCACCCTGACGCTGGCCGAGCTCTACGAGCGGCAGGGATATACCGAGGACGCCGAGAAGGCCTACCGTGCGCTGGCCGCCGAGGCCCTGGATCCGGACAGCGAGCGCGAGCTGCGGGCTCGGGCGGAGCGCCTGCGCTCCACGCCGGCGGCCACCCCCGACAGCGGCCCACGGCGTCTGCGAGCATTCCTGGAGAGGCTGCCACGGCGGGAAGAGGCGCGGATCACCGACCTCGGCACCGTGCTCGAGGAGCTGGTGAGCAAAGACGAGAGCATCCTGGCGGCCACCCTGACCGACCTGGAGGGGTTGCCGGTGGTCACGGCGGGACGCGCCGCGGAATCGGCCGAGCTCGAGGTCCTGATCGCCGAGCTAACGACGTTCTGGAAGGGGATCGACCGCACCAACGACGAGGTCGGCGCGGGACCGCTCCGCACGCTGGCGTTCTCGGCGCAGCACGGCGCGGCGCTGGTCTCGGCGGTCACCTCCGATTACGCGCTCATCCTCCAGCTCGGCAGCCGCGCGTCGCTCGGGCGCGCCCGCTTCGAGGCGATGCGCGCCGCCGAACGCCTGCGGCCGGCGCTGGGCTGAACGCGGCGACGGGATAACCAAAGGAGAGTAATGAATACCAAGGAGATCAAGGAGCTGGTCGACCTGGTGGCGGCCCACGGGCTGGCCGGGCTGGAGGTCGAGCGGGCCGGGTTCCGCCTGCGCATCGAGGGACCGCGCAACGAGGGCGTGCAGCACGTCACCTACCACGCCGCCCGCGGTGCCGAGGCAGCGCTGGGATCCGAGGTTCCCGTTGCCGCCCCGCGGCTGGAAGCTCCTCCGGAGCCGCCTGCTCCCGCGGCGGCGCCGGAGCGCGTCCACCTGATCACCGCGCCGATCGTGGGGACGTTCTATCGCGCGTCGAACCCGGACGCCGAGCCGTTCGTGAAGATCGGCGACGTCGTCGAGAAGGGGGCGACCCTCTGCATCGTCGAAGCGATGAAGCTGATGAACGAGATCGAGTGCGACGTCGCCGGCACGGTGATGGCGGTCCATCCTCAGAACGGGCAGCCGGTCGAATACGGCGAGAAGCTCTTCACGATCCAGCTCCGCTGAACGTCCGACATGTTCAAGAAGGTCCTCATCGCGAACCGGGGCGAGATCGCTCTCCGCGTCATCGCCGCCTGCAAGGAGCTCGGCATCGCCACCGTGGCGGTGCACTCGACCGCCGACCGCGACTCGCTGCACGTGCGCGCCGCCGACGAGTCCGTCTGCATCGGCCCCCCTTCCCCCGCCGGCTCCTACCTGAACGTCCCCTCCATCGTGGCCGCCGCCGAGATCACCGGCGCCGACGCGGTCCACCCCGGATACGGCTTCCTGGCCGAGAACGCCCACTTCGCCGAGGTCCTGCAGGAGGTCGGCCTCACCTGGATCGGCCCCTCGCCCGACGCCATCCGCAAGATGGGGGACAAGGCGGTCGCCCGCGAGACCGTGAAGCGCGTCGGCGTGCCCACGGTGCCCGGCAGCCCGGGTCCGGTCGACTCGGTGACCGAGGCGGTGGACGTGGCGGGAGGTATCGGCTATCCGATCGTGCTGAAGGCGGTGGCCGGCGGCGGCGGGCGCGGGATGCGCGTGGCCGGCAACGCCGCCGAGCTCACATCCGCGTTCCCCACCGCGGTCGCCGAGGCCGAGAAAGCGTTCGGGAACGGAGCGGTCTACCTGGAGAAGTACCTGGCCGAGCCGCGCCACATCGAGTTCCAGGTGTTCGGCGATCAGTTCTTCAACGTGGTACACCTCGGCGAGCGCGAGTGCTCGCTGCAGCGCCGCCACCAGAAGATCCTGGAGGAGGCTCCCTCGCCGGCGGTGAGCCCGGCGCTGCGCGCCAAGATGGGGAACGCCGCGGTCGCGGCCGCCAACGCCGTGGAGTACGTCGGCGCCGGCACCGTGGAGTTCCTGCTGGACACCGACGGGTCCTTCTATTTCATGGAGATGAACACCCGGATCCAGGTGGAGCATCCGGTGACCGAGGCGGTCACCGGCTTCGACCTGGTGAAGGAGCAGATCCGGGTGGCCGCCGGCGACCCGCTCTCCTTCGGGAAGCAGCGCGACGGCCACTACAAGGACTGGCAGCCGCGCGGGCACGCGATCGAGTTCCGCATCAACGCCGAGGACCCGATGACCTTCGTGCCGTCGCCCGGCACCATCACCGCGTTCCACGCGCCCGGCGGTCCGGGCGTGCGCGTGGACACCGCCGCCTACGCCGGCTGGAAGGTGCCGCCGTACTACGATTCGCTCATCGCCAAGCTGATCGTGCACGGGCGCGACCGCGAGGAGGCGATGGCGCGCGGCCGCACCGCCCTCGAGCTCTTCGTGGTGGAAGGGGTGAAGACCACGATTCCGCTCCACCTGAAGCTGCTGGACGAGCCCGACGTGCGCGCCGGAAACGTCTCCACCAAGTGGCTGGAGCGCTGGCTCGCCCGCCGAGCCGGCTGACGCGCGCCGGCAGCCTCGGCGCCGAGGCCTGATGCGCGTCTACCTGGTGGGCTTCATGGGCTGCGGCAAGACCTCGGTGGGGCGCGCGCTGGCGGCCCGGCGGGACGTGCCGTTCGTGGACCTCGACGAGGCGTTCGAGTCCATCGCCGGCAAGACGATCCGCGAGACGTTCGAGACGCGGGGCGAGGCCTACTTCCGCGAGCGGGAGGCCGAGCTCCTGCGCGGCACGGCTCAGCTTCCCGACGCGGTGATCGCTCTCGGCGGGGGGACCGTCTCGTTCGCCGAGAACGCCGCCTTCGTGAAACGGCACGGCGTTTCGCTCTTCCTGGACGCGCCGTTCCCGGTCATCGCCGAGCGTCTGGCCGGCAAAAGCGCCGACCGTCCGATGTTCCGTTCGCTCGAGGAAGCGGCCCGGCTCTATGAGGCGCGGCTCGCGTCCTATAAAATGGCGGATTGGACGGTCCCCGTGAGCGGAGGAGATAGCGTGATGGCGGTGGTGGACCGCGCGGAATCGGTTCTCGCGCAGGCGTCCGGAGAGGCGCTCTGAATGCGGTATCTGCTGATTTCCGACCTGCACTCCAACGACGAGGCGCTCTCGGCGGTCCTGTCGCGGGTGAAGCGCAAGAAGTTCGACCGGGTGATCTGTCTGGGGGACTTCGTCGGCTATGCCGCCGACCCCAACAAGGTGCTGGACCGGGTGCGCACGCTGCCGCGCACCACGATCAGCATCCGCGGCAACCACGACAAGGTCGTGGCCGGGGTCGACACCGGCGACATGTTCAATCCGCCGGCCCTCTTCGCCGCGCGCTGGACGACCCAGCGGCTCTCCACCGAGAACATGGAGTTCCTGAAGCGGCTGCCGCTGGGGCCGGTGGTGGTGGATGACCTCTTCGTGGTCTGCCACGGCTCGCCGCTCGACGAGGACGCCTACATCTTCTCGGACTTCGACGCCTCGATGAACTTCGTGCAGCTCCACCGGATGGCGTCCGAGGTGGACCTCTGCTTCTTCGGGCACAGCCACATCCCGTCGGTCTTCACCCTGGAGCCGAACGGGATCCGGGTGGAAGCGGTACGCGGCTCCCGCGCCCGCCTGAAGCTCGAGCCGGGACGGAAGTACCTGATCAACCCCGGCTCGGTGGGCCAGCCGCGCGACCGCAACCCGAAGGCCAGCTACGCGATCTTCGACGCGGACGAGCGCGTCGTGCACTTCGACCGGGTGGCCTACGACGTCCAGTCGGCGCGCCGGAAGATTCATCGTGCCGGCCTGCCTCCGATGCTGGGCGATCGGCTGGTCGTGGGGCTCTGAGGCAAGGCCGCTGACGCGGCAAGGAGCGCGTCGCCTTCGGCGAGCGTGGTCGCGATTCAATCAGCATTGTGCCATCGCGCTCTTCCTCGGCTTCGCCGCCGCCTGTTCGATCGGCGGTCCCAAGGGTCCGCCTCTCGGCACCTACCCCGAGCGCCTCGACACGTTCGCGCGCCTCCTCGCCATGGAGGACCGCCGGGTCCTGGACGCGCTCCTCACGCAGCGGGCCTCGATCTCCCCGGACGCCTGGCTGCGGGCCAGGGCGGCGCTCGCCTCGGGCCGCCTGCGGGTGCCGGAGGCGAGCCCCACGATCACGCTGCTCAGCGGAGACCCGGAGCCTTCGGTGCGGCGCGCCGCCATGTTCGCGATCGGCCTTTCCGGCGACCGCCGTCTCCTGCGCTTCGCGGTCAAGGGGTTGAAGGACGCGGACGCCGCCGCGTCCGCCCTGGCGGCCGAAGCGCTCGGGAAGCTGGGCGGGCCCGAGGCCTCCGACGCGTTGGTGAATGCCTTGAGCGCTCCGGCGGCGGCTTCCTCGGCGCGCGCGCTCTTCCGGGCCGTGACACCGGCGATCGTCGAGCGGCTGACACCGCTGGCGACCGCAGCGGCCCCTGAGCTCCGGCGCGCGGCGCTCTACGCGCTGGCGCGGCGGCCGCTGCCCGAGGCGGCGCCGGCGCTGCGACGGGCGCTCGACGGTGACGACCCGGAGCTCGTGGCATACGCGGCGCGCGCGCTGGGCATCCTGGCCGACCGGGATTCGGTCGCCACGCTGGCGAGGCTGGCCGGGCGGCCCGAGCCGTCGATCGCGGTCCAGGCGCTGCTGGCCCTCGAGAAGCTGGGCGCCAAGGGTGCGCTTCCGGGCGAGGCTCGCACGGCGGCGCTGGCCCGCTGCGAGGACCCGATCCCTGGCGTCGCGGTGGCGGCGCTCAAGACGCTGTCCCGCTTTCCGGGAAGCGCCGAGGTGGGGCAGAGGCTCGCCACCATCGCCACCGGCGAGGGGTGGCGCGGCCAGACCGCGCTCGTGAGCTTCGCAGCCGTCGATGCGGCGGCCGCCGGACCCCTGCTCGCGCGCGCTCTCTCGGCGACGTCGCTCGAGCCGCGGCTGGCGGCGGCGGAGGCACTGGGCACCCTGCCGCCCGCCGAGGCCGTCCCCCTCTTCCAGAAGCTGCTCGACGACCGTGCACCGCGCGTGCGCGAGCTGGCGCTGGCGTCGCTGCCGAAGCCGCTTTCCAGGGAGCACCCGGAGCTCCTCATCCGTGCCTTGAAGGACGCCGACGCCGGCGTGAGGAGCTCGGCGCTGGAGGCCGCGGCGCCGCACCTCGCCAACGAGGAGCTGGCCCGCGTCTGGCTCGCCACCTACCAGAGCGCGCTCACGTCGAAGGAAGCCGATGACGTGGTCTCCGCCCTGGACGCCGCGGTTGTCCGTACCGACGGCGGCCGCGCGCTGATCGAGCCGCACGTCGACCACCCGCAGGCGGTGGTGCGCGGGAAGGCGCGCCGACTGATGGTGGAAAAGTTCGGCGCGCCACCGGAAGGGTTCCGTCCGCGGCCGGTGGAGACGCGCCTGACCCGCGACGGCTATCTGCGCGCCGCGCGGGCCGCTTTCGAGCTCCGACTCACCGCGACGCTGAAGCTGAAGCGCCACGCCACGCCCATCGAGATCGAGCTCGCCCTCGAGGACGCTCCGCTGACGGTCCTGAGCTTCCGCGAGCTCGCCGACCGGCGCTACTTCGACGGCATCGTCTTCCACCGGGTGGTGCCCGACTTCGTGGTGCAGACCGGCGACCCGCGAGGCGATGGCAGCGGCGGCCCGGGTTGGGCGATCCGAGACGAGATCAACCCGCTGCGCTACGCGCGCGGCGCCGTCGGCATGGCGCTGAGCGGCCCGGACACCGGCGGCTCGCAGTGGTTCGTCACGCTGTCGCCGCAGCCGCACCTGGACGGCGGCTATACCGTATTCGGCCGCGTGGTGAAGGGGATGGAGGTCGCCGACGCCATCGAGCAGGACGACGTGATCGAGCGGGTCACGGTGACGGAGAGCAAGGCGCGTTGAGGTTCATCCGCGCCCTCGCCTCGCGGCTCGGCCGCCGTAAAGGACCATCGACCGTCCGCTCCGCTTCCGCTCTCCGGTTCCTGGTGGGGCGGGCGTTCCAGTTCGCCGGTCTCGTGCTGGTGGGCCTCGGGTTCCTGGTGGGTCTCCTGAAGGGGGACCTGAAATACGAGGAGCGGATGCTCTTCGCGGGAGTGCCGGTCTTCGCCGTCGGCTGGCTCCTGGTGCGCCCCTTCAAGCGCGATTAGCGTTCAGCTCAGCGAGAGCTCGGCGCGCGCCAGAGCCCGCGCCGCCATCCCCCAGGCCGTCACCGCGGCCGCCAGCGCCGCCAGCACCCACAGCAGCGCCAGCGGCGCGCGCACCAGCGACACGCCGAGGAGCGTGCCGGCGAGGCCGAGGAGCTCGCCGGAGACCGCCAGCGCGGCCGCCAGCGCGAGCCCGGTCGAGAGCGTCAGGGCGAAGAGGCCGCCTGGCCCCAGCGCGACGCTGACGGCATTGGGCGCCGCGTAGCGCGGGAAGAGCGCGCCCAGCGCCAGGTTCAGCGCCGGGATCGCCAGGCCGCCGGCGGCGGCGATCATCAGCGACGTGAGCGTGGTGGCGCGCCCGGGCCGGAGCGTGACCACGGTGGCGACGACGAGCAGCAGCGAGAGCGCCAGCGCCGGAAGGCCCCGCACCGCGAACCGAGCCGCGAGATGCCGGGCCGCCGAGAGCGGGTAGCTGCGCAGCAGCAGCGCCGACCGGCCGTCGGAGGAGACCGCCGGGTAGGCGAAGCGCAGGGAGAGCGCGGAGACGAGGAAGAGCGCCAGGCCGGTCTGGAGCCCGGTCACCAGATCGCGCGCCTCCGCGTCTCCGGCCGGCGCCAGGCGCAGGTTCAGGAGGTAGAGGACCAGCACCGCCGTCAGGGAGCCGAGCTGCGCGGGCGTGGAGGCGTCGCGCAGGAGCGAACGGCCCTCGGCGCGCAGCAGCATCCCGAAGAGACCGCGCGCCGGTCGCCTGCTCCGGCCGGCGCCCGCCGCCGGCGCATCCGATTCGCGGGTGAGCTGCCAGACGTGATAGTGCATCGGGGCGAGCGCCGCGCTGGCGACGAGGACCAGTATCCAGGCGCCGGTGAAGAGAGCCGCCGACAGGGCGAGTCCGCCGAGCCGGCCCTCCACGCCGCCGAGGGCCGCCTGGGCGGCCCACCAGGTGGGGTCCCAGGCCCGCGGCGCGGCGGGCGTGGAGCCGAGATCCTCCAGGAGCTCCAGGGCGGCCAGGGGGTCGAGGAGCCGTTCGGGACGGGCGCCACGGAAGGCCACCAGAGCGATCGAGAGGCCGATCGCCGAGACCGACGCCGCCAGGAGGCGCGCCCGCCGCGGCAAGACGGCACGTACCAACACCAGCGAGAGGACGCAGCCGAGGAGGCCGGCGAAGCTGACCACCGAGAGCAGCGAGAGCGTCAGCGCGACGCCGGCGACCAGAGGCCTCGGGCTGGCGGCGGCACCGACGGCGATGGCCGGCAGCGCCAGCAGGAGCGTCGGCGCGGCCGAGGAGAGGATCGCGGTCACCAGCTGGCGCCGCAGCAGCCGCCGGTGCGGGATCGGCAGGCTGACCGAGGCGGTGAGCTCGTCCGAGAGGAAGAGCAGCGACACCGCGGTGGTCAGGGAGCCCAGCACCAGCAGGATCGCCGAGGCGGCGTAGCCACCGGCCAGCGCCCGCTCCAGCAGCAGCATCGGACGCACCGCGGGAAGCTGCGGCAAGGCGATGCGGCAGACGCGCAGCAGCGCGGCCACCCCCACGCCCACCAGCAGCGCGAATCCGAGGCCGGTGCCGATCGCCAGCCAGGCGGCGACCCGGTCCCTCACCCGCGCCGGCCAGAGAGCGCGCCCCCCGGAGCGGATTGCGTTGGCGGCGGTCACCGCCGCGGCGCTCATGCGCCGCCCGTCATCCGGAAGAACGTCTCCGAGAGCGAGCCGCCCGGCAGCGCGCCCGGCGCGCCCACGGCGGCGAGCTTCCCCTTCACCAGCAGCCCGGCGATGTCCGCCATCTCCTCGGCCTGCGCGAGCTGGTGCGTCGTGAACAGCACGGCCGCGCCCGCGGCGGTGCGCGCCCGCAGTCGCTCGATCAGCCGTTTCTGCGCCAGCGGGTCGAGGCCCACCATCGGCTCGTCCAGCACCAGGAGGTCGGGGTCGTGCAGGAACGCCTGGGCCAGCGCCACCTTCTGCCGGGTGCCGTGCGACAGCGTCTCGTTCAGCCGGTCTGACGCATCGCCGAGCTCGAACGCCGCCAGCTCCTCGTCGATGCGGCGTTCGAGCGGCTGGCCGGACATTCCGAAGACAGCACCGACGAAGCGCAGCGTCTCGCGCGGGGTCCATCGCGACCAGAGGTAAGGCCGGTCGGGCACGAAGCCGAGCCGCCGCTTCGCCTCCACCGGCGAGGCGGCGACGTCGACGCCGAAGACGGTGACCCGCCCCGCCGCCGGCGTGAGGAGTCCGGTCAGGAGCCCGATCGCGGTCGTCTTGCCGGCGCCGTTCGGGCCGACCAGCGCGAACAGCGTCCCGGCCGGGATCTCGAGCGTCAGCCCGTCGAGCGCGGTGAGCGCGCCATAGCGCTTGGTGGCCGCTTGGTATTGGACTGGAGTCATTTAGCGGTGCCTACGGCACCGCGGAGATCGCCTCCGCCAAGTCTCCGGCGACCCCCTCTGCTGACCTTCTCGCTTCAGGCGTACAAACCTCTCATCTCGGTGTCGTAGGCCACGCGCTGGATGGCGACCATGTAGGCGGCGATGCGATACGAGACGCTGTGCGTCTGGGCCATCGAACGCACGTCCTCGAACGCCTGCACCATGATCTCCTCCAGGCGCTGGTTGACCTCGTCCTCGCGCCAGAAGAAGCCCATCCGGTCCTGCACCCACTCGAAGTACGACACCGTCACGCCGCCGCCGTTGGCCAGGATGTCGGGCACCACCACGATCCCCTTGCTCTGCAGGATCTCGTCGGCCTCGGAGGTGGTCGGGCCATTGGCGCCCTCCACGATGATCCGCGCTCGGATGCGGTCGGCGTTCTCGTCGGTGATCTGGTTCTCCAGCGCGGCCGGCACCAGGATGTCGCATTCGGTGGTGAGGAGCTCGCGCGGGTCCATCGCCTGGCCGCCGGGGAAGCCGACGATCGAGCGCGTCTTCCTCGAGTAGTCCATGAGCGCGGCGAGGTCGAGGCCGTCGGGGTTCCTCAGCGCGCCGTTGATGTCGGAGACGGCAATGATGCGCGCCCCCTGGCTGGCCAGCTGCTTGGCCGAGATCGACCCGACGTTGCCGAACCCCTGGACGACGACGCGGGCCCCCTCGAGCGGCACGCCGTGGACCTTGCCCGCCTCGCGCGCCGACAGCATCACGCCGCGCCCGGTGGCCTCCACCCGCCCGCGCGAGCCGCCCAGCGTGATCGGCTTGCCGGTGACCACCGCGGTCACCGTGTGGCGCAGGTGCATCGAGTAGGTGTCCATCAGCCAGGCCATCGTCTGCGAGTCGGTGCCGACGTCGGGCGCCGGGACGTCCTTCTCGGGGCCGAGGAGGTCCATGAGCTCGGCGGTGTAGCGGCGGGTGATGCGCTCCAGCTCGCCGCGCGAGAGCTTGCGCGGGTCGCAGATCACGCCCCCCTTGCCGCCGCCGAACGGGATGTTCATGACGGCGCACTTCCAGGTCATCCAGGAGGCCAGCGCGCGCACCTCGTCGAGCGTCACGCCCGGGTCGTAGCGGATGCCTCCCTTGGCCGGCCCGCGGGCGATGTTGTGGTGGACGCGGTAGCCGATGAAGACCTCGATCTTCCCGTTGTCCATCACCACCGGGATGGCGACCTTGACCTCCTTGATCGGCTCCCGCAGCACCTTGCGCATCCCGGGGTCGAGCTTGAGAAGGTCGGCCGCGCGGTCGAAGCGCGACGCCATTTCCTCGAACGGATTGATCGGCTCGGCGTGAGCGCTGTGCAGGACCCCCGACGTGCTTTCCGGAGAGATCTCCACGGGTGCCTCCTGTCGTGTCGTTTCGGAGCGCGGATTGTATCGTTCCATGTGGCACGATCGGGGCGTGGCCGTCCGCGAGGAGCTCGACGACGCCGAGCTGGTGAAGCGGATCCTGGCGGGGGACGGCGACCTGTTCGGCGTGCTGGTGGAGCGCTACAAGACGCGCCTCTTCCGCTTCATCCAGCGCTTCACCTCCGACCCCGAGGACGCGCGCGACGTCACCCAGGAGGTGTTCCTGAAGGTCTACGGCGCGCTCGACTCCTTCGACCCGCGCTACAAGTTCTCCACCTGGCTCTTCCGGATCGCCGGCAACGCGGCCATCGACCACCTGCGGCGCCGCAAGATCCGGCAGCTGCCGCTGGAGCTGCCGCTGGATGAGGAGGGGGGCGAACGGCGCATGGACCCCCGGGACCACCGCCCCGACCCGTACGACGACCTCTCCCGGCGCAGGCTGCGGGCCGCGCTGGACGACGCCATCGAGCGGCTCCCGGACGACTACCGCGAGCTGATCAGCCTGCGCCACTACGGGGAGATGCCCTACGAGGAGATCGCCGAGCTGAAGCGGATGCCGCTGGGCACCGTGAAGAACAAACTTTTCCGGGCGCGGAAGGCGCTGCGAGATCTTTTGCCCAAGAACGTCGTATAGGAAGGTGGAGACGACGATGGCGACCGACGCGCCCACCCCGCTGGCCGAGCCCAACGCCTTCGAGCTGGAGGCGGATCTCAGGCTCGAAGTTCTTATGGATGAGCTACTTGCGTCGGAGGACTCACCTCGGGCCCTTCCCGCCGACTTCACCGCCCGCCTCATGGCCGAGCGCCCCTACGCACCCTGGGAGGTGCGCCGCGCCTCCGGCTGGAAGGTTCCGGCCGGCGTCGCCGGCGGGCTGCTCTTGGGCAGCGCCGCCCTCTTCCTGGCCCCCCTCTCGCACCTCGGCGCCCAGGCCTCCGCTCAGCTCTGGGGGCACCTCGTGGCCGCCGCCCTGGGCAGGCCGCTGGCGACCTTCGCCTCCTCCTGGTCCGTCCTGGCCGAGGCGGCCAGCCGCGTCGGGAACCTCCTGCCCGGCTCGCTGGCCGCCCTGGCCGCACTCGGCTCGGCCGGGGGCGGGCTCGTCCTCATGTACGCTCTGCGCGGTCGGAAGGCCGTTGTCGATGAGGGCGTGCGCTGAGGAACACCAGCTCCACCTAGCGTTTCCGCTGCGCTTCACCGCCTTGCTCCTGATCGGAGCCCTGCTCCCGGCGCTCGCTGCCGGAGCGCAGGAGCTCGCGCGGGACGTGCCGCCGGGCACGACGCGCTCCGGAGACCTGGTGGCCCTGGGGCGCAGCGTCGAGATCGCCGGCGAGCTGGACGGCAACCTCGTGGTCACCAACGGCGCGGTGAGGCTGAGCGGCCGCGTGAAGGGTGACGTCATCCTCATCGCCAGCGACGCCGAGCTGGCGGCCGGCTCCCGCATCGAGGGGGACCTCCTCTCGGTCGGCGGCGCCCTGCGCTTCCCGACCGCCGCCGGCGCGCGAGGCATCGTGGACGGGCGCCTGGTCACCCTGGACGCCATGGAGAGCGCGTTCCTCTCCGAGCTTCGTACCTCCCCGTTGCAAGCCTTCGCGGTCTCTCCGCTGCTCCTCTCCTTCCGGCTGCTGATCCTGACCGGCTGGCTCTCCGTCGGGCTGCTGCTCCTCTTCGCGCGCCCCCGGAGGCTCGCCACCGCGGCGCTGGCGGCCGGGGGCCGGCTGCCGTTCCTGACGGCGCTCGGGCTCACCGCCGCGCTCACGGCCATCCTGACGTCGACACTGCTGCTGCGCTTCGCGCCGGCGAAGCTGGCGTTCGTGCTGGTGCTGGCGCTGGTTGCCGCGCTGGGGATCGCCAAGCTCTTCGGGCTGGTCGTCGTCTTCCTGGTGCTGGGGCGCTGGCTGGTGCGGCGGGCGCGGCGCGGCAGCCCCTTCTTCGGCGATCCGGCGGCGCTCTCGCTCGGCCTGGTCACGCTCGGCCTCGTCTCGCTGGTGCCGGCCGCGGGGGCGCTCGTCTGGTGGCTGGCCTCGTTCGCCGGCATCGGGCTCTCGCTGCTGACGTCGTTCGGCGCGCGGCAGCCGGGCCTCGTTTGACGGCCTGGTTTGACCCCCGGCACCCCGCCGCATAGATTCGGGCCGATGGCGATCGAAAGAGTGGGAGTCGTGGGCGCCGGGCAGATGGGCTCCGGCATCGCGCACGTGGCGGCGCTGGCGGGGATGCACGTCACCTTCGTGGACGTGGCTCCCGACCTGATCGAGCGCGCTCGCGGCGGGATCGAGAAGAACCTCGCTCGCCAGGTGGAGAGAGGGAAGGTCTCGCCGGAGCAGCGCGACGCCGCGCTCCGCCGGCTCTACGGCGCGGTCGACCTCGGCGCTTTGAGCGAGGCCGACCTGGTGGTCGAGGCGGTGGTCGAGAACGAGGCCGCCAAAAGGGAGCTCTTCCGCAAGCTGGACGAGATCGCGCCCCCGCACGCCATCCTCGCCTCCAACACCTCGTCCATCTCCATCACCCGGCTGGCCGCCATCACCAAGCGGCCGGAGCGCTTCATCGGGATGCACTTCATGAACCCGGTGCCGGTCATGCAGCTGGTGGAGGTGATCCGCGGCATCGCGACCTCCGACGAGACCGCCGCCGAGGTCGTCGCCGCGGCCCGGGCGATGGGCAAGACGCCGGTCGAATGCCGCGACTTCCCCGGCTTCGTCTCCAACCGCGTGCTGATGCCGATGCTGAACGAGGCGATCTTCGCGGTGCACGAGGGTGTCGCCACGCCCGACGCCGTCGACACCATCATGAAGCTCGGCATGAACCACCCGATGGGCCCGCTGACGCTGGCCGACTTCATCGGGCTCGACACCTGTCTCTCGATCCTGCGCGTCCTGCACGACGGCCTGGGGGACGACAAGTACCGCCCCTGCCCGCTGCTGGTACAGATGGTCGACGCCGGCTGGGTGGGGCGCAAGTCCGGGCGCGGCTTCTATCGCTACGCCGGTCCTGGAGGAGAGAAGGAACCTTGATCTGCCAGGTCTGCGGAGCTTCGAACGAGCTGGACCGCGACTACTGCGTCAAGTGCCGCTCCAAGCTGCTGGTGGTCTCCGGCCCCGGCGGCTTCAAGGGGAGCTACCAGGGGGAGGAGCCGCGCGACGAAGAGGTCATCACGCTCGACGAGCACCTCCTGGAGCGCGTCTCGGTGCTGGAGGAGATCGTCAAGCGCTCCGCCGAGACGCTGAAGATGCTGCTCGACGGCCTGAACCGGCAGGAGAAGCACTCCTTCGTCACCCAGACCGGGCTCCTGGCGCTGAAGGACGTGCTGGAGCGCAAGGGGGTCCTCGTCGAGGAGGAGCTCCTCGACCTCTGGGAGACGCGGGTCGACCACCACATGACCGCGCTGGAGAAGCGGGAGCGCTTCATGGAGCGCAAGGAGCGGATGCTGGCGGCCTTCTCCGGCGAGCGGCGCGAGCGCTTCCGCGGGCTCCTGGGAGACGCCGAGTTCGCGTTCTACGCGCTGGATCCGGTCAAGGGGCTGCGCGCGCTCGAGGAGGCGCACAAGCTGGACCGCGCCAACGCCGAGCTCGCCTTCTTCCTGGGCGAGACCTGGTTCAACGAAGGGGAGACCGACCGCGCGCACGCGCTGCTGAAGCAGGTACTACAGAAGGAGCCGCGCCACTTCGAGGCGCTGGTCTACATGGGCGTCCTGGAGAACGAATCGGGCCGCCACGAGAACGCGCTGGAGCACCTCAAGCGCGCGGTGGCCGCGCGCCCCGACGCCTTCCTGGGGCACTTCGCGATGGGCGCGCTGCTGGCGCTGTCGGGGCAGCTGGCCAAGGCCGAGGTCTTCCTGAAGAAGGCGGCGGAGATCGAGGAGAGCGCGCAGGCCTTCTCGCTGCTGGGCACCATCGCCTACGAGCGCGGGCGGCTGGCCGACGCGGTGGACGCGTTCCAGAAGGCGGTGCGCCTCGACCCCGACGACGAGGACGCGCTCTACCAGCTGGGACTCTGCTATCTCGACCGCGGCTGGACCCAGAAGGCCGCCGAGCGCTTCCAGCAGGCGCTGGAGCTGAACCCCAACCGCATCGAGTACCAGGAGGCCTCCAAGCTCCTCACGCCCACGCCCGGGAGGGCGCTGCCGAAGGTCACCGGGAAGGCCGCCGAGCTGGCGCACAAGGCCGAGACGCTGGCCAAGCGCGACCCGCAGAAGGCGCTGCAGGCCTACGCCAGCGCGCTGCACGTCGACCCCGAGAACCCGACGCTGCTGATCTCGTACGCGCTCCTCTGCTCCTCGGTGGGGCGCACCTCCGAGGCGGTGGCCACCACCAAGCGGGTGCTGGCGCGCGAGCCGGCCGAGATGGTCGCCGCCGCGGCCTACGCGACGCTGCTCGAGGCGCTGAAGGCGGAGGGAAAGTTCCGGGAGGGGAGCCGCGTGGCCGACGAGATGCTCTCGGTGGTGCGCTCCAACTACGCGCGCTCGATCGGCTACTTCGAGCGGGCGACGGCGCTCGCCGAGATGGGGGAGGACCTGGACGGCGCGCTGGCGGCCGCCGACCTCTCGCTGAAGCTCTCGCCCAAGGAGATGCGGCAGTTCCCGCTGGCGGCCAAGGGCTGGGTGCATTACAAGCGCCAGGAGTACGACCGCGCGGTGGAGTGCCTGCGGCGCGCGACCGAGCTGGGCGAGACGCCCACCGGCCTCACCCACCTGGGCCTCGCCTACCTGGCGATGGGGGACGCGCGAGCGGCGCGGCAGGCGTTCGGGAAGGCGAAGCGCTACGGCCGCCGCGCCAGCGCCGGCCGCGGCGGGCTCGAGGCCAAGATGCTGGAGCAGATCCGCCGGAACCTGCAGCTCACCGAGAAGCTCACCAAGGGGCGCCGCGTCAAGGCTTGACTACCAGATGCCGACCGGGCGAGACGCGTCGTAGCTCTCGGCAAGGGATCGATTCGCGTAGACCGGCTCGGTCGACTGGGGATTGAGCTGGATGTCCCAGTCTCCCTTGGCGTTCCTCACGGTCGAGGCGAAGAGCTTGCGGCGCTTCTTCTCGGTGAAGATCTCCCAGAAGATCATCCCGAAGTCGGCGACGTTGCCGCGCACGACCCAGGACGGCACGCGCGTGCCGATCTCGATCTCCACGGCGCCCACGGTCGTCTCCTCGAAACCGAGCGCGGCGAGCCGCTCGCGAAACAGCGGGATCACCTCGGGGGCCAGCTCGTGGCGCCCCCGCTTCACCCCACGTCCGAGGATCAGGTCGTCCAGAGCGGCTAGTTGCTGAGCGTCCACGGACCGTATTCTCGTAGCATTACGGCGATGGGACGCACGATTCGGCTGGTAGCCGCGCTGGCGATCCTGCTGGCGCTCTTCTTCGGGCTGCCGCGCCTGATCGAGGCCCGCATCGCCTCGGCCCTGCGCGACGCCGCGGTGCGGGCCGGGGTGGCGCTGCGGGTGCAGCGCATCTCCTTCTCCTGGCTGGGCCACGTCGACCTCGTCGGCTTCAGCGTGGAGGCGCCCGAGCGCCTGGGAGCCGACGCCTTCAGCATCCGCGTCGGGTGGCGGCCCTCGCTCGGCGGCCTGCGCCACTGGCCCCGCAGCATCGCCCCGCACGGCCTGCGGCTGCGGGTCCTCCCGGTGGGGTTCGAGGCGCGGGTCGCCGACGCCGAGTGGGGCTTGGACGTCCTCTCGCGGGACACCGTCACCCTCAGCCGTCCCGACGTCGACATCGCCCTCGAGCGCGGTGGCCGCATCGCGGTGGCGATGTCGTCGTTCCCGCTGGGGCGAATGGTGGAGGTCCGCAAGAACGGCGCGCGGGTGCTGGACGTCGGCAAGGCCGAGGGGCACATCCTGGTCCAGCCCTACGGACACGAGAGGCGCGTCAGCCTGCAGCTGCTGCTCTCCGGCCTGCGGGTCGCCAGCGTGCCCGACGAGGAGGAAGGACCCGGCGAGCTGGGGGGCGCGACCGACGTCGAGGTCTCAGCGTCGGCGATGTTCGACGCGCACCGGCATCGCGCCGAGCTCTGGTGCGGCAGCGTGCGGGCGAGCGGCGTGGAGGCCTCGGCCGCCGGGGCCTTCGAGACGGCGCCCGGCGACCGCTGGTCGAACGTCCTGGTGGAGGTGCCGCGCTTCGAGCTCGCCAAGGTGCTGGCCGTCTCCGGGCTGGAGCTCCCGATCGGCACCGGCAAGGTTGGGGCAACCCCGGACGACCTTGGCACGCTGGAGCTCTGGGCGCGCGTCAGCGGCCACTTGAAGGAGCCGGACTCGATCGCCGTCGACCATCGGATGGACTTCCGCCCGGCCAGGTCGATCCCGGCGCTCAACTACCTGCGCGGTCCGTTCACCCATACGGTCACGCTCCCCGATGGGCGCTCCAGGAAGGTGGAGGTGCGACCGGAGTCGCCCGACTACGTGCCGCTCGGCGAGGTGCCGTCACTGTTCCTGCGCGCGCTCACCATCGCCGAGGACGCGGCGTTCTGGGGGCACCCCGGCGTCGACCTGCAGGAGATCCCGGTGGCCTTCGCCACGAACTGGCTGCGCGGCCAGCGCGCGCGCGGCGCCTCCACCATCACCCAGCAGCTGGTGAAGAACCTCTTCCTCTCGCGCGACAAGCGCTACGGCCGGAAGCTCCAGGAGATCGCCCTGGCGCTCCTCGTCGAGGGAGTGCTCAGCAAGGAGCGCATCCTGGAGATCTACCTCAACGTCATCGAGTGGGGCCCCGAGCTCTACGGCCTGAGGCCGGCGGCGCGCCATTACTTCCACAAGGAGCCGCGCGAGCTGACGCCGAAGGAGATCGTCTTCCTGGTCTCGCTGATCCCGGGACCCATCAAGTACCAGCGTTCGATCGCCGGCGGCTCGATCAGCCCCGGCTTCCGCCGCCTGATGGCCGGGCTCCTGGCGAAGCTGCGCTCGGTCGACACCATCACCGAGGAGGAGTACCAGGCGGCGCGCGAGGAGCTGGCCACCTACGGTGGCGCGCCTTCGCCCCCCTCGGTGCCGCCGGCCGCCGCCGAGCCCGACACGCTGCCGATGCCGGGAGACAGCCCGGCGGTCGATCAGCCGGCGCCGGCCGCCGCGCCCGGAGCGACGCCGGTGGCTACGGTACCGGCGCCAGTGATTCCGTCATGACCGCCCGCAGGCGCGGCATCGCTTCGCGGATGTCCTCCAGCGACACCGCTCCGGCGGAGAGCCGGAACCAGCCGGTCTCCTCCTTCAGCCCGAAGGCCTGGAAGGGCACGACCCCGAAGCCCGCCTCGTCGAGCAGCAGGCGGCGGATCTCCTCGTTGGTCGTGATCGGGCGGCCGCGGAACTGGCGTCCGAAGAGGTCGAAGCGCGCCGAGAGGTAGATGGCGCCCTGCGGCGCGATCGTCTCGACCGGCAGCCCGTCGCGCCGCATCTCCTCGAAGCCGGCGTAGAGCGCGTCGAGCCGCTGCTTCAGCGCGGCCTTCATCGGGATCTGGAAGGCGGCGATCGCCGCCGGGTCGTCCAGCAGCGTTGCCACGGCCACCTGCTCGGCCTTCGGCGCCCAGGCGCCGACGTGCCCCAGGATGTCCACCATGCGGCGCCGCACCGCCGGCGGCATCACGCCCCAGCCGACCCGCAGCCCGGTGGCGCAGAACGCCTTGGAGATCGCGTCCAGGAAGATGGTGTAGGGCGCGATCTCCGGGAGCAGCGCGACCGGCGTGTGGTGCTGCGCGCCGCCGAACGTCAGCATCCAGTAGACCTGGTCGAAGACGAGGTAGAGCGGCCGCGCCGAGAGCGCCTGCCGGCGGCGGTTCTCCTCCACGATGAGGCGGCAGATCGCCTCCAGCGGCTCCTTGTCCATCACCGTGCCGCAGGGGTTCAGCGGCGTGTTCAGGAGCAGGAGGCGCGCGGTTGCGAGGTGCGGGGCGACCTGCTCCGGCGTGGGGAAGAAGTTGGACGCCGCCGAGACCGGGATCTCGACCGCGCGCGCGCCGGAGAGATAGGTGTAGTGGTTGTTGTTCCAGGAAGGGACCGGGTAGACGACGAGGTCTCCCGGGTCGACGAGCGTGCGGTACGTGCCGTAGAGGAGGGGCCGCGCGCCGGCGGCGATGAGCACCGAGTCCACCGGGTACTTGAGCCCGAGCTCGCGCTCGTAGAAACGCGTGACCGCCTCGCGCAGCGGCATCACGCCGTCCGACGGCGGGTAGTTCGTCTGCCCGTCGGCCAGCGCCCTGCGTGTCCCCTCCGAGAGCAGCTCCGGGATCGGGAACTGCCGCGGGTCGAAGTCCCCGACGGTCAGGTTGCAGATCGCGGCGCCCTTGGCCTTCAGCGCACGGATCTCGCCGGCGATCTTGAGGATCTCGCTGCCGACGACCCCGCGGGCAAGCGAGGAGAGTCCGGCGTCGGCCTGGTCCTGAGGCCCGAAGAGTGGGCTGATGTCCATGATGGGCGCGGAGTGTATGCGCTCTCTGGCCGGTTCCGCCACCGGCCGCTCGAACGTGCCGCCCTGCTATCCTCCGCGGCTCTATGCGCTGGTCCCAGTCGCTGCTCGTGACGCTGCGCGAGGTGCCCGGAGACGCCGAGGTGATCTCCCACCAGCTCCTCTATCGCGCCGGCCTCATCCACAAGCTCGCCGCCGGCGTCTACTCCTACACGCCGGTCGGCTTCCGCTCGCTGCGCAAGATGACCGAGATCGTCCGCCAGGAGATGGACGCCACCGGCGCGCTCGAGGTGGAGGCGCCGATCCTGCAGCCGAAGGAGCTGTGGGTGGAGTCGGGCCGCTGGGACCGCTACATCGAGGAAGGCATCCTCTTCCACCTGAGGGACCGCAAGGGGGGCGAGTTCGCGCTGGCGCCGACGGCCGAGGAGGCGATCACCGACATGGTGCGCCGCTCGGTCACGTCGTGGCGGCAGCTGCCCTTCAACCTCTACCAGATCCGCACCAAGTTCCGCGACGAGATCCGCCCGCGCTTCGGGCTGCTGCGGGGGCGCGAGTTCCTGATGAAGGACGCCTACTCCTTCGATCTCGACCAGGCCGGTCTCGACGTGCACTACAAGAAGATGGAGCACGCCTACCGCCGCATCTTCGAGCGCTGCGGCCTGGAGTACGCGCTGGTACAGGCCGACTCCGGCGCCATCGGCGGCTCGGCCTCGGAAGAGTTCATGGTCGTCGCCGACACCGGCGAGGACGCGCTGGTCTTCTCCGAGGCCGGCGACTACGGCGCCAACCTGGAGAAGGCGGTGACCGGCGAGCTGCCGGAGCCCTGGGCGCCCGGAGGAGTACGAGAAGAGGCGCGGCCGTTCGGCGAGGCCGACTCGCCGACGCCCGGCCTCATCACCTGCGAGGACCAGGCGAAGCACCTCGGCACCGACATCTCGCGCATCACCAAGACGATGGTCTACGAGTTCGTGCGCGCCGACGGCCATGCCTGGGTCGGCGCCGTCGTGATCCGCGGCGACCTGGCGATCAACGAGGTGAAGCTGCCGAAGGCGGCCGGCGCGTTGCACGCCAAGCTCGTCTCCGAGGAGCGCCTGCTGGCGATCGCCGGCTGCCGCCCCGGCTTCGTGGGGCCGATCGGGCTCAAGGCCCCGCAAGGGCAGGCGGACGTGCCGCTCTACGTGGACCGCTCCATGCAGAACGCCACCAACGTCTACTGCGGCGCGAACAAGGATGGCCTCCACCACTCCGGCTTCTGCGTGCCGCGCGACCTGAAGCCGGCGGCGATCGTCGAGGTGGCGACCGCCCGCGAGGGGGACCCTTCGCCCAACGGCAACGGCACGCTGCGCATCAAGCGCGGCATCGAGGTCGGGCATATCTTCAAGCTCGGCACCAAGTACTCCGAGTCGATGAAGTGCGAGGTGGCCGACCGCAACCAGAAGAGCGTGCCGCTGCTGATGGGCTGCTACGGGCTCGGCCTGGGCCGCACGATCGCCGCCGCGGTGGAGCAGAACCACGACGACGGCGGCATCGTCTGGCCGGTGCCGCTGGCCCCCTACTCCTGCACGGTGATCGCGCTGTCGCGCGACGCCGAGGTGCAGCAGGCTGCCGACGGGCTCTACGAGGCGCTGAAGGGTGCGGGCCTCGACGTCCTCTACGACGACCGCGACGAGCGTCCCGGCGTGAAGTTCAAGGACGCCGACCTCGTCGGCATCCCGGTGCGCGTGGTGGTGGGCGGCAAGGCGCTGGCCAAGGGCGTGGTCGAGGTGTCGGCCCGGCGCGAGAAGAAGGCCGAGGGCATTCCCCCGGCCGAGGTCGTGGCCGTCGTCCAGAAGACCCTCGCCGCCGGAGCGCAAACGCTCATCCGGTAGCTCGGTAGACTGCGGGCCGAAATGGCGAATCGGCTCGGCTCCCGAACCATGGAGCTGGTCTGCGTCGCCGTCCTGGCCGCGATCGCCGTCTGGGCGACGGTCGACCACCAGCGCGACGACTCGCCCACGCTGGACGAGCCGTTCCACGTGATGGCCGGCGCCGAATACGTCCGCAACGGCACCTACGGCCTGAACCTGGAGCACCCGCCTCTGGTGAAGCTGCTGGCCGGCGCGGCGCTGGCGCCGCTGCGCCTGCAGCCTCCCGCGCCCGGCGCCCGGGTGCCCTCCCCTCACCCCGACTACCTGCAGTGGCTCTATCGCAACAGCGCGCCGGCGCACGTCATCGTGCAGTACGGAAGACGGCCGATGCCGCTCTTCCTGATCGCGCTGGTCTTCACCGTCTACGCCATCGGGCGCGCCGCCTGGGGTTCGCTGGCCGGACTGCTGGCGGCGGCGCTGATCGCGTTCGAGCCGAACATCGTGGGGCACGCCGGCGTCGTGCACACCGACGTCGCCGCGGCCCTCTTCGTGACCGCGACGCTGGGCCTGGCGCTCGGGGCGATCCGGCACGCCTCCCTGCCGCTCTGGGCCGCGGCCGGCCTCGTCCTCGGGCTCGCGTTCTCCGCCAAGTTCAGCGCGGTGCTGCTGGTGCCGGTCGTCCTGGCGGCGCCTCTGCTGAAACCGTCCTGGCGCGCGTTCGGCGGCGCCGCGCTGGCGGTCGTGCTCGGGGCCGCGGTCCTCCTGGGTGCCTACAGCTTCTGCATGCGCCGCATGCAGCCGGCGCAGGCAGCAGACGCGGCGCTCGACTTCCTGCGGAGCCGCAACGCCTCGCCCGAGCTCCTCGCCCGCCAGGAACGGCTCTCGACGCGCTTCCCGGCGCTCGGCCACTACGCCGCAGGCCTCACCGGAGTGCGCCTCCTGGACGCCGGCGGGCGGGGCGCGAACTACCTGATGGGGCGCGTCTCCTCGGAGAGCTTCCCGGCCTACTTCTTCGTCGCCTTCCTGGTGAAGTCGACCCCGGCGATCCTGGCGCTGGCGCTCCTGGCCGCCACCCTGGGCCGCAGAGAGCTCCTCTCCTTCTGGTCGCTCGGCCTCCTCCTTCCGGCCGCGCTCTTCTTCGCCGCCGCCGCGCGCTCGCACTTCAACATCGGGCAGCGCCACATCATGCCGGTCTATCCGCTGCTGGCGATCGTCGGCTCCGGCGTCCTGGCCAACCGGCTGGCGGCGCGGGCGATCCCGCTGGCCGCGGCGCTGACGCTCTCCAGCGCCCTCTCCCTGTGGAGCGCGCACCCCGAGGAGCTCTCCTACTTCAACGCCCTGGCCGGGCCTCCGGAGCGGCGCGGCTGGTGGCTGAGCGACTCGAACATCGACTGGGGACAGGACCTCAAGCGCCTCGGCCGGGAGCTCGAGGCGCGCGGCTGGCAGGAGAGCACGACGGTCGTGGCCTACTCCGGCCTCGCCACCACCTACTTCCTGCCGAAGGTCCGCGTGCTCGACCCGGCCAGGCCGATCGCGCCCGGCCGCTACGCCGTCTCCGCGCTGATCGAGGCCGTCGGGCCCGAGTTCGTGCGCACCTTCGAGGGAGACGCCGCGGCGGCGCAGGTCCGCGAGCTGGTGGACCGGCTGCACCGCTCGGGCCGGCGGATCGGGCGGGTGGGCAGCTCCATTACGCTCTGGGAGCTGCCGGCCGCGTGAGGCACGGCCTCGTCGCGGCGGCCGTGATCGGCCTCGCCGTCGTGCTGGCGGCGGCGGCCGGCTGGAAGAACTCGGCGACGACCGACGAGCCGTACCACGTGCTGGCGGCCTGGTCGCACGTGGTCGAGGGCAAGGGGGACCTGAACCCGGACAAGCCGCCGCTCGCCAAGCTCGTCTCCGGGCTGGCCCTGGCGCCGCTCGGGCTGCGCGGCACCGAGCACCCGCCGGTCCAGCGCCTGGCGCACCTGCCCGACGAGGTGCGCCGCTTCCTCTACGGCAACACCCGATCGCCGGAGACGATCCTGCTGGCCGCACGGCTCCCGCAGCTCGCGTTCCTGGTGGTGCTGCTGGCCGCCACCTACCGCCTGGGGGCGCGGCTCTTCGGCGAGAGCGCCGGCCTCCTGGGCCTGGTGGCCCTGGCGTTCCAGCCGCTGGTCCTGGCGCATGCGTTCCTGGTGCACACCGACGTCTCCGCGGCGGCCACCTGGATGCTCACGTTCGTCTGCTTCCATCGCTGGCTGTCGGGCGCCCGACGCGGATGGCTGTGGCTCGGCGTGTCGCTCGGCCTGGCCGTGGCGACCAAGTTCTCGTCGCTCCTGCTGATCCCCTGTCTGCTGCTGCTGGCGGCGCTGGCGGCGCTGCTGCGCGGCCGGGCGTCGGTCCCGCCGCGCTGGGCGGCCCAGCTCCTCGGGGCGTTCGCGGTGGCGCTGGGCGTCCTCCTGGCGGTCTACGTCCCGGTGCTCCGGGAGACGCCGCTCGAGGAGTCCCGGCGCACGATCCACGCGCACGCGTCCCAGTGGCCCCAGGCCTCCTCCGCGGAGCGCGCCCTGGGCCGTCTGGCCGGCGTCTCCCGCGCGCTGGCGCACTACGGCACCGGGCTCCTCCACCTGCGCGAGACCGATCGCCTCGGACAGAGCGTCAACTACTTCCTGGGAAGCACCAGCCGGCAGGGATTCGCGTCGTATCTCCCGGTGGCGTTCCTGCTCAAGGTCTCGCTGCCCTTCCTGGTGCTGCTGCTGGCGGCCGGCGTCGCCAAGCGGCGGTCCTGGACGTTCGGCGACGCGTTGCTGCTGATTCCCTGCCTTCTCTATCTGCTGGCCAGCGCCGGCTCCAGCTACAACATCGGCGCGCGCCACCTGCTGCCGCTGCTGCCGCTGCTGGCGATCTTCGGCGGGCAGCTGGCGCGCCACGGCGCACGCTGGCTGGTCGCGGCGCTGGCGGCGGCGCTGGCGCTGCCGGCCGGGCTGGCGTTCCCGCACTACCTGGCGCACTTCAGCGTCCTCGGCGGCGGCTCGTCGCGCGGGGCTCGATACCTCAACGACTCGAACCTCGACTGGGGGCAGGACTGGCGCCGGCTGGGTGACAAGGCGCGAGCGGCCGGCTGGACGCCGGTCCACTACGTCTACATCGGCACCGGCGATCCATCCCACGACCTGCCGGGCGGGGTCGACGCGCTGGCCGAGCAGGGACCGCCGTCGCCCGGCGTCTACGCGGTCTCCAGCTTCGCCGAGGCGGTCGGGGCGCAGTACCTGGCGCAGCTGGGCGCGACCTATCAGTCCGGGCGGCTCGCCGCGCTGCTGGGCCTCCTGCACGCACGCGGGGAGCGCATCGGCGGCGTGGGGACGAGCCTCACCGTGTACCGCCTGGGGACCGGCCGGCCACCGGGTTGAAGCGGTGCGGGCTTCGTGGTGTCATCGCCGGCAGTGAGCGGCGAGGCGGACGGCGACGAGGTTCCTCCGCGCTGGCGCCTCTCCCGCACCGAGCTCCTCCTGGTCGCCGCGTCGGTCCTCGGCTCGCTCCTGGTCTATGCGCCGTTCTGGAACCACATGGCCGAGGTCTACCGGCTCTGGGACGGGCCGAACTACCTGAACATCGCCAGGACGCTCTACGACGTCAAGGAAGACAACCCGCTCCTGACCTACGTCTACGAGCCGAGCTATTTCCTGGTGCATCTTCCGGTCTACCCGCTGCTCATTCGGCTCTTCTCCTTCCTCGGCTATCAGCACTCGATGCTCTTCGTCTCGATCGCCTGCTGCGCGATCGCGACGGTGCTCTTCCACCGCCTCTGCCGCGACGTCTGGAAGATCCCGCAGCCCGGCTTCCTGACCCTGGTCTTCCTGTTCCTGCCGCCGCGCTGGCTGCTCTACCGCGGCGCCGGGTCGACCGAGTCGACCTATCTCCTCTTCCTGCTGCTCTCGATGAGCGCGTTCGAGAGAGGCCGTGTCGGACGGGCGTCGCTTTGGGGCGGCCTCGCGACGCTCACGCGCATCCCGGGGCTGATGCTGGTGCCGGCGTTCGGGGTGCTGCTGCTCCAGAGGAAGCGGTGGCGCGAGATCCCCTGGCTGGCGCTCATCGCGCTGCCGCTGGCCCTCTACTTCGGCTTCTGCTGGACGCGCACCGGCAACTACCTGCATTACTTGTCGGTGCACTCCGACAAGCTGGCGCCCAAGGTGCCGTTCGGCTTCATCGGGACCTTCTTCGCGCAGGGGCTCTATCACCAGGTGGAGTTCTACATCCTGCTGGGGCTGGTCTACGCGGTGGGGGTGACGCGCCTGAGGGAGATGAAGCTGGAGACGCCCTTCGCCTACTGCTTCTTCGTTTACCTGCTGCTGGTCTTCGTCGCCACCGAGGACTGGAGCCGCTACTGGCTGGCGATGGCGCCCTTCGCGCTCATCGTCGGGTTCCACGACATCCTGACCACGAAGTCGTTCCGGTGGCTGCTGCCGGTCTTCGCGTTCCTGGGCTACGTCTACGCCTGGGGCTCGATCCCGCTGAACGGCTGCCGCATCGACGTCTACGCCCACCTGCTCTGGAACATCGGGCTCTGGAGCGAATGGCACGGGCCTTGACACACAGTCCCTTGACATACTGTCCCGCTCCGTGAAAGGAACCACACCGTGAGCCTCAAAGAAGACGCGCTCGAGTTCCACTCGTCCGGGCGGAAGGGAAAGATCGAGGTCGTTCCTTCCAAGCCCTGCGCCACCGCGCGCGACCTGTCGCTGGCCTACTCGCCGGGCGTGGCCGAGCCCTGCCTGGAGATCGCCCGCGACCCCGAGCTGGTCTACGAGTACACCTCGCGCGGCAACCTGGTCGGCGTCATCAGCAATGGCACCGCGGTGCTCGGCCTGGGCGACATCGGACCGCTGGCCGGCAAGCCGGTCATGGAAGGGAAGGGGATCCTCTTCAAGCGCTTCGCCGACATCGACGTCTTCGACATCGAGATCGCCGAGAAGGACGTCGACGCCTTCGTGGAGACGGTGGCCCGCCTGGAGCCGACGTTCGGCGGCATCAACCTGGAGGACATCAAGGCGCCGGAGTGCTTCGCCATCGAGGAGAAGCTGAAGGCGCGCATGGGCATCCCGGTCTTCCACGACGACCAGCACGGCACCGCCATCATCTCGGCGGCGGCGTTCCTGAACGCGCTGGAGCTCGTCGGCAAGAAGATCGACGAGGTGAGGGTCGTCTTCGCCGGCGCCGGCGCCGCGGCGATCGCCTGCGCGAACCTCTACGAGACCTACGGCGTCAAGCACGAGAACATCCTCATGGTCGACCGCTCGGGCGTGATCTACGAGGGGCGCACCGAGAACATGAACCCCTACAAGGCGCGGTTCGCGCGTGCCACCGCGGCGCGCACCGTGGCCGAGGCGCTGGAAGGGGCCGACGCCTTCGTGGGCGTCTCGGCGAAAGGGCTGGTCAGCGGCGACATGCTCAAGCGCATGGCCCGCGACCCGATCGTCTTCGCGATGGCGAACCCGGTGCCGGAGATCCTGCCGGAGGAGGCGCACGCGGCGCGTCCCGACGTGATCATGGCGACCGGCCGCTCCGACTATCCGAACCAGGTCAACAACGTGCTCGGCTTCCCGTTCCTCTTCCGCGGCGCGCTCGACTGCCGCGCCACCGCGATCAACGAGGCCATGAAGCTGGCCGCCTCGCGTGCCCTGGCCGACCTCGCCAAGGAGGACGTCCCCGATTCGGTCGCCCGCGCCTACGGGGTGGAGAGCTTCCGCTTCGGGCGCGACTACCTGATCCCCAAGCCGTTCGACTGGCGGGTGCTGCTGCGCCTGCCGCCGGCGGTGGCCGCCGCGGCCGCCGAGACCGGCGTCGCCAAGAAGCCGCTCCTGAACATGGACGCCTACCGGCGCCGCCTGGAGGGGCTCCTCTCCCGCTCGCGCTCCTTCATGCAGATCATCCACGACAAGGCCAAGAGCGCCCCGAAGCGGGTCGTGCTCCCCGAGGGGGACCACCCCAAGATCCAGCGCGCCGCCAAGATCCTGGCCGAGGAGAGGATCGCGGTCCCGATCCTCCTCTCGCGCGGCCGGAAGGCCGAGGAGGCGCTGGCGGCGCTGGACGTCAAGGTGCCGATCACGGTCATCGACCCCGAGGGGCACCCGCGCTTCGGGGAGTTCGTGGAGGGCTTCCACGAGAAGCGCAAGCGGCATGGAGTCACCCTGGAGGACGCCGCGACCTACATGCGGATCCGCAACTACTTCGCCGCCATGATGGTGGACAACGGCGAGGCCGACGTGGCGCTCTCCGGCCTGACCACGTCCTACCCGGAGACGATCCGCCCGGCGCTGCAGGTCATCGGGATGCGCCCCGGCATCCGGCGGGTCTCCGGCCTCTTCGTGCTCATCCTGCCGGAGCGCGTCTTCTTCTTCGCCGACACCACCGTCAACATCGACCCTTCGGCGGAGGAGCTGGCCGAGATCGCCTGCCAGTCCGCCGACTGCGCGCGCCTCTTCGACATCAAGCCGCGGGTGGCGATGATCGCCTTCTCCAACTTCGGCTCGACCCGCCATCCCAATACCGACAAGGTGCGCCGCGCGGTGGACCTGGTGCGGCAGCGCCGGCCCGACCTGGAGTGCGACGGTGAGATGCAGGCCGACACCGCGGTGATGCCGGAGTTCCTGAAGGAGAACTACCCCTGGACGACGTTGACCGGCCCGGCGAACGTGCTGGTCTTCCCGGAGCTGCAGAGCGCGAACGCGGCCTACAAGCTCGTCTGGAGGCTCGCCAAGGCGGAGGCGATCGGGCCGATCCTCTTGGGGCTCGACTTCCCGATCCACGTGCTCCAGCGTGGCGTCGAGGTGGCCGACATCGTCAACATGGCCGCCTTCGGCGTGGTCGACGCGCAGTCGCGCGAGCGCTGACGGGCGAGTATTCCGCTGGGTTTCCCTCCGGCAGCGGAGGGGGTTCAGGGGGACCCTGTTGCGGGTCCCCCCAGAAAAGCTACTTGAGCTCGCGCCACCAGGTCGCCGAGATGTTGCCGGCGCCCGGGCTGGGGTTGATCGGTGGAACGGCCGCGTACTCGACGGTGGCCTTCTCGCCGCTGCCGACGCCGCTCTTGGCGATCAGTACCTTGTTCCCGGCGCCGATCGTCACGCCGCTGGAGATGCCGCCGCCCTGGTAGTAGGAGTTCGTCGCCACCAGGCTGAGCGTGCAGCCGATCGCGGCGAAGTTGTCGCTGACGGCCTGGGTGACGACGTAGGTCGCGCCGAGGCAGCTCAAGGAGGAGTCGATCGGCGTCGGGTCGTAGATCGTGTAGATCGCGATCGCATTGCCGGTGGCGCCGGACTTGGGCACCGCGATGATCGGCGGAGCGGAGAGCTGGCTGCTGTTGCTGAGGCAGCCGCTGCCGCCGGCGGTCGCGCAGTCGCTGTCCTTCTTGGGCAGGGAGTTGATGGCCGTCCTGAGGATGTTCGCGTCGGTGATCACGCTGGTGGTGCTCGTCTTGGCGCGCACCGCCGAGAAGAGGCTCGGGATGAAGTGCCCGGAGGTGCCGATGCCCGTCGCCAGCAGCGAGGAGGGCTCGTCGACGGTGCCGCTGCCGAACGCGAAGAAGTTGCAGCCGCCGTCGTCCGAGCCCAGGCCGGCGATGGCCGGCGCGTAGTAGATGGGCTGCGTCTGGTCGGGCACCGTCGAGGTCGCGGCGATGTCGCCGGGGGCGTTTGCGAAGGTGACGGCCGCGTTGGTGGTGATGGTGCTGGTGGCGCTGGCGTCCAGGATCGGGTTCGTGCGCGGGTCCTCGTAGGTGCTGCCGGTGTAGGTCACGGTCCAGATGCGGCCGTTCAGGTCGGCCTGGAAGCCGACGTTGCGGATGTCGTCCTCGGAGGCCGAGTTGCGTTTGAGCTGCATGAGCTCGGCGTTCGCGAAGGCCTGCTGGCCGACGAAGATGCGGCCGGAGACCCGTGAGGCGGTGAGCGCATCCAGCGTCATGGGGCTGCCGCTCTCGTCGGCCCCGGTGAGGGCGTCGAGGACGAACAGCTTGGCGTCCTGCTGCGCCGTCGCGCCGCTGGAGGGGTAGCGCCCGGAGCCGACCAGGAGCTTCCAGCCGGCGCCGTTCGTGTCGCCGGTGCCCAGCGCGGGAATGCTCCAGGTCTCCCTCAGGCCGGTCAGCGGCTCGCCGGTGGCTCCCCGCGCGCCTGCCCGGACCCAGAGCGGAGTGATGGGGTTCGTGGTGTCGTCGATCTTGGTCACGTCGATCGCGCTGACGACGTCTCCGCCGGGGCCCTCGGTGATGTAGAGGACCGTCTTGTAGTTCGTCGGCGGGCTGGCGGTCTTGTCGCCGGCGGAGTTGCAGACGTCGGCGAAACGGATGGAGTTGGCGACGCCGTAGACGTGGCCGCTCAGGCTGGCAATCTGGCCCGCCTGGTAGTCGTCGGTGTCAGACGTGGTGTTGGTGCGGTATTGATAGTAGAGCTGGTAGGCGTTGTAGATCAGGTTCGGGGGCAGGAGCGCGACGATCTCCCGGCCGGCGTCGTTGGCATTGGCAGCGCTGTCGGCGAGCGCGAAGGCGTGCGCCATGCCGTCGTCGGAGCCGTACCAGGCCACCGCCGTCCGGTTGGCGTAGTACGTCGCGAAGTTCCCGTGGTCGCAGGCGCCGCCGGTGAAGTTCGTGAAGCTGATCGGCGGCGCCATGACCGCCGGAGTGGAGTTGATGCTCGGTCCGAGGAGCCAGCCGCGCTGGCGCTTGTTGGCGCCGGTGTAGCCGTTGTAGCCGCGGAGGAAGTCCATCAGCGAGACCGCCACCTCGTTGGTGAGCGTCATGCCGGAGTAGGTGTTCGCCAGGTCGATGAAGTTGGTAACGTTTCCGGCAACGCTGGAGTCGACCGGCACGCGGGTCATGACCCCGCTGATCTTTCCCCAGGTGTAGATCTTCCGGTTGGCCGGGAGGACCGGCTGGGCGCCGGTGCCGGTGATGGTGTTGCCGGCGGTGTCGCGGCCGGCCAGCTTCTCGCCGGCGTCCCACTCGATGTTGGTCGAGACCGCCCCCACGTTGAAGAGGCGCAGGTGGCCGCGCCAGGACGGGTACTCGGACGACGCCAGCAGCACCTCGTCCTGCCGGCTGATCGGCGCCAGCGTGATCGGCGGCGCGGTCGAGTAGTCGCCGGCGCCCGGCGCGTAGACGGAGCCCAGCGCGGTGCTGACGTGCTTCAGCGTGTCGGTGGCGTAGAACGCGTAGCCGTTGTCGGAGACGTAGCTGCTGAGGCGCGAGTCGTTGGCGTCGGTGAACCCGTAGTCGCTGGCGGCCTTGTCGGTCTTGCCGGCGAAGGCGATCTTGTTCAGCTCGCAGAGGTTCGCGGTCGGCACCGCCGAGGACGACCCCAGGACCCAGACCTTCGGCTCGAAGGACAGCGCGGCGATCTCCGCCGCGGCCTGCGCCGGGAAGCCGGTGTCGGCGCTGGATGTGCAGCCGGTCCAGTAGGCGTCGCCGGTGTTGCAGGTGTTCGAGAAGCCGGAGCTGGCCAGCAGCACGCCGTAGTAGCGCGTGCAGAGCGAGGCCTTCGGGTCGGCCGGAAGGCTGCCCGAGGCCGGGAAGGTGGACGGCCGCGTGGCCTCGTCGTTGCTGAAGAACAGGCCGCCCGGATACGCCGCCGTGCCCGACCGGTTCTCCCAGCGCAGGTTCGCCGAGGTGTGCAGGCCCATCGTGGTCGAGCCGCCGGACACCGCCCTCTGCAGGATGGTCTTGGCGAACTCCAGGGACCGGAACGTCGAGGTGACCGGCGCGCTGGCCTCCAGGCCGGCCTTGAGGCCGTAGATGTTCACGCCGGTCGCGCCGCCACCGGAGCAGTCCGGCGTGGAAGTGCTGCCGCCGGCGCAGAGCGCGCTGTCGGTACTGAGGCTGAGGAGCTTCTGGAGGACGCTCTGGATCTGGTCCCGGTGGCCGTTGGTGTCGGTGCCGGTGACCTGCAGGTAGGTGGAGCAGTTGCCGCTGACGTCGTCCTCGCAGGTGTTGATCGGGACGACCAGGGTGTCCTCGTAGGGCGAGACGCAGGTCTGCCCGGTGGCCGGGTAGATCGCCAGGCCCCAGTTGATCTGTGAGGAGGTCTTGCCGACCAGGTTCTTGGCCGCGATGGTCTGGTAGTCGTTCAGGATGGTGGTGGGTTTGCCGTTGACGTCGTAGGCGGTGAAGGGCTCGCCAGGATCCGTCTCGTCGGTGCTGCCGTTGAAGTCGACCGTGCACTGATAGGCGTAGCTGTTGAGCTGCCCGCAGGTGATCGAGTCGTTCGCCGCCCAGTTCGTGTTGCTGAAGCTCACCCCCGAGAAGCAGGTGCCGGAGTCCACGAGGCTCGGGCAGGCCCCCGACGTCGCCGTTGGGAAGTTGTAGTAGTTCACGCTCACCGAGCTGCCGAGGGCGTTCTTCACGGCCGCCAGCGCTGACGGCGGGTTCCAGCGCAGCGTATAGATCCAGCCGGTACATTGAGGATTACCGCCCGACGGGAAGCCGCCGCTGTCTGCGGGGAGGCAGCGCTTGGTCCAGGTCATCTTGCCCGTCGAATCCGAGATCTCGGTGGCGGTCATCACCCGCTCGAAGTTCACGCCGCTGCTGCTGGGGGTCCAGAACGGCGAGTTGGAGTTCGTGGAGTCGTTCAGAGAGCCGTCCGGAGCGCGCAGCATGTTCGAGCTGGTGTCCAGCACGATCAGCATGTTCGCCTTGTTCTGCTGGAGCAGGATGGGGCGCAGCGGATTGAAGCCCTCGTCCGACGGGTTCGGCGTCGGGGAGACCGGCGTCGCCGTCGGCGGGCTGGGCGGAGAGGTCGCCACCGGCGTCGCCGTGGGCGTGTTCGACGGCGTTTGCGTGGGCGACTGAGTGCCGGTGGGGGTCACGGTTGGAGTGAGCGTCACCGTCGCCGTGATCGTCGGAGTCGGCGTGACTGTGGGAGTCTGAGTCGAGGTGGGAGTGATCGTCGACGTCGGTGTCCTCGTGGCGGTCGCGGTCGCGGTCGACGTAGTGGTCGGGGTGATGGTGGGCGTACGGGTCGGCGTCTGCGTGATCGTGAAGGTCGCGGTGGGAGTCACCGTGGAGGTCGGTGTCAGCGTCCGGGTCGCCGTGAAGGTGGGCGTGATCGTTGGAGTGAACGTGTTGGTCGGTGTGAAGGACGGGGTCTGCGTCCTCGTCGGCGTGTGTGACGGTGTGAACGTGTTGGTCGGAACCGGGGTATTTGTGAACGTCGGCGTGATCGTCGGGGTCGCCGTACAGACGGTCGAGCAATTCGAGGTCGTGAAGTTGTTCCCGGTGTTGTTTCCGCTGACCGTAAAGGGACCGATCGAGTTCGGGCTAACGTTGCAGCCGGAAGGGGTGATGGTGACGGACGTGCCGTCAGGGACCGTGAACGAATACTTCCCGAGGCAATCGGTCGTGTCGGTGCCGGTCGCTCCGCCGCTGAGATTCACGACAACCCCGACGATGGGGATACCGCTCTTGGTGATCGTCCCGCCGATCGTCGACAGTACCGGTGTCGGCGTACTGGTCGGCGGCGACGCGCCGTATGCATCGGATGCGAAGAACGAGTAGAAGAGCATCAACGAGCCCAGCAGCCGACGAGTCTTGACCATGACGTTTCTTCCCCTTCGATCCTGCGTGGTGCTCAATGTCGTCTCCCCTAATTACCGAGTGCGAAGGAACTCGTGCCGCCCGAGCCGCCGCCGGCCTGCGACGGCGACGCGTTGTTGGTCAGGTTCGGAATGGTGATCTGCTCCTCGAGCACGCGCTCGATGCCGCCGGTGGCGATGCCCACTGAGATCAGGTTGATGGTGGCATTCGTGTCCACCAGCGCCGGGTCTTCCTTGTCGTTGCGCACGTAGAGCGTGAACGTGCCCTGGGTGGTGTCGCTGGGAGAGACCGGCACGTTCTGGTAGGTCTCGGTGCCGAGGACCAGCAGGCAGGCGACCGGCGTGCCTCCGGGAGGCGTGTAGTTGCAGGTGCCGGTGATGAGCGTCCCCAGGAAGTTCGGCAGCGTGGACGCGTTGTAGGCGGCGTTGATCTTCTTCTCGCCGACCTTCAGGCCGGTCTCGGCCGCGTAGAAGCTGCGCTTGTAGGACTGCATGTTGCCCGACAGCTTGTCCTCGATCTGCATCATGTAGAGGACGCCGACGCCGATGATGGTCAGGATGAGGATCGTCAGGATGGCCAGGACCAGCGAGCTGCCGCGCCTGTTGTGGCGCAGCCGGGCGGACGGGTGGATCGGGTGGTTTCGCATCGCGACTCGCATCGTCACATTCCCAGCATCCGGTTGCGGATCATCACGGTGGTGACCGACTTGTAATGGTCGTACCCGTCGGGCGCGGTCGCGGTGGCGTCGTGGTTCTCGGCGGCCGGCCGGTAGTTGAACTCCGGCTTGAACGTGCCGGTCAGCTTCACCTTCTGATTGGTCATCTGCTTGGCGTTGAGCGGCAGCCCGAGCGAGCGGCCGGTGAAGTTCAGCCGCAGCCCGCGCACGTAGCGGACGTCGTAGGCGCAGGCCGCGTGCGCGGCGCCCAGGTTCCGGGGATCGGTCGGGAACCCGGCGCAGAGCGCGGTGGCGTTGTCGACCGAGTAGGCGCCGATCTGCGGCGGCACGCCGTAGGACTCCAGGCCGGGGTTGGTACCGAGGTCGGCGGTGTCCGGATTGGTCCAGCGGTTCGGCGTTGGGTTGTTGTTGCTGGGGATGCGGTTGTCGCTGGTGCCCCACAGCAGCTTCGTGCCGGTGTCCGGGTCCGAGGGGTCGAAGGCGTACATCCATGCGATCTGCATGTCCTCGATGCCCTCGACGATCGGCGTGAACGTGTTGGCGGCCGGGCTTCCGCCGCAGGCGACGCCGTCGGTGGTGGGGTTGAACAGCCCGATCTTCTGCTCGAGCTGCGGCGGTCCGGTGGGCGTGCAGGTGCTGTCGAGCGGCGTCCGCACCCGGAACGTGTAGATGCGCTGCCCCAGAGAGAGCGTGACGGGATAGTGCTGCGGCGGGCGGAAGCCGCCCGGTGGGTTGATGCCGTCGGAGCCGCCCTGATTGGCGACGATGTGGATGACCGGGCAGGGGTTGTTGGGATCCTTGGGCGCGCAGGTCGGCGTCGGGCCGCGCGTGTGGTACAGCGGGCTGGCGTTACAGTCGCTGGCCGACTGTGACACGTTGGTGATCTGGATGTAGTAGTAGTTGCCGTCGCGCTCCCGGTACTGCAGGACGGCGCTCTTGGTGCCGTCCCAGCCGATCTTGGTCAGGAATTGCCCGATGTTGCCGGTGCAGACCCCGGCCTGGTTGCAGCTTCCGTCGTCGGGACAGCCGTCCTCGAAGTCGATGTTCATCTGTGCCGACTGGAACGCGTTGCCCGTCCAGTCGATGATCGGCAGCGACAGGTCGAAGACCGGCTGGAAGATCGCGACGATGTCGGTGCCGGCGTCCCCCCAGAGCGTGTACTTGGCGACCCCGACCGCCGCCGACGTGGGCAGCGTCGTGTTCGCCAGGCTGCTGCTGCCGCGGGTGACTCCGTTGAACTCGTCGCCGCGCAGGTTGTCGTAGGCGACGTTGATCGGGAGCGAGTCGTTCGAGCCGCCGATCCGGATCTGGGTGGGGAGCGCGTTCGGGTCTCCCTTCAGCCAGTTCATGTCGGTGGCCGACTCGGCGATCGTGGAGACGTACTCCATCGCACGGCGCGCGCTCTGGCGCGGCTCGGTCAGGAACTGCTGGCGGGCGGCGAACGAGCGCATCGTGAAGAGGAGCGTCATCGTCACCAGCATCACGATCACCAGGATGATCAGCGACACCAACGCCTCGGTCATCGAGAAGCCGCGCCGCTGCCGGCGAGGCGGGCGAAGCGCGCTACTTCTTGATCGTGGTGACATATTGAACCCTCTTGTTCATGATTCCGGACCCCTGATAGAGGAACTGTCCGGACGTCTGCGTGCCGGCGACCTGGATCGGAATCGCGGTGACGATGACTCCCCAGGTGCCCGGCTGCGCCACCGGCGGCGTGCCGGTGGAGTCGTTGTCGACGACCTGGTAGCTCAGCTTGTAGGGGGCGTTCTCCCCTTCGATGATGTTCATCCCCGACGGGCCCCAGAAGCCCCAGCCGGTGGCGCTCTGCACGTTGGGCACGTCGAAGGTGCCCGCGGCCAGCACCTGCATCTGCGCGCCGGTCGCCACGACCACCTGGGGGCCGGTGCCGGAGCCGAAGTTCTTGTATTGATAGCTCATCCAGCGCAGCGCCTCGGCCACCTGCTGCGCCTTGTAGACGAGCTGGGTGCGCGCCGCGGCGTTCTTGGTGACGTTGAGGGAGACCACGAACATCTGCAGGATGCCCACCACCAGCAGCACCATGATGGCCATGGCCAGGAGGGTCTCGATCAGCGTCGCGCCCCGGCGGTCCCTCTGGAGACGGAGATCAGAGGTTCGAGTAGACGAACTTCGTCCCATTCCAGATTCCTTTCATGGTCGTGGCGTGCCAGAGCGGGTTGATGCGCAGCTCGAAGACCGTCTGGGGCCGCAGCGTCGCGGTGCTGCCGACCATGTGGAGGTGGGTCAGCGCCAGGCGGGCCGGGCCGGTGATCTGGGTGTCGGTGCTGGTGGTGACGTTGCTGACCGCCAGCCCCTTGAACGTCAGCCGCAGCGCCCGCGCGACGCTGGTGCTGTCGCTGTTGTCCGACCAGAGCTCGGAGGCCACCTGCGTCTTGGGACCCGCATAGAGGGTGTCGGCCGGAGTGGGGGCCAGGTTCGGCGCCAAAGAGATGTCCGCCGGGATCGAGTACTCGCGCACGATCTGGTCACAGCCGCTGACCAGCGTCCAGGCGGCGGTCGCGCAGAGGATCCCATCGGCGTTGTTGTCGGTGATGATCTGCACGGGGGTGGTCCCGTCGGAGGCCTTGGGGCCGAGCTTCAGGAAGACCTCGAGGTTCTTGTCGCGCATCACGCCGTGCGCCTGGTTCACCAGGTTGGCGAGCTCGTTGGACACCGCCTGCAGCTTGGCGCGGCGAACGGCCCGCCCGAACTCGGAGACGCCGATGATGATGATCATCGCCAGGATGGCGAGCACCACCAGCAGCTCGATAAACGAGAAGCCGGGGGTGGAGCCCCCGCGCCGGAGCGCCCGGACAGGGCCGAAATACGGCTTCCGCATCGATTTTTCCCTCCCGAAACGAACGTGCTCGTTCGCCGGGAAGTATCCCACGCGGGCCCGGTTCTCTCGATCGACGAAGACCATCCGGAGGACCTCCTTAGCGAACGGTGTGCCCCGACCCCGGTAGGGCTCCGAAGCGGTTGCGGCGATGTGACTTGAGCGTCAGGCGGCCGCTGTCACGCGGCGAGAGACGCCGGCTGACCCGTTACCTTCGGAAACACTTCCCCGGGGCGCCGCCCGCTATATGATGTCGCCAAAGGGCGGACAGCATCGCGGTGGAGGAGGACCTTCCAGGGTTGAGTGTCGACCGGAGTGCCGAGGGCGCCGGGAGCGGGCCGGCCGACTCCTCGGGGCGCTTCCGCCGCGTCCAGGCGATCGCCCGCGAGAAGGACGACCTGCTGCGCCTCTTCCTGGAGCACGTGCCGGCGGCGATCGCGATGCTGGACCGCGAGATGCGCTACCTGGCGGCCAGCAGCCGCTGGATGTCCGACTACAACCTCGGCGACCGGGACCTCTTCGGTGTCAGCCACTACGAGGTCTTCCCGGAGGTCAAGCCGGAGTGGCGCGAGATGCACCAGCGCTGTCTCCAGGGAGAGGTGGCGCGGCCCGGCGAGGAGCGCTTCGAGCGCGCCGACGGCTCGGTCCAGTGGATCCGCGGCGAGATCCATCCCTGGCGCGACCACTCGGGCGAGGTCGGCGGCATCATCATGTTCACCGAGGTCATCACCGAGCAGAAGGAGGCCCAGCTCGCGCTGCGCGAAAGCCAGGAGCGGCTGCAGGACTTCCTGGAGAACGCCGGCGACCTCATCCAGAACGTGTCGCTGGAAGGCCGCTTCCTCTACGCGAACCGCGCCTTCCGCGAGACGCTCGGCTACGAGCTCGAGGACCTGAAGGGGCTCTCCTTCTTCGACGTCGTGCGGGCGGACCTGCGGGCGGCCTGCCTGGGACTCTTCGCGCGGGTCGTCACCAAGCAGACGTTCGGGCACCTGACCACCACCCTGGTCGGCAAGGGGGGGCGCGAGGTGGAGGTGGAGGGGAGCCTGCACGGGCGCTTCGAGCACGGGCGGGTGGCCGATTCCTGGTGCATCTTCCGCGACGTCACCGAGCGCAACCGCGCGCAGCGGGCCCTGCAGCTCAGCGAGGAGCGCTACAAGGACCTGGTCGAGAACGCCAGCGACATCATCTACACCCACACGCCCGACGGCACGATGACCAGCGCGAACGCCGCCGTGCTGCGCGCCTACGGCTACACCCTGGACGAGCTGCTCGGCCTGAACATCGCGTCGCTGGTCGACCCGGCGTCGCTGGAGGTCGCCAGGGAGAGCATCCGCCGCAAGACCGTCGGCTTCACCGAGCGCTCCGAGCCTTACGAGCTGCTGACGCGCGCCAAGGACGGGCGGGAGATCTGGCTGGAGATCTCGACGCGGATCGTCAAGGAGGCGGGCGTCCCGGTGGCGATCCACGGCATCGGGCGCGACGTCACCGAGCGCAAGAAGGCCGAGGAGGAGCGGCGTCACGTGGAGCGCCTGAAGGCCGAGTTCGTGACCATGGTGACCCACGAGCTGCGGACGCCGCTCACCTCGGTGAAGATCTCGCTGGGCATGCTGGCCGACGGCATGGCCGGCGAGCTGCCGGGACGCGCCCGCGACGTGGTGAAGGTCGCCGACCGCAACGTCGGGCGCCTGGTGCACCTGATCAACGACATCATGGCGCTGGAGCGGCTCGACGCCGGCCGCCTGGAGATGCAGCTGGAGCCGGTCCCGGTGCAGGAGATCATCGACCTCTCCCTGGAGTCGGTCCGCGCGGTGGCCGCGGCCGAAGGCATCGGCTTCGAGGAGCCGGAGACCCAGACCGCGATGGTCATGGGGGACCGGGACCGGCTGGTACAGGTCATGGTGAACCTGCTGGGGAACGCGGTGAAGTTCTCGCCGGTGGGCGGGCACGTGCGCATCGCGGTCACCGAGGAGCCGGGCTGGGTGGAGCTCAACGTCACTGACTCCGGCCGCGGCATCCCCACCGGCCAGGAGCGGGTGGTCTTCGAGCCGTTCCGGCAGCTCACGGCGTCGGATGCCCGCGAGAAGGGGGGCACCGGCCTCGGGCTGGCGATCTGCAAGGCGATCGTGGAGCAGCACGGCGGCGCGATCGGCGTGATCAGCCAGGAGGACAAGGGGAGCGTCTTCTGGTTCCGCGTGCCGGCGGCCTGAGAAGCCCCTCTCAACCCCCGATCGCCCGCACCTCGCAGAGCGCGTAGAGCCCGTCGCCGCCGCGGGCGCTGAGCCTCACGTAGCGCGCCCCGTCCAGCGCCGGCGCGAAGAGCACCCGCAGACGCACGCCGGGGTAGTCGCGCGGGCCCAGCTCTCCCACGGCCTCCCAGCGCTGGCCGTCGGCCGAGGCCTCCACGCAGTAGGCGTCGTCGTTGTCGGCCAGCGCCGCCAGGCCGCCGATCGGCCCGGGCGGCAGCGCCAGCGTCACCCAGGAGCGCGCGCTCCGGAACGCGACGCAACCGGAATCCTCCCAGGAGGCGCCCTCGGGCGGGGCGACTCCGTCCACCAGCAGGCCCGGCTCTCCGCGCAGCGCGCTCCAGGCGACCAGCGAAAGCGGGTCGGGCAGCGTGCGCGAGGACAGCCAGCCGGGCTGGTCCAGCGCGTAAACGCAGGCGCCGCCGTCGCTCGCCAGGAGCTCCACGTCGGGCCGCCCCGAGAGCGCGGCCTCCAGGCGCGCGTCGCCGAAGAGCAGCTCGGCGGTCTCCTCTCCGCTCTCCGCCAGCGGCGCTCCGAACAGGAAGGCCCACTCGCGCTCCACCCGCACCGCCACGCCGCGCTTGACGAGCTCCAGCACGACGCCGGCCGCCGGCTTCCAGGCGTCGTGGGAGACGATCCTGACCAGAGGCCGCTGCGCCCCGGCGCGGGCCCACGGCTCGACGGCGCCGGTCAGCACCAGCACCTGGGTGAGCGAGGCCATCGGCGCCGGCGGCTCCTCGCGCACCTGGCGGGCGCTCACCACCGCGGTGCGCGCCAGGAGAGCCGCGGCGAGCGCCGCCGCCGCCAGCCGCGTCCAGGCGCCGCGGCGCGCCACGGCCTGCGCGGCCCAGCCGAGCGGCACCGACCAGGCTAGGAGACCCACCGCCGAGACCCAGAGGGACAGGTAGTCGTGGATCGGCCCGGGGACGCCGAGCAGCGAGAGCGTCGCCACGCCGAGGAGCAGCAGCGCCGAGCGCGCCAGCGTCCGCGTCCCCCTGGATTTCGCCCGCCGCGCCGCGGCCAGGAGCGCGAGCACCAGCGGCAGCGCCAGGACTCCGGCCCAGCGGCGCCTCGGCGGGATCGGCGGTGCGCCCAGCAGCTCGGCCGCGCGCCGGGGCAGGGTCGCGAGCTCCGAGGCGACGACGCCGCCGACCTCGCGCAGCGAGTGGCCGCCGCGCTGCTGCGCGAAGAAGCGGGCGATGCGCGCGAGGTTGCCGTCGCCGGGCCGGGAGCGGAGCTCGGCCACCAGCGTGGGGGTCCAGAGCGCCAGCAGGACCGCGGCGGTCGCCAGCAGCGTGCGGCGTGAGGGCGGATCGCGGCGCCTGGCGGCCGCGGCGCAGGCGAGGAGCGCCGCGCAGGCGGGAGCGGTGCCGAGGTGCGTCTGCGCCAGCGCTGAGCCGAGCGCCGCGTAGGCCGGCAGCAGCCGCCACCCTTCGCAGGCCAGCGCGACGCCCAGGTGGAGCAGCAGCAGCAGCGGCAGCAACGTCACGAACGGCCCCCACTCGCAGGCGTAGCGCGACGGTCCCAGCGCGACCAGATAGACCGCCAGCAGGAGCGCCGCCGCCGCGGCCTGCGCCGGGCCGCCGATGCGCCAGGCGGTGCGCACGACCGCGACCGCCGCCAGGGCCGAAAGCAGCAGCGCTCCCAGCCGCAGCCCGCCCGAGCGTTCGCCGCTGAGCTCGTAGGCCGGCAGCAGCGCGTAGAAGAGCGCCGGGCCCGGGTGGCTCCAGCCGAAGCGCGAGTAAGGCCCCAGCAGCCGCTCTCCGTGAGCCGCCTGGCGGACGCCCAGCTCCATGAGCGCACCGTCGTCGTCGAAGGCCGCCTCGGGCCAGCCGTGCGAGGGGAAGAACGCGAAGCTGGGCGCCAGGGGGAGCGCCGCCGCCAGCGCGAGCGCGAGCAGCAGCGCCGAGCGTCTGGTTACCGCGCCGACTCCTGCTTGCGCCGCGCCTCGATCGCCTTGCTGGAGATGATGATCATCGCGTCCTGCCCCGAGGCGTTCGGCTTCCGCAGCATCACGCTGGTCGCCTCGGCATCGGTGTCGCCGAAGGACCAGACGAACGTGAGCACCGCCGGGTTCGGCTGCGCCGGCTGGCCGTAGCGCAGCATCAGCGTCTTGTGGACCGCCTCCGACATGGGCCCCGGCATCTTCACGGCGACCGCGCGGAACTTCCCCTGCCAGTACCAGTAGACGATCTCGCTGACCGGCCTGCCCATGAAATGGAGGTTCTCGGTGAGGCGCTTGTAGAACTTGTCGTCGCCGTCCTGGTCCACGGCCTCGAAGCCGGGCTTCACGCCGTCGCCCCAGTTCAGCTCGCGGAAGCCGGGCTTCACGTCGCCCGACTTGCCGGCCACGCGCACCGGCTCTTCCTTGCCGAAGAGGCTCTGGAACAGTTTTTTCACGTGAGGGAGATCTTATCGCCCGAAGCCGTGAGCACCTAGACTGACACGGTGCAGGCCGCCGACATCGGGCCGGTCCCGGAGCGGGAGCGGACCCAGTCGGCGGCCGATCTCTTCCTGATCTTCGCCGGGGCGAACATCGCCCCGACCACGCTGCAGGTCGGGGCGAGCCTGGCCGGCGGCCTCTCCACGCGCGCCACGCTCCTGGTGATCGCGCTGGGCAGCGTCGCCGGCTCGGCCCTGGTCGCCGCGCTGGCGCCGCTGGGGCCCCGCCTGCTGGTGCCGTCGGTGATCGCCGCCCGCGCGGCGCTCGGCACGCGCGGCGCGGCGCTGGTGGCGGCCATCCTCTTCGCCGGCAACTTCGTCTGGATCGCGCTCAACAACGTCATGGCGGGCTCCGGCTGCGCCCTGGTCCTCGGCGGCCCGCGATCCCTGCCGCTCTGGGCCTTCGGCCTCGGCGTGCTGGCGACGGGGGTGGTGGCGATCGGTCCCCGCGCCGTCGGCCTGGCCGACCGCTTCGCCGTCCCGGTGCTGCTCCTCCTCGGCGTGCTGCTGACCGTGGCCTGCTTCCGCAGCGGCGCCGTGTCCTTCGGACCGGCCTCCGCCGCCGCGCCGCCGCGCGGTCTGCTGCGCGGCCTCGACGTGGTCATCGGCTACCAGGTCTCCTGGATCCTGATGTTCGCGGACTACTCGCGCTACACGCGCGGCGAGGGGCGCGCGGCCTCGGCGGTCTTCCTGGGCCTGGCGGTCACCAGCCTCTGGTTCATGCCGGTCGGCCTCTTCGCGGCGCGCGCCGGCGGGAGCGACGACCCGGGCGCGATGCTCTCGGCGCTCGGCCTCGGCGGCCTGGGAGCGCTGCTCCTGACGCTGGCCTCGGTCACCACGAACTTCGTGAACATCTACCTCTCGGGGCTTGCCCTGAAGAGCCTCTGGCCGGGCGCCCCCGACAAGCCGGCGGTGGTGGCGATCGGCCTCGTCGGCTCGGCGCTCGGGCTCCTCTCCGGGCGGCTCCTGGAGCAGCTCGCCAGCTTCATGCTGGTGATCGGCGGCCTGCTGGTGCCGGTCGGCGGCATCCTGGTCGCGCACTTCCTGCGGCGGCGCGACATCGACGTGGGGGCGCTGGTGGAGGGGCGTGGGCCGCGCCTGCCGCTCGCCGGCCTGCTGGCCTGGATCGCCGGCGCCGCGGCCTACGCGCTGGCGCTGCCGATCGGCGCCACCCTGCCTTCGCTCCTGACCTCGATGCTGGTCTACGCGGTGGTGTCCCGCCTCACTTCGAGAGGCTGACCTCGAACCGCAGGGCGCGCGAGCTGCGTCCGGCGCCGTCGATCGCCATCACCTCGAGGGCTTCCGCGCCGGAGGGCGGGAGGAGTGCCTTACCCGAGTAAGGTGTCCAGCCTCCCGTTCCCCAGCGGTAGAGGATCTGGGCCACGCCGGAGTCGTCGCGCGCGTCGAGCAGCAGCGCCCCGCCCGGGCGCAGGGTGACGCGCGTGCCGTCGGCGCTGCCCGGTCCGTCCACGAAGGCGACCACCGCCGGCGGCTCGCGGTCGGCGCCGCCGCCGCTCACCGCGAAGGCCGAGGCCACGCTCGGGTAACCGTCCAGCCCGCTGGACGCGACCGCGGTCGCCCGCCAGAAGAGCTCTCCCTCGGGCAGGCTCTCGACCTCCCACTCCGTGCCTGGCTGGGCTGCCGCGCGCGCCACCAGCGCGGCGCAGGCGGCGTCGCGGCAGACCTCGACGACGTAGCCCGCGGCGCCGGTCACCGGCGCGAAGCGGAACGTCGGGTTCGAGTAGGAGAGGCGCGCCCCCGAGGCGGGGAAGGAGAGCTCCGGCGGAGGCAGGAGCTTCTCCGGAGGGCGCGGCGGCCCGTCCTTGGGCACGCTGGTGCCCATCCCTCTGGCCACCGCGACGCTGGTGCCGGCCGCCTCCACCGCGGTCTCGCCGCGGTAGACCATGAGCTGCGCCTCGCCCGACTTCGGCAGGCGGGCGCGGGTCTCGGCCGACGCGTCGCCGCCGGTGCGCGGCCTGGCCTTGGCGGTGCCCACCACGATCTCGATGTCGCTCGAGCGGTCGCGCGAGGCGCGCTTCTCGAAGTCCGCCTGGCCTTCCACGACCTCGAGCGCGTCCTTGGAGGCGCCGGCGCGCACCGCCCCGAACTCGCGCAGGAAGATCAGCGAGTCCTCGGTGAGCAGCAGGCGCGAGCCGTCGTCGAAGCGCAGCTCGGCGGAGGAGGCGCGGAACGTGCGCACGCCGTCGCGCTCCTTCAGCCGGTCTCCCTGCTTGGCCGCCACCCAGGGGTTCGGGTGCGGCTTCTCCTCCACCTGGCGCTCCAGCCGGCGCAGCTCGGCGCTGCGCACCTCCGGCAGCAGCACCCGCACGCGCTGCCCCGGCATCAGGAGGTGCGGGTTCTTGACGTCGGGGTTCAGCTTGTGCACCTCGGGCCAGCGGCTGCGGTCGCCGAGGTAGTGCTCGGTGAGCGCCTCCAGGGTGTCGCCCGGCTTCACCACATGCCAGCCGACGCGCGGCTCGGCGGCCGGCTCCTGGGCAGCCAACGGGGTCGCCGGCGCCGCCAGTGCCACCAGGACGGCCAGCGTCCGTGCCCCGCGCATCACTTGCCTCCGGCGGCGACGTCGAGCGCCCAGTCGAACGCCATCGCGCCGGCCTGGATCCGCAGCGCGTGCCGGCCCGGAGTCATCGCCCGCACCGTCACCGCTTTGCCCGGCCCCAGCGTCACGCCGTCGATCACCGCCGACGCCTCGCCGCCGTGCGCGGTGACGACCACCTCGTCGCGTTCCTGGAGCGCCCAGGCATTGCCCGGCTCGGGCGTCTCGACGGGCCAGGAGACGGCGGTGACCGTGCCCTCGCCGAGGTCCAGCCGGTAGACGTCCATCGAGTAGCGGTGCGTGCCGTCGGAGAGCTCCTCGCGCCGCGGCCGCTCGGCGGTCGCCTGTAGGCGCGCCCAGAAGAGCGGTCCGGGGTAGCCGAGCGCGTCGCGGCCGCGGGCGGCGAGCCAGTGCCCGCCGGCTCGCAGCGTCAGCGGCGCCGCGAAGGGCCGCAGCAGCCCGCCGTCGAGCGCGGCTTCCACCTCCGCCGCGCCCTTGGCCCGCACCGTGACCCGCGCCTCCGCCGGCACCGCCAGCGCCTCAGCGGGTGGGGAAGCTGCTCCGGCCGGTTGCTGAGCTGAGCACCATAGTAGGGAACAGGCCAGAACGCGGCTGGTCGTCTTCATGGCTCGACTCCTTCGCGCCCGCCCAGAGCGACGGGGACCATCGCCAGCCGTGCTTTCCCGCCAGCGCCTCGAGCGATTCGGCCACCGAGCTCGCCGGAGCGGGCCTCCGGACCTTCTCCTTGGACAGCAGCGCCATGATAAGCGCGTCGAGCTCGGCGGGCAGGTCGGGGCGCCGCCGGGCGGGCGCCGCCGGCTCCACGTCCAGCGTCGCCTCCATGATCGCCTTCGGCCCGCGTCCCGAGAACGGGAGCAGGCCGCAGACCGAGCGGTAGAGGACGACGCCGAGCGCGAAGAGGTCTCCGCTCTCGTCGTAGCCCTCGCCGCGGATCGTCTCCGGCGGGATGTAGCCCGGCGTCCCGAAGACCGATTTCCGCGCCTCGGCGCGCGCCGAGAGGATCTGGGCGATGCCGAAGTCAGTCACCTTGATGGAGCCGTCGGTGCCGAGCAGGATGTTCCCCGGCTTGATGTCGTGGTGGACGATGCGCCGCGCGTGCGCCGCCGCCAGCGCCGCCGCCACCGCCGCACCCATCGTGACCGCTTCGCCCGGACCCAGGCTCGAGGCGCGCTTGAGGTACTCGTGGAGGCTCAGGCCTTCCACCAGCTCCATCGCGATGAAGGCCGCCTCCGGCGAGTCGGCCACGTCGTAGACCGCGACGATGTTGGGGTGCGAGAAGCGCGCGATGGTGACCGCTTCCTCGAGGAGCTCGGTGACCAGCCGCTCGCTCGGCTGCGTCCCCTGCGAGCCGGCGGCGCGCACCGTCTTCAGCGCCACCGGCCGCTTCAGCTTGGGGTCCCAGCCGCGGAACACCGTGCCCATGCCGCCCGAGCCGATCACCTTCAGTACCTGGTAGCGCCCCAGGAACGTTTCCCCCAGCTTCTCCTGGTCGTCGGCCTGCCGCTCCAGCGCCTGGAGGCCGCTGGTGAGCTGCTGGATCTCGTTCCCCTTGGACGAGCCGGCGCCGGCGGTGAGCCGCTGCTGCACGCGGACGAGGTCGCGCAGCGGGCGCACCAGTGTCTGGAACGCGGCGGCGCCGATGAGCGCGGTCAGCGCCAGCGCGCCGGCGAGCGTGAGCGCGGCGCGCCGCTTCATGCTGCGCGCCACGGTTTCGGCCACCCGGGCCGGCTGCCGCGAGAGCACCGACCAGCCGGTCCTCCCGACGTTCGAGTACGCGCCGAGGACCTCCTCGCCGCGCGCGTCGCGGAACACCTGTCCGCCGCTGAGGTTGCCGCTGGCCGCCTGCGCCACCATCTCCTTGGGGAACGCCGCCAGCGTCGCCGAGGGGGAGGAGCCGAGCACGATCTCGTCCTTGCCGCGCGCGATGGCCAGCACCGCGTATTCGCCGATCTCGTCGGTGCGCAAGACGTCGCGCAGCTCGGCGCCGTCGGCCACCACGGTGAGGCGGCCGGAGACCGCGGGAATCGCGTACGAACGGCGCAGCCAGGGGCGGCCGGCGGCGTCGGTCACGATCGCCAGGTCCCCAGCAAGACCGGCGGGGCCGGGGGGCGCAGCGCCCGCGGAGCCCCCAGCAAGACCGGCCATGACGTCGCGTACGGCCGCCGCCTGGGTCTTCCGCTGCGCGCGGAACACCTCGGCCCCCGCCTGGTTGGTGACCACCACCCCGACGACCCGCGGGTCGCTCTCCAGCAGCACGTCCTGCACCAGCCGCTGGGCGTTCGCCGAGGCGCCCTCCTCCGCCCAGACCGGGTTCTTCACCGCGGCGATCGCCAGCCGCTCCAGCGAGTCGAGGTAGGCGGACACCCGGGCGGCGGCGGTGGTAGCGGCCACGATGTTGGTGCGCAGCACCTGGTCCCGCATGCCGCGCACGTCCAGCCGCACGAGCTGCAGCGACGCGGCGACCAGCGGCACCAGCCCGACCAGCACCAGCGCCAGCAGCACGCGGGCCAGCAGCCCGAGGCGGTTCACGCGCGCCCTTCGAGCTCGCGCCGGATGGCCGCTCCGGCGTAGACCAGGCGCTGCACGTCCTCCAGGTCGACGTGACGTCCCGCCTTCAGGCGCTCCCAGGCCAGGCGCTCGGCGGAGCGGGCCAGGTCGGTCACGTCGGGGTAGCCGAACGTGGAGCCGGAGCCGGCCAGGCGGTGGAAGTTGCGATGCACCGTCTTAAGCCGCGCCTGGTCGGTCCCGTCGCGCGCCAGCTGCTCGAGGTCGTGATCCAGCTCCATCAGCCGCTCTCGCGAGGTCCGCAGGAAGTCCGCCCGGAGCCTCTCCACCTCGGCGACCCAATCGTCCACTCCGCTGGCGATCGTACCGCTAAGATGTTCGCAAACGAGAGGAGGCCCGCAATGATCAAGGAGTTCAAGGAGTTCGCCGCCAAGGGGAACGTCCTGGACTTGGCGGTCGGCATCATCATCGGGGCGGCGTTCGGAAAGATCGTGACCTCGTTCGTCACCGACGTGCTGATGCCGCCCATCGGCCTGATCCTGGGGCGGGTGGATTTCACGAACCTGTTCCTCACGCTGTCCGGCGAGAAGATGGCGACGCTGGAGGCCGCCAAGAAGGCCGGCGCCGTCACCGTGAACCTCGGCCTCTTCCTGAACGCGGTGATCGACTTCCTGATCGTCGCCTTCGCGGTCTTCCTGATCGTGAAGCAGGTGAACAAGCTGAAGCGGCCCGAGCCGGCGGCGGCGCCGGCGACCAAGGAGTGTCCGTACTGCCTCTCGGCGATCCCTTCCAAGGCCACCCGCTGCGGCCACTGCACGTCGCAGCTAGCCGCCTGAACCTGCTAGTCTCCGCCGTTCGCAAGAGGAGCCCTGCAAGCATGAACCGGCGCCACCTGACCCTCGCCCTCACCCTGTCCCTGACCACCCTCCTGGGCACCGCCGCCTGCGGCAAGAAGCAGGCGGTCCCGGACATCAAGATCGGCCTCATCGCCGAGCTCAGCGGCGACATCCCCGCCGTGGGCGCCTCGTGCAAGAACGCGGCGGAGATGGCGGTGGCCGAGATCAACCTCGAGGGCGGCGTGACCGTGGCCGGCCAGAAGCACGGCCTCCGGCTGGTGGTGGACGACAGCGCCGCCAAGGCGGACCAGGCGGCCTCGGCGGCTCAGAAGCTCATCACCCAGGACGAGGTGCTGGCCGTCGTCGGACCGAACGCCAGCCTGGGGGCGATCCCGGCGGCCCAGATCGCCGAGCAGGCCAGCGTGCTGCTGATCACCCCGTGGTCCACGAACCCCAAGACGACGCTGGACGCCACCACCAACCAGCCCAAGAAGTGGGTCTTCCGCGCCTGCTTCAACGACCTGTTCCAGGGCACGGTGCTGGCGAAGTTCGCGGTCGACTACATGCACAAGCACAAGGCGGCGGTGCTCTACGACGTCTCCTCGGAGGCGCCCAAGGGGCAGGCCGAGCTCTTCAAGAAGGACTTCGAGGCCAACGGCGGCACGGTGGTGGCGTTCGAGACCTACACCACCGGCGACCGCGACTTCACCGCCCAGCTCACCAAGATCAAGGCGGCCGGGCCGGAGCTCGTCTTCCTGCCGGCCTACTACACCGACGTGCCGCTGCAGATGCAGCAGGCGCACCGGCTGGGGCTGGACGTGCCGTTCCTGGGCAGCGACACCTGGTCCAGCCCGGAGCTGATCAAGCTGGCCGGTGCCGACGCCGAGGGGGCGTTCTTCAGCAACCACTACTCGGCCTCGGCCAAGAACGAGATCACCGGCACGTTCGTGGTCTCCTACAAGAAGCGCTACGGACAGGAGCCCGACGACGTGGCCGCGCTCACCTACGACGCCTTCAGGCTGCTGCAGAAGGCGCTGAACAACGCCACCGCGCTGGACCGCGCCGCGGTGCGCAACGCGTTCGCCAAGATCAGCGACTACACCGGGGTGACCGGCAAGATGACGTTCAAGCCCGGGTCCGGCGACCCGGTCAAGAGCGCGGTCATGATGAAGATCTCGGGTGGCAAGTTCACCTGGGTGACGAACGTCGATCCCGACTAGCGGTTGATCTACACCCTCCAGCAGGCGCTCAACGCGCTGCAGCTCGGCAGCCTCTACGCGCTGATCGCGCTGGGCTACACGATGGTCTACGGCGTCCTGACCATGATCAACTTCGCGCACGGCGACGTCTTCATGGTGGGCGCGTTCGTGGCCTGCCTGACCGCGCGGCACCTGGGGCTGCCGTTCGTGCCGGTGCTGCTGATCGCGATGGCGGCCACCGCGCTGCTGGGGGCGTCGCTGGAGCGGGTGGCCTACCGGCCGCTGCGCAACGCCCCAAAGATGTCCTCGGTGATCACCGCGCTCGGCTGCGGGCTGGTGCTGGAGAACGTCACGCTCTGGAAATACCCCTACCCGCAGACGTTCCCGCCGTTGCTGGCGAACCGCGGGTTCCACTTCGCCGGGCTCTTCGTCTCCTCGGTACAGATCCTGATCGTGGGCATCGCCGCCGCGTTGATGGTCGGCCTCGACCTCCTGGTGCGCCGCTCGAAGTGGGGGCTGGCGATGCGCGCCGTGTCGTGGGACCGCGCGATCGTCCCGCTGATGGGCGTGCCGGTGGACCGGGTCATCAGCGTCACGTTCGCGATCGGCGCCGCGCTGGGTGGCGCGGCCGGGGTGCTCTACGGGGTGGCCTATCCGGTCATCGACCCGTCGATGGGCGTGCTGGTCGGCTGGAAGGCGTTCATCTCGGCGGTGGTGGGCGGCATCGGCAACCTGCGCGGCGCGATGCTGGGCGGCTTCATCCTCGGCGGCCTGGAGGTGATGGTGGCGGCGTTCCTGCCCTCCACCTATCGTGACTTCGTGGCCTTCACGCTGCTGCTGGTGCTGCTGGTGGTGCGGCCGCACGGACTGCTGGGGCGGCCGATCCCTCAGAAGGTGTGAGTGTCGGGGCACTAGTGCCGAAGCGCTTCGCCGTCCCCGCCGCGCTGCTGCTGCTCTTCGCGCTTTCCGAGGTGATCCGCGGCACGCTGATCGTGAACCCCTACATCCAGCTGGTGCTGATCACCATCGGCATCAACGCGATCCTGGCCTCGAGCCTGAACCTGGTGAACGGCTACATGGGGGAGTTCTCGGTCGGCCACGCCGGGTTCATGGCGATCGGCGCCTACGGCGCCTCGGTGCTCACCGTGAAGCTCCTGCCCTCCATGCCTTCGGTGCTCTTCCCGCTGGCGGTGCTGGCGGGGGGCGCCCTGGCCGCGCTGGTCGGGCTGGGGCTGGCGGTGCTCTCGTTCCGGACCCGCGGCGACTACCTGGCGATCGTCACGCTGGCGTTCAACGTCATCGTCAAGTCGGTGCTCGAGAACCTCGACGTGGTGGGCGGCCCGCGCGGCCTGATGGGCATGCGCAAGCTCACGAACCTGCCGGTCACGCTGGCGTTCCTGGTCCTGGCGATCTTCGTGATCCGCAACCTGGTGCACTCGCGCTTCGGGCGCGGCGTGCAGGCGATCCGCGAGGACGAGCTGGCGGCGAACCTGATGGGCGTCGACACCCGGCGCGCCAAGGCGCTGGCGTTCGCGGTCTCCTCCTTCTTCGCCGGCGTCGCCGGCGGCCTCTACGCCCACCTGCTGCAGTTCGTGAACCCGCGCATGTTCGACCTGGTGAAGTCCACCGACGTGCTGGTGATGGTCTACCTGGGGGGCATCGGCTCGCTCACCGGATCGGTGCTGGGGGCCACGCTCTTCACCGTGCTGCTGGAGGTGCTGCGCCCGCTGGGGATGGCCCGGATGGTGGCGATGCCGCTCATGCTGGTGGTGCTGATGATCTTCCGGCCGCGCGGCATCATGGGGTTCGTGGAGCCGCGCTGGCTGCTGCCGTTCCGCGAGCGCCTCCTCAGGCGCCGGCTGGCGCAAGACGCCGCGAGTGTCACCGGTGCCGCTCCTCTCGGCTGAGGGGCTCACCCGCCGCTTCGGCGGGCTGGTGGCGCTGACCGGCTTCGACCTGGCGATCGAGCCCGGGGAGCTCGTCGGGCTCATCGGCCCGAACGGGGCCGGCAAGACCACGGTCTTCAACCTCATCACCGGCGTCTACCGCCCGTCCGCGGGGCGCCTCTTCTTCGACGGCAAGAGCATCGGCGGCGCGGCGCCGCACACGATCGCCCGCCAGGGCATCGCCCGCACGTTCCAGAACATCCGCCTCTTCCCGCAGCTCTCGGTGCTCGACAACGTGCGGGTGGCCTGCGGCCACGGCGCGCGCTGCGGTCCGTTCTCGGCGATGGCGCAGGCGACGCGCTTCGGCGACGAAGAGGACGCCATCACCCGGCGCTCGCTGGAGCTGCTGGCGCTCTTCCGGCTGGAGAAGTTCGCGCTGGAGGCCGCCGGCTCCCTGCCTTACGGCTCGCAGCGGCGGCTGGAGATCGCGCGCGCCCTCTCGCTCTCGCCGAAGCTGCTGCTGCTGGACGAGCCGGCGGCCGGCATGAACCCGGCGGAGATGAGGGAGCTGCGCGAGCTGATCGTGCGGCTGAAGTCGGAGTTCGGTCTGACGATCCTGCTCATCGAGCACCACATGGACCTGGTGATGGAGGTGTGCGAGCGGCTGGTCGTCCTCGACTTCGGGGTGGTGATCGCGCGCGGCACGCCGGCCGAGGTGCGCCGGGACCCCAAGGTGCTGGAGTCCTACCTGGGAGAGGCGCCGGTCCAGCGATGACGATGACGAACGGGAAGACGCTGCTCGAGGTGCGCGACCTCGCCGTCTCCTACGGCGGCATCAACGCGGTGAAAGGCATCTCCTTCGAGGTCGGCGAAGGGGAGATCGTGGCGCTGGTCGGCTCCAACGGAGCCGGGAAGTCGTCCACGTTGCGGGCGATCTCCGGGCTGATGCCCTACCACGGCTCGATCGCCTACCAGGGCGAGGAACTGGCGCACGTGCCGGCGCACGACATCGTGCGGCGCGGGCTGGCCCAGGTGCCGGAAGGGCGCCGCCTGTTCGGCAACCTGACCGTGCGCGAGAACCTGCGACTGCCGACCTGGAGCCGCAGCGATTCGGCCGGCATCGCCTCCGACATGGCCCGCGTGTTCCGGCTGTTCCCGGTGCTGGAGTCGCGCCAGCAGCAGCTGGCCGGCACGCTCTCCGGCGGCGAGCAGCAGATGGTGGCGCTCTCGCGGGCGCTGATGACGCGCCCCAAGCTGCTGCTGCTGGACGAGCCCTCGATGGGCCTGGCGCCGCGCCTGGTGCGCGAGATCTTCGCGACGCTGGCCGAGCTGCACCGCGAAGGCGTCACGCTGCTGCTGGTGGAGCAGAACGTGAACATGGCGCTGCAGGTCGCGCACCGCGCCTACCTGCTGGAGACCGGCCGCATCACGCTCTCCGGCCCCGCCGCCGAGGTGGCCGGCGACCCGCGCGTGCTGGCCGCCTACCTCGGATCCGGCTAGTGGCGCGCAGGAAGAAGGCGCGGGAAGCGGCGTTGCCGGCGGCCGCCGTGGCGCCGCTCTCCCGGCGCGCCGGGATGGTCCACGTCGCGGCGGCCGCGCTGGCGCTGGCGCTCCTGGCCTCCCACCGCTGCGCGACGGTGACCTCCGAGCCGGGCGGCCGCATCGAGGACCACGACGGCGCGTTCCACGCCCGACGCGCCGAGCGGGCGGTCGCCGAGCGGACGGTCTTGCCGCCGGTCTTCGACGCGTTCGAGAACTTCCCGGACGGAGGGCGCGCGGTCTGGCCGCCGCTGCACGACGCGGCTTTGGCGCTGCTGCTGCGCCTGGGAGGCTCGACGCCGGCCGAGCCCGCGCGCGGCATGCCGCTGGCGGCGGCGATGCCGGTGCTGGAGCTGCTGGGCGCGCTGGCGGCGGCGGCGCTGCTGGCCTGGCGCAGCGGGGGCGCGCGCGGCGCGGCACTGGCCGCCTGGCTGGCGGCGCTCACGCCGGCGCTGGCGCGGCGCGGCGCGTACGGCGAGCTCGACCACAACGCGACCGAGCTGCTGGGCGCGCTGCTCCTGGCGCTGCTGGCCACCTCGCCCGTCCGGGAGACGACGGCGTCGCGGCTGGCGCTGGCGGCGGCCTGGGGCGGTGCGGTGCTGCTGGCGATGGGTTTCCAGGCGGGGCTGTCGCTGTCGGCGCTGGTGGTGGCGGCCGCGGTCACGGTCTCCGAATGGGGCGAGACCGAGGTCGCGCGCGCTCCCGCGCTGGCCGCCGGCTTCGCGCTGGCGGCGCTGGCGCTGCCGTTCTTCGCGTCGCTGCGGGTGACGCCGGACCCGGCCGACCCCTGGCGGCTGGGGCCGCCCTACGTGCTGGTCCTGGCCGGCGCCGCGCTGCTGGTGGGGGCCGCGGCGTTCCTGCTGGCGCTGCGGCGCGGCGCCGCGCGGTCCGGGTCCGGCCTGCTGGCTCTGATCTCGGCCGCCACCGGCCTGCTGCTGTGGCTCGTCTCTTCACCGGCGGCGCGCTCCGGCTTCGCGAAAGGGCTCGGCTTCGTCGGGTCGCGCGATCCATGGCTGGGGACGATCGACGAGTTCCAGCCGCTCTGGACGGCATCGGCGAGCGCGCTCGGCGCGTTCCTGCCGGCGCTGCTGGTCGCGCTGGTGGCGCTCGGCGCGCGCGTCCACGCCGAGCGGCGCCTGCCGCTCACGCCGGCGGCGGTGGCGTTCCTGGCGTTCCTGGCGCTGGGGCTGCTGCAGAAGCGCTTCCTGCCGGTCGCCGTCGTCTTCGCGGCGGCCGGGGCCGGCGCTCTCCTGCCCGCCGGCCGCACGCCGCTGGCGGTGAAGGCCGCCTTCGCGGGCGGGCTGCTGGCCGCATCGCCGACGCTGCTCGTCTACGTGCGGCAGGCGCTGCGCGGCGAGGCGGCGCCGTTCGTGTCGGCCGCCGAGATGAGCGGCGCCGTGATGCGCGAGCTGACTCCGGAGCCGGGGAACCCGCCGGCGTGGGGCGTCCTGGCGCCGTGGGACTACGGCCACCAGATCCTGCGCGTCTCGGGGCGGGCGGTGGCGCTCGACAACTTCGGCAGCTTCCACCCCGGCTTCGCGAAGAAGCTCGGCCTGTTCCTGGAGACCTCGCCGGCGGCGGCGGTGGCGGAGCTCTCCCGGCTGCGGCTGCGCTACGTCGTGGCCGTCTATCCGCCGAACGTCGTGCCCGGCGCGGCGTCCTCGCTGGGGCAGGACCCGGCGCGCTACTTCGCGGGCCGGCTCACGGCCGGCGGCTACCCGCCCTACGAGCCGACCGAACTCGGTGCCCGGACACTGCTGGTGCGGCTGCATCTGCGCGACGCCGCGCCGCTGCCAGACGACGGCGAGTCCGACCGCGCCGCGCTGGCGCGCTTCCGGCTGATCTACACGTCGGAGGAGCTGGCGCCGGGTCCGGGTGGCCGGGGCGTGGCGTTCCTGAAGGTCTTCGAGCTGGCTAGGCCGCCAGGCGCATCAGCGCATCACGTCATCTTGACGCGGCAGCGGGCGCTGCCTAGGATGGCCCGATGAGGACGACCGTGACGCTCGATCGGGACATCTACGAAGCGGTCCGCTCGCTGGCCGCCTCTCAACGTCGGAGCTTCGGTGCCGTGCTCTCCGAGCTGGTCCGCCGCGGGCTGACTCCGAACGTCAAGACGCGGAAGAAACAGGGCTTCCCGGTGGTCACGCTGCCACAGGGCTCGCCGGCGGTGACCCCGGACGTGGTCGAGGCGGCGCTCGAAGGCGACGAGTGAGGCTGCCGCTCCTGGACATCAACCTGCTGGTGGCGCTTGCCTGGCCGACGCACATCCACCACGAGGCGGCCCATCGCTGGTTCGCGGCTGAGCGCCGCAGAGGCTGGGCGACCTGTCCCCTCTCGCAATCCGGTTTCGTCCGCGTGCTTTCGACGCCGCGCTTTTCACCGGACGCGCTGACTCCCGCCGAGGCGTTCGACGTGCTGTCGAAGGTCGTGCACATGGAGGGCCACGTGTTCTGGCCGGACGACACCGCTCTGGCGGGCTCGCGCTTCCTCAGCCCCGCCAAGCTTCTCGGGCCTCGCCAGGTCACGGACGCGCACCTGCTGGCCATCACGCTTCGGCACGGCGGCCGGTTGGCCACGTTCGACCGCGGCGTGACCTCGCTGATCCCGGTTGGGTTTCCCGCCGAGACGGTTCAGCTCCTCGCCGCCTGACCCGACGCACGCAGGCGCTCGGCGAGCAGTGGCTTCTGGACCTTCCCCATCGCGTTCTTCGGCAGCGCGTCCACGACGTGGATCTCCTTCGGCACCTTGAACGCGGCGAGCCTCGCCGCCACCGCGCTACGGAGCGCAGCGACGTCCACGTCGCGCTCGCCGGTGACGATGGCCGCCACGACGCGCTCGCCGAGGTCGGCGTCCGGCTGCCCGAGCACCGCCGCCTCGAGGACTCCGTCGCAGGAGAGCAGCGCCTCCTCCACCTCGCGCGGGTAGACGTTCAGGCCGCCGCTGATGATGAGCTCGCGGGCGCGGCCGGTCAGGAACAGGTAGCCGCCCTCGTCGCGGCGGCCGAGGTCGCCGGTCCGGAACCAGCCGTCGGGCGTGAACGCCTCACGCGTCGCCTCGGCGTTGCGCCAGTAGCCGGCGAAGACGTTCGGGCCGCGCAGCTGCACCTCACCCACCTCGCCCCCGGCGACCGCCGCGCCAGACTTCGGATGCGCCAGGCGCAGCGCGACGCCGTCGAACGGCAGCCCGACCGAGCCTGGCTTGCGCTCGCCGCGCAGCGGGTTGCCGGTGTTCATCGCGGTCTCGGTCATGCCGTAGCGCTCCAGGATGCGGGCGCCGGTCAGGGCCTCGAACGCCAGCAGCGTCTCGGCAGGCAGCGGCGCCGAGCCGGAGACGAAGAGGCGCACGCCGGCCGGGCGCGGCGCGCCGCCGCGCAGCTCGGCGAGCAGGCGGTGGTACATCGTGGGGACGCCGAAGAACAGCGTGGAGCGGCCATCAGCGAGGGTCGCGGCGACGTCGGCCGCGTCGAAGCGCGCTCGCAGCGTCAGCGAGGAGCCCTGGGTGAGCGTGCCGTGGAGGCCCACGCCGAGGCCGTGCATGTGGAAGAGCGGCAGCGCCAGCAGCAGGTGGTCGCCGCCGGTCCAGCCCCAGGCGCCGGTGACGGCCGCGCTGTTCGCCAGGAAGTTGCCGTGCGTCAGCATCGCCCCCTTGCTTCGCCCGGTGGTGCCGGAGGTGTAGCCCAGGAGCGCCAGGTCGTCGCCGCCGAGCGGCGCCGGTGCCGGCTGCGGCGGCGCGTCCCAGGCCGCGGGCTCCTCGCCCAGCACCAGCAGCCGGTCGCCGGCGATGCCCGCCAGCTCGCCAGCGCCCGCGCCGTCGGTGACGATGAGCGCCGGCTCGGCGTCGCGCACGAGGTGCGTCAGCTCGCTCTCGCGATAGCCCGTGTTCATCGGGACGGCCACGCCACCCAGGAACAGCGCGCCGAGATACGCCTCCACGAAGGCCGGACGGTTCGGCAGGTAGAGCGCGATCCGGTCGCCGCGACGCACGCCGCGGGAGGCCAGCAGGCCCGCCGCGCGGCGCACGCGCTCCAGCAGCTCCCCCCAGCGCTGCTCGGCGCGCTCGAAACGGCAGAACAGCCGCTCCGGTCCGCGCGCCGCCGAGGCGAGCAGCGCCTCGGGCAGCGACCTCACTTCTTGCCGTCGAGCCGCTCGATCGTGGCGATCGACGGGGGGCGCTCCTTCCGCAGCCGCGCGGCGACCGCCTCGGCCTGCCGCAGCGCGCGCAGCACGTTCGCGCCGGCCAGCTTCGTCAGGTCCTGGTCGCTCCAGCCGCGCCGGATCAGCTCGGCGAACAGGTTCGGGTAAGACGAGACGTCCTCCATGCCCTCGGGGACCTGGTCGTTACCGTCGTAGTCGCCGCCCAGCCCCACGTGGCCGGGGCCGGCGATCCGGCGCACGTGCTCCACGTGGTCGGCGACCTGCGCGATCGTGGCCTTCGGGAGCGTCACGCCGGCGAACGTCTCCTTGTAGAGCCGCTCGCGCTCGGCGTCGTCGCTGACGCCGGCGCTGCGGGCCACGACCTTCTCCCAGAGCGGCATCGCGACGTCGGCGGCCGGCTGGGAGACGAACGACCCCACGAATGTCACCATGACGACGCCGCCGTTCTTCGGCAGCGCCGACAGCACCGCGTCCGGCACGTTGCGCGGCACCTTGCAGAGCGCGTAGGCGGACGAGTGCGAGAAGATCACCGGCGCCGCCGACACCCGCAGCGCGTCCTCCATGGTGTCGGGCGTGACGTGCGAGAGGTCGACCAGCATGCCGAGCCGGTTCATCTCGCGGACGACCTCTTCGCCGAAGGGCGTCAGCCCGCCGTGCCTGGCGGTGGACCCGGCGGCGTCGGCCCAGTCGGTGGTGGTGCCGTGGGTGATCGTCAGGTAGCGCGCGCCGAGGTCGTAGTAGGCGCGCAGCGCGCCCAGCGAGTTCTCCAGGACGTGCCCCCCCTCCATGCCGAGCAGCGAGGCGATCTTCCCGCTGCGGAAGATGCGCTCCACGTCGGCGGCGGTGAGCGCCAGCTCCAGCGCGTCGGGGTAGCGCGCGACCATGCGCCGGGCGAGCTCGAGCTGCTCGAGCTGCATCCGCGCGAAGCCGGAGCCGGAATCGGCGGGCACGAAGACGGACCAGAACTGGCCGCCCACGCCGCCCAGGCGCAGCCTCGGCAGGTCGGTCGCCCCGGGCGTCCGCTTGCGCAGGTCGTAGGCGGCGACGTCGCCCGGGCGCTCCTTGGCGATGCGGATCGCCCAGGGGAGGTCGTTGTGACCGTCGATCAGCACGGCGCGCTTCAGCAGCGCGCGCGCGTGCCGCAGCGCGGCGTCTTCGGCGCGGGCCGGCAAGGCGAGCAGGAGGAGCGGAAGGACCAGCGCGGCGCGTTTCATGTGCCGCGATTCTGACGCTAGGAGCCCGTCCCGGTAATCCGTCGTCCCTGGGGCGCGGAGGGGGACTGGGGGAACCCGGCCCCGGTTCCCCAGAAGATGGTGTCCGCCGGCGCGGTTTCCCCCCTCGCGGGCGAAGCCCGCGCGCGCCGGCTACTCGGCCAGCACGCGTGCCGGCGGCAGCCGCGCCGCGCGCAGCGCCGGCACCAGCGCGGCGGCGGTGGAGGCGGCGGCGATCACCAGCACCGCCGCCAGCGCTGCCCCCGCCAGCGCCGAGAGCTCACGAGGCAGCAGCGCGTTCGCGGGGAGGAGGCGCGCGGCGGCGGCCGCGAGCGCCAGGCCGGCGAGCGCTCCGCTCCCGACGCGGGCGAGGCTGTCGCGCAGCAGCCCGGCGGCGATGCGGCGCGGCGTGGCCCCGAGCGCCAGGCGTACGCCGTTCTCGCGGCGGCGCGCCAGCGCGCTCTGGCAGCCGACCGCGTAGATCCCGGCGGCGGCCAGCAGCAGCGCGGCGAGCGCGAAGCCGCCCAGCAGACGGATCGCGAAGCGGCGCGGCGCCAGCAGCGCGGCCAGCGCGTCGTCCAGGCTGCGCGCGCCGGACAGCGGCACGTCCGGGGCGGCGGAGCGGAGCTGCTGCCGGATCGCCGGGAGGAGCGCCGGCGCCGGCACGGTGGCGCGCAGCGCGAACGTCAGGCCGCTGGCGAGGTTCGGCAAACCGAACGCGGCGACCTGGGCGGCCGGCGCGTACAGCGTCGGCAGCGGCTCCTCGTCGAGCGCGAAGTGCTTCACCGCGCGGACGACGCCGACGACCTCGTAGTCCAGCTCTCCCTTGTCGTCGGAGACGAGCAGGTGGGCGCCGAGCGGGTCACGGTTCTCGAAGAAGCGTGCCGCCAGCGTCTCGTCGACGACCGCGACGCGCCGCCCGGACGCGGCCTCGGCGGCGTCCGGCTCGTGTCCGGCCAGGAGCGGGATGCGCAGCGTCGCGAAGTAGGCCGGCGCCACCCAGCGGAGCTGTGCGCCGGGCTTCTCGGCGGCGGTCCGCGGCGGGCGGCCGGCAATCGCGAAATCGGTCCGGACGTTCAGGCCGGAGAGCGGCAGCGCCTGCGCCGCGGTCACCGCGGTGACGCCGGGGATCGCCGCCAGGCGGCGGGTCAGCTCCTCGGTGAAGCGCGCCAGCGCCGCGGCGTCGCCGGCGCGCTGCGCCGGCACGCTGACCCGGAACGTGACGACGCCGGCGGGGTCGAAGCCGGTGTCCAGCCGCAGGAGGCGCGCCAGCGCCGCCAGCGACGCGCCGGTGGCGGCCAGCAGGACCACGGTGAGCGCGACCTGGGCGTTCACGAACACGCCGCGGGCGCGCCCGCGCCCGGCGTCCGAGCCGCGGCCGCGCAGCGCGTCCAGCGCGTCGGCTCGGGCCGCGAAGAGCGCCGGGGCCACGCCGGTCGCCAGCGCCACCAGAAGCGAGACGCCGGCGGCGAACAGCGCCGCCGGAGCGTCCAGCCGCAGCTCGGCGACGCGCGGCAGCGCGTCCGGCGCCAGGCGCGCGACCGCTTCCACGACCGCCAGCGCCAGCGCCAGCCCGGCAGCCGCGCCGGCCGCGGCGAGCAGCGCCGCCTCGAACAGCAGCCGCCCGGCGAGCATCCCGGCGCCCGCCCCGAGCGCCCGCTCCACCGCGAGCTCCGGGCCACGGCGCGCGGCGCGCACCAGCAGCAGGTGGGAGAGGTTCGAGCAGGCGACCAGCAGCAGCAGCAGCGAGGCCGCGAACGTGAGCGCCAGCGTCGTGCGGTGCGCGCCGACGAGCTCCTCGCGCAGCGGCAGGACGCGCGGCGCCACGAGCTTCGCGTTCACGTCTGGGTACCGGGTCACCAGGTCCGCGGTGACGCGCTTCAGCTCGCCGGCGGCGGTCCCGGCGGCGGCGCCGGGCGCGAGCCGCCCGACCGCGCGCAGGAAGTTCGTGCCGCGCCGGTCGCGGCGCGGGTCGCTGTCCAGCGATTGCGGCGCGAGCAGCTCCCCCTCTACGTTCGGCAGCGTGAACGAAGCCGGCAGCACCCCGACGACCTCGAACGCCGCGCCGTTCAGCACGAGCGTGCGCCCGAGCGCGGCGGCGTCGCCGCCGAAGCGGCGGCGGGCGAGCGCCTGCGTCAGCACCGCGACCGGCCGCTCCTCGTCGCCGCGCGCGAGCAGGCGGCCGGCGGCGGCGCGCACCCCGAGCATCGGCAGGAAGCCGGTGGTGACGCGCAGCGCCTGCAGGCGCTCCGGCTCGCCGGCGCCGGTCAGGTTCACGCCCCAGAGCGCGACGCCCTCGAACGCGTCGAACGTGCGCAGCGCGTCGCGGGTGTCGCGGAAGTTCGCGATGGAGAAGAACGCCTTGTCGCGATCGGTGCGCGCGGCCCAGACCCAGACGAGCCGCTCCGGATCGCGATAGGGGAGCGGCGACAGCAGCACGATGCGGGCGACGCTGAACAGCGACGTCGCGAGCCCGAGGCCGAGCGCGAGCATCCCGGCGGCGGACAGCGCGAACAGGCGGTCGCGGGAGAGTCGGCGGAAAGCGGTGGCGAGCGGCCGTGTCATGCCGTAGTTCTATCAACTGCTATATCAAAACGTCAACTGCTATATACGACGCCTCGGCCGCAGCTTCGCGAGCGTCTCGATCGCGAGGTGGCGCACGTCGCGAAGACGCGCCCAGGAGAGCGTGTCGAAGAAGCGGCTGCTGGCGGTGTGGTACGGGTTCCAGAAGCGGATCGGCCGCTCGCAGAGCACCGGGTTCAGCAGGTTCAGATACGAGAGGCCGGCCGCGTTCAGCCGGGCGAACACGTCCGCGTGCGGCAGCGTGAGGTTGTCGGGGCGGCGCACGACCGCGAAGTAGCGCCGCAGGAAGTCGTAGAGACTGGCGGTGCCGTACTCGATGCGGTGCGCGGACCAGTCCGGCTCGAGGGTGTTCCAGGGCATGCCGCTCGGCGTGGAGAGCGCGAGCCGGCCGCGCGCCGCGAGATGGCGCACGACGCTCTCCATCACGAGCTCCCGGTGCGGCATGTGCTCGATGGAGTCGAAGCTCACGATGACGTCGTACCGCGCCGGGCCGAGCGTGTCGTCCCAGCGCATGAGGTCCGCGTGCCGGAACGCGAGGTTCGGCGCGCTGAAGCGGCGCGTCGCTTCCCGGACGGCGTGTTCGTCGTAGTCCACGCCGACGACGGTGATGCGCGGGAAGCGCGCCGCGACGGCGTGTGTCCCGTAGCCGGCGCCGCAGCCGGCGTCCAGCAGCGTGCGGCAGCGGGGCAGGTCGGCGAGGATGCGCAGCAACCATTCGTACCTGGCGAAGTGATGCGCGGCGGTGATGTCGCCGGCGCGCAGCGCGGCCGGGAGGTCCATGCCTTCGGCAGGCGAGAAGTGCTCGTCCACGACCAGGGCCACGGCTCCGTATACGCCTCGGCGGCGCCGGCCGTCTAGCGCGCGACGCGATCAAGTCCGAAAATGGCCAGCGCCGGCCTCGCGGCTGGCGTACCTTTCCCGCGTCATGGACCTCGAGAGCTTCCAGCGCGCCCGCCTCGCCCGCGACGCCCGCTTCGACGGGCGCTTCTTCATCGGCGTCACCTCCACCGGCATCTATTGCCGCCCGGTCTGCCCGGCGCCGTCGCCGAAGGAGCGGAACGTGCGCTATTACCCGACGGCCGCGGCGGCCGCGGAGGCGGGTCTGCGGCCCTGCCTGCGCTGCCGGCCCGAGGCGTCGCCCGGCACGCCGGCCTGGCTCGGCACGTCCGCGACGGTGGCGCGCGCGCTGCGGCTGATCGGCGACGGCGTGCTGCAGTCGGACGGCCTGCCGGAGCTCGCGTCGCGGCTCGGCGTCGGCGAGCGGCATCTGCGGCGGCTGTTCGTGGAGCACCTCGGGGCGTCGCCGGTCGCGGTGGAAGGGACGCGCCGCCTGCACGCCGCCAAGCGCCTGCTGGACGAAACGGACCTGCCGCTGACGCGTGTCGCGCTGGCGGCGGGCTACGGCAGCGTGCGGCGCTTCAACGACGCGTTCCGCGGCGCGTACGGCCGGCCGCCCGGCGAGCTGCGCGCGCGCCGGCGCGTGTCCGGCGCTCGAGGCGGCAAGGCCCGCCTGCCGGGCGCGCCGGGTGAGTACACGTTCCGGCTCGCGTACCGGCCGCCGTACGACGCGGCGGGGCTGCTCGCGTTCCTGGCCGGCCGCGCGGTGCCGGGCGTGGAGCGCGCGACCGGCGGTACGTACGCGCGCACGATCCGGCTGGACGGGCATGCCGGCGCGCTGTCGGTCACGCCGGCGCCGTCCGGGGACGCGCTCCTGGCGCGCATCCGCCTGTCCGAGCCGTCGTTGCTGGCGCGCGCGGTGGAGCGCGTGCGGCGCCTGTTCGACCTGGACGCGGAGCCGGCGGCGATCGCGGGCCACCTGTCGGCGGACCCGCTGCTGGCGCCGCTGGTGTCGCGCTACCCGGGCGCGCGCGTGCCCGGCTGCTGGGATCCGTTCGAGCTCGCGGTGCGCGCGGTGCTCGGGCAGCAGGTGTCCGTGAAGGGGGCGCGCACGCTGGCCGGCCGGCTGGCGGCGCGCTTCGGCGAGCGCTTGCCGGGTGATGAGCCGAACCTGCTGTTCCCGCTGCCGGAAGCGCTCGCGGACGCGGCGCTGGAAGGGCTCGGACTGACCGGGGCGCGGCAGCGCACGTTGCGCGCGCTGGCCGGCGCGGTGACGCGCGGGGCGCTGTCGTTCCAGGCGCCGGCGGACGAGCTTGCGGCGCGGCTCGTGGAGATCCCGGGCATCGGCGCCTGGACGGCGGAGTACGTCGCGATGCGCGGCCTGTCGGAGCCGGACGCGTTCCCGTCGACGGACCTCGTGCTGAAGCGCGCGGCCGCCGGCGCTCGCTCCGACGCCTGGCGGCCGTGGCGCGCCTATGCGGCGATGCTGCTGTGGAGGTCCGCGTCATGACGACGTATCGCCGGATGTCGAGTCCCGTGGGCGAGCTGCTGCTGGCCGGCGACGAGCACGCGATCACCGCGATCCTGTTCGAGGGGAACGCTCCGGAGCCGGGCTGGAGCGAGGGCACGACGTCTCCGCTGCAGGAGGCCGCGGCGCAGCTGGCCGCCTACTTCGCGGGGGAGCGCCGGGCGTTCGAGCTGCCGCTGGCGCCGCGCGGCACGCCGTTCCAGCGCCGTGTCTGGGACGAGCTGCTGCGGATCCCGTACGGCGAGACGATCTCCTACGGCGAGCTGGCGCGCCGCGTCGGCAACGCGAACGCGTCGCGGGCGGTGGGCCTGGCGAACGGCCAGAACCCGTTGCCGATCGTGGTGCCCTGCCACCGCGTGATCGGCGCGAACGGCAAGCTGACCGGCTACGGCGGCGGGCTGCCGATCAAGGCGAGGCTGCTGGAGCTCGAGAGGCCGAGCCTCTTCTAGAGGGCTGCGGAGGGGGAGGCGCGAAGCGCCGCGGGGGAACCCGTAGCCCGGCGGGTTCCCCCGATCCCTGTTTTAGCTCAGGCCTTCGATCAGGAACAGCGTCGAGAGGACCCTCACGTAGGTATAGGCCCAGCCGTCGCCGCCGGGGGAGACGACCGAGGTATAGACGGCCACGACGCCGGTGCGGTCAGCGGGCATGAGCTCCTTCCAGAGCTCCCGCGCGCCGGTCGCGAGGTCCAGGCGGTAGAGGCGGGGCACGACGTCGCGCGAGCGCACGTAGAGAGCGCGCCCGTCGGCGGACCATTGCTGCGGCGCGTCTCCCGGCTGGAGGCCGTTCAGGGGCTGCCGCTCGCCGCCCGGCAGCGCGTACCTCGAGTACCTGCCGTCGCGCTCGCGGGCCAGGACGGCGGTGCCGTCCGGCGAAGGGAGCCGCGCCACGAGCCCCTCGGGCGTGAGCGGCGTCATCGTGCCGGCCGAGACGTCCATGACGTAGGAGCGCGCCGGCTTGCCCGGCTCGTTGCCGATGAGGAGCAGGCGGCGGCTGTCGGGGAACCAGCTGCCGGTCTCGCGGAACGTGACCGCGCCGCCCGCCAGCGGCACGAGGTCGCCGGGGCCGGTCGGCATCAGCACGAGGCGCGGCGGCGTCGTGTGCCGCTGCCGCGCCAGCACCCACCGGCCGTCCGGAGACAGCGAGACCGCGATGCCGTCGCCGAGCCGCACCGCCGCGCCCGAGGCGTCGGCGCGCCGCAGGTAGACCGCGCCGGTGGGGCCGCCCGCCTCCCCCTCCTCGTCCAGCAGGAACGTCTTGCCGTCGCGCGAGACGTCGCGCACGAACGGCGAGTCGAACGTGGAGAGGTCGCGCTCCTCCTGCGTCTCGCCCGGCACGTGTCCGACGACGAGCGTGCGCACGTCGTCACGGGCGACGACGACGCGCCGCCCGTCCCGCGAGATGTCGTGCAGCACGAGACGGCCCGGGGCGCGGCAGATCGTGCGGGCGGCGCCGGAGAGCGTGACCGCCCGCAGCGACGTGTTGTAGCCGTTCTCCGCCGCGGTGAACCAGACCTCCTGGCCGCCCGGGCTCCAGGCCAGGCCGAAGGCGCTCGTGAAGACCGGGGTGAGCACGCGCTTCCCCTGGCCGTCGGTCCCCACGACCGTCACCGCGCCGCGGTCGTCGCCGGCCACGACGTGGTCCACGTAGGCGACCAGCCGCCCGTCCGGCGAGACGCGCGGGTGGCTGAGCCAGCCTCCCGGCACCGCGGACGCGATCGGTTTGCCGGCCGGCAGCTCGAGCTGGAAGCGCCCCTGGGACAGGTGGACGACCGCCAGCGCGTCGCCGCGCGGTGTCCAGTCCGCGTCCTGCACGTCCTCCAGCAGCTCGCGCGGGGCCTCGCCGCTGAGCGGGGCCCTGGCCAGCGTGCCGACCGTCCGCACGCCCACGAGCCGCGAGCGCAGCGAGAGCGCCATCTCGCCGGTCGGGGAGACCGCCAGGATCTCGGCGTCCTTCAGGCCCAGCGAGCGCGACTCGGGGCTCTCGCGCCGGGTGGAGAAGAGCTCGCCCGGCTCGCCGGACCAGAGCGCGGTGTAGAGCACCGTCTCGCCGTCGGGCGCGAAGCGCGCGGTCGGGATCGCGCCGCGCCGGAACGTGAGCTGGTGGAACTCCGGCGAGTCGCGCGGTGCGGGGCGCCGCAGCGCCAGGAACGCGAGCGGCGCCGCCAGAGCGAGGGTGGGCAGCGCGAGCCAGAGGCGCCGCCGGCGCGCTGCTGCCGGCGGCCCCGCCTCGACCGCGCTCGTCGCCAGCGAGAGCTGGTCGCGCACCTTGGCGAGGTCGCGGGCCAGGTCCTTGGTGGAGCCGTAGCGCTCCTCCGGGTCCTTCTCCAGGCAGCGCTCCAGGATCCAGCGCAGCGGCACCGGCAGCTTCGGCTGCAGCGCGGCGATCGGCTCCGGCTCGTCGCGGATGATCGAGGACATCGTCTCCACCGCGGTCCCCCTCTGGAACGCGCGGCGGCCGGAGAGCATCTCGTAGAGGATCGTGCCGAACGAGAACTGGTCGGCGCGGAAGTCGGCCGGCTTGCCGCCCGCCTGCTCCGGCGACATGTAGCCGACGGTGCCCATCACGGTGCCGGGGCGCGTGCGGCGCTCCTCCCAGCTGATCGTGGTCTCGTCGGCGCCGCCCGTCGGCGCCGCCAGCTTGGCGAGGCCGAAGTCCAGGATCTTGACGCCGCCCTCCCGGGTGACCATCAGGTTCTCGGGCTTCAGGTCGCGGTGGACGATTCCCTTGGCGTGCGCGGCGGCGAGCCCTTCGGCGACCTGGGCCGCGATCGGCAGCGCCTTGCGCAGCGGCAGCGGGTCGCCGCCCAAGAGGTCGCGCAGCGTGACGCCGTCCACGAGCTCCATGGCGATGTAGCGGCGGCCGCCGCTCTCGCCGATCTCGTAGATCGTGACGATCGCCGGGTGGTTCAGGCTGGAGGCGGAGCGCGCCTCCTTCTCGAAGCGGGCCAGCAGGTCGCGGCTCTCGCCGAGCTCCCCGCTCAGCACCTTGACCGCGGCGTCGCGCCCCAGCCGCTCGTCGCGCGCCCGGTAGACCTCGCCCATGCCGCCCGCGCCGAGCGGCGCCAGGACCTCGTACGGGCCGAGGCGGTCACCCGCGGAGAGGCTCACGAGATGGCCGCGATGATACCGGCTGCTACGCGCCGGTCATTCCACCTTCACGACCTGGAACGTCTGCTCCAGCGGAGGCGCCGCGTTGAAGTTCGCGCTCCCCGGCTGCCGCGCCAGGACCGTGCAGGCGCCGGTGGCCAGGATGTGGATGAACCTCGTGCCCGCGGCGCAGGCGCCGTAGGCGGCGAGGTGGACCGGCAAGCCGGAGCTCGCCACCGCCACGATCGGCAGCGTGTTGCGCCCGCAGCTCGGGCACGCGGCGAACGAGATCGTCTGCTCCGCGCGCAGGATCGGGATGCGGCGCTCCACGATGCGGGCGGCCGTGAAGTTGTCGTCCCCGGTCTGGTGCGCGGTGACGGTGCACTCGCCGGCCGCCAGGAGGTGCAGCCACGGCCCGTCCACCGCGCAGTCGCCGTAGACGAAGTACGTCACCGGCAGCGAGGAGCTCGCCCGGGCGTCCAGGTCGAGGTCGGGGTCGAGGTAGGTGAGCGGCGGCGGCTCCGGGAAGTCGATGGACTGGCCGGCTTTGCCGATCGGGATGCGCAGCTCGACGTCCGGGGCCGGGCGGTAGCGCTCGTCGCCCGGCTGGCGCGCGGTCACCAGGCACTTGCCGGCGCCGAGGATGTGCACGGTCTCGCCGGTCCCGCCGCTCATCGAGCAGTCGCCGGTGGCGGTGAGGCGGACCGGCAGGCCGGAGCTGGCCCGCGCGTCGAGCTCGAAGTCGGGGTCGCCGTAGAGCTTGTAGGAGATCCGGCCGAGGCGGATCGACTGGTCGGAGCGCGCATCCTCCGCGGCCCACGACGGCGCGGCCACCAGCAGGAGGACCAGGAGCGGCGTTCGCATTCGAGAACCCATTCTCGCCTCTGCAACCGGCGTTCCTTCCCGCTGGTCCCTTGCCGAGGACGTGCCGCTGCCCAATGATGCGGCGATGCCGGAGCTGCCCGAGGTCGAGGCCACCGCCCGCGAGCTGCGCGGCTGGACGCGCGGCCGCCGCCTGCTGCGGGTGCGGGTCACGGCCGGCCGGCAGACGCGCGGGATGGCGGCGCGCACGTTCGCGCGGCTGCTGGAGGGGCGCGCCGTCCAGGACGTCACCCGCCGCGGGAAGTGGATGCTGGTGCGCCTCTCCGGGGACGCCGGCCTGGCGCTGCACCTGGGCATGACCGGCGACCTGGTGCGCGCCGAGGACGGGGTGGAGCCGCCGTACTCGCGGGCCTCGCTCCGCCTGGACCGCGGCGGCACCGTCCACTTCGTGGATCCGCGCCGCTTCGGGCGGCTGGTGGCGAGCGCGTGCTACCAGGACCTGCTGGCGATGCCGGGCGTCGGCGGGCTCGGCCCGGACGCGCTGGAGGTGACGCCGGCGCGGCTGCGCGAGGCGCTCCGCACGTCGCGGGCGATCAAGACGGCGCTCCTCGACCAGGGCGCGCTGGCCGGCCTCGGGAACATCTACGCGACCGACGCGCTGTTCCGGGCGCGCCTCCACCCGCTGACGCCGGCGAGCCTGGTGGCCGCCGACGCGGCGCTCACCCGCCGCCTGGCCGCGGCGATCCGCGAGGTGCTGAAGCGCGGCATGGCGCGCTGGGACCGGAGCGAGAGGCCGGAGCGGGACGGCGAGGCGCTCTACCCCGGCTCGGTCTACGGCCTCGGCGGCCGCCCCTGCCCGCGCTGCGGCGGGCCGCTGGAGTCGCGGAGCATCGGCGCCCGCGCCACCGTCTTCTGCCCCCGCTGCCAGCCGCCTTCGCGCGGCCGATAATCGCGCGTGCCCAAGAGCGCCGTCCCGGCCGTGACCAGCGCCCCGCCGATCCGGGTCACGATCGTGGAGGACGACCAGCCGCTGCGCGAGGGGCTCGGCTTCCTGATCGACTCCACCGCCGGCTTCCGCTGCGACGAGACCTACGGCTCGGTCGAAGAGGCGGTCGAGGCGCTGGAGGCGCTGCAAGGCGACGCCCCCGACGTGATGCTGCTCGACATCCAGCTCCCCGGCATGGCCGGCTCGGAGGCGGTCGGGCGCTTCCGCAGGCTCTTCCCGAAGATGCAGGTGCTGATGCTGAGCGTCTTCGCCGAGCGGCAGAAGGTGTTCGAGTCGATCTGCAACGGCGCCTGCGGCTATCTTCTCAAGACCACGCCGCCGCAGAAGGTGATCGAGGCGGTGCGGGAGGCGCACGCCGGCGGCTCGCCGATGTCGCCGGAGATCGCGCGCCAGGTCGTGACGCTGTTCCAGAAGACCGGCCCGCCGCGCGAGGCCGAGGAGCGGCTGACCGCCCAGGAGCTGCGGCTGCTGCGCCTCCTGGCCGACGGCCACAGCTATCAGGCGGGCGCCAAGGAGCTCGCGGTCAGCGTGAACACCGTGCGCAACTACATCCGCTCCATCTACGACAAGCTGCACGTGCACTCCAAGTCGGAGGCTGTCAGCAAGGCGATCCGCGGCGGCCTGATCTAGGCCATCTAGGCCGATTCCCTATCCCGAGGTCGAGTGGGCACTCGACCTCGTGCTCACCCGGAAACGCATGGACATGCTCTGCCGGCGGCTCACCGGTCCGGCCTATACATCGGCACGTCATCGAACCCGGTGTAGAGGAGACCAACGTGGGCCACCAAATCGAGAAGCGTCTCAAGAGAGGGTCGCTCCTGGCGGCGCTGCTGGCGCTGCCGTTCGTGGCGACCGGCGCCACGGCCGCGACCACCGTGAGCGTCAGCCCGTCCACGGCGTCGGTCGTGGTGGGCGGCACCGTCCAGCTCACCGCCACCGTGAAGGGCACGGGCAACCGGGACGTGAACTGGCGGGTGAACGACGTCTGGGGCGGCAACGCGACGCTCGGCACCGTCAGCGCGACCGGCCTCTACGCCGCGCCGGCGTCCCCGCCCCCCGGCGGGTACGTGACCGTGCGGGCGGTGAGCGTCGCCACGCCGACCGCATCGGGCACCTGCACGGTGACGGTGCGCGCGGCGACGACCCCCACCGCCACGCCGACGCCGAGCGCCACCGCGCCGCCGACCTCCACTCCGACGGCGACGCCGACGGCCACCCCCACGGCCACTCCGACAGCGCCGCCGCCGACCGCCACCCCGACCCCGCCGCCGCCGACCGCGACGCCGACCGCGACCCCGCCCCCCTCCGGGCCGAGCGCCGCGCGGCTGCTCGATCAGACGACGTTCGGGCCCACTCAGGCGCTGATCGACCACGTGAACCAGGTCGGGTTCACGGCATTCCTCGACGAGCAGTTCGCGACCCCCGAGTCGGCCTATCCGCCGCTCGACACCGCCACCCGCGGCTCGGTCATCGACGCCTTCTTCGCGAACCTCTACGGCGGACAGGACCAGCTTCGCCAGCGGGTCGTCTTCGCTCTCTCCGAGGTGCTGGTCGAGGCGTTCAACAAGAACACGAACGGCAACGAGATCCAGCCCTGGCTGCAGCTCCTCTCCCGGAACGCGTTCGGCAACTACCGCACGATGTTGAAGGAGCTGACGCTGGACGGCTCCATGGGCAAGTACCTGGACCTTGCGAACAGCGGCCGCAGCGGCGCCGCCAACGAGAACTACCCGCGCGAGGTGATGCAGCTCTTCTCGATCGGGCTGGTGCTGCTGAATCCCGACGGCTCGCCGCAGCTCGACGCGCAGGGGCAGACGATCCCGACCTACACCCAGACCGACGTCGTCCAGCTCGCCCGGGCGCTGACCGGCTGGACCTGGGGGAACGCCACCAGCACGCCGCCGAGCAACTGGAACAGCAACTACTACCCGGGGCCGATGCTCGCGGTCACCGGGGCCGGCCGCCACGACACGACCGCCAAGACGGTGCTCGGGCACGCGATCCCGCCGGGCCAGACCGCCGCCCAGGACCTGGACGCGGCGATCGACATCCTGTTCCAGCACCCGAACGTCGGGCCGTTCCTGGCCCTGCGCCTCACCCGGGCGCTGGTCACCAGCAACCCGAGCGGCCCGTACGTCGCGCGCGTCGCCGCGGTGTTCAACGACAACGGCCAGGGGGTGCGCGGCGACCTCGCGGCGGTGGTCCGGGCGATCCTGATGGACGCCGAGGCCAGGAACGACACGCCGCCGGCTAACTTCGGACGTCTGCGCACGCCGGTCCAGCACAGCCTCTACGTGATGCGCACGCTCGGCATCAACCCCGGGCCGGCCTCGCAGTTCTCCTACAACTTCGTGAACATGAACGAGGCGATCCTGGACGCGCCCTCGGTCTTCGGCCACTACTCGCCGAACTACCGCATCCCCAAGACAGCGCTCGCCGGTCCGGAGTTCCAGATCTACTCGCCGAGCGACGCCGCCAACCGGGTGAACTTCTTCTGGTACTACCTCTACAGCCCCTGGCCGATCAACCCGGTGCTGCAGCCGTTCGTACAGGTGGCCGGCAACGCGACAACGCTCGTCGACCTGGTGAGCCAGAAGGTGCTGTTCGGCCGCATGGCGACCCAGACCAGGAACGCCATCCTGGGCGCGCTCCCGGCGATGCCCGACAACAACGCGCGCACGCTGACCGCGCTCTACCTCGCCGCGACCTCGGGCGAGTGCTTCATCCAGCGCTGACGTGGGAGGAACGACGATGACACTCGACCAGATCTCCCGGCGCAGGTTCCTCGGCCTCGGCGCGAGCTTCGGCATGCTGGCGGGGCTCTCCCGCTTCCAGCTCGCCGAGGCCGCGGCCGGCGACTACAAGGCGCTGGTCTGCCTCTTCATGCTGGGCGGCAACGACGGCCACAACGTGGTGGTGCCGCTCGACAGCGCGCAGTTCAACGCCTACACCGCGGCGCGCCCCGGCCTGGCGCTGCCGATGAGCCAGCTCCTCCCGGTCAGCGACCCGGTGCTCGGCTCGTTCGGCCTCCACTACGGGCTGCCCGAGCTGCAGACGCTGTTCACGCAGGGGAAGCTGGCGGTCCTGGCGAACGTCGGGATGCTGGTGCAGCCGACCAGCTACGGCAACCTCGCAAACTCCGGCTTCCCGCTGCCGCTGAACCTGCGGTCGCACTCCGACCAGGTGGGGCAGATGCAGACCGGCTTCCCGAACTCCGGCAACGGCACCGGCTGGGGGGGCCGCACGATCGACCTGATGCAGTCGGCCTACGGCTACAACGCCGGCACGAACTTCCCGTCGGCGATCTCGCTGAACAACCCGGCGCTCTTCTGCGCCGGCAACACCACCGCCCCGTTCGCGCTCCAGCCGGGCAACTACCTCGACCAGAGCTACTCGGGCCTGTGGCCCGCCTCGGCGGCGGCGGCGCGGGCCACCGCGCAGCAGCAGGTCCTGGCCGGCGACAGCGGCAACCTGATGATCAACGCCGCCAACAAGGTCCTGAACGACATGATCACCCTGAACCCGCTGCTCCGGAACGCGGCCGGGGCGGTCACGTTCACCAAGCCGTTTCCCGGGACGCAGATCGGCACCCAGCTGCAGGAGATCGCCCGCGTCATCAGCCTGAACGCGCAGCTCGGCGTCGGGCGGCAGGTCTTCTTCTGCTCGATCGGCGGCTTCGACACCCACTCCGGCCAGCCCTGGCAGCACTGGAACCTGCTCTCCCAGGTGAGCGCGGCGCTGGACGCGTTCTACGCGGCCACCGTGCAGCTCGGCGTGCAGGACCAGGTCACCGCCTTCACGCTCTCCGACTTCGGCCGTACGCTTCAGCCGAGCGGCAGCGGCAGCGACCACGGCTGGGGCAGCCACCACCTGGTGCTGGGAGGCGCGGTGCGCGGCGGCCAGATCTACGGCCGCTTCCCGCTGATGACGAACTACGGCAGCTTCAACTCCACCGCCGACGACTACGCGGACGCGCGCGGCACCATGCTGCCGTCCACGTCGCTGGCGCAGTACGGCGCCACGCTGGCGCGCTGGTTCGGCGCGGCCGACGGACAGCTGGACGGGCTCTTCCCGACGCTTCCGGCCTTCGCGCTCCGGAACCTCGGTTTCCTGCTGTAGCAGAGCGGCGGCGCCGCGCGTCATCGCGCGGTGCCGCCCTCTCTCCCCGCCAGTCTCTTCATGACCTGCGACGCCAGCGCCGAGGCGCGGTCGGCCTTTTGCCCGTCGTCTGCCGCGCCCTCGACGCTGAGCCGCACGAAGACGTCTCCCTTGAGCACGTAGAGCGAGCCGTCCGCCCCGGCGACCCAGAAGGCCTCCTCCCCGAGACCCGGCACCGGCTTCGGCAGCGCGATGCGGCGGCGCAGCGGCTTGAGCTGGGCGCCGGGGGCGGCATGGAAGCGCTGCCGCCAGTAGTCGCGAGGGCCGGTGCGGAACGCGTCGGAAGAGAGCGGCACCGCCAGCGCGATGCTCAGCGAGCTGGCCTGCTCGGTGGTGCGGTAGCGGCACTGCAGCAGCCGGAAGCGCTCCCCCGGCTCCTCACTCGGCATCCGTTGCACCGGGGCGTCCCCCTGCACGATGCGGATGTCGGCGTCGGTCAGGAGCGCGCAGGGCCCCGGGCGCTCGCTGGAGATCGCGCTCGGATCGGCCGCCGCGGCGGTGGCCAGCCCGCCCGCGACCAGGAGCGTGGCGAGGCAACGCGCGGCGTGCTGTCGGAAGCGGGTCTTCGGGTTGGGCTCCATGGGCGACCTCCCAGTTCGCTGGCGCATGGTCGCCGTCCCCTGCGTGGGAGGGAATGAGGGGAACACCCCAGTCGCTGAGTGAGCGCTCCCTCATTTACAACGTGACGCCCGGGATTCGGCGACAGTCCTCACAGCAGTGGCGGCCGCGGGAGACATGGCCAATGGCCTGGAACTTGCGCACAATCAGCGGGGGTGCCCGTGAAACCGAATCGGCCCGGCGCTCTGGGACGGCTCGCCGCCGCGGGACTCTGCGGATTGGCGCTCCTCCTTCCGGGCGCCTGCAGCCGCCGGGCGACCCGCACGGACGCTCCGCCTCCCGCCGCGGCCCCCAGACCCGTGCCCCAGGCGGCGGCGACGCCGCGCCCCGGAGCGGTGGTGACCGATCCGGAGCAGCGGCTGCAGCTGCTGACCCGCCTGCGCGAGCCGCGCGGCTCGCGTGAACGCCTCCGGGTGCCGCCCGAGCTGAAGCAGTACGAGGACTCGCGCCGATTCCTGGCCCGCCAGATGGCCGACTCGCGCCACAACGACTACGACCTGCCGGCCGACGCCGCCGAGCTCGCCGGCATGGTGCTGCGCGACGAGGTGGTGGAGCTGCCGGCGGCGACCTCGGACTTCTACCTCTACGAGGCCGGCGACGCGGCGCGCGAGGACCCTCTCCAGCACTACGACCCGGACAGCGGCAAGACCGTGAAGCTCTTCGCGTCCGCCGCCGAGCTCGAAGCCGAAAAGGCGAGCCTGGCTGCCGCCGCCGAGGTGAAGGGACGCGCGGGGCGGCAGGCGCTCGAGGAGCTGGACCGCCTGAAGGCCTGGTACGACGAGCCGGCCCGAAGCGAGGAGCTCTTCCACGAGTACGCGGACGTCACCACGCTGGCGCGGAGCTGGCAGGGCGCGACCTACCAGCTCGCCGACCCGGCCAGCCGCGGCGAGTTCCAGCGGCGTCTCATGAGCTGCGTGCGGCCCGAGCTGGTGCCGGTCATCGAGGACCTGGCCCGGTCCTACAAGGCCAGGTTCGACCGGCCGCTTCCGGTCTCCTCGGTCATCCGGACGCAGCGCTACCAGCGCCTGCTGCAGCGGGTGAACTCCAACGCGACCCGGGTCGACATGCCGCCTCATTCCACCGGCATGGCCTTCGACATCTCCTACAAGTTCATGGGCTCCGACGAGCAGAACTTCCTGCTCAAGGAGCTGGCCCGTCTCAAGGCCGAGGGCCGTGTCGAAGCGCTGCGGGAGCGGTCGAACAACATCCACGTCTACGCCTTCCGCAACCAGCCGCCCCCCGACGAGACCGTCGCCCAGTACCTGCAGCGCGTGGAAGACGCGCGCCTGCGCTACCGGGGCCCGACGTCGCCGGCCAAGAACCGCATGAAGGCGCGGCGCGCGGGGCACGCGGCGCGGGTTCGGGCCAAGAGGAAGCCGATCAAGGCGCCGAAGGCGAGCCGGGTCCGGCAGCGCCGCGGCCGCAAGAGCGCACCGGCGCGCCAGCGCGCCCAGGCATCAGCGCCAGCCGGTGACGCGGAACAGGTCGGAATCGGTGACGCGGTTGAGCGAGTAGGCGCAGGCGCTGCCGTCACGCGTGACGAGCACCCGGTCGATACGCACGATGCCGGAGCGGTCCGCCGGCAGGAGCTCGCGCCACAGGACCTTTCGACCCGAGGCCAGGTCGATCCGGTAGACCGGTAGCGGCGCCTGGTCGTAGCGGGTCACGTACAGGCTTCCGCCGTCGGAGCTCCACTGGATCGGGACGTCCCCGGGCTCCAGCCCGGCGACGGGGCGCGGCGCCCCCCCGTCGATCGGGTAGAGCTGCACGCGCCTCTCCGGGTCGTTGGCCGCCACCAGCGTGCCGTCGGGTGAAATCGCGGCGCCGTCGGTGAGCCCTTCCGGCGTGAAGGCCCGTGGCGTGCCGTCCGGCAGGTCCAGGATGTAGCCGCGCAGGCCGCGCCCCTTGTCACGGGCGCCCAGCAGGATCCGGTCGTTGCCGACGAAGTCGGCGCCCACCAGCTCGAGGCTGCCGGTCCGTAGCGTGCGCGCCTCTCCGGAGGCGGTCGGCAGCAGCACCAGCCGCCGCCCTTGCTCCTCCCGCACCATGGTGAGGGCCCAACGGCCGTCCGGGGAGAGCGCCTGCGCGAAACCGTCGCCGAGCCGCACCGCCGGGCTCCCGTCGGTCGCCCGCAGGTAGACGGCGCCCTTCGGGCCTCCTCCCTCGGCGCTCTCGGAGAAGAGCAGCGTCTTGCCGTCCTCGGAGAGCGCCGCCGCCGCCGAGTTCTCCAGCCAGGAGAGGTCGGTCTCCTGACCGGCGGCGCGGCTGAAGTAGATCTGGCGACTGCCGATCTCCCGCTCCACCAGGACGCTGCCGTCCCGGGCGATGTCGTGGAGGACCTCGAGGTCGGTCGTGGGGGCCACCAGGCGCAGGCGGCCGCGCAGGTCGGCGGCGAAGATGCCGGCCACTCCGAACTTGCTGACGCCGCTGAGCCAGACCTCGCGCCCAGAGGGGTGCCAGACGATGCTGTCGATGAAGATCCAGTCGCTGGTGAGGATCCGGCGCGTCCCGGCGAGGTCGAGGACCACCAGCGACCGGGACTCGATCACGGCGATGCTCTTGCCGTCCGGGGAGACGCGCGGGTTCCCCAGGTCCTCCGCGGTCGCGTAGAGGCGCTTGCCGAGAGGGAACTCCAGGGCCGTGCCGGCGCCGGCGCGCCGGGTCACGGCCAGGCTCGCGCCGTCGGGCGACCAGTCGGCGCGCTCCACGTCCTCGGCGACCTGGCGCGGCGTCCCGCCGGCCAGCGGCAGGCGCGCCAGCGTGCCGCTCCCCACCGTGCCGAAGAGGTTCCCCTTCTTGAGGAGGATCGCCAGCTCGCCGGTGGAGGAGATCGAGAGCAGGTTCGCGCCCTCGATGCCGAGCGGGCGCGTCTCCGGGGTCCCGATCCGGCTCAGGAAGATCTCGGCCGGCCGCCCTCCCCAAGCCGCGCTGTAGACGACGGTCTGGCCGTCGGGCGTGAAGCGTGCGTGGAGGACGTTCCCGCGCCGGAACGTGATCCGCTCGTGGCGCACCGAGGTCGCGGCGCCGCCGGCGGACGACGTGCGGCCCGCCCAGAATGCCGCCGCCGAGAGCAGCGCGGCCGCGGCCGCGGCCAGAGCGAGCGGACGGGCCCGCCGGCGCGTCCTCGCATCCGCGGCCGCTCCTGGAGCGGTGACCGTGGAGAGCGCCGCCAGGTCGAAGGCCAGGTCGTGCGCCGAGTGGAAACGCTGCTCGGGCGCCTTCTCCAGGCAGTGCCTGACGATGCGCTCCAGACCCGGCGAGACGTTCTGGTTCGTGGCCGAGAGGTCGGGCGGGTCCTCGCGCAGGATCGCCGACATCGTGTCGGCGGCGGAGTCGCCGCGGAATGCCCTCTGCCCGGAGAGCATCTCGTAGAGGATCGCGCCGAAGGAGAAGATGTCGCCGCGCGCGTCGGTGGGACGGCCGCGCACCTGCTCGGGCGACATGTAGCCGAGCGTCCCCAGCACCACGCCGGGCTCGGTGCCGCGGGTGGCGGTCGGCAGCTCGGTGGCGTTCCCGCCCGCCTCCGCCTGGGTCAGCTTGGCCAGGCCGAAGTCGAGGATCTTCACGCGTCCGTCACGCGTCAGGAAGAGGTTCTCCGGCTTCAGGTCGCGGTGGACGATCCCCTTCTCGTGCGCGGCGGCCAGCCCCTGGGCGATCTGGACGGCGTAGTCGACGGCCCGGCGCTGAGGGAGCCGGCCGCCGGACAGCGCGGCGCGGAGCGTCTCCCCCTCCAGCAGTTCCTGCACCAGGTAGGGAGCGCCGTCGTGAGTGCCCAGGTCGAACACCGCCACGACGTTGGGGTGGTTGAGGGCGCCGGCCGAGCGCGCCTCCTGCTCGAAGCGCCGCAGCCGGTCGGCGTCCTCGGAGAACGAGGCCGGCAGCACCTTGATCGCCACGTCGCGCCCGAAGCGCGGATCGCGGGCGCGGTAGACCTCGCCCATGCCTCCGGCTCCGAGCGGCGAGAGGACCTCGTACGGTCCAAGGCGGGCTCCGGCGGCGAGGGTCGCGATGCCGCGATTATTGACGACCGGTGTAACTTTGCCTCATGCCCCGGCTGCGCTTCCTCCTCGTCGCCGCCCTGCTCGTGGCCTCTCGTCTCTTGCTCGCGCAGGAGGCCGGCCTGGCCGGCTTCGACGCGGAGACCGGCCTCTGGTTCCCGCCCGGCGCGACCAAGGAGGTCTACCTGTCGGGCAGCGACCCGCAGCACGTCTACATAGAGGACGTGCGCAAGGCGTTCGAGGGGAACGACGCGCTGCGCGCGGCGGCCTGCGAGGCGATGAACCTGCCGCGCAACCAGGTCAGCGTGCGGCAGAGCGGCCCGCGCATCGCGCAGCTCCGGACCATGGTCGACATGCTGTGCCTGGCGGTCCCCTTCAGCAAGAAGAGCGCCGAGGACCAGGCGCGCGTCGACGCCGAGAACGAGCGGAAGTGGCGCGCCGCGCTGGACCTGGCCGGGGCACGCGCGTTGCCCCTGGACGAGCGCGACCGCAAGGCCGGCGAGCTCTGCCTCTCCTGCGAGACCGACCCCGAGAAGGCGATGGCGAACGCGCTGGCGGCGCTGGCGCTGAAGCCCTACGACGACACGGTCGTGGCTGCGGTGCTGGACGCGCATCCGTTCCGCGGCGCGCGGCCCTGGCAGGTCTACGTCCGCTTCCTGAAGGCGCTCTTCGCCGAGGAGACGAGGGAGGGCGCTCCGGAGGCCGCGAGCTGGCGGCTGGGGCAGCGCAGCTTCCACTTCTTCCTGGGGGAGCTCACCGAGGCCCGGGACCTCACCCGGAAGGCGCTCCAGGCGCCCGCCCACCGCAACGAGAACCGGGTCTTCCTGGCCCTGCTGGAACGAATGCTCGGCAACAGGGAAGCGTTCCCGGCGCTGATGGCGAGCTGCCCGCTGCCGGAGGAGGCAGCCGCGGAGGAGGAGATCGAGCCGTTCGACTGCTGGGACTTCGCCCGTGGCCTGGCGGTGCGCGGCGTCGGCCAGCTGCGCGACAAGGCGGCGCCGGCGCTGCTCGACGTCCTGTCCGAGAGCATCGCCGCCGAGCCCACGGAGTGGGACGGACGCCTGGAAGCGATCCGGGCCATGGCGATCGCCGACCACGCGCGCGCCCGTGTCGAGTGCGAGGCCCTGCTGCGGATTCCGGCCACGATCGCGCCGCTGGAGACGCGGCTGGGCGCCGTGGCTCAGCTCGCCAGGATCGCCCAGATCGAGAAGGACCACCGGCGTGCGCTGGCGGCCTATGACCGCTACCTGGACCTCCTGGAGTTCCACGCGCCCGCCGCACCGCCCGACCTGTGGAAGAGGCTGGCGGCGCTGCCCGGTCCCCCCACCCACGAGCTCATCCGTGGGTCTCAGGTGGGGTGGGCGCTCGGGTCCAAGATCTCGATCGCCGCCGAATCGGCGGACCTGCCGCTGGCGCGCCGGCTCCTCGAGACGTACGCCGCGCTGGCGCTCTCGTATGCGGACTCGTCCGAGCCGTGGGGGGCGAACGCGGCCGCGCACGCGGCCTGGACCGTCCGCTACCACCTGCTGGAGCTCGCCCGCGCGGAGCTGAAGGCGGGGCACCGCGCCGAGGCGGCGCGCATCGCCGGCTTCCTCTACACGCAGCCGCACGATGACGAGAAGGAGGGCAAGGTCATCACCTCGCTCTCCAGCCTGAAGTCGGAGCTGAGCCGCGGCGGGCCGGTGGAGCTGAAGGCCGAGACCTCCCCCTGGGACAGGCCGGAGTCGCCGGCGCCGCGTCGGGCCCCGGCCCGGCGCGCCGCGCGCTAGGGCGGCTCCTGAGGTTGTCTTGACGCAGGCCACGCCGATGAGGACGATGTCCCTATGAAGACGGCGACGCTCGCCGAGCTCCGCGAGGGCAGCGACCTGCTGAAGCAGCCCGAGACCATCCTCATCAAAGAAGGGGACAAGGTGCTCGGCTATTTCCACCCGTTGCCCGATCCGGACGAGTCGGTCCCAATCGAGGTCCGCCGGCAGCGCTTCCTCGAAACTGGCGAGAAGATCCGCCGCCAGCTGGCCGAGAAGGGCATCACCGAGGAACAGATCGAACGGGACATCGCCGAGCTGTTTGAAGACGATCGCCGCTGACGCCATGGTGCTCATGTCGTCGGCCATCGGCGCGGCGGCGTTTCGGGTCTTCAGCGCCACCAGCGACGTCTCCGTCGTCACGACGGACTTCACCCTTGCCGAGGCCAAGGACAAGGTGAGGATCCTGATCGCCAAGTACAGCCTCGACCCGGACGACGTGGCCGCTCAGCTTGCGAACCTCCCCTTGCGTGTTTACCGGCGTGAGGAGTACGCGAGCCATCTCGGGAAGGCGCACGAATACATCGGACGCCTCGACCCCAAGGACGTATCGCTCCTCGCCCTCGTCTTGAAGCTGCATCTCCGTGTGGTCTCACGACAAGGTCTTCGACAACGCTCCAGGGGTGGAGCGCTACACGACGGGGCGTCTCCTCAACGAGCTCGAAGGGGAACGGAAGAGTCCAACCTCGCCGTAGCCAGGCTAGTTCGGCCGGCGGATCTCCACGCCGCTCGCCTCGAGCGAAAGCTCCTTCTGGTCGCCCTTGATGTCCCGCGCCTTCTTGCCCGGCGTCTCCTCGGCGTAGTGCTTGGCGGTCGCCTCGGGGATGGTCTTCACGCTGAAGACCCCCTCGGCCACCACGGCGGCGCCGGCGATGTCCTTGGGCACGAAGAAGGCGTAGTCCTTGAACGTGACCCGCACCGGGCGCTGGCCATCGCCGAGCGTCATCCAGCACCCCTTCTGGGCGCAGACCGCCGAGACCTTCCCCTCGGTCTGGATCGTCTTGCCGGCGTAGGCGTCGGGGTTCTTCTGCAGCTCGGCCAGCGCCACCTTCGGGGCGTCGCCGAGCGCCGCGCCGGCCTTCTCGGGGGCCCGGTCGGCGAGGAGGGGGAACGAGGCGAGCGCGAGCGTCGCCAGCAGCGTCTTCTTCTTCATGGAACGACTCTAGCTCAGCGGGCGTCGTGGAAGATGATGCCCAGCGTCACACGGCTGCCGGAGCGCACCTCGCCCACGCCGTGGCGGACCCTCACGCGGTGGAAGCCGCGGGCTCCCTTGGCCGGCCGCAGGTTCGTGGTGAAGACCACGGCGTCGCCCTGCACCGGGCGGATCACGTGCCCCACCGACTGGGCGCGCGGCCGCTGCTCGACCAGCAGGAACTCGCCCCCGGTGTAGTCGCGCTCGGGAGCGCTCAGGAAGACGGCCATCTGGAACGGGAAGGCGACCGCGCCGTAGAGGTCCTGGTGCAGCGCGTTGTAGCCGCCCGCCGCGTAGCGCAAGAGGAGCGGCGTGGGGCGCTCCTGCCCGGCGCGGTGACAGTTGTCCAGGAACGCCGCGAGCGTTGCCGGGTAGCGGCGTTCCTGCCCGAGGGCCTCCATCCAGGCGTTGGCGATGGGCGCCAGCAGCGGATAGAAGCCCTGCCGCAGCGTCTCCACCAGCGGCGGCAGCGGATAGCGGAAGTACTGGTACTCCCCCTCGCCGAAGCGCAGCGGCGCCATGTCGACGCGCTTGCGGAAGAGCGCGCCCTCGTCGTAGAGCCTCGCGGTACGCCGGCACTCGGTGGCGGTGAGCAGCGCCGGCAGCTCGGCGTAGCCGCGCCGCCAGAGGGAACCCGCGAGGCGGTCGGCGTCGATGCGGGCCGCGGACTTCATCGCGTCGCGAACAGTACACTGGGCTCCTGACCGAAGGAGGCGCCCATGCCGGTCTCGGAGGTCTTCGTCGACGAATCCCGCCGCTACCTGACCGGCGAGTACCTGCCGGCGATCCGCAAGGCGATCGAGCCGCTCACCGACGAGGACCTCTGGTGGCGTCCCAACGACGGCTCGAACTCGATTGGCAACCTCGTGCTGCACCTCACCGGCAACGTGCGGCAGTGGATCGTCAGCGGGCTGGGCGGCGCGCCCGACACGCGCCTGCGCCAGACGGAGTTCGACGCGCGCGGCGGCCCCACCCGCCAGGAGCTCCTCGACGGGCTGGCCGCGGTGATCGCCGAGGCCGACCGCGTGCTGGCGGCGCTGCCGGTCTCCGCGCTGCTGGAGACGCGCACGATCCAGGGGAAGGAGACCGGAGTCCTGGCCGCGATCTACCACGTCGTGGAGCACTTCTCCGGGCACGTCGGGCAGATCCTCTGGGTCAGCAAGATGCGGCGGGGCGTGTGAACGCCGCCGCCGAGCTTCTCGACGTCAACCGCAGCGTCCTGGTGGTCATCGACGAGCAGGGCAAGCTGGTCGAGATGGTGGAGCGCCCCCGCATGCTGCTGGGCAACACGGTGCGGCTGCTGAAGCTCGCCGAGATGTACCGCGTGCCGGTCATCCTGACCGAGCAGTATCCGAAGGGGCTGGGGCCGACACAGGCCGACGTGCTCGCCGCCTACGACGCGCTGACCGGCTGGAAGCGCCGCGTGGAGAAGACGAGCTTCGGCTGCTGCGGCGACTCCGGCTTCCGGGACGCGCTGGACGGCGCCCGCCCGGGCCTCGCCGCGGCGCGGCGGCAGGTGGTGGTGGCCGGTATCGAGGCGCACGTCTGCGTGATGCAGACAGTGCTGGCACTCCTGCAGGAGGGGCACGCGGTGCAGGTGGTCTGGGACGCCGTCAGCAGCCGCGGCGCCGAGTACCGCGAGCGTGCGCTTCAGCGTTTGGCCGCCGCGGGAGCGGTGCTGACGAACCACGAGTCGGTCGGCTTCGAGTGGGCGCGCGACAAAGAGCACGCCTGCTTCAAGTCGATGAGCGCTCTCTTCCGGGAGGGCCAGATCACGGGGTGAGGTGGACGGGCGAGGAGGAGGACCGCCGAGGGCCCGTGCTGCCTCTTGCGCTCGCGGCTGCGCTCCTGCGACCTGCCGACTCGAGCGCCTGCTTCGCAGGCGCAAGAAAAGCGAGTCGGCGTACTAGCCATGCTGGGGGGAACACTGAGCGTGTTCCCCCCCGGCCCCCCTCGACGCGTCTGCCACCGTTGTCGACGATTTGAGCCGGAGGCCGGCGCGCATCGGAACCCTGTCGAGCCACGACGTAGCCTGGGAGAGGTGGGCCCTCTCGGCACGCGTTGGAGCACGTGTGGGGTCCCCACACGCGCGCGCCGGGTGGGCCGCGGGGCCAGCGCTCGCACTGTCTGAGCGACCGAGGGCGGCGGGCGTTTCCGGCCTGCACGACGAGCGGGCCCTCGCGGAGCGAGTTTGCGAGCGCCCCGCGGCCCTCCCGCCGCACGCGCCTGTGGGTCGCTCGCGCGGACCCGTGTGCTGAGAGGGCCCACCTCTCCCAGGCGGCCCGCCTTGGCCGTCCACCCGGCTTACTTCAGGACCGCGACCTGCAGAGGCCCCTCGCGCCGCAGGACATCGACGCCGACGTCGTAGTCGTGGCGCGTCAGCAGGAGGTCCACGCTCGAGCCCGCGACCTCCAGCCCGAAGATCCGCAGCTCCTGCACGGCTTCGGGCAGGCGCGGGCGGACGAAGCGGACCTGGCGGTCGAGCGCGCTGATGGAGAGGCCGAGGCAGGCCTGGAAGAGCAGGAAGACCGAGCCGGCCGCCCAGGCCTGCGGCGAGCAGGCGACCGGATAGAGCACCGGCCCCTCTCCCCGTTCGCGCCCGAAGCCGCAGAAGAGCTCCGGCATCCGCTGGCCCTCGAAGTGCGTGCCCGCCTCGAAGAGGCCGGTCAGGATGCGCAGCGCCTCCTCCCCCTTGCCGTAGCGCGCCAGCCCCTGCGCGATCAGCGCGTTGTCGTGGGGCCAGACGCTGCCGTTGTGGTAGGCCATCGGGTTGTAGCGCGCCTCGCTGCTGGCCACGGTGCGGACGCCCCAGCCGGAGAAGGAGTCCGGGCCCATGAGCGCGGCGGCGACGCGCTCGGCGCGCTCGCGGCCGGCGATGCCGGTGAAGAGGCAGTGCCCGGCATTCGAGGTGCGCACCGCGCAGGGGCGCTTGTCGCCGTCCAGCGCGATCGCGTAGGTGCCGATCTCCTCGCACCAGAAGCGCTGCTCGAAACGGCGCCGCAGCTCTCCGGCCTTGTGGAGGAGCTCGGCTGCCGCCTCGGCCTTCCCGAGCGCGGCGGCCAGCGTCGCCCCGGCCAGGCGCGCCGCGTAGACGTAGGCCTGCACCTCGCAGAGCGCGATGGGGCCGGCGGCGGTGGTGCCGTCGGCGTGGAAGAGCGCGTCGGACGAGTCCTTCCACCCCTGGTTCAGGAGCCCCTCCGGCGTCTGCCGCTGGTACTCCACGAAGCCGTCGCCGTCGAGGTCGCCGTCGCGCTCGGTCCAGGCCAGCGCGGCCTCCAGCTGCGGCCAGAGCGAGGCGATCAGCTCGCGGTCGCCGGTGCGGTCGTAGTAGGCGCCGGCCAGCATCACGAAGAGCGGCGTGGCGTCGGCGGTCCCGTAGTAGAGGCCGTAGGGGATCTCGTTCAGCGCGGCCATCTCGCCGCCGCGCGTCTCGTGCAGGATCTTGCCCGGCTCGGCATCGCGCGCCGCGAAGAGGTCGGTGGCCTGCGTGGAGGCGAGGTACTTCAGTACCCCGCGGGCCAGTGCCGGGCGCAGCCAGAGGCACTCCAGCGCGGTGAGGATGCCGTCCCGCCCGAACGGCGTGTTGAACCAGGGCACGCCGGCGTAGGGGTAAGGCCCGGTTGGCAGGTCGGTGGTCATCATCTCGACGTCGGAGCCGGCGCGCTCGATCCAGGCGTTGACCTGCGCGCTGGAGGTGAGCAGCGGCCGGGTGAGGGTCAGTCCCTGCTCGGCCGAGGCGCGCACCTCGCCGCGGGCCTCCTCGAAGACCAGCGCGCGCACCGGGTGGTCGCGCTCGCAGCTGATCGAGAGGACGACCTCGGTCTCCTCCTTGGGAGCCAGCCGCAGATCGAACCGCGCCGCCGAGTCGCTCAGCTCGGCCGGCTCGGGCGTGAAGCGCAGCACGCTCCGCCGCACGACCTCGTCGAGGCCGCGGTAGGAGAGCACGACCTCTCCGCCGCCGGCCTGCGATGGGAGCTCGACGCCGCGCGCGGGACGCTTTCGCCCGCGCACCTCGAAGATGTCGGCGAAGTCGGAGCCGAAGCGGAGCGTCAGGCGGGCGGAGACAGGCTCGCGGCCGTGGTTGCGGATGCGGATCCGCCGGTAGCAGACCGCCCGCCAGAGGAACGTGCGCACCGAGAGGTGCAGGGTTCCGAAAGTCAGGCGGACCCTGGGGGTGGTCGCCGGAGACTTGGCGGAGGCGATCTCGGCGGCGCCTTGAGGCGCCGCATGAGCGTCTAGACTTTCCACCAGGTCGGGGTTGGTGAGCGCGATGACCAGCTGTCCGTGCTCGCCGCGCACGGTGTTTCCCAGGTAGAAGAGGGGGTTGCCTTCGAGCTCGATCGAGAGGCGCGAGAGGAAGCGCGTGCCTTCGTGGTAGAGGCCCTCCTCGCCGAGGCCCCCCGGCTTGATGCCGCCGTGGTGATCGAAGACGGCGAACGTGTCGCCGTGCTTGAGCACGCGGGCGCGGTCGTCGGCGAAGCGCGAGACCGCCAGGACGACGTGGGACGGGGTCTCGGGGTCCTGGAGGCCGGCCTCGACGCTCTCGGGGGTCGCGGTGACTGCTGCGCTCACTCGGTCACGTTCTCCTCACTCGGCGGTGCGTATCGCCAGCGCCGGCGCCGCCACGACACGCCGCGCGCGGCGGAGCGCCCTCGACGCCATGGCCAGCCGTGACGAGCGTTCCCGCCCGGCGCCGGCCAGCTCGCGGTAGACGTCCAGGTACTCGCCGGCCATGCGGGAAGCCTCGAAGCGGCGATCGAACTCCTCGCGGCAGCTCGCGCGGCTCAGCCGCCCGACGTTCGCGATCGCGGCGGCCGCCTCCTCCACGCTGTTCACCAGGAAGCCGGTCACGCCGTCGTCGAGCACCTCCGGCACCGAGCCGCGCCGGAACGCCACGACCGGCGTCCCGCAGGCGAGCGCCTCGATCATCACCAGCCCGAACGGCTCGGGCCATTCGATCGGGAAGAGGAGCGCGTCGGCGCCCCCCAGGAACGCGTCCTTGGCCGCTCCGCCCACCTCCCCGACGTACTCCACGAACGAGCGCGAGCTCTCCAGCAGCGGCTGGACGACCTCGCGGTAATAGCGGTCGTCGGAGGGGATGTGCGCCGCCACCTTCAACGTTCGCCCCGCGAGGCGCGCGATCTCGATCGCGCGGTCCAGTCCCTTCTCCGGCGCCATCCGCCCCAGGAACGCCAGGTAGCCCTCCGGGCGCTCGCGGAACGTGTGGAGCCCCTTCGGCAGCCCGTGGTAGATCGTGGCTCGCCAGCTCGCCGAGGGCGCGGGCCGCCGCTGGTCGTCGGAGATGGAGACCAGCGGGGCGTCGGGATAGGTCGCGAAGAGCGGCCCGTGGTCGTGCTCGTTCAGGGCACGATGCACGGTGGTGAGGCTCGGCACCGGGGAGCTCGACAGCAGCGGCAGGTGCAGGAAGTCGCCGTGGAAGTGCAGCAGGTCGAAACGCTGCGCGTTCCGGAAGACGAGCTCCAGCAGCCGCAGGTGGTGGGGGAGCGCCTCGGCGCTCTCGCCGTCGTTCCAGAGGCTGCGCTCGCAGACCGGCACCAGCCGGGCGCTCGTCTCCGAATCGGCGCTGGCGAAGAGGGTGACGTCGTGGCCGCGGGCCACGAGCTCCTCGGTGAGATAGGAGACCACGCGCTCGGTGCCGCCGTAGAGGCGCGGCGGGATGCTCTCGTAGAGCGGAGCGATCTGGGCGATGCGCATGCCTCAGGACCTCTCGGGACGGCTCTCGCGGGGGGCGCCTATCCACCCCTTTCCAAAGCAATCCGCTTGCCGGAGCGCGCGCTTCTGTACATCCGTCGGGCAGAATCCGCGCATGAAGCTGACGGCGCTCGCGCTCCTCTTCGCGGTCGCGCCCGTCGTGCCACCGGTGCGCGTCACGCTGCTCGGCACCGGCAATCCCCGCCCTTCCATCGAACGGTTCGGTCCGGCCACGCTGGTGGAGACGACCGGAGCGCAGCCGCGCCGCCTGCTGGTGGACGCCGGGCGCGGCGCGGCCACGCGGCTTTTCCAGCTCGGCGAGGCCAGCCTCCTCGCCGGCGTGGACTGCCTGCTGCTCACCCACCTCCACTCCGACCACGTCGTCGGGCTGCCCGACCTCTGGCTGACCGGCTGGATGTTCGGCCGCGCGCGTCCGCTGCCGCTGCGCGGGCCCGCCGGTACGGTGGCGCTCGCCGACGGCCTCGCCGCGGCGTTCGCGTTCGACATCCACTCGCGGCGCGACGTGGACGAGAAGCTGCCCGCGGCCGGCGTGGAGCTCGACGCCGTGGAGGTGCAGCCGGACGCCCCGTTCGAGTGCGGCGGCTTCCGGGTGACCGCCTTCACCGTCGACCACGGCCCCGTCGTGCCGGCCTACGGCTACCGGGTGGAAGTCGACGGGCGCGTGATCGTCTTCTCCGGCGACACCCGCGCGACCGACGCGGTCACGCGCCGCGCGCGCGGCGCCGACCTGCTGGTGCACGAGGTCGTCAGTCCGGACGTCGAGCGGAGGCGCGCCAAGGTGGACCCGGCCCTGATCGAGCGGATCATTGCCCGCCACACGCTTCCCGAGGAGGCGGGGCGCCTCTTCACAGCGGCTGCTCCGCGGCTGGCGGTCTACTCGCACGTCGTCCCGTCGGTGACGCGCGCCGAGGACCTGCTGGGCCCGACGCGCCGCACCTACAAGGGTCCGCTGGAGGTGGGCGAGGACCTCATGGCGATCGAGGTCGGCGAGCGCGTGAGGGTGCTGCGGCCGTCCCGATAAGATCCGGCGGTGAGCCGACGAGAGATCCCCCGTCCCCGCTACGGCAACCTGACCCCCGAAGGCTTCCGGGAGGCCTTCGCCAAGCGAATGATGTACAGCGTCGCCAAGGACGCCTACACCGCCACCGACTTCAACGTCTACGAAGGCCTCGCCCTGGCGGTGCGCGACCGGCTGATGGAGCGCTGGTTCGCGACCCAGGACGCCTATTACCGTGCCGACTCCAAGCGCGTCTACTACCTCTCGATGGAGTTCCTGATCGGGCGGGCGCTGCTCTCGAACCTGCAGAACCTCGGGGCGCTCGGGGCCTGCCGCGGGGCGCTCTCCGAGCTGGGCATACGCCTGGAGGAGATCGCCGAGCAGGAGTGGGATGCCGGCCTCGGCAACGGCGGCCTGGGCCGCCTGGCCGCCTGCTTCCTGGACTCGGCGGCGACGCTGTCGCTGCCGTTCTACGGCTACGGGATCCGCTACGAGTACGGCATCTTCCGCCAGCGCATCCAGGACGGCGCGCAGGTGGAGTTCCCCGACAACTGGCTGCGCTACGGTTCCCCCTGGGAGATCCCCCGTCGCGACGCGATCTTCCCGATCAACTTCTACGGCCGCACCCAGCCCTACCGCGACGGCGAGGGGTTCGACCGCATCGGCTGGGCCGACGCCGAGGTCGTCTACGCGATGGCCTACGACATGCCGGTCGTCGGCTACGGCAACGACACCGTCAACTCGCTGCGCCTCTGGGCCGCCAAGTCGAGCCGCGAGTTCGACCTGGGGCGCTTCAACGCCGGCCAGTACGTGCGGGCGGTGGAGGACAAGGTCCAGACCGAGAACATCTCCAAGGTGCTCTACCCGCCCGACGACCAGTACGCCGGCAAGGAGCTGCGCCTCAAGCAGCAGTACTTCTTCGTCTCGGCGACGCTGCAGGACGTCCTGCGCCGCTTCCGCAAGAAGGCCGACCGGCGCTGGGAAGACCTCCCCGACAAGGTGGCCATCCAGCTGAACGACACCCACCCGGCGGTCGGCATCCCCGAGCTGATGCGCATCCTGGTGGACCGCGAGCGGCTGGACTGGGACTTCGCCTGGGAGCTGACCCGCTCGGTCTTCGGCTACACGAACCACACGGTGCTGCCGGAGGCGCTGGAGTGCTGGCCGCTGGAGCTCTTCGGGCGCCTGCTGCCTCGCCACCTGGAGATCGTCGAGGAGATCGACCGCCGCCTGCGCGAGGCGGTGCGCCGCCGCCACCCCGAGGACACCGCCCGCGAGGAGAAGATGGCGATCCTGAGCGGCGAGAACGGCGAGCGGCAGGTGCGCATGGCGCACCTCGCCATCGTCGGCAGCCGCAAGGTGAACGGCGTGGCCCGCCTGCACACCGACATCCTCACCAACGAGGTCTTCCCGGAGTTCGTCGACCTCTTCCCCGGCCGCTTCACGAACAAGACGAACGGCATCACCCCGCGGCGCTGGCTGCTTTCGGCGAACCCCGGCCTGGCGGCTCTGGTGACCGAGGCGATCGGCGACCGCTGGACGCGGCACCTCGAGGACGTGGCACGCCTGCGGGTCTTCGCCGACGACGCCTCGTTCCGCGAGCGCTTCCAGCGCGTCAAGCGCGACAACAAGGTCGCCTTCGCCCGCTGGATGCGCAAGGTGCACGGCTGCGAGATCGACCCGACGTCGCTCTTCGACGTGCAGGTGAAGCGCTTCCACGAGTACAAGCGGCAGCTCCTGAACGTGCTGCACGTGCTGGCGCTCTACCACCGCATCAAGCTGGGGCGCGACGCCGGCGTGCCGCGCACGGTGATCGTCGGCGGCAAGGCGGCGCCCGGCTACGCCTTCGCCAAGCTGGTCATCAAGCTGGTGCACGCGGTCGGCGCGATGGTGAACGCCGACCCCGACTGCAAGGGGCGCCTGTCGCTCATCTTCCTGCCCAACTACGGCGTCTCCTGCGCCGAGAAGGTCTTCCCGGCCACCGACCTCTCGGAGCAGATCTCCACCGCCGGCAACGAGGCCTCCGGCACCGGCAACATGAAGGCGGTGCTGAACGGCGCGGTCATCATCGGCACGCTGGACGGGGCCAACATCGAGATCCTGGAAGAGGTCGGCACCGAGAACATGTTCTTCTTCGGCCTCACCGCCGACGAGGTGCGTGCGCTCGGCAAGACCGACTACGACCCGAAGGCCTCGGTGGAGCAGAACCGCGAGCTGGCGCGGGTGATCGAGACGATCGCCCAGATGGAGGGCTTCGGCCCCATCGTCGAGGTGCTGCTGGAGCGCGACCGCTACTTCCACTGCGCCGACTTCGGCGCCTACCTGGCCTGCCAGGAGCGGGTCTCGGCCGCCTGGAAGGACCAGGCGACATGGAGCGCGATGGCGATCCGCAACGTGGCCGGCGTGGCCCGCTTCTCCAGCGACCGCGCGGTGCGCGAGTACGCCGAGGAGATCTGGCGGGTGGCGCCGGTCCCGGTGCAGCTGGCGGCGGCGCCCGAGCCGGTCGAGGCGGAGACAGCCTGAGCAACCGGACCGCGGCGGTCCGGCTGCTCGGGGCGGCGGCGCTCCTTCACGTCCTCCTCTACGCCGGGTCGCTCGGCAACGCCTTCACGTTCGACGACCGCAAGATCATCCTCCTGGACGACGTCGTCACTGGCGCGCAGCCGCTGGCGAAGGCGTTCGCGCGGAGCTACTTCGTGAAGGGAGACGTCGGGCACTGCTACCGGCCGCTGGGGCTGCTGTCGCTCGGGGTCGACGTCCGTCTCTTCGGGGCCGACCCGCGGGCGGTGCATCTCGAGAACCTTCTCTGGGCAGCCGCCGGCGCCGGGCTCTTCGCGCTGCTGGCCCGCTCCGCCGGCGCCCCGGTGGTGGTGGTCTGGGGCGCGCTGCTGTTGACGTCGTGCCACCCGATCCGCTCCGAGGCGATCCTCTCCGGCGTCGGCCGCGAGGAGCTGATGGAATTCACGTTCGTGGCCGCGGCGCTCCTGGCGGCGCGCGCCTACCTGGCGGGCGGCGCGCCGCGCTGGGCCGCGGCCTCCGGCCTGCTGGTGGCGCTCGGGCTGCTCTGCAAGGAGACCGCGTTCGCGGCGCCGGGCGTGCTGGCGGCGCTCGTCCTGGTGACGCGCCCCGGGCCGTCCGACGCCGGGTGGCGCGCACGCGTCCTGCGGCTGGCGCTCGCCTGGGCGCTGGCCTTCGCCCTCGTCTTCGCCGCGCGCCGGTTCGTCATCGGCGCCTTCCTGAGCGGCTCGGCGCCGATCCTGCCCGAGGAGAACCTGCTTGCTCCGCTCCCACGCCTGGAGCGGCTGCGCGGCGCGCTCTCCCTCCTGCCGCTGACGCTCGGGCTCCTGGCCTGGCCGGCGCGGCTGGTGGCCGATTACAGCTCCAACGCGCTCACCGCGGCCGAGCTCACGTCCTACGCGCCGGTGGGAGCGCTCCTGCTGGCGTCGCTGGTCGCCCTGTCGCTGGCCCTGCTCTGGAAGAGGCGGCTCGGCGGCTTCGCGCTGGCGGCGGCCCTGGCCTTCTACGTGCCGTTTGCGAACCTCCTCTTCCTCTCCACCAGCGCGGTGGCGGAACGCATCCTCTATCCCTGCGCCGGCGGCGTCGCCCTGGCGATCGCCTGCGCGCTGGCCTGGGTCGCGGCGCGCGGGCGGGCGTTCGCCGCGCTGGCGTTCGCGGTCGGGCTCGGGCTGGCCGCGGCCGGCGCCTGGCGGATCGCGACACGGGTCCCGGAGTGGCGCGACGACGAGTCGCTCTTCCGCGCCGCGGTGCGCGACCGGCCGGGGAACGCGCGCGCCTGGATCAACCTGGCCGTCCTGGACCTCTCGCGGCACGACGCCGTCTCCGCCGAGCGCGACGCCGCCGGCGCGCTGGGCGCCGACCGCCGGGTCACCGGCTACGTGCGCTCCATGGCCGAGCACGCGCGGCGCATCGGCAGGCCCGAGGAGGAGGCGGCGCTCCGGCGCGCGCTGGCGGCGTCCGGTCGCTGAGCTGTGACGGCTCGCACTCCTGCTGCCGCCTGCCCGACCGATAAGATCTGAGAGGAAGCGGGGCGGACCCGCTCGGGTGGCTCAGGTGAAAGCAAATCTCCTCCTCGTGCTCCTCGCGGGTGCCCTCGCGCCGCTGGCGTCCGCGCAGCCTCGGCTGACGCTCGTCGCCTCCGGATTCAGCTCGCCGCTCCTGGTCACCGCGCCGGCCGGCGACCCGGCGCGCCTCTTCGTCGTCGAGCAGCGCGGGCGGATCCGCATCGTGAAGGGGAGCTCGGTCACCGGCACTTTCCTCGACCTGAGCTCCAGGGTGAGCTGTTGCGGCGAGCGCGGCCTCCTTGGCCTGGCGTTCCATCCGCGCTACTTCGAGAACGGCCGCTTCTACGTGAACTACACCGACGGCAGCGGCAACACCGTCGTCTCGGAATGGCGCGTCTCGGCGAGCCCCGACGTGGCCGACGCGTCCTCCGAGCGCGTCTTGCTGCGGCAGAACCAGCCCTTCGCGAACCACAACGGCGGCAACCTGGCCTTCTCACCACGCGACGGGATGCTCACCATCGGCCTGGGGGACGGCGGCAGCGGCGGCGATCCGCAGAACAACGCGCAGTCGGACGGGACCTGGCTCGGCAAGCTCCTCCGCATCGACGTCGACACGCAGGGGGACGGCCGCGCTTACGGCATCCCGCCCGACAACCCGTTCGCCGGCTCGCCGACGCCGCGCGCCGAGCAGTGGGCCAAGGGGGTGCGCAACCCCTGGCGCTTCACCTTCGACCGGCGGACCTACGACTTCGTCTTGGGCGACGTGGGGCAGGGTTCGCGCGAGGAGATCGACTTCGCGGCCGGCTCCTCGGCCGGCGGCGAGAACTACGGCTGGCGGCTGATGGAGGGCTTCGCCTGCTTCAACCCGGCGTCCGGCTGCCAGAGCCTTCCGCTGACGCTGCCGGTCTACGAGTACACCCACAGCAATGGCCGCTGCTCGGTGACCGGCGGGCCGGTGGTGCGCAGCGCCGCGCTGCCCGAGCTGGAGGGGCGCTACCTCTTCGCCGACTACTGCACCGGCGAGGTCTTCAGCATGCGGGTGGGTCCCGGCGCTGCGAGCGGTCTCAGGGACCATACCGCCGAGATCGCGCCGGTCTCGGGCCGCCTGAACAACGTCAGCTCCTTCGGCGAGGACGCCTCGGGGAACGTCTATCTCTGCGACATCTTCGACGGCGAGGTCTACCGGCTCGACTCGCGGAGCGGCTCGGCGCAGAAGCTGGTGCCGGTGGTGGTCGACGTGGCCGGACGCTTCGGGAGCCGCTTCTCGACGGCGCTGGCGCTGGCGAACCCCGGCGCCGCGGCGGCGACCTTCACGCTGAGCTACACCGCGGCGGCGGGGAGCGGCACCGTCGAGCAGACGGTCCCCGGCGGCGGGCAGCTGCTGATCGCCGACGTGGCCGACTTCCTGCGCGGCAAGGGGCTGCCGCTGGCGGAGGAGAGCGCCGGCTCGCTACGGATCGCCTCGGCGGGCCTGACGTCCGCGGGGCGTCTGCCGGTGGCGGTCCGCACCACCACGCCGTCAGGCGCCGGGCGCGCCGGCGTGTCCTACGGGGCGCGCCGCACCGCCGCGCTCTTCGGCGACGAGGCGCTGGTCTTCGGGCTCCGCGAGAGCGGGGCCGAGCGCAGCAACCTGGCGATCGTGAACGCCGGCCCCGACGCGCTGCGGCTGCGTCTCTCCTTCACGCCGGAGCAGGGCGGTCCCGCGGTGGACTGGCCCGAGGTGATCGCCCTCGCTCCCGGGGAGTGGCGGCAGCTCGACTCGCCGCTGGCCGCGTTGGGTCTCGCCGGCGGCACCGCGGTCGTCGTGCGCGATTCGGGTACCGGTCCCTTCGACGCCTACGCCGTCGTCAACGACAACGTCACCAACGACGGCTCCTTCCTGCCGGCGGTGCGCAGGCTGCGCCCGCGGGAAGAGGTGATCGTGCCGGTGCTGGTGGAGACGCCCCGTTTCACCTCCGAGCTGGTCCTGCACAACCCCGGCGACACCGGCGTGACCGCCCGTCTGCAGTACGTCGAGTCCTTGGCCGGGACCGGCGCGGCGGCGGAGGCCGTGGTGGCCGAAGTCGCCGAAATCGAGCTGCCGCCGCACGCGCAGCGCATCGTAGCCTCGGCGTTCGACCTCTTCCGCGCGCAGGGAGCCGCGGTGGGAGCCAGGGGAGGTTCCTACGCGGGCGCGTTGCGCGTCTCGTTCTCGAGCGGCGGGCGCCGGGCCGCGGGACTCGCGGCGGTTCGGGTCTCCGCGCCCGAGGCGAACGGCGGCGCCTACGGCGTCTTCCTGCCGGGCGTGCCGTTCTCGGAGACCTCCTTCGAGCCCGTCGACCTCCCCGGCCTCACCCACGGTGGTACGACGCGGTCCAACGTCGCGGTGGTGCACGCCGGCGGCTCACCCGAAGCGATCACCCTTCGCCTCGAGGTGCTCGACGCCTCCGGCGCGGCAGCCGGGGAGCTCACCCGCACGCTGGGACCGCTCGGCTGGTTGCAGGAGGACGGTCTCCTCGGGCGCTTCGGCCTCAACGAGGGAAGGGTGCGGGTGACGCGGGTCGCCGGCAACGGACGCTTCCTCGCCTACTCGGTGGTGAACGACGGCGGCACCCCGGAGACCGGCACCAACGACGGCAGCGCGCTCCTGGGAGAGTGAGCGGTCCCATGCCATGACGGAGCGCTCCAGCTCCGAGGAGCGGCTCCGGGAGCTGCTGGAGGCCCACGGCGCGTTCCTGCACCGGACCGTGCTGAAGCTCTGCAGCGGCCGGCTCCGCTCGCACGCCGCGGACGTGGAGCAGGAGGTCCGCGTCCGGCTCTGGCGAGCCGTCGAGAGTGCGAGGGAGATCAGCGATCCCGCGTCTTACATCTACAGGACGGCCGCCACGGCGGCGATCGACGCCGTGCGGCGGCTGGAGGCGCGCCCGGATGCGGACGGCGGATCGGAAGCCGAGGCGCGGCTCGCCGACGTCGCCGGCGCGGAGGTCTCGCCGGAGAGGGCGGCGCTCCGGCGGGAGCTGTTCGAGACCGTCATGGAGGCGTTGATGAGGATCCCCGAGAGCCGTCGCAGGCCCGTGAGGCTTCACCTCCTCGGCTTCACCTCGCTCGAGGTGGCGCGGCTGATGGGGGCGTCCGAGCCGAAGGCGCGCAGCCTGATCTACCGCGGCCTCTCGGACCTGCGCGTCGCGCTGCGGGCGATGGGAGTCGACCTTGAAGGTTGACGAACGGGAGATCGCGGCGGCGCTCGGGGCGGGGAGCTCCGCGGCCGGCCGCGCGGCCTGCCCTGAGCCGGAAGCGCTGGCGCGGCTGGCCGCCGGTGAGCTCGCCGAGGGGGGTCGCGAGGAGCTCCTCACCCACGTGTCCAGCTGCGCGCCCTGCGCCCGCGAGCTGCAGGCGCTCGCCCCGATGGCCTCATGGCTCGAGGCGCAGCGCGCGCGCCGAGCGCGGCCGGCGGTCTGGCGGGTGGCCCTCCCGCTCGCGGCGTCGCTCCTCCTCGCGCTCTCCGGGGTCCTGCTGCTTCGCTCCGGGCCCCGGACCGCGCGTCCGGCGCTGCGCGGACCGAGCCGTCCCGCGCCGCGCGTCGTGCCCGGCGACGGCGTCTCTCTCCCCGCGGCCCCCGAGGCTCTCTCCTGGCCAAGCTCTACCGAGGCGGTCAGCTATCGGGTGACGCTCTTCCACCCGGACGGCACGACGCTCTGGCAGAGCCCCGTGTCGCCGATAGCCGAGGTCCGTTTGCCGGACGACGTGAAGGCGCGGCTCTCGGGCGTCGTGTACTGGCGCTACCTGAGCCGCAGCCCGGCCGACGAGGCGTCGTCGCCGGTCTTCCGTTTCACGGTCCAGCGATGAGGTCCGGCCGCGCCCTCGTGGTCGTCGCGCTCCTGGGACTGAGCGAGGCGGCAGCGGCGGGCGAGCCTCTCTTTCACCGGAGGCTCACCGAGCTCCTTCAGGCGGGCGACTACCAGCGCGCGCTGGCGGAGGCGGCGGCGGCGCGGGACGAGGCGCGCCGGAAGGGCGATCGCGGCGCCGAGGCCTGGGCGCTCGATTTCGCCGGCAATGCCCGCTTCCTGCTCGGGGACCTCGAGGCCGCGGAAGAGGCCTTCCGCGCAGCGCTTGCCCTGATGCGCGAGGCGGGGGACGAGGCGGGCGCGGCTTCGGCGTTGAAGGACCTGGCCATCGCCCGCAAGGAGGTGGGCGCCTTCGACGAAGCGGTGGCGCTGCTCTCGGAGGCCCGGCTGGCGTTCCGTCGGCTGGGCGACGTCCGGGGCGAGGCCTCGGCGGTCGAGAACCAGGGCATGGCGTACGTGTCGCTCGGCCTCCGCAAGGAAGCGCTGGCCGCCTACGAGGAGGCGCTGCGCCTGGCGCGCGAGGTGCGCGACCCCGAGCTCGAGCACGGCTCGTTGATGCGCCTGGGGGCGTTCCTGGGACCGCTCGAGGGGCTGCCGCGCTTCCGGCGAGCGCTCGACATCGTCGAGGAGACCGGGCGCGCCGACCTCGTCCCCTGGACGCTCCTCCTGATGAGCGAGGCGCTCGACGAACTGGGGCTGACGCAGGAGGCCGAGGACGCTCGCGCCAGGCTGCTGGCGACGGCCCGGCGGCAGGGAAGCCGGCTGGTCGCCGCCTATGCGCTGCGCGACGCGGGAGCGCGGCAGCTCGGCGGCGACCCGGAGGGGGCGCGGCGGACCCTGGAGGAAGCGCTGCGGCTCGCCGACGGTTCCGGTGCCGGGCGTGCCTCGATCCACGCCGGGCTGGCGAGGGCGCTGGCGGCGCTGGGCGACCTCGACGGATCGGTCCGGTCCTTCGAGGCCTCGACGCGGGAGCTCGAACGGGTGAGGCAGGGCCTCTCGCTGCCCGAGCACCGGATCGGCTTCCTGGGGAGGCACGAGGCGGTCTTCCGGGAGCTGGTGGCCGCGCTCCTGGAACGGCACGAGCGGAACCCGGCGGGCGGCGACGACAAGGCGGCCTTCGCGGCCTCCGAGCGGGCACGGGCGCGGGCTCTCCTCGAATCGGTCTCCGCGGCCCGGGACGCCGGGACCGGAGACGAGCTCGTCGGGCGGGTGCAGTCGCTGCTCGGCGGCGGAGCCGCGCTGGTCTCCTACGTCCTGACGCCCGGCCGCGTCACCGCGTTCGTCGTGACCGCGGGCTCCTTCCGCGCGCTGCGGCTCGGCACCTCACCCGAGCTCCTGGCCGAGCGCGTGGGCCTTCTCGCCGACCTCCTCGCGCAGGACGGCCCGTTCCCCCGGGAGGCCGCGGCCTCTCTCGGGCGCGAGCTGGTCGAGCTCGTCCTCCGTGAGCTGCCGGGCCTGGAGCGTCTCGTCATCGTGCCGGACGGGATCCTCGGGTTCCTGCCGTTCGAGGCGCTGCCGGCGGCGGGCCGGTCGCTGGTGGAGACGCTGGCCGTCAGCTACGCCCCGTCGGCCGCTGTCTTCTGCGAGCTTTCGCGGCGAGCCCCGGCCGCGGCAGCGGCGGAGGACCTCCTCCTCTTCGCCGCGCCCGAGGCGCCCCCGGGCGCGCCCAGCACCTCGCCCTTCCTGGCGCGGCTGCGGGCGGAAGACGGTGCGCTGCTGGCTCCGCTCCCCTACGCGGCGTACGAGGGTGAGGTCCTCTCGGAGTTCGCGCGCGGCGCGAGCGCGGTGCGCCTCGGAGCCGAGGCGCAGGAGAGCGCGTTGAAGGGCGCCGCGCCCGGGCGTTTTCGCGTGCTGCACATCGCCGCCCACGCCTTCGTGAGCCGCCGCAGCCCGGATGCCGGCGCGCTGGTGCTCGCGCCCGGAGGCGGGGACGACGGGTTGGTGACGATGGCGGAGATCCGCCGCCTGCGGCTCGGGTGCGACACCGTCGTCCTCTCGGGCTGTCAGACCGGCGGCGGCGAGCTGGTGGACGGCGAGGGCGTCCTCAGCCTCGCCCGCGCGTTCCTGGTGGCCGGCGCGTCCACGGTCGTGGCGACCCTCTGGAGGGTCTCCGACGACGACAGCGCGCGGCTGATGACCGAGATGTACCGGAACCTCGCGCGCGGGTTGCCGAAGGCCGAGGCGCTCCGCCGCGCCAAGCTCGGCGCGATCGCGAGCGGTGCCCCGTCCCGCGACTGGGCGGCCTTCGTGCTCATCGGTGACGGCGCCGGTCGGCTCCCGATTCGCGCGCGCGGTCTCTCCGGACGGCGGATCGGAGGCGCTGCGGCCCTGGCTCTGGCGGCGGCGCTCGGCCTCTACGCCGCCTCGGCCGTCTGGCCGCGCTACTTGCGGTAGTCCTCGGCCTCGATGCCCAGCTCCTTCAGCTTCTGCTGGAGGTTGGGGCGGTGCATCCCCAGATCGCGCGCCGCCTGAGAGACGTTCCCGCCGTTGGCGCGCAGCGCGCCGCTCAGCACGTCTCGCTCGAAGCGCGCCACCAGGCGCTGCTTGGCGGCGGCGAAGTCCTCGCCGGGGGAGAGCTCGAAGGCGGCGGCCGGCTCGGCGGGGACTCCGGCCGCGGCGCGCACCTCGGCCGGCAGGTCGGCCACCTGGACGCTGCCGCCTCGGCAGAAGATCGCCGCCCGCTCCATCGCGTTCCTCAGCTCGCGCACGTTGCCCGGCCAGCGGTGCGCCAGCAGCGCGCGCTCGGCCTCGGGCGAGAGCGACAGCGGACCGCGGCCCGGCGCCGCCAGCAGCCGCCGCGCCAGGTGCAGCACGTCCTCGCCGCGCTCGCGCAGAGGCGGCAGCGGCAGCTCCACGACCTTGAGGCGGAAGAGGAGGTCCTCGCGGAAGCGGCCGTCGGCGACGAGCTTCGGCAGGTCGCGGTGGCTGGCGGAGATCACCCGCACCCGCACGGCCTGCGGGCGCCCGCCTCCCAGCGGCTCCACCACCCCGCCCTCCAGGACGCGCAGCAGCGTGGCCTGCGCCGAGAGCGGCATGTCGCCGATCTCGTCCAGGAAGAGCGTGCCGCCGTCGGCCTCGACGAACCTGCCGGCGCGGTCGCGGTCGGCGCCGGTGAAGGCTCCCTTGCGGTGTCCGAAGAGCTCGCTCTCGACGAGCGTCTCCGGGATGGCCGCGCAGTTGACGGCCACGAAGGGCCCGCGCGCCGCCGGTGAGAGCTCGTGGATGCGCCGCGCGGCCAGCTCCTTGCCGGTGCCGGTCTCGCCGGTGATCAGCACGCTGGCGGTCGCGGGAGCGACGCGCTCGATCACCTCGAAGACCTCGTGCATCGCCGGCGACTCCCCCAGCAGCAGGCCGGAGCCGCCCAGGCGCCGGACTTCCTCCGAGAGCCGGCGGTTCTCGCGCACCAGCCGCGCCGACTCGAGCGCCCGCTCCACCACCAGGCGCAGCTCCTCGATGTCGTACGGCTTGGCCAGGTAGTCGGCCGCGCCCGCCTTCACCGCGTCGATGGCGGTCCGCAGGCTGGAGTCGGCGGTGAGGACCACGACCGGCGGCGGCGCGGCGGTCGCGGCGATGCGCTCCAGCGTCGCCCGGCCGTCGAGCCCCGGCATGCGCAGGTCCAGCAGCACCAGGTCGGCGCCCTGCGCGGCCAGCTCCGCCAGGCAGGCCTCGCCGCCGTCGCATTCCACGAGCTCGTAGCGCGATGTCCCGAGAGCCCGCCGCACGCCCAGCCGCGCCGCCGGCTCGTCGTCCACCACAAGCACCCGAGGCTGTCGCATCAAACGAGTCTATCGACACGCACCCGGAAGACCACGCGGCCGGGCGTGTTCTCGAGCTCCACCGAGCCTCCCAGCTCGCGCGCCCGCTGCGCCACCAGCGAGAGCCCCAGGCCGGTGCCTCCCTCGGGGGGCCGGGGGGGCTCCGAAGGGCCCCCCATCGAACCGGTCACGAACGGAGAGAAGAGGCGCGCGGCGAGGTCTTCCGGGATCGCCTCGCCGCCGTTCTCCGCCTCCAGCGTGACCTGGCCGTCGCGCGCGGCCAGGCGCACCGCGACACACGAGCCGGCCGGAGCGTGGCGCACCGCGTTCAGCAGCAGGTTGAAGGTGATCGTCTGCCAGGCACCGGCGCTGCCGGGCGCGGCGACCTCCTCGACGCCGGCGCCGTCCAGCGTGACGCCGGTGCGGCGCGCCTCCGGCGCCAGCACGTGCAGCGCGCTGCGCACCAGGCGCGGCAGGTCCACCGCCTCGCGCGGCTTCGCGAAGCCGAGCACCTCGCCGGCCGACGCGTTGAGCCGTTCGATCTGCTCCAGGATCACCGCCACGTCCTCCGCCTGCGGCGTCCCGGCCAGCTCCTCGGCCAGCGCCTGCGAGAGCGCCTTCATCGAGGAGAGCGGGTTCTTCAGCTCGTGCGCCAGCGACGCGGCGACCAGGCCGAGCATCGAGAGCCGCTCGCGCTCGGAGGCCAGGCGCTCGGCCGCCAGGCGCGCCGCCAGCAGGCGCCGGCCGTGCAGGGCGGCGGCCAGCTGCTCGAGCGCGACCTCGACACCTTCCAGCTCGGCGCGGTCGTAGCCGCCGCCCCCGCTGACCGGCAGCGCCAGCACGCCGGCCGGCTCTCCTCCGACGCGGAGCGGGAAGACGGCATGGAGGCGGAGCGCGACCAGCGCGTCGGCCGCCGCTGGCGACGGTGCGTCGACTCGGGTGAAGGCGCGCGGCGGCACGGCGAGCTCGGGGGCTTCGCCGGGAGCCAGGAAGCGCGCCGGCGTGGCGAGCCACTCGCTGACCGACCGCGCGGTGAGCGCCAGCATCTCCGCCTCGGAGAGCTCCGGCTCCTGCAGCCGGCGCGACAGCTCGTGGATCTCGACCGGCGTGATGGCGCGCGAGAGGAGCCTCTTCACCAGCGGCGAACGGCGCGCGGCGGATTCCAGGAGGCGCGTCCCGGCCAGGCCGTAGCCCAGCGCCAGAAGCAGCCCGACCGCCACCACCGCGTCCAGCCCGGCGACCTGCCCGATCAGCGTCACGAACCCCAGCAGAGCGATCACCACCAGGAAGTGCCGCAGGCTGCGGTACGACAGCGACAGCCGCAGCAGGTTGTAGCGCTGGACGAAGACCAGGAACGTGACGCCCAGGACCAGCCAGAGCACCTGGGACGCCGCCAGCCAGACGAGGCCGGCGAGCCGGTCGGGGAACGCCGCACCGAGCCCGTTGGCGAGGAGCATGGCGCCGGTGAGCGCCAGCAGGTGGCGCATGAAGCCGAGGAGGCCGGGGTCCTGCACGCGGCGCAGGCCGTGCACCACGAACCCGGCGGTCGTGGCCAGCGAGAGGCTGGCGTGCAGCACGTAGAGGCCGAAGACGTCGCGCGCCACCTGCTCGTAGGCCGGGGCCGGGACGACCAGGAAGCGCCCCAGCGCCGGCGCGAAGAGCGCCAGCGTCAGGTAGCCGGGCAGGAGCCACAGCGGCGAAGGGCGCTTCTCCGGCAGCAGGCGGAAGACCGCGTGCGCCAGCAGCGGGAAGGTGGCCAGCCAGCCGGCGGTGCGGACGAGGTCGAGGCCGGCGTCCAGCGGCGCGCGCCAGGGGCCGTCCCGCAGGAAGACGGCGGCGACGCGGTCCAGGAGGCCGCCCGCGTAGCCGGCGGTGAGGCCGAGCGCCAGCACCCGCAGCGCGACGTTGCCGCGCGCCACGTCGGGATACCGCAGGAGCTCGCGCGCCAGGAAGCCATAGAGGAAGGTGCCGCCCACCAGGAGCAGCAGCCGGCCGTAGAGGGCCACGTCGTGGGTCACGCGAGCCGCTCTGCCATTCGCGTGCCCGGATGGTAACGAGTCTGCGGCTCGCGGACTGCCTGGCGCGGACTGCAGAGGACCTGCTGCGCTGCCGTCCGCGTACGGCACCGACGCCGAGCCGGCCCGCTTTCTGAGCCGCTCCGGTGATGGCACGCCGGTTGAGATGTCGGCCGCGAAGAGTTCGCAGGAGGTTGACCATGGGCTCACAGGTCCTTCCCATTTCGCCCGAGACGGAGGCCGACAAGGGTCTTCGTTCGCTCGGCGGCATCCGCTGGCTGCTCGTCTCCGGAGCGCTCCTCACCGCGGTCTCGGCGTACCGCCTGGTGCAGCTGCGCTGGGCCACGCTGCCGCCGCCGATCCAGTTCCTGGTCCTCTGCGCCGGCGCGCTGTCGGTCTTCGGGGCCGGCCTGGTGGCCAGGAAGCGGCTGGCGCTGCCGCAGGCCGGCTCGGCGCTCCTCTTCCTCTTCGCCCTGCTAGTGCCGGTCCTGAGCTGGGGTGCCGGGCGGATGGCGCTCTTCTCCGACGCGCCCTCGATCGCCGCGTTCGTGCTCGGCATGGCGGCGCTCCTGGCCGCGGCGCGGCGTGTCCTGCGCGAGGTGGCTCGCTACGGCGGCCGGCTCTTCCTGGGCGCTCTGGTGCTCCTGGCGGTGGCGCCCCCGCTGCTCGCCGCCTGGGCGCCCTCGCGCGGCGCGGCGCTTCTGGCGGCGCTGGCGCTCGGCGCCGTGTTCCGGGCCGGGAGCCTCCACGTCAACCGCGACCTCTTCCATCGAGACCGGCGCGATGGCGTCGACCGGCCGGTCTCGGCGGCGCCGTTCGCGGTGCTGGGCGCGCTCTTCGCGATGGCGATCGCGGCGCTGCCCTCCGCCGCCACGCTGCTGCCTCTGGCGCTGGCGATCGCGGGAGTCGTGCTGGTCGACACCGGCGAGGAGTACTACGCCGCGCTCGTGGAATCCGGGGGTCCGAGGCCCGAGCGCTGGCCGCGCCGCTCGGTGGCTCTCCTGGCGATCGGCTTCTCGCTGCTCGTCGCCGCCGGCCCGCTGACGCTCCTGGGCGCGGAGGAGCGCTGCCTGCCGCTGGTGGCGCTGCTGGCGGCCTGGCGGCTCCTGACCTGGGCGCTGCGCTACCAGAGCGCCCCGGCGCACGCCGCGGGGCTCGTCTCGGCGCTGGTCGCCTACAACACCGCGCCGATCCTGTTCCGGACCGTCGCGCTCGCCGTGCGGGATCGCTTCCTGGCGGCCACCGGGGTGGCCGGCGGCAGCCCGGCGCTGGCCAGCTTCGCCGACCTCGGCTTCGTCGCGTTCCTGGTGCTGCTGGCGCTCGTCCTGCGTAAGAGGGACGCTCCGGAGCCGGTCCGGCGCGTTCACGCCGTCCTGGCCGCGGCGCACGGTCTCCTCACCGTGGGCTTCGCGCTGGCCGATCCCTACGCGGCGCGCCTCTACCTGCCGGCCGCGCTGGCCGCGTTCGCGATCGCGCTGCTGGCCACCCGGCGCCTCGAGTGGCTGGCCGCCTGCCACGCCGCTGCCGCCAGTTCGGTCCTGGCGCTCACCTCGGGCGCGTTCGGGGGAGACCTCCTGGCCACCGAGTGCCTCCGCGCGCTGGGCGGAGCGCTGCTCGTCGGCGCGGTGGCGGCCCCGCTGCTCGAGCGTTTCCTTTCCTCGCGAGTGGAGAACCCGGCCCGGGTGCACGAGGCGCTGCTGCGTCCGCTGGTCTTCTCTTCGTCCCTCGTCGCGCTCGTGGGGTTGGCCTACGTCGCGTTCGGGTCCGGCCTCTCCGGCCTGGAGCTGGCGCTGGCCGGGGCGGCGCTCCTGGTGCTGGCGCACCGGCTGCCGAGCCTTCCGCTCGCCTCCCTCGCGGTCTTCCCGCTCACGATCGGGCTCCACGCGGTGACGGGGGAGGCGGCTGCCGGATACCTGCCGGCGCTGACGCTCACGCTCTTCGCTGCGTCCTACCTGGTGGCGCGCCGCGCCGGGCCCGCCACCCCGACCTCCGTGGCCGCCTGGACCGGCGTCGCGGTGCACGCCCTGGTCGGCGGCTTCTGGCTGCTGTCGCAATCACTGGACGCCCTGTTCGGCGCCGGCGCGCGCGGCCTGCTCACGTTCGGTCCCCGTCCGCTGATCCTGCTGGCCGTGGCGGCGGCGTTTCTGGACGCGGGGATGCGGCGCCAGAGGATCTCGCTGCACGCCTGGGCGGTGCTCTTCGTCTCGGCCTACGTGCCGGTGCAGCTCTGGGCCGCCGGCCTGGTGAGCGGTGTGGCTTCCCTGATGTCGCTGGCGGTGCTGACGCTCCTCTCGATCGCGCTCCTGGCGCGGCGCAGCTCCTCGCAGGCCTGGTGCCTGCTGGCGCGCGGAGCGGAGCGGGCGGCGCTGGTGCTCCTGCCTGCCGGCTTCTGCCTGGCAGTGATCGTCTCCGGCTGGAGCGCCGCGCTCCTCTCCGCGCTGCTCGTCACGCTGGCAAGGGTCGCCGGCCCGCAGGAGCAAGTGGAAGCCAGCGCGGGTCGCCGAAGACTTGGCGGAGGCGATCCCCTCGGCGTCGTGAGACGCCGTGAACGAAGACCCCTTCTGCTGCTGGCGCTGGCTCTGTTCCAGACGGCGGTGGCGCTGCACGGTGCGACGTCGGGAGTCCTCGTCCTGGACGTCCTGTCGGGGGCCTGGCCGCTGATGCCGCTGCTCCTCGCCGCGGCGCTGCTCTGGCACCTGACGGCCGACCTGCTGGACGTCTCCCTGACGCCGGAGCTCGAGGCGTTCTCGGTGCTGCTCGAGGTCATGGCGCTGATGATCTATGTCGCGGTCGCGGTCTCCGGCGCGCTGCTCGCCCCGTGGACCGAGGCGGCGCTCGTCCTCTCGGCGCTGGGCTATGCCGCGCGCCACGCGACGCTGGCCTGGACCAGGCGCCGGGAGGCGCACGCCTGGTGCCTGCAGGTGGCGCTCGGTGTCACGGTGCTGGAGGCCTTCGCCTGCGGCTGGCTGCACATCGGCAGCGGCCGTTCGCCCCTGGTGCTGCTGGCGGGCGCCGTCGTCGTCTGGACCGCCGCGCGCCTCCTGTCACGCACGGACCGGCGCGACGTGTTCGAGCGCCCGCTCCTCCTCTCGGCCCACCTGCTGCCCTGCCTGGCGGCCACGCTCTCGGTGCTGCGCACCGCGGCCGGTATGCCCGACGGTGCCTGGTGGCGGGTGCTGCCGGCCTTCCTGGCGAGCGCGTTCTTCCTGGTCATGGCCTCGCGCGAGGAGCGCCGCGCCGTGCCGGCGGCGCTCTCCACGCTCTTCCTGGCCGCCGGCTTCATGGCGCTGGTGCACGCGACGCCGTTCCTCGGCCCCGAGCTCCACTTCCTGGGGCCCGGCCTGGGGCTCCTGGCGCTGTCGCGCCTCCTCTCGCGCGAGATGGGGCCGCACTGGACGCGCCGCGTCTTCACCGCCGGCGCGACGCTGGTCTATGCCACGCCGGCCCTGATGCTGCGCCACGAGCTGGCCTGGGGCTGGCAGGCGGCGCTGCTGGTGCTGGCGCTCTTCTTCGGCGCGGCCAGCTTCTCGCTGAAGAGCCGCTCGCTCCTCACCGTCTCCACCGCCGCGTTCCTGGTCGACCTCGGCTGCTTCGTGCTGAAGGTGCAGCAAACCGAGCCGATGGCGCTCTGGGTGCTCGGGGCGGCGCTCGGCCTCTCGACGATGGGACTGGCCGCCTGGCTGGAGTGGCGGCGCGAGGGCGTGCTCCAGCAGATCCGCATCTTTCTCAACCGCCTCGAAGCCTGGGACTAGGAGGGAATCATGAACATCGGCCAGCGATTCACGCTTCTCGTCAAGAGCAGCATCACCGCCGTCTTCGACGCGATCGAGGACCCCGAGCGCAGCCTCTACCAGCTGGTGCTCGACATGGAGGACGAGCTCGAGGCCGCCAAGCGGGCCGCGGCGCGCGCCATGGCGAACGAGGACCGGCTGAAGGCCAAGATCGCCTTCCACGACGCCGACGCCCGGGAATGGACGTCCGCCGCCGAGCGCGCGTTCCAGCAGGGGAACGAGCCGGAGGCGCGGGAGTGCTTCAAGCGCGCCGAGCGGGCCGAGCGCCAGCGCGACAAGCTGAGGCAGCAGCTCGACTCCCAGGCCAAGGACACCGAGGAGATCCGCCAGTCGGTGGCCGAGCTCTCCGACCGCGTCGGGCAGGCCAAGGCGCGGCTGCAGATCCTGCAGGCCAAGCTGCGGCAAGGGGAGGCGCGCCGCGCGATCAACAACGTGATGTCGGGCGTGTCGGAGGGAAACCTCTACGGCGAGTTCGAGCGTCTCGGCGAGCGGGTGGAGGAGATGGCCGCCTGCGAGCGCGCCTACGGGCGCATCGACGACCAGATCACCGGCGCCGACCTGAAGCGCCGGGTCGACGAGGCCGCGGTGAACGACGCCGCCGAGAAGCGCATCGACGAGCTCAGGAGGAAGGCGGCCGCCGCGCAGGCGCCGGAGGTCGCCGGGTGATGCGCTACCTCCGGCGGCTCTGGCGGCGCTTCCAGCGCCTCCGGCGCGAGTCGCGTATCCGTCTTCCGCGGAGCGGAGTACCGTCGCCCCCATGTCGGACCGACTCGTCCTCCTCGACCGCGACGGAACGGTGACGGTCGAGAGGAGCTACGTCACCGATCCCGCCGATCTGGAGCTCCTCCCCGGAGCCGCTGCCGCCATCCGGCGGCTCCGGGCGTTGGGCCTGAAGGTGGCGCTCGTCTCCAACCAGTCGGCGGTGGCGCGCGGGATGATGACGCTGGAGACGCTGGAGCGCGTGCAGGCGCGGCTGGCCGAGCTGCTGGCGGCGGAGGGCGCGCTCCTGGACGGCGTCTACGCCTGCCCGCACGGCCCGGAAGACGGCTGCCGCTGCCGCAAGCCGCTGCCGGGCCTTCTGGAGCGAGCCGCGCTCGAGCTCTCGGGCGACCTCTCGCGCTCGTTCGTTGTCGGGGACAGCCGGCGGGACCTGGATGCCGGGCGTGCGGTCGGGGCCACCACGATCCTGGTCCTCACCGGCCACACCGCCACAGCGGCCGCTGGGGGAGCCGAAGCCGACCACGTCGCGCCGGACCTGCCCGCCGCCGTGTCGTGGATCGAGGAACGCCTCCGCGCTTAGCGGCAGCCTCCCTCCAGGAAGGCCTCGGCCGGAAAGCGCTCGGCGAAGAGGCGCGCGGCCCTCTCGCGTCCGGCCTCGGGTACGCCGGCCAGGAGGCGGCTCCGCGCGGCCTCCCACGCCGCTGCTGCGGCGGCGCGCTGCTCCGGGGTGAAAACCGCCCGCCGTCGCAGCGCGCGAAGGGCGTCGTCTTCGGACGCCCGGGCATCCAGGTCCACGGCGTCGCCGAGCGCGCGGTGGCCGGCGGGACGTCCTGTGCCCGCAAGGTAGACGTGGGTGAGGAGCTCGTGCGCGAGCGTCGTCACCTGCGTCCCGAGAGGAGCCTCCACCAGGAGCACCTGACGCGCCGACGGCAGCGCGCTCACCAGCTCGTCCTCCTCCGCACCGGGGTCGCCGCGCGCCAGCAGCGTGAGCCCGGGCGCGGCCGGGAAGGAGAGCGCGATCGAGGAGACCGTCCGCTTGCCGGTCCTGGGATCGACGCCTTCCGGCCGCGTGCCCGGCGCGACGAGACGCACCTCGACCGGCCGCGAGCCCGCCAGGATCGCGCCGAGCCGCGTGGCGGCGCGCCCGCCGGAGAGCGCCCGGCGTGTACGCACCTCGCCTCCCGGGCCCAGCCGCAGCGCGTCCGCCGTGCCGCGCGGGAGACCCAGCCGCAGCGCGCAGAACAGGCGCTCTTTCTGGGCGGCGCTCCCGCTCAACACGAGGGCAAATGGCCGTTCGGCTGCGGCGATGGCACAGAAGCCTGTTGCAATGATTGCCATCACAACCACCGGGCGCGCGCTGTGCATACTGCCGAGCGGGAGTCTATTCATGGTTCTTCGTCGTCTTCTTTTCGCGTTCCTCTTCGGCCTCCTGGCGACCCAACCCCTCAGCGCGGACGACGCCTCGCGCTACGGCATCAACGCCCACGCGCCGGTCGGCACCATCCTGCCGGCGCTCCTCGACGAGACGCGCGCCGCCGGCATCGGCTGGGTCCGGATCGACCTTCACTGGAGCTGGGTGCAGCCCTCGGCCGGGGTCTACGACTTCACGGTCTACGACGCCCTGATCTCCGCGGCCAAGGCCCGCGGCCTGTCGGTCTTCGCGCAGGTGCAGTCCACGCCCGCCTGGGCGACGGACGGGCCGGCGGAGTCGGGCGTGCCGCGCAGCAGCGCGGACTTCGTGGCCTTCGTCTCGACGGCGGCGCGGCGCTACGCCGGCTCGGTGAGCGCCTGGAGCCTGTGGAACGAGCCGAACCTCCTGCAGTTCTGGGCCGGCACGCGGCAGCAGTTCATCGACGTCATCCTCAAGCCGGGCGCCGACGCGATCCACGCGGCCAGCCCCGGCGTCCTCGTCGCCACGCCCGAGCTCGCGCACCTGCAGGGCAACGGCGCTCTCTGGTACCGCTGGCTTCCGGACCTGCTGGCGCAGGCAGGCACCTCGCGCATCGACGTGGTGACCCACCACGTCTACGGCACGACCGCCGCCGCGGTGACCGCCAAGCTCGACGCCTCGACGTCGTTCGGCACGCAGCCTCAATACTGGGACTTCATCTCGCCGTCGGTGCGTGAGGTGCTCATCTCCGCCGGCTGGTTCGGCCGCCCGTTCTGGCTGACCGAGGTCGGCTGGGCGACCGACGTGACGACCGAGGACGATCAGGCCAGGCAGTACGCCGACCTGCTGGACGCGTGGTTCACCGGGAAGCGCGGGCAGGACTGGATCGACAAGGTCTTCTTCTACGAGCTCATCGACGACTCGGCGCCGGGCGTCCAGAAGTTCGGGATCCTCCGCTCCGACCGCACCGAGAAGCCGGCCTACGCGGCCTACAAGAGCTTCATCGCCGCGGCGGAGGCGCCGTCCAACCCGGTGCGGGTGGTGCCGATCGTGCTCGACGCCTACGGCAAGGGAGGCGCGCAGTTCTCCTCGCAGCTCGGCGTCACCAACGTCGGCAGCGGCGCCGCCAGGCTGACGCTCACCTACACCGCGGCCTCAACCTTGAACGCCAGCGGCAGCGGCACGGTCTCCGAGACGCTGCAGCCCGGGCGGCAGCTGCTGATCCCCGACGCCCTCGAGTACCTGCGCGACAAGGGGCTCGCCATCCCCGACGCCTCCGCCGCGCGGTCCGAGGGGGGCACGCTGCGCATCGCCTTCGAGGGCGTGACGCGGGACGAGCTCTCCTTCGCCGGCGCGCGGACGATGTCTCCGTCCGGCGACGGCCGGGCCGGCCTGGCTTACGGCGCGCCGCGCGTCGAGGAGACGGCGACGCTGCCGGTGTCGGTCTTCGGCCTGCGCGAGACGGCGGCCGACCGCAGCAACCTGGCGCTCCTGAACGCCGGCACCGCCGGCAGCATCACGCTGCGGGTCACTCTCCACGACGGCTCCGGACGCAGCGTCCCCCTGACGCCCGACACGACGCTGGCGCCCGGGCAGTGGGCGCAGCTCAACTCCGTCCTCAGCGGCGCCGGCATGACGAACGGCTGGGCGACGGTGGAGCGGGTGACTGGACAGGAGCGCTTCCTGGCGTACGGCGTCTTCAACGACAACGTCACCAACGACGGCTCCTACGTGCCGGCGCTGCCCTCGTCGCGAGCCGCCGCGGTGCAGGTGATCCCCGCGCTCGTCGAGACCGCTTCCTTCAACAGCGAGCTGGTGCTCACGAACCCGACGTCGTCGACGCTCATCGCGCGGCTCTCCTACGTCGAGTCGCTGGCGACGGCGGCGTCCGGCAGCGTGGACGAGACGCTGGCGCCGTTCGAGCAGCGAATCCTCCCGCAGGCCATCGACTACCTGCGGGGCAAGGGTGTGCCGGTCGGGCCCAGGGGGGGCTCGTACGCCGGAGCGCTCACCGTGACGTTCAGCGCTCCCGACGGCTTCGCCGGCGCGCGCACCGCGTCTCCGGCGGCCGGCGGCGGCGCCTACGGCGTCTTCTATCCCGGCGTCTCGCCGAGCGAGGCGTCCTACGAGCAGGCCTGGGTCTTCGGGCTGCAGCAGGACTCCACGTCGCGTTCCAACCTGGCCTTCGCGAACGCCGGCACGGCGCCGGTGACGCTGCAGTACGAGGTCTACAACGGCGCGACCGGCGCCAGGGTCGGCACCGCCGCGGCGTTCGAGCTGCAGCCGGGCGCCTGGCGGCAGGTCAGCGGCGTCCTCTCGGCGTACGGGGTGTCGCAGGGCTATGTACGCGTCCTGCGCACCGCCGGCGTCGGGCCGTTCGTCGCCTACGGCGTCGTCAACGACGGCGCCACGCCCGGCACCGGCACCGGCGACGGCAGCTACGTCGAGATGTCCGGCGTGAAGTAGCGAGCCGCACGCCTCCGGGTATCTGTTCGGTTGCAGACAGAGGGGTGCTAGACTATCCCGGCAACCGGCCCACATGCCGAAAGTCGCGAGGTCCGAATCCGCTCCGGCCAACCGCCTGCTGGCGGCGCTGCCTCCGCGCCAGCTCGAAACGCTGCTCCCGCTCATGACCCACACCACGCTCGGACACCGGGAGCCGATCTACGGGAGGCACGACACGATCCGGAACGTCCACTTCCCGCTCACCGGCATCATCTCGCTGGTCTCCACCAACGACGGCGGCGTGGTGGAGATTGCCACCGTCGGCAACGAGGGGATGGTGGGCCTGCCGGTCTTCCTGGGGACCGATCTCGCCTCCCTGGACGCCTTCGTACAGGTGCCCGGGGAGAGCCTCCGGCTGAAGGCGGCGGACCTCCGCCGGCACGTCCGGAACGGCGGGCGGCTCTTCGAGGTGCTGCAGCGCTACACGCAGGCGCTGCTGCAGCAGATCTCGCAGTCGGTCGCCTGCAACCGCCTTCACTCGCTGGAGAACCGCTGCGCGCGCTGGCTGCTGATGACGCACGACCGGGTGGAAGGGGACGAGTTCTCGCTCACCCAGGAGTTCCTGGGGCAGATGCTCGGCGTGCGCCGGCCGCAGGTGAGCCTGGCGGCCAGCGCGCTGCAGCGCGACGGGCTGATCTCCTATACGCGCGGTCGTATCGCCATCGTGGACCGTCTCGGGCTGGAGGCCGTCTCCTGCGAGTGCTACCGCGCGGTGCGCGAGGAGTACGAGAGGCTGATGCAGTAGGTCAAGGCGGAGGCGCGGCGCGCAGGACCGCGAACTGCCGGTAATAGAGGTAGAGGAAATAGAAGGCGACAGCGTTCAGCAGATGCCATGCCGCGTGGCCGTTGAAGACGTGGTTGCCGGGGTCGCACCAGAGGCGGTGGCGGTCCAGCATCCAGAGTCCGTAGCCAGGCAGGAACGCGCTCCAGTACCCCACCAGCCAGCGGTAGCGGGTGACCTTACCGTACCGGAAGAAGAGGACCGTTTCCAGGGCCACGCAGCAGAAGACGGTCTGGATCGTGTAGATCGCGGTCGCGGCGGCGGGGAACGCGATCATGGCGGTGAGCTGCGACGTGAAGAGCGTCCAGAAGAGCGCCTGGATCGTTTCTTCTTTCCAGCGCAGGAGCCGGCGCACGTTCACCGAGAGCATGTAGGCGCCGCCCAGGTACATGCCGGCGTAATCGCCGACCCGGCCCAGGAACGTCTCGGACGCGTGGTAGAAGGCCGAGCCGACCGCGGTCGCCAGGCAGATCCACCCGAGTCCGCGCAGGTGCCGGGCGTCGTCGGCGCGGGCGCGAGCCAGGATCAGCAGCCCCACCACCAGGAACCCGGCGTTCGACCAGGTGTTGGCCGGCTCCTTGATCCAGGCGCAGAGCGCCTCCTCGCAGAACGGCGACGGCACGTGCGCCAGGCCGTCCCACGGGCAGGTCACGGCGCGTCGTGGGTGTGGCCGGCGTGGCCCGCGTGGTCGCCACCGGTCATGCCCAAGTGCTTCTCGAAGCGGATCCTGACGAACCCGTGCACCGACACCGGCCGGCGTCCGTAGACGGAATCCAGCGAGGAGGGGAAGCGGTAGAGCGTGAGGTCGGCGCCGATCGCGGTCTCGGCTCCTTTCAGGAGCGGCAGCTCGCGGACGGCGCCGAGCGTCGCGGCGGCCACGTGGACGCGCCGGTTCGGCGTCGTCTCCGGCCGCTGGCGCTTGGTGAGGAGCTCGGTGGCGTCGCGATCGACGCGCTCCAGCCGCATGAACAGCGTGTTCTTGCGCGCGAATCGCCACACGCCCTCCAGGGTGTGCCCCCACTCCGGTCCCTCGTGCGTGCGATTGCGGCCGCTGATGAGCGAGACCGCTACGAAGCCGTCGGCCGAAGTGCGCTGGTACGAGACCGAGGCGGTGGCGCGCGTCTGGTTGCCGTCCTCGAGAGCTTCCGGCTCCTCGAGGTGCGCCACCGAAAGCTGCGCCGAGAGACCCGGTAGCGGTCGCAGCCAGAGCCGTCCGGAGTAGGAGTCGAGCCGACCCTGCTCGATGTTGAAGCGGTTCTCGTCCGGCTCGGCGCCGTGGAACGCGGAGCCCTCCAGGGTGACGTACGGAAGCGTCACGCCGGCGGTCAGGACGTCGTAGCTGATGTGCGTCGAGTCCTGGTTGTGGTGTGCGAGCGGCGCCGTGGGGTTGTCGGAGGCGGAGAGCCGGTGCGGATACGCCACGGGTCCGATCGCCGGCTCGCCCACCGGCGCCGCGTAGAGGCGCAGCTTGGCCGGGCCGAGCTCCTTCTCCCAGGCGGCGGCGAGCTGCACGAACAGCTCGTGCGGGTGCTGCCGGTCGATGAGCAGCGTGCCGTGGTAGGTCTCGCCGCGCTGGAAGAGCTCCGACGAGCCGCGCAGCGGGATCGTCATCGGTTCCAGCGTGAACGTGCCGAGGAGGGAGAGCTTGCCGCCCCAGAGGAGGCGCGTGCCCATGACAATCAGGTGGTTCTGCGATCCGAAGTCGCGCTCTCCCGACGCGCCGCCCTGCCGGTTCGCGGTGAGGAAGGCGAAGCCGTGCAGCATCCACATCCAGTGGTCCATGGCCGGCATGGCTTCCATGCGCGCCATCGGGTCGGGGTCATCGGGCACGCGCGCCGAGGTGGGGGGGGAGGCCGTCGGAGTCGCGGTGCGCGTCGCCGGCGGGGCTGGCGCGGGCGGATGAGCGTGTCCTTCGTGCTGGGCCGCCGCGAAGCGGATCGGCAGCAAGGTGTTGAGCAAGACGGCGATCGCGAAGGGACGGGAGTGTCTTGTCATGGGGCCCTTCCCCTGGGATGCTGAACGGCTGCACGCCGCCGGGAACCCGGCCGGCGACTAATTGTGCGCCCTCGATGGTGCGGATCAGAATCGAGGCGAAGGAGGGCCCATGACCGCGAGACGTGTCTTCCTGAGAAGCGCGCTCCTCGGCGGGGCCGGACTCATCGCCGACTCCTCGCTGGCCGCGCAGACGAGATCGAAGCCGCCCGGCAAGCCAAAGGAAAAGGACGAGGACGTCAAGGAGGAGGTTTCGCCCGCCGAAGACCTGATGCGCGAGCACGGCGTGCTGAAACGCGTGATCCTCGTCTACCGCGACGTCGTCCGGCGGCTGCGGGCCGGAGAGGAGTTGCCGCGCCAACAGCTCGCCGACGCCGCAGGCGTCATCCGCAGCTTCATCGAGGAGTACCACGAGAAGCTGGAGGAGGAGCACCTCTTCCCGCGCTTCCGCCGCGCCGGCAAGCTGGTCGAGTTGGTGGACGTGCTCCAAGCGCAGCACGCCGCCGGGCGCAAGCTCACCGAGGCGACGCTGGCGTTCGCGAAGGGCGCCGGCCAGCGGAGCGCCGACGAGCGCCGGCACGCCGCCGACGACCTGGCGGCGTTCATCCGGATGTACGAGCCGCACGAAGCGCGCGAGGACACCGTCCTCTTCCCGGCCTTGAGGACGGTCGTCTCCGGGCACGAGTACGACGCGCTGGGCGAGGAGTTCGAGAAGAAGGAGCACCAGCTCTTCGGCAAGGACGGTTTCGAGGGGATGGTGGAGCGCGTCGCCGGCATCGAGAAGCGGCTCGGGCTCTACGACCTGGCCCAGTTCACGCCGCATGTCAACGCTCGTTAGAAATGTCACCCCGTAGAGCTCGATAGAAATGTCCCCCTTCAGGGGGTTGCGGCCGAGGTCAGACGATCGAGTCGGAGTTGTTTCTTGGCCGCGTTGGCGTGGGTGAACGGCCGTCTCCAGGCGTGATCGTTCGGCGGTGACCAGCGCCTAGTCGGCGCCGGCTTGGCGGCCACGGCTCCGGCTGCCGGCTTCCTCGGACGCTCGGGCAGCTCGTGGAACTCCAGACGCTTGCCATTGCGCAGGATCTCTCGGCTGCCGTCCAGCCGGCGCCGCGCCTGCACTTTCTCCCGGGGCCGGGGCAGGTCACGTGTCGGGCCGCTGATCTGGTACCACCGCCCCTCCCAGCAGATGGTCCGGTCGTTCTGCACGCTGCGAAGCTGCTCGAAGACGAATACGTCCTGCAGCCGCAGCCCCTCGGCACCGGCCGGTGAAAGTCCACCGAGCTGGCCGACTCCTCGGAGAACTTCCCGTTGATGCTCCCCAGGAACTCGTCTCTCAGAAGGTCGTTGGCCGAGCCCAGATCCTTGATGCCTCGAAGCCGCAGCTCCTTCACCAGCCGGTCCTGCAGCACTCCGTGCCGCCGCTCGATACGCCCCTTGGCCTGCGGTGAGGCCGCCGGGATGATCTCGATCCCCAGCCGGTGGCACGCCCTGCCGAAGCTCGTCAGCGCAGGCTCTCCCGCCAGCTGCTCCTGCGCGGTGGGCTGCCGCGCCGTGACGTAGAGGTTCTTGTGATCGGTGTACAGCGCCCTCGGAATGCCGTACTGCTCGATCCACCTCCACAGCACCCTCATCGCTCCTTCCGTCGTCTCCTGCTCGAAGAATCGCCCCTCCATCCTCGACGTGGCGTCGTCCACCATGTCGATCAGACACGGCTTGTCGCCTCGCTCCAACCAGTCGTGGAAGCTCCCGTCCATCTGCACCAGCTCGCCGAAGTGCTCCTTGCGCGGCCGCCATCGTCGATGCGGCCCACGCCGTCGCTCTCGCTTCCACAGCCCCTCGCCGATCAGCCATCGCCGCAGCGTCTCGTGCGACACCCGCAGCTCCGCCTCCGCCAGCTTCTCGGCAGCCAAGGTCGGCCCGAACCCCTCCAGCCGCGCCCGGTACAGCTCGAGGCTCTCTCTCTTGACCGCCTCCGGGTACGACCGATTCGAAGCTCGCCCGCGCCCCAGGTGCACCAGGCCCCGCGCTCCGCCCTTCCGATACCGCTTCCAGATCCGCTTGGCTTGCCTCTCGCTGATACCTAGCCGTGCCGCCGCCGCCACCAGCGTCTGCCGCCCCGCCTTCACCTGCTCCAGCTCCACCAGCCGAGCTCTCTCCTTGACGCTCAACCCCACGATCCCCTCCTCCTCCGTCATCGCACCCCCTCTCCCGAGGGGACACTTCTAACGAGTTACTGAGGGGACATTTCCATCGTGCTTCGACACCCAGTTCACGCCGCGTTGACGGTCTCGGCGGTTCCCGGTACTCTTCGCGTCCCTCTGGGGCGGGTGGGGCTGTAGCTCAGTTTGGGAGAGCGCCTGAATCGCACTCAGGAGGTCGACGGTTCGATCCCGTTCAGCTCCACCAACTTAGAGGCCTTCACCGTTTTCCTGGGTAGCAATCTGGCACGCAGGCCGTCCGCGGAAATCGAAGCGAGACGCC